>Ga0180434_10000075_pt1 | contig 134549 bp, 121 predicted proteins | sample SS_ome_7_FD_132453 | JGI IMG/M metagenome (GOLD analysis project Ga0180434, IMG submission 132453) | Hypersaline lake sediment archaeal communities from the Salton Sea, California, USA - SS_1_D_2 metaG | ecosystem: Environmental > Aquatic > Non-marine Saline and Alkaline > Hypersaline >... | reverse complement strand
CTGCCCGACTAGATTCACAACGAAGTCATCCAGCGGGTCTTGTAGGAACTGGATCGGCCGGCAGATAGCCTTCCCCTTTGTGATCGCAGCGCCGCAAACGTAATACGAGGTCTTGTAGCGGCCGCCGCTTCCTCCGTTGCTCATGCGCCTGGCGCGGCTGTCCCCTCCCCGCTTGCTCTTCCGTGTCGTGCGGCCGTGCATCGATCCGCCGCAGGCAGCGCAGCGAAGCAGGCCCAGGAGCAGATATGGGGAGACCTTGCCTTTCCCGCTCAGAAAGCCCGCCGCCAAGGTCCGAGCGCGGCGCTTCCTGCTTGAAAAACCGAGGGAACTTGTCCGCGCTCGTCCCAATGAAACCCTCCGAGGTGTAGATAATCTCGACCCCGGCCTGCTTGAAGGTCCACCTATAGAAACCGGCCTCGTTGCTTGACATGCGCCCGAAGCGCTTTATATCCCACACCAGGATGCTATGCCAGATCCGGTCGGGCGACCTCGCCTCCTCCAGCATGGAGATGAAGCCCTTGCGCGTCTCTCCCGACGTGCCGGAGCTGCCGGCGTCAGTGAATTCGGCCACGACGACTGGCGTAGCGGCAATGCCGCGCCGTGTGGGATGAAAAGAGCTGTGCCGGATGCTCAGAGGCAAGCCGCCACCGGAGACAATCCAATTGACCCTCAAAGGGCTCTGAAAAACGGGAAAACTACAGAGCCACTTCGGTTGACAATAGAGAAATCATGTGCTATCCTGTATGGTGATTGCAGCAGGGGTTCCGGGCATCGGAAACGACGCATTGCACCGTCACGGGAGGGGTTGTCTTTCTGCCTGCCGGGTCCTACCATACCCGCACGGCTTAATGTCCAAGCCCCACCCCACGATCCATCTACTTGTTGGAAAGAAGAAGTCCGAATGGCCGCACTGCTCGTACTGTGCCACAGCTATCCGTGGGAAAGGTGGTTTTTCCCTTAGTCTTTGACCTCGGACGGCGGAGGTGAGCTGTGAAGTCAAATCCGCACGCAAGTGTCGGCTTTCACAGAGAGGAAATAGTCATGTTCCCTAAAATCAAGAAACGGGTTGCACCTGCTTCTTTCGGCTATCAGCCGCGATCGCCCTCCGGGTGCTTGGTACGCGGGCGGATGGCTACCGCGCTGATCGCAATGATCTTTCTAGCTGTGGTTGCTGCTCCTTCGCATGCGCAGATCGCGTATCAATCCGCGGGAGACGGCTTTTGGAACCATCCGAGTACTTGGAACCCTAACGGTATCCCGGGTGCTTTGGACACAGCTACCATCCAGGGAGGGCACACTGTCACGTTGTGCTTCGGACAAGATACGTGGGCCAGCGTCATGGTCGCCGGCTTGGTTATAAACGAAGGGGGCGTGTTGGCCGGAGGTATTATCGCTCAGCATGTGAGAGGTTTCCCTATGGTCGTCTTTGCAGGTAATCTCACTAACGACGGCGCTATTTTAGGCAGCCCGGCTTGGCATTCTTCGGGCGGCCACATCTTTCTGAGCGGGGGGCAATTGATCAACAGGGGGGCCATCACTGCCGGCGACGGACATGCCGTGGCGCCTCCTCCGCTTCCGGGCGGCATAATCATTATTGACTACGCCGATGTGCAGAACTTCGGTGATATAGATGCAGGGCTCAGGGGAGGTGTGGTGGATGTGTTCGGGGGGACCATCTTGAATGGGGACCAAGAGAACATCGGCCGGATTCGTGGGGGTTTTGGCGGGCTTGAACCCGGCATAGGCCTCCATTGTGGTGGGTGGGCTCAAGTGATCGGCGATGCCGTGAGTATCGGACCCGGCTCGGAGATTCGTGGTGGAGGCGGGGATGCGACCCCGAATAGCTATGGTGGCATTGCCATGGTGATGTCTGGGGAAGTGGCACATCAGGGGTTGATACGCGGCGGCGACGGGTGCGGCCCGGGACCGGCTTGGCTGTTCGCTGCCGACAAGGATGTACGCGGTGCGGTGATAGCCGGAGATTGGACTTGCATGCCGTGGACTGATGTCGGAGTCGTGATCGACCCCCCGGAAGGGGAGATCACCGACGGAGCCGAGGTCGCAGCGGACGACGTCGCTCTGGCTGCGGGCAACCTTTTGACCGTTGGTCCTTTGGACACCGCCGCGGCCATCAGCGCAGTAGATGACATGATCATCACGATCGCCCCCGGCGGGACGTTGGACATGAGCAACCTCACGCCGGGGACGTACTGGCTGTCGGCCGGGGACAGTGTCACCATCAGGTCGGACAACATCACGCTGCCTCCAGGGGGGGGATTGGCGGACATTATCTCAGCCTCCACAATCACGACGGAGCCCGGCACCCGTTTCGAGAAACTCTTGCAGACGCCCAGCATGGGGTTTCACCTGGCTGCGGGTCAGACGTATGATTTGCCGGTGACTGTGGTCAATGTCGGAAACATGTCGGAGACGGTCCAATGGCACATCAGCGGGCTGGCCGGTTGGTGGTACGGCGGGCCGATCAACAGAAGCCGGACTCTCGCGCCGATGGAATCGATGGAGGAGTCGATTCGTATCGCCATACCCGAGGACGCCGAACCGGGCGGCACATCAACGTTGAGTCTTAGTGCGTCCACAGGTACCAGATCGGTGAACACGGAGTCGGAGATCCAGGTGACCGTTTGGGGCCGGCGGAGTGTCCCCACCGTCGCCAAACGGCACGCGCTCGTTCTGGCCGCCTTGTTGTCGGCGGCGGGGATGCTGTTGATTTACCGACGGAGCCGAGCGAAAGTGAGAACATAGGCGCTTTTAGGACAGTTCTTGGTGCATGATGGCCGTTCCGCCGGCGTCGCTCAAAGGGTCAGCGGAACGGCCTTTTGTTGCGGGAATGCACTCCGATTGAGCGAATGCTGATCGCGACAAGACATACCGTAATATACCGGCTGGCGGTACGGGCGCTGTGACGCCATGACGGCAATGATGCCGTTTCCGTACCTTCTGGGGGCACTGCGTCGGGCCAACCCGCCGACCCCAGCCGGGTGAAGGCCTGCGCCTGACTAGCCGGGCGGCCGGCCCGTTATGGTTGTTTTCAAATCCAGCTCCGCCTTTGAACTCGATCACTTCTTGTTCCACGGCAGCTATCACCGGCAAGACGACACCCTCGACATGGGGGACGGAGCAGAAGCGTCCCCCACTACTTGATTCTCTTGCGCCCGGCTTTCCTGGGCGGCATGGTCGCACCATACGCTGCTCCGGAAGCGAGTGCATCTGCGGCCACTACAGTTACGCGTTCTCCAGGATAGACGACCCTCAGGTGATCCGGTCCGAGGTCCTTGAGCGCGACGCGCACGGAGCGCGTAAGCCCTGGTGGATCCCGGAATTTCATCTCCACTCCGTAACGCCTGCCGTCCTTCATGAGAAGCACGTCGTGCTCCGCGCCGGTATGTGTCGCCTAGAAATATGCCGTATCAGGCCCGACGGCATTCACCAGTTCCTCGGCTAAGCCGTTTCGCCGAAGAGCCTCCGGAGAGAGGCTTCGATGGCCGTGGAGGTGATGGGCTTCTCTATGAGCTCACGTACCCCGATGGTCATGGCCTCGTCGGCGACGGCCCGTGAGCCGTATGCGGTGATGAGTATCTTCATGGCGTGCGGGAACGTTTCTTTGATCTTCTTGCAGAACTCGAGACCGTCCATCCCGGGCAATCTGAAGTCGGTTATGATGAGCTCGTAGTCCTGAGCCTTAAGGGCTTCGATCGCTTCTTCGGCGGTCTCGACCGCGGTCAGGCAACAGCCTTTGGATTCGAAAAGCAGCCTAAGAGAATCCCGTACGAATTCATCGTCGTCAATGAGAAGGGTCTTCATGTTTTTGAGCTTGCTGAACGGCATGGCTCACTCCGCGGCCTTCTGTCCGGTGCCGGTTCGTGTTCATCAGTGCGCAGGGCCTTCAAAGGGGTAGTTTTGCGGTCGGAGGGAATCATCTCGCGTCCTTCTCTCCGGCGCGAAGGCCGGGAGCAGCTTGTGATACGGTTCTTACCTTGCTCGGACTATCCGAAAGCCGGCTTCTAACCGATGGTCTTCTTGACCTCTTCCAGAAGCTTCTTCTCGTCTATCGGTTTGTCGAAGACCGGAATAGACTTGCTGACCGCCAGGTGCCTGCCGGGCAGTCCGCTGATGACGATCACGGGAATGTCGCCGAAGTCCTTCTTCTGATGAATCCTCCGGTAGAAGTCCGTGCCCGTCTCCTTGGGCATGAGCAGATCCAACAGTATCAGGTCGGGCTTCTCCCGCTTGACCATCTCCATGGCCTGGAGGCCGTCCACGGCCTTGTCGACGGAATATCCCTGGTCCGCCAGCAGGTCGCCCAGAAAATCACGAACGTCCTGCTCGTCGTCTACTACCAGTATCTTCTTCATGTACGTCACACTCCTTGCTTAGGGGGAGTCTCTCGGCGCCCCGAGAATGCATGCGTCGGCCCTCAAGGCGGCGCGGAGATCGTCCGCTGGTCTTAACCTTTTCCTTTCAGCCGCTTGAGCAGCTCCGCGATCGTATCCGGGTCGGCGTCCTTGATCAGATCCTCCACCTCCCGCCGCTGCTTCTCTGTTTTCTCGGGTGTTTCCGACTCTTCGTATTCCACGCCCACGTTCTCGCAGACCATTCGCACGTAAGTCTCCTCGTCGATGGGTTTCTCGAGGTAGAACTTCGGCCCTCGGAAGCTTTTGTCCTCAAAAATGTCGCGGAAATCCTTCTTCCCGAGTTTGTCGTGCGCGTGGGCCGTTACGATAACAACCGGGATGTTCACCCAGTCCTTGTTGTGACGGAGCTCATACAGGAACTTGATGCCGGATTTCCTGGGCATGACGAGATCCAGTGAGATGAAGTCGGGGATCTTCTCGCGCACCCTCTCAAGCGCGTCCTCTCCGTCACCGGCGGTAACAACGTTGAATCCGGCGTCTCGAAGGATGTCCGCGAAGTAGTCGCGGACGTCGTCCTCGTCGTCAACGACCAGAATGGTCTTGTCTTCGGGCCTGGGCATTTGGCGAATCCTCCTTCCGCTCCGGTTTCCCGGCCGCCGAACGCGCTAGTCGGTCGAGACCGGAGGCAGCTTGTCCAGGGGCAGCTCTATTCGGAACACCGATCCCTCCTCCGGGCGGGACTCGACGCTTACCTCTCCCCCGTGGGCGTGAATCAGCTTCCTTGTGACCAGAAGGCCGAGGCCGGTGCCTTCCAACCCCTTTGTCGTGAAGAATGTGCTGAACACCTTGTTCGTCGTCTCCTCGTCCATCCCGCAACCCGTGTCCGCCACCTCCATAAGAACGGCGCCGTCTTTCTTCGCCGTTCTTATGGTGACGGAGAGCTCTTCATCTTCGTCCGCTTCTTTTTCCTTGCAGGCGTCGATCGCGTTTGAGACGAAGTTCGCCAGGCAAGTATGAATGTCGTCCGGGTCCACGTTGATGCGACCGATGTCCGGGTCCGGCTCCAGGCGCAGCTTTATGCCCTCCGCCCGGGCCGTGTCGCGGTACAGGGTCACGACTTCCTCGGCGACCCGGTTGAGGTCGGTCGGCCGTGCTTTCGGCACGTGCTCTTTAGTGTAGTTCAGGAATCCCCGGACCATTTCCGTTATCCGTGTGACGTTGCGCTCAAGGCGCTCCCTACCGACGGTCAGCCGCTCCATGTCGTTCCGCTTTATGCCCGCCCTTATGCCGTACAGACCTCCCTGCACGCCGGTCAAGATGTTCTTCATGCCGTGAGAGAGCTGCGCGACGGTCTGGCCCACCACCGCGAGGCGCTCGTTGGTCAGCTTCTCCTCCTCGAGCTTTTTGTACGCCCTCAGGTCCTGGAGAAACCCGGCGCCTCCTATGATCTCAGACCGCTGTCCGAGAACGGCGCCCGAGAACCTTACCGGTATAGACTCTCCCTCGGAGTTCTGCACCGTGGTTTCAGGAAGCACAAGCGTTCTTCCCTCGTTATCGAACAGTCGGTGGAACTCCTCGGGCAAGAACTCCCAGGCGCTTCTGCGGCCTATGACCTCCGTGGCGGGGATCTTGAAAAGCTCCTCCGCCGCGGGGTTGAAGATATTGACGGTTCCCGAGGCGTCGGTGCCGACGAGGGCGTCGAGAGCGTTCTCCGTTAGCTGGTGGCGGAAGTAGCCCTCCTTCAGGAGATCCTGGGTGAGCTTGTGAAGCTCCGTGACGTCCACCGACATCTCGACCACGTGATTGACCGTGTCGCCGCTTTTTGAGAGCGGGGCCGTAGACACTATGTAGTGCGTGACAAGCCCCCGCTTGTCTATTCCCACTTGTTCCTGAGTGTAGGACTTGCCGTCGGCGAAGGTCTTCATGGCCGGGCAATCCTCGCACTGCTCGTGTCTTTGCTTGTATACGCGGAAGCAATGCTGTCCTCGGGCCTCGCCGAAGGTGCCGCGCAACAACTCGTTCGCGCGGACGACCTTGAGGTCCCTGTTCAGCACGGCCACGTAGCAGGGGACCCTCTCGAACAGGATATTGTACTGCCTCTGGAGAGATTTTGTGTCCGTCACGTCGTAAGACATCTCTATTATGTAGGCGATCTCTCCGGAGCCGTTGTAGATCGGCGCGTTATGAACGACGTAGTAGGCCGGCTGCCCGTTCCTGTCGATCCCGTACTCGTTGCTAACCCGCACCTCGCCGTCTTCGAAAGTCTGGGCCGCCATGCAGTTCTCGCAAACGGCGTCTCTCTTCTTGAAGGCCTCGTAGCAGTGCTTGCCGGAAACCTCGCCGAACACGCCCTTGAAGTTGCTATTGGCGACGACCACCTCGAAATCGCGGTTTATGACGGCGATGTTGCTGGGAACATGATCGAATAGCTGTCTGCCTATCCAATTTGTGATTTCTTCGGGCAGATCTTTGCGTGTCATGCTATCGCCCCCGCCCTAGAGATAGGGCTCCCAGACCTCGTCATCGAGGTCCGGCAGCGCCCTGTGACAGTGTTGGCAGCGCGACAGATTCTCATTCGGTTCGGGCATGGCCTTTTGCTCCTCCTCATGGCAGGTTATGCAGAGGCCGTGTACGGCGTCCATGTATCCCACGGTCCTCGAGTCCATGGTAGGGGCGCTCGGCTCGATCCTTGAACCATCGGCGATCATTCCCTTGTGGCACTCGAGACAGTCCTTGGTGTTCTCTCTCACCTTGGGCCGGCTCATGTCCGTGTGGCAATCGGAGCAGTGGGGGTTGCCGCCCGTTTTCTCCATGTGCAGCTCGTGATCGAAGACGTCCACGTTCAAGTACATATCGTTGTGGCACTCATAACAACCGGTGTAGCGGTCGTACGGTTTGCTCATGTGGTGGCAGAGCGCGCAGCTCTTGTCTCCGTCGTAGCGGGACTCGTGTGCCTTGTGGTCGAAGAGAACATACCGGCCGTTCCTGTTGCTGTCCAGCATCATGACGGCGGCGTCCGGGCCCTCCGGCCCCGGGTTGCCGGTCTCGCCCGTGACGGCAAACTCGGCGCTCGAGCCGTTCTCCCCCGGCGTCTTCAGTATTTGAACCCAGCGCGGATCATCTGCTTTGGTCTTTCTAGGGGAGATCCCGAACACCGCGTCGTCGGATGCGAGTCCGAAGGAGAGGGCCGCGGCGAGGACAAAGACCAGGGAGTAAAGTTGCGCCGAGCCGAGGCGCTGCCCTCCGAAGTAGAGAGCCTTCCAGTCGGTGTGGTCGAAACGGGCCGGGGTTATCCACTCGGCGACGCGCTCGCGCCCCAAGCCTTTGAAGAGCCCCAAGTACTCAACGCAGAACAAATAGAAGAGCGCCGCTGCGGAGAGTATCCCCAGCGTCATGGCCCACTCGGTCCAGGACGGTATATATATCGTGTTGGTTAGGCTCAACGTCGCTAGGCCGGCCACGTTCACCCTGTTGAGAGACATTCCGACTATCGCGCACAGGCTTATCCAGAACATAGCGGTCTTGCTTTCTCGATAGCGCTTTTGAAGGAGCAGGAACGCCGGGATCGCGGCGCTCAAGGCGACCTCGATCCAGAAGTTGGCGGTGTCCCAAGTTCGTTCAAACAGCAGTGCTCCTTCTCCGCTCGCGAGAATCTGGGCGAACTTGATCACAATGTAGCTCAGCATCAGGTAGCCGGAGAAGCGTCCCAGCCCCGAGATAGCCTTCATCGGAGGCTCGCCGCCGTAGAGCCAGTAGACTATCAACGCCAGGAACGAGATCGTCAGGCAGCCCAGCGCCATCGAAGAGATAAAGAACAGAATAGGCAGGAAGTCCGTGTGCCACAGCGGATGCAGCCGGAACGGCGTAGCCAGAAACAGCGTGCCCAGCGATGACTGGTGAAGGGTGGACAGGCAGATTCCGAATATCACGAACCCCAGGCTCATTTTGCCGAGGATTCCCTCCGCCCGCTCCCAACCCATCTTCTGGGATACGGCGTGGCCGAACTCCGCGAAGAGAACGAGCAGATAGAGCATAATACACCAGGCGATTTCGAAGAGGACGGAGTGATATTGCCAGTGGAATACGGGAAAGACTATCCGCCACCATATGCCGATGTCCATCGACAGGCCGAACGCGACGCCCGAATAGCATATCAGCCCCAGAAGGACCGCGCCGTGGACGAGCGGCTTGAATCGTTTGATCTGGAAGATGTACACGAGCATGGCGAGGGTGAAGCCCGCCCCGCCGATTGGAACGAGAGCCACGACGCCCCAGCCCTTCCACAATCCCCACGGAATGATATCCGTGAGAGCCGTGACCGAGCCCGGGCCGTTTAGGATCCGAAGCAAGACTATCGTGAACCCGAATCCGGCCAGAAACCACAGGATCATCTTCGTTAGTCGTATCTTCATTCCTTTTCCCGCCCCTATCTTCCTTCAGACCCAACTTCTTCGTTGGAATCGAATCCGCTGTTTTTCATTTGCCGCCCGCCGTCCCGCCGTATTCGACGCCCGACGGCGTCTCCTCCGGGGCCTTGTCCGCCCGACACCTCAACTCCGGCCCTCTTCGCTCGGACCCTCTCCGCCGGCCCCTTCGGCCTCGCCCTCTTCCGCCGCCGCGGCCATGTTCTGTTGACGACGCTTGATCACCCAGTAGACGCCTCCCATCAAGACCGCCATTCCCGTGAAGACGAGCGGCATCTGGTGGAGAATCTTCGTCGTGCGGTGAGGAATCGGCTCCAAATCCGTTATCGGCTCTTCCAGCTCCGTGAGCTTGAGATCCACGTCGGATATGTATATAACCGAGGTCCCACCGACCTCCTTGGCGCCCCAGATTTTGTGCTGGTACTTGTCCGGCTCCGCCGCCAGCCGCCTGTGAGCCTCCGCCAAAAGCTCGTCCCTGTCGCCGAATATCGTGGCCTCCGTGGGACAGGCCTCGACACAGGCCGGTGGCTTTCCCTCCTTGAGCACGCGCTCATAGCACATGTGACACTTCTGTATGTATGGAACGGCGTCCTCCCAGCTGTATCTGGGGATCTCCCAGGGGCAGGCGATCATGCAGTACCGGCAGCCGATGCAAATGTCCTTGTTGTATATGACGGGACCCTCCGGAGATTTCTCCAGGGCGCCCACGATACACACGGACACACAAGCCGGATCGAGGCAGTGCATGCACTGCTTGCGTATGAAACGGTCCCCTTTTTCGGAGTGCTTCCGCTCGATCGTCGTCCACCTGGAGGTGGAGAGATCATCTATCTCCTCCACCCACCTCCAAGGCTGCTCCTTGGGGAGCCCGTTGGCCTCTTGGCAGGCGTCGACGCATTTCTCGCATCCTATGCACTTGGTGACGTCAGTGAGAATCGCCATGTTCTTCTTTATCATATCGGCTCGTTCTCCTTGCCGAGAGTCACTGCGACTTCACGTCCGGCTCCGGGGGCCAGATGCCAGGCCATCTCGGATACAAGCTGAGTCGTCGGGAAGAGAACCACGTGACTGAGCTTGGTGAAGGGAATCAGCGCGAGAAGCACATTGCCGGACATTACGTGAACGAACATCGTGGAGTTGTACTGGAACGGATTGATACCCGGGTGCATGGCCAGGTATCCGCTCACAAAGGGGACCATTATCAAGAGCGGCAAGAGATAGTCCTGCGGCCTGCTGAGCGCCCTTGTCGCCCGGGCGGAAGCTCGCTTTGTGAACAAGACCGCCGCCGAAGCGATCGCTATCAGGGTCAGATAGTCGGCCGCGGTCTGAGGTATGGCCGCCCAGCTTATCCCGACGCCTCGCTCCCAAAGCCTTATGTGAGCGGCCAGGAATATCGGGGTGACGATGACCGAAACGTGAAACAGGAACGATGCGATCGTAAAGACGATTTGAGGCCGGACCTTCTTGTATGGGAAGAACCATCCGGCCGTGTCCGCGAGAACTGTTTTCCAGGGTATGTTCCTGTCCCTGGCGTGCGCAAGCACGTTCATTATGTTCACGGCGTTCAATATCGCCAAGCGAAGCAGGCCCAGTATCATCAGCGCAATCGCCAGTCTGAATGCCGGGCCCCGCGCCCATTCAAGCCATTCCGCCACTTGTTCGCTCCCTTCCTCCTAGAACTCCTCGCCTTCGGGCTTGGGCTTCGGCCTCTGGCCGTTAGGCATAATGATGGCCTGCAGCATCAGGTCGTGCAGGCCCTTTCGTTCCACGTCCAGCTTATGGTCCGCGATTACTTCGTCGATCTGCTTCTTGCAGTTGGCGCAGGGCGTGACGACGATCTTCGCGCCCGTGGCCTTGATCTGGCCCGCCTTTGTGGCGCCGCCAATCGAAGTACGGAACTTACGTATCTCATCGACCGATACGGTGCCCCCTCCGCCTCCGCAGCAGTAGTTCTCGGTGCCGTGGGGGTGCATCTCCACGAATTCCTTGCAGATGTGGCGGAGGATCGCCCTGGGCTGCTCGATGATCCAGCCCTTGCGTGATATGTTGCACGGATCGTGATAGGTCGTCCTCTCGGAGATCGCGTTTTCGATGAGGTTCAGCTCCCCGGACGTGAACTTCTCGTAGGCCAGCTCCATGATGTTGACTACCGGGACCTTGTCTTCCTTGGGTATGAAGTTGGCCATACCTTCCTTGCCTGCCCTGGACGCATGGCCGCATTCGCCGATGAGCATCTTCTTGCCGTTCAGGCGGTGGATTTCCGCCACCTGATCGTGGATTATTCGCTCCCACATCCTGTCCGAATAGAAGAGCCCGTAGTCTATACCGTCGAAGTTCCGCGATCCTATGGTCCAGGAGGCGCCGATGGCGTGCAGCATTGCCGCGTTGCCCATCAGCGTATCCGCTTCCAGCAGATAGTCCGATACGGCCGGAAAGAAGACGTACTCGGCGTCTTCGACGTCTATGGGAAACTTTATGCCGGCGCCCGGGTAAACCTCTTCAAGCTCCTCTTCAAGAAACTCGCAGGTGTCCTTCAGGCCGACGAACGGTATGGCCGAGGTGTTCCGGGTGTCTCCTTCGAGCTGCTCCCGCACCGATACCTTGAGCGCCTTGGGTACGATCTCGATCTCCGCGAGGATCCATCGCGCCAAATGGGTGATGAGCGCGTGGTCGATGCCCAATGGACAGGAGTACTTGCATCGCTTGCACGCCGTGCAGCGGTAGTACGCCTCAGCCATACGGTCTATGTACTCGTCGGTAAGCCGAAAATCATCGAAGAGAGGGGCCTTGAGCATTCCCGAGAGCGTGAAGTACCGGCGGTAGACCGAGAGAAGAAGCTCTGAACGAAGGCAGGGGATGTCCTGCGGATCTCCGCTCGCCTGATAGACTTGGCAGTCCACGGTGCACATGGAGCACTTGGCTCGTATTCGCAGGTAAGCGTCGAGCACCGGCGCGTAGTTTGAATGTCTCAGAACGGCCGCGAAGGCGTCCAAGAAACGCTTGGGGCGTTCTTCCAACTCTATGGGCTCTATCTGGTATGTGTATCTGGGCTGTTCCTTCGTTTTCATCTGCGGCCAAGTCTCCTGTTGTCCGTCGCTGTTTTCTCCCAATTCTCCGGCGAGACGTGAAGGGGTGACGGCGGCCTCCTGAACCCGAGAAAACTATGCGGCGCCGTCCGGAAACGCGGCCCCCGAGGCATCCTCCCACAACACTCGCCGGCGTTTCCCCGCGGCCGGATCGCTCCGCTTCGCGCCCGGCGTCGGCCCGGCAGGGCCGGCGACCGATGAAGCAGGCGACCTCCGAATGGGTTCCGTAGCATGAAGCGTGCCAGACGGCTCTTCTGCATCTAAGTGATATATTTAGAGCAACTTAGAAGGTGGTCGGCCGGAGCAATGAAAAGGCTGGGACCTCCGAATTTCGAAATTTTTCTAACTCATCTCAGGGGTTCTGCGAAGCACCGGCCGAGTCCCTTCCCGGCAGGCCACCGGACAACGCGGCCCGGCGGGAAGATCCCGTGAGCCCGGATAAGCCCCAGGTAGGCCCGACATCGGGACCCTCGTCCTGCTGGTGACGAGCCTGCTTCGATGGGGCCCGGGGGCACGTCGGGCCGAGCGGATGACGGGCCGCGGGCTGTGCTAGAATGGCGAATGATCCGGGTGTGGCCGTCCTCTAAGACGGCTGTCACGTTCGCCGGCCATCCCGGAGAGAGATCCGGATTTCGGGGTGGTATCCTATGACGTGTCAGTGATGAGCGAAGAACTCTAGGGAAAGAGGTGTGGCCGATGGATGAGAGAGACCCAAGGCGAGTAGTGAACCCCCGGAGGATACTGCTGACCACCGATTTTTCGGAGAACAGCAAGGCCGCCTTTCCCTATGCGGCTGCCTTGGCCGAGGAAGACGACTCCGAGCTGATCCTGGTTCACGTAATCTCGCAGGAGTACTACACCAGGGACATCTTCGATGCCTCCCCGATGATGGACGACTTCGTGAAGCTCGTGGAGAAGGAAGCCAAAGAGAAGTTGAACCGGCTGGACGTGCCCGGGACGGATGACATGAAGCTCAAAAGGAAGATAGTGCGGGGATCGACGTCACCCGCCGGCATCGTGGAGTGCGCCGGTCGGGAAGACGCCGACCTGATCGTGATGGCCACGCGCGGGCATGGGGTCTTCCATCAAGTGGTCATGGGAAGCTCCGCGCGCGGGGTGGTGGCTTCCGCGCCGTGTCCGGTGCTCTGCGTGAAGCCCGGAGAGAAGGGCATGCTCGATGAAGCATCGGGATCGATTCGCATAAATAGGATTCTCGTTCCGACGGACGCTTCGGATCATTCGCTCAAGGCGTTGCGTTTGGGGGTTGAACTGGCGCGGAAGCACGAGGCGGAGGTAAGCGTCGTCTATATCAGCGAGACCCAGGTGCCGCCCATGTACCGTGCCGCCGGCGTCGAGTCCATGTTTTCACTAGACGGAGATCTGCCGAATAGAATCAGGGAGCACTTGAAGTCGTTTGTGCAAAAGGTGGATACGCAAGGGGTCAAGTGCGATATCGAGATTCACGAGGGATCGCCGTCCAGGGAGATCGCTAAGGCGGCCGACGAGTCCGACGCGGATCTGATTGTGATTTGCCGCAAAGGAGTAGGGGACACTCCGCACCTGCTGGGCGGGGTGACCGAGCGCCTTCTGCATGACGCGAAGCATCCGATGTTGGTGGTGTAGGCGGCTACGACCTTTGTTGCCGCCGGCATTTCCCTCACATGCGTTTCCGTACGTTCGACCCGGTGCCCCGCGATCGTCTTTCCCAAGGTGTTGTCTGTAACCCGTAAGGAAGGTAATGTCCGGTCTCCCTACATTGAATTCACGAGCGAGTGGGGTGCTCTTTCACCCGACCTCTCTCCCGGGGCCCTTGGGCATAGGCAATCTGGGTCCGGCCGCCCACCGGTTCGCGGAGCTTCTGGCGTCAGCCGGTCAAAGCTGGTGGCAAATGCTGCCGGTTGCGCCCCCCGTGAACGGCAACTCGCCTTACACCGCCGTCTCGGCGTTCGCCGGCAACCCATTGCTGGTGAGCCTGGAGAAGCTCGCCGAGGACGGGCTTCTGAGGGCGGATGAGATCCCTCCTTACAAGGACTTCGTCGCCGGTCGCGTCCGCTACGCTGCGGTCTGGAAGCACAGAGCGCCCCGGTTGAGGAAAGCGTACGAGAGATTCCGGTCGAGATCGCGTCCGTCGGCGCGGGATGGTTTCGAGGAGTTCTGCGCCCTCAATGAAGACTGGCTGCCGGACTACTCCATGTTCGCGGCGCTCAAGGGCGCCGACCATGGGAGGTCGTGGGCGCAGTGGAATTCGGATGTCCGTCGCCGCAAGCCGGACGCTCTCCGGGACGTAGAAAGGACGATGACGGAGGATATCGGATATCACAAGTTCGCGCAGTACGCGTTCTTCAAGCAGTGGAACGAGCTCAAGCTCGCGTGTGAAGAGAAAGGAATCGGGCTGATAGGGGACATTCCGATCTACGTAGCTCGGGAGAGCGCCGACGTATGGGCCAACCAGGACATATTCGATCTGGATCCGGACGGGCGGCCCGCCTTCACGGCCGGCGTGCCTCCCGATTACTTCAGTAGAACCGGGCAGTTGTGGGGAAATCCTCTGTACAGGTGGGGGACCCTGCGGGAAAGAGGATATGATTGGTGGCTTTCCAGATTGAAGAGGATGTTCGAGCGTTTTGACGCCGTGCGCCTGGATCATTTCATCGGCTTCCAGAGATATTATCGGGTGCCCCGGGGGGAGCGGACCGCGGAGCGCGGCGAGTGGGTTGACGGTCCCGGCGCCGATTTCTTCGAGAAGGTGCTCGGCGCACTGGGAAAGGCGCAGATATTCGTTGAGGACCTGGGCGTTGTGACGAAGGACGTGATGGCTCTAAGAGACGAATTCGGCTTCCCCGGGATCAAGATACTCCTTTTCGCGTTTGGAACCGATGATTTCGCGGAGAGTTATCTGCCTCACAACCACTCGAAGAACTGTGTGGTTTACACCGGGACGCACGATAACGACACCGTGGTGGGGTGGTTTGAGGATCCGGGAGGGGGAAGAAGCACGCGTACTCGCCGTCAGGCCGCGAGAGAGAAGGAGCGGGCCTTGAACTATCTTGGAAGCGACGGGCGCGAGATAAACTGGGACATGATCAAGGCGGCGTTGAGGTCCGTAGGCAACACCGCTATAATCCCCGTTCAGGACTTGCTTGGATTGGGCTCCGAGGGGCGTATGAACCGCCCCGCCACGGTGCGGGGCAACTGGGAGTGGCGGCTCGCGGAGGGAGACCTTGACGATGAGGTTGTCGATCGCTTCCGATCTTTGACCTCAAAGTATGGAAGGGTGCCTAAGGGATGAAGGAAAAGCGCTGGACCGGGCGGAAAAAGACGGCTCTCCGCGGCGGCCCTGATCGCAGGGAGCGGCGCATCATAATAGAAGGAATCGCCCCCAGCGTGGATTGCGGGGACTACCCCGCGAAGCGCATAGCGGGGGAGCCGTGTGCCGTGGAGGCGGATATATTTCGAGACGGCCCGAACGCGCTTCGAGCGGCGCTCAAGTGGAAGAAAAGAGGCGATCGACGTTATCGCGAGTCCGCCATGGAGCACCTGGGCAACGACCGCTGGAGAGGGTGGTTTCCTCTTGATGAAAACGAGAGGTATGTCTTCACGATCGAGGCGTGGACCGATCCGTTCGCCACTTGGGTCGAGGAGTTTCGCAGAAAAGTCGAAGGGGGACGGACTTCATTGTCCGGCGAGATAGCCGAGGGACTGATGTGGCTCCAAACGGCCCTTGAAGGAGCCAAGAAGGGCGGCCGCAAGATCCTGCGGGATTGCTCCGAACGCCTTCGAGCCTCGGAGAATGACCCGGGTGCGGCCCTGGAGATCGTTACGAACCCCGACCTCGGCGACGCCGCGGCCGAGGCGATCGGCAGGGTGGATGCCGTCGAGCATTCGCTGCCGCTACGGGTCGTCGCCGACAGGCCCCTGGCTCGTTTCGGCGCCTGGTACGAGATGTTTCCGCGCTCCCAGGGCTCTGTTCCCGGGAAGCACGCCACTCTGAGGGATGCCGAGAAGCGCTTGGAAGACATAAAGAACATGGGCTTCGACGTCGTCTACCTGCCTCCCATTCATCCGATCGGGCACACGAACCGCAAAGGGCCGAACAACAGGCTGAGCGCCGATCCCGGGGATCCGGGCAGTCCCTGGGCAATCGGCAGCGAGATCGGCGGACACACGTCCGTCGAGCCCGCTCTGGGCACAATCGAGGATTTCGACCACTTCGTCGCCGCAGCCGGCGACCTTGGGCTGGAAGTGGCCCTGGATTTCGCGATTCAATGCTCGCCGGATCACCCTTGGGTCAAGGAGCATCCGGAGTGGTTCTCATACAGGCCTGATGGCTCGATAAAATACGCGGAGAATCCTCCCAAGAAGTACGAGGACATAATATCGCTGAACTTCGACACCGAAGACAGGGCCGGCCTCTGGAACGCGCTGCGAGACGTGCTCGTATTCTGGATAGAGCACGGAGTTCGGATCTTCCGCGTGGACAACCCGCACACCAAGCCGTTCGAGTTCTGGCGTTGGTTGATAGAGGACATCCAATCCCGCCGCCCCGACGCGATCTTCCTCGCCGAGGCATTCACGCGACCCAAGGTGATGAAGGCGCTGGCGAAGCTGGGATTCACGCAGTCCTACACCTATTTCACGTGGAGGAACTCCAAGCGGGAGTTCACGGAGTACGTCACTGAGCTGACGCGATCGGGCATGGAGGACTACTTCCGGCCCAACTTCTTCACAAACACGCCGGACATCTTGTCCGAAGTGCTTCAAAAAGGAGGCCGGCCGGCGTTCAAGATGCGATTCGTGCTGGCCGCGACCCTCTCCCCGTCGTATGGGATATACAGCGGGTTTGAGCTTTGCGAGAACGAGGGCATCCCCGGGACCGAGGACTACAAGGACTCCGAGAAGTACCAAATCAAAGTTCGAGACTGGAACGCGCCGGGCAACATAAAGGACTTCATCGCGCGGGTAAACAAGATAAGGAAGACCAATCCGGCGCTCCGGGAGCTCTCCAATCTGCGTTTCTTTGACACCGACAACGACAACATTCTCCTCTACTGCAAGGCTACCCGGAACAGGGCGAACGTCATAATCACGGCGGTCAACCTGGATCCCTTCAATCCGCATCACTGTACGGGCCGGGTGCCGCCCGAGGCGGTGGGGATCCGCCCCGGGGAACGGTACAAGGTGCGGGATCTTCTGACCGGAGCCGAATACGAGTGGGGGGAGCTCAACTACATACGCCTGGTCCCGGATACGCAGCCGGCGCACATACTGCGCCTCGAGAGGAGAAAGTGAGAGCGGGCTTCGCGGCGGCGCCGGCGCCGGGCGCCGGCCCGCGCGGGCCGATGAGAGAGGAGTCCGCCCCGGCGGGCGAGGACTATGAGCGATTCACTGTGGTATAAAGAGGCAGTCCTTTATGAGCTCCACGTCCGCGCCTTTCACGACGGCGATGGGGACGGGATCGGGGACTTCAAGGGACTTACCGAGAAACTGGACTACTTGCAAGACTTGGGTATCACGGCGGTTTGGCTGTTGCCTTTCTACCCGAGCCCGCTCAGGGACGATGGTTACGATATCGCGGACTTCACGGACGTGCATCCCGCCTACGGGTCTCTCGCCGATTTCAAGCGATTCCTGGCGGAGGCCCGCCGGAGGGGCATTAGGGTCATAACCGAGCTCGTGCTGAACCATACTTCGGACGCGCACCCCTGGTTTCGCCGGGCAAGGCGCGCGAAGCCCGGCAGCGGTGCCCGCAACTTCTACGTTTGGAGCGACACGCCCGAGCGATACCGCGACACCAGGGTGGTCTTCTCGGACTTCGAGTCATCCAACTGGGCCTGGGATCCCGTGGCCCAGGCCTATTACTGGCACAGGTTCTTCTCGCATCAGCCCGATTTGAACTTCGACAGTCCCGGATTGCAGCGGGCGGTATTTCGCGTTCTGGACTTCTGGCTCGCCATGGGAGTGGACGGGATGAGGCTCGACGCGGTTCCTTACCTTTACGAACGCCCCGGCACGAGCTGCGAGAATCTACCGGAGACTCACGAGTTCCTCAAGAAATTGAGGCGGCACGTGGACCGGAAGTTCAAGGATCGAGTGTTCATCGGGGAGGCCAATCAATGGCCTGAGGACGCGGTCGCGTACTTCGGTGAGGGGGACGAGTGTCACATGGCGTTTCATTTTCCTCTGATGCCGCGGCTTTTCATGGCGTTGAGGATGGAGGACCGGTTTCCGATAATAGACATCCTCGATCAGACCCCGACCATTCCCGACATCTGTCAGTGGGCGCTGTTTCTTCGAAATCACGACGAGATGACGCTCGAGATGGTGACCGACGAGGAGCGGGACTACATGTACAGGATGTACGCTTATGATCCACGCGCCCGTCTGAATCTGGGAATCCGACGTCGCCTGGCGCCGCTCATGGGAGGGAACCGCAGGGCCATAGAGCTGCTGAACGCCGTGCTGCTCTCGCTTCCCGGGACTCCGGTGATCTACTACGGCGACGAGATAGGCATGGGAGACAACATATACCTCGGCGACCGCGACGGCGTGAGGACGCCGATGCAGTGGAACTCTGACCGGAACGCCGGCTTCTCTCGGGTCAACTCCCAGCAGCTCTACTTGCCGGTGATAACGGATCCGGAGTACCACTACGAGGCGGTCAACGTCGAGGCTCAACAGCAAAACCCGCACTCTCTCTTGTGGTGGATGAAGCGCCTCATCGCTCAGCGCAAGAGCAACAAGTGCCTTTCGCTGGGGACAATGGAGTTTCTTAGTCCGGAGAACAGAAAGGTGCTGGCATTTCTCCGCCACTGGCGCGATTCGCACCTCTTGGTCGTGGCCAATCTCTCGAGGTTCGTGCAGTGCGTGGATATAGATCTCTCGGACTATCAAGGAGCGACGCCGGTTGAATTGTTCGGCCAGACCCCGTTTCCTCGGATCGGGAGCTCTCCCTATTTCCTTTCGTTGGGCCCGCACAGCTTCTACTGGTTCAGCCTTCAGAAAGAGCCCGCCGTCGAGCTGCGGGAGGGCGTCGAGGAGAGACCCCGTCCGGAGCTTGAAGTCGCTCGTGACTGGACGGGGCTCTTTTCGCGGAGGGGATTGGCGGCCCTGGAGGACATACTTCCCCGCTACCTGGCGGGTAGGCGCTGGTTCGGCGGAAAGGCAAGGCGCATAAGCTCGGCCCGCGTCGTGTGGTCCGTGATTTCAACCCATGGTTCGCTCCCGGTTTCGTTCACTCTGGTGGGGGTGGACTACAAGGAGGGGGATCCGGAGACGTATTTCGTTCCTTTATCGTTCGCCGAGGGGGATCGCGCGTCACGCGTCGAAGAGACGGCGCCGCATGCGGTGATCGCAAGGCTGATCGTGAAGACCAAGGGCGAAGCGACGCAGGGGCTTCTCTATGACGCCGGCGAGACGGGAGACTTCGGAAAGCTCGTCCTTGGGGCAATGTCCCGGCGCCGTCGCTTCGGTTCGCCTCAGTCGGAGGTTGTGGCCTCGCGCACGAAAGCGTTCTCTCGATTCGTGAAGAGAGGGACCGCCCTGCCGGAGGGAAGCGTATCCAAGGCCGAGCAGAGCAACACGTCGGTCGTTTTCCGGGACAAGCTCATACTTAAGATTTACCGCCGGGTGGATGAAGGGCTCAACCCCGAACTGGAGATCGGACGCTTCTTGACGGACGCCGGTTTCGCCAACACGCCTCCGCTGGTCGGGTCCCTGGAGCATCACCGTGGTCGCCGGTCGTCGGTGACGCTTGCGGTCATGCACGGGTACGTTCCCAACGAAGGCGATGCGTGGGAATACACTTTGGACGAGGTGGGCCATTACTACGACCGCGTCATGAGCCTGGGGACGGTTCCGGAGAGGTCGGCTCCTCCGACGCGCGTCGGGCCGGAGGAAGAGCAAGGCGACGAGACGGCCGAGTCGCTCGGGCTCATAGGGGTCTATCTGGAGCGGGCGGAGCTACTGGGCCGGCGGACCGGAGAGCTTCATCTCGCGCTGGCTTCGAACTCGGAAGACCCCGATTTCGAGCCTGAGGCCTTTACCCCCTTCTATCAACGCTCGTTGCGCCAGTCGATGCGGAATCTCACGGAGCTTGTCTTTGAGCTGTTGGAAGGTAGGCTTTCGAGGGTCCCGAAACAAGTCAAGAGCGAGGCGAAGAAGGTGCTCGGCCTCGACAAGGAGATCCGCAAGCGATTCCAAGACACGCTTGGGCGAAAGATCGCGACGATGCGGATTCGGTGCCACGGGGACCTGCACCTGGGACAGGTGCTCTTCACCGGAACCGACTTCATGATCATCGACTTCGAAGGAGAGCCGGCAAGGCCGCTAAGCGAGAGACGGCTCAAACGATGCCCGCTTCGCGACGTGGCCGCCATGCTTCGGTCCTTCCATTATGCCGCCTACACGCCCTTGGTGGGGCAGGTTCCCGGAGTGGCTCTGAGGCGCGAGGACGCGGCGCAGGCCGAACCGTGGGCGCGCTACTGGTACGCATGGGTATCACAGAGCTACCTCAAGGGATATCTTGCCGTGACGGATCAGAGCCCATTGCTGCCCCGAAGGCGACAGGACATAAGCGATCTACTCGAGGCCTACTTGCTCGAAAAGGCGATATATGAGCTCGGCTACGAGCTGAACAACCGGCCGGAGTGGGTTGCCGTTCCCCTGCGCGGGATACTGCAGGCGCTGGGACCCGAGTAGGCTGAGAGAAGTCGGCGGAGTATCGTAGGGGCGGACCGGGAAAGCCCGGCGTTCCGCCGCCGCGGACTTCCACCTTGTCTGCGACGCCCCGCGGAGAATCTCCGGCTTTCTACCTGCCGGGCGGAGGTTGAGGCGATCCGGCAATGAGAGAATCAGACACCGCGCCCTGTTGGTCGGAGAAAGAGAAGTCACAGGGGGCCGAAGGCCCCTTAAACGCCGGAGCTGCCGGATGATTGTGTAGTGACATGAATTCTGAACCTATCGCCACCTACAGACTACAGTTGAGGCCCGGTTTCGGCTTTGAGCAGGCCGCCGCCGTCGTTCCCTACTTGTCGGACCTCGGCGCCAGCCACCTCTACGCTTCCCCGTACCTGCAGGCCGCGGCCGGCAGCACTCACGGCTATGACCTCGTGGATCCCGGGCGGGTGAACGAGGAGCTGGGCGGTTCCGAGGCGCATGCCCGGATGTGTGAGACGCTACGGGCGGCCGGGCTTGGGCAGATGATAGACATCGTGCCGAATCACATGGCCATCGTCGGAGGGCAGAACCCCTGGTGGTGGGACGTGCTCGAGAACGGCCAATCCAGCCGCTACTCGACCTATTTTGACGTGGACTGGGAAGCGTCGGAGGAGCGTTGGCCGAACAAGATACTCCTGCCGGTCCTGGGAGACCACTACGGGCGTGTCCTCGAAGACGGCGGGCTTCGGCTGTCGCGGGAGGGTGGGGCTTTCGTCATTCGTTATGAAGATCAGGTTTTTCCGGTGGATCCGTCAAGCCTGGCGGATCTGCTTGGGGCGGCCGCCGAAGCTTGCGGCTCGGAGGTCCTGGCGTTCATAGCCGAGGGTCACGCCAGGCTGCCGCGGCCTACTGCAACCGCGCGCGAGGCCGTGGAGAGGCGCCACCGCGACAAGGCCGTGCTCCCGGATTTGCTTGCAGCGCTCTGCGATCGGGAGCCGGAAGCCGATGCCGCGATAGACGCGGAGGTCGAGCGCCTGAACCGTGATCCCGACGCATTGGATTCACTTATCGAACGGCAGACCTACCGGTTGGCCCTCTGGCGCACCGCCGGCAGAGACCTGGGGTACCGCCGCTTCTTCGACATAAAGGACCTCGCCGGGTTGAGGGTTGAGGATATCGAGGTATTCCGCGCGACCCACCGTCTGCCCGTCGCATGGGTGCACAAGGGCTGGGTCCAGGGTCTGCGAGTGGATCATCCGGACGGGCTGCGCGATCCGGGAGAGTACTTCGGTCGGTTGGTCGAGGCCTGCCCCGGAACCTGGATTATCGCGGAGAAAGTTCTCACGCCGGGTGAGAGGCTACCCTCGGACTGGCCCGTCGCCGGGACGACGGGATACGATTTCCTGAATCTCGCGGGCGGGCTCTTCATAGATCCCGAAGGCGAGGGGGCTCTGACGCGCATATACGAGGATTTCATCGGAGAGCGGAGGGACTTTGCGGGCACCGTCCGAGAGTGCAAGCGTCTCGTGTTGACCGAGCTCCTCGCGAGCGAGCTGAGCCGCCTCACGAGCCTCTTCGTAGCCGTCTGCGAGCGGCACCGTCGGCATCGGGATTACACGCGGGAAGAGCTGCGCGAGGCCCTTTGCGAGACGGCCGTCTGTTTTCCCGTCTACCGCTCTTATGTGTCGGCTTTCGAAAAAGCCGTCGGCAGGGAGGACGAACGCTACGTGTCCCGGGCCATAGAAGACGCCGCGGCGGAGCGCTCCGATCTGGATCCGGAGCTCTTTCGCTTCCTCAAGGACCTGCTTCTTCTCCGTGTTGACGGCCCTCAAGAAGGCGAGTTGGCGATGCGATTTCAGCAGTTGACCGGGCCGGCCATGGCAAAGGGATTCGAGGACACCGCCCTCTATCGCTTCAACCGGCTCGCGGCCCTGAACGAGGTGGGAGGCGACCCGGGCCGCTTTGGGGTGCCCCCCGGCAGGTTTCATGAGATCTGCGCCGAGGCTCAGAGGGAACGGCCGCTCTCGCTTCTCGCGTCCACGACCCACGATACGAAGCGCAGCGAGGACGTACGCGCCCGGCTGGCGCTCCTCTCCGAGATCCCGGAAAGGTGGGGGGACGCCGTGCGAAGATGGGCGGAAAACAACAAGCGCCATCGAAGCGGGGAGCTGCCGGATCGAAACACCGAGTATCTTCTCTACCAGACGCTGGTCGGGGCCTGGCCGATAGACTCGGAGCGCGCTACCTCCTATATGGAGAAGGCCGCCCGCGAGGCCAAGGAGCACACGTCGTGGATAAACCAGAATGAGGCATACGAGCTTGCCCTGCGCCGATTCATCGTCGCGGCGCTGGAGGATGAGGCTTTTCGATCGGATCTCGAGGGTTTCGTGGCCGAGATTGTAGCGCCCGGGAGGATCAACAGCCTGTCGCTGACTCTAATCAAGCTCACGGCCCCTGGCGTACCGGACATATACCAGGGCACCGAACTGTGGGATCTGAGCCTCGTTGACCCCGACAACCGGAGGCCCGTGGACTTGGACCTGCGCAGGCGTCTCCTGGATGAGCTCACAGGCCTTTCCCCGGAAGACATTTTGGCTGGGATGGATGAAGGCCTGCCCAAGATGTGGGTCATCCGGAAGACGTTGCATCTGCGCCGCGAGCGCCCGGATCTTTTGGGCCCTGGGGCCTCATATCGTCCGCTCTTCGCCGTGGGCTACGGGGCCGACCATGTGGCGGCCTTCATTCGCGGGGAAGGCGCAGTCTCGGTGGCGCCCAGGCTGCTCATGCGGTCGAGAGGCTCCTGGGACGAGACGGCGCTGGAACTGCCGGCCGGACGTTGGCACAATGTCCTGACAGGCGATGAACTGAGGGGTGGAGAGATTCGGGTCGCCGATATTCTGGCCCGATTTCCAGTAGCGCTCCTGGCTCGCCCGGAGAGGTAAGCGGGCCCGATAAGCGTGCCGATAGACGGCGGATCCGTGGGAGGCAGGACGGGGCTCGCGGGTCCGTCGGCGCGTCTCCCCTTGGGAGTTTTCTGTGCGGAAGGAACGTGAAAAATGGCTCTGATACGCGTCTGGGCTCCCGGCGCCCGCCGGGTGGAACTGGATGGCGAAGGCCGACTTCTTGATATGACGAAGACCGAATCAGGCTGGTGGGAGGCGGACGCGCCGTTCGTCGAGCACGGCTCGGACTACGCTTTTCGTGTCGACGGAGAGGGTCCTTTCCCCGATCCGCGCTCGTCGTGGCAGCCGGCCGGCGTTCACGGGCCGTCTAGATGGGTCGATCATGCCCGCGGCGCGAGGCCCGCCCCGGACGGCCGGGGACAGCCTCCCATGGGCTCTGCCGTCATCTACGAGCTGCACGTGGGAACATTCACTCGGGAGGGTACCTTCGACGCGGTCGTGGGCCGCCTCGATCATCTCGCGGACCTCGGGATCACCCACGTGGAGCTGATGCCGGTGGCCGAGTTCTCGGGAGATCGCGGTTGGGGCTACGACGGCGTGGACCTATACGCGCCGCATCACGCGTATGGAGGGCCCGAGGGCCTAAAGCGCCTGGTGGATGCCTGTCATGGAAAAGGTCTGGCCGTGCTTCTCGACGTCGTATGCAACCATCTGGGCCCTTGCGGCAACTACCTCGGCCGGTTCGGGCCGTACTTCACGGACAGGTACCGGACTCCGTGGGGTGAGGCGATCAACCTGGACGGTCCGGGGAGCGACGAGGTGAGGAGGTTCTTCATCGAAAACGCCCTGATGTGGCTGCGTGAATATCACATGGACGGGCTGCGCATTGACGCCGTCCATGCCATAGTGGATACCTCCGCCGTCCACCTTCTGGAGGAGCTTGCCGATGAAGTGAGCGATCTCGAGGCCGAGCTGGGTCGGCATCTGATACTGATCGCGGAGAGCGACCTCAACGACCCCAGAGTGGTTCGCCCGCCGGAGCTCGGGGGATACGGCATTGACGCGCAGTGGAATGAGGATTTTCATCACTCCCTCCACGCGATACTCACGGGCGAGCGGGAAGGGTACTACCGGGACTACGGCGGGCTGGGCGATCTGGCCAAGGTCTTGACCGGCGGCTTCTCTCTTGACGGCCGCTACTCAGCCTTTCGCCGCCGCCGCCACGGGCGTTCGGCCGCCGGGCTTTCCGGGCACCGCTTTGTCGGATGCCTTCAAAACCACGATCAGGTGGGCAATCGTGCCGCCGGCGAGCGTATCGGGCATTTGGTTTCGCCGGACCTGCTGAAGATCGGCGCCGCTATTGTCATGACCTCTCCCTTCGTCCCTATGTTGTTTCAGGGCGAGGAGTGGGCGGCTTCGACGCCGTTTCTTTACTTTACGGATCACCGGGACCCCGAGTTGGCCGAAGCGGTGAGCCGCGGAAGGCGAGACGAGTTTGCGGGTTTCGGTTGGGACCCCGAGAAGGTCCCCGACCCCCAGGCCGAGGAGACGTTCCTGAGATCCAAGCTTGATTGGGATGAGCCGTTAAAAGAGCCTCACGGGGAGATGCTTCGGTGGTATCGTTCCCTTATCGAGCTTCGCCGCCGCCTTTCCGATCTGACCGACGGGCGAATTGAGCGGACTAGGGTGAGCTTTGATGAGGACAAGCGCCGGCTGACCATGACACGAGGATCCGTATTGGTAGCCTGCAATCTAAACGGTGAGTCACAGCGAATTCCATGTTCCGATCTTGAGGGAAAGAAGGTCTTTCTCTCGTCGAAGGAGGGGATTGTAGCGGGTGATAACGAGATTCTGTTGCCGGGGCACTCGGTGGCCATAATGTCCGTTTGAGAGCCGGCGAGAGTCGGCCGGGCGTGAGCGCCGCCGCCCGGGATCGCCTTGCCGCGGAGGAGTCTCCGGAGGCGAGCACGGACCGGCGCAGTTCCGGGGGCGTTTCTTCGGGGCGCGGTCCGGTCCGGGCGGGGCACGGCGAGATGAAAGCGCGGTTGATCGCATGTTGCCTATCAACCGCGGGAGGTTGAGTCGCAGTAGAATGAACGATTGAGCTTAACTACGGCCAAACGTGAATGTATAGGGATTTCCAGGAGGTGACGGTCATGACCGCGAAAAAAAAGAGAGTGGAGTTCAAGATCTTCGCGCCGGACGCCGAGCAGGTGGGGCTGACGGGAAGCTTCAACGACTGGTCGGAGAAGTCGGATCCCATGAAGAGAGACAAAACCGGCAAGTGGAAGAAGGCCAAGATGCTTCCGCAAGGGAAACACGAGTACAAGTTCATCGTCGACGGCGAGTGGATCTCGGATCCCGACTGCGCAGATACGGTTCAGAACGAGTACGGGACCGCGAACAGCGTGGTTGAGATATAGGAACCGGCTCACGCGGGCGCCTATGTCGGCATGAGATATAATGTACACGCTTAACGCTTTGGAGCGCCTGAATGAGCGATGACCGAAGAGCTCTCATAATCCACGGCCACTTTTATCAACCGCCGCGGGAGAATCCCTGGTCGGGAGCGATTGATCCGGAGCCGACGGCGCTGCCTTTTCCCAACTGGAACGAGCGGATCTACGCCGAGTGCTACAGAAGAAACGCGTTCGCGCGCGTGCTGGATGAATTCGGCCGGATCGAGGCGATCGCCAATAACTACGGGCTCATGAGCTTCAATCTCGGTCCGACGCTTTTCTCATGGTTGGAAGAGCGCCATCCGAGAACTTACGCGGCGATTCTCAAAGCCGACCGCGAAAGCGCGGAAGCCCGCTCCGGACACGGCAACGCCATCGGCCAGGGTTATAATCACGCGATTCTCCCCCTTTGCAACGAGCGCGATCTGAGGACGCAGATTCATTGGGGAATGGCGGATTTCAGGCACAGGTTCGCGCGGGAGCCCAAGGCGCTCTGGCTCCCGGAGACGGCGGTCAACAAGGCCGTCATGGGTGCGCTGATCGACGCCGGGTTGAAATTCGTGATCCTCTCGCCGACACAGGCGGACCGTGTGAGATCCCCCGGAGCGACGGAGTGGAGCGACGTCTCGGACGGAAGCATAGATGCGGGCCGGCCGTACCTCTATGTGCACGACGGCGAACCGCGCCGATCCATGGCGGTTTTCTTTTACGATGACGGCGTAGCCAGGGCCGTGGCGTTCGAGGGGGCGCTGACTTCGAGCAGCGGCTTGATTGATCGTTTTGAGCGCGCCGTCCAAGGCAAGGCCATGATCTCCGTCGCGACGGACGGGGAGACGTACGGTCACCATCACAGATTCGGTGAGATGGGCCTGGCGCACGCGTTGACCGTGGACGCGGAGCGAAGGGGCTTCCGACTGACCAACTTCGCGCAATACCTGGAGGAACACCCTCCCGACTGGGAGGTCGAGCTCAAACCGGGCCCCGGCGGGGAGGGGACCTCCTGGAGCTGCACTCACGGCGTGGGGCGCTGGGTGAGGGACTGCGGCTGCAGCACGCACGGGCAAGAGGGTTGGAATCAAGAGTGGCGAGGACCCCTCCGCGCCGCCCTGGATCTGCTGCGCGATCATTCGGCGGCCCGGTTCGAAGAGCGTGCCGGCGAGCTCTTCGACGAACCCTGGTCCGTCAGGGACGCCTACATAGACTCCATTCTGAATCGTCACAGAGACGCGGAAGTCTTTTTGCGCCGATTCTCGAAGCGTCCTCTCAGGCGCCGCGAGATGATTCGCGCGCGTACGCTTTTGGAAATGCAGCATCACGCGATGCTGATGTACACGAGCTGTGGGTGGTTTTTCGCCGACATATCCGGGCTGGAAAGCACCCAGGTCCTCAAGTACGCGGGCCGCGTGCTCGACTTCATGGACGAGCTCGAGTTGCAGTCTCCCCGGGACGGATTCCTTGAAGTCCTGGCGGAGGCGAAGAGCAACGTACCCCAATTCGGGAACGGCGCCGATGTTTTCAGGAGATTCGTAGAGCCGGGTCGAGTGAGCCCCAGAGGGCTGACCGCCCATCTGGCGCTGTCGGATCTCATGATGGAAGGGGACGAGGCCGGCGAGACGGCCGGGTACAAGTTCCGCAAATCTCTCCTGCGGAAGGAGCAGCACGGCAGGCTCACCGTGGCGACGGGGCGCACCATTCTCGAGACCCTCGCGACCGGCAGGGTGAGCGACTCGGCATTCGCGGCGATTCATTTCGGAGGCGTGGATTTCTACTGCCTGGTCAAGGATTTCCCCGGCCCCCGGCGCTTCGAGAAGTCGGCGGAGGTCCTCTGGGACCATTTCAGGACTGCGTCACTGCCCGTGATCCTCCGGGTCTGCCAGAAGGAATTCGGTCACGACGAGTACAGCCTTGATCATATACTCCCCGAAGGACGCCGTCGGATTTCAGAGGCCGTTTTCGGGGATCTCGTGCGGCGCATTTCCTCTCAATACACGGAGCTCTATGAAGAGAACCAGCGAGTGATTGAGATGCTTCACTTGGCCGGGTTTGAGCTTCCCCCGGAGCTTAAGTCGGCGGCGGAGTACACTCTGGGCCGCAGGTTCGAGGAGGAGATACTCGCGCAGGACAGGAGCCTCGATCCGGAGGCCTACGAGAGAGCGGCGGAGATAGCGGAAGAGGTGTCCCGGCGCGGATACAAGATCGATCGTAGTTCGGCGAACGGAATCTTCGGTGAGATGATTACCGAAGCGGTGCGGCTCGCCATAGGCGACAAGACCAAGGAAAGCCTGGATTCGGCCCTGACGCTCGTGGCTTTGGCAAAGCGCCTCGGCCTTGATCCGGAGGTCGATCAGGCGCAGGAGGCGCTCTTCGAGGCGTTGAAGACGAGGGGGCGACTTCCCGAATCGCTGCGGATAATAGCTCTCTCCGTCGGCCTCTCCGCGAATCTACTGAACGGCGCCGACCGGGCGGGGGTGCCCGCTTAAGGAAGGGATTGAAAAAACAGCATATGTCGAACCATCGGAAGGGCGGAAAAGACGGAGGCGGAAAGAGCGGGAGAGGCCGGACCCGCGATGAAGGCGCCGAGAGGAGGAGTTATTCGGTTCCACGGGCGGAAATCGATCGACTCATCGGCTTGACCCATCACGATCCCCACTCCATTCTCGGCGCGCACGACTCGAAGGACGGAATCGTGGTGCGCGCATTTCGTCCTAAGGCGCGGAGCATCACCTTGCTCCCTGACGTCGGAACACCAGTGCCGATGGACCGGTTGCACGAGGACGGTCTGTTCGAGGTTCTACTCGAGGGTCGGCACGATTTCACTCCGTATCGGCTCGAGGTTCGGTATTCGTCATCCGAGGCATATACGATCCGTGACCCCTATGCGTATATGCCCACCATGGGGGATCTGGATCTGCACCTGCTCGGCGAGGGCCGCCACCATTTGTTGTACGAGAGATTGGGGGCGCACGTCCGCGATCAGGGCGGGGTCCGCGGTGTTTCATTTGCCGTCTGGGCGCCGAATGCCCGAGGCGTGAGCGTTGTCGGCGGCTTCAACGGATGGGACGGGCGGCTGCACCAGATGCGCCAGATGGGTTCGTCGGGAATCTGGGAGATATTCCTTCCGGATCTCGAGCCCGGCGCTCTCTACAAGTACGAGGTGAGACCCCGGGAGGGCCCCCCGCTTCTCAAAGCCGATCCCGTGGCCTTCTATTCAGAGGTTCCTCCCAAGACCGCCTCTAGAGTCCACCGTTCCGGTTACGCTTTCAAGGACGACGAGTGGATGGAGGCTCGGCGTGAAGCCGATCACCTTCGGGCTCCGTTGGCCGTTTATGAGATCCATCACGGATCATGGAAGCGCGTAGCCGAGGAGGGCGGACGGCCGCTGACCTATCGGGAGATGGCTGAGTCGCTGGCGGATTATGCAAAAGAAATGGGTTTCACGCACGTGGAGTTCCTTCCCATCATGGAGCACCCCTTCGCGGGATCCTGGGGATACCAGTCAACCGGCTACTTCGCGCCCACTTCACGGTATGGATCGCCGGACGATTTTCGTTTCCTGGTGGACCATTTGCACAGGAACGGGATAGGCGTGATATTGGACTGGGCTCCGGCCCACTTTCCGAACGACGAGTTCGCGCTGGGGCGCTTCGACGGAACGGCTCTATACGAGCACGCGGACCCAAAAGAAGGCTATCATCCCGATTGGGGCACGTTCGTCTTCAATTACGGTCGCAATGAAGTAAGAAACTTCCTGAAGGCGAGCGCGCTCTTCTGGCTCAAGGAGTTCCATGTCGACGGGTTGAGAGTCGACGCGGTCGCTTCCATGATCTATAGGGACTACAGCCGGAAAGAGGGGGAGTGGATTCCAAACGTCTATGGAGGAAGGGAGAACCTCGAGGCGATCTCGTTAATCAAGGAACTCAACGAGGTGAGCCATGGCGGCTTTCCCGGCGCGATGATGATCGCCGAGGAGTCCACCGCGTGGCCGGGAGTGTCTCGCCCTACCTACCTCGGAGGACTGGGCTTCACGTTCAAGTGGAACATGGGATGGATGCACGATACGCTGGAGTACTTTTCCAAACCGCCGGTGTTTCGCAGGTACCACCACAATCACCTCACCTTCGGCTTCCTCTACGCGTGGTCGGAGAATTTCATTCTTCCGCTGTCCCATGACGAGGTCGTCCACGGCAAGGGCTCGCTGCTGGGCAAGATGCCCGGTGAGGGCGGAGAGCGCACCGCCGGCCTGCGTGCATTGTACGGATACATGTGGGCGCATCCCGGAAAGAAGCTCCTCTTCATGGGAGGGGAGTTCGCTCAGCCCGGGGAGTGGGGTCACGAGCACAGCCTTGATTGGCACCTGCTCTCCGACCCCCGGCACGAGGGCGTCCGGTCTCTTGTTCGGGACCTCAACCGCGCCTACAGGAACGAGCCCGCCCTTTGGGAGTCGGACACGGAACCGGAGGGTTTCGAGTGGATCGACGCGGGTGACGTCGATGGAAACGTGATTTCATTCATCCGAAAGGGCGTTTCCGGCGGAAGGAAGATGATCTGCATATGCAACTTCTCCGGGGCCGCCAAGCACGAATACAGAATCGGCCTGCCCGAACCGGGGCAATACACTGAGATAGTCAACACGGATTCCGAGTTCTACGGCGGGGGAGGCATGGGCAACCGCGGGGGCGTTACGGCGGAGGAACACCGCTTCCACGGGCGACCCTATTCCGCGCTTTTCACCCTCCCGCCCTTGACGACGATCTGGCTTAGGGTGCCGGAATAGACATGTTATAATCACTATGTCGGCCGTCCCCCCGGCCCGCTTTTCCGTCGTGCAGCCGGTGGAGATCGGCCGACTCGTTTTCCGTGCCGCGTTGGATGCCGCTTGCCGGCCCAAAAGGGGTGCCCCGAAATCTGTCATGCAACCCCTTTAATGGGCCGAAAATACCACTAGTCTGGATGGGAGGTTCGCCGGAGGCATCTTCTAATGACTCTTGTCCGAAGGGCCACGCCCTATCTCCCGGCTGTGGCGTATTTCTCTATGGAGGTGGGCCTGGAGCCGGGCATACCTACGTACAGCGGCGGACTCGGCGTGCTGGCCGGGGACACCCTTCGCGCCGCGGCGGATTTCGGCATCCCGATGGTGGGCGTGACCCTTCTATACAGGAAGGGCTATTTCCGACAGCATCTCGATGAGGCCGGCAACCAGACCGAAAGCCCGGTCGAATGGTCGCCCGAACATCGCCTGGAGCCCGTCACACAGAGAACGATTGTGCACATCGAGGGGCGGCCCGTAAGGATACGCGCGTGGCGATACACCATCCAGGGCGTTGAGGGACACGAAGTCCCGGTGTTCTTTTTGGATACCTCCTGCGAGGACAACCGAGAGTCTGACAAGGAAATAACCGATTACCTCTACGGAGGGGACCAATACCTGCGCTTGAGACAGGAGGCCGTGCTCGGACTGGGCGGGATAGCCATGCTCAGGACGCTCGGATACACCAAGCTCCAGGCTTACCATATGAACGAGGGCCACTCGGCTCTTCTGACCTGCGCGCTGCTGGATGAGATCATCGGCAGCCGTGATCTAAGCACGGTGACGCAATCGGACATCGAAGCCGTCCGCAAGGAGTGCGTCTTCACGACACACACGCCGGTGCCCGCGGGGCACGATCAGTTCGATAGGGACCTCGTGGTTCGCATCGCGGGCGAGGACTACGTGGGCGCCATGGAGAGGGCCGGCTGCTTCCTGAACGGCACTTTGAACATGACACACATGGGCCTCGTTTTCTCGCGCTACATAAACGGGGTGTCCATGCGCCACGAAGAGATTTCGCGCGGACTATTCCCGACTTACCCGATCAACTCCATCACCAACGGGGTGCACGCGGTCACGTGGGCTTCCGGGCCTTTTCAGGACCTTTACGACCGCTATGTGCCGGAGTGGCGTCGCGACAATCTCTACTTGCGGTATGCCATAAGCATTCCCCTGGAGAAGATACAAGAGGCGCACGCCAAGGCAAAGCAGGCGCTTCTAACGAGGGTCGAGCGGAAGACGGGGATGAAGCTGGATCCCGACGCAATGACGATCGGTTTTGCCAGACGAGCGACCGGGTACAAGAGGGCCGACCTGTTGTTCTCGGACGTGAACCGCATCAAGAAGATAGCAAAGCAGGCCGGTCCGCTTCAGGTAATATACGCGGGCAAAGCTCACCCCAACGATGAATCGGGCAAGGACCTCATACGGCGCGTCTTCAAGGCCGGGGCCGCTCTGAGGGATGAAGTGCGGGTAGTGTACCTCGAGGACTACGGAATAGGCCTCGCGAAATACATGATCTCGGGCGTTGATCTGTGGCTCAACACTCCGCTCAAGCCGCACGAGGCGTCCGGTACCAGCGGAATGAAGGCCGCCGTGAACGGCGTGCCGAGTATGAGTGTCCTGGATGGGTGGTGGATAGAAGGGCACGTAGAAGGCGTAACCGGATGGTCGATCGGCAGCACAGAGAAATCCAATTCGGCCCCGGCCGAAGTGGCGGAATCGCTGTACCACAAGTTGGAACACGTCGTACTACCGCTGTACTACAATCACCCCGGAGATTTCGCCGCGATCATGCGCTCAGCCGTCGCGCTTAACGGCTCATACTACAACGCCGGGCGCATGGTGCTGCAGTATCTCGTAAACGCGTACTATCCATGAGACCGCTGCGCCGGGCTTAGGTCCGGCTCTTTACTGCTTCGAACGCAATCAGAGAAGGGGGCGCGCGAGCATGCGCTCGTACAAATCGAAGTACTGCTTGGCGGACACGTCGAAGGCGAAATCTCGAGCCGCTTCCGTCATCACGCGCGTCACCTGCGAGCGCTTGACGTTCGAGGGCAGCTTGTGGAATTCCATCGCCCGGTCGATCGCCCACCGAAGGCCGTTCGAGTCGTAGGTCTCGAAGACGAAGCCGTTCCCCGCGTTCTCCGCGACGTTCAAGTGTCTTACGGTGTCGTGCAGCCCACCCGTGTCTCTGACCACGGGCAGCGCCCCGTAGAGAGCGCCGACCATTTGCGGCAACCCGCAAGGTTCAAAGCGGGACGGCATCAAGACGAAATCCGAGCCGGCATAGCCTAAATGGGAAAGCCTCTCGTCGAAACGACTTATGCCCACGCGGCCCGACAACCCGTGATTCGCGACGAGATCGAGGAAATTCCTCCGGAAGGGTCCGTCGGCCACGATAGCCACCTGAAGGTCGTCGCCGTGGTAGGCGAACATAACGTCCCGGAGGATATCGGCCATCAGCTCGGGGCCCTTCTGATACGGGTCGAGGCGGGAGGGCCAGAAGAACAGCGGGGCCGCCGCGTTCGGTTCCATGTTGAGGACCAGCTGAAGAGCCCTCTTGTTGACGCGCTTGGCCTGTTCGTGGTCTTCGGCGGAGAAGCGTTTCTCAATCAGCACGTCCGTCGCCGGGTTGTACTCTCTGGGAGGCGTATTGAGTATCCCGACGGCGCACCCCGCATCCGCCTTGTTGCGGATCTCGCGCCGGATGTTCTGCGGTACGAAATCATGCGCGCCGTCTACTATCTCCCGCAAGAAAGTCGGGCTCACCGTATTCACGAAATGCGAGGCGAAGATGCCGCTTGCCAGAAAATCAACCGGGTTGGTGCTGCGGGATTCCTCATAGCCCGCGGGGAAAAGGGAGTAGTATAGATAAGGCCAGAACTCCATGGCGTCGATGCCGATGTCTTCGATCTCTTCCAACAAGATCTCATACGTGTGGATATTATGGACAGTTTGCAGACAGGGGATCTCCATGCGTCTGGCCATTGGGGGTATGAAGCCGGTCATCCAATCGTGGCAATGAATAAGATCCGGGTCCACCCTGGGAATGATGTTGTTTATGACCTCGCGCTGAAAGACGAGCGAGAACCGAGGGTCGTACCTTCCTTCGCTTCCGTATACGGAGTCCCTATAGTAGAACACTCTGTCTTCGGCCAGGTGGATCCTTGACTCCTTCAGAGTGCTTTTGTACTCACGCAGGGCGCTGTTGACCAGTATCTGCACCTCTACGTTGAAGAGGCGGCGGTAGTTCGGCAGGGCCAGATGAACGTCGGCTCCAAGCTCAAAAAGGGCGGAGATGAGTCCCGCGGACACGTCCGCCATGCCGCCGGCCTTCGCCGCAACCGTCTCGGCGCCCTTTCCCATGCCGGGGGGGAGCGACGTGATCTCCGGCGTTACAATCAGAATCCTGGGGGTATCCCTGCCTGTCCCTGCCATCTTGGTTTCTTCCTTCTGCCCGGCTCCTTCAGTCCCTTCGCTGCGGACAAAAAAAGACTTACGCCCTTCGTCATGGGCGCAGTCATAGAAGAAAGACTATCACAAGCCCGTTCCCTCAACCAGTCAAACCGACCCGCCCCCCGACGTCGGGGGGCGGTATGCTCGGCCGGACAGCCTGGATTTCCAAGCGACCATTTGCACAGGAGGTAGCGGGTCTCCACGAGCAATGGCGCCCCTCTCGCCGGCGAACGATCTTTCGTAGCGACCGTTTCCGCAGGAGCGAGCGGAGATCCACCGGCGTGAAGCGACGGTTAGCTCCGCGAAGCGGGCGCGGGGGGCCAAGAAACTCCTTCGTCTGCGCCGCAGGGAGCAAGGAACAACCCCAGCGCAGCCATCTTCCGCACCACGGGGTTCTGTGAAGCTGTCCGGCTGCCTTCGGCTCCGCGGAAGAGCTCCTCGAGGTTCAGGGAAGGAATCTGCCGGCCGATCAACTCAGACCGCGACCCCCGCCGCGTGGCCGGAGGTGACCGCGTCGTACAGCTTGCCCGGCTTTTCCGCGTCCCCGACGATCTCAACTTCGAATCCCGCCTCCCGGAGCTCATGAGACAAGGGATCGTGGGAGTGATTGCCTACGGTCACGACCACGCTGTCGAACCGGCCGAGGTCGTGCTGCTCGCCCTGTTTCGCAACAAGGGTGCTTCCATTCTCGAAGCTCAATACTCGCGTCGAAGTGTGAAGCTCTATCGGCAACGATTCAAACCGCTTAAGTGTCATCTTGAGGCTGATGGGATCCATGTCGCGGGCGACCTCCTCCAGCAGCTCCACGACCGCGACCTCTTTGCCGCGCTTGGCCAGAAACTCCGCCACTTCCATCCCCACCATGCCTCCGCCCAGAACCAGCACTCTGTCCCCGGCTTGCCTCGTTTCCGTGAGGATCTCTTCACCGGTTATCGGGTCGTCCAGTCCCGGAATGTCCGGTACGGAAGGACGGGAGCCGGTTGCCAAGATCACGACGTCCGGCGAGAGGCCCGAGAGCCGCTCGCGAGTGGCCTCCCGGCCGAGCTGAATGTCGATTCCCGAGCGCATGAGCTGTGCGACCAAAGACCGTAGGGGATGGCTCATTCGCTCCTTGGACGGCGAAAGACAGGCCAGGGCGAACTGCCCCCCGAGCGTGTTCTTCTCCAAGAGGGTGACTTTGTGCCCACGGCTGTGGGCGGTAAGGGCGGCCCGGATTCCGGCCGGCCCTCCGCCCACTATGGCCACGTGCTTCGGTTCCTCGGCAGGCGGAATATCGTCAAGCTCGTGTCCCACCAGCGGATTGACGTTGCACCCGATGCCGACGCCCGCCTTGACCTTGACGAAGCACCCCTGTAAGCAATGCCCGCAGAGCAAGACGTCGTCGTCCCTGCCCTCCTTCATCTTCTTCGGGAGATCCGGGTCGGCCAGCAACGGTCGCCCGAGCGCCACCATGTCCGTCATTCCCGATCCTATGATCTCCCGAATGCGATTCGGATCACCCAGGCGCCCGGCCGCCATTACGGGAATGCCGACCTTCGTTCGGATCTTGGATGCCAGATCATCGTTTACGCCTGGCGGGAGGGCCATGTGCTGGAAGTACCACGGCAGGCTCTCGCAGTTGGAGCCGGTCACCACGTGAATGAGATCGGCTCCCATCTCATCGAGTCTCCGGGCGAGACCCAATGCGTCTTCGATCTCCAGTCCTCCGGGCGCCTTCTCGGACCCGGAGATGCGCACGCAGATCGGGAAGTTCTCCCCCAACGACTCGCGTACGCTCAAGAACACCTCTTCGGCGAAGCGCCTTCGCCCCTGCGTGTCCCCTCCGTAGTCGTCGGTTCGCAGGTTGGCGGTCGGAGACAAGAACTGGGAGACGAGGTAGCCGAGTCCGAACTGAAGCTCTACGCCGTCGAAACCGGCCTCCTTGGCCCGAACCGCGGCATCGGAAAACGCGAGCATGATCTCGGCGATTTGCCCTTCCGTAAGCTCCTCCGGCTCGAACCCGGTTCGTTTGCATGGGACCCTCGAGGGAGCCAGAGGCGGGCCGCCCGCGGCCTTTGGATTGGCCGCGCGGCCGCCGTGATTAAGATGGGCGAAGATCTTCGTCCCCGCTCCGTGGATGGCATCGACGAGGTTGCGTAATCCGTCCAGCTTATCGTCGGCATCGATGCCGAGCTGTTTTGGATGCTCGGTGCCCCGTCTGTGAACGTACAGCGGCTCCGAGATTACAAGTCCCACTCCCCCCTCCGCCCGCCGGCGGAAGTAGCCGATGAGCCGGTCCGTGACCTCACCGGACATCGTGCCGTAGGCCGTCTTCATCGGGGCCATAGCCAATCGGTTGGGAAGCTCAACCGAGCCGATTCGAATCGATTCAAAAGGTGACAACATGGACGCCCTCCTCACCCGGCGTGTTGATGACCGTCAAGCTCGCTCAGCGGCCGCGCCCCCTCGCGCGGAGGGGCGGCGCGACTTATTCTCTACGATCAGGACGATAAACTCTCGCAACCCTCGCGTGGGAGGGGCGGTGCCTGATCTCCCTATTCGTTCTTCGCACGATCCGCTTCGACAAGGGCCCGATCGGGTGCGGACGCGTCGTTTTCCAAAACCGAGCGGATCGCGTCAACGACCCGGCGAAACGCCTCCGCGGCGGGGGATTCCTCCGTCTTCGAGAGCCGGGGCAGTCCGCTGTCACCGGCCCTGACCACGCCCGAGTCAATCGGGATCTTCCCGAGAAGTCTCAGGCTCAACTGCGAGGCAGTGCGCTCCCCCCCGCCCGTCCCGAATATGTCATCGCGGTGCCCGCAGTTGGGGCAGACATAGCCGCTCATGTTCTCGATCAATCCGATGAGCTTGAGGCCGACCTCGTTGCAGAAGCCCACCGACTTTCGAACGTCCGACAGCGATATCTCCTGGGGTGTCGTCACGACTACCGCGTGTGCGCCCGGTATGAGCTGCGCGATGGAAAGAGGTTCGTCGCCGGTGCCGGGCGGCGAGTCCACGACCAAGTAGTCCAGATCTCCCCACTCCACGCCTCCTATCAGCTGGGTTATCGCTTTCATCTTGAGCGGCCCTCTCCAAATGACCGCGTCGTCTCTCCCCCGCAAGAGGTTTCCCATGGAGATGACCTTCAGGTTCTCCGCGTGTTGGATGGGCATGATCCGATCGTCGACGAATCTGGCCCGCTTTCCGGTCAGCCCCAGCAACGTCGGGATGCTTGGCCCATGGAGGTCGACGTCCAGAAGGCCCACACGACGCCCCGCCTCCGCGAGGGTGAGAGCCAAATTCGTCGCGACGGTACTCTTACCGACGCCTCCTTTGCCGCTCAGCACGAGGACCTTGTATTTCACCCTCTCCAGTGCCAGCTTGACCTCGCGATCAAGCGCCTCCGCCTCTTTCTTACGTTTCCGGTTCCTACTGTCCATTGTCGTTCTACCTCACGTTGTCCGTGCTCCCATCGACGTGAGTTAGGCAAGCCGAGGACCATCCTCATAGTCGCAGTAAGTGCCGAGATTAGGTTGGGTGGCGCCCGATTGCTCCGCTAGAGACGCGTAGGTTCTGGCCAGAGCATCTTTGCCCGCCCCCAAGACCGTACTCACCGAACTCATGGTTTCGAAAAACTCGGTTGGCTCCAAGTGCTCCAAGATATGGAGCCATATCGCCTCTTCCAGAGCGTTGAACGCGGTTTGCACCTCGCAAAGCCCGAAGCCCGAGGAGAAACGCTCGCGGGCTACGTCCTCCGCGTACCGTATTACCGGAGCGGTGTCCTTATTCCGCAAACATCTCGCAGTGACATCGAAGAGCGCCCTAAGGCAGTCTCGAGTTCTGTCAATCCCGTTGGCCTCATAGTGCCGCAGATGTGAACGCTTGAGTGCTCGGACCGCGACTTCGATTATGCGCTCCGGGTCATCCTCCGGATACTTGTTGGATTTCACGCAATCCTCCTCAAGTGAGGCGCCGCCGTGAGCCGGACGATCGTGCTCCTGTAGTCTTCCATTGCCGGCCGAGTTCCCTCCAGGTTGAATCATCCAACTCCTGTTCGCCTGATTTCGTCTCCGTCGGCACCCACATCGAAGGCCCCAAGATCCCTGGAGCTATGCTCGGCCGCGCCTCACGGCGACGACTGGTATGATCGCGGGTTTTCTTTCAAGGAGTGCTTGGAAGTCCCTGACCTCGCACCGCATCGCCCTGCGAAAACCAATCCGCCGGAAGTGGATCAGATCAAGAATCGTACCGGTGCGGAGAAGCCCGGCACGTTCGAGCGACAAGGAATCCCAAGAACAGCCCGCGCCATGGATGGTGTGTGTTATTTCCCTATTTACAACGATTTAGCTTAGGGTGCGCGTTTGATCTCAAGCCGAATCACATGGGGATGGGGATGTGCCCTCGGGACGACGCCAGATCATTTTGAACGAGCCGGAGGCTCCGTCCATTTCAACATGAAAGGGGTGAGGCCTTGGAGGCGCCTCGGTTCGATCCCCGCCGGGGAAAGACGGAAGCTCTCCTCGTCGAACGCTAGGGTTTCCGGCCGCTTCCGCGAGCGATCCGAGCCGGCAGGAGGTAGCGGCGCCTCTCGTAAGCAACCTGAACCAGATCACCGTTCTTGAGCATTGTCTCGATCGAGCCGGGTTCTGAGAACTCCTCCTCTATTCTCAGGGCTTGGTCCAGTCTCAGCGGGTGGCGTGAGCCTATCTCAATGATCGCCTGCCTGGCGTTTCCAAAGCCGTCGCGCCCGAACTCTCCCGACTCGACAACGCTGAATGACGCGGCGTTTTCAATCATCTGCCTGGCCCTATTGACGGCGCTCTCTTCCGGTGGCCCGACCCAGGACTCGGCCGGAGGGCGAATGGGGGTGAGTACATGGACACCATCGGGCTTTATCTCATCGAGTATGTCCTTGATCCTCTGCAGAGATTCTTCGGAATCGTTCATGTCTCTTACGAGCATTGTCTCCACCCATATCTTCCCGGTGAATTCGCTCTTAAAGTCAGCAAGCCCAAGGATATAGCTTTCAAAGTCCTGTGTCCCGTGAGGGCGGTTGATCTCCCAGAACGTGCGTTCGTCTCCGGCGTCCAGCGACGCGATCACGAGGTCGCTCGCCTCGAGATCCTGTCTGACGTCCTTACGATAAAGCAGAGACCCATTCGTGATTACCGCGACCGGCACTTTTGCTGAGGCCTTGACCCTCCTAATCAACCATCCAAGGTCCCTACATAGCGTCGGCTCTCCATCGCCGCAGAAAGTCACAAAGTCGGTCGTTTTCGGATCGATTGTCCGCATGATCTCCTCGAGGATGCTCTCTTTTGGAAAAAAGCTCTGCCTGCCCGCGGTCAGCCGATCCGTCCTTCCCAACTGACAGTAGACACAGGAGAACGTGCATGTCTTCGCCGGGATTGGGCTGACGCCGAGGGATCGCCCCAACCTCCGAGACGGAACAGGTCCATATACGAACATTCCAATACCCCTCTTTCCAAGGCCACGAGCGACGCCGAATCCGGAACTAGTCGCTCTCCCCCGTAAGGCCGGGGAGTGAAATCTCCATCGGAACCGGTCGTGGCGCCTTCTTGTTGGGGCATTGATTCAAGATCCGTACCATTTCGGGATTTGCGCGAAGAGGGCACTCCACCTTCGGGTTTACGCGACGGCCCTAGGGCTTTATCGGGCGGTTGTGCGGCGAGGCCACCGCGAACGAGTCCCCAATGAGGAGACCCGCCGCGAGCTCGGTTGCCCCCTCAGGGCCTGCCCCGCTCAATCAGAGGATTACGGGAGACCTGGCATTTCAAACTGGAATGGATGACTCTTCTTTGGAGGCGTTTCAATCTTCCTCGGCCGTGCTCTTCAGCCTGCGCCAGAGCGTTGTCGGGCCGATGCCGAGAGTCTTCGCGGCCAGTGTACGATTTCCGTCGACCGACTTGAGCACAGCCTTGATATATTCCATCTCTACCTCGGCCAGGGTCTTGGACGTCGCATCCACGCTGAACACCGCCTCGGCCGTCTCCTTGATCATCGACTGGGGCAGGTCTTCGGGGCGGATCGCCCCGTCTTTGCTTAAGATGGCCGCCCGCTCCAGCGCGTTCTCGAGCTCCCGTACGTTCCCGGGCCAGTGATATGCAAGCAGGTGATCAACGGTCGTGGCGTCCAGGTGAAGCCCGGGGATCTTGAGACGCTTGGAGAGCTTACCCGTAACGAAACGCGCCAGAGGCAGAATGTCCGGCTTTCTCTCTCTCAGCGGCGGCACGCTGATTTCCACGACCCTCAAACGGTAAAGCAGATCCTCTCTGAAGTCCCGGTCCGCGACCGCCTTGTCCAGGTCCCTATTTGTGGCGGCGACGACTCGAACGTCTATCTTGCGCGGCCTATTTTCGCCCAATCGCACTATCTCGTGCTCCTGAAGAACCCTTAGGATCTTCAACTGCATTGCTTGGCTTATGTCACCTATCTCATCGAGTAGTATCGTCCCTCCTGCGGCATGCTCAAAAAGCCCGACTCGATCGTCGATCGCCCCCGTAAAGGCACCTTTCTTGTGTCCGAACAGCTCGCTTTCCAGGATGGTCTCCGGAAGAGCGCCGCAGTTCACGGTTACGAATGATCCCTTGGAACGATGTGATACGGAGTGGATATACCTGGCGATGACTTCCTTGCCGACCCCCGTCTCGCCCGTGATAAGCACGGATGAGTCGAACATGGCCACCCTGTTTGCCGGCATCATCACCTCCTGCCACTCCCTGCTGCGGCCTTCGATGAAGAAGGGCGGCTTCGGCTGGTCCATCATGCTCATTCTGTTACGCTCGTCCGCGAGCTCTTCCGTCTTTTCGCGAAGTTGCTGCGTCAAGTCGGCGACTTTGCCCTTGATGTCCTCGGCTTGAAAGAATTTCAGGTAAGGTTCGATCTCTCTTCCCCAGGACTTCAGGTCCTTGCCCACGGCGGAGCACTGCGCATCCCCCATTGACCTGCACTCCTTTTCTATGAAGTAGATGTCCGTCCCGGTACTGAAGGTGGCGCAGCCGCTGGCGTGCCCGACGAGCTCCCAGCACGCGGGGTCGCGAGACCAGCCCAGCTCCGCCAGGTGCTCTTCCGATTCGCTTGACTCCAGCCAGACAATCTCCAAGTGATATGTGCCCGACTCCGGATCCGCTTCGATCACCTTCAGCTCGCGGTTCGCGATTCCTTCCATTCTCTGCAGCTTGAACGCCGCGCGCATAAGCTCGGCGGGATCGTCCCACTCGAGTATTCGCTTCATAGCGGCCGCGTCGGCCTCACCCCAGAAGAAGCCGAACCTAGTGATAACCCTTCTTGCGTCTTCTTCCCCGAGCATGTTCACCAAGTCTCTTCTGAACTGCCCGAACGCGTGGGTCGAGTGAAGGACAAGCCTCCTGCCGTGTAGGTTGATATTGCCGTCCTCAAAAGCGACTAATTCTCCGAGCTTGAGATCTTCGGGTTCCATATGGCTTCCTTTCACTTTGAAACAACCCATTCCATTATAGGATGCCATTTCATTCCGTCAAGGCGAGGTTGGAGGCCAGAGTACGGGGGCCGGGTCGGCCAATTCGTTCATTTGTAACGATTTGCCCCTGGTTTGCGGCGCCGGCAACTGCCGGCACTCTTCTTGAGACCCGCAGTCTGTGGAAACCTCAGCAGCCGGAAAGCCGGATGGGAAAACGGCCCCTTAGCTCTTGGGGTGAAATGGGGCCGGTGGCCCGGAGCCATGAGGAATCGTGTTTGCCCTGTGTGCCTTTCTCGCGTCGGCAGCCTTGGCCCGCTCTCTTCCTCTGACGGCGAGAGCGGGTGAGGGAAAGGAGAAGGCGCGTGTCCGGCTGACCGAGGAGGCGGCGCATCATCGCCACTAGGAGGGCGAGTGACATCGCCTGCTTGTTCTCGTGTCGGGCAGGCGCGCAGTGCGCGTTGTCCGGCCGGTTGCGATTTCGGAATCCCGCCAATCGCAGGGTCCGTTGAGATTGGACGGCTTGGCTATAGGCTTGCAGAGACAGACCGCCTCTGAGGGGAGGAGAGGTCATGGCGATTGGAGAGGGACACCATGCGAGGGATTGAGGCGTTCGAAAAACACGCTACGGAGTACGATCGATGGTACGGTCGCTATCCTTTGGCTTATCAATCGGAAGTCGAGGCTGTGAGATCGCTGATACCCAGGGGCGTGACGGCGGTCGAAGTCGGGGTGGGTACGGGTCGCTTCGCGTTGGCATTGGGGGTGAGGGTCGGAGTGGAGCCGTCGGAAGCGATGGCAGCGCTTGCCCGGCAAAGGGGCATATCCGTTCTTCGGGGAATTGCTGAGAGACTGCCGCTTCAAGGCGCCAGACTCGACCTCGTAATGATGATCACGACAGTCTGCTTCCTCGACGACGTATCCCTTGCGTTCGAGGAATCGCGGCGGGTGCTGGCTCCCGGAGGCCACGTTCTGGTAGGCTTCATTGACAAGGAGAGTTGTACCGGGAAGCCTATCGTGAAGCAGAGGGAGGGAGGCAAGTTCTTAGGAGCCGCCAAGTTCTATTCGACGCGGGAGATCCTGTCTCTGCTCAAGCGGGCCGGGTTCCTTGATCCGAAGATCGTCCAGACGCTCTTTCAGGATCCACATGGACTGACCGAGCTCTCTCCCGTACGTGACGGCTATGGAGAAGGCATGTTCGTCGTCGTAAGGGGCAGGAAAGCTCTGGCCGACGACGAAGCTCCGTAATATCATCGCCGGATCACAATTCAAGTCGCCGAAGGGTAAGCCGGCGAATTCGGTGCCTTGAGCTGAAAGCAGGGCGCTTTTTCCTTGTGCTTTTCTCTGCTCCGGGACAGGAACTCCCGGAGCGGTGTAGGTACGCAGACTTCCAACCCACGAGACCGGCGGCGGACCGAAATCGTGAGAACCGAGTTGACGTTCATAGGACGCATCGAGACCCCTTACAAGAAGTTGGAGGATTGCCCCAGGAACATCGATCCGAACGGCCCTCTTTGCCGGTTGGTTCTCGAAGATCCATACCAAGAGGGACTGTTGGGCCTCGAACCCGGCCGGGAGATATTGATCCTCTATTGGCTGGAGCACGCCGACCGAACGAGGCTCAGGCAGAATCCGGCCCACATAGGGAAACTCACCGGAACGTTCGCTTTGAGGTCGCCGCACAGGCCGAACCCCATCGGGGCCGCGCTCGTCAAAATAGAGACCTTTTCGGGGAACACCCTCACAGTCAGGGGCCTGGACTGTCTTGACGGAACCCCGCTCATTGACATAAAGCCCGCCATGAAACCGGAGATCGGCCGACAAGTGTAGGCGCATCCGCAGTGGCGGCCGTCGGGCATCCGGGACCGCGGTGGTTCATTCCAACAAGGCGGCCCTGGAGGGAAGTCATCGGCCCTCTTCGAGCTTCTTCCTGCGGTAGCGGAACGTGTGGTGGTTCATGCCGAGCAGCCGGGCCGCTTTGCTCTCGTTTCCTTCGGCGAGTCTCAGGGCCTCTTCGATGTAGAATCTCTCGAATGACTCCCTAAGCGCCCCATAGTCTATTCCCTCGGGGCCGACGGAGGGGAACGCGGGCTCGGCCGCCTCGGCCTCCGGCGCGCTCGTCCCCGCGATGTCTTCAAGGCCCAGATCCCGGGCTCGAAGCTCGTCCCCGCGGGAGGTCAGCACCCCGCGCTCGATGCAGTTCTTGAGCTCGCGCACGTTTCCTACCCACCGGTGGTTCAGAAGCGCGGTCCTCGCGTTCTCGGTCAGCCCCGTAAGAGGTTTTCCGAACTTCCGGCTGAATTCCAATAGGAAGTGCTCCGCCAGAGGTATAATGTCGTCCTTTCGCTCGTTCAATGAGGGCACTTCGATGCGTATGACCCCCAGTCGGAAGTACAAGTCCTTGCGGAACGCGCCCTGCTCGATCATCGCGCCCACGTCCTTGTTGGTGGCGGAGACGACCCTCGTTTCGACCCGCACCGTGCGTGTTCCTCCGACGCGGTAGAACTCTCCTTCTTCGAGAAACCGAAGAAGCTTGGCTTGGGCGTCATGGCTTAGGTCGCCGATCTCGTCCAGGAAGAGCGTCCCTCCGGACGACTCCTCGATAAGTCCCTTCTTGCCCGTCGCGCTGGCCCCGCTGAACGCCCCCTTCTCGTAGCCGAATAGCTCGCTCTCGAGGAGATCTTTGGGGATGGCGGCGCAGTTCACGGTCACCAAGGGTCCTTGGAAGTTGGGGCTGCGGTAATGGATGGCGCCGGCGATCAGCTCCTTCCCGGTCCCGGTTTCACCTAGGATCAAGACCGGGGTGTCCGGGCTCTTCGCCACCATGCCTATGAACTCCATCACGTCCTGCATGGCGTTGCTCTCCCCGATGAAGAAGGGGAGGTTCTCCTTGAGATATCTCTCCTGGAGGATCCGGATTTCCTTTCGAAGCCGGATCGTCTCTATAGCGTTGCGAATTGTCACCTGAAGCCCGTCCATGTGAATGGGCTTCACTACGTAGTCATAGGCTCCCAGCTTCATGGCGGCCACCACCGTTTTGATGTCTTCGTACGCGGTGATCATGACGACCGGCATATACGGGTCGAATTCCTTGAATCTCTTGAGCGCCTCTATGCCGTCCATGCCCGGGAGCCCGATGTCGAGGAGAACGAGGTCCGGCCGGACTTCCCCCAGAGCGCCCAGGGCCGATTCCGCGTCGGCGTAGGCTTCGACGCGGTATTCCCGCCCCAGGTGCAGGGATATGCCCTCGCGGATGGTCTCTTCGTCGTCCACAACGTATATGACGTACGTTATCTTCATTGACGCTTCTCTATTGGGAGCTTGATCACGAATTCCGCGCCGGACAGTTTGCCCGATTCAACGGTCAGCGTGCCTCCGTGGTCGGTGACGATTCTGTGACAGAGGCTGAGCCCGATGCCGGTTCCGCTCTTCTTGGTCGTGTAGAAAGGCTCGAACACCTTCGTTCTCATCTCGGGCGGGATTCCGGGACCTGAATCGGAGATCCGGAGGAATACGTGCTTGTTTTCGGCGTTCGACCGGATGGCTATGAGCTTCTCGCCTTCGACCTGTTTCATCGCCTCGGCGGCGTTATTGATCAGATTAAGCACCACCTCCTCGATCAACGTCGGGTCTATTTGGATCTTCGGGAGGTCTTCCGCTAGTGATTTCTCGATCTTGATCCCACTTTTTCGCATCGCCACCGACGAGAGCTCGACGGCCTCCCTGATCGGGCGGTTGACGTCCGCCGGCACGAGCCGGGGCTCGCTGGGCTTGGAGAAGTCGATGACTCTCTTCACTATGGACTCGATCTTCCGCGAAGCCGATTGAATCTGGCCGAGTATCTTCCCCGTGATCTCCGGCGTGTCGGAGTCGCTGAGGGTGTTTTCCAGAGTGTTGAGGTATATGTTGATGCCTGAGAGGGGATTTCTGATCTCGTGAGCGATGCCCGCGGCGATATGACCCAGTGAAGTCATCTTGTCCTTGGCGATCACAAGATGCTCCAGCTCTTTCGCGCGAGTGATCTCTATCATGTTTATGAGAATGGCGTCTTCACCCTTATAGTCTATCGCGCTCGCCCTGAAGAAGGCCCACTTCAGGGCGGCCTTGTCGTTCATCCTGCCCGGGGGATAGAAACGGAACTCGGCATCAGCGGTCTTCGCCGCCCCTGAAGCGACCCGTTCGTAGGTGGCGCGCACCTTATCAAGGTCGTCCGGATGGACATTGCTGAACTCCAGCTTTCTGTTCACTTGGTGATGCGAGCCCGAAATGCGCTCCTGCTCCGGGTTGCGGTATATGATGGTTCCGTCCTGAACGATCAGGATGCCCGTCGGAGAGTTCTCCACCAGGTCCCGAAAGCTCTGTTGGTTCTCTTCCAGCTCCTCTTCAAGCGCCATTTTGTTCAATCCGAAAGCGATGTCTCCTGCTATCTCCTGCAAGAGCTTCTGCTCTTCCCGGTTTTCGCTGAAGGGCCGAGGGATCGAGACACACAGCATGCCGAGGATCCTGCCCATGTTCTCAAGGCGCACGGTCATCGCGGAGCGGCCGCCGTACTTCTCAGACAGCGGGCAGTCCTTGCAAGCTTCGTATGGGTCGTTGACGACTACGACCCGGGGCTGCTCCAGGGCGCGCCGCCCGCAGTCGGTGAAGACTCCCCGGCGCAGTCGGTCGCGCATGGGGCTGAAATCATCTCCAAGACCCGCCTCTGCGGTCGCTTGCACCCTGTTGGATTCGTCCAGAAGCACGATCCATGCGTTGTAGTAGCTTCTGTCCTTGATCAGTGTGTCGCAGATCGCCTGGATGAGTTGCGAGCGGTCCTTGATTCTCATAAGAAGCCGGTCTACTTCGCGGATGGAGCGAAGAGCCAGGTAAAGATGTTCGATATTCTCGTTTGCCGATTTCTCGTTCACTTCGCCGTTTTCCTGTTCTTCGGCAGGCGGGACGTCGCCGGATACTTTGCACCGACGATATGGCGACCGACCCCGGACGCGGCAAGTATAACGCATGCCGCTCAGGATAGCACCCGCCCGTCCCTGGGGATTCCCAGGGTTGCGGTTCGTTGCCGCTATGTCTTTTCGGCGGCGACCGCAAAGTCGCCGGTGTTTGCAAGGCCCGCCGGGATCCGCGGTCGATCCGACGTACCGTTGAGGAGTCGAGCCGACCGCCGATCCCGCGCCCGAGCCCCACTCGCTTCTGTCCTGCGCTATTTCTCCCTCTTGGTGAGAATGTGCTCGCAGAAAGGATCTCCCTGCGGAATGGAGCGCCCTATGCCGTAATCCAAATCCTCGTCAAGCGCAGCGACGAGGGCCTGCTCCATGCAGGTATGGGCCCTGCAGATCTTGTCTTCCTTGAAGGGATATGGGCAGCGGTTCACCCCGATGACCAACCGGTTTTCCGAGAACTCCCGGATCTCCCAGTCGTCGCTTACCATATCGAATACCTTGAGAAGGTACTTGCCGACCCGGGCCACGCCTTTTAGCTCGCCTTTCTTCTTCACGTTGTTGCCGATGCGCGTGCCGTACTCTCTGCTCACGTCCCGGATGAGATCGAGGCCGTCTTCACCCAGGCGCTCGTAGATCGCCTCGTAAAGAAAACAGATTCGCCTCATGTAGCCCTGGACCGCTCGGTGATACTTCTCCTCGTAACTCAACCTGTCGAATTCCAGTTCTTTGGGAAGGTCCATGGTTCTACTCCTGCGGCCGCCCGGACCGGGATATCCAGACTGCTTGCCGGACGACGATTTGTCGGCTTCAAAGGCCGAGAGTCGGGCTACTCAGCCGCCGTCGTTCGATCTCTCATCAGGCCGGAATCAGATTGCTCACACGACGACAATCGGCCTACACTAGGCGAGCATCAGAGTGTTTCACCGCACGACCGTCAAGCCGGCTCATCAAGTGAGGGTCAGACAGCCAGGCCGGGACGGACCCCTCATTTCATCGGCCTTACCCGTCGCGGCCGTACGGACAGATCCTTTCGAAACCGAGCAGCTCGCTAACCCCCGCCGTGGTGACACCGTATACCAGATAGTCCTTACCGTGATCCCGGACCAAGCCTAAGATCGCATCGAAGGTGTCGTTCACAAGCGTCGTCCCGGTCAATATGATCACATCCGCGGCTTCGACCAGGTCGGCCGTGCGATGCGAGCCGTCCCAGATCTCAACCCCGAATCTGCGCGCGCCGATATTGTCGGGGTTGAGATCCGTGATGAAGACCCGATCCGATCCGAAAGTCTCCGTTAGTCTCTCGGCGATGGCGGGATTGAGCCCGATCAGTCCCACCTTGGTCTTTCCGTGCTTCTCGGAGACGATCTCAGCAATCTCTCCAGCGCATTTCTCCGGATCTTCGTCCTTGCAGTGGACTGTCCCGCCCACCATTCCAAGGCTCCTCAACGCCGCGTTGAGCGTGGCTATGAATACCGCTCGGCTCTGATTCGTGTCCAGATCCAGCTTCAATACGTCCCCCAAGGTGCCGAGGAAGTCCCGAGGCGAGTCCGTGAACGCATGCCCTTTCGATCCGAGGACCGAGGCCTCGATGACCCTCTCTTTCCCTATGATGATGGGATAATCCCGCCTTCCCGGGGTCCCGATCGCCTCCTCGGGGGTCAGGGGCTTGGCCAATACGGAGATCTCGACGTTCAGCATGCCCTCTCTCTCCGCGATCTCTCTGAACCGTGTCTTGACCTGCTCCAGTATGGAAGACTGCTCCCGCGGGCCGAGCCCGGCGGCAGGACTACTGTTTTCAAGGCTCATATCAATGCTCCCCGGCGGAGAGAATAAGGGACCGGTGCGGGCTTCAAAGAGGTCGGTGCGTGGGCCTGTCATGATTGTACCGCAGTCCGCCCGACATAACCAGACCCTAACGGCGGGGGTCTTGAGCGTCCGTGGCTGTTGCCTGCGGTGCGTCCGAAGGTGTTTCTTGGGCCCCCGCGCCCGCTTCGCGGAGCTAACCGTCGCTTCGCGCCGGTGGATCTTCCTTCGCTCCTGCGGAAACGGTCGCTACGAAAGATCGTTCGCCGGCGAGAGGGGCGCCATTGCTCGTGGAGACCCGCTCCCTCCTGTGCAAATGGTCGCATCGGAAGATGGTTCGCCCGCGAAAGGGGCGCGATTGGGGGTTTGCCTCTCCGGAATCGGCCTTCCGCCGAATTGCGAACAAGCCGCCCCCGGGAGGTTTACTGCCTCTCAGGGGCGGCCAAGGTCGCGTCTGCTTGTCCGGAGCGGTCGTCTAGTGCTCCGGAACCCGCTTTGTCGTCATCCGCTTAGCGGCCGGCGGGGGCAACGAGGCCCCCGCCGGTCCTCAGGAAACGGCTATCTGGAGTGCCGCAACTGCGCGGTCCTCTTGTAAGTCAGGCCCGCGTACTTATAGTCGTCGATGTGCTCCTTCTGGAACTCGATGCCGGTCAGCTTGAAGAACCTCGGCCAACCTATGCGCTCGATGAAGTCGCCCATACGCTCGTACTTCCGCGCGCCGTTGATCCAGACCTCCACGACCTTCCTGACCGACTGGACGACCTCCGGCCAGCGAGGCGGATTATTGGGGAGGTAAGGGATCGCGAGCTTCGAGAACCTGGGCTCCGTTCTGGCGTTGGACACCTTGCCGCCTACCCAGATGGAAAGCCCGTCGTTCAGAGGGTCATTGAGCGGCATGGACGGGCAAACCGTGTAGCAGTTCGCACAGAACATGCACTTGTCTTCCTCGACTTCAACGGACGACTTGCCCTCCACCGTAGCCGGGCGGATCGCACCCGTGGGGCATGAAGCGACCACGTTGGGGATCTCACACAGCTTGTTCAAGTTCTTGTGCTGAACGCGAGGCGGCCTTCTGTGGACGCCCAGTATGGCGATGTCGGAGCAGTGAACCGCGCCGCACATGTTAAGGCAGCAGGCCAGCGCGATGCGCAGCTTGCCCGGGACTTCCGCGCCCGAGAAATACTCGAACAGGTCGTCCATGACCGACTTGACGATCCCCGAGGCGTCGGTCGCGGCGGAGTGGCAGTGCACCCATCCCTGGGTGTGAACGATGTTGGATATCGCAGGGCCCAAACCGCCGACCGGGAACCCCTTGTCCTTTAGATCGGCGATCAACGGGTCGATCTTGGACTCGTCGGTGAGCATGAACTCGGCGTTGTTCCGGCTCGTGAAACGCATGTAGCCGTCGCAGTACTTGTCGGCCAGATCCGCGAAGAAGCGGATGTACTCGATGCTCATCAGCCGGCAGGATGCCGCGCGCACGGTGTACACCTTGTCTCCGGACTCGGAGACGTGCACCATAACGCCGGGCTTAAGGCGCTCGTGGTAGTCCCACTTGCCGTAGTTGTTCTTGATGACCGGCGGCAAATACTTCTCGTAATGCGGCGGTCCAATGTCGGTTACTCTCTCTTCAGCGGCCATTCTTAATCCTCCTGATCAGCCGTCTTCGGCCGATTCAATCTCTCCGGGATCTTACTCGTCCCCTTCTTCCTCTTCCTCGTCGCCCTCTTCGAAGTACTCTTCAAAGAAGATGTATGGGTTCTCACGCGGGTGCGCGATCATCTCGGGAACCGGCTCAACCTCGATGGCCTCGAGGAAGTTGCCGAGGCCGACTCTCTGCATGAGCTCTCCGACGCGCTCTCGGTTCTTGCCGTGCTCGCCCCAGAAGTCCCAGATCTTCTCCGTAAGCTCCTTGATCTCGGTGTACGGAGGCTCGATCTTTATGAAGGGCACAAGAACCGATGAAAGTACCGCGCCCTCGAGGATCGGCGCCTTGGAGCCCAAGAGAATCGTGGCTCCGCGATCCACGCCGGGCTTCAACGCCTTTGTCATGACGTTGATGCAATGCATGCACTTGACGCAGTTTTCGTCGTCGATCTCAAGAGTGCTGCCGTCCCACTTCATGCACTTCGTCGGGCAGTTGTTGCAGACGTCCTGCTGGATGTCCATCCCGGCCTTGGCGTATTCATTGACCGCGGCTTGGTTGATCCGAATCTCGTCCCGCCATGTCCCGATGATGGACATGTCCGCACGCGCGATGGCGGCGACGCAGTCATTGGGACACCCGGAGCACTTGAACTTGAACTTGTAAGGGAAAAACGGCCTGTGCAGCTCATCCTGAAAAGCCATGGTCAAATCGTAGGTCAACGCCAGCGTGTCGTAGCAGGCCCACTCGCACCTGGCCGGGCCGATACAACCGCTCGGAGTACGAACGCAGGACCCGGAGCCGCCGAGGTCGAATCCCACCTTCGTCAACTCCGCGAAAGTCGGCTCCAATTCATCGGTGGTGGTTCCAAGAAGGATGATGTCCCCCGTGGATCCGTGCATGTTCGTGAGGCCCGAGCCGTGCTTCTCCCAAATGTCGCACAGCGTGCGCAACGCCTCGGAGGTGTAGAACCAACCCGTGGGGTGATTGATGCGCATAGTGTGGAAGTGCGCAACGTTCGGGTAGTCCTCGGGCAGGTCCGAATAACGACCGATGACTCCTCCGCCGTATCCTTGCACACCGACGATTCCGCCGTGTTTCCAGTGTCCGATCTTCTCCCGGTAGGATTGCTCAAGCAGATGGAGCAAGTCCTTCGCCATCGGATTCTTCTCGGCCGCAGACTTTATCTGTGCGACAAAGCTGGGCCAGGGCCCCTTTTCCAAATCGTCAAGAAGGGGTGTCCCCCCGTTTCCGCTTCCCGCCATAACCTTTCCTCCTCAGTGGCCCCCTTCCCGGGGCCTTGGGTCAGTGTAGATTACTTCTCTTCCTCCACATGTGAGCCCTTGTTGTCGATTATCGCCCATCCGGCCGCAGGGAAGCTTGGAGCCTAGAGCCGGCGGGGACGCCCGCCGTAGACTCTTCGGCCGACCTGTGGCCGGTGTGAGGGCGACATATCTGTTGTCAACAACTCTATGTAAAGGCCTCTTGAGCCATTATGGCCGCGTTGCCGGGGGCCTGCCCGGTTGTTCAAGACGCGACTGTCGCCGGGGCATCTCCGTGGGCGACTCTTCCCTGATTGCCCGAGATCCGGCATCCACCCGGGTCGCTTGAGGGCGACTTCTCCCGCGTCGGTCCGGGAGCGGCCATGCCCGGGTTCTCCCCTGGAGAGAATGGTTCCGCCGCGCCGGACCACCGGAGGTCAACCATTTTCGGGCAAAAGGCGCCGCCTGTCAACCTTTCTCGGGTCGAGAGGGGGCTTTTCGTGCCTCGGAATGGCGATTTGCGGCGAACGCGCTCCGCTCGCGCCGGAGTCCGCGCATCCCACCGGTCGCAAGGCGTCGACCGGGCCGCCGGGTCGTCGCCTCCGGCTCATCCGATGATCTGCTCCGTCCTCTCCCTGACGTTGATGACGATCTTGTAGAGCGCCGTCAAGAATAGGAACCCGACACCGTAGACGCCGAGCGTTATCAGAACCTCCGGCCCGGTAGGCGAGTACTCGGTGATATGCCCAAGCGGGGACGGAATAAAGCCCGTGACCACAAGGCCCATGCCCTTCTCGATCCAGATCCCGGCGATCACCATGACGCAAAGCACGGCCAGAACGCCTTCCCGCCTGCGCACTTTCGGAAAAACGAGAAGAGCTACGGCGACGATAGTCAGCAGCCACGACACCCTCATCCACGGCACGAGACCGGCCTTTCCGTGAAGGCCGACGGCAAGATACTCGAACGCGTGAAGGTGATGCGGCATGTTGCTGTAAAGCGCGGTGAAGAGCTCCACCAGAACGAAGAACACGTTGATCAGCATTGCGTATGTAACGATCATCCCCAGCTTCTGGATGGCATCCTTGCCGACGTCGAACTTAGTGAACTTGCGCAGTATCAGGGCGAGGATTATCAGCAGGCTCGGGCCGGACGCGAACGCCGACGCGATGAACCGCGGCGCCAGGATCGCCGTCAGCCAGAACGCCCTGGATGCGAGTCCCGAGTACAGGAACGCGGTCACCGTATGGATGCTGACGGCCCATGGGATGGATAGGTATATCACGGGCTTGATCCACCTAGGCGGCGGCGCCCCTTTTCGTTCGGCGTCGAATGTGACGAGTCCGATAACGAGATTCAGCAACAAGTAGACAATGAGCACCATGAAGTCCCAGAACATAACCGAGTTCGGCGTGGGGTGGAGGATCACGTTCGCGACCCTTCTGGGCTGGCCCATGTCGACGAAGACGAAGAGCATACACATGATAACGGCCGACACTGCCAGGAACTCGCCTAGGATGACCATCCTCCCGAACGCCTTGTAATTGTGCAGATAATACGGAAGGACCACCATGACGGCGGACGCGGCGACTCCGACCAGGAACGTGAACTGCGCTATGTAAAGGCCCCAGGAGACGTCCCGACTCATGCCGGTGACCGTAAGGCCCTGGGTGAGCTGGAGGCCGTAGGCCGCCATGCCGGCGGCGATCACCACCACCCAGAAGCCCATCAGAGCCCAGTATTTTCTGCTTCCTCGAAATGCGTTTTCAAGCATGACTACCTCAGATAATGTAGTACACGTTGGGACCCGTCCCGAGACTCGCCTTTCTCACAATCGTATGATTGCGCTTGAGCATCACCGACAGATCCGAGCGCGGGTCGGAGAGATCTCCGAAAACCAACGCCCCCTCCTTGCCCGGTATCTTGTTCGCCGCCTCGACGCAGGCGGGCTGCAGCCCCTTCCTAAGAAGTTCCGCGCAGAAGTCGCATTTCTCCACCACACCCATGGATCTGGTGGGGAAGGCCGAAAGGGGCTTGTTCTTTATGTAAGGTCGAGGGTCCTTCCAGTTGAAGCTCCTCGCGCCGTAAGGACATGCGGCCATGCAATAGCGGCAGCCGATACACCTGTGCATGTCCATCATCACCAAGCCGTCGCCTTCCCTCTTCCAGGTGGCCTGGGTAGGGCAGACCCTAACGCAAGGAGGGCTGGAGCAGTGGTTGCACAGCACCAGCACGGGCCTCTTCCTCAGTGATTCGTTCGCGCGATCGTGAACCCTCTCAGGGAAAGTGTGCTCGTACTTCTCTGTCCAGATCCACTTGACTTCCTCTTCCGGGTCGGAGATCACGGGAACGTTATGGGCTCGGACACAGGCCTCAATGCAAGCGTCTCTCACTTTCTCGTCAAGGCACTTCCGCGTGTCAACCAGCATCGCCCATTGCGTTGACTCGGCCGCCTCAATCCCGTGGCCGGGCTCGCTTGCCGTAGCGAGCCCGCGAAGGAGCGGGAAACCGAGCCCCAACCCGATAGCGGCGCCGCCGGCCTTTCTTAGAAAATCCCGCCTGTTGTCGTCCATCTGTTACAGCTCCCCCGGTTCGAGGTGGCAGTCCCAACAGTAGGGGTAGACGTCCGCGTAATCATGGCACCTGTTGCAGAAGGTGTCCCTCTTCTGATGACACTTCATGCACGTCCCCGTGAGACTCATCTCATAAGTCCTGCCGTAGGCCTTGGACGTATACTCCGTCTTGCCCTCGCGGACCACCTCGTCCCGCCATTCATCCAGTAGGTCCATGTGGAACGCGGTCATATACTCCTTGTGCTCCACACACTGGGATTCACCCTCCGGATACTCTAATTCGGGCGCCGGCCCCGAATCGCCCGGAAGCGCGAACCAAAGCGGCACGCCGACCACTACAATGAGTAGGAGAACCCCAAGGAATATCTTGCCCTTATCGCTCATGTCCGGGAGCCTCCCTGTTCCTTGCCGGCGACTTCCTGGAGCTCTATCGCTTCGCCTTCCGGTTCTCCGGGGTCTTGCGCTTTGTCCTCCATCCCCGGAATCGGCTCAAGCCGCAGGTTGATCGTACGTCTCTTCTCTCCCTTGAGGATCATGGCGTTCGCGACGAGCTCCGAGATGCCTGTGACCTGCACGCCCGGCGCCCAGTAGTCGCAGACCGTCACGAGAGTCGCCCTGTCGATGGCGCACATGGCCGCGAGCTGGTTAACGCCGTACTTGTCCTTCACGTACTTGACGGCGTTGCCTCTGGGGAGGCCGCCCCGCAAGCGCATCTCCATGTTCTCATCCGTTCCCAGGCCGGCGCCCCCGCCGCAGCAAAAGGTCTGCTCGCGGATTGTGTTCTCCGGCATCTCGAAGAAGTTGTTGCATACGCTCTTGATCACGTACCTGGGCTCTTCCAAAATGCCCATGCCGCGGGCCGGGTTGCAGGAGTCATGGAATGTCACCCGGATGTGGTCGTTACGGCTCGGGTCGATCTTGAGCTTCCCGTGCTTGATGAGATCCGCCGTGAACTCCATTATGTGGGTCATTTTCGTGGACCGCGCGTTCTCGAACACCGTTCCGGTTATCGGGGACTTGGGGACTTCCAGGAAGTCCGGCGGGCCGTTTACCGTGTCCATGTACTGGTGCATGACCCTCCACATGTGCCCGCATTCCCCGCCCAGGATCCACTTGACTCCGAGACGCTTGGCCTCGGCGTAGATCTTGGCGTTCAGCCTCTTGATCATCTCGTGCGACGTGAAGAGCCCGAAGTTCCCGCCCTCCGACGCGTACGTGCTCCAAGTCCAGTCCAGCCCCAGCTCGTTGAACAAGATCATGTAGGACATGCACGTGTAGATCCCGGGGGCGGCCACGTAGTCGCCGGAAGGTGTGACAAAGAGGATCTCAGCGCCCTTCTTGTTTATCGGGAGATCGACCTTGATCCCCGTGGCTTCCTCGATGTCGTCCACCATGAACTCCAGCGTGTCGAGAAGCCCGTGCGGGGGGATCGCGAGGTGGTTTCCCGTGCGGAAGCAGTTCGCTACCGGCTCTATCGACCAATTGACGTAGAGGCCCAAGAGACCCAACAGCTCCCTGCCCATCATCGTTATCTCCGCCGTGTCGATTCCGTAGGGGCAGAAGACCGAGCAGCGCCGGCACTCCGTGCACTGATAGAAGTAGTAAAACCACTCCTTAATCACGTCGTATGTAAGCTCCCGAGCTCCCGAGAGCTTGCCCAGGATCTTGCCGGTGGCCGTGAAGTCCTTCCTGTAGATTGAGCGAAGAAGCTCAGCCCGCAGCACGGGCATGTTCTTTGGGTCGCCGCCTCCGATAAAGAAGTGGCACTTATCGGCGCACGCCCCGCAGCGGACGCATATGTCCATGAAGAGCTTAAAGCTCCTGTACTTGCTCAGCCGGTCGGCCATCCCCTCAAGGACGATTCTCTTCCAATCATCCGGGAGCTTCCAATCTTCGTCCTTGACCGCCCAGTCCCTCGGGTTCGGCAGGTCCAGGTATTTCAGATTCTTGGCCTTCCCCGGATAAATGTAGGAGCCCGGCCTGAAATCTACGGGGGTATCCATCCATCCCGTCTTGGGAGGTTTGTAGTCCACCTTGAGGAGGTCTTCGTGCTTGTAGTATTGGTGTTCGTCGAACTTTGCCATGGCTGCTCACTCTTTGGTGCTATTCCTACTTCGCCGCTAGTCCTTTTCCACCGGGATGCCGGCCGCCTTCATCTTGTCTCTGAACTCGTCCTCGTACTCCTCGTATGTATGTACTTTGACCGGGTAATCCCACGGGTTCGTGTGATGGATTATCCGGTTCGTGTTCGCCATGTTCCTAGTGGGGCTCATGAACACGCCCGGCATATGCGCCAGCTTGCTGAACGGCAGATATGCGACCAGCACGCTTACCATGAAGAGATGGGCGTAGAAGAGCGGAGCTACGGACTCGGGAATCACCGGGCTGAAGGTGGCGAGCCCGATGGCCAGCTCCTTCACTCCGACAATGTCGGTTTTGTCCACGTACCTCAGCCAGAAGCCGCTTATGCCGATGCTCAGCAGCAAGAACAACGGGAAGTAATCGGTCGCCAGGGAGATGTATCTAAGCTGCGGGACTATCAACCTTCTGACCAGGAGATAGGCCAGCGCCGCTATGAATAGAAAGGTAGTGACTTGATAGATGGGCACCCCGATCTGGAGGAAGCCGTCGACATCCTGCAAGAAGGTGACAAAACCGGGAGTGGGGTCGGCGAAAAACCGCAGGTGCTTTACTATTATAATGAGCATCGACCAATGAAAGACCATCGCCCCCAACCACAGCCAGGGACTCGACGCGTATGTAACCCTCTTGTTGTCGATGATCTCCGACTTCGTATTCCTGAGGAGCGAGCGGAAGAAGAGTATCTCAAGTGCCATCCTGCCCACTACGCCGATCCCGTTGTGGGGATTCTCGAGCGGCGAGTTCTTTATCCAAGGAAGCGACTTCTCCTGGCCGCAGGTCGTCGGGATCCGGAAGGGGACCGGCACCTTGGCCCAATTCAAGATACGGTAGATCAAGCCTCCCAAGAAGAGGACAAAGGCGATGTAAGGCAGGATCACTCCGAGCAATATGCCGAGTCCCGCCTGCGCGCCGAAATAGCCCAGTAGGAAAATGACGAGAACCGCCAAAAGGGGTACGAAGAGAGTCACCTGTCTTTCCCCCGCAACTTGTTGCCGTCTCCTTGCGACTCGGTCCCATCGCCTAGCGGCGCGCCGCCGTCCCCCGGCGACCCGGACTCGGGCTCGGCTTCGGTGAACCTCTGCATCACGGCGGCAACGCTTCTTTTTACCTCGTTGATACGAAGCTCGCTCACCTGTTCCCTGCATCGGGAGTAGATATCAAAGGCGAAGAGCGCTATCTGGTCTATGTCGGTGTCGATCCTCTCCAGATCCGCCGAGTGACGGGTCCTCTCGTCTTCCTCGATCTCGTCTCTTATGGCTTTCCTCAGGAGGAAGACAAACGACACCGCCCGCGACGGGGTGAAGTCCTGAATTGCCCTGATCTTTATTATCTCATCGAGCCGGCGACATATCTCATCCGCCTCCATCCCGTCAATCAGGCAATCCAGAATGCCCCGCGACCCGGTCCTCAGAGCGTTCCCGACGGGATTCGCGAAAGGATTTCTCTCTTTGTTGAGGAAGTTGCTGGTGTCCGAGGCATAGGTAGCCATCGTCTCGTTAAGCCATCTGTCGAGGATAGCTTCCTTCCTGTCCTGCATTAGGCTCTTCAGAGTCATCGCAAAGTCACCCGAAGCAGTCGTTAGTAGACCAGACCGGCCTTCAGCATGCTGATCTTGGTTGGCTTGGCGTTACGGAAGCCTGTGATTAAGCAGAGGTTTCCAGCCTTGCCGGCGAAGGGGCGCTTCGACCGGCACATCCCCACCCCACACAACACCTCGCACTTGGGGGCACTCTAGGGACCTTTATTATGGGACACGCTCCACATTCTGTCAAGTCCTTAACGAAATTCGGAAGTCCGGGGAGCTACTTCTGGGTGTAAGTCTGCCCGGGCTTCAGGAGCTTGAAATTCGCAAGTCCTTCTTCTTGAAGCACTTGTGTGAAGAAATCACAGGTCAGGCAAGAGATGAGCCTCGCTGCAAGAGAGCCCGCGGCCTTTGAGCCGCAGAATGTCCCGGAAATCGCCCAGCAGACCCTGCCTCCGTTGGTTCCGCTGTTCACCCCGTCTGCGTTTGCGTCGATGGCCGCCGGGCAGGGGCCCTTCCCATCCACGCTCGCCCCTCCGGGTTCCCTTCCGCAATTGAGTACGTCCCAGCAGTTTACCCTCTTCGAAGGCACGAGACTGAGGGCCCGGGCTAGGAGGGCGGCCCCGTGTCTCGGCTGCTGTCCCAGGTACACCCACTTCTGATACGTCCGGAACGGGACGCCAAGTGCTTGAGCCATTTGCGCTTGCGAGTATCTCAGCTTCCCCCGCACATCTTCCAGGGTCCTTATGAGGGGATCTGCATGCTCCGTGTGGAACTTCTTCTTTCTGGACATGGGATCAGATACTCCGTGACGGAACACATATCCGTCCTTCGGTCAGTTATGGAAATAGAAGGAACGCGACAGAAAGCAACCGGCAAGGTCAGTTTGTGATCAAGATTGCGGGTAGTCAAGCCCTTTTTTGCGATTCTGTCGAAGTGTCTGCACACTGAACGAGGCTCTACCCCGGACCGGAATAGCCTCGTTATGGAGCAAAACATTGCTTAAAAGGAGCTTTAGAAGGAGAAGCCCCGTGGAGGCCGGCCGGGCGGGATGGGTGCTTCGACCAATATCGCCTGATGCGGCCGTTGTAGAGTGAAGATCGTGGGGCGTGAGTCGTGTGAGGCATAAGTACGGATGGCTGTGGGGCGATTTCGGTGGGTGAAGCCGTTTGCGGAGAGGATACGGGGATTGACGGATTAAGGAACGAGGGCGCAGCCCGGAGGCCGGAGTGAAGGAAGACGGCGATGTGTGGAGTCTCGTAACGCCCGGTCGCGGGCGGAGCGCCTGGGCGGCATCGAGGGGTGCGGATGCAATACGGGCGCAATATGCTCTTGACAAAGCACTTGGGATGGCTAATACTCCTAGGTGGAAGCCCGACCACCATTTGGTGGATACTCAGACCCCCCCCATGATATCATTCAGCCCCACTTCAGGCGTGGCGCCGCGTCCCTCGCTGTCATATAGTGTTGCAGCGTCGCCGCCGGACGCCGGTTTCTATTTCGGGCGTAGACCGCCTGGGAGATTGACTCCAAGCGACCGCGTATCTTGATGAACCAGGTATCTCCTTCTATCCGGCCGGCTCGGTGCGGGGAGAGTGAAGGGGAGGTCGGATGAAGAACACTCAAAGCTGGGACTGGGTTGAGGGCAAGAAGGTCCCGGCCGATCTCGCACAACTCCGAAGCTCATATCCCAGAGTCGACGAATACGCCGTCAGCCCGGATGGGGAGAAGATCGCCTCTCCGGTTAAGACCGCGGAGGACGATTTCACCGTCTGCGTGAACGGGGAGCCGTGGCCGGAGAGATTCGAGATATGCTGGCACGTGCGGTTCTCTCCGCTCGGCAGGTTGATCGGTCTTGTGCGGATAAACGACGAGTGGACGCTTGCCGTGGACGGGAAGCCTTTGGAAGAGAGGTTCGAGTACGCGTGGAATCCCATATTCAGCGGCAATGGAGAGGCGGTAGCTTTCGCCTACAAGCGCGACAACCTCTACGGCGTCGCCGTTGAAGGCAAAACCTGGGAGAAGGGTTTTCCGGCTATGCGCGATTTCTGCCTGAGTCACGACGGAAAGAGCGCGGCTGCGACGGTTCAGGTTGAGAGCCTCGGGGAAGCCGACGTGTTCAAGTTCTTCGAGGGCGTGTGGTCGGTAGCCGTGGACGGCGCCGCCTGGGAGAAGAGGTTTGTAAACGCCTGGAACCCCGCTTTCGACTCGGACGGGAAGGGGGTGGCGGCTGAGATACGGACCGACATTTGTGATTATTCGATCGCCGTCGGCGGCACGCCCTGGCCCGCGGTCTTCGGAGGGGTGTGGGCGCCGATTTTTCATCCGACGGAGGGTTCGGTCGTCGCGCCGGCTCGTTTGGATGGAGGTTGGGTGCTGCAGAAGGATGGGCGCCCGCTCTGGGGGCGGAAATACAATCAAATGTGGCATCAGAGATTCAGCCCCGACGGTGCGAGGATAGCGGCCGTCGTGTCTGCGGATTTCGGGGAATGGACGGTCGCGGTGGACGACAAGCCTTGGGGCCGGAACTTCTCGGAGATGGTCCTCGCTCCTGTCTTCTCTCCGGACGGGAGTCGAGTCGCCGCGGCTGTGAAGCACGACGGGGCTTGGACAATAGCGGTAGACGGCGTCCCCGCCGAGGGCTTCTATGACATGGTCTGGGACCCGGTGTTCAGCCCGGACGGGGCTCACGTGCTGGCAAAGGCTGAGTCGGGCGGCAAGTATGTGATCCTGGCGGACGGCAAGAAGATCGGCGGAAGCTATGACATGCTGTGGGGCCCGACATTCAGCCCGGACGGCGGGCGCGTGTTGCTGAGATACGTTGAAGGGGACAAGTACTGCAGGCAGGTGGTCAAGGCCGGAGAGCTCCTCAGGGGGGCTTGAGCGGGCGGGCTGCCGGATGCGGATCCCGGCGATAAGGCGCGGGCTCGGCCCGCGCGGCGGGATCAAGCCGGTCGTCACCGGTGTTTTTGCCGCGGCGATAGGGCTCGCCGGGCGGTGAGGCTTCGACCGGGGGGCGCGGCGTGCGTTCGGCCCCGGCGATTCGGCCGGGCGCGTTCGATCGGCGTGCGTTGAGTGTCATTCAGGAGGGACGGGATGTACGACTTCTCCCGCGGTCCGCTGGTTTGGATCGCATTCGCCGTGCTTCTTATCGGCAGCATCTATCGCATCGCGTCAACGATCATGATGGCGAAGAAGGACAAGGTCGTGCTGCCCTATATGAAGTGGAAGTTCGGGCTCCGCTCGATCCTGCATTGGGTAGTGCCCTATGCTTCGGTGAACATGAGGATGCGCCCGGCCTTTACTTTTCTTTCGTTCGTCTTTCACGGGTGTCTGTTGCTGGTCCCCATACTCACCTTGGGACACGTGGCGTTGTGGAAAGAATCCTGGGGCGTAAGCTGGTGGACCCTGCCCGATACGCTGAGTAAGGTGATGACTATTATCGTGCTGGTAGGGGGGCTCACTTTTGTCTTGAGGAGAATCGCCAACCCTGCGGTGCGCTTTGTAACGTCGGCGAGCGACTTCGTTCTGGTCCTGCTTGTGATGGCCCCCTTCGCCACCGGTTTGATGGCGTACTATCAGGTTTTCGATTACAGGACGACGGTCATCGTACACATGTGGACCGGCGCGGTTTGGCTGGCGATGATTCCGTTTACTCGCATAGCCCATATGCTCTACTTCCCTCTGACTCGGGCATACATGGGCTGTGAATTCGGCTACGTCCGCAATTCCAAAGACTGGTAGCGGGGGCGGGCCCATATCGGAGGCAGATGAAGAAATGGAAAAGACACCTGAAAGCCTTGTCGCGGATCCGGGGCTTGATGAATCGATAAAGAAGCTCACGCCGGAGAAGATCAAGGCGGCCGTCGACCGGGTCTTCACGAAGGAAAGCGCCGCGAGACTCAAGGTATATCTCGACACCTGCGTGCACTGCGGCCTGTGCGCGGAGGCCTGTCACACGTACATTTCGCGGGACGGTGATCCGGCCTACGCGCCGGTCGGCAAGGTCAAGAACACCCTCTGGGAGCTGGTGAGGAAGAAGGGCGACGTGCCCCCCGAGGCGATCAAAGACATGGCCCGCATCGTCTACACCGAATGCGGGGTCTGCCGGCGGTGCAGCATGTACTGCCCGTTCGGAATCGACATCGCGTACTTGCTGCTTCAGGTGCGGCGCATTTGCAGTCTGTTGGGCGTTGTCCCGCTTTATCTGCAGGATACGACCAACAGCCACGCGGCGACGATGAACCAGATGTGGGTCCACCAGGACGAGTGGATAGACACGCTCCAGTGGCAGGAGGAGGAAGCCCAGATGGAGCTTCCCGCTGCGCGCATTCCGCTGGAGAAGGAAGGCGCCGACGTCATGTATTCGGTAATCGCGCCCGAGCCGAAGATTCTCGCGCAGCTCCTCGGCAACATCGCCCAGATAATGACGGTGGCCGGAATCGACTGGACGATGCCCTCTACGGACGGCTGGGACAACAGCAACATGGCTATGTACTCGGGCGACTTCGAGATCATGGGCCGCGTCGAGCGCCTGCACTGGGAGACGGCGGCAAGACTCAAGGTGAAGAAGATAGTGATGGGAGAGTGCGGCCACGCCTTCAGAGGGGCGGTCTACGACGGCCCCAGGTGGCTCGGCTGGAAGTTTCCCCCGATCCCTATGGTCCACGCCATCGAGTTCTACTACGACCTCCTGAAGAGCGGGGGGATAAAGGTCAAGGAAAAGTACAAGGAGCCCGTGACGGTTCAGGATCCGTGCAATACGGTCCGCGGGAGGGGGCTCGGAGACAAGCTCCGGTACGTGGTAAACGAGCTTTGCGAGAACTTCACGGACATGAGTCCGAACTACGAGCACAACTACTGCTGTATGGCCGGCGGAGGCACGATAAACTGCGGGCCTCCCTGGAAGCCGTCGCGCATGGCGTCGAACAGGATCAAGGCGGAACAGATCACGGCGACCGGCGCGGACGTCGTCATAACTCCATGTCACAACTGCCACAGCGGGATCGAAGACGTTATCGGATATTACAAGCTGGGCAAGCACGTGAAGTTCATAAGCGAGATACTGATAGAGACGATGGAGATTCCCGAGGGGTTGAAGGGACAGGCGTGAGAATGAGAAGAGCCGCCAATAAAGCCGAATTCAGGTTGATACGGGGGGCGTGTGACATGCTACGGGCTCTCTGGGGCTCCGAAGGCGACTCCGAGGTCGGGCTGCCGGCTTCGATGGACGCGGGATCACCCTCGCGCGGGTCGGAGCCGATGCGCCCCTCGGTGAACGCGCTGTGGGGAGGTTTCGCCGCCTTTGTGCTCTGCGCGGTCGTTTTCGCCTGTCCTCTGGTATTGGGCGGCTGCAGCGACAGCGGGGCTGTTGAGCAAACGCCTAGGCCGGACTTGGTCGAGATCGACATAAGGGAGCTATTCGACGAACCGGAGCGGGCTCGTGTGCAATTCCCCCACGATTTGCACACCAATGCCGTGAGCGAAGAGAACGAGGACTGCTCCTTGTGTCACCGTGTTCGGGAAGACAGCCTCTTGTCGCCGAAGTACATGAGGTTGGAGGATCCGGGCGGCGAGGAGCTGATGGAGCTATATCACGAGAATTGCATCGCGTGTCACACCGAGAGGGCCGACGCCGGGGTGAAGACGGGGCCGGTCACTTGCGGCGAGTGCCATCGTCTCGATCCTCTTTACCTGTCGTCGCGACAGCCGGTGGGTTTCGATCACTCGCTCCACTACAGGCACGGCGTCGCCCAGAACGACAAGTGCGAGAAGTGCCATCATCTTTACGACGAAGAGACCGACAAACTCTACTACGAGAAGGGGACGGAAAGCTCCTGCCGTGATTGTCACCGTGAGGAGACAGAGGAGAACAGGGTCTCCTTCAAACTGGCGGCGCACTGGGACTGCCTCGGCTGCCACGTGGAGCGGGCGGTGGAGATGCCGGGCGCCGCGGGCGGACCTCAAGACTGCGCGGGCTGTCACGACCTCGAGCGCCAACTCGCCATAAAGGTCATCGAGGACCCGCCCCGCTTGATGCGCGGTCAGCCCGATTTCGTGCTGATCAGCGCTCCTGAGTCGGAGCTGGAGTCAAGCAAGCTCGCCACCGTGCCTTTTTCACACGTCGGACACGAGAAGTTCAACAACACCTGCCGGGTCTGCCATCACGAGACCATGAAGCCGTGCGTCGAATGTCATACCCTGGCGGGAAGCGAGGAGAGCGAAGGAGTCATGCTTCAGCACGCAATGCACGCCTTGACCTCTAACCATAGCTGCGTCGGCTGCCATGAACTGGAGAAGTCCGATCCCGAGTGCGCGGGCTGCCATGACCTGATGGAGCAGGGGCGACTTTCGGAGCATTCCTGCGAGATATGCCACGCGGGGCCCGCGCCCTGGAATCTGGAAGCCGAACGATCGCTTTACACGTCGCTCGATGATTTCCGGCCGGATCCGTCGGAGATGGGACTCACCTTCCCGGTGAGTGAGATCCCGGACACCGTGATGATCGGAGTCCTCTCCAGGGAGTACGAGCCCGCCTTCATGCCGCACGGCAAGATCGTGGACAAGCTCAGCGAGCACATCGCGAACAGCAAGATAGCAACCTACTTCCACGGGCATGAGGACGTCGTGTGCCAGGGATGCCATCACCACGGGGCCATCGGCGAGAGGCCGGCGTTGTGCGAGAACTGTCACGGCAGACCCTTCGATGAGCGTAACCCGCACAAGCCAGGCTTGTTCGCGGCCTACCACAGGCAGTGTTTGGGATGTCACGAGAGCATGGGCATAGGTGAGCCTTCGGATTGCGCCCGGTGTCACGCCGAGAAGCAGGTTGTGGAGACGGTGACGCCCCGCCCGGATCAATGAGGGAGTGATTGATATGAGTACGTCCCGCAGGAAATTCCTGAAGTGGATGAGCGCCGCGGGCGCGGCGGCGGTCGTGCCGAAGAAGGCGCGCGCGCATGAACAATTCACGGGCTATCCCGACAGCTACGGCGTTCTGCACGACACCACGCTCTGTATAGGCTGCCGCCGGTGCGAAGAGGCGTGCAACGAAGTGAACGACCTTCCCGCTCCGGAGAAGCCCTTCGACGATATGTCGGTGCTTGAAGAAAAGCGCCGGACGGACGAGAAGACGTACACGATCGTAAACCGCTACAAGCCCGACGGCGAGGACAAAGAGCCGGTATTCCGCAAGTTCCAGTGCAACCACTGCAAGGAGCCGGCCTGCGCCTCATCGTGTTTCGTCGGCGCTTTTACGAAGACTCCGGAAGGCGCCGTCGTCTATGACGCGTCGGTGTGCGTGGGTTGTCGCTATTGTATGGTGGCGTGTCCGTTCGACGTGCCGGCGTACGAGTACGACAAGGTGCTGACACCGAGAATCATGAAGTGCACGATGTGCCATCCGCGCCTGCTCGAAGGCAAGCTGCCCGGGTGCGTGGAGGCATGCCCGCAGGAGGCGCTGACTTTCGGCAAGCGAGAGGATCTCATCGCCATAGCCCGGGAGCGTATACGCAAGTATCCGGACCGTTACATCGATCACATTTACGGGCAGCAGGAAGTGGGAGGAACCAACTGGCTCTATATCACCGGCGGCCCGTTCGAGGTGCTCGATTTCCGCACCGACCTGGGAATCACTCCTGCGCCCGAGCTGACCTCCGGAGCGCTGTCGATGGTTCCGGTTGTGGTCGGCCTCTGGCCGGCGCTTCTCGGCGGCATGTACGTCATCAATCAACGCAAGGACAGGATGGCGGCCAAGGAGAAGCGCGAGGCCGTCAATGAGGCGATAGAGACGACCCAATCCGCGGCTGATGAGGCGATGAAGAAGGCCGCGGAGAAGGCGAGGCAGGATAGGGAGAAAGCCGTGGAGATGGCCGTGAAGAAAGCTGCTGAAGAGGCCGCCAAGAAACTCGAGGGTGAGAACAAGGGGAAGGAGTCGTGATGTCCGGGGCCGCCGCTACAGTACGGAGACCGCTCCTCAGCCTCTCTAACATATTCACCGGAGTGATTCTTCTAGTGGGGCTCTGGCTCACCTATCTCAGGTTCACCGGCGGGCTGGGCGCCGTGACCAACCTGGATCACAACAACCCGTGGGGGTTCTGGATCGGCCTCGACCTGCTCTGCGGAGTAGCCCTGGCCGCGGGCGGCTACACGACCGCGGCGGCGGTTGAGATCTTCGGCATGAAGAAATACCACGCCGCGTTGCGCCCCGCGATACTCACCGGGTTCCTGGGGTACTCCATGGTCGTGTTGGCTTTGCTGTACGACGTCGGCCGGCCCTGGCGCCTGCCGTATCCGTTCTTCGTAAGCCCCGGGGTCACCTCCGTCATGTTCGAGGTAGGCGCCTGCGTGCTGCTTTATCTTGTCGTGCTCTTCCTGGAGTTCTCCCCGGTCGCCCTCGAGTGGTTGGGCGCAAAGAGGCTCAGGCGAGTCATCGTGAGGCTGACGATCCTGCTCACCATCATGGGTGTCGTGCTGTCCACCCTTCACCAGTCCTCGCTCGGGGCCATGTTCCTGATAGCCCCCTGGAAGCTGCACCCGCTCTGGTACTCGCCCTACATTCCGATTTTCTTCTTCGTGTCGAGTATCGCCGCGGGGCTTTCCATGGTGATCTTCGAGGGCACCCTCGCCCACCGCAATTTCGAGGACAAGATGGACGAGGAGCACAAAAAGACGGCAGCCGACGTCGTGCTCGGTTTCGGCAAGGGCGCGTCAATGGTGCTCGCCGTGTACTTCGCCATAAAGGTCTTCGGCGTGGCTCTGGACAACGAGTGGAGCCTGCTGGGGACCGGGTATGGGCTGTGGTTTCTTCTGGAAATGCTGGGCTTTGTCCTTTTGCCGTGCTTCCTTTTCGCGGTCGGCGTTCGAGACCGCAACCTGTCGCTTATTCGATGGACCGCATTCTTGACGGTCATTGGGATAGTCTTTAACAGGTTCAACGTCGTGTGGCTCTGCTTCAATTGGCAGTTGCCGTGGGAGCAGCGATATACGCCGCACTGGATGGAGATAGGAATCTCCGTATTCGTGATTACCGTCGGGGTGACGGTATACCGGTTTATCGTCACGCGCATGCCGGTATTCTACGAGCACCCGGACTACAAAGAGGCTCACTAGGTATTCCTGAGCGAAAGCGCACGGGAGTGAAGTCTTATGGGCGAAGGCATACAGACTCTTCAAGAATTCATGAAACAAACCAAGGGGATCCTCTACCTGCTCGCCATTGCCTACTTCGTGGGTTTTGTCGCCTTTTGGAAGTTCCTCCACGGACGGGAGAAGAACGAGGATTGAGATCCCCAGGCGCGTCAACCGTTCTGATCGCCCGGCTCGGCCCCGCCCCATCCTCCATCCGACTCGGGGGACCCCTTCTGCGCCCGCAGGAAATCGCCCGCATCACCATTATCCTTGACACAGCGGCAATCCTATACTAGTCTTGGATTGAAACCTACAATTTCTAGTGTAGCTTTTAGCGACCCATATATGAAGGTTATCTGCGATGGAAGACACGCGATTTGCTCTGGCCGATCCCGTAATATCAATCGGTACTCTCGCAAAAAAGGTCGGGTTATCCGTATCCACGATAAGAAAGTATGAGATCGAGGGGCTCATAATACCTCACAGGACGGCCACAGGGCGGAGGCTCTTCTCCCATGAAGACATAGACCGTGTCAGGACGATTCACAGCCTGATCCGGGAAAAGGGCCTTAACATCGAGGGAATAAGGCGGCTTCTTGCCATGCTGCCCTGTTGGGAGCTGACGCCTCGCGGCGGGGCGGCTCTGGAGCAGTGCTCGGCCGCCAGGGATGCCCTCAGGCCGTGCTGGATGACTATGTCGAGGCATGATCCGTCGCAGGCCGAGAAGTGCAGGAACTGCGCGGTTTACAGATATGGCTCCCGTTGCACCGAGGACGTCAAGGGGGTAGTGTTCGGGTCCGATGGCCGCGGGCTGAAGGAGGCCGTCTTGGAACTTCTCAAGCGGAGGAAGGCCTCCTAGGCCCACGGCGGGAACGAGGCCGGCCGGAGGAGGGTGACCTGGTCGGCTGGCGACCTGCCGTGAGCGCTCGACCGGACGCTCCCCCTTAGGCTTGTGACGCATTGACCGTGGACGGGGACGCTTGTTCTTGCTCATTGAACGACGAACGACGCACAAGCATGGGCATCGCAGATCATCGCGCCAATGAGTTCACAGGCGCATCAACTCTACGGTGAGATGAGTCATGGCGGCGAAAGCGGGCAAATCAGAGGCGAAGAAGACGGTCCTCATAATAGACGACGAGCCGGATATCGTCACCTATCTCGGGCTCCTGCTTGAGAACCAGGGGTACGCGGTGATCTCCGCGTTGGACGGACAGGAGGGGCTCGAGCTGGCAAAGAGGGAGCGGCCCGATCTCGTTTGTCTCGACATCATGATGCCGCGCAAGACGGGCGTAGCTCTATACGGGGAGATGAAGGCCGATCCGAAGCTCAAGAAGATCCCCTGCGTCATCATAAGCGCATACGAGAGCGCGTATTCATTCAAAGGGCAAGCGTTCAGGAGGATGGTCCAGGACAAGTCGATTCCCGAGCCCTTGCGGTTCTTTGAGAAACCCATCGACATTCCCGCTTTCTTGGGCTTTGTCGATGGTCTGCTGAACAAGGCGAAGAAGAAATGACGGCGACAAGAAGCAGGATTGAGTGGCCCACCAAGGCCCTTTTTGACCATATTCCGCTGGACATAATCGTCATAGATCGGGATTTCACGATTGTGGAAGCCAACAAGCAGGCGCAAAAAACCTACCCCGACTGGCGGAGCAAGAAATGCTACGCGGTCTACAAGCAGAGAAAGAAGAAATGCCCCAATTGCGGGGCGGTCAAGACGTTCAAGGACGGCAAGACCCGGGTCGAGCACAGTGAGAACATAGACGCCCAGGGCAACACCCACCATTACATGGTTCACATCTCTCCTTACAGGGACAAAAAGGGGGACATACCATACGTCATCGAGATGGCCGTCGACATTACGGACAGGGTGAATCTGGAAAGGGAGTACAGGCTGCTCTTCGACAACGTGCCGTGCTACGTGTCGGTGATCGACAAGAACTTCAAGGTCGTGGACAGCAATGCCCTCTTCAGGCAGACCTTTTCCAAGAGGGGTGCGCGCTACTGTTACGAGATGTACAAGGGAAGGGACAAGGTCTGCGCCAAGTGCCCGGCGGTCAGGGCGTTCAGGACGGGCGAGAGATATACTTCTCTACAGGTGGGGATGGATAAAGAGGGAAACAAGACCCACTACATGGTGACCGCCGCCCCGTTCAAGCGGAACGGCCGGGCGGTGGACCGCGTCATAGAGATGTCTCTGGACGTCTCGGCGATGATCAAGCTTCAGGAGAAGCTCCAGCAAGTAGAGAAGGAGAAGATGGAGGTTGAGAGATTCGCCGCGGTCGGTCAGACGGTCGCCGGTCTCGCGCACGGGGTGAAGAACATACTCATGGGGCTCGAAGGGGGAATGTACGTAGTCAATTCCGGGCTTCAGAGAAACGACAACGAGCTCGTATCGAGCGGATGGAAGATGCTCCAGAGCAACATAGACAAGATATCTTCGGTCGTTAAGGAGTATCTCCAATTCGCAAGAGGGGGCTCGGAAATAGACGTACAGATGGTCAGCCCGGTCGCCATAGCCAAGGACGTCCTGGATCTCTACCAAGATCTCGCGAAGCAGTCCGGAATAACCTTGATCTCGCATCTCCAGGACGATATTAGAAAAGCCCCCCTGGACCCCGAAGGCATTCACACGTGCGTCGCCAACCTGATGTCGAACGCGATCGACGCATGCGTCGTAAGCGACAAGAAAAGGAAAAGGATCGAGCTCTCGTGCTTCGAGAAGGACCGGACCGTCGTCTACGAGGTGAAAGACAACGGCACGGGTATGGACTATGAGGTGAAAAAGAAGGTGTTTTCCAACTTCTTCACAACGAAAGCCTCCGGCCAGGGCACGGGCCTTGGGCTGTTGATCACCAGGAGGATAGTCTTCGAGCACGGAGGGAAAGTCAGTTTCGAGTCCACCCTTGGTAGGGGTACTCTGTTCAGGATTGAGCTGCCGAGAAAGCGACTCCCGAAGTTGAAAAAGGCCGAGTCAAAGAAGTAACAGGGGGGGGATTCTCATGTCTGAAAGAATCGGCAAAACGGTTTTGGTGGTCGACGACGAGCCCGATGTCAGGCTCTTCCTGCAGACCGTGCTTGAGGACGCCGGTTTCGAGGTCGCGTTGGCGGCCAACGGAAAGGAGGCCCTTGATAGGGTGACCGCTAAGAAGCCCGACGTGATATCTCTGGATCTCGTCATGCCCAAGATGTCGGGTCTCAAGTTCTACAGGTACATCCAGAAGAACAAGGATAGGGCCGGCATCCCCGTCGTAGTCGTAACCGCTCACGCCAAGGACGAGTTCGGCAAGGGCGACCTGGACAAGATCAAGTCCGCCAAGTCAAAGGACGCCGTGATGACGGTCGTGGAGAAGCCCATCCGACCCGAGTCCTACGTGAACACAATAAGGCGCCTTGTGGGGTTGGAGGAGACGGTTTCCGAGGGGAACGGTGAGGAGGACGTCCTAAAGGTGCAATTGAAAGAAAGGATGAAGACCGCCGACAAGGAAACCCTGGAAGACGTGCTGAAGATCTTGGAGAAGGGGTCCGGAGGAGGGAAGGCACAGTGAAGAAAATACTGATCGTGGATGACGAGGAGGACATCCTTGAATACCTGACGACTTTCTTCAAGGACAACGGATATGAACCGGTAACCGCCCGCGACGGCAAAGAAGCCCTTGATCTGATGAGGGAAGAGAAGCCGGACCTGGTTACGCTCGATATCATCATGCCGAGGGAGTCGGGCGTGCGTTTCTACAAGGAAGTCAAGAACGACGAACACTTGAAGGACATTCCCATCATAATCGTGACGGCGCTGACGGGATGGGGATATGATCCCGAAGGGTTCCACAAGTTCATAAAGTCCAGAAAGCAAGTCCCCCCGCCGGAAGGCTTCATGTCGAAACCCGTCGATACGGCGGAGCTCCTGAAGCTGGTTAAGCAGCATCTGTCCTAGTTGGATGCCCTCAATGCGAAAGGAAAGCTCGTAATGGCACTGGTTCTGCATCTAATAACATATGTTTCGTTCCTCGTGCTTATAGTCGCGGTGGCGAGAAGGGCGAACAAGTTCATGAAGACCCCGGTCCACCTTCGCTGGGAGCTCTACCCCGTCGCTCACGAGAAGAAGGGACTCAAGCACGGCGGATCTTACATGGAGGAGCACGAGTGGTGGACCAGGCCCAGGGAGACCTCGACCTTCAGCATGCTTTCGAAGATGGTGCCGGAGATGCTGTTCATAAAGGCGCTTCGGGAGCACAATCGTTCGCTGTGGTATAGATCGTTCCCCTTTCACTTCGGGCTGTACATGATCATCGGGCTTATCTTCCTTCTCTTCGTCGGCGTATTCAGTGAAATGGCCGGAGCGCCCGTCGCCGCCGATTCAAGCTCCGGATTCGGCAAGGCGGTGTTCTATCTTACGAAAGTCGTGGGCGCGATCGGAATAATCCTCGCCCTCATCGGCACGATCGGCCTTCTGCACAGGCGGCTGACCGACCCGGATCTCGAGGGCTATACGGCGTCTGCTCACGTATTCAACTTGTTTTTCTTCCTCGTCGCGCTGGGCGTCGCTTTTCTGGCCTTCATTACGGTGGACAGCGCCTATTCAATGGCCAGGGGCTACATACACAGTCTGATCACCTTCTCAATGGAGCCCACCGGGAGTTGGCTTGTGTCCATGGAGGTGGCGCTGGCATCATTGCTGATAGCCTACATCCCCCTTACACACATGTCGCATTTCTTCACCAAGTATTTCACCTACCACAGCGTCTTGTGGGACGACGAGCCCAACAAGCCCGGTAGCACCATAGAGGGCAAGCTCCTCGAATATCTGAACTACCCGGTAAGTTGGTCCGCCCCTCACATAGCCGGTGGAGGCAAGAAGACCTGGGTTGATGTAGCTACGGAGGAAGTTGAGAAATGACCAAGAAGAAGAAGATAAAGGTGAAGGACTTCGGGAAGCCGGCGGAGAAGATAGCGAACACGAGCCCCGAGGAGTTCAAGCCGCTTCCCCGCCCGTTCGACAGACAGGAGAGCATCCCGGAGTTCGCGCCCTATAACGAGAAATACACCGCTGAGGTCGAGACGAGCCTCGACGAGACCATAGCGCTTGGGCTCCCGAAGCCCAAAACCAAGGAGGAAGAACAGGAGCTCGTCCGGAAGTTTCTCTCCGGAATGGAGAAGCTCTTCAGGAAAGAGGACAACTGGACGTTCCTGCAGCCGCTCATACTCTCCACCGAGCACTGCGCTCAGTGCCAGACCTGCTCCGAAGCCTGCCACATCTTCGAGGCGAGCGGGGAGAACGACGTCTACCGGCCGGCGTTTCGCTCCGAGATCTTCCGCAGGCTCTACTTCAAGTACTTCAAGCCGGGAGGCAAGTTCTTCGGCAAGTGGAGCCGCGGCGACATAGACCTCAATTGGAAGACCGTGGCGAGGCTCGCGGAGCTCTCATACAGGTGCAACCTGTGCCGCCGTTGCGCGCAGACCTGTCCCCTCGGCCTGGACAACGGATTGATAGCACACGAGCTGAGGAAACTCTTCAGCCAGGAGCTGGGCATCGCCCCCAAGGAGCTTCATGAGAAGGGCTCGGTTCTCCAGCTTCAGGTCGGGTCATCTACGGGTATGAACGCCCTCGTTGTAAAGGACAACATAGAGTTCATCGACGAGGACATGACCGAGAAGACCGGCATGAAAATAGAGTCTCATTGGGACAAAGAGGGGGCCGACGTTCTGCTTATCCACAACGCCGGAGAGATAATGGCCTGGCCCGAGAACCCCGGGGCATTTGCGGTCATCTTCGAGGCGGCCGGAGTGAGCTGGACTTACTCGAGCGAGGTCGCCGGTTACGACAGCATCAACTATGGCCTCTGGTATGACGACGTGATGCTGGCCAAAGTGGCCGTCAAGCACGCTCAGGCGGCCAAGAAGCTCAAGGTGAAGAAGATCGTCCTTGGGGAATGCGGGCACGCCCATAAGGCGCTTACCGTCATAGCCGATCGGGTTCTTACGGGAGACCTGAACATCCCCCGGGAGAGCGCGATGACGGTCCTTGAGGAGATCGTCTTCGGCGGAAAGATCAAATTCGACCCGTCCAGGAACGATTTCCCGGTCACCCTACACGACCCGTGCAACATGGTTCGGCTTATGGGAGTCGTTGAGCCGCAGCGCAGGATAATGAGGCACATATGCCCCGATTTCCGGGAGATGACTCCTCACGGCGTGGACAACTATTGTTGCGGAGGCGGCAGCGGGTTCGCCATCATGTCGCCGTACAACTTCTCGGATTGGCGCTTTCAGGTCTCAGGAAGGAAAAAGCTGGAGCAGGTGCTGAACGTCTTCTCCGACGACCTGAGTCCTGAGACCCATAAGTACGTGTGCGCTCCATGCAGCAATTGCAAGGGCCAGTTCAGGGATATGTTCGCGTACTACGACTTGTGGGAGAAGTGCGGAATCATGTACGGCGGGTTGGTCGAGCTGATTGTCAACGCCATGACGGACGTGAAGCCCGGCTTCCTCGAGTGGGAGTGGCACTAGGTCTCCTCAGGCCCCGGGGCGCTCCTCCGCTCGTTCCTGCGGTGCGTGCGAAGGTTCTTTCTGGCTCCCTGCGCCCGGTCGCCGAGCTAACTGCGGCTTCGCCGCAGTGGATCTCGGCTCCCTCCTGCGCCAACGGTCGCTACGAAAGATCCTTCGTCCGCGTTGAGGTTCGCATCTTAGAGTTCGGTGGATCTCGGCTCCCTACGGCCCTACTTCTCGTTTGAGAGCCCTTCCGCGGTAGAAGCCCGCCTCACAGCTTGTTCGTACTTGCTGAAGTCATCCAGCTCCGTGTAGAAATACGCGGTCGCGTCCAAGTCATGGGTCATGTTGCTCCTTACAACCTCGAGACAGGGCGCCCTTGAGAGGCGCGGAAGCACAGAGTAACATAGGAGGAAAATCAGGAGCGTCGCTCCGAACAGCTTCAGATATCCCTTCATCTCCGAGTTCCTAGGGCCTTCCGAACAGGATCCCGCCGAAGGCCACGTACGCCATTATGAGCGTCAGAAGCAGGTTGAACGACTGGCCGACGATGTACAGGATGAGCGGCTTGCCGCCCGCCATCTGTTTCCCCAACTCTTTGAAACTCGACTCCAGGCCTATGCTCACGAAGGCCAGGCAGAAGAAACAACTCCGTAGTCCCTTTGAGATCTTGAGCAGGCCGTCGACCGCGTCGTCCCCTATCGCCGGGGTGAGAATGAACGAGAAGACCACGGAAGCCGCCACGAATCCGACTATGAACTTCGGGAACCGGTACCAGATCTCCATGGGGCTCGGCTTGGGGCCGTGAGGATCGCGGTCCACGCGGGTCACCCAGAGTACGGCGACCACGAACCCCAGCAGGCCGATCATAACGTTCTGAATCATCTTGACGACGGCGGCGACGTTCATGGCCTCTTGGCCCAGCATCGCGCCCGCGGCGACAACGGCTCCGGTGGAGTCGATAGTGCCGCCCATCCAGGCCCCGCCGACCAATACGTCCATTCCTACGGCCTTGATGGCCAGGGGCATGAAGACCATCATGAGCACCGTGAAGATCAGGGTCATCCCAACCGCGAGGGTGAGCTCGTCCTTCTTTGCCCTGCACGCGCCCGCTACGGCTATGGCCGCGGAGACACCGCAGACAGAAGTGGCCGCCGCGATCGTGATGGCGAGCTTCCTGCTCGCCATCTTCAGGGTCCTGGTTCCGAAAAAGTACATGAATGTGACAACGATCGGGGTGACAACCCACGCGACCAGAAGACCCGGGCCCCCGAGCGCGAGCATCTTCGTGAATAGAATCTCACCGCCCAGAAGAACAAGTCCTATCTTTATGTAAAGCTCCGTTCTGACGGCGGCTTTCAGGCGTTCCGGAGTGCCGATAGTGTTGCTGACCAAGAGACCGACAAGGAGCGCCCAGAAGGCATAACCCAGCCCGTAGGCGTTGATTGTCTTCTGGGAGGAGACCATGAAGCTCAAGACGGCTATTATGAAAACAACGGGGAATGCCGGAAGGAACCGAAGAGGCTTTTCTTTCATGAAAACCAGGGCCAATGACGTCAGCAGGCCCAGGCCGATCATCAAAGTCAGCAAAGGAACGAACATGTCCGGCGGCACGGATTCAAGCGGATCACTTACCCACTTGGAGGGCTTGGGTATGCTCGGCACTAACGGAGCAAACGCGAACAAAATGAACGCGAGCCATACCGCCCACCAATCTTCCGTTTTCCACAGCCCGGACAGCCTATCCTTCATGGTCTCCATCTGGACACTCCCTCCTGAGAAAACCGTCGCAAGCAACCCCGTATTTCCGGTTGCGTGCGCGAACATGCCGGAATCGCGTACATTGAAGCGGCCTTTGCGCCGGCCGGCCCGGCGGGGAGGATTCCCACATCAGCAGCCATCCCATCGGCGCTACGGTACGCGCGGCCTTCAACCTACGATAGTCCGATCCGGCCCCGGCGCATTTCCTGCGCCGGCGGCTCCCCTCGTATGCCAAAACCCCTCGTCCGATCTTGGGATTCTCATCGTTCAATTGAAACCCGGGCACTTCCCCTATCTCAGCAGCTTCCCGCGTATCATTGTAACGGTCCGTCCGAGGATCTCGACGCGCTCTCCCCTGTCGCGTACGCGCACCACACCGCCGCGGCGGCTGGCCTGGTAGCCCGTGACTTCGCCTTTCCCGAGCCGCTTTGACCAGAAAGGTCCCAGGCTGCAATGGACGGCGCCGGTTACGGGGTCTTCGGGGACCCCCAGGCCGGGTGCGAAGCATCGTGAGATGAAGTCGTATTGCGGGGAGAGACTCTCGGCGGTAACGACTACTACTTTAAAGCCGCGCTTCCCCATCAGCGCGGTATCCGGCTGCAAGGATCGGACGGTTTCGTCGGAGTCAAACTCGAACATCAGAGAAAAGCCGGACCGACTCTTGTAGGAAGCCTTCGGTTCGGCGCCGAGAACTTCGGCCACTCCTCCGGGTAGTTCCGTCTTCTCGACGGGATCCGCCGGGAAGTCGAGAAGAACCCAGTCGCCCTCGATCCGGGCGGCGAGAGGCCCGGCCTTCGACTCAAAAGATATGCTCTCGCTCTCAGGGACAACTCCTTCTTCCCACAGGATATGAGCGCTTGCAAGCGTAGCGTGCCCGCAGAGAGGAACCTCGGCCACCGGGGTGAAGTAGCGTATTGAGAACCCGTCGGCGAGTCTTCTCACGAAGGCGGTTTCAGAGAGGTTCATCTCCGCGGCCACCGCCTGCATCCAGGACTCCGGGGCGTCTTCATCCAACAGACATACGCCCGCGGGATTCCCGCGGAAGGGCTCTTCCGTGAATGAATCAACCTGATATATCATCCTCTCCTTTGGCAACCGGCTCGCCTCCTTTGACCGCGCGCGGCTAATTCGCTGCTTGGTAACGGCCGGCATCTTGGCCGCCGGATTACATTGTCGGTGTGCCGCTGAGCAGCGGCGTGGTTTCTTGGCGGTCCGATCTCACGGTGGGCTCTCACGAGTCCCCGCCCGGGGTGCACCCATCACGGAACATCGGGCCGCGCTTCGAGTCCTACCTTACGGCACGATTGCGATATCCGCGATTCCCGCCCTTTGTGCGCTCGTTCCCTATGGCGCGGCCCATCACAATCCCACCGGGCGTCCGCCGCCTCACTCCCGATAGTCCTTCGCGCAGCGGAAGCCGACGTTGAAGTCGAGCCAATTACCGCGTAGGCCGCTACGGAAATAGACTCTATTGCAGTATGGTCCTGAGTGCCAACCGCCCCCGCGAATCACACGGAACTTGCCTTTCTCCGGTCCTTGCGGATTCTCATATGGGCTCTCGTTGTAGTAATCCCAGCCGTAGTAGTCCGAAACCCACTCCACAACGTTCCCGGCCATGTCGTGAAGGCCGAATCCGTTTGGCGGGAAGCTCCCCACGGGCATCGATCCCCTGCGGAGTGCCTGCTCCTCCGAGATTCCCCTTCTGAAGTAGTTGGCGGCGGTCGAGTCAATCGAGTCGCCATGAGGATACTTCTTCCCTTCCAAGCCGCCCCTTGCGGCGTACTCCCACTCGGCTTCGGTTGGGAGCCGCTTGCCGCACCACTCCGCATAGTCCTTTGCGTCGCGCCAGGAGACTCCGACTACCGGGTGATCGGGATAATCAAGGCCGCAACGGAATCGGTCCCACCCCCAGAACTCGGGGGTTCCCCTCTCGGTCGCCTCGCAGAACTCGAAGTACTGCGCGTTCGTTACCTCGTACGGGTCCATGTAGAACGTATCTATGTAGACTCTGTGGATTGGAGCGTCCTCTTCGTCGTCGCCCGTACCCATCACGAACTCGCCGCCGGGAATCAGGACCATTTGGGAAGTGCGCCCGGGATTCTCTTCAATAACCGTGACGGGGCTCGCTTCAGATATGCTTGCTTCTTTGACGGAAAGGGCCGGCTCCCGCTTGAGCGCGGTTTTCGAAGCGCACAAGGCCGGTGCGATAAGAAGCATTAGGATTAGGGGTGAGAGAAGAAGCAATAGGCTTAGGGAGAAGCCGCGAAGAGAAGTCGCCCGGGACATGGTTCCTCCTTGAGCATCTCGGTGTCTGGACTCCGCCTTGAGCGTTATTGTGAGTGAGGCCCGCTGCAGGTCATGGACCTGCGTGCATCGTCATCGTACAGGCGTCCGACCCTCAAGTCAATCCGCCCTCGGGAGGGTGTTGCCGAGCCGATGGAGGTCCACCGGCGACCGACCGCCGTTTGACGGCGTCACTCCACCGTCAAGGCCCCGGGATCGTGTGCGCCGTGCGACAAGCCTCACCGACCGGTGATCTCCCCGAACCGATCCCGGAAACCCATAAACAGGTTCCGAATGCCGGGCGTATACTCTTTGTAAGCGGACATTGGCTTGGCGAGGAGGCTTGCCGTGACCGCGAGTCGGATACACAGCATAGGTGCGAGTCTTGGGAGCTGCTCTCGATATTGCGGCGTTGATACCCCGGGCTCCGAGGCCCGGGCGGGGTGGTGACGGATGGATGAAAATGAGCTGACGGGCTTGGCCTTGTCTTTTAAGAACGGCAGCGAGCGGAGCTTCAAGAGACTCGTGGACTCGCTGACCAGGCCTTTGATCGCCATGGCTTATAGATACACGCTGGACTGGGAGAGCGCCCGTGACATCACTCAGGAGACATGGGTCAGGGTCTATAAGAAGATCGACGGGTACGATTCCGAACGGCCGTTCAGGTCGTGGCTCTACGCCGTTCACCGAAACGCGTGTCTCAGTCACTTGCGACGTCCCTTCTTGCGCCGCGAGGGTTCGTACGGAAGACGGACTTCAAGCGGGCGAGGCGATATATCTCATAGAGGCCATGGGCTTCGATCCGGAAGTGAGCATATCCACGGATCGGCTTGTCTCCCTCTCGAAAGGTCTGTTGAGAGAAAGGGCACTAGGCAGCGAGGGCGGCGAACCGCCCGCCGGACAACACACAAGCGAGATATAGTAATGATCGGCGCGACCCTCGCGCTTCTAACCGAGTTGCGCATCAAGGTGAACATGCCCGACAAGATAGTGGAGACAAACGCTACTTCCCAGGAAGGAAACACCCTCGTATGGAGACTGGAGCCGGGGAACGCGTTAGATCATCCCATCGAGATCTATGCTGAATCGGTGCCGGAGGAGTGAGGCATTCACCGGCACTGGGTAGCATGGAGGACGAAGGGATCTTCGCAGCGACCTTTGCGCAGGAGGGAGCCGAGATCCACTGCCGCGAAGCGGGGTTTAGCTCGGCGAAGTGGGCGCCGGGAGCAAGAAGACCCTTCGTGCGCTCCGACGGATTTGCGGAGCGCCGGTTGGGTCCGCGAAGTGGGCGCGGGGTCCCGAGAGGTCCCTTCCCCCGCGTTCGGATGCGCGCGGCGTTGGGCGATTCTTCATCAGACATACATTCGTCCGGGCTCGCCTACGCCATCCGCTCAAGGAGGGCCGTGTAGCGCGGATGGTCCCTCAGCGATTCAAAGTCGCTGTCCTGCTTGATCCAATCCTTGTCGGCAAAGCCCGCCTCAACGGCCCTTTCCAAATACTCAACGGCTTCTTCCTTCTCGCCCCCCAAGGCGAGCACACAGGCTAGGCTGTAGACCAGAGTGGGGTCGCGGTCGTCAATTGACACGGCGTGCCTGACATATTCGATTGCTTTCCTCTTATCGCCCAGCTGCATTAGGGCGGAACCGCAGAGACTGAGGGCGCGGACGTCATCGGGATTGAGCTCCAGCCGTCTTTCTGCGATCGCCACGCCTCGCCTGTAGGCCTGCTTGGCTTTTTCTTCAAGCCCCATCCCCACATAGGTCTGGCCAAGGAGCATAGGGGACTGACAATCCTCGGGATTCACCAGGGCGGCTTGTTCGTAGAGCTGGGCCGCTTTCTCGAGTTGGCCCTGGACGTAGCAGTTCCGCGCGTAGAAGTAGTACGCCTCGTAAAGCTTCGGGTTCAGTTCAATCGCTTTCTCAAACTCCCTTTCCGCTTCCTCGAACCGCTTGCTTAGCGAGACCGCGAGGCCGCGGGCGGCGTGTGCCTCGGCCAGCTCGGGGTCGAGATCGAGAGCCTTCCGGCTGGCCTCCATGGCCTTTTGGAGATTCTCCTCGTCGCTGGCGTGGTACTTATACAAGAAGGAGTAACAGTCGGCCATTCCCGCATAGGCGAGCGCGTAGTTGGGGTCTTTCTTGATCGCCTTGGAGAACATCTCGCGCGCGAAGGCGTAGCTCTTCCGTCGGACATGGTAGAAGAACCTTCGGCCGCGAAGGTACAAGTCATAGGCCTCGATGTCTCTCGTAGCTGCCTTCTCCAGGGCCCGCTTCTCCTTCTCGCTGAGCTCAAGCTTCAGGGCCTCGACAATCTTCTTTGAAATCTCATCCTGTATGGCAAATATGTCCTCGAGGTCGCGGTCATAACGCTCGGACCAGACATGGTAGCCGTCGGAGACGTTTATGAGCTGCGCCGTAATACGCAGCCGTTTGCCGGCCTTTCTCACGCTGCCCTCCAGCAGCATATCCACGCCGAGTTTCCTTCCTATTTCCCGGATGTCGGCTTGTTTGCCTTTGAACGAGAAGGACGAGGTCCTGGCGGCCACCCGTAGGCCTCCGACATGAGTGAGATAGTTGATCAAGTCCTCGGCGATGCCGTCGCAAAAGTACTCCTGCTCCATGTCCGTGCTCATGTTCGCGAAAGGAAGCACTGCTATGGAAGGTTTCGGGCGCGCTTTCGGCGACACTCCATTCAGCGTCCCGTACTGGAAGGCGGCTCTTATAGCCTTCAAGTCCGCTATCATCTCGGCCATAAGCTGGTATCTATCCTCGGGGCTCTTCGCCAAGGCCGTCGAGACGACGTGGTCCAGCTCAGCGGGGACCCCGGGGCGCACCACGGGAAGGGGCTTGGGTGATTCATTCATAATGTTGTAGATCAAGGCATGATCGTAGTCGCCGTCGAAGGGCAGCCGTCCGGCAATCATCTCGTACAGGCAGACTCCCAGGGACCATATGTCGGTTCTGTGGTCGATTTTCTCGCACCGCGCCTGCTCGGGGGACATATAGGCGACCGTGCCGGCCAGCACGCTCGTCGTCGTCTCTTGCCCGCGTCCGCCCACCAGCGCGAGGCCGAAGTCCATTATCTTTGCGTGCCCGTCGGTTGTTATCATTACGTTGGCGCTCTTGACGTCGCGGTGCACAACGCCGTGCCTGTGGGCTGCCTCGAGACCTTTGGCTATCTGTATCGCGTAATCCAGGGCTTCATCGAGCGGCAGCGCCCCCGATCTGACCCTCCGGGCCAGGGAAGTGCCCTCCAAGAACGCCATTGAGATGAAAACCTTGTCGTCTTCGTCGTCGATCTCATAGACCGTGCATATGTTGGGGTGGTCCAGCGCGGCCGCAGCCTGGGCCTCGCGGAGAAAGCGGTCCAGCTGGTCGTCGCCCGCGAGAGACTCGGGACGGAGGTACTTCAGGGCGACGGTGCGCTTGAGCTTTGTGTCCTCAGCCTTGTAGACGATTCCCATGCCGCCTTCGCCCAGCTTCTCGATGAGCTTATATCGCGATGTCCGGGTTTCCGTCATCATCTCCCTCTTCAGAAGCCCCGGCCGGCGGGGCGTAGGGCCTCATCTATATAGACGAGCGATTGGGCATATTGACACTGAGATTTTACCAGCGATTCCCTCTCCGGTCAAAGCCTATGCGTCGCTAATGCGTTTAACTGTATGAGCTTGCAGGCAATAAGGGGCCTGGGCCCTGCTTGACACCGGAAGTCGCCCGTGTCAATATTCGTCCGCTCCCTCTGATAGGTTGGCTCACCCGTTAGCGGAGCAAGATCCCCTGATTTCGGTAAGAGGAAACCCACCAAGGAGGACCACTATGGCCGATGACAAAGGCAAGCACTGGCACGAGAACAAGCTCTGCTCGATGGCTTGCTGCGAGTGCAGGACGAACGTGGAGGAGCTGAGGCCGCTCGTCAAGGACCCGAAGTTCATATGCAAGGAGTGCGGTCGCGCCGCCGCCGACAAGGACAGCCTCTGCCATCCCGTTGATCTCTAGGGGACCGGACCAACGGGCTTGAGGGCCAAGCTTGAGGACTCCATCGGTGAGACCGATGGAGTCCCGTTAGGGATAGAGCCATTCGTTCCGAGGGTTCGGTTGCAGTCCTTCGGCTTTGATTGGTTTCCGCGCGGAAGTAGTCTCCCGAAATGCTCCCGCGTCACGGGCTCGCTACTCGACGCACCGCATGGCCTCCGGATACCGGGCTATCGTCCGGAAGAACTCCACGGGGGTGTCCTTCAGGAAGGGAGTCTTCGAGAACGAGTGCTCGACAAGGTCGTAGTTGGCCTCATAACTGTAGTCGATGAACTCGTCCGAAACATCCCCCGCCTCGCCCGCCGACATGTCGAAGACCTTCACCGGCGATTCGCAGGAGTAATCGAAGGCGCCTAAGTCAATGTAACGAATGTTCCGGTTGGATTTCGTTCTGAAATAGACGCGGGTTTTCATTGGGTCATAGACAATGCTCCACTGAGTTGCCTCATTCGAGACACTGTCCAGGGTGGCGAGGGCATAGTCTACCGGTGACCCGGATTCCTTCGGATCGAACGCCTCAACGCGCTCCGCCGCCGTCATGAACCGGGCCCTGGAAAATGCCGTTTCGCGGTATGCGGCGCTCGTGTCCTCCCCGGCGTAGCTTGCCATGAAGTCGAGGCAGTCTTTATACACTGTGTTCGTGAGGGCCGTTACGGGCAGGTTCTCGCCTTTGTGATATACCATCTCACCGTCCAGGAACTCTATTACGGCGGATCCTCCCTTGCCGTCGGCGATTAGAAAGTGCAGCGGCGCGCCGTAGTCCGAGCCGATCCTCACCTTCGAGTCCGAAGCAATGACGTCATCTACAGTCTCCGCCGTATCCAACTGGTACTGGACCCACTGAAGCTCCGACAGGCCCGGCCTGGAGTCGGGCTCAGGATATGTAGTCTCACGGAGCCACATGTTGTCGATCACAAGGCCCTTCTCATTGACCCCGCCCATCGGCATTCCGCACCCGTACATGTTGAAAGTGACACTTCCGTATTTCGAGGTCCACGTGAACGACTCCTCCTCCGGGCCGGTCATTTTGAACACGTTTCTCTTGTTCACCACAACCAGCCCTTTCTCGATCATCCAGTCGAGGTTCTTGCCGAAGACCCAACCGCCGTCGTACGGCAAACGGAAAGTAGTACACGCGTCGCCGAGCCCCGTAAAAGAAAGAGTCAACAGTACAAAGAGACAAAGGACAAGCCGGTTACGTTTCATCTTGCTCCTCCGGAATATCGCCGTTCAGCACGTTGAGTGAAACAGTCCTCCCACCTGAGCCCACGTTCGCCAAACATGGACGGAAACCGGCGGCTTGTTGGTCCCCAAGTCGAGTCCCTCGACATATGGAGTGAGGGCTTTCACCAATGGGATCTCGTTGTCCGCCGCATCGCAAAGGCTAGCCGCCTTAGTGCCCTTATTTCGCATTCCTCAACATGTGGAGTGGAAAAGCCCCCCCACAGGCTCGGTTTCACGAAGCTCATTGTAGCGGTCGACGGCCGCCCTTGTCTCAAGAACGTGCACGGGTACGCCCTTGTCTTTGAGCATCCCAAGCGTCTCCGCGCTTACCTGAAGCCTCCCGTTCATCCCTTGTGAGATGACAACAACCGTGGCGCCTTTGTCCAGCAGCTCCCGGACGTCCCCGGGTTGCACTCCGGTCTCATGGCCGGTTCCCGTCTCGGTCCAGTCCCACTCCCTTGCTCCTCCGGGAAAGAGCTTCGCGTCTTTGAACGGCTTGTCAAAGCCTTCCACCTCTAGTCGCCCCCAGGATAGCCTCGTTATGCGCGGTGAGGGCGCTTTCTCTTTCACTTCTGTTTCTCCTATTCGGAGCGGCTACCGCCCGGTTCCCGTCCCCCGATGGATCGGGCGGTTTCCGTTCCTCGTTGGTCGGCCGGTTGCCGCCCCCAAGGGATCGGGCAATTCCCATTTCCCCGGTGGTGGGACACCTCCCGTTCCCAATGGATCGGGCGCCTAGCCGCAGCCGTGGTCCTCGATTGCCTTCCAATCCACATCCGTCTCTAGGGAAGAGCCTTCCAGAATGTGAGCGCGCCACTCTGCCTCCAGCTCATCCAGGGTCATGCCGAGTACGTTTTGCACATTCTCCACCCCTTCGTCCCATAGCTTCCTCAGTGCCTCGAGGCCGTACGTCTCGTAGATATATCCTACTACGCTGCCGCATTTAAGGTAGGCGATAAGATCGTTTTGTTCGCGGAAGCCGAAGATCACGGTTTTCAGCGATGGGAACTCGTCCTCCTCCAGCACGTACCGGACAAGGTCATTGATCGTGTATTGCCCGCAACGTCCGTCCACGTACACGGCCAGACCTTCGCGTATCCATTCTACCGGCTCATGCGGGTTGCCCCAGATGGTGAGGCTTAGAATGTGGGTTATCTCGTGTTGATCGAAAGACCGCCAGTCATCCTTGCATACCAGGTAGACACTGTTCGACTCTGAGTCCGCAAAGCCGGTGGAGCCCATTCCCACGAGCTTCTTCATTTCCTCCCTGGAGTTGACGTAGAAGATCTCTATCCGTCTGCCGTATTCTTCTACCTCCAGGAATTCAAGGCTCTCTTCTATCGAGCGCTCGGCGCTCCGCAACAGCATGACGACGTGCCTCGCTGCAAAGGAGCCGGGCTGATAGTGGATGCGGCAGCCGTCGCCCTTGATTGATTTCCAGACAAAGTCGGGGTGTGACAGGGCCGCCTGGGCCATGCCCGTGAACTCGTCATTGCGGCGCACGGGGGGTCCGGCGGAACCGTCCGAGACGAAGACAACCGAGGCCAGTAGGGCCGGGATCAGTCTTTTTGCAATCATAACGCGCTCTCCTTACTCGCGGCGTTGCAATAAACTGCAAGCGCCCCCCGCGGCAGTCGGGTGGGGTTGGATCGGATCGCCGGTTGCCCTGAGAAGACCATGCACCGAAAGTGTGTGGCCGACCACCGGGAGGAATTCAACTCCTCTCTTGTCCAACGCAAACAACATCTCGCGGCAGTCCGGATTCAGCAAGAGACTCCCCGTTGAAGGCCCAGGCATCCGGCGTCGACCGCCGCATCGAAGGGAGAACTCTTCCTCCAGCCTCTGGTTCCGGGTTGGGCAAGGGCCTGCGCACCCAGGCTACACGTTGAGCCTCCAGAGCTGGAAATTTAGAACCAATGCAAAGCTCACCCACAGAAAATACGGGAGCATTAAGATCCCCGCGGCGGTGCGAATCCGCCGGAAGCCGATCAGTGTTAGAAGTACCGCGATCCACAGGATCACAATCTCGAAGAACGCCGCCCCCGGCTGCCGGCGGCCGAAAAAGATGTATGACCACATAGCATTCAGGACCAGCTGAACTACGAATAAGAACAACGGCATTGCAACTTGAGCAACGGTCTTGCGTTGCCAGACCAACCATGCGGCGACGCCCATCATAACGTAGAGCAACGTCCATACCGGGCCAAATACCGAGTTCGGCGGCGTCCAGCTTGGCTTGAGCAGCGTTTCGTACCATTCCCCCGGCATGAAACGAGATCCGATCCAGCCGGTCGCCAAACACGCTGCCAAGCAGATGATCAAACTCACTGCGCCTCTCATGATTTCGCGAATTCCTCTCCTCTGCCCAACATATAGGATTGTATCCTGTACGTACTACAACCTCTTGAAAATAAACGACCTCTCCCCCTTCTTCGACAACCTGAAAAGGCCGGACTCTTCCACTTGTGTGACGATCTCCTCCTTTTTCATGTGGTGGTCGCTGAAGGAAAGCACCGACTCGGGCTTCATTATACGGTGTAGCTCCTTCATGACACCCGAAGGATCGCCAAGATCGTGATATGTGTCATAAAGCAAAGCTACGTCTATGGACTCGGCTTCGAGATCCGTAGGGCCGTCCGTCAGAATCGTCTCAACGTTCTTGAGGTTCTTCTTCGAGGCAGCCCCGCCGACGCGTTCAATGGCCAATAGATGGATGTCAACCGCGTACACCTTCCCGGAGTCCCCAACCAGGTCGGCGGCGGCGATGGTATAGCTTCCGGGGCCGCAACCGTAGTCGAGAACGTAGTCGCCCGGTCTTATTCCGACTTCCGCCAGTGTCTTCTGAGGAGGTGAGAGGAGGTCTCTGATCTTGAACATGAGGGACATCATGTTGAAGGACACATTGCCCATGGGCTTGTCCATCCGTCTTCTCTCTCATTCTCGGGTCGCCGGCACGGACCCCGCCGGCTTGGATCTCCGGCAGGGGGCGCCTTCGCGGCCTGTCACGGTGAGCGTCTTCTTCACGCCGGGTTTTAGCCTCCTACCACCGATCGAAATGGGCACGTTGCCGTCTACCGCCCCGCGTCCGCTTCGGATCCCGACCTACGGCAGCCGTGGGGAAGGGACACCCTGGGTCTACTGCGTTGCGTCAGCGGCCGATCTCAGCCCACAGCCATAGCCGGATGCCGGCTCATCATCGATCTACTTCGTCGCGTCCGCGGCGGCCTCTTTTAGCCGGGCGATTCCCTTTGACAGCTCCGAATCCCAATCCGTCTTGGCTTGAAACTCGTCGGTCCAGGCCAGGATCCGAAGGGCTTCGTCGGTTTTGCCGGCCTTGATCAAGGCATCCGCGTAGCGCAGCCCCGCGGCCATGAGGTTGTCAACCAATCGGTTGCTCACCGTCCTCCGTACGGGGCTCCTATCCAGCTCGCTGTAGAACGGTCCCGCGAAGTCGTCGGCATTTACATCGGTGAGGCTTTGCCGCACCAAGGCCGTGTCAATTGGGCTTTCGACGGGATCGGGGCGCCACAGCCAAAAAGACCCTGCGTACTGAAGGCGTTCTTGAACGTCGTCCATGAGTGACGGCCTACTTACGGTGACGGAGACCGCGATAGGGCGCATAAGATCACCGTTCCGTCTCATTTCCGCCCAACCCTCCAGTAGCTGATCCGATACCAGAAGGACCCGGCCGTCGGCGTCCTTCCGCGGCTCCAAGTAAGCGATCTCTTCATCCGAAAACGGAAGGGGCAGCGAGTACCGTTCCTTCAGGTACTCCGCGTACCAAGGAATGTTGAGAAGCGAGCGGTTCACTATCGCCACGTCGGGCCTAAACCCTTCGATCAGTTGCAGAGCCGCGGACGGGTAAGTGTCCCAGTCCCCGTTCGTCACAAAAAGCGCGTCCTCGGGGAGATTGCGCAGCAGCCAGCGATTGAACGACAGAAGAGGAGGGGTCAGAAACCCCGTATTGACCATCCGGTGCAAGGCCCTTCTCTCCATGGCACGGTCGCCCCTGCGAATCGCCTGGGTCCAAATCCAACTCCAGGCATCCCCGTCCGTTGAATCGCACTCCACCGCTTTCATCAGGTGTTGCCATGTCGAGTCGGGATCACTCTCCCCCCAGGTGCCGTACATCGGGTTGTAAGCGGCCGCGAGCACCGCATGCGCGAAGCTGTTGCATTCGTCCAGCTCGAGGGCTTCTTTGGCAGCGGCGACGGCCTTGTCCGTCTCATTGAGGCGCCGATATGTCTCGGCGAGGTAGGCGAAGGACTCGGCGTCTTTGCCCTTCTCGGCAGCCGCCTTAAAGAGAGGAAGCGCCTGCCCCAGTTGGTTCCGGTGATAGAGGCTCACGGCTTCTTCAAACTCTGGGGGAGGCTCTTCAGCACAGCCCGAAAGGAGGCCGCCGCAAACCGCCAGAGCGAGCAGTGGGCCCAATATTCGTAAATGAGATAACTTGTGATGTCGCACTGTTCTTCCCCCCTTTAATCTGCCGCGTTGCCGTGACGGTGAGTAGAGCCCACTCACGCGCTCAGGTGTCCGCTCAGTGCAAGGGCGTACCGCTGCGGTCCGTGGGGCACGTTGGACGCGATGATCCGGAGCGCCCAGGTTCCCTTCGCCGGCTTCTTGACGCGGACCGCCTCCACGTTGTTCTTGCTGTCCATCTCCAAGGTCCCTCCGGCGGGGCCGTTTCCTACGTATCTGCGGCCGTTGGGATCCGTGAGCAAGAGGTTGAGGTTGTTGATCAAGGTCTCCCCCGGGTAGTCGGAGTACGCCATGACCATGCACAACGGGTGATTCGAAGACCTGACCTCAAAAGAGAAATCATCCGTGCCTCCGGTATCCAGCCCGATCGTGTCATCCAGGAAGTAGACCCTTATAGGCGACGGCGGAGATACGATCGCGTCCAGGTTCACACGCCCGTAACCTTGCGAGTTATCGCAGACTTGGGACTCCGGGCTGTAGCCCGCCAGCTTATCCGCCCCGACGACCAGGCTCGCCTTTATCAACGCGGCGGACGGCGAGGCGTAACCGACCCAATGGCGGAAAAACTCCCTCAGGACTGCTGCCGCGCCGCTTACGAGAGGCGTCGCCATGCTGGTGCCGCACATGTAGAAGTACTGTCCGCTCAGCGGAAACGGGGCCCAGGCGTGATTATTTTGCGCGATCTTCCTGGATCGAGTCGAGAGTATGAAGGTCCCAGGAGCGATCACGTCCGGCTTCATCCGTCCGTCGCTCGTGGGGCCTCGACTGCTGAATGCGACTATTTGACCCGGCTCATCGGCCATCGGGTCGCTGCTGTATGGCTCAGCAGGATAGTCGTCCGGCCAGGATGTCCCGTATGTTGCATGGTTGAACTGTGTGCGGCTGCTCTCGCACGCGCCGACGGTGATGCAGTTCTTGGCGGTCGCGGGGGAGGTCACGCTCATCGGGTTTATCATCCCGTCGCCGTCCTCGTCGGTGCCGTCGTTTCCCGCCGCCACGAGGACGCAGAAGTCCTTGTGGTTCCAGACGAAGTCGTCCAGTTGGCGGGATTGAGCGTCGTATTCGCCGGGGGCGCCGCCTCCCCAGGAATTGGAATGCACTCGCGCTCCCTTGTTGTACGCATATTGGAAAAGGCCCGTGAGATCATCCGGAATGCCGGCCAGCAGGTAACGGCCGTAGGCCTGCTCATACGAGAAGCTCTTCCAGTCCAGCTCCTGCTCGATCGCTTGGAACACGAGTCCCGCCTTGTGCGCAAGCCCTCTGATGAGCTTCGCCTGTCCGGGAAGCCCCTCGCTTGACGCTCCCGAAGAGAGGACCGATCCGGCGACATGGGTGCCGTGTCCGCTGTCCAGATCCGCGGGGCCGTCGTCGCCGCCGGGGTTGTTGATATAAGGATCGAAGGTCGGATTGATCGAGTAGCTCTTCATGGCTACTATTCGGCCGTTGAAATCCTCGTGGATAGTGTCTTCATCTCCGGTGTCGATTCCCGTGTCGCAAACGGCGACGATCTCCCCTTGGCCGCTCAGATCCATGGGGCTTCCGAGCGCCTTGGCGGTCCGCATGATCTCGGCCGCAACGTCGTTCGAAGTTCGCTTGATGGAGCGCTCCCTGATGCCTCGCACTCCATGGACGGCCGAGAGCCTGTCGATCATGATCGAGGCCCTATCCGCCGGTCTGTCGGTCTGAAGCGTCATCAGCCGGGCTTTCTCGTCCTTGGAGAGGATCTTGAACCCGAGCTTACGGATCACCGGGGCGGATTTTCGCATGTCCTCTTTTCCGAAGAACTCGACTTCGTAAGCGCCGTGAAGAAGCTTCGTGCGAGGAAGGCGCCGACGCTCGTCCGCGATCCGGATGCGGTCTCTGTGCGACAGATGTCCGACCCAGTTCACGTATGGTTGTGCCGCGATATCCTTCAAGGTGCCTTTGTCGCTCCGCACTATGTACGCGAAGTGGGCGTAGGGAACCCTTGGCTCCGCCCCGAGACGTTTGAGTTCCGTCAGCCAGGCCTTCTTGATCGGGCCGATGAATTGCACCAGGTAATGGTGTTTTCCGGGGGAAAGCCTCTTCACGCCCCTGTATGAGGCGTGAGGCTTTGTCGCTCCGAGAGCGTCCACTCTCGGCCTCTTGGTGTTGATCTTTCGATCTCCGACGACGATGGTATATTGGTCGGTGATATCCTCCAAGGGATACTTGCGGGCCAGAGACTTCGCCGCCGCGGCGCTCAGCCTGAGCAACAAGAAACTGTCATATTCCTCTACGAGCTCATACTTGTCGGCCAGATCGGCTCGTTCCTCTGCGGAACAGAAGACCTTGACCGTGCGACTTGAGGGGGGCATGGCGTACCTCCTGTGGCTTGGATGTGCGCGGCTTCAATGGCGGATGCATCTGCCTTATGTCGGCGCCTGGCTCCCCGACGGCCGGCCGTCGGGGAGGCACAGATGTCTCGTGCCCTTCAGGCGAAAGATGCCGCCGGGGCGGTCCGCCGCCGGACTCGGCTCAATGACGACGGTTGTGCCAGGGGAGGCTCGCCGGATCGACGTTTCCTCCCGACAGGATGATCCCGATTCTCCTTCCGGGGACGGCTTCGCGTTTTGTCATGAGAGCGCCCAAGGGAACGGAGGCGGACGGCTCGGCGACTATCTTCATACGCTCCCAGATGGCGCGCATCGCGCTCACTATCGCGTCTTCACCGACGGTCACGATGTCTTTGACCCTATGTCTTATGATTTGAAACGTCAGTTCGCCGAGTGAAGTGCGGAGACCGTCCGCTATCGTGTCGGGGTTTTCAGCGGGGATGATCACGCCCGCGTGAAAGGAGCGGTATGCGTCGTCGGCCCTCTCGGGCTCGGCGGCGATGACGTCCGTATTAGGGGAGACTCCGGACACCGCGATCGCTGTTCCGCTCAAGAGGCCTCCTCCGCCGACGGGAGCCATCACGACGTCTAGGTCCGGCACTTCCTCACAGAGCTCAAGGGCCGCCGTGCCCTGGCCCGAGATTACCCTGAAGTCATTGTACGGGTGAATGAAGGCGGCCCCCGTACGGCCTACAAGCGCCGCCAGGCCTTCTTCGCGGGCCTTTAGCGTGGGCTTGCAGTAGACTATCTCGGCGCCGTAGTCGGCTACGGCCTTCCGCTTCACGTCCGGGGCGCTCTCCGGCATGACGACGTACGCCTTGATGCCCCTCGAACGGGCGGCAAGCGCGAGAGCGGCGCCGTGGTTGCCGGAGGAGTGGGTCGCGACGCCCTTTTTCGCGTCGCCCTCGCTCAAGCTCAGCACGGCGTTCACGGCCCCCCGGCTCTTGAAAACCCCGGCTTTCTGGAAGTTCTCGCACTTGAAGAACATCTCGGCGTCGCAAAGTGCGTTGAGCGTCCTGCATGTCAGAACCGGTGTGCGGTGCACGTAAGGCCTGATCCGCGCGGCGGCTTCTCTGATGTCCTCTATGGTCGGTTCTTTCATGCAGTGCGCACTCGATGCTGTTCCTCGGCAGGTAACTCGTATATGGCCTCAGGCGCCAGATCCGCCCCGTTTGGCCAGACCACGGTGCCACAGATTGGATCTACTACCACGCGGGCAAAGTAGTCTGGGTCCCTTAGAGGCTTGAACACGGGGCCCGTAAGCAGGGGGGAGAGATCCACGCACTTCCGCGTATTGTCGCTGAAGAGCACATCCAACATGTGCGATCCGACGACTCTGGCTTCCAGTATGTGAAGAATCTCGCGCTTCATCTTTCTGTCTCCGTCAGTCCAGTGGAGGGACCTGTCGCAAGGGACGGTGATCTCGCGCTAGTTCCCAATTCTTGAGCAACTCGTCGACATATCGTTCCCTCCACTCACTGACCAGTCCGAGAGCTCTCCGAGGAAGAAAACCCCGTAGCACGTGGCCGGTTCTAATCTCCATTTCGATCTCATGCTGCCCATAGATTGCGTGGAAATGCGGAGGCTGATGATCCGAGAAGTACATATAGACCATAATCCCATAGAACTCTGATATCCTGGGCATCCACACTCCTCATCGACAGTATTATAAGGTCTGCTTCCTTCATAATAATACCACAACCGGCCATGGTTTGATATTCATATCCTCCGAGGGCTTGGCTGGGACTTCGTTCCCCAGCATCCGGATGATTGAACGCCTCGCTCCCACGAAGTGCGCCGGCATCCAATGTGCCGCGTTCAGGTCATCTTCGCGCAGGTCCCAGTCGCCTTCCGAGAAATCGCTTGTGAGGGCCGCCAATATTTCAGCGTTGAACTCGTAGCGTCGTGCGATGTCCGATGTAGTCTCCATCTGTGTCCGTCTACCGGAAGGCCGCTGAGACGCCCCTTACCGGGACGAGCACAGCGGCCTGCAATCGACACATGCAAATGACTAGTCTTCGTACTTGAAAGACACTCTGACCTTCGCCCGGTAGTTCTCGACCTTACCGTCTTTGAGCTGCACGTCGAGCTCAATCACTTCCGCGACACGAAGATCCCGAAGGGTCCTTGCGGCTCTCTCTACCGCGGCGGCGGCGGCCTTCTCCCAGGACTCGGTGCTTGTGCCGACCAGCTCAATCACCTTGTAGACGCTCTCAGGCATTGCAACCTCCTTTCTCCGGCGCATCCGGCTGCCGGACGTCCCATTTCGCGCATGCGGTTGTTGAGCCCCGGCCGTAACGGCGGGGACCTCTTGACCGAAGCAATCCGGCTCAGCGAAATCACGCGAGCCCCTGAGTGCCTCATGGCCGGTACTATACTACGAATTGACCCTGTCTTCTATCGATCGGCGAGTCTGTTTGACCTGCCGAGAGTGAGCGAATCGATCCAATCTTCCGCCGATCGGCCAACCGGTTCGATCCGCCCGAAGTCCGCCTCTCGCTCAGCTTCCAACGGCGGATGAGCCGACCCGGACCGGCCTGCGTTCTTCAAGTATCACTCCGGCCGCTGCAGCTTGACGGATCGACCAGAGTTTCCGCCGGCTATCGAGCAGATCCGACCCAGCTCTACTTTATGAACCTAATGGAGATCGGATACCTGTAGTCCACGCCCTCGTTCGCCTTGATCGCCGCGACGATCGGGAGAATAACCATAAGCAAGCCCACGATCACCAGCAGCAGGAACCCTATCACCACAAGCGCCAGCAACCCGGCCACGGCGGCGGCGATCAACATGGTGATCTGGAAGTTGACCGACTCCTTGCCCTGAGCGTCGATGAAAGGATGTTCCTCCTTCTTGACCAGCCAGACGATCAGCGGGCCCAGGAGAAAACCGATGCCGTTTCCCAGAAGCCCCACCAGAGCGATCAAGTGGCAGGCCATCGCCCACTTGCGGGCTTCCCGGGGTAAGCTGCTTTCCGCAACGCCGTCTTGAGTCATAGTAGCCCCCCGCATGGGTTGGAGATTTCGTGCTAATGGACTATCCGTGAGGCTGCGAAACCTACCTGTGTATGGTAGAGCCTGTCTCATCGCAGGTCCAGTGCAAATGTCCGGCCTCCGCACGGCGTATGGAGAGCGCCGGCCCCGGTAGCGATCGACGTTTAATGCGGCTATTCGACGACCGTGGGAGGATTATTGATTCTATTTGCATCGGGGGCATCTCGACTAAGGGTACCCCCGACGCATATCTCCGGGTCTTCCCGATGCCGCAAGCGTATTGCCTTTTTCACTGCCGCTTCCCAATGACTCGGATAACGGCGGCCGCGACGGTTGCCGACGGCTATTCCGGTAGCTGCCGCGGGGCCACCGCGCTTTCCCGGTCCTATCCGGAGCGGCGAATAAAGCAGACCGGTCTCAGACAAAGTCACATGACATGCCGCAAGACATCGATTACAATCGCTTATGTATAGAGGCGGCGGCGAATCGGCGCCCGGAGATGCCCGATCCGAAAGGACCGGATACCGTGTTCTGGTAGAATACTGATATGAGAAATTCACATCGCGTAGTCTCAACGGAGGAATCCATGGAAGAAATGACACTTGCCAAGGCCGTTCAGTTCGCCGTTACGACCGAGGAGCTGGGCGCCAAGTCATATCGGCGAATGGCCGAGAAGCTGAAGGACGACGAGGAATTGTCGGCCGTATTCACCCGGCTTGCCAAGGATGAGCAAGCGCACGAGAAGTACTTTCGCAGGCTGCTGGAGAAGGTGCCCCGGGAGGCTCCTAAAGACTACGGCGAGAAATACGAAGTCGTGAGGGCGATGTCCATCTCCGAGTTCTTCTCGACTCATGACGGGCTCAGGCGGGACATAGACGCCATAGAGACTCGCGATGACGCCCTAGGCAGGGCATTCGAGTTTGAGAAGGCTACTCTCGGCTACTATCATGCCCTGAAGGATCTCATCGGAGAGGAGGCAGAGCTCAACGCCATCATACAGGCGGAGAAGGAGCACCTCGTCAGCGTTATGCGGTATATGACGACGGAGGCGAAATTCCGCGGAATCGAGGACAAGTTCCACGGCACGTAGAAGCAATCGCGGCCGAGGGCAGCGGGCGGCTGATCGGATTTGAGCTGGGAGCCTCGTGAAAGGGATGTTCCCGGAATATCCCAGTGCGGCAAGGCCGGATGCTTCTATTCGACCGCTCTGCTTGTCCCGGGGTTATTCGCCGACGATCTTGACGAGGACCCTCTTCTTCCGCCTTCCATCGAACTCGCCGTAGAAGATCTGCTCCCAAGGGCCGAAGTCCAAGTTCCCGTCCGTCACGGCGACTACCACCTCTCGTCCCATCACCTGCCTCTTGAGGTGCGCGTCGCCGTTGTCCTCGCCGGTGTTGTTGTGTCGGTATTGGCTGACGGGTTCATGCGGCGCCAATTGCTCGAGCCAGTCATCGTAGTCTTTGTGAAGGCCCGGTTCATCGTCGTTGATGAAGACGGACGCCGTGATGTGCATGGCGTTCACCAGCACCAGGCCCTCCGTCACGCCGCTTTTCTTCAGGCACTTCTCCACCTTGGGAGTGATGTTTATGAAGCCGCGGCGCTTGGGCACGTTGAACCAGAGTTCTTCCCTGTATGTCTTCATACCAGCGGTCTCCTTTCCAGCCGAGGTCTTCGTTGTGCCGGCGAGATCTGGGTCACCACCAGGCTGACGTGGGGCCATCGTCCCAGCGTTTCGGCGTTTCATAGAAGCAGGCTTCCACTTGCTTGCGAATGCCGATAGGCCGCGGCATTCGTGAAGTACCGGAAAGGCCTCCGCTTGCGAGAACAAAACGGTCGGTTTGCCCTAATCGGGTCGCAATAAAACGCCCTCTGCGATCAAGAGGACCAAGTGCAGTAGGAATGCATCGAGACGAGCAACGACCTCCGGTGTGTCAAGTAGGACACGATCCCCCCGGATTCGCGGAAACCCGACCCACCGCTTCAACGGGGTGACACTATTACGAACGCAATCATCCGGCAAGCCTCACTTGCGCCTATGCGTGTGCTACTTGCCGAGCCAGTCTCCGTACAACTCGGGCCGCCTGTCGCGTAGAAAGAGCTTGCGGGCATGCGATTCGGCCGCCTCAGCGAGGTTGACGTCGCACAGCAGTATCTCTTCGGTCCCTTGTCCCGCCCGTGCTATCACCCTTCCCGCGGGATCACATACGAATGACTCCCCCGCAAACGTCAATTTGGGCTCGGGCCCCACGCGGTTGCAGAGGGCCGTGAAGTAGCCGTTTTGGAAAGCCGCCACCCGCATTTCCGCTTCATAGAGCCCTTCAGGCCACTCACCGACCGCTCCCGCCTGGGGGACGAAGACTATTCGTGCTCCGTTCAAGGCCAGAGCTCGCATGTACTCCGGATAGTGCCGATCGTAGCAGATCGCCACTCCGATTCTCCCGGCAGCGGTGTCATAGACGGGTGCCCCAAGGTCGCCGGGCGTGTAATAGCCCTGTTCGTGAAAGCGGGGATATTCGGTAATGTGCACCATCCGTGTCTTCCCAAGCAAACTGCCGTCCGCGTCTATAACCGGCGAGGTGTCGTAGGTGTGATCGCCGTCTCGCTCGAATAGATTGAGCACCAAAGCGACGCCCAATTCGGCGGCCTTCTTGGAGAACATATCCGTCGTCTCTCCCGGTACGGGCTCCGCAAGATCCCGCATCGACGGATCGGCCTTCTCTTGGGGATAGAACGGGTCGAATGCCAGCTCAGCGAAACAGATTATCTGCGCACCCCGTGCGGCGGCGCTCTCAACGGCCTCGAGTCCCCGTCGCCGGTTGGCCTCTTTGTCCTCCGTGGCCCTCTGTTGGACAAGCGCGATTTTCATGCTCTAACCCAAAGAACTAAGTCACCGGCACGGCAGTGTTGAATAATGGCTCAGACAGGAATTGGATTGGAGAATCTCCCTCCAGGCAGTTTAGAGAAAGGAGGGAGATTCAGATGGAACTGTACGTCAGAAGGTTGGCACATTCGATTTTGGATAGCAAGTACCCTGTGGTGTGGATTCAGACCCCAAAGGCCCCTTGTTTCGGGCTCTCGAACGGAAATCGTGATATCCTCAATCCTCACGCGATCTTCCAAGGGAGCCCGGCCGCAACCTCGGCCGAACTTCGCCAACCGTCGATCTTCGCATGTCGGATGACTCTCTCGCAAGCAATCAGCCCGTGCGGGAGGATCGGCTCAGCGTCCCGGTTCCTCTTGACCAGATCCCCCGCCACTTCCTGCCCCTCAATGATCTTCGTGCTCCTGCCTCCCTGAAATGAACGGCCGCCATGAGGTCCGTGAGCCCCCATAACTGAAACAACGGCCCGGATTCCGCGATTTGGGGTCTCCTCGAGATTTGTTCCGGCCCGAGCTTCGCAGCCCGGGCCGGAACAGTTGCCGGATCGGTGATCTCCAGGAACCTACCGAGTGCGGTATTGGTCCAAGTAACCGCCTCCACAGTATGTCTCCCATGCCAGGACTATGGCGCACACCAACCCGGCTGCATGATTGTGAAAGCCGGATTCGGCATATTCCCGGCACCAATCAACTGCTTGGGCGGGTGTTGGCGCAACGATGGAAACCATCGTTGCGGCCGTCACCAACAGCAACGTCAAAATCACGATCTTTCTCATGCGATCTCACCTCCCCTCTATTCGCGACTTCGCGGCTTTACCGCTGCGCCTTCAATTCTCATGCTCGCGATCCTACCCTCAGGACCCTTTCGAAACTTGACAAAGACCAAGTACGATCCTCCCCTTTGAGCAATAAAAGGCGACTTGATTTCCACCCTTCCATCGGAGCACTCCTTTGGCGTCCATATTTCATACATGCGCAGACTCTCCGTGAAATAGGTGCCTTGTGACTCCAACTGTGTTCCGTCATCAAGAGTGATAATCACGGTCGTCGTGTCAGTCCAGAAGAGGCGGTAATCGTCGGGGACCAGAACATGCAGCTCGACGTAATCATAGGTGCGGCGCTCGTTATACGCGTACTCGAGTATCTTGGCGCCTCCCTCCCTCCGAACAAGATGGAGGAGATATGTCTCAATGTCAGCTCCTTGCGTTCTTACCTTGCCGGCCAGCGCGGCGCTCCAGTGGTGGACTGAATCCACGTAGGTGATCTTGCGTTTCGGGTCTGCGGATGCAGGAGACGCCGCGAGCACGAGGAACAGAATGAGAATGATTCGCTTCAATGCGTTTCACCTCCATCATTTCAGCGCGGGGCCACCGCCCGGCGTTGCGCTATTGCGATACGGTCGGTCTTGATGCGCCGGAAAGCCGAGCCGGCGCGGCGCCTATAAGAGCGGACAACGGCCTTGAACCCGACAACCGGCGGCACATCTCGGCGCCGTCTATTGTGGCGGGATTAGCCCGGGGCCTCGCGTAGCGGACTCGGCGTCGGATGGGAAGAGCCCTCTCTCTTCTGCGCAGAAGTCCCTAAACCAGCAGGGTCGCCTATGCACCCGTCTGAGGTCCTCGGTTCCGACACGTGGCAGCAGCCAAGCCCTTGCCGCACTTCAATCGAGGTGAATGAGGCCCTTCGACACTCACACAGGTTGCCTCCTCTCCGGAGAGGCGAATGACGCCTTGATGTCCCAATTGTGGTAGTACGGACTCAATTTGTCAAGCAGAATTTCAGAATGGTTGCCTGATGTTGCCGACCGACGCGTCCGTTTGAGTGGGAGCGCCGCACACTGACTCTATGATCTTATGTCGGTAGGGATTAGCGGCTCGTTGGCTTATTCTTCAGACCCGTTTGACTTGCTTCCATCGTCGCCGCGTCGGCGACGTCCGCGTCCGCGGCGGATTCGAGCCCGCGCTCCCGGGCGAATGAACGCCGTGAATCTTCAGGCGCTCCCGCCGCGGGCTGCTCCACGCCTTCGAGCGTCGTTCGCAGGAACTCCTTCACGGCCGTCTTCCGGGAAGCACCTAGGCTCATGCCGTAGCGCATCATTACGTAGGCGATTGTCATGATTACTACGGGCACAAGCGGAGCCCAATACGGCACCTGATCTACCGATTCAACCCCGGCGGCCGGTGCGACAAGGATCGCCCAAAGCACAAGTCCCAGGAACGCGATGGCGAATCCGAACCACAATGTCATGAAGACCCTGGTGGAGGTGTGCATCCTGAAGCTTCCACGGATCAATGTCCCATCTGGTGCCGGCTCGAATTCCCCATAGAGAATCGGCTCGAAGGAGTTGGTCATGTGCTCCCCCAGGCCGGCCTTTAGACGAAACTTCTTGCCCTTCAACCGGTAGACCACTGTTCCCGCCGGGTAGCCCCGGAGTGAGAACACCTTGGCCTTCTGCAAATGGGTTTCAATTCTGTTGACGCACTGTTCGATCGAGAGCTTGGTCTTGTATGTGACTGGTTCGGTCATTCTCGGCCTCGTAGCGAGGTAGTAGAGTCGGTCTTTCGAATGTCGCTCGAACGCGCTTTGGAAGCTGGTTGCTCATCCCAGCGATGGGGATGGCCACGGAGAGGGCCGGACCTCTCTCTTAATGTCGAGTAAACGGCATCAGTCGCCCACACGATTTCGACGGTCTAGTACCGCCCTGCCACGTTCTCGAGACTATGACTTTGCTGCAAACGCAACCCTGAGGCGACATAGTTTCTGCATGTGCGTTTCCGGGACGGCCGCTTCAGCGCTCGTCCGCCTCAAAGATGCCGTTGAAATCGTGCGACACGGCTCCTCAAGGCAACGCTCACCATTACATTCCCCATAGATGTCCCGTATTGACCGGCTTGCCCTGGAGCTTGAGGTAGTAGAATAGCTGCGCCTTGTGACTGTTCAGGTGATCCACGCACTGTAGAAAGCGCTGTCCCAGGGTCACCTTCAAATCGTCCCACGGAGCCTCGACGATCTTATTCGCGAGATCGTCCTCACTGGATTTGTCCAACATATCAAATGCCGTCTTCTTGTCCTCGGCCAGAAGCTCCTTCGCCTCATCGACCGTCTCTAAGGTAGGGAGCTTCTCCGCAGGGGGGAGCATCTCCTCAGGCGACATGTTGTTGAAGTCTATGCCCTCGGGCAGTCCCCAGTCTCCCGTGACAAACCCCTTGGCGCCCGCGCCGCACGAGCCCGTGATGTGTTTGAGAAGCTGCCCGGTAGTCATCCAATTGTGGCCGGTTGACGGCTTCCAGCCAAGGTCGCCTTCATCAACAAAATCGAGCAGATCCTCGGCCGCCTTGTAGCCGTACTCAAGCTCACTCCTAATCAACTGCTTCCAGTTCATTCCTACTCCTTTCCGGCCCGGTCCGCATCGCTCGTATTGAGAAACATATACGTGAAAGTCCCCTTGGCCACCGACTTGCCCCCCTGTGTCAACTCAACCTCGCAGACGCCGATGGTCCGGCCGCGCCTCAGAATCTTGGATCGGGCGGCAATGGGCCCTTCGTCCGGTTTGGCCGGCCTGAGGAAGTTCATCTTGAACTCGATGCCGGTCATTTGGCGATAGTCCTTGAGATCCGGCAGAAAGGCGTATACTGCGGCCGTGTCTGCGATCGCGCTGAGGATGCCGCCCTGAACCACGCCGGTCTCCTGGGCGTACTCCGGCCTGGCCTCCATGGAGATCTCCGCGCCGTCGGGAGATCGCGAGATCCAGGTATACCGGAAGAACTTGTTCACCGGCACTTTCGTGAAATTGTCGAGATACTTGCCGCTCATAGGTCTCTGCATCCAGCCTCGCACTGCGGCGGTCGCGAGTGACGTTCACCTATCAATGAGTTGATGCCGCCGGCACGCAACGGCCGCCGGCGCCGCTTTCTATGGTCGGGGCGTTCAAGACGGCCCTGACCGTCAAAAGCCAAGGGTGATTTCGCTTGTAAGGGCTTCCATGCCGACGAGCTCTTTGAGTCCGCAAAGACCAAACATCTTCACACATTCGGCGAGTCGGCGCATGGCCGGACCAAGAGGGGGTCCGTCGCGCGTTCCCGGGCGATGCGACCGTTGCGGTGGCCATGGGATGCGCTATTCCGGCCGGCTTCCGCGTACCAGAACGGCGCGCCACTCTCTGAACTCGGTCCGTGTTCTATTTTTAATGAATCTCTCCAACTTCTCAACACCTATCTTGTACTCATCCTCGGGTAGAAGGCAGTACGTGGAGATGTACTTGTTCTTGACCTTCTGAAGAAAAGTCTCATCCAGAGGGAGCCCCCCGACTTTGACCTCCCGGTGTTTGACGTCCGAGAAGCCGGAAGTCTTCAACAGAGACTCTACCTGGGGAGTATCGGGAAACCTACTGCGCTCTACGTCAACGAAGCTGGGAAAGAACTCCAGGATCGCCGGGTGCTGGTGCTCGAGCTGGGCGTGACCGGAAGTCAGAAGGACGAGGCTGCCCTTTCCCAGAATGCGGCGGCATTCGGATAGGGTGAATGTCAGATCACGGATCTGGTGAATGACGTACACGCTCAGCACTCGGTCGAAGCTTCCATCTCGGAAAGGCATTCGGTCCTTTTCGATGTCGGCGGCGACAACCCGAAGCGACTTGGCTCGAGCCTTCTTTAGCATGGCCAAGGAGACGTCAATACCGATCACTTCAACGTCAATCATCTCCCGCAGCGAAACGGCCACATTCCCGGTGCCGCATCCCAAATCGAGAACCTTCATCCCCTCCCGGATTCCGCCGAACTCGATGGTCTCCTTCATCAGCTCTTTTGGATAGGAGCGATAGTCGTCGTAGGTTTTCGATAGATCCGTGTAGTCAATCCGCATTCACGTGCTCCAATATCCAGTCCGATATTAGCTTGAGCGCCGCCGGGGACAGGGTCTCCTCTATCATCAAGTATTCCGAAGGCGCTCCGGTCGTGGCCGTTTGAAAGAAGTGGTTGAGGCCGGGCAGCTTCTCGATTCCGTAGTCCGGGTTGCCGCCCTCTCCGAGGGCGCGTTCGATAGCCTCGAGATTCGCGTCCGCGGGAACGTGCGTGTCCTTTCCGCCTATTATCGCCAGCACGGGGCACTTGACCTTCCTCAGAGTGACCCCGGGATCGTGAGTGATATTGAAATAGACCCAAGGCGATGAGAGCCATTCTACGGCAACGTCGATCTTGTCCGCGGGCATCGGCGGTTCGAGGCCTTCGTAAAGGCTGCGGAGCTTCCTCTGCTTTGTAGTCCGGTCCGTGTCTTCTTTCAGAATGACGAAGACGCTCTCCTGAATCGCCCGCTTTGCCTCGATCGTCTCCTTGCTCTGACCCAGTGCCCGGCCCATCGACGCCTCGAACTGGAAGTTGCTCTCCTCACCGGGCACACCCGGGGCGCCCATCATAACGATGAAGGCGACATCCGGCGATCTCGCGGCGGCGAGCGCGGCGACCGTTCCTCCTTCGCTGTGTCCGATGATGCCTACCGAAGATGGCTTGATCCTGGGGTGATTCACGAGTAAGTTCACGCCCGCCAGGGCGTCCTCGGCGAAGTCGGCTGTGGTTGCCTCCGATCTGTCTCCGGTTGATTCCCCGACGCCCCTGTCGTCAACGCGCAGAACCGCAATGCCCAAGCGGGTAAGATGATCGGCGAGAACCAGGAACGGCTTGTGGCGCATGATGGAATAATCCCTGTCGTGGGCCCCGTGGCCTGAGACAAGCAGCACGGCGGGGCAGGGGACTCGCTCCCTGGGCAGGGTCAAGGTGCCGGAGAGAATCGCCTGCGCAGATGCGTTCTCAAAGGTTACTTCTTCCTCGCCGTAAGGATAGGGCGGGGCGGGAGTCTGAGGGCGAAGGCGCTTCGTGATCTCCCGAACGCGCCGTAGAACCAACGGCTGGGTCCACTCCCCCTGGGCCCAGCTTCCGTCAATGGCGGAGCCGTCGGCTCTGAGCTTGCCTTCGAAGGACGCGTTCAGCGAAGCGGCTTCCAGGCGAAGCCGTCCCTCTCGATAGTCGATACTAGTCGCCGGGATTCTATCGTCATCTTGGTCGGGCCGTAGCACGGCGATGCTCAGGCCTCCATCCGGAGGTTGCGATATCTCAAACGCCATCCTCAGCTCGAATCCCGGGTATGCCAGCGTACCCTCCCACGTGCCGGCAATATCTTCGACTTTCGCTTCCTGCGCGCAGCCCAAGATGAGCAGAGCCGCGAGCGTCACGAATAGAGCTGGCTTCCGAAGATCCATGTCCATTCTATTCCGGTGATATTGCCTATGCCTTCCACACGTTCCCTCCGTTGAAGCCAAGGACCCTGATGCACCAGGGCCATTGCCGTCCGGGAGTGGTTCTCCGTCGTGGATACGCCGATACAGCCACGTGACTTTTTGTCGCTCCTCCGCCAACAGTCTGCGGCCGTATGACCGGACTGCTCGACGTGAGCTTGAACCGTCATTATGTGCCGGATACGGCCACGGCTCCACCGCTTTCCGCCGTACAAAGGCTATGACCGCAGTGTCGCGACCAGGCGGAGCGGGTTCAAGAGCAGGTCCAGGGCCGATGTCACGCTCGTGCAGACTACGTCGGCGGCGGTGAGCGTTTCGATAGACGCTCCTTCCTCAAGGACAACGGCTATTCCCAAACCGGCCTCCGCGAGCATGAGGCGATCGTTCCTGCCGTTTCCGATGCAGACGGTCGATTCCGCCCCAAGCTTGCGCACGTATTCATGCTTGCCCTTGTCTTGATCCTCGACCGGCAGAATCACAAGCTCACAGGGAATCCCCTTGAGCTCCGAGCCGGCCTTCCCGAAGGTGTCCGCCGTCACAACTTGTACACTGAGCTTGCCCGCCAAAGACTCCAATCGAGCCTTAACGCCCGGCAGGAGCCTCCCGTCACAGGCGATGGTCCCGTTGTAGTCCAGGACAAGATGCTCGAGCCTCAGCGTCTTGTGGCCCGGTATTTCTATCTCGATCATGATAGCTTCCTCGGTTGCGACATATCCTAATGCGGATTGGATGCCTATCCAGACGGCCAAAAGTCGGACAGAGATTTCCGTTGGAATCGTCTTGCCGTCAAAGCTTGCCCTCGGCGGCGCCTTACTACGGATCGTTCCGCAATCTGTCCTTCAATGCGTGGCCTGATGAGGAGAGCGCCGGTCGTCCAGTGGCCGCCTTCGCCAAGCACTCATGTCTCCAAAGAATAGACTCTGTTTACGGGATGGTCTTCTCATCCTTAACCACCCGGCCCTTTCTTACAACAAACGTCTCCCCGCATCTCCTGCAAGTGACCTCGCCGGTCTCATAGTTCTTGGCGAAGCTTTTGAGTCTTCTGCCGCACTTCGGGCACTTCCGCGGGATGCTATGCGGAATCAGTCCGAGACGATCCGCTATGATGTAACCTGCCACGATGGCTACGGCAAGGGCGAGGTGGCCAAGGAATCTCTTGCGGATGTAACCCTGTTCGGGGAAACCGGGCCATAACATGCTGATCAAGATCCCGACAAGACACAGCAGGGTCAACCAGCCCCAGAAGTTGTCTCGAAGAGTCCTGAGAGGCATTTGATGCTCCCCGGCCGGAGGTTCGTCCTGCCCCGCGAGTTGGAGTCGGGTGCCCTTACTCCTGGTGGGCCGACGCGTAAGCCCGTCGCCCGCGCACTCGGGTCCAACTTCGCTCCTAAGAGGCACCCAATGGGCCAGCGCTGCATATCGCCGGAGCTCGCGAGGCCCCTCATTCGGACGGGCGGATTACCTCGCCCGGATGGTCCACGCCGCCTCATCCTGATAGGCCGAATCCTCTCGCCCGCAAATCCCGGATCATGTCGTTCGCAAGCCACAGTCAATGATACCTGATAACGCGGGGCCCATAAAGCGCCGTGTTGCTCGCGCGGATGACGGCTTCCCCCCCCCGTGCCGGCGACAACGGTCGCCCGCGGGGATCACAACCGCCGCCCGCATGTGATTGAAGAGGGCGGGGACCGACTTGGACGGTCGAAAGGCCGGCCTGCTCCATGCCGGCGCCTCGCAGAGCCGACTGCCGCTTCACTCCGGCGGATCTCGGATCGCTCCTCCGCAATGGCTTCCGGGAGAAACCTCCCGTCCCCCTACATGAGTGAGGTGCATGTACGGGAGGAGTGCGGATTCGCCCGGCGAACCCGAGTCTTGTTTTCCAGTCCCGGAACGGATAGAATTACATGGCTGGGTGAGAGGCCTTGTCCGGGACCGGGCGAGCGGCCGGGCGTGCGGGAGGCCTCACACGAAGTTGAGAGTGAAACCGGCCACGATGCTGGGTGCCGCGCCGGGCGCGAGGGCCGGATCGAGTCCCGGCGTAAGGTCGTGCGTCGAGCCGGGGGGACCCGTCAAAGCGCGCGGCCGGATGGGTTTTCGTTTCTCGCATGATATATTGCACGGTTCGACTCGGGCCGTTCGGACGGCCGCGCCGTTTTTCGTTGATTGATGCGCAGGGGTTGTCGGGATCGGGGTCGACCACGAAGGAGACGGGTCATGGCTATTGTCGCGGTGATCGGCAGCACTTACTGCCGCCAGGAAGATGTCTGCAGGACGGTTGCGGATAAGCTCGGATACGACTACCTGACCAGCGGGAAATTACTCGATAACGCCTCCGGGCTTTTCGAAGTGCCCCCGAAGAAGCTCATGCGCGCCATGCATCAGGGACCTTCCGTTTTCAACAAGTTCACCCACGAGAGGGAGCAGAACATCGCCTTCGTTCGAGCCGCCCTGGCCGAGGCGATCCGGAAGGACAACCTCGTATGCGAGGGATTCGCTACGCTGCTGCTCCCCAAGAGCCTCACGCACGTGCTCAAGGTCTGCCTGGTCGCGAGCAACGAGTACAGGATAGCGGTGGCGGGCGAGACAGAGGGGATGAAGGAAAAAGACGCGGAGAAGGCGATCAAGAAGGATGACTCCGAGCTCATGCAATGGTCTCAGCACCTTTATCAACTCGGGCCCTTGGACAAGAGCCTCTACGACGTGATCATCCCGATGCACTCCTCATCCGTTGAGGAAGCCGCGGCGATCATAGAGGAAAACGCGGCGAAGCCGGCGCTTAAGACGAATCCCGGCGCGAAGAAGGCTGCTGAGGATTTCCGGACGGCGGCCCAAGTGGGAATCGCTTTGGCCAAGAAGGGCCACGACGTTGAGGTGTCCTGCGAAGGCGGCGTCGCGACTATGGTGATCAACAACTACACGATGCGGCTTGATGCCCTCGAGAACGAGCTTGTTGAGATAGCCGAAGGCGTGGAGGGAGTGAAAAGCGCTCAGACAAAGGTCGGCGCCGGTTTCCATCAGCCGAACATCTACTTCAATCTGGACGTGGAGATGCCGAAGAAGGTCCTGCTGGTGGACGACGAGAAGGACTTCGTCCACGTCCTATCCGAGCGCCTCCAGACGAGGAGCATGGAATCGGCCATAGCGTATAACGGCGAGGAGGCGCTCTCGATCCTGGAGACGGACGAGCCCGAGGTCATGGTCCTGGATCTCAAGATGCCGGGCATAGACGGGATCGAGACCCTGCGCAGGGTGAAGAAGGAGCATCCGGAGACCCAGGTGATAATTCTAACGGGCCACGGCAGCGAGCGGGAAGAAGCCCTTGCCCGCGAGCTTGGCGCCTTTGCCTATCTGCACAAGCCCGTTGACATAGACGTGCTTGCCAAAACCATGAAGGAAGCTTACCGCAGGGCGGGCGAGGCCAAGGGGAAGGCGGGGGAAGGGCGGAAATAGGACCTGCGAAGAATGCCGGGACCATCAGCAACGAAACCACCGATTAGGGAGGCGGCGGCCCTCGAGGGCATAGCGGCCGCGCCGTCTCTTCTCTCCAAGACGCGGTACCGCCGGCTGTGGAGGACGATCGTAATATCCACGTCGGCGGTCGCGCTCATACCCCTCATAATAATGACTTTCCTCAGCTACCATCAGTACAAGAAGGCGTTCCGTCTGGAATCGATCAATCCGGTGAACGACCTTACGTCGAGCACCCAGCATTCCCTCGAGTTCTTCATCTCCGAGCGCCGTTCCGCTCTCATGATGATCATCAACGACAAGTCGTTCGAAGAGCTGTCGAACGAAGACAACTTGGCCGGCATCCTGGACAATCTGTCAATGGCCTTCGGGGGCTTCGTCGACCTCGGCCTTATCGACTCCGAGGGCAACCAGCTCTCCTACGTCGGTCCGTACGACCTCGGAGGCAGGAATTACTCCGACCAGGGGTGGTTCCACGAAGTGAGGCTCCGGGACGTCCACGTGAGTGAGGTCTTCATGGGCTACCGGAACTTCCCCCATTTCGTCATAGCCGTGAAACACAAGATGGGGGCGAGGGGCTTTTACGTTCTTCGGGCGACGATCGACTCCGAGATGCTCACCCGTCGGATCTCGCACGCGGTTCTCGACCCGTCCAGCGACGCCTTTCTCATCAACAAGCAGGGGATCCTTCAGAGCCCTTCGAGGTTCTACGGCGACGTGTTCGAGAAGTGCCCCGTCCGGCTTCCGCTATACGCTACGTCTCTCAAGGTCGTCGAGGAGGAAGACGAAAACGGTAGGCCGATCGTTCTCGGCTATGCTCCGGTCGAGCAGTCGCCCTTCATTCTGTTGCTCATCAAGCGGCCCGGTGAGCTGAGGGGCAACTGGTTCAGCCTTCGCACGGAGCTTTTCGGGTTCCTTGTGATCAGCTCGCTTCTTATCCTTCTCGTGGTTTTCCTGGGCGCCACGTACCTGTCGAACAGGGTCCGAGACGCCGACATCAAGCGGGCGGACATCTTTCACAAGATGGAGTACACGAACAAGCTGGCCGCCATAGGCCGGTTGGGCGCGGGGGTCGCCCACGAGATCAACAACCCGCTGGCCATCATCAACGAGAAGGCCGGATTGATGAAGGACTTCGTCTCGTTGGACGAGGGCTTCCCGAGAAGGGAAAGGTTCCTTGATCTCATAGAGGCCATTCTCAAATCGGTTGAGCGGTGCAGCGTGATTACGCACAGGCTGCTCGGGTTCGCGAAGCACATGGACGTTCAGACCGAGCCGATCCACCTTGAGATTTTGCTGAAAGAGGTCTTGGGATTCCTGGAAAAAGAGGCGGTGCATCGAGATCTCAAGGTCTCCATAGACGTCAGGGAAGACCTCCCGGCCATTGAAAGCGACCGCGGACAACTCCAGCAGGTCTTTCTCAATGTGGTCAACAACGCCTTCGCCGCGGTCGACGACGGAGGGGAGATAGACATCCACATTTACAGGCCGCGTAAGGGCTACGAGGCCGTCTCCGTAACAGACAACGGTCACGGCATATCCAAAGAGATACAAGAGCATATCTTCGAGCCCTTCTTCACCACAAAGAAAGGTTACGGCACCGGGCTGGGGCTGTCCATCACCTACGGCATCGTCGAGAAGCTCGGAGGCCAGATTTCGGTGGAGAGCGAGGTGGGGAAGGGCACGACGTTCACGGTGATGCTGCCAATCAAGAGAGAAGAACAATAGGAGCGTGGCATGAAACCCTACAGCGTGCTCGTAGTAGACGACGAAGAGGAGTTCGTTACGACTCTGGTTGAACGCCTTCAGCTTCGGGCAATAGACGCGGAGGGCGCCACCAGGGGTGCGGAAGCGCTGGAGATGCTCCAGAAGAAGGAGTTCGACATCATTCTGCTGGACGTGAAGATGCCGGGGATAGGCGGCCTCGAAGTGATAAGAAGGATCAAGGCGGCCCATCCCAAGACGGAGGTCATCCTTCTGACCGGGCACAGCTCCGAGGAGGCGATAGAGGAGGGCAAGAACGCCGGGGCCTTGGAATATCTTATGAAGCCCGTGGACATAGAGGATCTGATACGCCTTTTCAAGAGAGCGTCGGGCGACTGAAAGGAATTGATGGGTCATGAGCGACGTGGACGAGCGCCCCTTGCGTGAGACGAATATGGCGTTCTTCGGAGCGGTCACCACCGGCCTCTCCTACTGAAAGGATTTGATGGATCATGAGCGACGTGGACGAGCGCCTCTTGCGTGAGACGAATATGGCGTTCTTCGGAACGGTCACCACCGGCCTCTCCTACTGAAAGGATTTGATGGATCATGAGCGACGTGGACGAGCGCCTCTTGCGTGAGACGAATATGGCGTTCTTCGGAGCGGTCACCGCAAGCCTTTCTCACGAGATAAACAATGTGTTGAGCATAATCAATGAGCTTTCAGGCCTGTTGGATGACTATATGGCGGCGGCCGAGCAGGGCGTGCCGCTGAATCCTCAGAAACTCAAAGGAATCGCCGAGAAGGCCGAGAAGCAGGTGCAAAGGGGAAAGGTCTTGGTCAAGCGTCTCAATAGCTTTGCACATAGCGCCGACGAAGCCGTGGCTACGGTGGGTCTGCACGAGCTTCTGGACAGGATGATCGCCATAGCCCAACGTCTCGCTACTCTGAAAAAGGCCGAGCTGCGTCCCGAGCTTCCGGAAACGGACGTTGAGCTTACGACGAATCCCTTTGTGTTGCAGCAGGCCGTCTTCGGCTGCGTCAAGATGGCGCTTGAAGCGGCCGACGAGAAAAGGCTGATCACCGTGTCCTATGAAATCCCCGAGTCCGGAGCGGTTGTGCTGGTGAAAAGCGCCGATCCGGTTCCTGAAACCGAGGAGGGTAAGGCGGAAAGGTCCGTTCTTTCCCTGCTCATGGGCGAGCTGGGCGGGACCGTTGAGTATGTGCCGGGGCCCGATGCCGCACTGACGTTCAAACTTGTTTTGCCCCGCGTTCTGCCGGGAGCGAGCGGCTGAGAAGTCGAAACTGACGGCCCCTTTCTTCGCGCCGGCGAGAGTGAGACTCCGCCGGGAAGCCGGAGCAGGGGATTGGGACCGGTGGAGGCCGAGGCGCCCGACTTCGTGGCTCGACACCCTGGGCCGGCGGCTTAAGTGAGAGTATAAGGTTTTCAAAGGGACGCGCGGGGCGGCGGGCGGCCGTAGTGAGGAGGAACGAACATGGCAAAGCAAAATAGAGTCCTGCTTGTCGATGACGAGGTCGAGTTCGCCGAGGCTCTTGCCGAGCGCATGAAAGCGCGAGGTCTGGATGTGGACACCGTCGACAGCGGCGAGGGGGCCTTGGAAGCGGCGAAGGACAAGGATTTCCATGCGATTATCTTGGACCTATCCATGCCCGGAATGGACGGGATCGAGACCCTCAAACGCCTTCGGGCGCAAAACCCCGATCTGCAGATCATAGTCCTCACGGGACGCGCCACCGTCCAGAAGGGCGTGGAAGCGATGAAGCTGGGCGCGATGGATTTCCTTGAGAAGCCGGCGGACATCAAGGAGATCATGGAGAAGATCGAGAAGGCGAAAGGCAAAAGAAACATCCTCATGGCGAAGCAGTTCGAGCAGAGGATGAAGGATATCATGAAGAAGAAGGGCTGGTAGCGTCTACGGCCCGACCATAGGCTGCGAAAGGGCGTTATGAACATATTCACGCGAATCTTCCCATTCGTCGGATGGTTCTCGGGTTACAGGGGAAACTACCTTCAGGCGGATCTCATATCGGGCATCACCGTCGCTCTCGTACTAATACCTCAGTCCATGGCCTATGCGCAGCTGGCGGGGCTACCTGTTTACTACGGGCTCTACGCCGCGTTCCTTCCCCCCATGGTGGCGTCGCTGTTCGGCTCGAGCCGCCAGCTTGCCACCGGGCCCGTGGCCGTGGTGTCGCTCATGACCGCTGCGGCGCTGGAGCCTCTCGCAAGGACCGGCAGCGCCGAGTACATCGCCTATGCGATCGTCCTGGCGTTCCTGATCGGCGCGTTTCAGTTCCTTCTGGGAGTGCTTCGCCTGGGCCTGGTCGTCAACTTCCTCTCTCATCCCGTGATCAACGGATTTACAAACGCGGCGGCACTGATCATAGCCACATCACAACTTTCCAAGCTGTTCGGCGTGGCCGCCAGGCCGGGCCATCACCACTACGAGACGGTTTATAACGTCATTGTCGACGCGATCGCGTTCACCCATTGGCCCACCCTGGGTATGGCGGCGCTCTCATTCGCCGTCATGATCATTCTCAGGCGCGTGAATAGGAAGATCCCCAACGTGCTTGTGGCCGTGGCGATCACAACGGTCCTCTCGGCGGCGGTCGGTTTCGAGAAGAACGTAAAGGTTGACATCTCGTCGATCGAGGCCCCGGAGGTGAGAACCCTGATCTCGGAATACGACGTCGTTCTCACCAACAAGGCGGAAGCTGAGGCGCTGAGATCCGAGTTGAGCATGGACGCCGAGAGCCACGCGGCGGCCGAGGAGGGCGTCTGCGGGAGCTGTCACTCGGAACGAGACTTGGCTCTTTTTGGTTCGAAGGAAGGGGGCTCCATTACGGTGCCCTCCGATCAGGCGCTGGCCCTTCACCACTCGGCCGGCATCATCGAGCGCTTCATAAGTGAGTTGAAGGAGAGGAGCGAGCACTATCAGGATGAGCTTAAGCACGTCCAGCTCTCCATGGTCCGGACGCCGGGCGAGGAGCCGAGGTTCTTCCTCAGGGGCGAGACGCCCGAGGGCGTTGAGCCGGAGAAGGGCATCTGGCGCCTTAAGGTTTCAAATACGCCGTTCGATAAGAGCGAGATCCCGTTGATCGGCGGCGGGGCCGTGGTCGGCGTGATCCCAGAGGGGCTGCCCGGGTTCAGCATGCCCAAGGTGAACGGCACGATAGTGGGACAGCTATTGCTCATGGCGGCGATCATCTCCCTCCTCGGTTTCATGGAGGCGATCTCTATCGCCAAGGCGATGGCCGCGAGGACGCACCAGCGCCTGGACCCGAACCAAGAGCTGATAGGACAAGGGCTGGCCAATCTCGTAGGCTGCGTGAACCAAAGCTACGCCGTATCGGGGTCTTTTTCGCGGTCCGCCGTCAACCTTCAGAGCGGCGCCGTATCCGGGCTCTCGAACGTGTTCTCGAGCGCCATGGTGGTGGTGACGCTGCTCTTCCTGACGCCTCTTCTGTACAACCTTCCCCAGGCCGTGCTGGCCTCGATCATCATGATGGCCGTCTTTGGGCTTCTGAACGTAGAAGGTTTCGTCCACGCCTGGCAGGCCAACAGGTTCGACGGTATCACGGCCGTCGTCTGCTTCTTCTCCACGCTCTTCTTCGCCCCCCATTTGGAGTGGGGAATCGCGATCGGCGTTGTCTTGTCGCTCGGAGCGTACCTGTACCGCACGATGCGTCCGCACGTGGCAGAGCTGTCTCTGCACTATGACGGCTCCCTGCGCGACGCCGACAGGCACAAATTGGACCTCTGCAAGCGCATCGCCGCCGTGCGATTCGACGGCCCGCTCAACTTCGCAAATACCAGCTATCTCGAGGACGAGATTCTGAAGCGCGTGGCGGAGTTGCCGGACCTAAAGTATATCTTAATCGCCGCCCACGGGATAAACGAGATGGACGCCTCGGGGGAGGAGATGCTCTCCAACGTTTTGGACAGACTGCGGGAGGGCGGATACAACGTCGTCTTCAGCGGTCTGAAGGAAGAGGTTCAGGACGTCATGAGAAGGACCCGATTATACGAGAAGATCGGGGAGAGAAATATGTATCCGACACAGGCCATGGCCATAACGGCCATCCACGGCGATGCACACGCCGGGTACGACGAGAAGGAGTGCCCGCTCATCAAGGTCGTGCCGCTCGCGAAGGAGGCTTGAGTAGGGCGCCCGGCAACAAGCAAAGACGCGCCATCCCTGAGGCCAAGCTTCCTCGAGATCACATCCCGCCGGAAAACTCCGGCCTGTACTTCGCTGTTCCGGTGACTCCCTTCATTGCCGACTTGTCCAGCACCAACATCATGAAGGCTTCGTCGGGGACCTCCCACTCGCAGTCGATACCTAGGCCGCGCGCCGGAAGGAAGCCGAACCGGGGATAGTACTCGGGGTGGCCGATGAGAATCAAAAAAGGACAGCCCCTCTTTTTCATTTGAGAGATGCCGGTCCTCATGAGCTCCGATCCGATTCCCTGTCTCTGAAACTCGGGCAGCACCGCCATCGGCCCCAGCGCCATACCCCAGACGGGCTCGCCATCGCCCTCGATTACGATGGGACTAAAAAGCAGATGGCCGACGACCGTGTTCTCCTTCAGGGAAACCAAGGAGAGAATATCTCCGCAGTTATGCCGGAGCCTATCCACTATGTCGGCTTCTTCCGGTTGGCCGAAGGCAAGCAGGTTGAGCTCCCTAACCCGCTGGATATCCCCGGGTTGCTCTTCACGGACTTCTGTCGCGCTCATTCACACTCCTCTTGATCCGGATCTCCATCGTGCTCGTTCATGTTCCCATAGGCGATAAGATTACGATAAACGATATCACTTGAGTCTTCAACTGTGGATTGGGCCGTCGGTGGGAATGAGACATCTTTCCATCAAGTCACACGTCGATCGATCGGCTCTGAGATGATCTTCAGTCTGATGTGGGTCCGAAAGGCCTCCGTCGCAAGGCCGGTTCTTGCGGGATCGCAGCTACTCGAATCGACTCGGTCTACTCCTTAAGCCACGCGACCGCGGCTTCCATCGACTTGAAGATACGCATCGCGACGCCTCGGTTGCGCGCGACCGTCTCTATGAACGACATGTCCTTCGTCGTCTTTTCTGACACAACCCCGGCGAGCTTCATCGTGCGCAGGCCTTCATTGTCCGCGAAGCTCTTCCCGAAAAGGAACAATGCAAAAGTGGGAGGGAGAGACGTCAGCTCGCGGGCGTCCACGAGCACTTCCGTGAGCCCTCTTTCGCGGATGATCTCGGCGACCCGATCGCGGGAGGCCGTAAGATCGCGCTCGTTCACTTCGCCGTATGATCGAATCTCTATGATTCCCAGATCTTCGCGGACCGTCACGACCTCAGGCATGGCATATCACCACCTCAATCGCTGATAGTCCGGTGAGAGGGTGTGGGGGAGCGTGTCGTGAACACGCCGGAGGGGTGCGAGAATCAATGCTCCTCATCCCACCACGTTGGCAACCGGATGCAAGAAAACGCTGCCGGCGAAGAACCGCCTAGGGAAACGGTCTTCATCCCCGGTCCTGTCTTGTTCCAAGTTAGCAAAAGGTCGGTGTCGTGTCTATGAGGGATCGTATCGCCCGATGAATTCCTCCGCCCTTTTTACCAGATTGCGGTCCCCTATGAAAAGCGGGGTCCTCTGGTGGATCTTCTCAGGCTGGATGTCAAGAATGCTCTGCCTTCCGTCCGAGCCGTAGCCGCCGGCCTGCTCCGCTATGAACGACAAGGGGATAGCCTCGACCATCAGCCGGAGCTTGCCCGCGGGCTTGCTGGGATCCTTGGTGTCGGCGGGGTAGTAGAAGACGCCTCCGTCCAACAGGTTACGGTGGAAGTCCGCCACCAGTGAGCCTATGTAGCGGCCGGAGAGCGGCTTGGACGGGCCGTCGGGCTCGAGACCCTGAAGCCACTTGGTGTAACGGCGCACCCCTTCGGTCCAGTACTTCTCGTAGCCCTGGTTCACACTATAGTACTTTGGCTTGGAAGGGAAGTTTATGATGGGATGAGACAGAAGGAACTCGCCCACTCCCGGGTCCAGAGTGAAGCCGTGGACGCCGGTCCCGGTTGAATAAACGAGCATTGTGCTGGGGCCGTATATGACGTATCCCGCAGCCTCCAGTTTGCGGCCCGGTTGTAGTATGTCCTCTCTCTTGCCGGGACCCTCGGGCGTCACACGTTTGTAGATGCCGAAAATCGTTCCAATGCTGACGTTGACGTCTATGTTCGACGATCCATCGAGCGGATCGAAGACCAGGACGTACTTGCCGCACTCGTACTTTGGCGGAATGGGAATTATGTCATCGTCTTCTTCCGAAGCCATGACCGCCAGCCGGCCCGTGTAGCTGTTCATGTTGATCATTGTTTCATCTGCGAAAACGTCCAGTTTCATCTGTTCCTCGCCCTGGACGTTGAACGTTCCTCTTCGGCCGAGGATCTGAGTGAGGCCGGCCCTGGTGGTCTCGCGGGCGATAATCTTGGCAGAGAGAGCAACGTCGTAGAGAAGACTGGAGAAGACTCCGGTGGCGCCTGGATGCTCGCGCTCCCGGTCTATGATGTGCCGCTCGATTGTCACGACTGGTTCCATACGAGTCTCCTTAGGTTGCGAGTCCGGAGCGTCTTCGAGCATCAATGCCCGGAAAAACCGGCTGGGGGCGGGCGCTGAGAATCGTGTGACGGCCCGTCCCTTTATGGTCCCAAGAGTCTACTATACCACGGTTCGAATTAGAAGCCCCGGCCGGCCGTGCTGCGGACGCCTGGGCCTTGTCTGCTGGAAGCCCGTGCGGGCGTCCTCGGCCTTCAAGGCGGGGCGACACTGGTGGAATAGGCGGCCGCCAGAACAAGGAAGAGGACTCCCACAGCGAAGCCCGGAAAGTTCCCCAGGCGGACGTCCGCGAACCAGTCCGCTTCCGGGTCGCGGCCCTTTATGCGAGCCATCTCGAACCCTCCGGTGATCCCCCACCAATCGCCGAAGCGCAGGCCCACTCTCCCGGCCGCGGACGGATATTGGAGTTCGTACTTGCCGTCGTTCGAGTCTCCGGCCAGAAGAGGGCCGGCGGAGACGTCCAACGCCCAGTTATCGTCCAGCCAACGTCTGTATCGGCCAAGGACGGCCAGGTAGGTCTCGTTCGTTAGTTTTACTGAGACAGTCGCTCCCAGGGCCGTTCTCTGGTTGACGTTGAACATGGGTCCGAAGTCATAAACGACGTATTCGGTTGAGACGGACGCCGCGCGCGCCGGATGTGAGGAGTCATTCAACCTGGCGCCTATTCCGAACTCGGTGAGAACAAACCCGCGGCATTCTGGGGCCGGCCGTCCTCGCCAATGCATGGCCTCGCCCGACACGCAATGTCCAACGTGCGGTGCGAGTAGTAGACACATTACGATACCGGCGGCGAGCGGCAAGGACTCCTTCCTTCCTATGCGCTGCGCTCTGTGCGACTTGACGTGCAGCCTCATTTCACGCTAGACCTTTCGGAAAGAGTCTCGGCCTCGATGAATACCCGCTTGACCGTGGGAAAGCTCGTTCTGATCATGGAGTCAAGCCGGGCGATTGAGCGCTCTATGTCCGACGCACTTGAGTCATCGGCAAACTTGACGCTTATGTTGACCAGGATGAAGTCGGGGCCCATGTGCATCGTTGGGATCTCGTTCACCCGCTCTGTTTCCGGGAAGGACGAGGCGAATCGGTTGCGGGATGGCCGCTCGACTCCTCCGGCTAGTTGCCGGTGGTGAGATCGGACTCGATACCTATCCCTCTCTTTCCAAGCTCCCGGGTGAAGGCCTCGTAGGGCACGTCCCCAAGGGGCGAAATGACTCCCCTTTTAGCGATCCGACCCGAGGCGATCATCTGCGCCCCGATGGAGGCCGTAAAGCCCACGGTGCGCCCCATCGCCGTTATGCCGGTCTCGAGGTCCCTCAGGTCGATAACCTGATGGACGACCTTTGTCTTACTTTCGGCACGAACGCCGGCCGCCTCGATTCTCACGACCACGACGTCTCGCTCGCCGGGGGCGTATTGGATTCTCGGTTCCAAGAGCTTTGCAAGATAATGCCTGCGGTTCACTGAAACGCCGTCAACACTCAACGGCTCATCATCTAGAAGGCCGAGGTCCGCGAGAGTCTTCCATTGGGCGCAGTGGCCCGGCCACCTGAGGACATAGCGCCCGGTGTTTCTCAACTCGGGCCGGCTGATTCCGAGCAGGTCCGCGTACTTCGCGGCGTCGCCGTTCGGGAAGGCTTCCAGCCTTCCTACGCCCTCAATGTCGATCTCGTGGATGTTCTCCGGGCTGAAAACCTCGTCGGCCGCTATGTCGACGACGGCGCCGTTCCGTATTATGCGAGCCGGCCGATGATAGGATTCCAGAACACCGGCGAGATTCCAAGTCACCTTGTACTTAAGAGGATTGTCCGCCGCCTCGCGCTCGGGGAAACCCGCGCCGTAGGTTGTAATTTCCTCGACCGTGTCCAGTGATCGGGCCGCCTCACCCATAAGGACGAGGTCGATTCCCGGGTCCATGCCGAACTCGGGGAGGACCGTCACGCCTTGGGCCTCCGCCTCGTCGGACATAGCCGTGATTTTCATGGAGGGATAGGACGCGTTTACTATATGGATGTGGTTCCTAATGGCGGACGATGTGACCGCGTCGTGAAAAGCCACGGGCAGCAGGTCTATTGCCGCGTCGGGGCGGAGCCCCATCAATCGGTCTATGCTTTCCCCGTGCTCGGCGTCCAGACGTTCAAAGCGCACCTTGGCGCGGTATGGTTTGAACAGAAGGGAGGCTCTGGCCCTATCGATGTCAAGGTCCGCCGCGACTACTTCCTCTACGTCCTCGCTGCGCGCCAGATCGTAGAGCGCGGCCGCCCCCTGCATCCCTACGCCCAGAAGCAGAATTCTCACCTGAAGCTCCCTTTGGGTTCCACGTGTTGAAACGGCCGGCGAAAACGCCGTGAGAGGAGTCTCGCCGCCGGCTTCGACCGGAGTAATCTCACGCCGGGTCTTCATCCCCAGGGGGCTTCCTCTTGGCGCCCCCATCATGCGGTCGGCCTGATTCCGCGTAAGAGTTAGGCTACTCAACGTTCGCTCTTGTCCGTCGGCCGGCTCCGGGATGCCCTCTTTCACAAGCCGCCTTCATCAGGATCGTGCGTCTTGAGATAGCGCTCGCGGTCTATGGCATAGCGAAGGCAGTCCATCCCGAAGTAGGGTTTTCTCTCGGTGAATCGCATGCCGATCTTCTCAAGCACCCGCCTGGAGGCCGCATTGTCCGGATGGACGATTCCAACTACGGAGACCAACTCCGGATTATTGAATCCGTAGCCCAGGGCGGCGTCGGCCGCTTCCGTGGCGTAACCCTTGTTCCAAAAGGGCGTGCTCAGCAATCCGTCGGCCTCGATCTCATCGGTGTCGGGCAGATACTGGAGTCCGCACCGCCCGACGAGAACCCTCTGGGACTTGGGCTCTACCGCCCAGAGTCCGTACCCGCGTTCCTCCCAGTGGCTCAGCACCTTGTCCACCCAAGCCTCGACTTGGTCGCGCGGCGGGGGCTCGGTTCTGGGAAAGTAGCGAAGCATCCCTGGCTCGCAGAGAATGTCGTGGAAAGAGTCGACGTCGCCCTCCGTGAACGGGCGAAGCACCAGGCGAGATGTTTCTATTATGGGGATGTCTGTCTTCACCGTCGGGCTTCTCTATGCGTTGGATCGGGATCGCCTTCGGGGCACGGCGCGGCGGTGATAGTCATTGTGTCCGTGTCGGACCTCTTGGGCCCCTCGACCAAAGCACGGGGGCGTCCGCGCGCCCAAGGCTTAGTATGCGGTCGCTCCCGCGGCGCTCACTCGAGCTCCTCGACCACGGCCTCCACGGCGTCCCTGGAAGTACGGGACATCGAGGGCCAAGGGTACGCCGGGCACGTCGCGCGGTCGCATCCCAGCTTATCTCATTCGAGCTCCTCGACCACGGCCTCCACGGCGTCCCTATGCACGATGTACGTCAGCATCTTGAGCTTGACATAGTCGTCTCTATAGAAGTAGTAGCCCTTGTATCGGCCGTGCTGGGCCGAGCTCGCCGAGTCCTTGATGAGAAACCAATCGTGGTCTCCGACCTTAGTGTGGCCGACCAAGTGTATGTCGTGATCATCGGCTGTGGTCTTATTGTAGAACCTGAGCTCTCGAGCGTCCTGATCTATGAGTTCCGGCGGGATGTCGAAGTCGGGAATGATCGCCGCGTCCTCGAGACGGTTGTATCCGGGCTCAGAGACGTCGCCGTTTAGGCGCACCGAGTAACCATTGGCGATGGCGTACGTGATGATCCCGTAGAAATCCTCGAGAGGGACATTGTAATAGTCCTCACTGTTCCACCAATTGGCCGGAACCTCGTACTCACCGAATTGATAGAAGGGATGAGACAGGGTGGACATCACACACACGTAATCGTCCAGGTTCAGCTTCAGAACATCCGCAAGGAACCGCTGAGGGGTCATCTCTACCGAGTCGAAAGTGAAGCGCTGGGGGGGCTTGCCCATGTATTTCTCCATAATGAGACGAAGCGAAGACAGTATGAGATCCTCATCCCAATAATCTTTCCCCTTTATGAAATCCAGATATCCCTTCATCTCAGCTACCATCTCGGTGTGGTCGTAGCGTCCCTGGGGGTCCAACTCTCCCTTGTAGGCCCCGGCGGGGACTATTCCGTGCTCGCGCCACGTCAGTATCACCGCGTTTCCTTCCGAGCCCTCGTCGAAGTAGGAGGCCCCGCGCTCCCGCACGTAACGCCGCGCCTCCTCGAGGTATTCGTAGTAGGCGGTGAACATCTCCGACAACTTGATCTTGCGGCCCGTCAGGCGGTAGACCTCCGACTCGAAGAAGGAAGTGGTGCTGAAGTCCCAGCAGGTTCCCGTCATGAACTGGCGCACGGGCTCGAAATGAAAGACCTGCTGAAACGCTTCGAGGGAAGTCGGTTTCTCCACGCCGGTGAAGTCAAAGGTAAGAACCTTCTGTTCGTCCTCTTCTTTCCGCTTCTCTTCTTCCTGCGCGTCGCGGATTCTCTGAGTTTCAGCCTGTCTCTCTTCGCGGGCCTGCTCGTTCTCCTTCTTAATCTGCTCGAGCACCGGATCCTTGGGTTTCTTGACGTACTTAGCCTTGTACTTGGGTGTTTCACGGGCGCTTAGCGAAACGAAAAGGAGCAGGCAGCCGGCCAGAACGGGCAAAAGTCTGGAAAATCTAAGCATTACTCCTCCTCAATGGGCTGATTATCTGCGGCATTGCGCAAGGCGGCGAAGAGTCCCCGGTCAAAACAGAAACCATGCCGCGAAGCTAGGCCGACCGAAGCGGCATGGCGCCGGCTACGAGCCGATCCACTTCAAGGCTTTGTCGAGATCGCGAAAGACCCTTACCCTGACGGACGATCTGCTTTCCAGGAATATCTCGTACATCCTGGTCATGCCGAACTCGAAGTCCCGCGATACAACCAATGCCGCCCGGCTCTTGCCCCCCGTTCCCCAGTGGGCGGCGACGAAGTCGCTCACTCTCTGGACCTCCGCGGACGATACCGATTGGAACTTCGCATCTCTCAAGTCCCATAGCACGTCCATGTCGGTCTGGAAGTCGGGCCCTGAGTATATCTTCCCCAGTTCAGCCAGCAGAGACTCCACGGTCAAGTCACCCGTGACTTTGTGCTTTCGGAGGCCGGCCTTCTTGTCGATCTCCGTGGTGATTTTCATGATCATCCACCTCCCATGAAATGATCGTCCGCTCGCGGAATCGCCCCCGGCCGAACCGGCCTTCTCCGGCTATCCCGCCGTTCCCCGCCCCGTTCCCGTGCGATAGTCGAACTCGGAGCCGAAAAGGCTATGTGGGATGAAGTATACAACGAGAGTCACCACGCCCGCTACATAGACCGACCAGCGGTTGCGCTTGTCGCCTCTGTTCATGAACAGGGCCAGCAGCCAAAAGACAAGCTCCACCACGACCTTGTTGTCGGTCCAATCATACCCGAAGGGTACTCCGGACCACCACACCCCAAATGCGTACCACTGCACCAGCGGGCCCAGCAGAAACCCGCCCAGCAATAGAGAAGCGGTCGTAGCCCACAGCATCCATCCGAATCTTCCGTCGATCAAAGCCTCAAGCAAGGTCCGGATGGCTATGGTCATCGCCGAGAATATGACTAAGATATGGAGGATGAGCGCCCAGACGGGCACCTCGGCCTTGTAGCGGGCGTAAAGCGGCGTGTCTCCCGTTACCGAGACCGGCTCGCCCATTCCGTCTTCAATAAAGACGAAGTATTCGTACTTGCCCGCCCGCTCATCAAGACTCGGCAGCTCCGCGCCGATTCCCTTCACTACGGTGCTTCGCCCACGGCGCTCGAATTCGAACTCCCCCGGAACCATGGGGGCTATGGACCAATCGTCGTGCGACCTGTAGCGCCGGTACTTGACGTGCCCGGTGACGCCGTCGGGAACCGGGTCGATCAACATGATCTTGAGTCCTGTGCCGATGGTCTCGCTTCTAAGGAAGTGATAGCGCACGGGACCCTTGTCCGTCTTGAACTCGCCTTCGAAGGGATAGGTGGGGCCCGTTTTGTCCTGATACGCGAGGCAGCCGAGGGTGAGGATCACGGCCAGGATCCAGAGCAAGGCGCTCGTGAGAACGGGTCTGCGTCGGGCGAATTTACTTGCGGACGGCATATCGACCTCTGTTGAGGAAGCCTCACCAACTTGATTTGGGGCCGGACACCAGTGCGGTCCGCCCCGGACGCTCTTCGTCGGCGCCCTGCCGAATCCTGCGACCGGAAGATCAAGATACCATACTTGCGGTCACTAATCCACAGTGACCGAGACGCCCCATGGTCCTCACGGCAGCCCGGTGACGTGGGGTTGCGAGAAGAAGTGGCATACGCGGAGAAGCCGCAAGGTGGTGAAGTCTCCCGCGGCGCGCCTTACCGGCCGTCGGCTTTCTCTGTGCGGAAGAGATGAGACACCGTTTGACACCGCTATGGTGGAAGGTTAGCCTCACTGAGATGATTGTTCTAAGACTTGTGAATATGAGACGAAAGGCGAGGAAGATATGCTGAAAATCTCATGCATTGGGCCAATGAACAGCGAAGAGCGGCCTATCTACGATTCGCCGGATCGCCGCCGGCGGGGTGGTTTGCGCCGGTCGCATCGACGCCCCGAGGGCTCCCGCGCGCCGGCCCGCCTCATTGCTCTATTCGCCGCAATCGTCGGATTGATCCCCGCGAGCACGGGGATCACCTCTGAGCCGGACCCGCAGAAGCTGATCGATTCCGCTGAAGACATGGTGAAAGGCGAGACGGCTCGCGGGACCATCGAGATGACCGTTACCAGGCCGGACTTCACCAGGAGCATGAGGATGAAGAGCTGGTGGGAGGGAAACGAGAAGGCTCTTATAGTAATTGAGGCGCCGAGGAAGGACGCGGGCAACAAGACCCTCAAGATAGGAAATGAGATGTGGAACTATCTCGAGAACACCGAGACTACAATCAAGGTGCCGCCGTCGATGATGCTCCAATCGTGGAACGGTTCGGATTTCACGAACGACGACTTGGTGCGCGAGTCGAACTACGCGGAGGACTATGACGCGTCCGTCGAAGGGACGGGGGAGGCCGAGGGCGAACCCTACTGGGATCTCCTCCTTCGCCCGAAACCGGAAGCGCCCGTGGTTTGGGGCAAGCTCATATACCGGATCAGCAAGGCCGACACGCTGCCGGTGCGTTTGGAGTACTACGACGAGCAGGGTACGCTCAAGCGGCATCTCGTCTTCTCGGACAGGGACACGGTCGGATCGAGGGTCATTCCCACGACCTGGACGATGTATGACGATACGAAGGACGGCCATCGGACTACGATGGAAATCCTGGAGATGGAGTTCGATATCGAGATCGGCGACAGGATCTTCTCCAAGCGCGAGCTGGAAAGCGGGCGGTAGGCATGGGCATGCTCGTAGGGCTCGCCTGGAGAAACATCGCCCGAAACAAGCGGAGAACGGTCATAACCATCGTCACGGTCGCCTTCGCCGCGCTGCTCTCCGTCTCCATGAGAGGTCTCCAGATCGGGACCTATCGCGCCAACATCCGTAACGCCGTGGAGCTTTTCAGCGGTTACCTTCAGATACAGCACCCGGACTATCGAGACAATCCCACTCTGCGCCACAGCTTTCGTCCGACGCCGGAGATGGTCTCCGCGCTTGAAGACCGCCCGGAAGTCACGGGTTTCGCCCCACGCGTCTACTCGGAGGGGCTGGTGAGCCTCGGGGAGACGTCGCTCGGCGCGGCTCTCTTCGGCATCGATCCGGAGAGAGAACGAGGCGTGACGACCATTCATGGACGACTGGACCGCGGTCGCTTTATCGAGTCGAGCTCCGCCATGGAGGTCGTGGTCGGGGAGAAGCTCCTCGAAAACCTCGAAGCCGACCTGGGCGACAGCGTAGTCGTTCTCTCTCAAGCGTACGACGGCACCCTGGGGAACTTCTTCTTCACGATTGTTGGGACGATCAAGACGGGCTCTCCCGATCTCGACCGGAGCGGCGTGTTGATGGGGCTGGGCGCCGCCCAGGAGCTGCTCGGCATGGATGACAGGGTGAGCGTGCTGGCCGTCTCGCTGGACGACGTTGAAAGCGTGAGCGCGGTCGAAGAGGCGCTGGACCGCCGCTTGCGGACGCTCGGCGCGGACTGTCTGCCTTGGCAGGAGATCATGCCGGAGCTCGAGCAGTCCATCAAGCTCGACAACATAAGCGGCATTCTCATGCTGAGCATTCTCGTTGTCGTCGCCGCCTTCGGAATCCTGAATACCATGGTGATGTCCGTCACCGAACGCTTCAACGAGTTCGGCGTGCTGCTCGCGATCGGCATGCCGAACAAAAGGCTCTGCGCGGTGGTGCTCATGGAGAGCCTATTCATAGTGCTGATCGGTCTTATCGGCGGCAATCTCATCGCCGCCGGGGTGAACGCTTACATCATGGGCAATCCCATAGAGATCACGGGAGAGATGGACGCGCTCTACGAGCAATTCGGTTTCATTCCAAGGCTCGAGTCCACGCTCAGCCCGGGCGTCTTCGTCAAGCCGAGCCTTGCCATACTCTTCGTATCGCTTCTGGCCTTTCTCTATCCCGGCTGGAAGGTGTTCAGGCTCGAGGCCATGAAGGGAATCCGCTACACATGATGCGGGGACGAGCATGCTCATAAAACTAGCCTGGCGCAACATATGGCGCAACAAGCGGCGCTCCGCCATCATGCTCTCATCAATCGTTGTGGGATACGCGGCGTTGGTCTTCATGGACGGCCTAACGACCGGTATGGTCCTCCAACTGCTCGACAACCGCATAGGCATTCATACGGCTCATCTTCAGGTCCATAAGGCCGGCTTCCTTGACAACAGAGTCTTGGAAAACCGCGTGAGGAACCCCGAGGAGGTCGCCTCCGCTCTCGACCAATCGGAGGAGATCGACAGGTGGAGCGGACGGGTTCTTACATACGGGATGGTGAACAGCGCATCCGGCTCCGCCGGCGTCACCATCGTGGGCGTGGAACCCGGCCGGGAGTCGGGTATCACTCAGATAGCCGGCCTGGTGAAGTCGGGGAGGTACCTCAGCGGCGACCGTCGGGAGATACTCCTCAGCGAGCGGCTCGCCGACAAGCTCGGAGTCGGTCTCAACGATAAGGTGGTCGGCATGGCTTCCGGACTGGGGGGCGAGATAGGGTCTGAGCTCTTCAGAGTGGTCGGGTTGTATCGCACCTACAACTCGACTTTCGACGAAATGCACGCCTATGTCTTCATAGACGACGCTCGGCGAATGCTCTCGCTCGAAAGCGGGGTGATGGAGTTCGCGGTCATCTGCGAGAACACCGACCTGATCGAGTCTATGGAGCGTTCGCTGGCCGCGAAACTCGGGGACCGCTACGAAGTCTCCACCTACCGGGAGCTACTCCCCTTGCTCGTCGTGCAGGTGGACATCTATCGAGAGATGATGTTGATCGTCTATGCGATCTTGAGCCTCGCGATCGTCCTGGGCATCGTCAACACGATGCTGATGGCAGTCTATGAGAGAATTCACGAGTTCGGCGTGCTATTCGCCATCGGCATGAAGCGCCACAAGGTCTTTTCGATGATCGTGCTCGAGACCTTCTCGCTCGGCGTCCTGGGGACCATAATAGGCATCGGGGCGGGAGCCGGTGTAACGGCCCCTTTCATGAAGACGGGCATTGATCTCAGCATGTTCGAGCAGAGCCTTACGGCCTTCGGGACGGGAGCGGTGATACACCCGCAGCTCACGCTGAAGGCGCTCTTCTCCGCCGCGGCATTGGTGCCGCTGGTGTCGGTGCTGGGGGCTCTCTTCCCCGGCTACAAGGCGGTTAGACTAGAGCCGGTCGAAGCCATTCGGTTCGTATGAGAGGCGACAGATGGAAATAGTAAGAACGGAAAAGCTGGAGAAGACATACGAGGATGAAGGGGTGGCCGTTCACGCCCTCAAAGGCGTGGATCTCTCAATAGAACGGGAGGAATATACCGTTATCGCGGGTCCCTCCGGTTCGGGGAAGACCACGCTGCTCAACCTTATCGGGGCTCTCGATTCCCCGACCAAGGGAACGGTGCTCTTCGAAAACGAGTCCCTCGGCGACAAGTCGAAGGGAGAGCTTTCCGAGCTGAGGCTCCATAGAATAGGCTACGTTTTCCAGGCCTACAATCTCATACCCGTGCTCACGGCCTTGGAGAACGTCGAGTTCACAATGCTGCTCCAGGGGCTCTCGAAAGAGGAGAGAAGAAAAAAAGCCCGAGGCATATTGGATGAGCTGGGCATAGGAGATCTGGCGGACAAACGCCCCAACGAGATGAGCGGCGGGCAGCAGCAGCGGGTCGCCGTGGGGAGAGCCGTGGTCGCCGACCCTTTGCTGGTGTTGGCGGATGAGCCGACTGCTAACCTGGACAGCAAAACGGGCGCGTCGCTTCTGGATCTGATGGAGCGCATGAACTCAGAGAAGAGCATCACGTTCATTTTCTCCTCGCACGACCCCCAGGTCATAGAGCGCGGACGGCGGCTGATCAAGCTCGAAGACGGCGCGATCAGCGAAGTGGAAGACAGGGGCGCCGGCGATGCGGGGGGGCTTTGATGCGATGTTCGGATCGATAGGCAGGACTCTCCTTGTCGCGGCGGCCGCGGCCGCTTCGCTGATATCCGCCGCTCCTTCCTCACCGGCCGAGCTGGATTTCTCCGGGTATACGGTGCACTATCCCTCATATCAATGCCTCTACCCGACCGCGGCCGGCCTGTTCCGTGTCGACCGTCACGCTACGGCCGTACTGTCCAGGGTGAGATTGAAGCCCCAGCTCCTATTTTCCCGCTACGGGCGCGTCACGATCGAGTATGAGATCTCGGGGCTCTATCACAGCTCAAAGCCGCTCTTTCCCTTGCCGATCGATGAGACGAATCGTCAGCTCTTCGACCTCACCTGGAATCCGGTTTCGGAGGAGCACTACATACTGATCCACACGGTGGACAGGTGCTACTACAGATACGAGCCCTCGTTCGGAGAGATAGTAGTCGGGCGCCAACGCATCTCATGGGGCACGGGACGGATCTGGAATCCCACCGATCTGTTCAATCCCATCAATCCGGCGAGCTTTGAGAAGATCGAAAAGGACGGAGCGGACGCGATATCACTCAAGATATACTTGGGCCCATTCAGCGACGTCCAAACGGTCGTTCAGCCGCAAGAGAAGTGGGAGGACGTGAACGGGGCCGTTCGCCTGAGAACGCACGCGGGCGAATACGACTTCTCCCTGGTCGGCGGCTATTTTGACCGCAGGATCACGGCGGGCGGGGATTTTGCCGGCAATCTGCTGCGGGCCGGCGTCCGGGGAGAGGGCATCGTCTCATTCGACCCTGATGGAGAGGACCCCGGCTTCTCCAAGTGGATCGTCGGGATCGACAATCAGTTCACGTCGGAGCTCTACGCGCTGCTCGAGTACCATTTCAACGGAGAAGGAGGGAAAGAGCCCAGAGAATACGATCTGGTCCGTCTCGCCCGGGGCGAGATCCTCAACCTGGGAAGACAGTTCCTCTTCGCGCAGGCGAGTTATCTGCTGCATCCTCTCTGGAATCTGTCCGTGTCGCTCAACGAAAGCATTGGCGACGGCAGCGGCTTCGCCGGGTTTCTGCTCACATACTCGGTCAGCGGGAGCGCCGACGTCGCCCTCGGAGCTCAACACACCTTCGGCGACCGTTTCGACGAGTACTGGTACTATCCCACGAGCTTGTACCTGCGGGGAATCTACTACTTCTGAACGGGGATGCCTCTTACGTGCCGTCCAACGGCCCGCCGGGCGCCGGACTTCCGGCGCCCGACCAATGCAAAAGAGAGGCTTTCCAGGAACCAGGGCGCGCTCACTCAGCCGACCGGCGGTTTGCCACCTCGGATAGCCGGCGGTCTGCCGACTCGGATCGCCGCCGGGGAGCATACTGCGGCTCTTTATTCTTCCCTCGCTCCCGCGCAGCGGCCCTTGAGGTGACAACTTCATCCGCCTTGTAGGTTTCGACGAAGCGGCATACGGTAGGGCGGTCAGCTCAACAAGCCTTGAATTATGAGGTCGGATGCCTCGTCCTCATCCAGCCCGCGCGACATGAGAGTCTCCAGCTGCTTGGTGTCCACGCTCCCTATGGCCGCCTCGTGGGTCACGTGGGCCTTGGGATGGCTGACTTCAACGATAGGCACCGCCGTGGCCGTGGCTTGATCTCTCACGATCTCCTTGCAGTCCACGTGGCCCCTCGCATGTGCCGCTGAAGCGGTAAGCTTATTGCGGACCTCCGCCTTAGCCCTCCCGCTCACCGCGATCTTCGACGTCAGCGCGCCCCTTGCGCTCTCGCCGACGAGGTGTCCCGTCTCGCTGATCTTTATTACGTCATCTTCGATTCCGTTTATGCGAGCCGTCACGTCCATTAGACTCTCGGCCTCGCAGGTCGTCTCATAATCCACGTCTATTAGGCCTACCTTCCCGTGAAGGAGCTCGAACTCCGTCTTGAACTCGGCCGCTTTGGCCAAACGGACCGCGGCCTTCGGGTAGACCTTTACCCCGCCCCTCTCTCCGTGGACGTGCTTCTCCAGGTAGAAGTATCGCGCGCCCTCCCCGATCTCGATCACGGCATCCATGATGTGCTCTACGTCAACGGCGTTGGGGAAGACGCAGTGCGCCAGAACCGCTATTCCGGAATTCTCCTCCAACTCAACCCGCATCTTTATCCTCTGGACGCCCTCGCTTGCAGTCATCCCGAAGCACATATGAACCGTCTTGGCTATACGGACGCCGCGCCTGAGAACAAGACGGACGTCCACGCCGTCTTCTATCTCTTTAGCATCGACTTCCAGTCCCTCCAAAGTGTGCGACGAGAGGATCTTGTTGTGGTTTACCGTGAGATGCGCGACCCCCGGATCGCGAAGCACGCCGGATCCGCTCTCGGTTCTCGCATAGAGTGCCTCGACATCGCTCTGTTTGATGCTCATAGCTCACCTATGCCTTCTTTGTCGGGGACGTTTTTGTGGTCGCACGGCAGGCATTGGTCCGTGAAGTAACCGTCTATCTTGTCCACAACGCCTTTGGCCATCAGCTCGCCGCAGCACAATAGGAAAGCGTGCTCCGCCTGTCTGAGAACGGTTGGGCTGTGGGTTATGAGAATGACCGTGGACCCGGAGCTCTTGAGAGTCTGGACGGCGTCGAAAATCCTCTCCAAGCTCTCCACGTCTATCCCCGAATCCGGCTCGTCCAAGAACGCCAACCTCGGCTTCATGGCCAGAATGGACGCCAACTCGACCTTCTTTCGCTCGCCTCCGCTCAGAGTCTTGTCCACGGCCCTGTTGATGTAGTCTCCGTCTTCCAGGCCCGCGTCGGACAACACCGATCTGATGGCCTCGTCGCTCTTCTCTTTCGCCGAAGCCTTGATGAAATCCCTTACCTTGAGTCCCTCGTACCTGGCCGGCTCCTGCCACGCCATGGTCATGCCCAGCTTGGCTCGCTCGTCCAGGCTCAAGTCCTTGACTGACTTTCCGTCGAAGAGGACGTCGCCTTCGAAATCACGATATCCCGACAGTCCCATTATGACGGAGGCCAGCGACGACTTGCCGGCTCCGTTGGGACCCACGACCGCGTGCACGTGGCCCTCCCAGAAGTCTACGTTCAGATTGTTGAGGATTCGCTTGCCGTCCAATTTCAGGGTGAGGTTCCTGACTTCCAACAAACCCATAGCGGCGTGTCTCCCTTCCGGCGATCAAGGATTCGAGGCGCGCAATCATGCGCCTCAACCTCGCTTCCAAACAGCGCCCGGTCGTTTGATAGTATAGTTTAACGCCGATTCGGGGCTTGTCAACGAGAATGGGGCGGGGAATCACTCGCACTCCAACGCTTCGAGCAAGTCTTGGGCAAAAACTTGCGAGAGGCGTCTGACCCTATCCTTTTCAACCGACTTGTCGATCTCACATTTTCCCGCGACGTAACCGTGCCAGAAGAGAGATCGTGAGGAGCGGTCCCAGACATAGGCCTGAGCGGTCATCATAATCAAATCCATCTGTTTGCCGGGAATGACCGACGGCGAGACGCCGGGATATACGGCGGTGGGCCTGGTCGTGTTTTCGCGATTGGCTCTGATGTCGTAGAAGACGAGAAGGAAGTTCGCGTCAGCCTCCTCAAGCGCTTCGGCCAATTCTTCCGGGCTCGTTACCTTGAGAGAGGCTATCCCGTACTTGTCCTTTTCGAAGTGAAAGAAACGCTTGACGGACCTTCCTATGTCCTCATATCCAAGATCCGTCATTCTGAAGGGTGATCTGCGAACAGTCGCGAACCCGTGCTTGCTGGGCTGTGGGAGGTCCTCATTTCCCTTTAAACAGTCGGCGAGAACCTCGAGCGTATACTCCACGCCGTCGGCCGGCTTCCCTTCGAATGCGGCCACATAGTCCTGAACGACCTCGCGGATTTCAATATCATCCGGGAGCAAGAAGGCGGTTTTTCCATTGATAACCGCCTTGCCCGACATCCTGGGGTGGCTGTAGACCACGGGCCGTTTGCTGCCGGAGCATGAGATGAAACAAAGGACTACGGCCGCCAGCGTCGCGATTCTAACGGTCATGACTTGATCCTCCCTGGTAACGTCGGGCTTGTCACGTCAAGGCGGTCAATCCAGATGCTACCGTCGGTTTCGAGAATACCACCGCGGCGCTCTCTTGTCCCGAGAGGTCGAGATTGCCTATTGCGCTCATAGACGCTCGCAGCCAACGGAAGTTCCGTGCCTACTTCTTGCGAGCGATCAAGCCTCCTACTACCAGGAGCGAGGCCGCGGCCCCCGCGACGATTATGGTGCGGACGGGCTCGGAATACTCGGTTCCCTTCAATTTGGAGGCGACGGCAATGAGCACCGCTCCCCAAATGGCAGCGTTCCCTATGACCGCCGCCGCGCCTTTAGTCATCCCCATTCTCCTCTCCGGTCGTTACATCAGCCTTGTGAAAACAAGCTCCGTTCGGCTCGCGGTTTCCTGCCTTTCCGGCGGATGAGGGGCAAAGAGCTTTGTCGGGATCTCGGACGTGCAGCGTACGTGAAGCAACGCGCAAAAACAAGCGGAAAAGCCTCGGCATGCGGGATATGCCCATGCGGGATACGCTCTCCGCTGGACCATATAGGTCACGGGCTGGTACAATTATTCCAGCACCAACCAGACTGTCGCGATCTTCCTCCCTCTCTGCTATGAGTATGGGGGTACCGTATGCATATGAAGCCGACTAACAAAGTGCCGCTCTTGCCCATGCTTGTCGTGGCCTCGATGCTCGCGCAGCTGGGCTGCGAAGAGAAATCTTCAAGACCGGTCCCGGTCGAACCATATAAGGCCGTCCTGCTAGGCACCTACGCCGATGACGGCCAAGGCGATTGGGGAGTCATCATGCTCGACATCGACTCCGAGGACGAGACGTTGACGGGCGAGGCGGTAATCCGTTCCCGAGCCCATGACGACCCGTTTCTTCACGTTTATCTGAAGGGATCAATGGATGGAGAAGATATGGAGCTCGACTTGGATACGGACAAGGTGCCGTACCAGTACGAGTTGACGATTCTGGCGACAAAGGGACCGGGGGATGATCTTGCAGGGGCTATTTCCTATCCGGCGGGCGGTCTGGAGGCCGAGTTCGAGGCTTCCGTTTTGGAGCAGGCGGATGCCCAGGTTCAGGACTTTGTGGATCTCGATATTTCGAGCAAGGGACTGGCTTTCGACGGAGAGGACATCTGGGTAAGCACGATCACGAGCGATTACGTCATCATGAACCTGGAAGGCGTCTTCGAGGATACGGTGGTGGTTCTACTATGGGAAGAAGCGCACTGGACAAGCGACGCGTTGACCTCCGACGGGACACATCTCTGGGGCCATCTGCCCGTGACGGTGGGCGGCGGAGGGGTGGCCCTGAACCAATCGGAGATCAAAGAATTCACCAAAGAGGGAATGGTTGTGGATAGCTTCCGGATCCCTCACCGCACGACGGGCCTGGCGAGCGACGGTGAGTTCCTGTGGTCGCTCAAAGCCGAGTCGGATTCTCTATTCAGGTTCGACGGCGAGGGGGCGATTCAAGAAGGCATCGAATTGCCTCTGCCGGATTTGGTCGATATCGACTACGACGGCGCCCATTTCTGGGGCATCGGCTGGTTCATGAAGAGGCTGTACAAGATCGACGGGGCCGGGGAGGTACTGCGTGTCTATCATCTGCCCTGCGAGGGGGGCAACGTCTTTCCATCCGGCATAGTCTTCGACGGTGAGCACTTCTGGTACGGAGTCAATACCGTCTACTTGGACTCGCGGGTATACAAGGTGGCGGTGGGGCCGTGAGAGGCCCGTATCTGGTGCGTTAGGATCTGCTTTCTAGGTCTGCAAGCAAGACAGCGGTGGACTCACGATGCCGAGGCCGCCGCCCTCACGGTGCTTTACTGGTTCTGTAGTGCCGGTCAGCCCGCCGATCCGGCCGCTCTTCCTTCTCAGTTGTCGCCGCCCGACGACTAGGGCATTTCGCGGATTGACCGAAGGTGATCAAGCATCTTGGGGGTTGTCTTCACCCCTTCGAAGACTTCGACTCACCCACCCGGGGATGCCCATGAATTGCCGCCCGTCAGTCCCCGCTGCGGGACTATTCGGGCATGTGGCTGACGGACTGAAGGTACTCAATCGCTTCGGGGCTTATTCTCAGCCCTTCGCAGTTCTCGTCACAGGCCTTGTTGTAGAGCGGATACACGGGGTAGGGGTCCGTAAGAAGGGAGATCGCCGCGTCCGGCCGTGTGCCCCTTTTCGAAATCCTTGAGACCATCCACCAGCCCAGGGCATGCGCCATATCGGGTCTCAGCGGCATGTGCTCTCTCACCTTGGCTTCAAGCTCATCACCTGAGTACGTGTTTTCAAGGCGTTGCCTCAGCAGGCCCTCCGCAAACGAGTGGTAGTTCGCGCGATTCCACTCCTGTACTTCTTCCTCCATCATCTCGTTCTCGCTCAGCGCAACCAGCAGATCGTTCAGTCGGGCCACCAGAGCGGCCAACACCATCCGGTCCTCGTAGATCTCCTTCTTCATGCCGGTAGGCGGGTTGCAGTGAATGGCCACCCCTTCGCTCACCAGGCTTCGGGTGATGCGATCTACCCAGACATCCCGCCACGTCCGGTTCGGGCGGGATTGAGGGTAGAGATAGGGTCGGGCCATTACGTGCTGAAGCTCGTGCGCCATGGTTCCCTGGGCCTCGAGGAGGGCCGAACCGTCGTCTTCCGAATCCAGTTTCTCGATCTGCAGATCACCGTACAAGTTGAAGAACGGAATCCCCTGTGCGGTATAGGAGCCCGCGTTACTGTCATAGATGAGATAAATCGTCGGGGTTTCGCGGTCCTCTTCGGGCGCCCAGCGCTCCGCCGTCTCGTAGATCCAATCCATATCCACTTCCGCCAACAGCCGTTCGAGTCCCGCGCGAACCTCCGAACGCTTGGGCAGAAGCTCGCGATACATATCAGCAGTGCCGCCGGGCGCGGAACGCTGCTTGTAGGGCAAATCCAAGATAAGGTCACGCACGAGCTCGGGAGTGACATTGCGGAACCTTGTGAAATAGACCTGATAAGTCATAGTATTCAGCATGTCGTCGATCGCGGACCGCAGAGCTTCGTCCTCTTCGTTGCGCTTTCGCACCTGTTGGAGTGCGGCTTCCAGCTCTTCCTCACCCATTTCTCGAAATGTCTCGGCCGTATCCTCGAAGTTGGGATGAAGTGCCGCCACGGCATCCATCACGTCGAGAAGAGCCAAGACTCCCTCGGGGTTGAGCTTGGGGCCGGTTGAGGGTGAGCTGTCAGCCTCGGATTCGGCGGTGCTTGAGGATGAGATCTCAGCGTTTGACCGTATTTCACCTGAGCGTTCGGCCTCAGTCCCGGTCTTGGCATCGGCCGGGGCCGCCGGGGCGGGATCACCGGCGCCGCCCACAAGTGCCATGGTGGGGGTGCCTGTAGCGGCTGTAAGTGTCGCGACGGCGGCGCAAACGAGCAGGCGTATGGCCTTCCTAATCATGGGCCGGTTCTCCTTTCGACGGCATCGGTTAGCTCAATACGAGGCATCTGGTTCGGTCTATTCCCCCGATGACTTGGCGCGCCCCACCTTTATGACCTTGGCCCCGCCCGATATGAAAGCGGAGATGATATTGCCGAGCGTGATAAAGAGGGCCAGAGCCAGTATTCCAAAAACAAGGCGCCGCATGCCGTTGGAACCCCTGAACGTCAAGCCTTCATCATCCTCGGTTATGGCGATGATATCCTGATCGTCTTCCAGACCCAGTAGGACCTGTTCCACGAGGGGTACGCTCTCCGGTTCATTTAGGAAAGTATGCAACAGCGTCAAAGCCCAGATTGCCACACCAACGCCGATCGCGATCAAGACCACTCCCAGAGCTATGATCGGCTGTGAAGCGTCTCCGTTGTCTGTCTGCAACTGTCTTCCTCCTTGAGTCATGTTCAAATGCGGCCGCCGGCGGCCGAGAAGGTGGCTAGCGCGACCAACGCCGGCACAAAGAGCGTGCGGGTTCTCAACATCTATGACCTTTCCGATCGGGTCTCCCAATCGCTGAAGCCCAGCTTCCGATAGAGACTGAGAGCCCCTGTGTTATTCGACATGACACGAAGCGCGGCCGTACTCCTGCCCCTAGCGACGAGGCACCCGGCATCGGAGCATGATGAGCACTTCACGGCCATAGGGTGATTGCGTCGCGGCGGAACTTCTCCGTGATGCCCTCATACTTCGCATCCAGTCCATGATACTGTTCCGGGCTCATCGGACTCAAGGAGAGTGGACCCAGGCCGTGCTTGGCGGTCAGATCATCGCCGACGGCCTCGAGCCGGGGCACATCTGTGTCGTAGTCGCAGCTTTCAAGGAAGACCAGGAAGTCATAGTCCGACTCGGCAGTCGCCGTCCCTCGAGCGCGGGAGCCGACTAGCTTGACCGATAGCAGTTGCCGGCCGTAAATGGACTCAACTTCGTCGCATAGGTCGGAGAACATCTTTATCTCCGCCGAAGAGAAGCCAGCCCGGGTCTCATCGAAAGGCCTGCCGAAGTTCGGCGCGTAATCCGTTTCGCTCATCATTCGAACGCTCCGTGCCGGCTCACTATGGCTCCGGGCTGCCCGTCTCCACGTAGGATTTCAGTCGCTGGAGCTGGCTTCGGAGAACCGAATCTACGATGGGGGCAAGCTCTTGGATGTCTCCCTGATAGTACCCTCCTACGCCGTAAGTCAGCCCGACATTCGTCGAATCTCCGGCCTCCCCGAAGCTCCAGGTCATGCTTCCGGCAAGGCCCGAGCCCTGAAGCGGACCCAGTCCCCCGATCAGGCGGAGGGTCTTACCGGGGGAGACGAACACGACTTCGAGGTGGCGAACGCCGCCGCCATTGGGCATCTCCTCGCAGAAACATCCCCCGGGCTTTGCCTCCAAGGACAAGTTTCCGGAATCTCCGGAGAAAGTGTGGGCCGGGTCCCACCAGCGGGAGATACCTCCCACGAGCGTGTTGAATACGGTCTCAGGGGTGCCGGCGACGGTCGCTTCGCTCTTCACGAGGAAGCCGAAATTGGAGCTGCTAAGCACATCCGCCTCGCCGCCTTGAGTCAAGAGAACAAGTAGGAAGAATGCTACTAATGTCGTCAAGCTACGCATGGCCTCTTTTCACTCCTTGCCGCGCAGGGGATCCGTCCCCTAGTCTGTTCCGGTCCTTTAGTCTGCCGCCCCAAGCTATTCTCAGGGACCATCCAAACGGATAAACGTGAACGTCCCCAGAGGCGCGACCTCGCCGTCGTTATGACGCTTGGCATCAGCTAGGTTTTAGGGAGAGTGTACCGTTTCATATTGTATCCTCTCTTTGCGCATTATCCGCCCGGCGGCCCCATCTGCTCAAGCAGGGAGATTCCGTCCCATTCGCCCCATCGCTCGGCGATGAGACCTCCTTCGATCCTTATGATCTCAATCCCTTTGAAGGCAATCAACCGGCCGGTGGGCGGGGCCCCCAGAAACGTCCCTCTATGTGTGCCGGTGGGCGGGGCCCCCAGAAACGTCCCTCTATGTGTGCCGGTGGCCGACCAGCGCACGGTCACTCTGCCCGCCGCTACATCAACGACTCGGTCCTCGATGACGGCATGGAAATCCGGGAAGGCGCCGTACAGTTGTCGGATACCCTCGGCATGACCCTCTCGGTTGGGCTTGCGATCGGCCGGATCATGATCCACGAAGCCGGGGGAGCAGAGTCCGATGACGGCTTCGGCATCTCCTTTTTGCCAACCTTCTTCCATCCAACGACCGGCGACGGCCATCAGGTCGTCCGCCGCGGTGTTCGCCATTACGTGCCTCCGCGTCTTCCGCTTCGCTCTTTGATTCACCATGCCGCACTAAGAAAAGGTCGATGATCCCCTCTCACCGCATTCATCTCCGTTCAAACGTCTCGCCGAGAAATTGCACAAACCGGTTCCAGGATTTCTTGTCGGCGTCCGCCCTGTATCGGCTGGACCCGAAAACAGTGAAAGCATGCGGTGCCCCGCCATAGGTTGTCATTTCGTGAGGGACACCGTGTTCTTCCAGTTCCGCGGCAAGTTTGCAAAAATCCGACATTGTAACATTTGTGTCCGCTGTGCCGTGCAAGACAAGCAATCTTCCCGTTGTCTTTGAGTAATCCTGCCCCTCGGGAGTGCTCAATCCACCATGAAAGGTAACATATCCTTCCAAATCCGTCCCCGCCCTGGCAAGTTCAAGTACGGCGGCTCCGCCGAAGCAGTAGCCCATTGCGACGGCATTATCCGAATCGGCGCCTTGAGAACTCGCGGCCTTCAAGGCGCCTTTCATAAGCCGTCGCATCTTCTCTCTGTCCGTATACAGCTCTTCGGTGTGCTGCCGTTTGTCTTCCAGCCGTGTAGGCCTCACTCCTGCCCCGAACAGGTCTGCGGCGAAAACCGCATAGCCCGAATCCGCCAACATATCGGCGCGCTTGATTTCATAATCCGTCAAGCCGTCCCAGTCATGGATCAGCAATACCAGCGGTGCATCCGGGGCGGGGGTTATGTAATATCCTTCATACGCTTCGCCGTTGACTTCGTAGGAAACTGCTTTTCCGTCGGCCGTTGCAGCGGTTGCGACGAGAAGAACCGCCACGGAGATAAATGCTGCTTTCATTGTCTTCCTCCATCGGAATGGATTGCATGCTCGGTGAGCGCGACGGTGGGCATATATGACCTGTGCCGCCGAGCGGACCTTGCGACTGTATTTCCAGGGACCGGGTGTATCAGGATGAAACGGCCCTCCGGGGCCTAACCTGAATTATGCACAAGTTTACTGAAAAAGTAGTGCCATCGCCCTCGAAGGATGTGGTATTAAAGGGTTGGAACAATAATCCCGAGACCACTTCCAGGAGGAGCGATGGCTACACACTGTTGT
>Ga0180434_10000074_pt1 | contig 134940 bp, 143 predicted proteins | sample SS_ome_7_FD_132453 | JGI IMG/M metagenome (GOLD analysis project Ga0180434, IMG submission 132453) | Hypersaline lake sediment archaeal communities from the Salton Sea, California, USA - SS_1_D_2 metaG | ecosystem: Environmental > Aquatic > Non-marine Saline and Alkaline > Hypersaline >... | reverse complement strand
CGAGGACCTCACCGACTCGCAGTCATGCGGACTCGGTATCTGCTCCGGAGGCACCCAGACCAAGACCTGCACCGCAGGCGTATGGAGCTCATGGAGCGAATGCAGCACAGCAGGCAACGCAGTTACTGAGATATGCGATGACGGTCTGGACAATGATTGTGACGGCCTGTCAGACTTAGACGATCCAGAATGCGCTTCTGATGGCCTGATATTCTACGAATCTTTTGATAGCGCTGCCACGGTTTCAGCTAACAGCGGGACAATGTTCGGTACCCCCACGTTTGTAGAAGGGATACTGGGCAATGCCATCTCGCTTGACGGCGTTTCCGGTAAGGTCGAGTTTCCCTCCCTTGGGAATATCGACGCTGACGAAGGCACGCTCATAATCTGGGTTTCCAGGCAATGGCCTGACGATGACAGCATGGGCTTCTTTGACTGGGGCATAATAGGCGATTCTAGCGAGCCCAAGAGCAACATGGGCCTATTTTATCTGGATGCTTATTCTCAGCTCCATTTCGAGCAAAGGTCCGATACGGGTGTCCAGGGCGATAATTCATGGGGCAATGTCACCTGGGACGAACTTGGCGACTGGAAACAGGTGGCCATAACCTGGAGCAAGAACTCGTCTCTAAAGAAACTTTACTTGAATTCTGGTCTCGTAAGCGAGGGTTCCCAATTCTTGAATGAACCGTTTAATGTACCTGATGACCATTTCACTATAGGATGGTCCGGCTATTATGTGTATAGCCAGGCATATATCGATGAGGTCATGATATACGACAGGGTCCTGAGTTGGAGCGAACTACAAAATAATTACTACTCTATCGCATGTCCTGATGCGGATGGGGACGGTTATGATGTCTGCGGTGCAGATGCAGACTGCAATGATGTAGATAGTTCGATCAATCCAGGAGCAACTGAGATATGCAATAGCAGGGATGATGACTGCGACGGCCTGAGAGACGAATTCCTGAATGATTCTCGGGCATGTGGTTTTGGCATATGCTCCGGCGGCTACCAAGATGCGGTCTGTGTTTTGGGTCAATGGCAATGGAGCGAATGCTCGACCGCAGGTTTGGCCACAGATGAAATCTGCGACGACGACATAGACAACGATTGCGACGACCTTGTAGACTCTGAAGACCCCAATTGTATCTTTTCTGGACCTATCCCTGCATTCTATGAACCGTTTGAGAGTGAGACAACCGTATTATCAAATGGTGGCGTGATGATAGGTACTTTCGATTTTGTGGACGGTGTAATCGGCAATGCGATATACGTCGATACGGAAGGTGAGAAGATAGAATTCCCTGCTACAGGAGTCCTGAACAATAGCCAGGGTGCGGTCTCTATGTGGGTCAACCGCCAATGGAATGAGAGTGGCGGCATGTTCGACTGGGGTTATCTAGGAAGTTTGGATAGCATAGGCTCTTTCCATTCGGCCTCTAATACTGTGCGTTTGGAACATAAGAATTCAGGCGGCTGGAACCAAGTGTATAACTACAGGGTCCCCTGGGATATCGGCGAATGGCATCATGTGGTTGTCATGTGGGATGAAGCGACCCAAGAAGAACATGTCATTATAGACGGGCTTGGAACCAGCGAATCCAATGTAAACTTGAACCTGTCGATATCTGGGGATTATTTCACCTTGGGTTGGTCTGGTTTCTATGGTTCTGCATACGCGTTCATCGACGAAGTCAGAATATATGACCGTGTTTTGACTGATGCGGAGATAGAAGAGCTTTATGTCCTTGGGCAGAATCAAGACCCCAACCTTAGGTTGGATGTTAACTTCAACAGCCTTTTGGACCGATATCTCGACTACGCTGGAGACCATACAGTCACCCCGGTCGGCACTCCTGAAATCGTTGACGGCGTCGTGGGCGACGCCGTCCACATGGATGGCGATGATTACATAACCACCGACCTCCGCTTCAAGGACCTGGACACCTTCACAGTAGACCTCTGGACCAAGTTCGACGAGGTTTTCTACGCAGAGACCATCATCAGCAACAAGTACGGCGGCGTGGCCATAAATCTCGACTATCACAAGAAGTTCCAGCTGATGGTCCGAAACGAGGGCAACCAGGACCTCTGCAGGTTCAGCACGGACACCGTTGCGGAAACCGGCAAGTGGTACCATGTCATCGCCAGCTTCGACGGCGAGCAGTGCGTCCTCGCAGTCAACGGTGAAATCGCGACGAAGGAGGCCATCGACGACACCCCCAAGAGCGGCGACATATACCTGGGCTTCAGCGCTGTGGGTCCGCAGTACAACCTGAAGGGCACCCTCGACGAGGTCAAGATCTACGACAAGGCTGTCTACCCTGACGGACTCCAGCTCTTCATCACATCCAACGGGCTGAACGAGTATGAGGACTATATCAGCGGCTCCAGCGGGACCCCTGAAGGCAATCCACAACTCACCGGCGGCTACTTCGGCCCGGCTCTCAATTACGACGGCGACGACTACGTGAAGACGAACCTCCAACTCAACAACTTCGACGAAGTAACGTTCGACTTCATGGTCAACTTCGACCGCGTCTTCGTGAACGAGCGCATCTTCCAGAACAAATACGGCGGCAACGGCGTAAACATCGACTGGAAGAACCGATTTGAGTTCCTCTTAACCGATATGAACAACCAGCTCTTCTGCAGGACCAAGAGCGATATCGTTGCGGAAGCAGGAGAATGGTACCATGTCATCGCCTCGTTCGACGGCGAGGAGTGCCTCTTGTCAGTCGATGGAGCCGTAAAGGTACAGGAATCGCTCGGCGCCACGGGAGACATCAAGTCCGGCCAGCTCTACCTTGGCTTCTACCACGTCCCCGGCATGAGCCTTGAGGGCACTCTCGATGACTTCAAGGTCTACGACAAGGTGGTCTTCGAGAACCCCTGTTTTGATAATGACAGCGACGGCTATTTGGGCTTGAGCGCGCAGTGCATCGCTGGTACCGACTGCGACGACGCAGACCCGTTGATAAACCCGGGAGTGAACGAGACATGCGACGATGAAATAGACAATAACTGCAACGGGCTAATCGATTTCTATGACGCCTTCTGCAGGGACATCCCGGAGGAACTCAGGCTCAGGTACACGTTCGACGACCTCGCAGACCCTTACTTCGAGTACGTGTCAGGAAGCCAAGGAGTCCCGGTCGGCGACCCAGTCACATCGGGCGGCAATCTCGCCTTCAACGGAGACGACTACCTCAAGAGCGGCCTCCAGATAAGCGATGACTTCGACGAAGTCCGTTTCGATGTGAGAGTTAATCTGGATGAAGTCTTCACCGCCGAAAGCATCTTGGTGAATAAATATGGGTTGGATGCGATATACCTGAACAATCAGGGCAACTTCGTCTTCTCGCTAGTCAACAACCAGAACGCCAAATACTGCAATTTGCCGAGCGATGTAGTCGCACAGGCTGGAGTCTGGTACAACGTCTCCGCCAGCTTCGACGGGGTGACATGTAGACTGGATGTGAACGGTGCTATTACGACCCAGCCATCGATGGGCGCGACTGGAGCCTTCAAGTCCGGGCCGATGTATCTAGGCTTTGGCGTCTTTGGAGACCAATACAACCTAAAGGGTACTTTGGATGAAGTGAGTATCTACGACTCAGCATAATGTTTATCAGTGGGCGAGAACATTCTCGCCCGATAAATATTAGTAATCTCTCCTTGTAGAGTATGTGGTGGTAGAATGGCTTCAATAAACAAGTTCAGAGTTCTAGTTCTGTTTTCTTTGATGGTGTTAGTCCTGGCTGAATCGGGTTTTGCGCTAGATAAGACTCCCGGACTTCCCGAATTTGAAAATCTAAAGCAGTATGAGGGATCCCCTGTTTTCACTAGATTGGATCCAAGTCTCCTGGCTGATCAATCACAAGTGATCGTCCAAGGCGATATGCCGCTCGCATCCGATTATGTGACATACATCTATGAGGGTTTTGAAGGTTCCTTCCCCGGTACTTTCTGGACTGCATATGACGAAGATACTCGCGATGGCTATGATTACTGGGATGATGTCAGTTGTAGGGATTTCGAGGGTAGTCGGAGCGCTTGGTGTTCCGATATCGGGACGACGGAAGATTGTTCCGAATATAAGAATTATATGATGGCATATATGCACAACATAGAGCCAATCGATGCAAGCGCTTGGACCTCGGCAAGAATCTCATACTGGACTTGGTACAATCTCGAGGATGGATTCGACTTTATCGCAGTTGTCTTTTCAGGTGATGGTGGGAATACCTGGGAATATGTACTCCCTCTGACAGGAGACTGTGATGGGTGGGAAGGGTATCTTATGAACGTCCCTTCGGAGTTCCTGACCGATGAGTTCACAGTCGGCTTCGTCTTCTATTCCGATCTGTCAAATGTCGGTTATTACGAGGGCGCATATGTCGATAATTTTCGTCTAGAGTATATAGGTCCCTCGCCTTACCTCAGCAGCTACTCGGTCCCCACTCCAAGCGATCAGGTGCCTTTCGATGCGACGGTACGGGGAGAATTCTGTATAGTCAACCCGACTGATAAGGATTGGGACATCGGTCTTGGGATGAGCCTTGAGAAAGACCAGACGTATTACAATGATGAGAACAATGATGAGGTAGTGACAGTACCGGCGTATGACAGCGATTGCTATCTAAGGGATTTTGACATGGATGGCATAACAGACATCGGATGGTACGATGCGGGTTTTGCTTTGTGGGACGGTCAACCAGGCTCAAGCCAGATGATATACGGGCCTTACTGGATGTATAACGCATTCGAATACGTCGAGTGTGTGAGCAGCTGCGACTGCCCGGCCTCAAATAATCAACAGTGTAATCCCGCTTCATATGAATGTACACTTAATTGGGAACTGTGCTCTTCAGACAGTGAATGCGGTTGTGGGAGCTGCGCAGCTTCTGGCCTTTGTGTGCGGGATGGTGCTACAAATTTGGCGGTCGGCGAACCGTGTGTACTGGATTCGAACTGCCAGTCGAACTACTGCGACCTTTCTATAGGGGAATGTAGCATTGATGTGGATTTGGCTGATTGGTATATCAACCCAGATGATTTGATGAGAGGTGGTTCGTTCGAGGTACACTATACGGTCTCGAATATCGGCAATCCGTACTCGATCCAGGTAGGTCTGGGTGCTAAGGTCAGATGGCCGGATGGGACGACTAGGCGCGATACTGCGAATGAGGATGTAGTGACAATAGGCCCCAACAGCATAGGGCAGTATACCCGTGATTTTGATATAGACGGGGATTGGCCAGGTGGGCTATATGATTTACGCCTAAAGATATTCCAAGGTGAACCATGGGGCGGCGGCATAGAGTTGGATGATAGCGGCTGGCAGAATGATGTCTTGACCGTTCGTGAATGTATCTCGGGTGGGTGCTGTACTGCTGATGGCTTGATCAAGCCAGATACAGAAGTGTGTTTTGTGAATACTGAGCGCGCATGCTATGAAGGTTCTTTTCCCGGCAGTGATGTATGGAAGAGATCCAGAGATCAATTCTGTTCTGGGAGTTCTCCTCTTTGCGATGGCGGATATGGTCCGTGGGGCTCATGGTCTCTTTATGATGATTGCACGATGTCCGAGTATTGCCCGATGTATATAGCTCCGCCATCTTGTGTGACTATCGAGACGATAACGGCAGATCCGCGTTGTACTAATGATGTGTCGAGTGGCGGGGTATGTACTGCTGATGTTGGTCAGAATATGGGAGTAGATAATGGTTACCATTTAGGAGAAGGCGATACCACATTAGATTTCGTCTGCTATGATTGGTGGAATGATGATATTTATAACCCAAATGGTATCACATTGGATGGGCATGAATGGGACTTCTGCCAGGGGGGGTGCGAGGATAAGGTTTGTCATGACGGCACGAATAATTGCTGCGATACTACCCTATCGGCGGATGCAGAACACGTACTCACAGATCCGGAAGCTGGTGATAGGACTGTTAGGGTATTAGCGGCGGGCATAAGTTGGAAATTACCAGTGAATATCTACAGCCAGGATACTCTCTCATTCGGCTGGATACCGGTTTGTGAAGAGACGAGCGGCTGCGATACCTGCCTAGACAAGCCGGATGAGGAACCATGTGATTGCATCTATGAATGTTCAGGCTCTTACTGCATAGATTCTGATTCCTCATTGGAATGCAGTACTACGAACGATATCCAAGAGGGGTGGTATACCTACAACTCCGCTCCGTGCGGCGAGAACGGATTCGCTGCGAAGCAGATATCTTACGGGCTTTATCAATGTGTGGAATGTATCAGCTGGTGCCCAGGCGATGATGTGTGCGTCGCTAACCACTGCGTCTGTGAGAGCGAGTGTTCCTTCTTCGACGGGCCGCGGTGCAACGGCAATGTGGTCGAGGAATGCCAGTGGAATGGCGAATGTTATCAATGGTCTGGTACTGATTCCTGCGGCCAAGAGTGCTGCGACGGCTCTTGCGAGGAGTGCTGCGACAATGACGATTGCGGTGTGAACGAGGTGTGTTCGGACCATCAATGCACATTGTGCACGACCGATGATGATAATGACGGTCACAAGACTCTCGGATGTGGCGGTGATGACTGTGACGACTCTGATGATGAAGTCTACGGCGCGGCTCCGGAGCTGTGCGACGGGAAGGACAACGATTGCGACGGTGTCATCGACGAGGGCTGTTTCTGCGACGACGGGACCCAGAGTGGGGTGTGCTCATCTTCGCTTCCGCTCTTCTGCGACGACGGGGATCTGATTGATGATTGCGCTACTTGCGGTTGCCCGGAGAATCATGTGTGTCAGGCTGACGGAAGCTGCTTGTTGAATCCGGATGAGAACATCCTCTTGGACTACTTCTGCAACGACGTGGACAAGAACGTCCAGATATTCGGCAAGATGGATGTCTACAGAGACGACATGATGCAGTTCGCCCTGGACAACACAGTGGACGTGCTTTGGATAGTGAACAACCCGCTTCTTAGCCCCGAGGAACGGGCGGATAGGCTGGCGGACATATCAAATGGGCGCCCTTCTCTGGACGTAGGACCGGAGGACTTCGAGTCATTGAACTGCCTAATCGGTAATATACTCCTTGAGGATGAAGACGTGAAGATGATCAAGGATACAGGCGGTGTGGTCGTATATGTCGGCGAGAATGGACCTTATTTCGTATCCGGCGCGATATTAGGCTTTGATATAAAGAACATCACTGTCGAGCGGGAACTTTTGGACAAGATAAAAGTCACAATATGGTTCGATTCACTCCCTGTCGCGCGCGTCACGGTATTGGACCCTTACATCGAGAATTCGCTCTTCTTTGATAATTACGGCTTGGAGTTCTCCGATTCGATAGTCGGGCCGATATCATATTCCATTAACAACAAGGTGTTCCTTCAGGTCCTGAAGAACCCAATGCCCGATATACCCTTTGTGGATGACCTCCCTATCAGTCCCTTCATGGTCGGCGTGCAGAGCGAGCTATCCTCTACGATAGCTGGTCCGCCTACGATAACGACCAAAATGACCCTGAACGATCCCCACACACTTAATGACGCTGAATATGAACTTTCCGGTTTCATGAACGGCGATATAGACTGCCACGAGGGGGTCGGCGGGCTGGTGAAAGTAGGCGGAAAAGCAGGCTTTAAGGGCTCGATGAATGACCTGCCGTCCGTAGATATCACTTTGCTCGATGTCCTCCAAAACATCGATAACATGAGTTGGGAGGGTTCGATAAGAGACTCTGCGTATTCCGCCCTCACTGGATCGTCCGAGACAGACCTTGATTTCCTGGCGGGGTTCTCGGTGAAGGGTGGGTTGGGCCTCGGTGTGGGGTGTGAAGCGACCGACGCGAGTATAAACATCGCCGGAGGTGTGACCGCGTCAGCGTCGATGCCTGCCTCCACATTCGCCAGTCTTTCTGCGAGCATGAGTGATGATGAGGCGAGAGCAGTCTCGAAGTATCTCGCTGTCTCGACTGTGACTATGGGTAGGATATATCTGCATTACGAGGATGTCAGGACGATATTATCTTCCTCGAACCCACTAATCGTTATCCCTGCATTGTTCCGCCTTGGGACACAGGTGGGAGAGACTATCGTTCAGCAGATAGATGCGACCAGGGAGTTCAAGCAGTGGCTCGACGTACATGCCAGTTTGGTGGATGAGCTTAAGGATGAGACGATGATAGGAGCTAAGGTCATGGGTGGCTTCGAGGGCCACGCCGCCATCTTCGAGGGCTCTGCACAGGGTTATATAAGGGCTTTGGAGAACCTTGGCAGCTATGTGGATATGCATTCTATCTACGGTGGTCTTGGCGGCGACAAGAGATATGAAGTCGCCATAGGCGGCGAAGTGGAACTGGCTACTGGGGTGGATGTTGGCCTTAATGTCGGCGGGCAGGCTTCATTATCGAAGGACTTGGCGCGGCTCGAGATCACTGTCGAAGAAGATGGCGGAGCCACCATAATGGGCGGCTTCTTGCTATTCATCAATATCTCAGATACCGGTGTCGATCTTGATTCTGATGGGCTCCTTGATTATCTTGCCTTGGATATCGGCGTGGACACGGGGATGTCCGGCTCCGGCGTCTATTCACTTACGGCCTTGATCTACTCGGGAGACGAGTATGTCGCGGTGGCATCGAATGAGTCGTATTTGAGCAATCCTGGTGTCATCAGGTTGTTTTTCGACGGCGACGAGATACGCAACAGCGGCTTCGACGGGCCTTATGAGCTTAAGCACCTCACCATCCAGAAAGATGGCATCCAACCGAGCGGCATAGCGATAACCAATACGACCATACCTGAGGGTATATTGAATTATTCCATCTACGATTTCGAGAGCTCCGGTTCTTACATATCCTCGGTCGTATCCGAGATCCCTATAGACTCGGATTCGGACGGGCTTTATGATACGATACGCGTAGGCATCGAAGTGAATCTGACCGAAGGGGATGATTACAACATACGGGCGAGACTTGGCCTATCCGGCGATAACAGCTTATATGTCGAGTCTACTGATATCAGCCTCACCGCGGGTGAGCACCTCGTCTATCTGGACTTCACCGGCGAGGAGATAACCAAGGCTGGGTCGAGTGATAATTATGTCCTCTATGATGCTGGACTTTTCAATGATATGTGGGACAGGCGCGAGATCGAACACCAGCAGCATCTGACCCAGGAATACGGCCGCAGCGACTTCGAGAAGCCGGGAGTGTACCTGACCGATGATTACACCGTCAGGACTGTCGACAATGACGGCGACGGGTTCTTAGACCGGCTGATCATTGACGTCGGAGTCAATGTCTCACTAGCCGGGAACTACACCCTGCAGGCATATCTTGCCTCCGACTTCAACAAAACGTTCGCTTCTCAGAAGCTCCTTTTGCCGCTAGGGTATTCAGAGTTCTCGCTGGTCTTTGATAGCCGCGACCTGAGCCGGCTTAAGGGTGGAGAGCTTAACCTGACTGAGCTCTTGCTTTTCGCGGGTAACAAGACATACGGCGCTAGGACCTTTGCCGGCACGCTGGGTGAGTTCGACGGCTTGAGCTTTGAGCCCAGGGAAGCTTCGATAATCGGCGCATCTTTAGATTTCGGGAACGATGTCGATAACAATTCGCTCTATGATTATCTGACTGTAGTCGTAGATCTGAGTGTCCACGAGGCGGGAGTCTTCGAACTCAGTGGTACCATGAGGTGTGGCAATAAGACCTTATACTCTCAGCCGAAACAGGCCGGACTCCAAGCGGGGTTGGTCTCTACGCAGTTGGAGTTCTTCGGATACAGCATATATAACTCAGGCATAATCAATGAGAGCTGTACTTTGACAAGGCTGGCGCTGGCTAAAAACGGTTCTTCTGTCGATGCTATCAAGGCTGGACATACTACGAATATCTATCATTTCGAAGAGTTTGACCATACCAGTATAACATGCGATGATGTGGATGGTGACACTTATGACACTTGCGAACCCGACATCGACTGTGATGATTCTGACCCCTTTGTGAATCCGGGGGCTGTGGAGGTCTGTGATGAAAAGGACAATGATTGCGACGGGCAGGTGGACGAGGGACTCAACTGTTCAGACGGGCCATACCAGTATGTAGAAGGCGTTTGGATAATAGGTCATTCGAATAATTTTGGCACATACACGAACCATCTTGGCCAGTCAGTCAAAGGCCATTTTAGCACTGGCGACGATTACGTCATGTGGGATACAGCGATAGTGCCGGATACATATACCGAAGGCCGCGTGACATTCATCTGGATGGGCAGGTTCTCGGATTATACGGCTAATATGACGCTTTTCGTGAATGGTTTGCCAACCGGTATATACTTCCCCGGCGGCATCACAGAAGATACGGTCTGGACCAATGCGGATGTAGAGCTCTTCTTCTCAAGGAGGGAGGGCGGCGTGCCATATGAGGGTATATATTACTTGACAGTCCCCACTTGGTTCGTGGATGAGTGGGTGTCTATAGTGGGCCCCCCGATGCCGGCGATTATTGAACTCCACAATATAGACACACCACTATATGGGGTGATGGTCTATAATGTGACAGACACTGCAGCAGTCCAGAAATCGCTTGGCCTCTTGGATTATTCGCACATAGGCCGCAGCGACGATTCTGAATGTATGGATATCGACAACGACGGTTATGATACTTGCGGACTGGATGCAGACTGCCATGATTTCGATAGTTCGATCAATCCGGGTGCAGATGAGATATGCGACGATAACATCGACAATAACTGTGATGGTCTTACAGATGATCAAGATCCAATCTGCGCGCCAACAGACCCGAACCTGAGACTTAATCTCAACTTCAATGGAGTAGACCCATATGAGGACTACGCTGGAGACCATACGATTACTCCAGTCGGCGACCCGGAGATCGTCGACGGCGTCGTGGGCGACGCCGTCCACATGGATGGCGATGATTACATAACCACCGACCTCCGCTTCAAGGACCTGGACACCTTCACCGTCGACCTCTGGGCCAAGTTCGACGAAGTCTTCTACGCCGAACGTATCATCAGCAATAAATACGGCGGAGTAGAACTCAACCTCGACAATCATAACAAGTTCCAGATGATGGTGCGCAACGAGGGCAACCAAGATCTTTGCAGGTTCAGCACGGACACAGTCGCCGAAACCGGCAAGTGGTACCACATCATCGCCAGCTACGACGGCGAACAGTGCGTCCTAGCGGTCAATGGAGAAGTAGCGACCAAGGATGCTATCGATGACCTCCCGAAGAGCGGCGATATATACCTGGGCTTCAGCGCCGTGGGTCCGCAGTACTATCTGCGCGGCACCCTCGACGAAGTGAAGATATACGATAAGGTCGTCTATCCCGACGGCCTCCAGCTCTTCGTCACGTCCAACGGGCTGGACGAGTACGAGGACTACATCTCCGGAGCCAGCGGGACCCCAGAGGGCGACCCGCAACTCACCAGCGGCTACTTCGGCCCCGCGCTCAGCTACGACGGCGACGACTACGTGAAAACAAGTCTCCAACTAAACAGCTTCGATGAAGTCACCTTCGACTTCATGGTCAACTTCGACCGCGTCTTCGTGAACGAGCGCATCTTCCAGAACAAGTACGGCGGCAACGGCGTAAACATCGACTGGAAGAACCGCTTCGAGTTCCTCCTGACCGACATGGACAACCAGCTCTTCTGCAGGACCAAGAGCGACATCGTCGCCGAAGCAGGGGAGTGGTACCACGTCATCGCCTCGTTCGACGGCGAGGAATGCCTCCTCTCGGTCGACGGGGCAGTGAAAGTCCAGGAATCGCTCGGCGCCACTGGCGATATCAAGTCGGGCCCACTTTACCTAGGTTACTATCACATCCCTGGCATGAGCTTTGAGGGCACCCTGGACGACTTCAAGGTCTACGACAAGGTGGTCTTCGAGAACCCCTGTTTCGATAATGACAGCGACGGCTATTTGGGCTTGAGCGCGCAGTGCATCGCAGGGACTGATTGCGATGATGCTGACCCGCTGATAAACCCTGGAGTGAACGAGACCTGCGACGATGAGATAGACAACAACTGCAACGGCCTCACAGACTTCTATGACGCGTTCTGTAGGGACATACCGGAGGACCTCAGGATGAGATTCACCTTCGACGACCCCGCAGATCCATACTTCGAATATGTGTCTGGAAGCCAGGGAGTCCCGGTCGGCGACCCAGTCGCATCAGGCGGCAGCCTCGCCTTCAACGGCGACGATTACCTCAAGAGCGGCCTCCAGATAAGCGATGACTTCGACGAAGTCAGGTTCGATGTGAGAGTGAAGCTGGATGAGGTCTTCAACGGGGAGCACATCCTTACTAACAAATACGGCGGGAACAGCATATTTATAAGCTACGACGGCATGTTCGTTTTCAGCCTGCTCGACAACCAGAATGAGAAGTTCTGTAGCCTTCCCGGCGCCCAGTTTATAGAGCCAGGCATGTGGTACGATGTCTCCGCCAGCTTCGACGGCACGACATGCCGCATGGACGTGAATGGCAACGTGACTACGCAGCCTTCGGTGGGTGCGACTGGAGCCTTCAAGTCCGGGCCGATGTACTTGGGTTTTGGAGTTTACGGCGAACAGTACAACATGAAGGGGACCGTAGGCGAAGTGAACATATATGACCAAGCGTGATGGTCGCTGCGACGCCCCTTTAAGGAGCTAGAGCTAACCTCTTAGGGACTAAAAGAAAGCCAAGAGAAGGCTGTTGGTGACAGCCTTACTCTACCTTTATCGCGTTTACCGGGCAGACGTCAGCCGCCTGCTTTGCGCAAGCCGCATCGCTGTCAGCCATCTTGGCGTGGCTTTTGCCGTCGCTTCCCATCTCGAAAACCTCGGCGCACACTGAGGCGCATGCACCGCATCCTATACACGCATTCGCGTCTACACTTACTTTTGCCATTTTGTTTTTTGCTGGGATATAATGTTTCGAAATTTATAAATACATATTACTTAAATACTTGTTATTAGGGCCATCGGCCCTAGGTAGGCAAACAATATGGGGTTTTTCAGGACTGCGGACGATAGGTTGATGCTCTGGCGCACGGTCATGGTCGGCATAGTCTTGGGCTTAGTCGTGTCGCTGGCTTCGATAGCGGTATTCGATATGCTGCTCTCCGGCCCGGGCGAGGCGAGTGATGCACAGCTTTCCGAGCTTCGGGAGCTCTATGGTTCTGAGATGCCTGCTCTTGAGGGTGGCGACACGATCACGGGGATGGTGACGGTCCCCAGCTTCGAATGCAGCCCTACGAATTATTGTATGGGGATCGTGAATGCACTGGATGGTGAACAATACATCGCGGTCTACATGAAGCAGTATGGTATGTTCGCGGTAGATGACAGCATAATCGGCTACGGTCAGAGAGAGGATTTCAAGATAAGGTTCCTCGATATCACTACTGAATTGATAGACCTAGGAGAATGAAACAGGATATGAAACAGGAGATATGTGCATTGTCGGGAGTTTTCGTATTGGGAGTTTTCGCCATGATGGCATCAGCGGCAGCCGGCGGGAGCATAGGCGGTCTTGAGGTATCCAGCGGCGACGGTGCCGGCGTGTTCACCGCAGGCGACTCGATAGGTCTCCAATTCAGTGTCAATTCCGACGGCTCTGGCCTTTCCAAATACCAGGTCTTTGCGATAGGCTATGGTCCTGCGGGAGGCTATGCCACTTTCGTGGTGCGGCCCCGCTGGCCCTTGACCGGGTGGGCGTTGGCGTTGGAGCCTGATTCAGGGCGTCCCGGCAGCATCTCAGGCGTGATCCGTTCTGATGTCATGCCCGGCGATTACGATGTCAAGGTCTATCTCTATGCGGAGGGCGCTAAGGATTATGAGCATATAGTCTCTGTTCCCCTCACGATAGAGAACCCCACCAGCTGGGAGGATATCCGATTTACCAGCCTCTCGCCGAACCCACCCGATGCGTTCGCGGTGTCGGGGTGCACAGACTGCTATTACGACGTCACGATACAGAATATGAACCCTTCAGACTCGTTCACCGGTTCGGCGAGAGTCACTGCAGGGAGCTGTTACTGGGATGGAGGGGGCGCCGTGGAGGGCCTGGACATAGCTCCCGGGGATGCGGTGGTCAGGAGGCTGAGGTATGTGATCCCGGATCCGCTGGACCCTGAAGCGTTGACTATATCATGCACCATAAGGGGCTATACGTCGAGCGGTGATGTCCTGCACCCTGCATGGCCTCGGTTCACTTTGAGTGGCGAGCCGCTCCCGATAGTCCGGGATTTCGAGGTCAATGACGTGGCTTTCACACCTGGGGAGACCGTTGTGATATCAGCGGAGATAGGCAATCTCGGCGATGAGGCGATACCGGCGGGCACCGTCGTGAACTTCCAGGTTGACCACCCTGGGTTGAGCAAGGACAGCGGCAGTTCGGTGACCCTCGGGGAGATAACGCCGGGAGCTTCTTCCCAGGATGCGCAATATTCATTCACGGTCCCGGCAGGATTTCCCGCCGAGTTCTTCACCAACTTCAGGATCATCCTCAGGATGCGATATCCGGATGGGACCACGATGAGCTTCAGGAGGCCTGCCGATGTCAGGACATACACTCAGATATCAAGATTCATAGGCTCAGATGACATAATCGGTTATGGTTGCGCCTCGGACCCGTCCGGGCAGTATTGTATAGGCAGTTATTTCGGCCGCATAATAGCGCCGCAGGGTTTCGTGATAGGGTATACCAATGTGGTCAAGGGCGAGAACGTACTCATAGAGCTGACCCGGGATAGGTCTCGCGGGTTGATAACCGCTTCAGGCATGTTCGAAGTGGACGTCTCCTACGTCAGCGAGGTGCCCTCATTCGATCTTGGCCTTTTCTCGCTTCTGCTTCTCTTCGGCGCTGCGCTTTACCTTTCTTATCGCGGGCTTGGCGAAGAACTGGAACCAGGTGAGGAACAGTGCCAACAGGAATAAGGCCTGGCCGTATAGCCATACTGCCCCGTGTACGCTGCTCATAGCAGCCCTGCCGTAGGATCCCGCCACCGGCGCGAGGATGGCCAGTCTTGCTATGTTCTCGATGAGGATCGCCGGGATGAAGACCCCGAGCCCGATGAGCTTCACCTTCAGCGGCACCCCGAGGAAGAGCAGGAGCAGGATAGAGAATATCAGGGCTTCGCGGACGCCGACGCACATTGGGCCGATGAAGAGTGAGGTCCCCGAAGAGGGGTAGTTTATCACGTCGCCTGTGTCGGATAGGTGTGCGTCGCCCCCCAGCATGGATTGGAGCCCCGCGACTAGCGAGGCTTCCGCTTGCTGGAGTGGCTGTGTGATGCCGCTGCTCATTATTGGCGGGTCGATAGCCCCTATGTATATGGTGATTGCTGCGACGTAGATGATGATTCCCTTGACCAGCAGTTCGTTCTTCATGTGTGAGCCTATTCGCTTTTTACTCGATTTTTGATATCCGCTTTTAATCTAAGTATGATTAATTTAAGGTTAGTTAAGGTTAATCTAAGGAGGATTTAAGGAGATGGCAGGAAAAAGAGCCCAGGTGTCGATGCAGTATCTGCTGGTGGTAATAGTGGCTATCATAGTGGTAGCCGCAGTCTGGTATTGGACATCTTCGACCAAGGGTGAGGCAACGGTTTCCAGCACTGGCGGGTTGGCGCAGATAGTGAGCCCCGAGCAAAGGATAAGCGACAACCCCTGGCTGCTCGAGGAAGTCTCGCCCCTTTCTACTTCCCCTCTTTCTTCTTTTGCTTCTCTCTAGTTATGTTCCTGGCTAGCTGTTCTTGAGGTATCGTAGTGTCATTCAGCACCTCGACCCTCCTGACGCCGTCTTCATAGAGCTCGCCCAATATCGGGCAGTGATGCGTATTGAACTCATGCCGCAGAGACTCCGGTATGACCGCTATGACCGCATCCGGGTCTGCAGTATATTGCGCCGGCTTACCAGGCTTTCCTTCACTTATGTGGCCTATTCGCAGCTGGACCAGGTTCCTTCTGTGGGCGGCGATGAGCTTCTTGAATCTTTCGTCGCTGAGCAGTCCACGGTTCCTGGCCCTATCCCTGAGGTTCTTCTCCGTTATCGTATATGAACTTGGGAGTTTTGCCATGACTAGTAAATGTAATGACTGTAAGAGTGAATTTACTTGTAGTAAATATAATAATACATAAAATAATACATAAAAAGCAATTTACATAGCAAACATATAGCAATCCTTTTTATACCCTTTGCTTCTAAATCTACGCTTTTTTCTAGCAGCGTCGAACCGATGGTTCGCCATGCCGCTTGCGGGCGCTGCGTGAACCCCGTCATCGGGGCAATCAAAGCAAACAGGCATCGGATTACGTTATACTATGTCTAAATACCATAAACCACGTGCCGGTTCAAAGGCATTCAGTCCTAGGAAGAGGGCCAAGAAAGAAGCGCCTAGTTTCTCTGCCTACCCGAAGGTGGATGAGCCGGCGCTCATCGGCTTTGCAGCCTACAAGGTGGGCATGACCCATATCATGGTGAAGGACCTGGACAAGAACTCGCCGGCTTCCGGCCTGGACGTCATGGTCCCGGTGACCATCCTCGATGCCCCGCCGCTTGTCCCGTTCGCTATCCGCGCTTATATCCAGGGCTATGGGGGCCTTGATGTCCTCACAGACGTTTTCTCCGACAAGATCGACAAGTCCCTCGCTAAAAAGATGTCACTCCCCAAAGCCGTCAACCCCGAACACGCAAAACTCATAGAATCCAATCTCGAGAACATAGTCAGGTTCACACTCCTGGTCCACACGCAGCCGAAGAAGGCTGGGTTGTCGAAGAAGACGCCCGACGTCATGGAACTTGGTGTCGGCGGCACTGACGTGAAAGCGCAGTGGGAGTACTGCAAGGGCATCCTTGGAAAAGAGATACGAGTCTCTGAAGTCCTCAACGAGGCCTCGCCGGTCGACGTCATCGCTGTGACTAAGGGAAAGGGCTTCCAGGGCCCGGTGAAGCGCTGGGGCATCAAGATGCAGAAGAGAAAGCACAAGAGGGGCGGCCACTCGAGGCACATCGGCTGTATCGGTCCGTGGAACCCGTCTATGGTGAGGTGGTTCGTGCCGCAGGCCGGGCAGATGGGCTATCACAACAGGACGGAATATAACAAGGTACTCATGAAGCTGGGCGAGAACGGCGACGGGATAAACCCGGACGGCGGTTTCATCGGCTATGGCTTGGTGAGCGGGGATTACCTCCTCCTCAAGGGGTCGGTGCCGGGGCCGAGCAAGAGGCTTATAGGGATAAGGCCGGCGATAAGGCCGCCGACCAAGGAGCACAAGTTCTCAGTCGAGTCTGTCTCGACTTCATCCATGCAGGGGCTATAACTATAATATTTGTTGATATAATAATAACGCAATAACAAACAACAAAACGAATAATAACAAAACAAAAAACATGGCTGCGAAAAACACAGGCGGAACCAAGAAGGTCAAGGTCTTGAGTGTAAAGGGCGCTTCGTCCGGCGATATCACGCTGCCGGCGGTGTTCGACACACCATTCAGGCCGGACCTCATCCAGAGGGCAGTCATATCAGAGCAGTCTTATGACATCCAGCCATACGGGCCGAACGAGCGCGCCGGCTTGAACACGAGCGCCGACTATTACGGCCGCAGGCGCGAGTACTACAGACTAACAGTCAACAGGGGCATGTCGAGGTTGCCGAGGGTGAAGACACCGGGCGGCGGTCTCGGAAAGGTCCTCAGGGTGCCGCATTCAAAGGGCGGCCGCAGGGCACACGGGCCGAAGCCGGAGAAGATATATGTCAAGAGGATGAACAAGAAAGAGTGGCAGCTTGCTCTGGATTCGGCGATAGCTGCGACGACCGATGCGTCACTCGCGTCGGCGGAGGGCAGGAACCACAAGACAGATGGGCTCACATTACCACTTATAATCGAAGGCGCTTTCGAGAAGCTCGCCAAGACCAAGGACATACTCTCGGTCTTGAACGGGCTTGGCCTTGCGGCTGACCTGGAGCGCGCCTCGGAGAAGAAGAACCTCGCCGGAAGGGGCAAGGCTCGCGGAAGGCGGACGAAGACCAAGAAGAGCGTCCTAATCGTCGTATCCGGTGAGTGCAAGGCCCTCGAGGCTGCGGAGAACATCGCGGGTGTGGACGTCGTGGCGCTCGATGAGCTTAACGTGGCTCTGCTCGCGCCGGGCGGGTTCCCCGGGCGGCTGACGCTCTGGACCGAGCCTGCGCTCAAGAGACTGGAGGAATCACAATAATGGCTTTGCTATATCCTGTGCTGACGGAAAGGTCGTTCGACCTCATGGAGACCCAGAACAAGCTGGTCTTCGCGGTCGATAAGAAGGCCACCAAGGCAGACATCAAAAAGGAGGTCGAGGAGAAGTACAAGGTCAAGGTGAAGAAGGTGAACGTCATCAACGAGTTCTGCAGGGAGAAGAAGGCGTTTGTCACGCTAAAGCCGGAATTCGAGGCCGGCAAGATTATTTCAGATATGGGGCTAATGTAATATGGGTAAAAGAATAATATCACGGAGAAGAGGAGCGGGTTCGAACGTATACAAGAGCCCCGGCCACAGGTTCAAGGGCAGTTCGAGCCATGTGGGCCTCGAAGAGTTCATGAAGGGCGGCCTGATGCAGGTAGTCGATATAATCAACGACCCTTCGAACACGGCTCCGGTGATGGTCCTGCTCACGGAGGCATTCGAGAAGTGCCTCCAGTTCGCTCCGGTCGGGGTCAAGGTGGGCGATTTGCTCGCTTTCGGCCCGGAGGCCGAAGCCACTGTCGGCAACACACTCTCCGTATCGAAGATACCGGAGGGTACTCAGATTTATAATATAGAACTGGTTCCCGGGGACGGCGGCAAGCTCGTCAAGAGTTCAGGAACATCAGCATATATAGTATCGCACGATTATGAGCGGCAGGTGACTGTCATTCAGCTCCCTTCGAAGAAGAAGAGGGACGTGCCTTTTGCGTGCCGCGCGACCATCGGCATCCTCGCCGGTTCGGGCAGGAAGGAGAAGCCGTATATCAAGGCCGGTACGAGATTCAAGGACAGGAAGGCAAAGGGTAAGCTTTATCCGCGGACGTCCGCTGTGGCGATGAACGCGATCGACCACCCATTCGGCGGCAGTACGCGGCCGGGCAGGGCGACCAGCGCTAAGAAGAACGCGCCTCCGGGGCAGAAGGTGGGTAACCTCGCTCCAAGGCGCACAGGTGTTAGAAGGACAAAGAAGGTGGCATAATGGCTAAGAAAGAATTCAAATATCGGGGAAAGACGTTGCAGGAGCTGTTGTCGCTTAGCCTGGAGGAGTTCATAGAACTCATCCCATCGCGCCAGAGAAGGACCATCCAGAGGATGATGAAGGGCGCAGAGGACAACCCACAACTCAAGTTATACAAGGCCATCAAGAAGGCCCTTGCGAAGGGCCAGAAGGACTCGATAAGGACGCATGTCAGGGATTTTGTCATCCTCCCGGAGATGGTGGGCATGACGATAATGGTCCACAACGGCAAGGAGTTCGTCCGCCTCGATGTCAAGGACAAGATGGTCGGCCACCTCCTCGGCGAGTTCGCGCTCACGAGGAAGATGATAACGCACTCTTCGCCAGGTATCGGGGCGACCAAGTCTACTAAATTCGTATCAGTGAGAGCATGAAACTGGGTTATTCGTTCACACCGGAAAATGAAGCTTTTGTGGCAAAGGCTCAGGGCACCGAGCTTACTATCAAGTTCAAGCACGCCACTGAGATATGCGCCGCCATAAGGGGCATGAAGGCCAAGGCCGCGGAGGAGTATCTCCAGAAGGTCCTGGACGGCAAGGCATATGTCGCATTCAAGAAGACCAAGCTCCAGGGCGGGCACAAGAAGGGCGAAGGCCTGAAGAAGTGGCCGTATGGAAAGCAGCCGGTGAAGGCGGTCGGCGAGATAATCAAGGTCCTGAAGGCCGCGAATGCGAACGCAGAGTTCAGGGGGCTGGATCTGGATAATTGCATTGTCGCTTCCGCAGTCGCACAGCGCGGCAGGAAGATGCACAGGCTGCGCCCGAAGGGCCGCCACGCGGTGTACAGCACTCACCTTACTACAGTTCAAATAGTGGTCGAGGAGGTTTCAACCTAATATGGCAATAGAAAGACTATTCGTTGGTGAGGGGATAAAGGAGGCTGAGGTCAAGCAGTTCCTGAACAAGGAGCTGAAGAGGGCAGGATTGGCCGGCATAGTCATACAAAGGACGCCCCTGGTCACTAGGATAGTCATCTACTGCGACCGCCCGGCGATCGTGATAGGCAGGAAAGGCCGCAATGTGAAGCAGATAACACGCAGGGTCGAGGAGGATTTCGGCATCGAGCGGCCGGAGCTGGAGATAAAGAAGGTCGACAACCCGAACCTCGAGCCGGATATAGTCGCCTATAGGATATCGTCCGCCCTTGAGAGGGGTATGAACCCGAGGAAGGTGGGTTACAGGGCCCTCCAGTCGATAATCGGATCGGGTGCAAAGGGCGCTGAGATCATGCTCTCAGGAAAACTCGTCGGTAAAGGCGGCAGGGCGAGGACGCTCAAGATGAAGGCAGGTTATATGAAGAAGTGCGGCCATCCGTCGTTCACACAGGTGCTTTCAGGTTATATGGTGGCCTCATGCAAGCCGGGCAACATCGGCGTCAGCGTGAGGATAGTCCCGCCGAAGGTCCACTTCCCGGACGAGATCAACATCGTCAAGGAGGAGGACTTCGAGATAGAGGAGACTGAAGGCGCGGCGAAGCCAGAAGGCAAGCCAGAAGGCAAGCCAGAGGCCAAGAAGGAGGCCTCAAAAGAGGCTCCGAAGGCGGACAAGAAGGAGGTCCCGAAGACCGGAGCCAAGACAGAGAAGCCGGCAGAAGTGAAAAAGGAAGAGAAGCCAAAAGAAGAGAAGAAGCCGGAGGCTCCCAAAGAAGAAGCAAAGCCGGCTGAGAAGGCAAAAGAAGAGATTAAGCCTGAAAAGCCGAAGGCTGAGGCAAAGCCAGATGTCAAGGAGAAGAAGACCGAGGTCAAAGAGGAAACGAAAGCCGAGAAGAAGGCGGCTGAAAAACCAGGATCAAAGAAATAAGATGGCACTGATAAGAAAGAGCGATATCGCGGGGATGACCCAACTGGAGATCGAGGAGAAGATCGTCGAGCTGGGCGCAGACCTGAGCAAGCTCCGGAGCCAGATAAGGAGCGGCGGCGCGCCTGAGAACAGCAGCAAGATAAGGGAGATCAGGCGGACTATCGCACGCTTGAAGACCTTCGCTAAGCTGAAGGAGGGCGAGAAGCCGGAGGAGAAGGCCAAGAAGGAAGCCAAAGCCGAGGGCAAAAAGGAAGCCAAGAAGCCCGAGGAGAAGAAGAGGGGGAAAAAGGCTGGATCGAAGAAGCCAAAGGCGAGAAAACCTGCCAAAAAGGCGAAAAAGTCGCCCAAGTCTAAGAAATAAGTATTTATAAAGGAAAAGCATCAAAACTACACATCATATTATCATGCCAGAAATATGCACTAAGTGCGGGCTTCCAAAAGAAATCTGCGTTTGCGGCGAGATCTCGAAAGAACAGGCGAAGATTGTCGTGAGCACGGAGAGACGGCGTTATAGGAAGTTCATGACCATAATCGAGGGCGTTGGCGACAACGGCAAAGAGGTCATGAAGAAGCTCAAGGCGAAACTCGCCTGCGGCGGGACGTACAAGAACGGCACGATAGAATTGCAGGGCGACCACAAGAAGAAGATCAAGGATCTTCTGGTTGGTCAGGGTTTTCCTGAAAGTGCTATAGATGTCAAGTAAGATGGCTTCGAGCGCTTCTGAGGTGACTCCCTACAATGTCTTGAGGCATGAGCTGGTCGGGCTTTCCGCGAAGGTCGCGGAGTCCGCCGATCCCTCACAAAAAGGCGCTTCAGGCGTCATAACGAATGAGACGAGGGATACAATAACACTCACATCAAGAGGACGAAAGAGAACAGTCGCGAAAAAGGACGTGACACTTTCGATCCACACTGAAAGCGGTTTGAAACTGCTTGTCAATGGGTCGCTATTTCTAGGAAGACCCGAAGACCGCATAAAAAAGAAGGTCAGGATAAGCTTCTGACCTAAGTGCGGTTACCATTAAAACGATGGAATGCAGGGATAGAAACTGTCCGGAGCACGGAGAGCTCGCAACACGAGGCATGACCTTACTGGGAAGAGTGGTCAGCGATAAGATGCAAAAGACCATCACGGTGAAGGTCGAATATACTGTCAAGGTGCCAAAATACGAGAGGTTCAAGAGAAAGCACACAAAGATCAAGGCCCATAAACCCGATTGCATTGATGTAAAAGTCGGCGATATCGTCCATGTCGCTGAATGCCGCCCGCTGAGCAAGAGTGTCCATTTCGTTGTAACAAGGAAAGAGACATCTGCCGATGCGCTCAAGGAGAAAGCGCTTCCAGTGGAGGTCGAAAAGCCCAAGTCTGGCAAGACTGGGGCGAAGGAGAAGAAAGCCGAGCCCAAGAAAGCCGAAAAGAGCCCCGAACCAAAACCTGAAAAGCCCGAGACAGAAGAGACTAAAGCTGAAGAAGCCGTAGAGGCTGAGGATAATGGGGAAACGAGAGAATGATCGGGATTTCTTCTAAGATACCACGGGTACTGCCTGCAGGCGCTGAACTTGTCGTCGCTGATAATACCGGCGCCAAGACGTTCCGGATAATCACGGTCAGGTCTTTCCGGGGCCGCAGGAGGAAGATCCCTGCAGCCGGCGTCGGCGATCTTATAATCGGTTCTGCGAAGAAGGGCAAGCCAGACATTCTTCACCAGGTATTGAAGGCGGTCGTCATAAGGCAGAAAAAGGAGTTCAAGCGGGCTGACGGGACGCGCATAAAGTTCTCTGATAACGCATGTGTCCTGGTCGATGACGACGGCAAGCCGAAGGGCACTGAGATAAAAGGCCCGGTGGCCAAAGAGGCCATAGAGCGCTGGAGCAAGATGGCAAGCAATGCCAAGATAATAATCTGATAATACGATAACCGCATAATCTGTCTGGAAACTAACCATGAATAAGACGAGAAGTCCTAGGAAACAGAGAAGGCGCCTTGCAGAAGCGCCCAAGCACAAGAAGCACAAGCTTCTCTCGGCTACGCTCAGCAAGGAGCTCAGACAGCGTTTCCAGCGCAGGTCCTTACCCCTGAGGAAGGGTGATAAGGTCAAGGTGCTCATGGGTGGCTTCAAGGGCGCAGAGGGTGAAGTGATCCGAATTGACGTGGATGCACTTAAGGTCTATGTGGACAAAGCGACCATCAAGAAAAGGGACGGCAGCGAGACGCTGAGGGCGATGCAGCCGTCAAACCTCATGATAACTGATGTCGATATCCGCGACAAGGCGCGTCAGCATGTGCTTGCGCGAAAGGTCGGCAAAGAGGTCATCGACAAGGAAGTGAAGCGCGAAGAGGCCGAGCGCAAGAAGCGTGAGGAGGAAGAGGCGCGGAAGAAGGCTGAAGAAGAAAGGAAGGCTGCAGAGAAGAAAGCCGCTGTGGAGGCCAAGAAAGCTGCGAAAGCCGAGAAAGAGACTGGCGGCAAGGCAACCAAGACCACTGACACTGAACAGAAGAAGGTGTCCGAGAAAGGCATCGATAAGGGCATGAAAAAAGACTGGATCAAAGAAAAATGACGCACCAAAAGACTCTAGCTGCACCGAAGGCCTTGAAGGTGGCCAAGAAGGAGACTACGTGGTTGATCAGGACAGCGCCCGGTAGGCACAGCGGCGCGGCCGCGATGCCGATGCTGGTCCTATTGAGGGACTACCTTAAGCTGGCTGATAACCGCAAGGAGGCGAGGTATATCCTCCACCAGAAGGAAGTCCTTGTCAACGGCAAGAAGGTGAAGGCAGACGACTACCCTCTCGGTCTTTTTGATGTAATAACCATCCCAGGACTCAAGAAGAGCTGGATAATACTTGTTGATAACCGGGCCAGGCTGACGGTCACGGAACTGAGCGAGTCGGATGCGAAGGTGCGCCTTTCCAAGATCGTGGGCAAGCGCATCGTAGCCGGTGGGAAAGTCCAGTTGAGCTTGGATGACGGCAGGACCCTTCTCGCAGATGTGAAGGAGAAGTACAAGGTTCGTGATACGCTGGTCCTCGATATGCCCGCTGCGAAGGTGAAGAAGCATCTTCCGCTTGAGAAGGGCAAGTCAGTCTATGTGACCAAGGGGCGCCACTCGAGTGCGCTAGGCAAGCTAGTCGATGTCTTGCCGTCCACCCACAGCGTCAAGAGTCTTGCGACGGTCGAGACCAAGGACGGCAGGGTGACCACATCCACAGATTATGTTTTCGTCGTCGGCGAGGACAAGCCGATCATAGACGTATTGAAATAACGATGAGCGAGAAAGCATCCAAGAAGGACAAGCAGCCGATGTTGAGGCCTATGGTCTCCAAGGTAGTCTTGAACATAGGCGTAGGGCAGCCCGGAGAGCGTTTGGATGCTGCGATGGCATTGCTTAAGAAACTCACGGACAAGAAGCCGGTCCAGACTTACTCAAAGCATAAGATCCCTGCATGGGGCTTGAGGAAAGGCCTTCCTATCGGGACCAAGGTGACCTTGAGGGGGCAGGACGCGAAGGCGTTCCTTGGCAGGGCCTTGAACGCAGTCGACAAGGTGATAAGCGAGAAGTGTTTCGACGACAAGGGCAACCTGACATTCGGCATCGAACAATACGTTTTCTTCGACGGGATCAAGTACGACCCCCAGATCGGGACGATGGGGCTGCAGCTGTCGGCCACCATAGAACGGCCCGGTTTCAGGATAAAGAGGAGGAAGATAAAGAAATCCAAGGTCGGTTCGAATCATGAGCTGACGAAGCAGGAGGCTATGGACTTCATAACCGCCGAATTCGGCGTCAAGATAGAAAATGAGTGAAGACAACAAATGCAGGATATGCGGAAGGAAGCAGGCGGTAATCAGGAAATACGGCCTGAGCGTATGCAGGCAATGCTTCAGGGAAGTAGCTCGTGATCTAGGATTCGAGAAATACAGATAAGATGCAAGCAGATATAATCAACGACGCGCTGGTGGCGATCAAGAATGCGGAATCGATCGGCAGGTCAGAGGTAGTCGTAGCCCCGACATCGAAGCTGATGAAGTCGATATTCAAGCTCATGCAGAAGAACGGTTATATCGGCGATTTCGAGTACATAGACGACAAGAGGGGCGGAAAGTTCAAGATATCACTATTGCACAAGGTCAACAAGTGCGGGGTCATCAAGCCGAGATTCTCGGTGAAGAAGGACGAATATGAGAAGTGGGAGCAGAGGTATCTCCCTGCAAGGGATTTCGGGATATTACTCGTTACGACCCCGGCGGGTCTTATGACCCATGCGGAAGCAAAAGAGAAACAGACTGGAGGAAGGCTTATAGCTTACGTTTACTGATGATAATACAAGAGATAGCAGTTCCGGAGGATGTAGAAGCCGAGGTCAAGCATAACGAAGTGGTTGTGCGCTACCAGGGCAAGGAGAACCGGCGCCAGTTCAAGGCCAAGCACGTCTCTATCGAAAAGGACGGCAGCTCGATAAAGGTATTCACGAAGTCCGTCAAGAAGGGGGATGGAGCCATAGTCGGGACGATATCCGGGCATATCAAGAACATGATAAAGGGCTTGAAGGAGGGTGTTACATACAAGATGAAAGCGGTGTACTCCCATTTCCCGATGACAATCAAAGTCGAGGGCGACAAGCTCTCAGTCGATAACTTCCTGGGGGAGAAGACGCCGCGCAGGCTACCTATCAAGCAGGGTGTCGAAGTCAAAGTCGAGGGCCAGGACATCACGATCACAGGTATCAACAAGGAGCACGTCTCCCAGACGGCCGCACACATCGAGCAGTTGTGCAGTGTTAATCGCCTTGACAGGCGTGTCTTCCAGGATGGTATCTACATAGTCGAGAAAGACGGCAAACCACTCATCAAATGATGGCTGAAGAGAAGAAAGTGGAGGAGACGAAGGTCAAAGAGGCCAAGGCAAAGGCTAAGCCTGCAGAGGTAAAGAAGGCTAAGCCGGAGATTAAGGCTGTAGAGACCAAGAAGGTCGAAGCCAAACCGAAGGCTGAGGCTAGACCAAAGGCAGCTCCGAAGCCGGAGGTCAAGAAGAAGGCAAAGAAGCCGTCGTACAAGGTCGAGCGTTCGTCCGAGGCCAAGAAACTTGGCAGGGCCAGACATCGTCTTGAGAAGAAGAAGGGCAAATTCAAGAGGCCGAACGTGGGCTTCAAGAAGAAGGTCCCGGACCGCTGGCGCAGGCCTGTCGGTATAGATTCAAGGCAGCAGAATCAGTGCAAGGACAAGCCGCCGCTGCCGAAAGCGGGTTACACTACAGCTAAGCAGGTCAGGGGTCTGCACCCTACGGGATATGCATCGGTCAGGGTCATGAATACGGCCGGTTTGGAGGCCGTTGACAAGAAGACCCAGGCAATCATAATCGCATCATCTGTCGGCAAGAGGAAGCGGACTGAGATACAGGACAAGGCCAAGCAGATGGGCATACAGATATTGAATTTCAAGGAATGAGCAACGTAAAAACACAAAAGCGGATCGCAGCAGAGGTCTTGGGCATAGGCCAGACCAGGGTCTGGGTTAACCCGGATGCATCGGCTGATGTATCGCAGGCGATGACCCGCGAGGACGTCAAGGAGCTGATAAAGCAGGGCTTGATACAGGAGAAGCCGAAGACGGTGCCGAGCAGGAAGGTCGCTAAAAAGCGTGTCGAGCTGAAGAAGAAGCGCAAGGGTGTCGGCCACGGGAAGCGCCGGGGCGCTGCCAGCTCGCGCGAGTCGAAGAAAGACCGATGGATGAAGAAGATACGAGCACAGAGGAAGTTCCTGCGAGAGCTCCGCGATAAGAAGTCCATAGACGAGTCGACTTATAGGAAGTATTATCTGCAGGCCAAGGGCGGCAGGTTCGATTCGGTTAAGAACCTCAAGGATTACATGACGACAGACGGTGTTTTGAAATAAGATGGCAAAAGGACCAAAATTCAGGACTCAGTTCGCGAGAAGGCGCGACGGCAAGACCAATTACAAGGCCAGGCTGGCCCTTCTCAAGTCCAAGAAGCCACGGTTGGTGGTCAGGATCTCGAATAAGCATATCACAGCCCAGATAATCGAATATCTGGCAGATGGCGATAAGACACTGGTCTCAGCGAACACGGCCGAACTATCCAAGTTCGGATGGACGGGCAACACAGGGAACCTCCCGAGCGCTTACTTGGTCGGTTATCTGTGCGGTATGAAGGCTAAGAAGGCCAAGGCCACTGAGGCTATAATGGACTTAGGTTTTCGCGGCGCTATAGGTGCGTCGACGCCGTTCGCAGTCTTGAAGGGAATCTTAGACGCGGGTATCGCCATCCCTCATTCAGAGGATATCATCCCCTCGGAAGAGCGGCTTACCGGCAAGCACATCGCCGATTACGCAGAAAAGCTCAAGAAGGAAGATAAGGAGAGATATACATCGGTCTTCTCGAAATGCATCAAGCTCGGTCTGGCTCCCGAATCCATGCCGAAGTTGGTGGAAGCTGTGAAGAAATCAATATCATCTGGCCTATCTAAATAAAATGGAAAACAGAAACCAAGGCAAGAGGAGGGGCAATAGAAGAGGGGGGCGAAGGTACCCACCTAAGAATGATGAGCCGAAGGAAGTATGGATCCCAAAGACAGAGGTAGGCAAAAAAGTGCTTGCGGGGCAGATTACGACAATAGATCAGATTCTTGATTCAGGAAAGCCGATAATGGAGGTCGAGATAGTGGATCATCTCTTACCTGGGCTCCAGGAGGAAGTCATAGACGTCAGGCGCGTCCAGAGGACGCTTGACAGCGGCAGAAGGATGAGGTTTAGTGTCATGGCTGCGGTCGGCGACAAGAACAGCCACGTCGGTATAGGCATAGCGAAGGGCGTAGAGGCCGGACCGACTATAAGGAAGGCCATAGCAAGGGCAAAACTCAATGTCGTGTCTGTCAAGAGGGCGTGTTCATCTTGGGAGTGTGGTTGCGGCGAACCGCATACAGTCCCAGTAAAGCTTACAGGTAAACAAGGTTCCGTCTCTGTTACCTTGGTGCCGGCGCCGAAGGGTCTGGGTCTCGTGGCTAGCGATACGTCCAAGACCATACTGCAGCTGGCTGGTATTCAGGATGTCTGGAGCTTTTCTGCAGGCCAGACCAGGACGGCTATCAACCAAGTCCTTGCCGTCTTCGATGCCTTGAAGAAGTTGAGCAGCATAAGGAACCTTGAAACCATCAAGGTCAAGGAAGTCAAGGAAGAGCCCAAGGCTGTAGAGGCCAAGAAGGCCGAAGCCGAGAAGGATAAGACAGCCAAGAATGAGGAAAAGAAGGCCGAAGAGGCAGTCCCTGAAGCCAAGCCAGCTGAGAAGCCGGCCGAGGATACAAAAGACAAGGCTAAACCAGAATCAGGATCAAAATCATAAGATGGCGAAGAAAGAACGCGCACAGGAGCCGAAGAAGAGGCTTGTATTGGTGAGGGTACGGGGCGAAGTCCACATCAAGAAAGACATAGCGGATACCCTCGAGATGCTTCATCTTAAGCGCGCCAATGCATGTTCGATCGTCGACAACAGGCCGGAGTACCTGGGCATGGTGAAGAAGGTAAAGGATTATATCGCATGGGGTGAATTGGACGAATCGACGCTTTCGGGACTATTGTCGAAGTGGGCCAGAAAGGCTGCGGACAAGAGGTTGAGCGCCGAAGACCTCAAAAAGAAGAAGTTCGCTTCATTCGAGGATTTCGCGAAGAAGTTCGTCACATTCGACGCAGAGCTTTCAGACCTTGATATAAAGCCGACATTTAGGCTCCATCCGCCGACGAAAGGCTTCGCGCGGGCGGGCATCAAGGTCGCATATACTCAGGGCGGTGTCTTGGGTTATCAGGGCGCAAAGATAAACTCTTTGATAGCGACTATGGCTGGATTGAAAGAGAGAGGTCAGAAGAAGAAAACCAGCAAGCCCAAATCCCAGACTAAAGAGACTGTAAAGAAGCAATAATGGCTCAAAAAGACAGGAAGATACGGAAAAAGCAGGGAACCAGGAGTTGCGGTTATGGCAATGCGAAGAAGCACCGCGGCGCGGGTTCTCGGGGTGGCCGGGGCAATGCAGGTTCAGGCAAACACAAGCAGATCAAGGGCATAATGGAGGGTAAGACCTTCGGTAAATCAGGTTTCAAGAGGCACCCGAGCCTTATAGAGAAGCCGAAGACGATAAACCTCGCGAAGATCGAAAGGATGTTCGATTCATGGGTGGCCGACGGCACTATAAAGAAAGAGGGCGCCGGTTACGTCCTGGATGTATCCCTCCTGGGTTATGGCAAGGTCTTGGGCAGTGGCACATTGACCAGGAAGATCGAGATAATGTCGCCCCTCTTTTCCGCTTCGGCAAAGGAAAAGCTGGAGAAAGCAGGATGCAAGGCGGAGGGTGAGGTCGCAGGCGAGACATTAGAGGAGGCAGCCGAGGAAGCAGCTGTCGAAGGGGTGGAGGAGACTGAAAAGGCCCCGGCCGAAGAAGCTGGATCTGAGGAGTGATTCGCTAAGGTTTTATACTCAGTCTAATAATATTCAGAAATCCAGAGATGGCGTCAGTCCTGTATAAGTTGGAGCCTTTGTATAGGCATTTCCCAGAGATAAAAGGCCCTACGAGGCACGTTAGTTTCAAAGAAAAACTGATGTGGACTGGCCTAGCACTTATCCTTTTCCTCTTGATGGGTGTCATAGTGCCCCTGGGCGCTACCACTGGCGCCGAGAGCCAACTCGAGACAGTTCAGATAATATTCGCTTCACAGTTCGGCACTTTGATGTCGGTCGGCATCGGCCCGATAGTTACCGCGTCTATCATCCTCCAGTTGCTCGTAGGTTCCAAGATGCTTAACTTGGACATGAGTAAACCGGAAGATAAAGCCGTTTTCCAAGGGACGCAAAAGCTGTTGGTCGTGCTCGTGGCCCTATTTGAGGCCTATGCGTTCGTGCAGGTCGGCGCTATACCGCTCCAGGACCTGAATCCTGCCACAGCAGCGCTTGATACGAATTTCCCCATGATATTGTTTGTTACCCTACAGGTAGCATTCGCCTCGATATTGTTGATGTTCCTCGATGAGGTGGTCTCTAAGTGGGGTATCGGAAGCGGCATAGGGCTTTTCATCGCTGCCGGAGTCTCCCAGCGTATCGTCACCCAGGCATTCAACATCATACCAGGTAAACTGGGGTTGGTGCCGCTCTTTTTGGATACATTGTCGCAGGGTCAGCTCAACCTCATAATCCTTTATCCGTTCATCATGACCATTGTCATATTCATGGCTGTGGCATATTTCGAATCCCTTAAGATAGAGATACCCCTATCGTATGGTCGTTTCGGAATCGGGACACGATATCCTTTGAAGTTCTTCTACACATCGAACATACCAGTCATCCTAGCTTCAGCTGTGCTTGCGAACGTGACCATATTCGCAGCGATATTCGCCGGCATAGGTGCACCCATATTGGGCGAGGTCGGCGCGAACAATCAGATAATACCAAACCTCGAACAGGGGGGCCTTGGCTTCCTTATCACAAGGGGCAACTTATATGGGGTGCTTAGCCCTGACGGCATCCAGCAATTATTATATCCCGAGACGATACTGCACTTGATAGTGTATTTCCTGGTTTTCATAATGTTGTGTGTGACCTTCGGTATATTTTGGGTCATGATGAGTGGCATGGACACAGAGACAGTCTCTGAACAGATGGAGCAGACGGGTCTGCAGATCCCGGGTTTCCGCGCCGATAAGAGGGTGATAAAACGTGTGTTGGATAGGTACATCCCGCAGTTGACGGTGGTCAGCGCCGTCGCGGTCGGGCTGCTTGCCGTAACAGCTGATCTCACCGGTGCATTGGGCAGCGGGACTGGTATCCTGCTGACTGTCGGCATCTTATACCGTATGTACGAAGAGCTCAAGAAGGAACAGCTGAATGAGATGAGCCCAGCGCTTCGGCGCTTCATGGGCGGCTGATACTTTGTAATCTGGGTATCATCGGCTTCATCATCAAATGTGATCAAAATGATATCTGTTATCATGGGCATCCCCGGGGTGGGGAAGACTACTGTGCTGAAATCGGGCGCAGAAAAGGCGAACGTCAAGATAGTCAATTTTGGCAATGTCATGTTCGACGAGGCCAAGAAGCAGGGCATCGTCGATGACCGCGATAAGATGAGGAAGCTGCCGACTGATGTCCAGAGGAAGCTCCAGAAGAATGCGGCCGAGGCCATCAAGATGCAGGCGCGGGATGAGGGCAACCTCATCGTGGATACGCATGCTTCCATCAAGACGCCGAAAGGGTATCTACCTGGGTTGCCTGAGGACGTGGTCCGCGCCCTTGAGCCTGATTGCCTGGTGTTGGTCGAGTGCGATGAGCAGGCCATATACGAGCGCAGGAACAAGGATGCGACGCGTGTGAGGGATGATGATTCATTGGAGGCAATAACTGAACACCAGATGATAAACCGCTGTTTTGCGGCGGCTTATGCTGAGATGGCCAATGGCATGGTCCTGATAGTGCAGAACGAGACCGGGAAGGCTGAGGAAGCCGGCGACAAGATAGCGGCTCTTTTCAGTTGATGTGACCGGCGCAAGGGACAACGCTTTGGTATTTAAAGAAAGACCACAAAATAACAATCACGATGATTTGGCTATTGATAATACCACTCATAGTAGTGGGCTTGTACTGTGCTGCCATGCTGGGCGAATTCCTTATGCATGACAGGGAGAAGGCTAAAGAGATAAAGCTTGGGGTATCCAGGAGACAGAGGCAGATAAAACAGCTCCAGAAAGAGGGCAAGACCCAGGAGATGATGGCGGTCCAGAAGGAACTGTTCGGTCTTATGGGCAAACAGATGCGGCTTTCTTTCAAGCCTATGCTGATATCATTCCCGCTGTTCTTGGTAGTCTTCATGCTCTTAAGTGGTATGTTGGCTTACCAGCCGATATATGTCGGCCAGGATGCGCAGGTCGGTTTGTATGTGAAGAACACCGATTCCGTCCAGCACGAGCTGGTCGCGCAGATGCTGCCGGGCTCCGGGCTGGAGCTCATAGGTGGTGCGAACAAGACTGTGTCGCTGAGCAAGAACGGCGTTGCAGGCGATAATGATGTCCTCTGGTGGACTATCAAGTCAGCTTCCGAGGGAGACAAGGACTATGACGTCGCGGTGAGCCTTGACGGCGGCGACCCGATGTCGAAGTCGTTGAGCCTGAAGGTCGTCACAGATGACGCATTGGGATACCAGTTCTCCCCTGACACGTCGGTCGACAGGGTCAGCGGAGTCGAAGTGCAGGGCAAATACAAGAACCTCGTGTTGTTCAACGTAGCCGGATTCGACTTTACATGGTTCTGGTTCTATCTTATGTCATACTTTATAATAGCAGCCCTCATGTCACCTGTCAAGAACAAGTTCTTGTGGGGGCACTGGAGGGGGCTGAAGCATATCGAGAAGGTCGAGATGGAGAAGGAGAAAAATGAGCAAACAGTCAAAGAGTAGGACCAGGTTCAGAAGGACTCAGGTCAGGACGCCTACCGGCAAGACTGCTACGCACCTCGTCCAGAGGAAACCGAAGCAGACTATTTGTGCCATGTGCGGCACAACGCTCGCGGGGCTTCCCAGAGAGATACCCTCTAAACTGAAGAAGGTATCTCGCAGCCGGAGGACGGTCTCACGAAAATTCGGGGGCAGTCTATGCGCCAAATGCGTGAGGCGGGTTGAGAAATACAAGGCCCGCGTCGAGGACGGCGTAGAGGTTCGCCGGGACCTGCTTGTCGAGAAGTTCCTTCCAACTGGATGGTACGCCAAGGCGGCCAAGGCGGCCAAGGGTTCGGAGAAGGGCGAGCCAAAAAAGGCCAAACCAGCCAAGAAGGCGCCTGCGGAGGATAAAAAGGCTGAGAAGGCCGAAGAAAAGGCCAAGGCATAAGATGATCATCACGGTCGGCGGTCTGGTCGGTAGCGGGAAGAGCACCCTGGCCAGGATGTTGGCCGAGAAGTATGGTCTTGAATATGTCTCCATAGGTGAGATCCTGAGAGGTATGGCTGCTGAGAAAGGGATAAGCCTACTCGAGATGAGCAAGATAGCAGAATCCGACCCGAATATCGACAAGGAGCTGGATAGGCGCCAAGCAGAGCTTGCTTCCAGGGATGCTATAATCGATTCACGCCTTGGTGCGTTCATCCTTAAACCCGACTTCAAGATATGGCTGACAGTAGGTCTAGATACGCGGGCTAAGCGTGTTGCTTCCAGGGACGGGATCGATTTTGATGAGGCCTTGAAGAGAGTAAGAGCGCGCGAAGCCAGCGAGCGGAAGCGTTATAAGGCCGTCTATGGTTATGATCTTGACGACTTGAGCATATACGACCTGGTCTTGAACACCGAGCATTTCGGGATACAGGAGATGTTCGATATATGCGAGAAAGCAGTGGATCTGCTGAAGAGATAGCTTTTTCGCGCCTTTTACGCGATTTTATGGGCCCCGGTGTCGTTTTTATATTATTAACTTTAAATATGTAGCAATCTATTGCCCAAAAGATGGTTGCCATAGAGATCGGAAGAGTATGTAAAAAACTCACAGGAAGAGAAGCGGGCCGCTATTGTGTAGTCGTGGACGAGGTCGACGAGAGCTACATGATGGTAACTGGGCCGAAGAAGCTTACAGGAGTCAAGCGAAGGCAGTGCAACATCTTACATCTGGAGCCTACGGACGATATCCTCGATATCAAGAAGGGTGCATCTGATGAAGTGGTCGAAAAGGCATATGAGAAAGCTAGATTGACTGAAAAGGTGCGGATGGCGTGATTTCCCGGTTTTCTTACCCTTGGTTCTAAATCTACATGCTTAAAGTTCTTGCTAAATCAGAGGATACGACAGACCCAGACTATGGCTGCCGCCCTGACAAGAGGCCAATAGAGCAGCTTTTGAATGCAGGGATAGTCAATCTTGACAAGCCGCGCGGGCCCACGTCACACCAGGTGGCTGCATGGGTCAAAGACATACTCGGAATCAAAACCGGTCATGGCGGCACCCTGGACCCGGCAGTGTCGGGAGTCTTGCCAGTCTTCCTCGGCTCTGCTACGCGCCTCGCCGACTTGATGCTCCTTTCCTCCAAGGAATACGTCTGCCTCATGCGCCTGCATGGCAAGGTAGCCAAGAAAGATGTAACCGCCCTGCTCAAGCAGTTCCAGGGGAAAATATACCAGAAGCCGCCTGTGAAGAGTGCCGTGAAGAGGAAGCTGCGCATCAGAGAGATATATGGCATAGACCTCCTCGAGATAGATGATAACAGCGTGCTGTTCAAGATACGCTGTGAGGCCGGGACTTATATTCGTAAATACTGCCACGACTTCGGCCTATTGCTCGGGACCGGCGCGCACATGCAGGAATTGCGGCGCGTGAAGAGTGGGGAGTTCAAAGAGGATGAGGACCTAGTCACACTACAAGACCTAAAGGATGCCTTCGTCTTCTGGAAAGAGGGCGGCGACGAGAGATTCTTGAGGCGCTGTGTACTCCCGATGGAGTCGGCTGTTAAGAAGCTCCCCAAGGTATGGATACGCGACTCGGCGATAGATTCACTTTGCCATGGTTCTGATTTGGCGGTCCCCGGCGTTGTGAAGATGAATGAGTTTGAGAAAGGTGCCCTCATAGCGGTGATGTCGCTCAAGGGCGAACTCGTCGCCTTGGGTGATTCAGTGGAATCTGCGAAGGACATAATGCGCGCGAAGAAGGGCTTCGTCATCAAGACGAGCAAGGTCTTCATGGGGCCCGGCGTATACCCCAAGAACTGGAAGAAAGAGGCCGGAGACGAAGTGCAGATGAAGTCGGCAGAAAAGGCCAAAACAGATAGCAGACCCAAAGATGAAAGCTGAACATTATTATACGAAGAGGCCCACTTCTGCAGAACGACGCGGCATAGTCATCCTCAACGTCGGCGGGAGATATTTCGAGTTCTTGACTTCATCCGGTGTATTCTCGCCCAGGCAGGTGGATAAGGCCACTCAACTGCTCATAGGCAATATGGTCCTTAAACCGGGCGGGGAAATACTCGATATGGGGGCAGGCTACGGCCCAATCGGCATCGTCGCGGCTGCGCTCGACCCGAAGGCTAAGGTGACGATGGTCGAGATCAACGAGAGGGCGGCGAACCTGGCTAAGAAGAACATCGCCTCCAATGGTCTAAGGAACGCAAAGGCCATAGCCGGGGACTTCTTCGAGCCCTTTGGGGATAAGAAGTTCGACAACATAGTGATGAACCCGCCGATAGCCATAGGCCTCAAGAAGAACTTCGAGGTCCTCGAGCAATGCAAAGAACACCTTAAACCAGGTGGCAGCCTCCAGATAGTCGCAAGGCATAACAAAGGGGGTTCGCGGTTTAAGGAAAAGATGAAGGAGGTCTTCGGCAACGTCGAGGACCTGGTGAAATCAGGCGGGTTCAGGGTTTATATGTCGATTTTGAAATGACTGTAGCACGCTATCATAGGGTCTTCAGAGTGCCGAAGTTATTGGATTCCCCACCTTCGAGACTGCGCGCGTTGCATAAGTTCTTTGGCAAAGTCCAAGCTGAGATGCCTCTTGTCCGCGTCGCTACCTTGGCAACGGTCAAGAACATGCCTAAGTTCCTGTTGCAGGATATCGAAAAGGACGGCACAGAACAGTTTGCCGATTCCGAGTCATTGGAGCATACGCGCGAGAAGATACAGGGCGCTATAGACCTACAGGAGTTCGGCCGCACCAAGGGGACAAAGCTGTTCGATGTCGAGATATCCGCCCATCCGCATGGTGTCCTGCATAATGTCATGATGACTGTTCGGTCCCCTAAAAAACCCAAGGATCTAGCTGCCATGAGGACCTGGATGCTGGAGAAGCGCGGCGACATGATCGCATTGTTTCTCCAGACGCATTTTGCTGGCGATGCTTCACGATCCCCGAAGAGGGTAGTCCATGAGATGGTGGCACATCCCCTGATTTATGCGCTTATGGCTCACTATGCTGCCGTTCATGGTGCTAAGCGCTTGCTTATACCCTCTTCTGATTTTCAGATGGCCCGGAAGGGTTATAAGAGCGATTTCCTTAAGGGGGTACTCGAACAGCGCGGCGTCTCCGAGAAAACACTGGATAAATGGGATTCATTATCTCCTGAAGAAGTGGATGATATGCTGGAAGACCGTGAGACTGTTGTGAAATTGACCTCAAAGGGTGTCAGGCCGGTGCGCAAAAGGCTTGCCATGCCGCGTAGTTTGTTGCGACAGATTTACGATGAACAGGCCGTCAAACTTGGCCTTTCCCATGAAGTTATCGATTCTCCGGATCCAAAGGATGTCCCGGGCAAGTTCAAGTTCTACGTCATGCCCACGCAGCCATACCATGAGATGATGAAGCATTTCATCGAGGAACCGTCGGGAAACGACCTATGATTGCCTTTTATGTCCGTTTTATCAAAATAAGTTGCGTTTTCTGCCCATTACGATCATTATGCTGAGGTGGCGGAATCTGGTAACGCGCTAGACTGCTAATCTAGTGGGCTTCGGCCCTTCTGGGTTCAAATCCCAGCCTCAGCGCTTATCTTTTTTAAACCATCCTTCTAAATATACGCTTTTTCTACCTAACAAAGGAGATATCATGGGCAATTGGGGAAAATGGTGGTCCAGTAGAGGGGCCGATACTATCGTCAAGTGCGAGTTTTGTGGATGTAAAGTCCCGAAGCACAAGGCCGTGGAGATAAACGTAGGCGCTAGGTTGGACAGAGATGTCTATGAGATGGCAGAATATGTCTCGGTCGGCCACAAGAAGGCCTACGCATGCATCAGCTGCGCTAAGCACCGCCACATAGTGAAGGACGGTATCCACACGACAGAGAAGGATAAAAGGATGCGCAAGAAGGCCAAAGAGAAGAGAGAGATGGACAAGGTCATGGCCAAGGTAAAAGAGCTCGAGCGTACGGATAAGGCTAAGCCGAAGCCGCAGGGACAAAAACCTGCTGAATCGGAGCCAAAAACCGAAGAAACCAAGAAAGAATAGCTTTTTTCTTGATGCTTACTCTAAAAACCCGCTTACCCTCTTTTGCGGGGGTGCCGGAGTCTGGTCAAACGGGCTAGGCTTAGGATCTTCGAGGATTGAGAATCTCGCTCGAAGAGCAGAGACCTAGTGGCTTAGGCCTGCGTGCGTTCGAATCGCATCCCCCGCATTAATCCTCATAGCTTGTGTGACTCGTATTAACCCTGGCTTATCTCTTTAAACTTATCTCTTAGAACGCTTCTTTCTCTTAGCCTTCCCCTTGCTTTTCTTATGCGTCTTCTCGATGATCTTGCCCAGGTCGAGCTTCTCTTTCATCTCATCAAGACCCTCTTCTAGGTCTGCGATCACGACTTGTTTCTTCATGTTGCCCCAGAGTTCCTCGCGCCGTTTTTTTTCAAGCTTCGATATCTCATGTATCTTATTCTGCACTATGTGCTTCTTGCCCTTGTTCAAGGCCGCCTCCATCTGTTTGCTCGCTTCCTTCCCGCCCAATAGCTTGAAGTGGATTATGTAATCTGCGCCCTCCCTGTAGAACTCGATAGCATGCTCCAATGTCGCAGCGGTCACGAATAATATGGCGTCGGGGTTCCTCGCGTTTATCTCGTTTATTATGAACTTGCTGTCCTCTTCTCGCGGGAGCGTAGAGATGACCATAGTAGCATCCTCTAGTTTGAGACGCCCGAGCACTTCAGGGTCCTGGGCATCCCCGTATATCGAAGGGACCTTCTTCTCGATCAGTTTCTTGATTATCTCGGGGTTGTTGTCGACGACCATTATCTTCTTCCCCAACTTTCGCAGGGTCTCGATTATCTCCTGCCCCATGACGTGCGCACCGAAGACGACGATATGGCCGCTTAGTTTTTCACCTTCTTCGGGCAGGTGTTCCAACTCCAGCTTGCGCTTTACGAGGCGCAGGCCCTCTAGTTTTTTGAGGGCTCCGAGGAGGGGCGTGTACAGGCTATTGCCATATCTTATGAGATACGGCGTGATCGATATACTTATTATCGCGACCATCACCGTTATCAAGAACTCTGCAGGGTTTGTGCCCAAGCTGTCACTTACTGCAGGCAGGAGGAACAGGATCAATGAGAACTCGGATATCTGGGCGAGGCTTATGCTGCTCAAGAATGATGTGCGCCTCTCATATCCGAAAATCACGCATAATATGTTTATCACCATCGGTTTTACGATTATGACCAGGCCTGCGAAGACCAGAGGCGCCAATATCAGGAGGGTAATCGGCCCCATATCCGTCTGGGGCAGGTTGGGGAGTATCTGCATCCCTAATGAGACGAAGAACATTATAGCGAAGAAGTCCCGGAGGGGCTTGATACGGCTCGATATCTCCAGGTTGTGTGGGAATACTGCGAGGCTCAACCCTCCGAGGAAGCCGCCGATGGCTGGCGAGAACCCGAGGACTATGGAGACTATAGCGAAGCCGAAACAATAGAATAGTGACGTGAGGAAGAGGAGCTCGATTGACCGCGAGACTAGCCTCATGATGTGGGGCGAGATGTACCTGCTCAGCACGATGGCCATCGAGAAGAGGCCGACACCCTTGATCAGTGAATCAACCATCGGCGTTAGCGCACCAGCGTCTGGTGCTGCCGTCAATAAGGATAATGCGATCACGACTATCACATCCTGGATCAGCAAGATACCGAGCGTTATCCTGCCATGGAGCGTATCGAGTTCGTTCTGGTCCGCGAGTATCTTGATGACCACCATGGTGCTGCTCAATGCGACGACCATACCCATGACTGCAGGCCCGATACCGCTGAAACCCATTGCTGTCGCCGCCATGAAGCCAAGGAAGAACATGACTATGACCTCGATTATGCCGATAGCCGCAGCCGCGAACCCGACGTCCTTGAGCCTCGAAAGATCAAGTTCGACACCGACCGTGAACAACAAGAAGGTTATGCCCAACTGTGACAGGCCGCGCACCATATTGAAATCAGAGATCAAGGAGACGCCGAAGGCAAGGCTGGCTATCGGGCCGATGAGGACGCCTGCGAAGATATACGCAGGTATGAGCGGTTGTCTTAAGAGGGACGCGAAGTAAGCCAGTATGGCGGCAGCAGCGATGATAAGCCCGATTTCCACCAGGATCAGCTCATCGACCGACTTGATTATACTGTTTAGCTCCGCCTGCGCGAATACGCTTGGTATGAGGAACAGCATCAAGCCTACTCCTAGCGTTACCAGACTTATCTTTTTCATCCCTAGTATTATGATATAGTTAATAAATGCTTTGCGTTGGGGATTATCGGCGGTCAGCCCAGCCTTATGAGCTCCGGCAGCTTCCCGGCGGTGCCGATCTTATCGCCCTTTATGATTAGTACGCCGTCTATCTGACCTGAGAATCGCTTCGTTAAGGAGAGTCCCTTACTTATCCCGCCTTCGCCTTTGACTTCGTTCGCTATCGCGGTGGCAGCTGCATCCGCGAGCGACGTTGACTTGGCGCATACCGTGACTGCATCGGCCTCCCCGAAGCTTATCGAGTGGCCGACGCTCGCCGAGGATGTACATATGCCGTAAGTCGCTTTCCCGGGGTTGATGATGAAGCCGATCTTGTTGCTCAAGGGAGAATCGCCGGCGTAGATAGATATAGTGAATTTCTTGTCTCCGCGGATGCATATATCGCCACCGTTCTCGACTATTATCCATTTTGCGCCCCATTCTTCACTTTCGGCTGCGATACGCTCCGATGTGGCTCCGGCTACAGCGGCCAGTGGCCCGACATCGAAAGGTTCGGCTGCGGATGCGAGAGTCTTTGCGATCGGTGGCGCATCCTTGAGGAGCTTTAAAGGTTTGAGCGAGGTCTCGAACTCCGGCTGTTCGGCGATATAAGCCTCCAACTCCTGTCTATTCTGTGTGATCAGTCTCTTTACCTTATCACTGATATCTATATCAGACTTGACCTTCAGAATGGTGTCCTTGTAATGAAATTCTTCTTCCATCGCGAATCAGTAGAAATAGAAAGATATAATGACCCATAGGTCTTTAATACTCCGGCAGTTTCAAGGCCCTGCGCGGGCATGCATCGATGCAGTTCTTGCATAAAACGCATTTGTCCTCATCATAGACTACTTTGCCATCTTTATCAAAGGAGAAGCATTTGGTGGGACATAGCGAGATACATGCGCCGCAGTCTATACACTTCTCGGGGTCTTTTATCACAGCGTTCTTCAATTCCTTGGCTTCAACGCCTTCCTTCTTGAAGAATTCAACAGCTTTCTTCTCATCAGAGTCTTCGAACCTCACGACTGCGAAATCAGTAGCGTCTGCCCTGAGGACGTCGAGAAGCACTCCGGCTTCACGCGCACATTTAGCTATTATCGGCTCGTCTACATTATCCGCGTTGAATTTGAGCAGGTATCTTTTTGTCATTTCGCACCTCCCACTATGGACCCAGAGACATCCTCAGCCTTTATTATGCCGAGTACCTCTCCCTTCAGCCCCACAACGGGCAAAGCAGATATCCGGTTTCGCTGCAGCCGCTCCGCGATGAGTTCCAAGGTCTCATTTGATTTCGCTGTAACGACGTTCTTGGTAGCGATGTCCTTCAGTCTGTTCTTCCCGCTACAGACAGCCTTCGCTATGTCCCATGAAGTCACTATCCCTGTGAGCTTATCCTTGTCGACCACAGGTATGTGGTCGATTCCCTTCTTGCTCATGAGCCGCGCGGCCTCTTCGATGCTTGCATCGGGGCCGAGGGAGATAGCCTTCCTCATCACATCTTGCGCATATTTCTCCCCATGCTTGAGCGGCTTGAACGAAGTCTCCGGGAATCGCTCAAGAGGCTCTGTCAGGAGGAACTCACCCTTTTGGATCTTCTTCTTGAGGATGTCTGCTATCTCTCTTGCCGTCTTCAGTGGGGCCATCGAGGATGTCCTGACTTCCTTGCCGTTGATCTCGATGCTGCCAGACCGCAGCTGTTCGTAGTTCACCTCTTTCACTGCGGGCCTTGAGCGTGATGGGACTGAGTAGTCTAGGATCTTTGTCCATATCTCGGAATCGCGGATCGCTGTTTGCTTTGCTATCTTCTCGTTGAGTATGGGTATCGGAACACCGATGCCGACGTACAGGCTGACGCCGTATCTCTCGAAGGTACCACCCTTGATGAATCTCGGGTCTGCCTTCTTGAGGTCGCACTTGACTGCCAGCGTCGCTGCACTGCCGGTAGGCACACCGTTCTTCCTAGGTACTGTTGTATTGAATTGGGTCCCCTCGCCGATGACGTATCCTTCGGCACCCGCCAGAAATATCTTCGTTCCAAAGCCTATAGTCTCGAGGTATGGATCGTTGATGAGCGGCGATAACTGGGACGCTGTAGTGTAAGTCACGTTCCCGTAGTTCGGCGCCAGCTTGCCCATGTATGTGTAAATGGTCTTCTCAGATGAATTGGTTGCAGCCGCATAATTCTGATATGCGTTTCTTGGGTTGAGGAGGATAGCCTGGTTGAGGTCATCGATAGTGATCTTAGTGTTGAGCTTCTTTCGCGGATAACAGTCAGTCCCGTACGAGGTCGCCCTGACCTCTATCTCCTCGCCCTTGACCAGGTCTTCGATTACATGGGCTCCGCCGTACTCGAAGCCCTCGGTTTGACTTAGCTCACTGGCTCCGATGTATGCGTCTACTGCCGCTAGGCCTGTGTATGCCTCCACGTCATTCAGCCATACCTTCTGCATTTTTATCGGCGGCTCTGAGTGACCGAAATTGAGTAAGGCACCTGAAGAGCACATTGCGCCGAAGGTTCCAGTAGTAACGACGTCAACATCCTTCGCGGCCTTTTTCACCCCGTGCTTGTCGACATAGTCGATCATCTCTTCGGCGGTGAGCACTAGGGCATCACCGCTCTTGATCCTCTTGTTTATCTCAGCAACAGTCTTTGTCATCGGGATATCTTTCTCTAGGGATATATAAAGCGCGATTTTATTTTTATTACCTTTAGTAATACTCTGCTTTTAAGCCGGGAGCGTCAAATTCCCAAGTGACAATAGATGACAAGACTCGTAGATACGCATGCACACCTGGATTTTCCTGAGTTTGACACTAGCCGTGAGGATGTCCTTGCGCGCGCAAAGAAGGCTGATATAACCATCGTTAACTGCCTCTTGAACCCGGAGGGTTTAAGGAAGATCGCCCCATACCTTGATAAATTCGATATTCGCATCTCTATCGGCGCCACACCGTATAACCTGGAGCCCGGCTACTTTGAGTCGCAGATGGATATGATGAATGAGAACAGGGATTCCCTCGTCGCTATCGGCGAGGTGGGCCTTGATTATCACTGGGTCAAGGACAAGGACGGGCGCGAGAAGGAGCAGGAGAACTTCCTAAAAGTAATAGAGCTGGCGAAGAGGCTGGACAAGCCATTGTTGATACATTCGCGCAATTCGGAGAAGCCATGTCTGGACCTGTTGGAGGCAGAGGAGGCCAAAAAAGTGGTAATGCACTGTTTCTCGGGTTCCTTAAACGAGGCCCTGCGCGCAGTCGAGTTAGGCTACTTGATATCGATACCTACGAACATCGTCCGCTCCAGGCAGAAGCAGGAGCTCGCGAAGGAGCTGCCTTTGGAATCTATAGTCCTTGAGACTGATGCGCCATATCTAGCTCCGGAGCCGGATGCCATCAACGAGCCGGTCAATGTGAGAATCACGGCTTCGAAGATAGCTGGGATAAAGAGATTGGATCTCGGAGTCGTGGCTGAGCAGACGACCAAGAATGCCTGTCAGTTCTTCGGCTTATAATCCTGGTATACCCACTCTGCGTCGGATTTCTCGTACTTGACCATGTCGCCGGCCTCGAAGAAAAGCCCTATCTCCCTCTTTGCGGTCTCTTCCGAGTCAGAAGCGTGGATGACATTTCGCCTCAATTCGATCCCGAAGTCTCCGCGGATGCTGCCCGCGTCAGCCTGTTTGGGGTCGGTCGCACCCATCATCTTGCGGATGAGCTGTATACAGAACTCACCTTCGATTACGCCGACCAGGACCGGCCCGGAGGTCACATATTCGACCAGCGGACCGAAGAATTCCTTGCCCTTGTGGGGGTTATAAAGCTCTTCGGCTTTCTCGTCGGACAATCTAAGGAGCTTGAGGGCTACGAACTTAAGGCCCCTGCGTTCGAACCTCCCTATGATCTCGCCGATAAGGTTCCTTTGCACCGTATCAGGCTTTAGCATGATGAAGGTCCGTTCCATCTTATTTCTTTTTCGCTTTCGCAGCCGCCTTCTTCTTCTTGGGCTCTTTCTTCTCCTCAGGCTTCTTCTCCTCTACGGTCGCGGTCTTCTCTTTCGGGGCTTTGGCCTTCTTCTCCTCAGCCTCCTCTTTCGGCTTCTCCGTGGGTGCCGCTGTCTGCAGCCCCTTTACCCTGACCGCCTTTTCCTTCCTGTAATCCTCAGTCCACTTGACCTTTCGTGCGCTCCTTCCGAGCTTGGCGTTCTTCTCGCACTTCGAGCAGCAATATGTAGATACGGCGCCCGAGTATGCCACGACCATCAAGCCAGTCCCGACTTCGATCTCCTTACCACAAAAAGAGCATTTCCTGTTTGTTACCATTATACCGCCCTCACATCCCTCTCAGTCTCCTTGAGCATGAGCAGGTCATTCTCCCTTACAGGGCCCCGGACATTCCTCCGCAGAAGCGTCCCCTTGTTCTTGCCCTCCAGGACTCTTGCTAGGCATTGGTAGCACTCGCCGTATAATCCTACTTTCTTGAAGACCTTGACGACTTGGGCCGGCACAGCGCCGGATGTTTCGACCTGGCTGCCCTGTTTCTTGGATCTTTCTTCCTTCGTTTCCTCTTTCGGAGCTTCCGCCTTCGACTTTTCTTTTTTCTCTCCGACTGGCTTCTCTTCAGTCACATCAGCCTTCGGCTTTGCTTCCTCATCACTAGGCTTATCGGTCATCTTTCAGGATTATTCTTTAGCCTCTTCAGCTTTCTCCTCAGCCTTCTCTTCCTTGGCTTCAGGAGCGGTTTCTTCCTTGGCTTTCTCCTTCGGGGCTTCCGCCTTCTTCTTCTCAGCCTCTTCTTTCGGCTTCTCAGCAGGCTTTGTTTCCTCTTTCGGAGCTTCAGGAGCCGCCTCAGCCTTCTTCTCTTCCTTCTTGGCTTCCGCCTTCTCCTCTTTCTTGGCTTCTTGCTTCTCCCCAGCCGGCTTACCCAGCTCTTTTTGCACGGCCTCGACTATCTTGTCGGCCTTGCCGAGTTCGAGTATGCAGACGGATGATGTGGATACCTTGAGTCCGGCAGCCTTGCCGAGCTCGTCTTTGGTCTTCGCGTATGCGAATGGTATCTTCTTCTCGCTGCAAAGGATCGGGATATGTAGCATGATCTCAGGCGGGTCCACGTCCTCAGCCATGACCACGAATTTTGCCTTGCCGCGCTCGACGGCCTTCGTGACCTCGTTAACACCTATCTTTATCTTACCACCGGAGGTCCTAGCGACCTCTAGGGCTTCCATAGCCTTGTCCGCCACAGCCTGCGGCGTCTCGAATTTCACGTATGCTGCCATTTTTTTACCTCTTTTCATCCCGCAAAGCGGTCCTTTCATAGGTAATAACCTAGAAGTAGGGTCAATATTTGCAGTTTAGGGTATAAAAAGGGTTTTTATTGCATCACACTATAATTATCCATGGCCATAGAATCTATGGCGCTGGGCCTACCCTTGCTGGGAATAATCAGCATAGTATTCGGACTGATAGTCTTGGCGATGCCTAAGATACTGAACTACTTAGTCGGTATCTACCTGATAATAATAGGCATATTGCAGGTCCTGCCGTATCTGGGAGTAGTTTTATAACTGCCTACTCGTGAGTGAAATAGCAGATAATATCGTTCTCGCCTAGGTCATCCACTCTCACGAAACCGAACCTCTCGAACTGGATGATATCATTGACCTCTAGGCCCTTGCAGTTCTTCTCGCAGAAGCCGGCTGTATTCCCTTCCGGCCCGACGACCTCGCAGCCGATGACATCCTCCGGCAGCCATTGTATCTTCTTGTCGACCTTTAGGTTCTTGCCTTCCACATACTCGGCTTCGACCGGCCGCGTGCCGGTTATCCTGATGTTGCAGAAGTTCTTGAGCCTTATCTCCTCGCCTTTCTTGAGCGCTTTTGCATCCCTCTTCGAGATGAATATCTTCACGTCCTTCCCGCTCCTCTTGACGTTTAGCTCCCTGAAACCGCGCTCTGGAAAATCAGGATGCAGTGGGACCTTCATCTTCTTTAGGTCTTTAGGTACGCCTCTTATCCAGACCTCCTCCGGCTCAGGGATGAAGAAATAGCGGTTCGCCTCCGGCTCGATGATCTTCTTGTTCTCGGCATAGAGATTCTTCCATTCGAATGAGACGTCGACCTCTCCTGCCCCCATGTTGACCATCATATTCCTGATCGCCTCCGGTCGTATGCCCCTCCGCTTAAGGGCCATGAGGGTCCCAAGCCGGGCGTCGTCCCAGCCGCCGTATTCGCCCTCTTCGATGCCCTTTTTGATCAAACTGGTCTTGAGATTCACCCCCTGCGCGCGCATCAGGCCGTTGTGTATGAAAGTCGGCGGCTTCCAGCCCAGGTAATCATATATGAACATCTGCCTTTCGGTGTTTATGATATGGTCCTTACCCCTGATGACGTGAGTGAGTCCTAGAAGATGATCGTCCACAGTCACCGAGAAGTTCATGAGCGGATAGACGTCTTGTTCTATCTTCGTCAGCGGGTGCTCCATCTTGATGACCCGCATTATCGGGAAATCCCTCAGCGCCGGGTTCTTGTGTTTGATGTCTGTCTTGAGCATCAGGGCCAACTTGCTGTTGCCCGCCTTCATAGACTCCCAGAGCTCCAGGTTCTTAGCAGGCTTGTTCTTCCTGCACGGGCATGCTTTGCCCTTGTCCTTGAGTTCCTTGAACTTCTGCTGGCCGCATTCGCAGACGTAGGCGCCTCCCCTGCTGATAAGCCGGCTCGCTATATCCTTGTAGACCTTTAGCCGCTTGCTTTGGGTTATCTTGTAATCCCAATCGATCCCCAGCCACTCCAGGTCTGATTCGATTATATCATACGCTTCCATATCTACGCGCTTCGGGTCTGTGTCTTCCACCCTGAGGATCAGTTTGCCGTCGTAGCGCTTCGCGTATTCATCGTTTAGTATGGCCGTCCGCGCATGGCCTATGTGCAAGGGGCCTGAAGGGTTCGGTGCGAATCTCAGGACGACTTTTCCTTCCATCCCTTCGGTGTTGGGCATGTCGGGGAGGCCCTCTTTGGTCTCCCGTTTCTTCTCGCCGGCTTTCGCGGCCAGTTTTTCCTTATCTTTCTTCGAGAGCTTATCGATCCGTTTGCATATTGCCTCGACCTTTGCTAGGACCTTCTTCGCATCCTTCTTTAGCTCCGGCCTCTCGCCGAGGAGCCTTCCCAGGACCGCCTTCGGATTGGCTTTTTCGTACTGCAGTGCGTTCTCGGCTGCGCATGCCTCGATTAGTTCGTCGATACTCATTTTGTGTAGTCAAGCCAGACATCTTTGCCTTCGACCTTCGCGTGCTCCTTGAACTCCTTCGGCTGTCCGGCCTGGACGATTATCTCCTTCGCGGTCACGTTCTCGGCTATCATTTCCTTAAACGATTCGATGATGGTTGCGAACGCTTTGTCGGTGTTGATCATTATAGTCACGTTTTCTGAGACCTTTAGACCGGCCTTCTTCCGCATATTCTGTACCTGCCTCATGAGGTCCCTGATAAGCCCCTCGTTGACAGTCTCCGCCTTCCGGTCAAGGTTCAGGTGGACCTTCCCCCCGGATACCTCTTTTACCATGAAGTTGCCCTTCCCCGGCTTCTTGAAGATCACTGCCTTCGAATTGCACATGTTCTTGAGGACTTCTTCCAGGTTTTTCAGATTCGCTTCCGTTTCGACATATATCTCGTCCACGGGCCATCTCAGTTTTATACCGGATTCGCTTCTCGCAGCACTTGCGGCCTCCACTATCTCCCTGACAAGCTTCATGTTCTCCTCGAGCTTCTTGTCGGCCTTTTTCTCGAATTGCGGCCAGCCCTCGAGGAAGATGGTCTTCTTCCCTGTGAGGTCCTTGTGCATGTATTCTGCGATGAAAGGCGTGAAGGGTGCCATGAGCCGCGTAAGCTCGTATAGGGTCTTGTAGAGGACTACACATGCCGCTTCTTTGTCCCTCCCTCCGGCAGAGACCCAGGTCCTGTCGCGCACGAGTTTGATGTACCAGCGTGAGAAATCCTCGAGGATGAATTCGTCCAGCTTCATCACGGCATCGAACGGTGTGAACTCGTCCAGACTCTTGCTCACCACCTCGCGTGTCGACTCCAGCGCTGACAGTATCCACTTATCTTCGACTTTCAAGTCCTTTTCATAGTCTTTTACACTACACCCCCCGGGATCGAACTCCTTTGTCATCGCATAGGTCTTGACGAACTGGTAGCAGTTCCACAGTGTGTTGAAGAGCCTGTGGGTTATCTTCATGTTCTCGAGATTGAACTTCAATTTGTCCCAGACCTGCGTCTCCTCGAGAAGGTAGAATCGTAATATATCTGCGCCGTACTCCTTGATGACGTCCTTCGGGTCGACGACGTTCCCCAGCGATTTCGACATCTTTTCGCCGTTCTTGTCCAGGACCCAGTCATTCATCAGGACGTTCTTGTAGGGCGTCTCACCGAACATTATGACGCCTTCGGTCATCACCGTGTAGAACCACCCCCGCGTCTGGTCAAGGCCCTCCGTTATGAAATCTATTGGGAAGAGCTCCTTGAACGTCTTCTGGTCCTTCGGGTATCCCAGCGACGCCCATGTCGCAGCCCCGCTCTCGAACCAGATGTCTGTTATGTCGGGGACGCGGTTCATCTCCTTCCCGCATCTCTTGCATTTGATCTTTATCTTGTTTACATACGGCACGTGCAGGTCCGGCTCGCCCTTTAGCGTCGCTGAGGCCTCCTTCTTCAATTCATCAAAGCTCCCGATCACCTTCCATTCGCCGCATTCGCATTCCCATATCGGCAGCGGGACGCCCCAGAACCTCTGCCTGGATATGCACCAATCCCGCGCCTCTTCTATCCAGTTCTGGAAGCGCTTCTCGCCTGCCCAGTCTGGTATCCAGTTGACCTTCTTGTTTTCCTTTAGAAGCTCTTCCTTGACCTTCTCCACGCTGATGAACCACTGCGGCGAGGCCCTGTAGATTATCGGGCTCTTGCACCTCCAGCAGTGCGCATACCTATGGGTTATCTCCTTCTCGCCTACAAGATAGCCCTTGTCCCGCAGCGTGTTGATGACCATGTCATCAGCATCTTTGACATACATGCCCTTGAACCTGCCGCCATCTTCAGTGTATCTGCCGTTCTCGCCGACCGGCGAAAACACCGGCAGCCCGTATTTCATGCCGACGCTGTAGTCCTCCTGCCCGTGTCCGGGCGCGGTGTGGACGCAGCCCGTACCGTCCTCCAGTGTGACGAAGTCGGCTACGAGGACTGAATGTATCTTCGGGTTCTCGGTCTCCAATTCTCGGTTCGCAGGGACTTCTTCGCCCAGGACGAACTCATATTCGAGTCCTTCGAGCTCCCGCCCCTTCTTGGTACCTGTTATCTTGAACTTGTCCACCTCTGCGTCTTTCATAACTGTCTCGACCAGGTCCTTTGCCATGATCCAGGTCTCGTCGCCCACCTTCACCTGCGCGTACTCGTACTTCGGGTTCACCGAGACGGCGAGGTTAGAGGGCAGGGTCCATGGTGTCGTGGTCCAGATTATGATGAACTCGCCTTTCTTCCCCTTTAGAGGGAACTTGACGTATATCGAGAAGTCCTTCACATCGCGGTATTCGTCCGTCGCTTCGTATCCCGCCAGAGCGGTCTCGCAGCGGGCGCACCAGGCGGTGGTCGCCTTGCCCTTATAAAGCAGGCCCTTCTCCTGCGCGCGCTTGAAGAACGCCCACGAGGAGTCGATGTAGCTGTTGTTTAGCGTGAGATATGGGTCGTCGAAATCCCAGTGCAGCCCCATCCTCCTGTAGGATTCGTTGAAGATGCCCACGAACTTCAACGCGCGCTCACGGCATTTGTCGATGAACTTCTCTGCCCCGAAGGCCTTGATCTCATCCTTCGTCTTCAGGCCGAGCTCCTCCTCCACTTTGACCTCGATCGGCAGGCCGTGGCAGTCGTAGCCTGGCTGGAGCCAGACGTTCTGGCCGTTCATCACCCGGTATTTCAGGAGGGGGTCGCGGATGGCCCTGGTCCTCGCGTGGCCCATATGAGGATAACCGTTCACATAGGGGGGCCCGTCAAGGTAATAGAACTTCTCGCCCTTCTTGTTCTTCTCACGGATAAGGCTGAACAGCCCTATCTCGTCCCAGTACTTCAGAATCTCCTTCTCTATCTCTAACGGTTTGAACGGTTCCATAGAAGACGGTAATTTTGATAAAGCAGGGTTAAAAATTCGCTTGGCCGCATGCGTCCACATATCCGGCTATATCGCCCAGGCCCTCACAGAACGCATCCTTGATCCCAGACTCAAGCGCCTCGCACCGTGCATCGCAGTCGGGAGCCCCGTCCCCGCTGTATCTGCACTCGATTTCCGCCGTGAATGGGTTCGCATACAATTCGATGATGCCGCAGTCCATCACGTCAGGTTCGCTTGTTATGGTCGAATAGCAATAGGTTCTGCCCTCCAGCTGGGTCTTCCCCACGAAACTGAGTGTCTCGTTGTGGTCGCCGAAGTCCTCTGTCCTCTGTTTGTCCGTTAACATATAGCAATCCGGGTCGCTGGTCATCCCCTTGAGATATTCCTCTATACTCCCGGCACTCATCACATCCTCCAGCGTCTTGCAGTAATTGATGCACTTATCGTGTTTCAAGACTGGTTTGCAGGATATCTCTTTGGTCTTTGGGAACACAAGGATCTCTATCTGCCCGCATATCTGGAGCTCTTCGCCAGCTTTGTATTCCACCACGCCTTTGCATGCGAGTTCCCCGCCGATCTCTTCGAAGCCTTTCAGGCTGACCTCGGCCCCCATCATCTCTTTGGTCTCGCCCGCCCGGCAGTCATAAGTGACGAGCTTCGCGCCTTCGGATAATGTGATCTTTCCCGTGGGTCCGCCCGCATCGCCCGAGAAGAAGATGAAGTAGACGGCTACTGCGGCTATCGCTATGACAGCTAGTATGAGAGGCAAAGGATTACGCTTCTTTCTCATCCCCATCGTGGTTCTCTTAAGGGCTTGAAGGATAAAAAATGATGGGCCCACTGGGCTTTGAACCCAGGACCTCCGGCTGACTCAGAGCTGACTCCTCTCGGGAGCTTCTTACGGGTGCGCGCGCGGCGCTCCCGCCCGTATAAGACCGGCGCTCTGACCTGGCTGAGCTATGGGCCCACCATAAAAAGCCTAAATTTAGCTAATCGTTGGTTTAAAATGGATTTTGCGCAGTATCGGCGTTCAGGATATCTTATCCCACTTGCCCAATTCGAGTATCTTGCCTATCGTGCTTCCCGCATCGATCTCCTTTTTGACGCGCTCTTCCTTCTCTTTTACGTACAGGGCCTTGTTGGCTATCTCAAGCGCGCGCTTCTTCGGTATGACTACTATGCCGTCTTCGTCCACGACTATCGCGTCTCCGGTCTCCACCTCGACACCGCAGCACCTTATCGGCACGCCCATCTCGCCCATGCCCTTCGGTTCGCCGGCGGTCGGCGTGATGTAACGCGCGAATACGGTGAACCCGAGCTGTTTTATCTCTCCCGTATCCCTCACCGCCCCGTCGATGACCAAGGCAGCGATACCCCTGTTCTTCGCACTCCTCGAGGCTAGCCCGCCCCAAAGTGCGACCTTGGAGCCCTGAGCGTCTATGACGATGATGTCGCCTTCTCTGGCGTTGTCGATGGCTTGCACCGCCTTTGACCAATCGCCGGGATAACATCTGACTGTGAATGCCCTGCCAGCGACCTTCCCCTTGTAAGATACGGGCATTAGCCCGTGCATCTCGCCCCTGTGGTGCATGGCATCGCTTATGTTGGATGTCGATACCTCCCTCAGTATCGATAAGACGTCCTTCTTCTCTTGCCTGGGTGCCGGAGATTCGCTTTCCAGGGCCTGTTTGAACTTTTTTGCCGTCCCCTCTGCGTCAGGCGCCTTCGTTATCGCTCCACCCACTATGATTATGTCCGCGCCGTTCTTGACGGCGTCAGCGATGTTGTCTAGCGTGATGCCGCCCCCGACAGCGACAGGGATGTTAACCGCAGCAACTACCTTCCCGAGTTTGTCGAAGAGGCTGACATCGACCATCTGCTGGTCTATGCCTGTGTGGACCATGACGTAGTCAGCTCCGAGAGCTTCAGCCTCTCTGGCCCGCTTGGCGATATCCTTTACATTGATCAGGTCGACAAGGACCTTGCAGCCGTAGTTCTTCCCGGCTTCCACAGCTTGTACTATGGTCTCGTCTGCGGCTGATGCGAGCACCGTCACGATGTCCGCTCCGCTCTTGGCAGCCATCTCGGTCTCGAGGTCTCCGGTGTCCGCGACTTTCAGGTCTGCTAAGATGGTGTGCCCCGGATACCGCTTCTTGACTGCGCGGACTGCATTCATGCCGCCCGACTTAACCAAAGGGGTGCCTACCTCTATGATATCCACGCTGCCCTTGACCTCATCGGCGACCTTGAATGCCCGCTCTAGGTCGACGAAATCCAAAGCTACTTGGAGAACTGGTTTTGACATGTTTCTGCCCCCGATAATATTGATGAAGGAGCGATAAAAAGCGGTTTTTTTAACACGTGCCGTAAATTACGCATGGAGAACTTCACCCGCATCCTAAAAGAGAGCAGTCCTGTGCTTGTCCTATGTATAATAGGTGAGCTGTTCGCAGGCCTAGTCTTGGCAGGGGGCGGGGAGCTGATCGCCATGATCCCGGGGCTTTTGGTCCTTTTTCCGGCGGTACTATCACTTCGGGGCAATATCAGCAGCTCTCTGGGCAGCCGACTCGGCTCAGCCATACACCTGGGTCTTATCGACACCAAGGTCTCCTGGCTGACCTTCAAGGGCCCGACGGTCAAGGAGAATATCGCCGCCTCGACCGTTTTGAACATCATAATGTCCTTCATCCTCGGGGTCCTCGCATATATAGTCTCGATATCTGCGGGCCTCGATGCCAACATGTTCGTCCTAGTCTTCGTCTCGCTCCTCGCAGGCCTGCTTTCCGGGATCTTCCTGACATTCCTGACGCTATTCCTTGCAGTCTATACCGCCTCGAAGGGCCTTGATCCCGATAATGTCTTGACACCCTCGGTCGCGACAATAGGCGACATATTCACAGTGTTGTTCCTCTTCATATCCGCGCGCCTGGCGCTCATCCTCATTTAAATCGTTGATTCGTAAAATATTTCCAGAAATACAAACAAGATGGCCGAAATCGAAACGGTTGAAGAGATATCGGACGAAGTCGTTGCAGAGAAGAAGACGCTTAAGGAGATCCTTACAGAGATGAAAGACATCTCCGAGGCTATGATGGACTTAGCATATTCAGCCCTGCTCGTGAACAGCAAGGCCCTGGCGGAGATCGTCGTGGAGATGGAAGACCAGATGGACAAGCTCCGCTATGAGGTCGAGATAAAGGCCATGATGGCGACAAGGAACCGCGAGGATGCCGAGGACTTGACAGGCATCCTCCACGTCGCGCACGCAGCGGAGGACATCTCAAACGCGGCAAAAGATATAGTCGATGTGGTCCTCAGGGGCGAGGCGGACCACCCAGTCTTAAGGAGCATGATAGAAGAAGCGGATGAGAAATTCGTTATGGAGAAGATATCCTCTCAATCCATACTCGCTGGCAAGACTATGCGCGAACTCAAGCTGGCCACGAACACGGGCATGTATGTAGCAGCCATACGCAGGGGCCGCAGGTGGATGTATCGCCCCAGCAAAGACCTGAAACTCCAGTCCGATGATGTCCTGATAGCATCAGGAGACCACACGAGTGCCAAGGTCCTGGAGGAGCTGGCCTCCGGCAAACGGAAAGAGCTGGAGTGATGCCTCCCTTCGCTGGGGGTTATAAGACGCGTTTGCGCGTGATAAGAACCGAGATGCGGCGTTGCGAGCCAGAATGCCCGGGATGCTGGTTTTTTAAACAGCTATGCTTTAATTAGCTGAATCTAGTTACACTACATTTAATCAGCCAAGATGTACCCCCTCCCACCGCAGGCGGAAGAGACACAGAACCAGGCGAAACTGATAGTCAATATAGTCATAGTGGTCTTCCTCGTCCTGGGCCTATTGCTCATCCTCCAGCACTTCCATTTCTTGTTCCTAGGTGACGTACCAGTGCTCGGCGACTGGCTGATGGATATGTATGAGAGGATTTTCGGCCCCCCACACATACTGATTCTCCACGGGGATAACTCCATAGGCGATTGGGTGACTGTGCGGAATCGCCTTGCAGAGGAGCTGATATTCGTATCAGAGGAGCTGGACATACGCACCGCCGGCTCTGAACTCAAGATCCTCCTGCCGCGATACTCGCTTGTCATAGTGGAGGACTGCCGGACCATGGATAAGACCATACTGCTGAACCTGGACGAATATGTCGCGGGCGGCGGCAATATAATCTGGGTGGGCGACGCCGGCACCATAGGCGATGTCACATACAACGGCCAGCAGATAGCCAGGCAGGGGGGCTGGGACCGCGATATCGTGTGCGTGAACAAGCAGACCATGCTTAGCTGCAACTGCTCGACTGTCAAAGCCGGCAGCGATTGCATCGTGCAGGATGACAAGGCCGAACAGACCAAGCTGACCTTCAGCAACCGCCTCGGTGTATCCTTCCTTGAGAATGTGGAGGCCTCGGAGCCCGTCATGAACATCGTGGACACGCGCCATTGGGTCGTCCTGGGCCTGTTAAGATCATTCACCCTCAAGAATGTGGACCTCTTCGCATCAGTAGACCCGAAATACGATGCGGGCCGCCTGGCTAACATAGTCGATGACGACGGCAAGATATACCCCGGCGTGGTCATACAGGATAAGTTCGGCTCCAGCGGTATGGTCGTATATTTCGCCTACGCGCCGGAGGAGACGATGGAGATATTGAAGCCGCTGGTGGAGCGGTTGAGATATTGAGGACAGCAACTAACCTGCATATGTAGCCATGTCAGTGTTAATGTCGGTGTTATTATATGCTATTAGATTATAGTTATATTAACAACGTACCTTAAACTTTATATGCTTGAATGCATTAATCTAGCGAATTGACCAAAATGGCCGATGTGGATTATGTCATAGGACGCCTTCACGGCATAAACGAATTGGTGAAGATACTGCGCGACTTAGTCAAGACGAAAGCAGGCGCCCAGAAGACCGAGATAATCCAGGTAATGACCGAGCATATCTCTTCACAGCTAGATTCGGTACTCGCAGAGTTCCAGGAGATGCCTCACCCGCCCGAGAAGAAGGAGCTTGCAGAGGCCATACAAGAGAAGCATGCCGAATCGAAGAACAAGATCGAGGAGGCGCCGACGCCTGAGAAGAAACTCGAACAGCACAGCAAGAGCGTCGATGAGTTACTCAAAGACCTCGAGAGCCTGAGGAACGAATAGGATTCGCACCCTCGGACCTATCCATTTTTATTGCCCATCTCATTTACTTTACGGGTGTATTGTGAGATGAAAAAGTTCATTACTCTAGCCTTAGGTGCCGTATTGGTATTTTCTGCTTCAGCTTACGGCATGGCCACTGATGGCGTTTCTATCGGGTTTTCCGAGAATCTTTTCCTTTGCCTCGCACCGTTCGTTGTGTTCATAGCCATCTTCTTCTGGGGCCTTCAGAAGAAGACGCGCAAGAATCAGGTCATAAAAGCGGGTTATGTGCTGATCGGGGTGGAGATACTCTTCTGCGGGATCCTGCCGATAATGACCGAGGCAGGTCCTTACTTCAAGATATACTGGGCTTCCGTCCCGCTGGCGATGGTCTCGCTCAGTCTGACTTACATGGCATATCGTCGCATCAAGGACCGGGAATATGAGACGCTTCTCATCAACGAGATCGTCAAGGGGAATGTCAGCGCCGATATGATGATGGATGCCGGCCCATGCACTAGCGAGTCTGTGGTCGCCGAAGAGGAGGCTAAGCCCGATAAACTCCAGAAAAAGGGCGAGCATGAGGCCATACAGACTGAAGTAGCATTGGAAGCGCGCACTCCTGCGAAGGCCAAGAGGCCTGCCAAAGCCAAGAAAACGAAGAAGAGCAAGGCCAAGGCCGTTGCCAAGAAAAAAGCAAAAAAGTCGGCTAAGGCCAAGAAGAGCAACAAATCAAAAAAGAGCAAATCTAAGGCCAAGAAGACATCAAGATCGAAATCTGCCAAAAAGGCGAAGCCCAAAGCCAAGAAGGCCAAGAAGAAGCCCATGAAAAAGAAGGCCGCGAAGAAAACAAAGCCTGCGAGCAAGAAATAAGAGTTTTAATACCAGTAAGCGGCAAACTATACGTGACCGGTACTACTTCTGATCCTGTCTCGGATTTCAAATACTACAAGGGCATGTCTGCTGCAGAACTAGTCGATGCACTGGGCAGTGTCGGCTACCAGGCTTCCAATCTGAAGAAGGCTGCAGACATCATCACGCGGATGAGAAAAGACGGCGCTAAGATATTCCTTAGCTTCACTTCCAACATGGCATCTTCCGGGCTGCGGGGCCTGTTCGCCCAGATGATCGCGCGCGGCATGGTCGACGTAGTGATAACTACCGTCGGCAGCATCGAGGAGGATTTCATAAAGGCACATGAAGGAAAGTTCTTTATAGGGAGCTTTGATGAGGATGATGAGGCACTGGGCGACAAGGGGATAAATCGCATAGGCAATATATTGGTCCCTTCTGAGAGTTATCAGCTATTTGAAAAACTGGTCAAACCGGCCCTGCGGGAGCTGATCCGCCCCGATGCGTCTATAACGCCATCCGAGCTAATACACGGCCTTGGCGCCTATTGCGAAGACGAGGATTCGATACTGCATCAGGCGCGCAAGATGGGCGTCCCGATATACTGTCCTGCGATAACCGACGGCAGTATGGGCTTCCAGCTGCAGGAGCTGAGGAACGAGCGGCAGTTCCAGATAGATGTGGTAGCCGACATGAAGAATATAGCGCTCGAAGCCGGGATGGATGACAAGATAGGGATAATCGCACTTGGCGGAGGCGTAGCCAAGCATCATGCCATCTTGGCAAACATCATAAACGGCGGCGCAGATTATGCCGTATACATCACAACAGCGCACCAGCATTCCGGGTCGCTCTCCGGCGCTACGACCCAGGAGGCCAAGTCATGGGGCAAGATAAAATCCGAGGGTGACGCGGTCACGGTCCATGGTGATGTCACGTTGGTCTTTCCCCTGGTCCTGGCGCGAGTCTTTGAGGGGTTGGGCGCAGATATCTAAGATGGTGGAAATCCCCGATGAGCTGTTGGGAAACAAGGAGCCGTTTTTCGTGTGTTCGAGGTCTGTCCTGCGCACGCAGGTGGATGCCCTCAGGGCACTTGGCGCAGATGTATTCTATTCAGTGAAGACCAATCCGCATAAAGATATCTTAAAACATCTTGTATCGTTTGGCGTCGGCCTCTCCCTCTCCGATCCGGCGCAAGTTGCTTTGCTCGAGACAATGCCCCCCGATTCGACGTATTACCAGCGCGCCCTGACACGGGAGCGTGTTCGTTCGATGGTGGCCAAGGGGGTAAAGGACTTCATAGTCGACTCTGCAGCCGCATTTGACAATGTATTGGCGGAGGTTTCAGATATTGAAACAGCTTCCATAACAGTGCGTTTGAGGCAGGGGGCCGGGTTCTCCAACGATTATTCCGGCGATTATGTTCCTGGTTTGTCGAGGGAGAAAGCATTGGAGCTGGTCGCCAGGTGCGCGCAGCGGGGTATTAAGACCGGAGTTCTCCATCATGCTTCATCACAGGTCTGCGACCCGGATGCATGGGAATCAAAGTTTAAGGAACTTCATGATTTCGTATCCGATTCCGGCGTAGATATCGTTAACCTCGGCGGCGGGGTACCCGTGGACTATTCCGGTTCCGACAGACATCTTGAGGGCATCGATGGTGTTTTGAAGTCTGGTATCTCCGAGCTTAAGTCTGCCGGTTGCAGGGTCATCTGCGAGCCCGGGAGGTTCATAGCAGCCCCTGCTTGCAGTCTGGTCACGCGTGTCGAATTGCTCGATGATGAGAAGGCGGTCTTGAACGCATCTCTTTATTCGACGCACATCGATTCCATACTCGCGGGGATAAAACTGCCATTCAGGCGCATCGGTGTTGCAGATAATGAAACGATTCGTGAATATGCCCTGTTAGGTTCGTCACTATGCAATCTCGATGTATTCAATCATTCAGCATCACTCCCCAGGTTATCGGCGGGCGACATTATAGTGTTTGACAACGCGGGCGCCTACAATGCCTCATCGGAGTTCTCATCTGGCGACTTGGAGCTATTTATGGTCGACTAGTTGTAATGTAATCTGTAGTGTAACTTCTAGTGATGTGATTCGAACGGGTTGTAGTGTAAAAATGGAGATACGGAACAAGACCAGGGGCACTATCATCGCGCGCGATGCGGGGTATGCGAAGTCGTTCATGTCGCGCCTACGGGGTCTGATGTTCACTAGGCGCCCTCGCCCGCTTGTCATCGAGGCCCCATCCCAGAGCATAAGCGAATCCTCGATACACATGTTCTTCATGCTCTATCCCATAGATGTCATCTGGGCCGATGAGGTTGGCCTGGTGGTCGATATGCACCGCCGCGCAGGTAGGTTCGCTTTGAGGATATTCAAGCCCAGGTTTCCGGCCAAGTATGTCATAGAGCTGCCGGTCGGCACCATCGATGAGAGCAGAACCCAGCCAGGCGACGAGCTCTCACTATTGTAGACGGCGCCTGAATACAGTAAAGTATTTATCTTAGCCCCCATAAAGATAGCATGATCGTATTCTCGAGCGAGAAGTCGGCAGCACTTGCAAAAGAGGTCTCGGCCGGTCTTGGGGCAAAGAACGGCGAGATCAAAAAAGAAGTATTCCCGGACGGCGAGATATATGTCCGCCTCATGGATAAGGTCTCCGGCCAGGACTGCATAATGATCCATACCGCACGGGACAACAGCGATATAGTAGAGCTCATACTGGTCTTGAGCGCCTTGAAAGACAACAAGGCAAAGAAGATAATATGCATCATCCCCTACCTTGCATACAGCCGCCAAGACAAGGCATTCTTAGAGGGCGAGGCAGTGAGTGCGCGCACATTGCTCAAGATAATCGACTCGTTCGCAGACAAGATAATACTCGTTAATGCACACTTCCTTGAAGAAGCGGGCAAGTTCGACTTCGGCGGGGTGGAGATAACCAATCTGGATGCGTTCCCCCTCCTTGCGGAATATTTCAGCAAGGTGGGCGATGCAGTAGTGATCGCACCCGACCAGGGTTCATTGAAGTACGCTGCCGATGCAGCGAAGGTCATAGGCTGCCCGTTCGATTACCTTATCAAGAAGAGGCTTTCCGGCGACGACGTCGAGATGCAGCCCAAGGAAGTCGATATAAGCGGGAAGAACGCCATAATCCTCGATGATATCATCTCGACGGGCGGCACCATGGTCAAGGCTTCCGAGAAGCTTAAGTCGCAAGGTGCGAAAGCCGTCTATATCGGCTGCGTGCACGGTGTATTCTCGAAGGGCGTAGACATGTTCAAATCAGCCAAAGAAGTCGTTTCGACCGATTCAATTCCCTGCGGCCTCTGCAAGATATCGCTCGCACCCATCATAATAGAAGCCCTTAAGTGATCTAATCGCTCTATTCAATCTAATCAGCTAACCCAAGGATACTTTAAGCTCCTTCCCTGTCTTGAAATCGATAGATGTTATGCGCCCGGTCCCTCTGATGTCCTCTTCCAGTTCCTGCGCCAGTTTTAGCTTCTTCTCAGGGAGTTCTAGCTTTATCTTCTCGAGTTCGGCCCCGAGGGACATGCCGCCATCGGTCTTGAGCTTCCTGATAGCATCGACGATATCGACCATCAGGTCGCCGTATTCGGAGGCCTCTTTGAAGGTCAATCCCTTCTCGAGCTCCGGGTAGCTCTGTTCATGCACCGATCCCGAACCCGGGAACAGCTCCGAGTATATCTCCGCGGTTATGTGCGGGCAAAGGGGCGCCAGGAGCCTTGTTATCCCCTCTAAGACATAATGTAGTGTAAATTGCGCTGCATATCGTGATTCATCCCCGTATATCTCCGGCTTATACAGGCGATGCTTCACCATCTCGAGGTAGTAATCCGCAAGCTCGTGCCATACGAACGTCCGTATGCCCTGTACTACGGGATTGAAGCTGTACTTGTCCAGGGACTTGTTGCACTGCTGGGCGAGTTCTTGGATGCGCGTCAGCATCCATTTGTCGACCAGCCTGAGCTTTGGCTCTTTCCCCGCCTTGAAATCCTCCAAGTGTTTCTCTATGAACCTGCAGACGTTCCAGAACTTCGTGAGGAACCTCTCACTGTGCTCGCATTCATCCCAGGAGAATGGGTAGTCTTCGCCCAAGGAGCCGACAGCAGCCCATTGCCGCGTAGCGTCAGCGGTATATTTCTCGAATACCGCCTCCGGCTCGATGACGTTGCCCAGCGATTTCGACATCTTTTTCCCATCGGGGCCTGCTACCATGCCGTTGATCATCAAGTCTTTGAAGCATGGCTTGCCTGTAAGGATGAGGTCCCTGAATATCGTATAGAACGTCCAGGTCCTGATTATCTCGTATCCTTGCGGCCTGAGGCTCGCGGGATAAGTCTTTGAGAAGAACTCCTCATCTTTGCCCCATTTGCTTATAGCCAGCGGAGTCAGCGAGGAATCGATCCAGCAGTCGCAGACATCTTCGTCCCCCTTGGCTTCGCCGCCGCACTTGCACTTCTTCGTAGTCCCGCGCGGGTCGACTGGGAGTTCTGACTCTTCTGCCGGTATTATCTCGCCGCACTCCCTGCATGACCAGAAGGGTATCGGTGTACCCCACACCCTTTGCCGGGAGATTATCCAGTCCCAATCCATCGCGTCGGACCAGTCTTCGAGCCTGCCGCGCATGTATCCGGGATACCAACCCATACTGTTCGCAGCCTTCTTTATCTTCGAACGCGAATCGACGACCTTGATGAACCATTGTTCCAGGGGGAGGAGCTCAATCGGAGTGTTGCATGAGCCCCGTTCGGTGTGGCACAAGACATTATGCTCATAATCCTCGACTTTCCTTATCCGGCCCTCCCTTTCGAGTTCTTCGACTATCTGTTTTCTCGCCTCGGCAGTCTTCAGGCCCTGGAACTTACCCGCCACTGCGGACATCTTGCCGTCTTCTGTTATCGCTTCCACTACCGGGAGCTTGTATTTCTTCTGCCACCTGACGTCCTGCTCGTCGCCGAAGGTGCATAAATAGACTACGCCGGTCCCGAACTCCTTGTCCACTGCCTCGTCGGACATTATCTTTGCCCTCTGGCCGAATATCGGCAGCGTGACTTCCTTCCCGACAAAACTCTTATACCGTTGGTCTTTGGGGTGCACGAACACCGCCACGCACGCCGGCATGAGTTCAGGCCGTGTAGTGGCGATCGTTATCCTATGCCCGCCTTCTACATCCAGGTCGATATAGTACAACTTGCCAGGCATGCTGACGTGGCCCACCTCGGCCTTCGCCAGGGCTGTGCCGCACTTGCAGCACCATAATACGGGATGCTTCGCCCTGTAGAGTAACTTTTGATTATAGAATGAAAGCAGACTGCCCTGCACCATGGCCTTATAGTCGCCGCTCATCGTCCTGTAGCTCTGTGACCAGTCGGTGCTGTAGCCGAGCGATTCGAACTGGGTCTTCATCCTCCCGATGGCATTGTCGGTCCATTCCATACAGGCCTTGATGAACCTTTCACGCTCTTCCTTCTTGACGCCGACCTTCTTCTCGACCGCTAATTCGGTCGGCAGGCCGTGGCAGTCGAATCCCTGCGGCAGCAGGACATTGAAGCCCTTCATCCGCTTGTAGCGCGCGATGAAATCTATCCATGCATGGTTGAAGATGTGCCCTAGGTGCAAGCTTCCTGATGTGAATGGCGGAGGGGTGTCGATCGAGTATACCGGCCGCTCGTCAAGCTGGAACTTATGCGTGTCTTTGTCAGCCCATTCCTTCTGCCACTTCTTCTCGATTTCCGAATCGAATCTCTTTGAAAGCATGCTCGGCTCTATTTTGAAGTTTGTGAGTAAAAATCCAACTTGTCCAAATCGAACTCCTTTAGCGTCTCGAAGACCCTGTTCGCGCCGGCCTCTTTCAGCTCTTTCTCGCTGCAGGCCCCGGTCGCCACAGCCACTACCGGGATCCCGGCAGCCTTGGCGGCGGTGATCCCGACTACGGTGTCCTCGACAACCAGGCAGTCCGCAGGCGCGAGTCCCAGCTCCTCTGCGGCCTTGAGGAATATCGCCGGGTCGGGCTTTGCGTTCTCCACGGCATCCGAGGTCAATACCACATTGAAATAGTCCCTTAACCCTGTATTCTCCAGTACCACATCAGCTGTGTTCCCTCTCGCGGATGTAGCCAGCCCCACCTTCAGACCTCTTCGCTCACTACAGGCCTTCAGCAGTTCATGTACTCCAGGCAGGACCACAAGCCCGTCAGACGTCTTCATGAACTCGTCGCGTATGTTCCTCACTATCTGCTTTATCTCCTCGTTATCGAAGTCATAGCCTTTCGCCATAAGGAGCGACCTCATGATATTGGTCGAACGCTGCCCAAACCTCGAAAGAACATCCTTCGGGTCCACGTCTATCCCGAGTTCCTCCTTCAGTATCTTGATGTATGCTTTCAGATATGGTGTAGTCGTCTCCACTAATGTCCCGTCCATATCGAATATTATGCCCTTCGTCATTTCCTTTCGTCTATCAATCGCTTGCAGATCCCGAAGATATCGTTTGGATCCTCGAGCATGTTTACTCCTTCCGATCCCAGCTTCTTTAGGTTCTCCAGGTCTACCTTGCGAGGCGTCACTTTGACTTTGATGTCCTCCTCTCGATCACATAAGAATGCTGGTATGGTTGTCTCTTTTGTCTTTGGGTGGTCGGTCGGCAGGACGTAGACTGGTGTCTTGTACTTGAGCGCCAGAGATGCGGCATTCGTTACAATCGTATCGGCTATGCCATGGGCTATCTTGGCCAGACTGTTTGATGTCGCAGGCGCGATTAACAATGCAGCGTAGCGCCCGGTATAGAACCGCCCTGTCTTGAAGGATGAAGCTCCCTGTGAGGACTGGAGGAATACCTCTTCGTAGTATTCTCCCGGCGAGATGTGGCTTATCATCTCACGGATGCCGTATACCCTTGTTACCTCTTCGGCGCTCGCGGACATGAACGTAGTTATCCTCGGGTCCAGCTCCTCCTTAACCTTCCTGAAAGCCTGTAAGCTCTCAGTTAAGCATTCTCCTGCTCCTGTTATGGCCCATGCGATGTTTATCGCCTCAGCGTCGTCATCCATTCTCTAATAGCGACTCTCCAATACCGTGTCGTCGAGTACGCTCCCGCTAGCTTCTCCGATGCGCAGCCCATCCACAAGTTCCTTGAACCGCCCGCCCGATAGCCCATCAGCCAGCATCGCAGCACCGACTGCGGCATTGCTCGATCCCTTTGCTCTATTCAACTTAACGACTGTTAGGTCCAATGATCCCCGGAGTTTCTTCTCGACATCCCCGGACCTCGAGCCGGATAATACGATCTCTTTCGGCTCGCCCGTTATGGATATGCGCGCGATATCTTTAAGCAACCCGTCTAAAAAGTGTTCATCGATGCCCCTGTCGCCCCCAAGCAGATCGCTTTTGCTCATCCCGCCCATCAAATAGGCTATCTCGCCGTCTATCGCCCCGCTGCTCCTTAAACCTGATGATGCGAGCGTCCCGCCGATCCCGTCGACGATGCAGCCGCCTCTCACTGCGATGAACGCATTGAAAGCAGCACCGATCTCGCATAGGATGAGATTCGTTTCACTATGTGAAACACCCAGCCTATCCGACTGGTCGACGATCGCGCAGGCCGTAGCGCAGAGTTTGTCGGGTGTCCCCATATCAATCTTGTTCCTCTTCTTGAAACTGGGGACAGTTGGGAGGTGCTTGACCGAGGGGATGACATAAGCGGGGATCTCGTTCTCCTTGAATTTCTGCAACACAGCCTCAAGCCCCATAATATTATCTTCGCCCTCTTTCTTAAGGAGTATCTCTTTGAAATCCTTCTCGTTAAGATCGGATACCTTCTTCAAAGGCAATCCGTAGCCGGACGGTGCTACTACTAAATCAGCCCCCCTCGTTGCTTCCAGAGCTATGCCTGGATCCTCTTTGATCTCGGAAGTCGCGATCGCATTCTCCTGTGCTATCGTTCCTTCGTCCATGCGTGCGAATCCCCATGTGCTTGTTCCCGGGTCTATGCCTACTACAGCCATCTCTTATCGAAAACCCCCTGCTTCGAATTCCTCCTCTATGCGCATCAATATCTCGCCGCCCCTGATTATGTTGTAGACGCGCTTGATGGTATCACCGACAACATCGACATCCAGGAGCTCCCTCCGCGCTTCTATCCCGTGCTTGATGAACAATTTCCCTATCGGGAGGTCCTCCTGCATGAGGTCGTCTTCGAACTCCTTCTCCAGTCGTTTGAGGGGGATGAACGACATCGCCCTGATCAGGGCCTTTCCATCCGGTCCGCATATCTCGACCACCCGAAAGTTCACCATATCATCAGCCTTGATATCCAGCTTTTCACTCATATCTGAGCCGGCCATCTTGATGTCTTGGGATATCGTCTTCAACTTGACCTCACCGCCTAGATATGTTTCGAGAAGCTGAGTCACCGAGCCGTTCGTGACTGCAAGCACCTTTTCAAATAGGCTCAATTCCTTCTTCCCTTCCAGTTCCGCTAATACCTCAAGCGTCTTCAATCTCTGCCCCCGAATTTTTTGCCTTTGAGACGAACACGTCTGATTCAAAACCCTTCTGTTTAAGGAACTCTGCGACTTCCAATCTTAACTGCTCTGCCTTCGCATCACCCTCGACCACCCCGAAGCACAGCGGCCCAAAGGACGACATCCCGGCCCCCACACCGCGCGCACGGAGGAAATCCAACAGCTCCTTGACCACAGGATCCTGCAGGCCTATCTCTATTTTCTTGAATCCAGTCTCCTGCAGCCGGTTGATCGCACTCCCGAAAGCAGCGATATCCTCTTCCGCCATCGCCGGCATCACATTCATCAAAACGATCCGCGAAACAGCCGCGACTTCATCAGCCCCGAGGGGGCAGTGCTTCTCGAAGACGTTTTTCTCTTCTTCGCCGTGCGCGCCACTCAGCCCAGGTGCTGCGCATACAAAACTCCAATCCTTGGGAACCTCATACCTCGCCAATACCGGCCCCGGCCTTGCGCCAGAGAAGTGCGATGGTGTGAAACCCGGTTTCTCGGATGCGTTGTGTCCTCCGTCGACCACAAATCCTCCAGTTTCAAATACTGAAACGCCTATTCCGGAGGTTCCACCCCTGTTTACAATCCGGGCGATTTCTCTCGTCGGTGCATCGACCCCATAAGATCTGGTTATCCCGGTTCCCACTGCAAGAGCCAGCTGCGTCGCGCTCCCAAGCCCGATGTGATCAGGTATGGCCTTCACGATCTCGATCTTCGCCCCCGGGATGGAGTAATGCTCCAAGATTTTCTCAGCCAGCGGCTTGATGCCATCTTCAGCCTCCAGAGTATCCGACTTCTCGACCTTGACTTCGACTCCAGGTTCTTCCAGCGCTAACCCTACACCCCCGTCAACCCTTCCGAGTCCGCCATCGAGGTCGATCAATGCTAGATGTAGCCTCGCGCCGCTTCTCACGATCATCTAAGCTCTTCCACCTTCTTCTTGTAATACGAATCCGGAGCGACCTTGGCTATGACTTTCCGATAATGCTCCAGCCTGCCAGCCGCCTCCTCGTCGATGTCCTTCCTCGAATAGTCTATCAGGAACTCGGTGAATAAACCGGGTGCGCGGTTTATCGCCTTCACATCCTGCTTGAGCGACTTTACCCCGCCGACTTCCAGTTCGAAGACAGCTGGGTCCTTCCCGCTTGAAGCCTTGACCGTAAACAGAGCCATGGCGCTCCAACGCGGGTTGTCAGATTCGTGCAGGAACCTTGGGTCCTCGACGATGTATATTCTCCCCTCGCCGCTTTCCGACAGGTTCTTGTATGTGTCACTCTCTTCATAGACCTTGAGGATGAGCGTGTCATCCTTCTTTATGAGGCCCATCGGGGCACGGTTCATCTTCCCTTTGGCATCGGTCTCGACCACTACCTCATAGGTCCCATCCTCGATTATTCCCATCCTACTTGCTTTTGACATGTTCGATCACCTTCCGTTTCTTTTCCATGGCTGATATTTGAGCCTTATGCGCCATCTCCATCAGTTTTTCCTTCCCCTCCGGCGCCATCTCTCCAATGGCCTTCTTTATCGGCGTATACGCACTCTCGCGGTATCCCGGGGTCAGTTCCTTCTCCTCCCCATCCTTGATCAGGACTGCCCTGTCGCCAACGATGACCTCACCGACCTTCGCGATCTCGATGCCCTCGCCCCGCACCGCGTCGATGACCTCCTGCGCGTCTTCTTCCCTGACAAAGACCATGAGCGAATCCAGCGATACGCCCAAGTAATCGACACCTCTCTTCTCCAGGAGCTCCAGGACTACTTCATTCACCAGCGGGTGCGTCTTATCCTCGTATATCCTCATCCCAACACCCGCGGTCTTGCACACCTCGTCCGCATCGCCGCGCAATCCTCCGTTGGTGACGTCGAGCATCGCGTGGATCTTCTCAAAGAGGCCCTTGTCGGCTAATGCCTTGCAAGATCTTATGAAATCGATATTGAGCGTCTCTTTCACGACTTCCGGGTTTCCTGAATACAAGGCGGTCGTGGCGATAGTCCCGCCTCCTGCGCCCTTCGTCATGAGGATGATATCGCCCTCCTGGACATTAGCGCGCGCTAATAGGTTCTTCGCCACGCCTATCGCGCCGACTCCCGAGACTAGGCGGTCCCCTATGACCATGTCCCCGCCGATCCGGAGGGTCGAGCCGGCGATGAGTGGGATACCCGACAGCTCCGCGACTGCCGATACGCCCGCGATGAAATCGAACAGCTTCCCGACATCGCCGTCGTCCCCGAGATGCATATCGTCTATCAGCGCCACGGGTTCGGCGCCCTTGACCATGATATCCCGCAGCGCCGCGCGCGCGACGTGGAACCCCGCTATGAAGGGGAAATCGCTCAACCGTGAGTGTGTCCCGTCGACTGACGCGACTACGATTTTATCTTCATGCTTCACGGCCCCCGCATCATCCTGGTGCATCGGGTTCATCAGCGACTCGTCACCAATAGTCTTGGCTATGAGGCGGTGGACGAAGAAGTCGCCCTCTCCGCGGCACCCCACGCCGAGGTCGTGCATCGTCGCGCCTGAGAGCGGGATCTTGAGGATCTCCTGCAGGAGGGGATCATCAGGAAGCTTCTTCGCGTTCTCGATGCCGTCGAGCATCGCATCGACCAATATACCGGCGCGCTCTTCGCCCAGGTCCTTGAACGTGAGAAGTTCATGGACTAGCCTGGATTTGACCTTAATCCTGCCAGCACCTTTGCCGAGAAGCCTATTGGCAATACCCTCTAAGTCTGTCATGCCTTACCCCTATTAATTTGTTGAGATTGAAATTAAAGTATCCACCAACCCCTTACTAGCGGTTGAGGTGGATACATTGTCAAGAATGCTATGATATGCTATAATATGCTGTATTCTTGACATAAAGCTACTCATGGACCTTGACGGGTGGTTTAAGGAGTATCGGGGGATATGCAGCGAGCTTGGGCTGGACCCTGATGAGGACCGCAGGGCGACTCAGATAGCTGAGGCGATGAGCGTAGGAAGAGAGCTCGCACTCGACGATCTAAGGAAGCTCGAGGGCAAGCCAGTCGTCGTATTCGGCGCCGGACCTTCGCTCGAGAACGGTTTAAGGGACTTCGAGAAGAAAGAGCGCCTATTGATCGCTGCCGATGGTGCGGTCTCTGCGCTCCTGGAGCACGATATGGTCCCGGAGATCACAGTCACCGACCTCGACGGCGACATCGACGACATCCTTAAGACGAATGAACTGGGGTCGATAACCGTGGTCCACGCCCACGGCGATAACATCGAAGCTTTTAAGGAAGTAGTCCCGAAGATCGGGGGAAAGCTCGTCTTCACGACCCAGGTCGAACCAACCGAGCATGTCAAGAACTTCCTCGGTTTCACTGACGGCGACCGATGCGTGGCGCTGGCCAAGCATTTCGCTGCATCCAATATTGAATTGATAGGATTCGATTTCGAGGGTGAAGTGGGCAGGTTCTCAAATCCGGAAAAGCCTTATGTCCATAAGGCAGATGAAAGAAAGAAAAAGAAACTGGAGATTGCCGAACGATTGGTCCGGCAATTCCTTGGTTAATCGAACTTATAGCCCTAAAGACCTTTTCTGGCGCTTAGTACTCTGCCATCCCTCCGAACAACTCGGAGAAGTCTTTTGCCTCGACTCCGGCAGGCAGCTGGAACTGGCTGTCAGGTATGTCGGCCAGGACTTCACAACTGGTCTCCATGTCAGGCAATGCCTCGATCTCGGCCTTTAGCTCTTCCGCAGTCGGTGTCGCAGCCATGTCCTCTTCGGTTATCGGTATCACATACCACTCGCCGAACATATTGGTGTACACCGCAGTCTCGCCATCGGAGATGACTATCATGTCCATGCTGACGCCTTCCTGCTCGAAGCTTGCCTCCATGCGCACCTTCTTGCCTTCGATCCATACGGTCGATGGCATCTCGACGCCGTCCTGGGTCACGGTCATCACACACCGTACAGGCGACCCGGCGACTATCGCATCGGCGACAGCCGACATATCCCCGGTCGTGCCCGCAGGCTCGGGAGTCGAAGGCGGCGCTGTCGGCACTTCTGCCGGCGGCGTAGTACCCGGCTCTTGCTCGTCTGCCCCAGCTGGTGGTGCAGCCGGCGGAGCGCTAGGTTGCTGTGTCATCAACAGTACTACGACGACCACGATGACCACAACGGCCACGATCGCCAAAAGCATCATCATCTGTTTTTGTTCCATTTGGTTCCCCCAAATTATTGGTATGTGAATGGGATGAATAATAAAAATCGCTATTTTTTTATCTCTGTCCGAATAATACTATGACGATGGCCCGTCCGTTTATGACTATCGCGAGAAGACTGAAGGCGTCTATTCTGCCCCGCAGGCTGCAAGCAGATATAGGCAGCACGCAGGCTCGTCTGCTCCCAGAGAACGTCGCCCTGGTGGCGAGAAAGCCGGGCCATTCCGAATATGCACCCATAATCGAGTCAGTATACGGCCACCATGGCATAACCGTGCTGTCGAGCGAAGAGCGAACCCTTCTTGAAGATGAGATCAATGCCACATACAAGCATGTCATGCGGCTGAAGGGCTCGAAGGTCGCAGACGCGATCCGCAAGGACTTCGCGAATAAGATGTGGCAGATAGACCTCGTCAGCGTCCCTGATGGGACCATAAGCCGTTTGAAGGCGAAGAATGCCAGGAGCGCGATGAAACAGCTCGTGGGCTCCACAGAACCCTCCGAGGCACTGAAGGAGCAGGAGCGGACGGGCATAAAGACGATACGGGGCGAAGCCATGCGGGCATTCAGGGACGGAGAGATATCGTCAGAGCCGACAAAGGCAGCCAATGTCGTCCACGGGCCCGACCCGAGCGCGGTGAAGATAGCCAATTGGATAACTGGCTTCCCCCTTGACCTATTCATACTGTCTTCTCATCGCGGCAGGCGCACCGCCCGCCGGGCCGCCAAAAAGCCCGCAGGCACAAAGAGATCGCGAAAAAAGAAAACCTAGGTTTTAGGCGCGATAAACGACTTTTCTACTTTTCTGCTCCACCCCGCAAATATCCTCATGCAAGTGGGAATCGTGGGGGCGCCGAACCAGGGCAAGAGCACCTTCTTCAATGCATCGACGTTAGCCGGCGCCGAAGCAGCCAACTACCCGTTCACGACGATCAAGGCGAACCAGGGTGTGGGTTATCTGCGCATCGAGTGTGTCTGTAAGGAGTTCGGCGTCAACTGCAATCCACGCCAGGGCTCCTGCACCGATGGCCAGCGTTTCGTCCCGGTCACCCTGCTCGATGTCGCTGGGCTCGTCCCGGGCGCACACCAGGGCAAAGGTCTGGGGAACCAGTTCCTGAACGACCTGAGCCAGGCGGCAGTCTTAGTCCATGTGATCGACGCCAGCGGCCAGACGAACTCGACGGGCGAGAAGGTCCCACCGGGCCAGTACGACCCCTGCGAGACCGTCAGGTTCCTCGAGCAGGAGATAGACCTCTGGTATCTATCAATACTTGATAAGAACTGGGGTAAGTTCGCGCGCAGGGTCCAGCTGGAGAAAGGCAAACTATCAGATCAAATCGCCGAGCAGTTCTCAGGGTTGGGCGTTACCGAATCGCAGGTGATACAGGCCATATCAGACTGCAAGCTGACTGAGAAGGATGCGACCCACTGGTCCGAGGACGATCTCAGGGCATTCGCGACCCGCGCTAGGGAGCTTGCAAAGCCCATGATAATCGCGGCGAACAAGATAGATGTCGAGGGTGCCTACGAGAATTACCAAAGGATGGTCAAGGAGTTCCCGCAATATACAATAATCCCGACATCCGCTGAGAGTGAATTGGCCCTGCGAAGAGCCGAGAAAGCGGGCCTTATAGACTATCTACCCGGCGACAGCGACTTCAAGATAAAAGACGAGTCGAAGCTGGACGAGAAGCAGAAGCGCGGCCTCGAGGTCATCCGCGAACTGCTCAAGAAGCACGGCTCTACCGGTGTGCAGGAAGTCCTCAACACAGCGGTCTTCGACCTCTTGGGCTACATCGCTATCTTCCCCGGCGGCGTACACAAGCTATCTGATTCCGAAGGGCGCGTCCTCCCGGATGTCTTCCTTTTGCCGCCCGAGTCGACACCCCTTGACTTCGCATACACCATCCACAGCGACCTCGGCGACAACTTCATCTGCGGCATCGAGGTCAGGACGAAGAAGAACATCGGCAAGGACCATAAGCTCAAGCACCGCGACGTCATCGAGATAATGGCGGGCAAGTGATCCGATGCAGTAGTCTCTAATTCGGTTGTCTTATTTTTAAGGTTATACCAACATAGTTATACAGGGGTCTACCATGGGTTTTGTAACTGTCAATCAAAAAGCGCTGGTCGTCATACCCAAACCTGTCAGGGATAAATGCGGCATCGAGCCGGGCGACAGGCTCAAGGTCACTTATGATGAGAAAGACGACACAGTCATAATGAAGAAGATACGCGACGTCAAGGAGATAAGCGCATCTGTCTTCGGCATGTGGAAGGACAACAAGTTTGATTTTGACAATGTGAGGTTGAGCACCGATGATAGAATTAAAAAACTACTTGCGAACAAGCTTCAATAAGCTGGTCTTGTTCGATACGAGCGTGGTCCTGGATTACCTTCGCGGCGATCCGCGGGCCAAGAGCTTCTTCGACGATTACGTCTTCGGCGGCCTTCTCACCCCCGCTATCAGCACATTGACTGTGGGCGAGCTATTCATGGGCGTCAGAGACAAGCAGGAGGAGAACACACTCAACCTGTGGCTGACCGGGCTCTTCGATGTCATCGGCTCAGACTATGAGACCCTCAAGAAAGCTGGCCTGCTCCGCCGGCAGCGCAGCATAAAGATGGGCGATGCCATGATAGCCGCTACCGCGATGGGCGAGCACATACCCCTGCTCACGAACAAGATGGAGCAGTATAGGGGACTCAACCTCAAGATATTCAAGCCATACTAAGCCCCACCTGGCTCTTTGGAACCCCTAACACAACCGCTTAAACAACCCTTTAAAACCCTCTGTTTTTTAATACCATGCCCTTAAACATTACGAAAATGGGCCTTGATCTTATTCCGTTCATGCAGACAGTCGGCATCTATGCGGTATTCGATTTCATCCCTGTCTTCCTGATACTTAAGATAACCGCCCTGATTGAGTTCGAGAAGAAGAAGCTCTTCTCCCAGCTCGTCTGGACATTGGTCTTCGCAGCATTCGTTTCCACGCCGATGTTCGTATTCATGTCGCCGCAGGACTTCCTGCTCTTCGATAGCGCATATCTGACATACGCTGCCATAGTCGCGCTGATATTCCTGGTCTACCTAGTACTTTATAATCAGGCAAAGCAGTAGAAAATGAAGAGGGTATCCAGTCTATCTAACCTTCTGGTAATCGTAGTCTTGATGATAGCCGCCATACCACACAGCTTTGCCCAGGCGCCCGCTACATCCGACCCGCTGCAGATAACCACAATCCAGTATCACTACGACCTAGAGCCTTCGACCAGCAGGATAGACCTCGAGGGGCGCAGCATCGACCCCTCCAGGAGCGTCTATCTGTATGTGGGCGTCAACCGCGTCCCTGTGACTGCCGACAACGTCAGGGCCATATTCATATATCTCACTCCTGCGACCGCGACCCTCGATCCCTCCAGCGAGATGCCTTATAGGGTCCTCACCTTCGGCGCTTCCACACAGATCGATGCCACGACCTTCAGGATAGACCTCACCCCGGGCGACCTCCAGTCTCTGCAGTCCCTTGGCACCTCATTGAGACTCTCTACTTACACATCCCCAGTCAGCCAGCCCCCGGCGGCGTTCGTCGGTGGCGGGGATGAGGCCCTTCAGGCCGGTTCGGCAGTCCAGTTCTTCCTGGGTGCCCCGGGCACAGTCCCAGGCGCTACTGGGACCTCCGCTATAGCGACCACCACATCCGCCACCTCCAGGCCTGCGACCTGCCAGAAGTCAAGTCTCTCCGGCGCAGATGTCAAGGACATATACAAGAATATATATTACCCCAGCCACCAGACGACCGGCATGCTCGGGGTGCCGACCGACGAGAACGTGGCTTCCGCTTTGGGACAATCGGCTGGCGAACAGAAGGCGGACGTCTTCAACAACATATTCCCGAGCATGGATGAGGCCGTGAAGAGCAGGACCACCCTAAGCAAGGATGCCATAAACGCGGCATCTGAGGCAGAACTCAAACAGATGGCTAAGGAGCGCTCCCTCCCTGTCGAAGGCAAGGACGAAGAGGAGCTTAGGCAGGACATGCAGGAATATCTCAGCAAATATGGCGACAAGGACTTCAAGACTCACCAGCCGATTCCTGGCTCGTCCAAGGGCGACAACTCCGGGATATCATTCGACTTCGATGGCTGCCGGCCCTGCGATGAATTCCCCATCCAGTCGGCATCAGACGTATACCAATTCGCATGCATCAAGAGTGAATCGACGCAGATACAGTTCTGCCAGGACGGCGTCGGCGAGTGCCAGGAGCCGATATCCGAGAAATCAAAGCTTAGCGAAGCAGGAGAGGAGATCCTCGAGGCCATAGGCAAAGGGAGTGACTTATTATTGTCGGTGGGTGACATGAAGTTCAACGAGGTCAATGGCTACTGGCAGCCGACACAGTATAGCACGCTGCTTTACTCGGATATGCAGAAGAGGTATAACAACCTCCTGCCCTACGCGATGGTCGCCGGGTTCTTCATGCCAGGCTTGGGAGAATACACCCAAATCGCCAGGAAGGCCGATGCATGGTTATCGGATTCATGGCTTGGCAAGAGCATATACAAGAATGTCCTGGGGAAGAGTTCTGTAGAGATAGACGAGCTCGTCGCACTCAAAAACCTTAAATACGCTTCCAACGGGAAATTGAGCGACCTTACCACGCTCTCGACCAAACAAAGGAATGAGCTATTGGGTGATATCACGACTGCCGGCCATAAAAATGTATATTTGGCCGATAGCCTCTTGAATGATGCCCCTGCTGTTGATGACTTGGCGACCAAAGTCGTAGCTGCAAGAAGCAAGGTCACGACAGATGTGAAGGATGCGGTGGGGCGTTTCCTTACCGCTGAAGACACCCAACTCTTGGACTTGTCGTTGCGCGAGACTGGCCAGCTGAAACACGACATCGTCCTGAAGGCCATGGACACGATGGAAGAGCAGGCCAAGCAAGGCAGTGGAGCTGCTGCCAGCGCCCTAAAGAATGTCCGAGCCGAATATTCTGCTTATCTCACTTCAGAGCTTGAAGAGAATGCCATCAAGCGTGGCCTTGTCGAGGCATTAGCGAAAAATGGCCCTGATGACGTTATCCGTGTGCTGCCCGACGGTACTGCGGTGACTGTAGCTGATGAGGCGATCAATATATTGAAAGACCCCAAGTTATTCGGGTTGAAGGGGACCAGCGACGTCAGTAAGATACTCGCCGGCGGCGACAATGCAGAGAACTTTGTCAGAGACCGTGTCCTTGCAAGACTTACGACAGCTGATGCAAAGCCGGAGAAGGAATTGGTGGACCAGATAGTGGACTCGATAATCCAATACACTGACGACCCCGATAAGCTCCTTAAATCCAAGAATTTCCAATTATATTTCAGCGATATCCCCGGCCTTGATGACATGATCCCCGCGACCGGGATGTCTGATGCAGCATTGTCCAGGGCGGCTACTCTGCGGACCGAGCTCTCGACCCAAATAACGAGTGAGATAAGCAGGTTCACGCGGCTATCCGATGATATGTATGCGGCGATGGCTCGTGCGGGCGACTTAACAGCAGCACAGGAAGGCGCCCTTAAGAAAATAGGCAGGATGCTTTCAGGTACGACTACGACCACAAAACAAGCGATAGGCCGAGCGCTGTTCAAGGAAGTGGGCGTCTATGCGACCGCTCTCTCGATACCATCCCGCTCCTCGAACCAATTGGTCCTGGAGGTGAGCGCGAAGGCGAAGGACAAGCAGTTGATAGATGCATACCTGGATGGTGAGGCTCCATACCTATTAGTCCTCAGCAACGAACCTTCATTCTCCGGCGGCTGGGAGAATATCCTTTACATGCTTGGCAAGATACCTGTCATCCCAGCTATAGCTCAGTGGATGACCGCCATGCAGTGGAGGTGGGGCGGCGGGACCCGTGGTTCCGAACTGCCGCCGGCTCCGGAGCTGCAGTGCCAGAACGACGGCAACGCAGTAAAAGACACCATCTGGGTGTTCGGCAAGTTCACCCAGGAAGAAAAGAAGCGGCTCATCTACTACGGATCGCCTATGAAGGTCCTTCTCTCGGGGAACTCCATGGTCATAGACTCATCATCAAAGAACGAGAAGGCAACAACCGATATCTATGTGACCGAGAAGGAGAACCTCAAGGACGGTTGCCTGCCGACGATAATAGTCAAATCCCACGGCCTGGACATCCAATCGCAGATATGGAAGAGCAAGGGCCTGGCCGGCGAGACGATAGCCGATTTCATGAATAGCCTCATGGGCAAAGGCAGCCCCTCCGGTGAGACTGATTTCCTTGCAGACGGCCTGACCTTCGAGAAATATGTCGCGACGCCGGAGGATGATAGGTGTGCAGTGTTTGATATCGGCAACCTGAAGCACAGCATCGGCGCCGCGCTTGCGGTCGAGCTCATACCGCTGTTGGACATCGTCGCAGCCCCCTGGTATTCATACTGGATAACGGAGTGTGAGGATACTGATTTCTGGATTCACTTCGTGCCGAACGAGGCCCAGTCTGGCTTGGATATAGCCTTGCCTGAACTGGACTTCGGTGCGCAGGAGCAGCCCGCGTCGCCGACAGCGGTCCTGCCGACTGATACGGAAGTGACGACACCGACGGCACCCACGGGGGCGGTAGTCGTAGCCTCCATTGAGGCGCCGACGCGCGAGGGCGTTGCCCTTTCCGGCGCAAGCACCCCGACAGGCATGCAGACCACAGGAGACACCGCTACAGCTGAGAGCGATGAGGACGTCGACCTCGAAGGCGAAAAATCATTATTCCAGCAGTTCTTGGCTTCGATAGGGGTCACTTCCGATGCCGATGCGACCCTCGAGGAGCTGGGTGTTATCGTGAAGGAGAAGCTGGAGGAGGCATCCATCGAGAGCAAGCTCAAGGCGGCGAATGCGAAGACGTTATGGCTGCACGGAGAGCACCCACTGGGAGTCTACGGCGGCCTCGAGGTCAAGACCTGCTGTTTCATCACCCTCTCCGGAAACGCCGAATTCAAGTCGACCGGATACGAGGATGCCAAGGCTGTGGGCATGGTCAGCCAGTCGAAACCGAAAAGCAATGTCCCGGCGCAGACGCTGGTCATCGACCCGGAGACGAACAGCATAACCATGAAGCAGGTGGATCCGGCGACAGGGCAGTTGCGTGACACGATGAAGATCGAGAACGGCCTCTCGACCCATATGTACCGCGGCGACGTCGAGAACGGCAGGATCATACCGAATGAGGGTCAGATAGCTACCTATGCCGAGAGCGACGGTGTATTGTTCAAATTAGAGACCTTCCCGACCAGGGACTTCGCACCGCTAAGGGTCGGCGACTACGGCTCTAATACGGATGTGACCTCCATAGTCAACTGCCTTGTCGATTATATCAACAATAGGCTCCTGAAGCGCTATGCGTATGCCGACTATGACAATGCCCTCGAGGAGCTAGGGGATATAATCGGGGTCCAGTTGGACAACGGAGTCTATATCAAGAGGGATTTCGATACTTTCATAGTCACCGGCCCGGATGTTCTCAACCCCGCGAGCGAAGTAGAGGTAAGGCTCAACGAGGAGGTATACGCAGACGGCGTCTTGGTGGGCAAGATAAAAGTCATCGACACCACCAACGCACAGCTGATGTGGGACCGGGACGGCAACAGGATAATGATGTGGATACATACGCTCGGCGAGGCCGAGCCGACTGCGTTCGCCCCGGGCCAAGACTCCGACCAGGATGGACTCAGCGACGAACAAGAGGCTGCCTTGGGGACCGACTCGACCGACGCGGACAGCGACAACGACGGCGTATCAGACGGCCAGGAGATAGCCAACGGCACCGACCCGCTGAACCCGGATACGGACGGCGATGGCACCATAGACGGCCAGGAGGACAGCAACGGAGACGGCATCCCTGACGCGCAGGAGTGCAACTTCAATGGCCTTGCCATCGACCTGGGCGCGAACCTGGCAGAATACCTTACACTCATCGGGCCGATCTTGTCGTTCGAGACCAACCAGACCCAGATAACCTTCATAGCGGAGGTGGATAAGGCAGGCATATGCAGGAAGTATGTCCGCATGTGCGACCGCGTGACCGGCGAATGCGCAGCCCCTGAAGAGCTATCGGATTACACGGTCCAGGGCTCAATCATCGAGATAAGGACCACAGACAACCATAGGAAGCTCCTAGAGCTTAGCGTTGGTCTGAACGGCCAGCCGATGCTCAAATCGACCCATTTCGATGATTCGGGCAAAGTGGTCGAGGGTATCGAGACCTTCGATGCGCAGCCGGTCGAGAAACTGAGGGGTTCTAACGGCATCGCAGTCTATGACCCCGACACAGGGACCTGGAAGGTCTATGACGGATTTGACATACCCATGGATCCGCGCTTTGGGAGTGGAACCACGATAACCAACACAGTCAATGGCCCGAGCGCGCTGCCATACAATCCTTACGACAGGCCGGTCGAAGAAGCCAAGGAGTTGGGGACGACACTAGCAGAGCTTCCGTGGGCGCCGCCAAGCGCGCTGATGCTATCGCTCTTCGTCACGTTTTTATTGATGGCAGCATTACTCATACGTAAAAAAATCTATAAAGAGGGTTCTGGCAAAGAGCTCCAAGAGAGAGGCAAAGATGGTCCATAGGATGCTCCTGGTAAGGATAGGCGGTAGGTATGTCCACTTGTTGAAGATGTTCGGCTCGCTATTCACATTCGGCGCGGCCTTCAATGTGCTTAATTCTGCTTATACCCTGAGTGTCACGCTCGAGACTGCAGCCAAGGCCAACCCTCTTGCGTGGGGCGATGTCTTCGGGCAGATAACTGCACCGATAGGGTGGCTTTTCATATGGCTCGCGTTATTGGTACTGGGGCTTGCCATCTACCGCTCCGACCGTACCATCCTTCCCATAGAGGAGAACGTAAAGACTATAAAGGATCCCAAGCGCCCCTCTGCCAGACGCGCCGGGCTTGGCCGCCGGAGGAAGTGAGCCTGTGAATACATGTATCGCCCACATCAGTATCCTTGAACCTAAACAAGCTTTTTCTGTAATATAGTTCTATCTCTACATGAAAGCATTGGTCACAGACAAGACGGATTCTGAAGGTCTTGGATTACTTAGGCAGCATGTGCAGGTGGATGAGTTCGTGGATTGGGAGGACCCGAAAGAGATAGCCGCCCGCATCGCTGATTACGACATCCTGATAGTCCGCAGCAGGACGAAGGTGACATCCGAGTTGATATCGGCAGCTGCGAACCTTAAGATAATAGGCAGGCCCGGGACTGGCCTGGACAATGTCGACCTCGAGGCTGCCAAAGCCAGGGGCATCAAGGTATTGAACACACCTGAAGCGACGGTTCCCAATGTCGCCGAGATGACGATAGGCCTTGCGCTGGCTCTTCTTAGGAATATCTCAAGGGCAGACAGCTCTATGAAGCAGGGGAGATGGGACAAAAAACTCTTCAGGGGCAATGAGATATACGCGCGCAAGTGGGGCATCGTGGGCCTGGGCCGCATCGGCATCGCAGTCGCCCAGCGCCTGAAGGGCTTCGAATGCGAGGTCCTCGCGTATGATCCATTCATATCGCGGGAGAAGGCGGAGTCCCTCGGCATCAGGCTGCTCTCGCTGGAAGAACTCGTCTCCGGTAGCGATATCATCTCCGTCCACGTGCCGCTGACTCCGGACACGAAGGGCCTCATCGGCGCTAAGGAGCTGGCTTCGATGAAGGAGTCGGCGATAATAATCAACATATCAAGAGGCGGCATCGTGGATGAGGCTGCCCTTTATGATGAGCTAAGGTCGGGCGGGATCAAGGGTGCGGCTCTTGACGTGTTCGAGAGCGAGCCGCCTGAAAGCTCGCCGCTCTTAGGCCTTGATAATGTCGTACTGACGCCTCATCTCGGTGCCCAGACGTTCGAGGCCCAGAAGCGCATGGCACGCCAACTCTCGGAGAAGATAGTCGCCGAGCTGCAGTAAGGCCCCCTTCAGGCATCTGCGTTCGTCTTTTTATGCCTTGATTCTTAATTATTCGGCTAAACGCCAGATATCCGACGGTTCACTCACGATGCCCGATAAAGACGATTTGATGAAGCTTTTGTCCTCTGGGAAGTCTGAAAAGGAAAGCGGCGGGAAGGATGCCCTCATGTCGCTCCTCTCGCCTGGCAAGTCCAAGACCCCGGAGAAGATAATCGATTCTTATAATAACGTCACGATTGCCGATACCAAGGGCACCCTTTATGTCTACAAGGTCAACCTGCCTCATCTCACTGCCGCTGACCGGGGCATAATCGATTCTATTCAAAAAGTCGCGACCAAGATAATAGACCTGCGGAAGGAGAGCCTCGATCCACAGGCGCGCAAGGCCAAGCTGAAACAGGATATCGAGGAGCTGATAGCCAAGAGCTCTACGATAAGGGCTCCTAAACAGAAGATGGAGGCCTATGCGGATATCGTCTCGAGGGAGATGGGTGGATATGGGCTCATAGATTACCTTCTCGATGATGATGATCTCGAGGAGGTCATGATAGTACCCCCGGATCGTGATGTGTATGTGTTCCATAGGAAATATGGAGTATTAGCTACGAACATCCTGCTGGACTCGGACGAATACGTGCGGAACATAATAGAGCGCATAGCGCGGGATGTCGGCAGGCGGATAGATACCAGTTTTCCGTTGCTTGATGCCAGGCTTCCCTCCGGCGACCGTGTCAACGCGACTCTTAAACCCGCATCTGTCGATGGGCCCAGCCTGACTATACGAAAGTTTCGGGAAGACCCGTACACGATGGTGGATATGCTCAATTTTGACACGCTCGATTCTGAAGCGGCTGCGTTCCTCTGGTTCTGCACCGAGGGGATGAGGGCGTATCCCGCGAATATCCTGGTCTCCGGCGGGACTTCCTCCGGTAAGACGACCTTCCTGAATTGCCTATCGCAGTTCATCAGGCCCACAGACAGGGTTCTGTCAATCGAAGATACTGCGGAACTCCAGCTCCCACTGGAGCACTGGATACGTATGGAGACGCGCCCGCCGGGCATAGAGGGCACGGGCGAGATAAGCATGGACGTTCTCCTCAAGAACGCATTGAGGATGAGGCCGGACAGGATAATAGTCGGTGAAGTGCGACATAGCGAGGCTTTTACATTGTTCACAGCAATGAACACAGGCCACCAGGGCTCGATGGGGACCATACACGCCAACAGTACGGAAGAGACCCTGGTGAGACTGATGAGTCCGCCTATGAACGTCCCCGAACAGATGGCCACGGCGCTGAACATCATCGTGGTCTTAAGCCGTATAATGGTGCCGAAGAAGGGGCTTGTCAGGAAGGTCGCCGAGATAGCCGAAGTGACTGGTACTAAGAAGCCGGAATTGAATATACTCTATCGCTGGAATCCGTTCAGGGATTCATTGGAGCCTGCTAGCTCCAGGGCTGAGATCAAGAAGAGGATAAGCGGCTTCGCGGGCATGACGGGCAAGCAAGTCGATAAGGAGATCCAGATGAGGAAGAAGGTGCTTGATGCAGCCCGGAAAGAGGATTTGAATAGTTTGGACAGGTTCTCATTGTTCGTTCATAAGTACTATGAGGACCATCAGTAGCCGGGATTCGGACAAAGACTTCATTATTTTTCATTTTTAAGCCTAAACACATTATTTTAGAATATATATGCATTACACCAACGTAAGATATTCCGATGCCGAACGAAAAAGACAAGCCGGACCTCAAAAAACTGCTTGAGACCGATAATCTGGACCAGCTCAAGAGGGAATCTGCGCAACCAAAGTCCAAGGACAAAGCAGAGCTCAAGCGCGTAATAGATGAGATAAAAGGGGCGTCTACGGAAACCAAGGAGCCTAAGACTGCAGCGGCTAAGCCCAAAAAGCCGCATTCTAGCTTCTTTTCGAGATTCAGGCGCAAGAAATCACCGAAATCTAAGCGCCCAAAGTTCATCAAGGAGGAACTTAAGAAGGCTGAGACGAGAGAAAAGCTTCCCAGCCCCGATGAGCTTGAGGCTGAATGGAAGGCGAAGATAAAAGAGGCAAAGAGGAAGGAAGAATCTGTTATCCCCGAGGCGAAAGCCAAGCAGGATAAGACTGAGACCCTCGAGAGCGCATTCCAAAAGCTGAAGACCAAGCAAGGGAAGGCTCCGGTCGCAGCCGCCAAGGAGAAGGAGCGACTCCAAAAGATAGGTGGCGTCGTAAAGGGCGCAGTACCTGAGATTCGTGAAAGGGAACTTACAGGCGTAAAGATACCATTCGTCTATAAATTATTCTCGATAGGACAGCTTCCGCCATTGAACCTACTTTCAAAGGCTTATAACTCTGCGAAGGGCAGGTCTCTTGAGGCCAGCCTTGATTCTACGCGAATCCCCCTTTACCCTGTCGAATATGCTGCATTCGCCACAGCGATAGGTTTTATCCTGTCCCTGGTCATCTTGCTGGCTGTCCTGCTGTTCACACGATTTGACATAATCCTCTCACTTTTGGCTATGGTCGTGTCGCTTTTTGCGATATCCTTTATGGTGCTTACGATCCCCTCATCAAAATCGAGAGGATCGGCAAGGGATATCAATAAGCAATTGCCATTTGCCTTGAGGCATATGTCCGCCCTTCTTACTGCTGGTATAAGTATATTCGATGCCTTGACATCGATATCCAAATCGGACTATGGCGCTCTCTCGTATGAGCTCGATGAGGTTGTCTGGGATGTGAAATCTGGAGAGAGTCTCTCTGACGCATTGGAGGCCTCTGCCAGAAGGGTCAATTCCAAGCAGTATAATAGGGTGGTCGTGCATATCAGGCGCGCCCTGCAGATGGGCGGGAACGTAGCAGAGATAATAACACAGATAGCAGATGACATGACATTCGAGATGCGTATGAAGATATCAGATTTCGTTGAGAAATTGAATGCGTTCGCCATCGTATATCTTGTCGGCGGCATAGTCGGGCCGGTTGTCGTGGCGATATTCTCGGTGATACAGAATATACCGATATTCGGCGGGCAGAGTGCTGCAGGAAGTTATATGCCCGCATTCTTGTTACTTTTCATATTCCCGATGATGATGGCCTTGATAGTCTATATAGTAAAGGTCATGGAACCAAGAGTATAAAATGCCAAAAAAAGTAATGATGGATAAAGAGGCCGGAAGGAGCTATGATTTGTACCTAGAGCAGAGTAATATCAGGTTCTCTACAGTGCAGTGGGCAGCAATGGCGCTTGTTATATCGATGGTATCGGGGGCGATGTTGTTCCTTCTCGGTCAGGCCGCCAGTATAATCGTCGTGATTCCCATATTGGTGTTGATAATCTTCTTTGGTGTGCCGATCATGCTCAAGCAGAAACGCGATAATGAGATTGAGGAAGCGCTATCCGATGTATTCGAAGAACTTGCTACATCCCTAAGGGCTGGCGCCACCATCGAACAGGCCCTAGTTGACCTCACAAAACTCCAGAAGGGCCCACTGATAGACGAGCTCAAATTGGCACTGAAGGATATGGAAGGCGGACTCAGTTTTGAAGAGGCGGTGCAGAATCTGATGTATCGTGTCGACATCCCGATATTGAAGCGCACTCTCGGTATCGTAGTAGACGGGCGCAAGGCGGGTGGTGAACTCGCAGATATACTCGATGCAGTATCATCTGATGCTAGGGGCATCTCCAGGCTGCAGAGGGAACGGATAAGCAAGACTATGATGTACACGATATTCATATTCGCCGCCGGTGCTGCGATAGCACCGATAATATTCGCGTTCGTTTCTGAGATCAGCAATATAGTCGTCAGCTTAGGTGCCCAGGCTAATCCCATGTTGGTCTATGCCTTTGGGTTGGAGATTAGTCTCCTATGGCTCTATCTCTTGATAGAGTGCATGATATCTGGTATAATGGTGGCAGTTGTCAGAGGCGACCGATTCTGGAGAGGCATCTTGTTATATAGCAGCACCATGGTGGTGATAGCCACGGTGGTATTCGAGGTTGTCAGATACCTGGCCGCCGGCATCATAGCAGCTTAGCTTCCTGCTCCGAAGTCTACTTTTACCGCAAATCATACACCCGCATTTGATTATTTTACGGGTCGGGCAAACTCTCGCCTCCGATATGACCGAGTTTGCCCTTTTATTCCCCTACGTGCATAATATACCTTCTGGGCTCATGGTCTAGTTGGTATGACGTCGCCTTGACGGAACCCCTTTTCTAAAGAAAAGGTGTTTCATCCCCAAAAGAGGAATTCTCGCTTTGCTCGAATTCTTCCCGGGGATGTGAAAGGGGTTGCAAAATGGCGGAGGTCGCCGGTTCGAATCCGGCTGAGCCCATCACAGCCTTTTCGCACTATGCTACAGGCAATCTAGAGCGTCGTGCCAAAAGCCTGGGGAAAAGTTATAAAATGACTTTGGGCCCGTAGCCTAGTCAGGATAAGGCGACAGCCTTCTAAGCTGTAGATCCGGGGTTCGAATCCCCGCGGGTCCGCTTACTCATTCTAGTGGAATCTCGCGGCCCGCGTATGTCAAGAAGCGGGTCTAAGCGAAGGACTTCTTAACACCCTGCGGGTCCGCCCTATCGATCCTTGTTGTATGCTCGGGCGTCCACGAGTATGTCGACAGAAGACCTATGTGGGAAATACTTTGGCATCACCGCACCCTACCTCCCACATCCGTTATATTTTTATTGACGCTGCCCTTATATCCTTATGAAAACAGGACAAGCTAGCCTCGCAATAGGATTATTTGTGATGTTCATTGCCATAATATGCGTTATTGTCATCGTTGTGTTCTCATTGGATCAACAGGACTATGTGGCGCCCACTTATACTGTGACCGACTCTTGGTGCAACCCGGGGGAAAGCGAGTATTATGAGGGGATCCTTATAACTATCGAGGGAATGGCAACCTTCGATGGGTACCAGCTCTGCAAGGCTAGCTTGGACTATTATGGCGAAACCGCATACCTCTACAGCAATGAGGATGCCACATTGCTCTACATTACTGACGCCTCCGGCAATATCCTCGAATATTACAGCGAACCATCGGGAGCTACGACTCCGGATGTGCCCCCCGGCGGCGTATCCGGGCCAAGCGAGGTATGCCTAGAGCACGGCGAGCTAATGGATTTTGTCAATGGCGTGAAATATGATAACGAGGACAATTATCAAGACACAGACCTGGAGGAGACCCCATTCAGTGCTGACCAGGGGATGGCCGGCGGCGCGGGTCTGAGAAGCCCCAATTGGCTGGGCATAACCAATGTTGGGGTGAAAGAGCTTTCATCGGTCACCATGGACGATGTCTATGCTGGCGCCATGGACTCCAATCCTACGGCAGTCGTAGGCAACACATATGCCGTGGAGCTCAGGAACAGTGAATATGCGGTTCTGAAGGTCACCGATGTATCGCAAGACATGATGACGGTCTGCTTTGAATGGGCCATGCTCGGCGAGACTGCGGCAGCTGGTACAAATGTACTCGAGCCTTCAGTTGATTGTGCATGTGACGGCACTGAGGTCGACCTTGGCTGGTGCTATTCCGCCGACTCGATGGGTGATTATCATATCTGTGGCGTCGTCGAGAAGGGCGGTGAGAACGTTTGCAGGACTGTGATTAGCGATGGCATCTACTCCCTTGTGGCATATGAGCGCCAGATGACTTCTCAGGTTCAGCAATTGGTCTATTATGAAGATTGTGACGGCAACCCCTTGAGCTATTCTGATGCCATGGCCCTACTGGAGCTCATGGGCGAGGGTTCTTCACAACTTGCTGACGGCAGCCAACAAGATACCGGCCAACAGGACGGCGCGCAACAAGATGGTTCATGCATAGGGGGCCAGTGCGCTTGTGATGGTGTCTCAGTCGAAAACTGTGTAAACGGTGAGCGATTGAATGCCATGTTCTTGCAGGGCTACTACTGCGGTGAAGTTACTTACAAGGGACAGAAGATGTGCAAAGTCTCATTGTTCGTAACGGATGAGACTACTATATGCGGTTATTTCTCCCCGATAGTCGAGAGCTGGTACTCAGAACCCGGCGTCGAGGCGTATTTTACCTATGCAGGTGGTGGGGAGATAACCGACCATGATGTATTCGCAGATGTGTACTGCGGGGATAGGAATAATATCCCGTTCGAATAAGTGTCTGCAATCGTGCTATTCCACGTTTGGTACTACTACTACTATTATTATTATTATTATTATTATTATTATTCCATGACGGCGTAACCGGTCTCATCCACGATGTCGCGTATGGTGTGCGGCGTCTGCCGATGGATGTCGAAGACGATAGTCACAGTCCCCATCATCTCGTTCGCCTTGACGCTTTCTATACCTCCGGCGGCGTTGCGTATCATAGCCTCGCAGCGCCTTGCATGGCCGTCCGTGAAGAGCCCGTCCACGTGAAATGTCGCTTTGGACAGCTTTTTCTGTGCCATGTCATTTTTTATGTTTCCCCCTTAAAATATGCCGCATTATCGGGGTCGTGGGGTAATCTGGCATCCTCGCAGGCTCCAGAAGCTCACGCTTATGGAGCACCGAGTCGCAGGGACTGGCATCCGCCTATCTCTTCGGCGATGACGAGATGCAGGTATAAGCTAATCGCTTGGAGATACCTGCTGATCTGGGTTCAAATCCCAGCGACCCCATTTATTTTTAATGCGCTTTCTAATGAGGATAGCGTTGGTTTCACCGCAGTTTCCGCCGGTGAGGGGAGGTATAGCAGAGCATGTGAGTGGCCTAGCCCATGCCTTGTCGAAGCGACATGAGGTCACAGTCTATACGATGCTCGACCCCCTCCCGAAGGGGCTCCCGTTCAAAGTCGTCTCGCTCGTCGATCCCGGGAAGGACATGCTTTCGCTTATAGGCCTCGGCGGCTATGTCAAATTCGCCATGGCTGTCAAGAAGGGCCTCAACGTAGCCGATTACGACATAGTCCACGACCACAGTTACGGCTGTTTCCTTCTCAATAAGACCAACATAATCACCACAGCCCATAGCACCTGGTGGGGCGAGCACCAGGGCTTCAAAGGCCAGGAGCTGGGCCTTACAGAGATGTCTATGAACTCCCTCTATCCCTTCCTGAGCCGCCTTGAGAAGTCGTCCCTGTCACAATATGCGAGGATAATAGCAGTCAGTGAGTTCCTCAAGAAGGAGCTGGTCGACCAGTACGGGCTGCCTGCCAATGACATAACAGTGGTCCCCAACGGGATAGAAAAGGATTTCTTTGACAAAGTGGACACATCTATGGTCAGGAAAGAGCTCGGCTTGGCGAAGGACGACGTAGTCTTGTTCTACCTGGGCCGCCTGAGCGCCCGCAAGGGCCTCCAGCTGCTCTTGGACGCGTTTAAGGAGCTTAGTAAGCAGAACCCCAAGCTGAAGCTCGTTATAGGGGGTGTGGGCGAATACGAGGCGACGATAAAGGAGTTCATAAAGGACAACAGGCTCCAGGACAGCCTTTTGTTCGTGGGCAACGTTCCTGATTCCAGGTTAAAAGCCTATTATTCGGATTTTGACATCTTCGTACTCCCCTCGCTCTATGAGACCTTCGGGATAGTGCTTCTTGAGGCGATGTCCCAAGGGACGCCGGTCGTGGCGACCAGGATCGGCGGGATCCCGGAAGTCGTCGGCGACAGCGGGGTGATAGTCAAGCCTGATTCAGCCTCGCTTGCGGCAGGGATCAAGAAGATGGTCGATGACGCCGCCCTTAGGAAGAGGCTTGGCAAGAAGGCAAGAGAACAAGCCAAGAGATACCTTTGGAGTTCCGTCGTGAAACAGGTCGAGACGGTTTATGAGAGCATCCTGTGAACCTGGTATATCCTGGCATCGCCTTCTGAGAACACGAGGCTCAAGCTTGTCATATCATCGAATTTCGCGATATCGAACTCATAGCTCGATACGTCCCGTGCGCCGATGACTACGTAATCGACCCAGTATCGTTGAAGCATATCCTCTGCTTGTGGTTTATCCCGCGTCATCAGGACGCCGTACATATCGCTCCAGCGCCGGCTGTCCGGGATGCATTCTAGGAAAAGATCGAATTCAGTCCTGATGCTCCTGGAGCCGATGAATGTGTTGATCACCCCTGAAGTCTCCGGGTTGGCCAATATCGTGGTCGTGCCGTTCTTATCGACATTGTCCCGTATCCAGGAGACTGCCGCCATATCGTCCTCCGACATCGTCGGGTTCACGAACCCTATGACGGCTACACTGCCCGTGATCAGGACTACGATGAGGGCGACGCTGAGGACCTTCCTGAGCTTCAGCTCCGGCAACAGGAAGATGCTGCTGAACCCGACGAGCAGCAGCTGGTCGTAGGGATGCAGGGACGGGAACAAGAGCGACAAGAGAAAGCCCACAGTGCCGACAGCAAGGGCTACCTTCCAGACGGTCAGGTAGTCATCGCCGGTCTTCCTTAGCAGGTAGAGCAGACCTGCGCCGAAGACTGCGACAAAGAGGGCTGTTAGTAGCAGCTGGGAAGACCCGCTTAGGGTCAGCGCGCTGACCGCAGTCGAAGGGTCAAAGCATTCTCCTGCCCTGCTGAAGGCCGTGAACAGCCAAGGCGATGCGAGCCCTGCCCCTATGGCACCCATTATGAACGGCCTGAGTATGAACTCCCTGCTGCCGCCCCAGTGTTTTATGAGGGCCACGGCCAGCAGCACTGCCAATATCGTGGCGCTTATGGTGTAGTTGAAAAGGAGTGAGATTGCGATGAACACCCCGCCTAATAGGTATCGCTTCTCGAGGAATGCATAGACCACCAGGGGGAACAAGAACAAGCCGAAGAGCTGCGGGCTGTCGAATGACTGGGCCATTATTATCGGATTGAACGCGGTGAAGGCTGCCCCGAGCAAGGCAGATTTGATGCCCCGATATCTCCGGATGAGGAAGAACACGGGTAATACAATGAGCGCGCTGACCAGGGGCAGTATGTACTTGACGATCTCGGTGGCCGGCATGCCCGATAAGATGCTGCTGTAGCCTATTATCAGGTGGTACAAGGGTGGGTATAAGTGCGGTCTTCCTCCAGCCACATAATCCCACTCTGGGACCCAACCTGTCTCTGCCACGGCCTGCCCTATCCGCGCGTGGTATATGGAATCGAAGTTGACGTTGAGCTCATGTGTGATCGGGGGATAGAGCCGGATCGCGAGGCCGGCGATGAGCAGCAAAAAGAGGATATATCTAGTCTTCATGCAATACCCCCTCATAGATGCCCTTGAGCTTTGCGCCTATCTTATCGAGTGAATGCTCCTTGACGCTCCTGCTCCCACCCTTCACGAGCTTCCTCCTCAGGGCTGCATCCTCCATCAATATCCCAAGCTTCTCCGAGAAATCCTTATCATCCTTTGCCTTCAAGCAGTCTTTGCCGTCCTCGGTCCAGCCCTTGAATACCGGCAGGTCCCTTATCAGTACCGGACGTTCTGTCGCCCAGGCCTCGAGTATGACTATCCCCTGGGTCTCGGCCAGCGTTGGGAAGAAAAATATATCACCCGCACAGTAGGCAGCGACTATGTCGTCCACATATCCTGTGAACGTCACATTCTCCGGCGGGTTGGTGAGTACATCCTCGACCTCTTTTGAGCCCACGAGCAGCTTGCTGTAGAGCTTGCCGAACCACATGAACTGGTTGTCGAAATCCCTCGCCACCCTGGCGAACGTCCCTATGCCCTTTCGCACGAAGACGTGCCCCACCGAGAAGGGGACTATGCCCTTGAGCCCGTACTTCCTGCGGTAGTCCCTCCGTTTCCCCTCATCGAATCTGTATGTGCCGAGGTCTACGCCATTGCTCACGGCCGTGACCGGCGGCTTGACATGCCAGGACTCCAGGACGCCCTTTGCGTACTCTGTCGGGCAGACTATATGATCTGCTTGGTTGTAGAGATATTTTATGTACATGCGAAAGAGGGGCATGACAGTGTTCATACCCCTGAAGCTGTTGGCAGTATCGACATCCAGGGTATGCGCATGCGTTATGACCTTCTTGCCGTCCATGTGCGCCTTCTTGGCCATGAACATGGACTTTGGGCCGATGGTGTTGATGTGTATGATGTCCCAGTCGTCCTCCGGGTCCAGCGTGTATTCCACGCCCGCCTTCTCAAGCGCCTTCTTCTGCAGCCTTATGGCGTTGCCTATCCCACTCTGTGCCAGCAGCTTTCCCCCCTCAAGATATAGGCATACTTTCATCGTAGCTCCCCATAAATTCGCTCCAAACGGCCCATGATGTTGCCCACGGATTCCTTCTTCGCATACTGGACCGAAGACTTCTTCATGGCCCCGAGCCTCTTGTAAATTAAAGATATCTTGCTATAAATATCGTCAAGGTCTCCCGGCTTATATCGGAATCCGTTGACGCCTTCATCTATGGTCTCTTTGAGGGCCAGGGCGTCTGCGCCGACTACCGGGGTCCCGCATGCATTCGCCTCCAGGACTACCAGCCCCTGGGTCTCGACCCTTGAGGGGAAGCACAGGACGTCCAGGCAGGAATAGAACGCAGGCAGCTCTTCCCTGGGAAGGAAGCCAAGGAATTTGATGTTATCTTGGCCCTTCGCCATCTCCTCGAAGTCGGCTCTTTCCGGGCCGTCGCCCGCTATGAGCACCTGCCCATCGAACCTGTCCGCGATGTTTATGAGCTCATCCACGTGCTTTTCCTTGTTATGCCTTCCGGTGAAACCGATGACCTTCCCTTCTTTGATGCCGTATTTCTTCTTGAAGGCCTTGGTATCCACTTCCCTGAAAAACTCAGTATCCACGCCGTTTGACAAGGCGACCACCCTGGCGATCTTATCGCCCCATTTCTTTTGCAGGACGTCCCTGATGACCTCGGAGGGCGTCGTTATCAGGTCGACCCGCTCAAGCAGTTCCTTCTCATAGACTTTATACGCAGTCTTTAGGATGTCCTGGATCGATTCCCTCGAGCTTAGGAGTCCGAGGTATAGGTCTGCGGGCGTGTGGTAAGTGAGGACACTCGGTATCTTCATCTTCCTGGCCATCGCAAGCCCGAAGGCAGCCATCGAAAAGAGGCCGTGTATGTGTATGATATCGAGGTCCTTCTCGACTTTGCCCTGCGACGGTAGGCCGAGCTTGTACCCCTTGTAGAAGAAGAATGACAGCGATTTCAATGGCACCTCCCGCTCTTTTGCGGTGTAGCCCTTGTCTTCGGGGTAATAGACGTAGACTTCATGGCCGCGCTTTTCGAGTTCTTTCTTCCATAGGCTGATCGTGTATGTGACACCGTTTATCTGCGGGAAGTATGTATCAGTGAAAAATCCTATCTTCATCTTCTATATCGAGTTAGATTGAGTTTATTATTATGAAAAGTGAGGTCCAGACGGCGGTGTTGGCAGCGACGTATATCCATATCCGTCTCACGACTTGCTTCTCTTCCATCGGCCCGAATACGCTTATCAGGCACTTGGCGAAGTCAAGACTTTTTGACTCGGGTATCCCCAGTTTACCGTCTTTCAGCACATAGGGCCGCTCACTCTTCTGGCTCATGTCATGCCTGTTGCTCTTCAGTTTCAGCCCGATATCGACCATGTGGGGCAGGAAGAGCAGGACTGCGAAGTACCAAGGCTGTATGAAGGGGATCAAGCAGCCTGCGAATGCGCCCATGAGCAGGGTCCCGCTGTCCCCAGGGAATATACTAGCGGGATACCTATTGAAGACCAGCAAAGCCCCCATTGCCCCCAGTATGGCGGCCGAAAGGTAGAGCAATGTTGATGTGTACGTCGGTGAGAACGCCACCATTACACTAAGGCCGGCTAGCACGATGAACGATGAGCCCACTTCCCAGCCGTTCAGCCCGGCGAAGCTGTTAGCGAGCGAGGCCGCTCCGATGATGGCGATGATGACCGGGATGATGTTCGCAGTCCCGAAGATGAAGTAGGCGAACGGGACCCCGATGAGCAAGAGGACTACACCCCTCTTGATCACATATGATTTCCAGCGCTCACCCTTCTTGAACAGCCCGAAGCCGTCATCAAAGAAGCCGATAGCTGCGAAGCACGTTATCGTGAACAGGAAAAGGTAAGATATGGGGTTCACGAGCTTCAGGTAAATCAAGGCCAGGACGACTACCCATATCCCTGGCAGAAGCAGCATGCCTCCTGATTCTGATATCTTTGGTTTCTCCGGCTTATTGATATCAATGCCTGTGAGGCCGAAACGCGATAGCCTTCCTTTTAAGTACCTGACGCAGGCGTAAGCCAGGATAAAGGATACTATCAGTGTTATGAGATAATAGGCGTGCAGTTCCATCTCTTTCCGTCTAGTCCTTCATCAGCTCCCTGAGCAAGACCGTGGCATAAGACCCTGCAGGAAGGCTGAACCTCAACCTAATGTTAGCAGCTTTCTCATTAAAATCCAGGATTTCGAAGTCCTCGAACTCGATGAAGCACTGTCGCGTCTCCCCCCTCGAGCTAAGCTCGGGCATCGCAGAGACCTTGAACTCTTCCTTGTTTATGCCCTCTTTCTTCATGATTGCGGCCGTGGCCTTGTCCACCTCGCTCTCATAGCCAACCAGCGGGAGCTCGTCCGGGGCCTTCCCCGCCTTGATGTATTCGCTCAGGGCGAGATTGAAGAGGTATCCCTGGTAAGCGTGGACGAACATCCATCGCAGCTTCTTCGGGAGCTTTCTCATAGCGCCTATGTAGTCAGTCGGCGTGTTGATGAGGTGGTTTAGGATGCTCTTCTCGAACCCCAGGTAATTCGGGAACTCCTTGAGGGCTGTCTTATAATCGCCTGTTTTCCTTAAATCATCTCGCGCCGCCGTGGCCGCTTCCGGCTCGTTGCCGGTATCGCAAAGATAGTGCTCCACCGCTTCCTTGAACTGGCCCTTGAGCAGGGCCTTGCCTACGAGGTGTGTATTGAGCCTGCTGCCGAATCTCTGGAGGCCGAAGAAGTTCGGGCTCTTCCCCCTGAGTTCCTTGATTAGCTTCTTGACGGTCTTGTCAGCACTCTTCCCGACGCCGCTTATTTGTAGTGTAAAACGGTTGCCCTTGAGCGTCCCGAGGTTGACTGGCTCGTCCGAATATGAGAAATCGCGCAGCTCGATGTCCTTGATGTTTACCTGCTTCAGTTTCTCTACCGGGACCTTCCAGGCCGACACGCGCATCGTCGTTATCGCCCTGCGGTCTTTGGTCCCGGAGAACTTTATCCGCTTCCTCGAGACCCCGCAGCGCTTTGAGAGCTCCTTCACTGCGCGAAGGGTGTCCCAATTGGTCTTTTGTAGTGTAAAAACAGTATATTCGCCCTCCCCTTCTAAATCGTCCCCATAAACCTTATCGATCTCCAGGATATTCCCGCGGGGTGTTATCTCCTCGACCAGGAAATCCTCCGGCTCGCCCTTGATGGCACCGCCTATGCCCTTTGATTTCGATAAGTACGTTTCGAGTCCGGCAATCTGCTCGGCTTTCGGCGGTTTCATATGGTCTGGCCCGTGTCCTTCAGGTTTATCGAGATCCCGGTCTTCGCGCATCTTTCACAGAAATATTTTTCCTCGCTCTCAAGCGCCACGGACATCTCCTCCTTGAACACGGACTCGATTGTCACGCGGATGCCGCGCCCACCCCTGGCGAGTATCCTGCCGCAGTTGAAACAGTACTCCTTGGGGTCTATTATGCTGTCTGGGAGTTGGGATTTCAGGGCCATCGGGGAATATAATGCGAAAAGGTATAAAAATGGCCTTTTTTTCAGTTTTTTATGGCTTTATGCATTATTATTACATGCCGCCTTCAAAATCTGGCAAAAACTCCAGACAAGATAAGTATCCCTCTTATATCCGGACGCAGGATGGCCGCATCTTTGTCAGGACGGGTTATGATACCTGGGAACAACGGATCGCTGATAGGACCAAGCCGGGACTTCTGATTGTCGGCAGCGCCCAACCGGGCCATTTCGAAAGGGTCTCGGAGATGTTCTTGACACGTCCTGAGACATTCATCGATTATATGCACGGTAGCAACATATATGGGTTTGATCCCGAACTCAAGGTCGGCAACCGGCCGATTTTCTTCCGCCCCGAAGGGCATGGACATTTCGTCCACGGCAAAGTGATAACCGAGGCAGTCGGCCCGCACATGACCGCTGAACCGCCGAAGAAGAAGCCAAAGCGCAGATAGGTATTTATGTACTACCTGTCAAATAATCTGCCTCTAGACACAGGTTCTCGTTGCGCAGCAACGAGGTAGTCCTCTCTTCAGGCGACTCTTGCCTCCGTAGCTCAGTCTGGTAGAGCGCGTCCTTGGTAAGGACGAGGTCCCGGGTTCGGATCCCGGCGGGGGCTCTTCAGCTTTTTCGCACTATGTTCGAGAACGCCTAGAGCGTCGTGCCAAAAACCTGGGAAAAACGACAAGGTCGGATTGCTTCGCAATCCAACATCCCGGCGGGGGTTTCCTCATGTTAACTTGGTCTTCCTTAGGACCGAACCCGCGGGTTCGGACACAAAGCCGCTTTGCGGCTTGTGCACAAATAGGCTTCGTCGATTTCATGTCCCGGCGGAGCCCTTATTTTTATAGCCCGCCTCATTAAGCTAGCCCTTGATTTTTTGAGGGGCTCAACATGGATAAAGACAACAGCAAACAGATACAGCAACTAGCGGGAGTCAAGGTCAAGGCCCCCTTGAAGACGCCCGAAGAGGAAAGGACTTTTTTCGTGAATTTCTCGAAGACGCAGCTGAACACAGTCTTGGTATTGATCCTTGCGGCGACTTTTCTCGTCCAGGGTGTCGGCTCATTCTTCGAAGGTGACAGCAGCCTGGAGCTCTTCGACCAATGGTTTGGGATGGTGTCGATGGCATTGCTTTTCCTGGTGTTGTCAGTCGTCTCGATAAGCGTGAACACCATAGTGTCGACCACGCGGTTCAAGAGGAAGATAAATCTCATAAGCTGCATAACGTTCTTCGCAGGCTTCTTCTTTTTCGTGGGCTCGCTTATGTTCCTGCTGCTATTGCATCACTGAGTGCAGGATAAGGCGCCGCAGCGCACGGCCTTGATTAAAAGCTCTGATTTATATTAATCTTTACATAGATACTCTCCATGATAGGGTTGTTTTTATTCTTGAGCATCGCATTCCTGATTACCTTCCTACTTGGCAGGCTCTTGGAGAAGGTGAAGATCCCATGGATATTCGCGGCCCTGTTCCTGGGCTCCATACTTGCTGTGAGCAATCCGTTTGCCGTGACAACGTCTTCGGATACATTCATCTTCCTCGCTCAATTGGGTATGTATTCCCTCTTGTTCATAATCGGCTTTGAGCTGGACCTCAATGAGCTGCTCAAGCAGGGGAAGTTCATCATCAAGTCCACATTCTTCATAATATTATTCGAGGCGTTCTTCGGTTTCCTCTTCGTGCATTTTCTCTTTGGCACTCCCTGGTTCGTGTCCTTGATCGTCGCGCTGTCGTTTGCCACGGTCGGCGAGGCCATCCTCATCCCGATACTCGACGAATTCAAGATCATCAACACTAAATTGGGGCGCAGCATCATCGGGATAGGCACCCTTGACGACGTCATAGAGATAGTAGCGCTGATACTCGCGATGCTCGTGATAGGCTCCAGCTCCACGGCGCCGCACTTCGACCTGGTTGTGACCTTTGCGTCATTGTTCGGCATGTTCGCCCTCGCATTCGGGTTGACAAAGCTGAAGAAGGAGAGCTCGAGGTTTATGTTCCTGGACATACCGAACCTTTTCATATTCGTCTTCTTCGTCCTGTTCCTTTTCCTGGCGGTCGGCCAATACGCTGATGCCGCCCCAATCGGTGCACTGCTGGCCGGGATATCATTGAGGACCTTCCTGCCGAAGGTGCGCATAGCGTCGGTCGAGAAAGAGATACGGGCGATATGCTACGGCTTCTTCGCGCCCATATTCTTCATCTGGGTGGGCGTCACCATGAATGTGGGGTATCTGGTGTCTTACCCGCTTCTTATAATCCTCATAATCGCAGTATCCAGCGGTGCCAAGCTCCTTGCCAGCTGGCTTGTGGCAAGGAAGGAGTTGGGCGCTAGGAACTCGGTCCTGCTGAGCGTTGGCCTCTCAGTCAGGTTCAGCACCAGCATAGTGATAGTCAAGATCCTCTTTGATAATGCCCTGATAGGCCTACATCTCTACTCGGTAATCGTAGCTTCGAGCATCATATTCACCTTCATAATCCCCCCGCTGTTCTCTCATCTGCTGTTGAGGTGGGGCGTCGCCAAGGCCAAAAAGGGCTAGCGACCAGTATCCTCTTTCCTATCAACCTGTGTCTTTCGGGGTCAGCTTCACCACGAGCTTACTTATCGCCAGACCGCTCACCCATCCGCCGGCTATCCCTGCTAAGAGTATGGCCCAAGCAGTGAAATCGAGGGGGACTACCTCGAAAATCGTGTTGAGGGGGCTGTAGATTATCACCAGCTGGAGTACCACCGAGATGGTCAGCGCAAGCACCAGCCATTTGTTCGAGAAGAAGGTCAACGACTCCAGCGAGCGGATGACTGCTATCCTGACGAATTCATATAATATGAATGCTGTGAATGCCATCGTCTGCGCGACTGCAAGACCCTGACTGAGACCCAGGAAGAATATCAGGAGTATGAAACCCGTCTTCTTGGCTCCTATCAGCCCCACCAGATAAGTTAGCCTCTTGTTTATCACGCCTTCTCCTTTTTTCCTTGGCTTCTGCTTCATAAGTCCTTTTGGGCTTGGGTCTATGCCAAGGGCGAGCGCAGGGCCCCCGTCTGTTATAAGGTTCACCCAGAGCAGCTGTACGGCGGTAACGGGCAGATAGCCCAGCAGGGATGCGAAGAAGACCACGAATACTTCAGCGACATTGCATGTCAGGAGGTAGTTCACGAACTTCCGTATATTGTTAAAGATGGTCCGCCCCTCCTCTATCGCATTGACTATGGTGGCGAAATTGTCGTCCAGAAGGATCATGTCTGCCGTCTCCCTCGCCACATCGCTGCCCCTTAGGCCCATCGCCAGAGAGACATCCGCGCCCTTGAGTGCCGGCGCGTCGTTGACCCCGTCACCGGTCATCGCGACCACATGGCCATTCCTCTGGAGAGCAGTCAATATCGCGACCTTGTGTTTTGGCGTGACCCTGGCGAAGATATCGAACCGTTCGACAGCTGTTTCCAGCTCTTTCTCGGAGAGCTTGTTCAGCTCCGCCCCGGTCATGGCTTTCGTCCCGAGACCGACTTCCCCGGCCACAGCCTTGGCTGTCAGGGCATTATCCCCTGTAATCATTATCACTTGTATGCCTGCCTTCCTGCATTCGCTTATCGCCCTCCTGACGCCGTTCCTGGGGGGGTCGATCATCCCCTGGAAGCCGAGGAATACCAGATGTTCCTCTATTCCCTTCCCGTTCTTCGAATCGGTCTGTTTATACGCGAATGCGAGTACTCGAAGGGCCTTTTCATACATGTCATTAAGTACCTCCTCCATCTCATCGCGTTTGCTCTTCGTGAGCTTGACCTTCTTGCCTCCTCTAAGGTAATAGTCGCAATGATCGAGCACGATCTCAGGAGCACCTTTCGTATATGCGATGAATCCGTCGCCATCCCTGTGGATGGTGGTCATCATCTTCCTCTCGGACGAGAATGGCAATTCTTTAACTCTTCGATGCTCTTTTTCCAAATCACGCTTCAACAGGCCGGCCTTGGATGCGGAGACCAGTAACGCCACCTCAGTCGGGTCTCCAAAGTGCTTCTCACTTTCAGCGCCTACCTGTGCGTTATTGCAAAGCACTCCGCACTTAAGGAGTTCTTTGGGCCCCTCGACCACTTTGCCGTCCAACAGGAAGCGGCCTTTTTCCTCATAGCCGCTCCCTTCGACTTCGTAGGCAGCCCCGTCAAAATATGCGCTCTTCACAGTCATTACGTCCTCGGTTATCGTGCCGGTCTTGTCCGTGCATATGACATCGACAGAGCCTAGGCTTTCGACCACAGGAAGCTCCCTTACGAGCGCCTTCCGCCTTGCCATCCTCCTGGAGCCCAGCGCCAGGGATAGGGTCACTACTGCCGGGAGCCCCTCTGGGATTGCCGCAACAGCGAGTGCTATTGCCACGATTATTATGTCTATCAGGCCCAGGGCGCCTATGATGAACTGTATGCTCGCCACTAGGGCGATTATCGCCAGGATCCCTAAGCCTATCTTCTTTCCTAGTGTATCCACCTCGGTCTGGAACGGGGTTTGTCTTTCTTCCGTCTCTTCTATCTGTGTCGCTATCTTCCCGACCTCGGTCTGCATGCCCGTCCCTGCTATTACTGCCTTGCCCCGCCCCCTGGCCACTACGGTGTTCATGAACACCATATTCTTCCTATCCGGCAGTATTGTATCCTCTGGCAGCGATTTTATATTCTTTGCCACCCCCGAGCTCTCGCCAGTGAGCAGCGATTCGTCCAGTTCCAGGTCGATTGATTCCAATAGCCTGGCGTCCGCCGGCACCTTCTTGCCCTCTTCGAGCAGTATCACGTCTCCGGGCACCAGCAGCCTGGCGTCGATCTCTTTCTCCTCGCCGTCTCTTATGACCAGGGCCTTTAGAGGGGACATGGCCCTGAGGGCCTCTATGCTCTTCTCTGCCTTGTAGTCCTGTATGAAGCCGAATACCCCGTTCAGTACCACTATCACGGCGATTAGGCTGGCATCTATGATCTTTGTCTGGTCCTGACCCGAAAAGCCTATAATATATAATACGATGGTTGCGGCTATCAGTATGACGACGAGGAAGCTGAGGAATTGTTTGGCGAAGATCTTGAGCAGGGATACCTCCCTTGTCACCACGACTTCATTGTCCCCATATTCAGCATATCTTCCCTTGGCGTCGGATTCGCTAAGGCCTTTGGGAGAAGTCTTGAGCTGTTTTAGTGTCTCTTTGACCTTAAGGGAATGCCATTTCGTCACTTTTGCGGTTTTGCGGTTTTGAAACTAATGCAAGCAATAAGAAAAATGTTTGACTGATTATGAACAGCCAAGTCATATCTGCGGCCTCATATAAACATGCTGACGACACCCAGCGTTATCACGCCGAGAGCGAAATAGAGGGGGTTGCCTTTGCTTTCCGGCGGCACGGTCTCCCGTATCACTATGAAGAACATGAACCCGACTACCAGGCCGTAAAGGACTACGAAGATGTCCACCCGCACAGGCATCATGCTGGCTGTCAGCACGCCCAAGAAGCCCCCTGAGGCTACAAGCTTCCCGCGGATGCCCCTTATGCGCCCGTGGCTGTGGATGGCGTGCTTGGGTATCGCGACCAGGAGCGAGAAGACTATCAATATGAAGAATAATAATACCCCCTTCCATATGCTGACCTCCAACAAGTCAAGCAGTACGAACCCGGCGCCGACATGATAAGCGAACAGTGCCGCTATATGGACCTCATTCAGATGTTTGTATAGCAGGGACCTCTTGTTCTCCTTGAATATCAGCATCTCCACCATGTGGAAAAGTGAGAAGCCGATGAGGGGGTAGATGAAGACTGCCTTCCCATAGCTTGCCCCGTTTGATATCACCTGGGGCGCCATGTGTAGGAATAGGTAGGCTATGCTGGCTCCGGCCGCAAGGGACACTATCTTGCGCTTCCACACCTTGTCTGTCTTGACCAGGAACTTATATTTACTGTTGAAATACTCCACAGCGGAGTACAAGAATCCTAATGTCAGGGCTAGGTATACAAGCATCTTGTTTTGGCCTTTGTTGTTTTAAGGGCTGGCTCCTTAAAAGCAGCTTCTGATACCAGCGAAAGCCATGAAAGGTTTAAGTTCCTTGTCCCTGAATATTAGCCTGCTCTTGGACATCCCATTCATATGGGCTTTAGGATAAGACGAGCGAACTAAAATGGACTTCTCCTACAAGCGAAAGGACCACAGGATACACCGGATAAGCCCGATAGCGAAGCTGGTCTGGGTGCTGGGTGTCGCGCTGATGGCGCTGTTCGTCAGCAATCCATTATACCTAGGAGTCCTCCTGTTTTGCTCATTCTTCATAGCGGTCATGTCCAAGGTGACCAAGTCGTGGGCAGCTTATATGCGCTTCGCCCTATTCCTCTCGGCAATCTTAATTATACTTAATATAGTATTGTCGCCCCATGGCGAGACAGTGCTCCTGGATTCCGGGATAGAGCTCCCGCTCTTCGGCCCGCTCAGGATGACTGCTGAGGCTCTTATCTTCGGCGCGGTGATGTCTTTAAGGATAATGCTCTTATTATCCGTGTTCTCGTTGCTCAACTTCACGACGCACCCTGATGACCTGCTCGCCTCGCTGGTCAAGCTGAAGCTTCCCTACAAGTCGGTCTTCCTGACCTCGCTCGCATCCCGCTTCAGCCAGCTCCTCCACAGCGACGCCAAGGCGATAAAAGAGGCGCAGATGTCCCGCGGACTAGAGCTCGAGAAGGGCTCCCGCCTCAAGCGCTTGAGGGCGCACATACCGGTCTTCATACCCCTCCTCTCGAACTCGCTTGAGCGCTCCCTGACAGTCGCGGAGGCGATGGAGGCCCGCGCGTTCGGCCGCAAGGGCAGGACTTTCTTCAAGGACTGCCCCACGACGCTCCCGCAAGTGGTGTTGTCTTTCGTACCGCTCCTCATGTTCATATTCATCGCCCTGAGCGGGCTCGGCGTCCTGCAGTTCTATCCGCAGGTCGGCCACATATCCCTCGATAGTGCCGAGGCCTTGACCCTCTCACTTATCGCAGGCGGCACCCTGGCATTGTTCCTTAAACCTGACGGGAAGGACGACCGGTGCTGATTTACGCTACAAAAAGAATTACACTACAAAGACACATGAGATATCACCACAACATAAGAGCACACTAATGACATGGATAAGATAGATGGATAAGATAATAGAGATCAAGGGCCTTAGCTTCTCCTACGACGGGTACGACAAGCATTCCCTGGCCGGCGTGGACCTGGCGGTAGACAAGGGCGATTTCGTCTTGCTCTCCGGCGCCAGCGGCAGCGGGAAGACCACTCTTTTGCGCTGCATCAACGGCATGGTACCGCATTTCTATGGGGGCAAGATATCAGGCTCGGCGAGGGTATGCGGTATGGATGTCCTCTCGACACCCACCAAAGAGCTGGCAGCCAAAGTGGGCTTCGTCTTCCAGGACCCCGAAGACCAGCTTGTGACCGGCGACGTGGAGCGCGAACTGGCGTTCGGCCTTGAGAACATGGGCGTCCATCCGGGCGAGATGGGGCAGCGCATATCAGCGGTGGCCGGACAGGTCGGCATATCACACCTGAGGAACCGCCCTACCAGCGCACTCTCAGGCGGCGAGAAGCAAAAGCTGGCGATAGCTTCCGTGTTGATATTGGAGCCGGAGATCCTCATCCTCGACGAACCCTTCTCCCAGGTCGATCACATGGATGCCCAGGATATAGCTACCCTCCTCGCAGACCTTAACAGGGCCGGGATGACTATAATAGTGTCAGAGCACAGGGACGACCTCCTGGTGAGGCATACGCACAGGCGCGTCTTCATGAGCCACGGCTCTATCTCGTCGCCGCCCATGGACCAGCCGCCGCTAGAGCTCGAAAGGCCTATCGCAGGCCTCCATCCCGTAATCAAGGTCGCCGGGATAACCTTCGCTTATGGGGCCAGGCCTATTCTGGAGGACTTCGACTTCCAGCTCTTCCCCAACGAGTTCGTGGCACTGATGGGGCCCAACGGCTCAGGCAAGACCACTCTCGCCAAGCACTTGAACGGCCTTCTTAAGCCGCAGGCGGGCTCTGTCCAGGTATGCGGCCTGGATACCCGGGACGCAAGCGTCGCTGAGCTATCCCGCTATGTCGGTTATATGCCGCAGAACCCGAACGAGCTGCTATTCGAGGATACGGTCTTGGAAGAAGTGCTCTTCTACCCTCATAATCTCGGGATAGCGGACGTCGATGCCGACAAGATACTGGCATCCTTCGGGTTATTACACTACAAAGATAGATACCCGCGCGCCCTCTCAGGGGGTGAGAGGCAGAGGCTCGCCATGGCGTCTATAGTCTCCGGTTCCCCCCGCGTACTCGTCCTGGACGAGCCGACCAGGGGTCTTGACCATGGCCGCAGGATAGAGCTAGTAAAGGCCCTCGACGCATATAGGCGCAACGGGAGCGCAGTGCTTATCATAACCCACGACCCTCATCTGGCTGCCCTGGCTGACAGGGTCGTGGAGATGGGGTATGACCTCGATGAGCTTGAAAAAGATGAAGCCGAGTAAGATATTCACCGGAGCCCTTTTCGCAGTAGTGTTCTCGGCAGTGCTGTTCTCTATATTCTCGCCGGGATCGTTCCCCCTGCATGACCAATTCAATATGCTGGTCCTTTTCGGCTCCATAATGCTCCTTTCAGTCCTTGCGTTCTTCTTCGAGTTCGAGGACAGGGCTTCCACATCGCGCGAGCTCTCGCTTGTCGCATCCCTCGGGGGCCTTTCCGCTATCTCACGCGTTGTCTTCGCCGCACTCCCGAGCTTCCAGCCGGCTACTTTTTTGGTCCTATGCTCCGGCTACGTCTTCGGCTCATTGGCAGGGTTCATGGTGGGCGCGCTTACCGCGATAATCTCTAACCTCTTCCTCGGCCACGGCCCTTGGACGCTTTTCCAGATATTCGCGTGGGGTATGGGTGGGGCGGCTATCGGGCTCCTGAAGGGCAGGAGGCTCAACAGGTACTACCTTGCGCTCTTGGGAGCCGTATGGGCATATGTATTCGGCATCCTGATGAACCTCTGGTTCCTCAGCGGGATGCCCGTGGTATCGCTCAAGTCCATAATAAGCGCTCAGATGGTCAGCCTCTGGATGGACATGATACATGTCTCTGCCACGGTCTTGTTCATGCTGATATTCGGCGAGCGCGTCATAAAGACCCTTGAGCGGTTCAGGGCGCGCAGCGAGACTGTTTTTCAACGGCCTTCTTCTAAATGAACCCAGGATGGATGAGATAACTTTCGCAAAGAAAAAAGCGGCTGATAAGGCATGCGAGTTCGTCGAGAACGGCATGGTCGTCGGGCTGGGAACTGGCTCCACAGCCGAGTTCGCGATAAAGAGGCTGGGCGAGCGCGTCAATGAGGGCCTGGACATCAGGGGAGTCCCCTCCTCGGAGGGCATAGCCCGGCTTGCCGAAGCATCCCGGGTACCGCTGGTACCCTACGAAGACTTCATAAAGGGGGGCGTGGATATCGATATAGATATAGACGGCGCGGATCGTGTCGACCCGGATTTCAACCTGATAAAAGGCGGAGGAGGCGCCCACGTCCGGGAGAAGCAGGTAGCTACGGCTTCCAGGGAGTTCTTCTGTGTCGTGGACGAGACGAAACTCGTTGATGAGCTGGCCGGCTCCTTCCCGCTCCCGGTGGAAGTGAAGCCCGATTCATTGGGGCAGACGAAGCAGGAATTGGCCAGATATGGCGACGTAAAACTACGAATGAGGGAGCGAAGCATTTTTATAAGTGATAATTCAAACTATATCCTTGACGTTTCTTTACGCGTCGGCGAGCCTCTCCAAGGGCTTGAAGTCGACCTGAACAGGATACCAGGTGTCGTAGACAACGGTCTGTTCACTGTTCGAAAGCCGGATGTCGTGGTGGTCGCGTATTTTGACGGCCGCGTCGAGGTCCTTAAAAGATAATGGCAGAACCGGAAAAAGCTGAAGCCGAAAAGGCTGAGGCATCTGAAAAGAAGGCTCCTAAAGAGGAGTTCCAGCGTCTTGTCAGGGTAAAAGACACTGACATCAAAGGCGACCTGAGCCTGCTTATAGGCCTTACGAAGATAAAGGGCATAGGCTTCAGCATGTCCAATGCCATCTGCGCGATGTCCAAGCTGGACAAGAAGATGAAGATAGGCGACTTGTCCGACCCGGAGATAGCCAAGATCGAGGATATGCTCTCCGACCCAGCCAAGATCGGCGTCCCCTCATGGATGCTGAACAGGCAAAAAGATTATGATACCGGTGCAGACAGGCACCTTACTACTTCTGACCTTGTCTTCGAGAAGAAGCAGGATATCGACCGCATGGGCGAGATAAAGTCCTACAAGGGCATGAGGCACGCCAAGGGCCTCAAGGTCCGCGGCCAGAGGACTGCCTCGACAGGCAGGGGCCAGACGACGATGGGCGTCGTGAGGAAGAAGAAATAAGATGGGCGAGCCAAAGAGACAGAGACGGAAATACAGCAGGCCGATTTCATTGTGGAAGGGCAACAGGCTGGATGAAGATCGCGATTTGGTTAGGAAATACGGCCTTTCCAATAACAAGGAGCTTTGGAAGGCCAAGAGCGAGATTGCCCGGATAAGGGGCCTTGCCAGGAACCTGTTGGCGCGCCCGGACGAACTCACCACTAAACACTTACTAGAGAAACTCCAGAACCTCTCGCTTCTTGATAAGGGCGACAAGCTCGAGGACGTCTTGAAGGTCACAGTCGAGGATCTGCTTGAGCGGCGCTTGCAGACCCAGGTGTACAGGAAGGGCCTTTCTAATTCGATCCAGCAGTCGAGGCAGTTCATAACGCACGGCCACATAGTGGTCTCGGGCGGTAGCATGAACGTGCCGGGACACATACTCACAATCGATGAGGAGAAGGGCTTGGCTTTCCACGCTGGCTCTTCACTGAGCGACCCGGAGCATCCGGTGCGCGCGACCAAGAAGAAGATCCCGGAGCCTGAAGAGAAGAAACAGGAGACTCAGGGGGTTAAGAAGGCTGAAGCTCCGAAGAAGCCGAAGATAGAGAAATCCGGTAAGGTATCGGAGGAGCAGCCGGAGCTTACCGGCGAGGAGCTGGTGGAGGAAGCCAAGGTTGCGGAAAAATCAGAGTCCCCGGAGGGGGCTGATGAAGAGAAGCCCAAAGAGGCGGCCGGAGCGGATGAGACGACTGAGGAGAGCAAATCACAATAACCAAAATGCCTGCGAAAAAGGAAGAGACAGCAAAAGAGGCCAAGGCCGAAGTGAAGGAAGAGAAGAAGCCGAAGGAAGCGAAAGCCGAGGCGAAAGAGGCCAAGAAGGCAACCGAGGAGAAGGAGGCCAAGCCGAAGGCAGAGAAGAAAGAAGAGAAGCCCAAGGAAGGCTCTAAAGAAGAAAAGCCGAAGAAAGAAGAGAAGAAAGGATCAACTGTAGCTTCATTGAAGGAGCAGGTGGCCAAGGGCCTTGTGAAGACCAAGGAAGAGAAGAAAGAAGAGGCCCCGGAGCAGTCGAAGCCTGTGCAGTCGCGCAGGAACGAGTTCGTCGCTGTCGCGCATGTCTACTCCTCGAAGAACAACGTCATAGTCAATGTGACTGATCTCTCCGGCGCCGAGACCCTGGCATCAGCATCCGGCGGCATGGTCGTCAAGAGCGGCAGGGAAGAGAGGACGCCATTCGCAGGCATACAGGCGGCCAAGCGCGTCGCCCAGGCCATCAAGGAGAAGGGTGTGACCACGGTCGATATATTAATAAGGGGGAAAGGAGGCCACGCGGGCCAAAAGACCCCGGGCCGGGCGGCATCTGCGGTGATAAAGGGCTTTGCGACTTCAGGTTTAAGGATCAGAAGGATCGAGGATGTAACACCGATACCACACGGAGGCTGCAAGCCGCCGGGCGGTAAAAGAGGGAGGAGAGTCTAAATGAAAGTCAAAGTATTAGAGAAGAAGGACGGAGGGAAGAAGGGCAAGTTCTTGCTGGAGGGTTCATATTACTCCTTCGCGAATGCCTTGCGGAGGACGATCCTGTTGGACATCCCCGCCATGGCTGTGGACAGGGTGACCATATACGAGAACACAGGGTTCCTCTATGATGAGATGGTCTCAAAGAGACTCGGGCTCATGCCGCTTACCACCGATCTTAAGACTTATTCCCCGAAGGACGAATGCAAGTGCGGCGGGAAGGGATGTGCACGATGCGAGGTCGCGCTGATCCTGGAAAAAGAGGGCCCCTGCGTCGTCTACATGAAAGACATAAAGTCGAGGGACCCGAAGATACAGCCGATATACGGCGACATGCCCCTCCTGAAGCTCGCTCAGGGCCAGAAGGTGAAGATAGAGATGGTCGCAAGCCTCGGCACGCCAAAACAGCATGCGAAGTTCCAGACCGCACTTGCGGCTTATGATCAAAAGAGCGACACTTCGTTCGAGTTCGTGGTCGAGTCGTATGACGACCAGCCGTTCGATACAAAGGTGAAGCAGGCCATAGATATCTTGGACTCCAAGTTCAACGATTTCAAGGCCGCTCTCTCCGACAGCAAGAAAAAGCCTACGAAGGCGGCTGCCAAGACCAAGCCAAAGAAAAAGGAGGCGAAGAAAAAAGCGGAATAAGATTCAACCTCGCTTTTGCGGGGGTGCCGGAGTCTGGTCAAACGGGCACGGTTGAGGGCCGTGTGGCTTAGGCCTACGAGCGTTCGAATCGCTTCCCCCGCATTCATCTTCAAAATCGCATGGTACGGACAACACAGTATGAGGATCCGAGCAGATTGTCGTTGATAAACTATCTCAGGAAGCACGGCAAGTCTAAGAAGGCGCCGATCTGGGTCAGGGTAGCCGATGACCTCTCCAAGAGCAGGAAGGACCGCGCCGAGATAAACCTTGAGAAGATAAATAAGCTGACGAAGGACAAGGATACCATCGTAGTCGCGGGGAAAGTGTTGGGCTCCGGCAGCCTCGATCATACAGTCACCATCGCATCATTCAAGATAGCGGATTCCGCGAAGGATAAGGTCCTCAGCTCGAAGGGTTCGGTAGTCTCGATAAAAGAACTCGCCGAGACGAACCCTGCAGGGACTAACGTAAAGATATTATGCTAACATGAAGACAGAGACTCTAGTGATTGACGCCACAGGGTGTTCGTTGGGCCGGCTGGCGGCATATGCGGCAAAGCAGTCCCTCGAGGGCAAGAAGGTGCTGATATTCAATGCAGAGTCGGCTGTGATCTCAGGGAAGACCGATGAGACACTCAAGCACTATAAGGTCAAATATGACGCGAAGAGCCATGCGAACCCAAAGAGGTTCGGCCCGAAGAGGCCGAGGAACGCAGACAGGTTCGTGCGCAGGACTGTCAGGGGCATGCTGCCCTGGAAGACTACGCGCGGTAAGGAGGCATTCAAGCGCGTCATGGCCTATACAGGCAGGCCGGAGAAAGAGATAATGAAAAAGGATCATATTGACATATCCAAGGCGGAGCTGGTGGATGTCTCGTTCCTGAAGAAATATTATGACTGGTCGATGACTGTAGGCGAACTCTGCAAGTCCCTAGGAGGTTCGAATGGCTAAAGAGAAAGACGCAAATAAAAAGAAGAAGGCCAAGGCGGTGCACCAGGCGGGCAAGCGCAAGACCGCTCTTGCCAGGACGACTATCCTTGAAGGTTCCGGCGTGGTAAGGATAAACTCAAAGCTACTCTCACAATCTAACGATTCACTCATAAAATTGAGGATCGAAGAGCCCTTGATGCTAGCAAAGGGCATAATCGACCCAGACAAGGTGGATGTCAAGATCAACGTATCGGGCGGCGGCATAAGCGGCCAGGCGGATGCGATAAGGACCAGCATCGCACGTGCTCTTGTGGAGTTCGCCCCGTCGAACAAGCGCGACGAGCTCAAGGAGCTCTTCATCAAGTATGACAGGACGCTGATAGCAGGCGACTCCCGAAGGACCGAGCCGCACAAGCCGTGCGGGAGCACCAAGGGTCCGAGGGCCAGAAGGCAGAAGTCATACAGATAAGGTTTATCTTCATCAATCGAAAATGATAATACCTGTTAGGTGTTTCACTTGCGGTAAACCCATAGCGCACCTATGGGAGAAGTATAGTGAGCGAGTCGAGAAGGGGGAAGACCCCGGCAAGGTGCTTGATGACTCAGGGCTGGAGCGATATTGCTGCAGGAGGATGTTGCTTACGCACGTCGACCTGATGGATGACCTATTGCTCTACGCCCGCTGATCGTGGGCCCGTAGGGTAGCCAGGACTATCCTCTCAGCTTGGGGTGCATTATGCACAGACTGCTGGTGACCCGAGTTCAAATCTCGGCGGGCCCACCAGCTTACCTTCAAAAGGTCTAAGATGGAAGCATTGAACAAATATGAGATCGCGAGGATCCTCGGAGCGAGGGCGCTCCAGATATCCCTAGGCGCACCTGTGATGGTGAAGATACCAAAGGGTATCTCAGATCCGCTCGAGATCTCCAAGATCGAATTGGACAACGATGCGATACCGCTCGTTATCCGAAGAGGATAAAATGCCTGCGAAAAAGGAAGAGACAGCGAAAGAGGCTAAGGCCGAAGTGAAGGAGAAGGCTAAGGAAGCGAAAGCCGAGAAGAAAGAGAAAGAGCCGAAGACTGAGGCCAAGGAGAAAAAAGAGAAGCCAAAAGCAGATGACAAGCCGAAGGCAGAGAAAAAAGAGAAGCCTAAGGAAGAAGCAGCAGAGCAGAAAGAGCCGGTCGAAGAGCCGTCAAACGAAGAACCCACAGATTCACTCGCAGGAAGCGATATAGATGAAGAGTACATGAAATCTATCGACACCAAGAAGCTGTTGATAGACCCTGAGACTTATCTCAAGCACGGCGTCCACATAGGTTTAACCTACAGGACAGGCAACATGTCCAAGTTCATCTACAAGGTAAGGCCGGACCGCTTGAGCATATTCAGTTTGAACCAGATAGACGAGCGCATAAGGCTCGCAGCCAAGTTCCTGGCGCAATACGATAAGAAGGATGTCCTGGTCATCGGTTCGAGGGCATATGCCCGAAGGCCGGTTCGTATGTTCGCGGAGCTGACGGGAGTCAATTACGTATCAGGCAGGTTCAGGCCGGGGACCTTCACGAACCCGCGCGAGAAGAACTACGAGGAACCCGAGGTGGTCCTCGTGGCAGACCCGATAGCAGATAAGCAGGCAGTCAGGGAAGCAGCCAGGGTCGGGACGCCTTTGATCGGCGTTTGTGACTCGAATGCGCTGACGCGGAACATCGACCTCATAGTGCCCCTTAACAACAAGGGCAAGCACTCGATTGCATTATTCTTCTGGCTCTTGACCCGGCAGTATCTCCTGGAGAAGGGCGAGCTCTCTGACGCAAGCAAGTTCGATGTCCCGGTGGGGGATTTCGTCTCGCAGATCCAGCCCACTAAGAGGGTGGAGACCCTTATCAAGACCAAGAGGAAGGACAAGTTCCGAACGTAAAATGCCTGTTAGGAAGCCTGCTGTGGCTGGGACTTTCTACCCTGATTCCAAGGAGGATTTGGAGGAAGCCATAAGCGAGTCTTTTTCGCGATGGGACAGCCCGGATGATTCTAAGAAGATCAAGGACCTAAAGGCGATTGTCGTCCCCCATGCCGGTTATCAATATTCTGGCTACGTCGCCGCTGCAGTCTACAACAAGGTCCCGGACATCGATACCGCGGTCATCTTCGGGCCGAACCATACAGGACTCGGGCCGAAGTTCTCTGTTTATCCGGAGGGTGTCTGGGAGACCCCTCTCGGACAGGTGGGGATAGATTCCGAGCTCGCGGGCGCAATAATCGATTCCTCGAAGGCTGAGGCTGACGAATCGGCGCATAGGGGCGAGCATTCCATCGAGGTCCAGTTGCCGTTCCTACAGACCATACTCAAGAGCTTTGATCTCGTCCCGATGTGCATCAAGAACTATGAGCCGAGCGACGGTTTCCTTGAGTCATGCCGTGAGGTGGGCGAAACTGTCGCGAAGGCGATAGGCAAGCGCAGGGCTCTTTTGATAGCATCTACAGATTTTACCCATTATGAGCTCAAAGAGTCGGCTGAAAGCAAGGACGAACTTGCGATGAAGCAGATACTCAAGCTGGATGAAGCGGGCTTGTTCAAGGCAGTTGCCGAACACGATATCACGATGTGCGGATTCGGCGGAGTCGCTGTGGTGCTCTCGGCTGCCAAGGCTCTCGGGGCCAAGAAGAGCAAGAAGATAGCATATATGACCTCAGGCGATGTCATCGGGGGGAACGAACCGGTCGTAGGATATGGCGGGATAGCGGTTTTTTAGGTTAAACATTAAAATAAACACCAAAACAATAAACAAGAAGGTAAAAATGGGTATAACAAACTATCGAGTAGACAAGATAGACGCCTCTGTGGGCACTAGGAAGTTCGAGGGCGTCGATGTGAAGAACACCTTCGTGATGAAGGACGTAGTAAAACCGAAGATGGACAAGATCCTTGAGGTCTCCTGGGAATTCACCAGCGACTACAAGAAGTTCGGCAAGATATCCATCGCCGGGACTTTGATATACTACGCCGATTCCCTCGAGGGCAAGTTCGAAGAGAAGACCGAGGGCAAGGAGAAGAAGATCGTCCTGAAGGGCGATGCACTTCGCGAAGTATCGAATTTCGTCCTTAGGCGCGGCATAATCGAGGCCATTCTCGTCGCAAGGACGCTACAGCTTCCGGCTCCCATCCAGATGCCGTCTGTGAAGGTGAGCGAGGTTTCGAAATAAGCCGGCTAGTTTTTTACCGGTTTCTCGGGCGGCTTTTTGCCGCCTGCAATCATTATTTGTAAAATGAAACTACTGTTCATCCATTCGGACTTTTTCGAGTACGAAGCTACAAAGAAAGCCATCTCCAATCCTGAGAAGCTCACGGATGAACTGAAATATTCTAAACGAGAGAACGCACTCGTCGTCTTCATGGCGGTCGAGAAGCCTGACGAGGCGAACGAGGATGCAGTCATCGAGAAGACCGTTGCCGAGACTGAGGACATCTTCAAGAAGGTCAAGGCCGACAGCATCGTAGTATACCCATATGCACACCTTTCTTCCGAGCTTTCCTCGCTCCAGACTGCCGACCGCGTGATAAAAGGCGTCTTCGACGCGCTGAAAACGAAAAAGTATAACGTTATCCGGGCGCCGTTCGGCTGGTACAAGGCATTCAATATCAAGGGCAAGGGCCATCCCCTCTCCGAGCTTAGCCGTTCCATAACCGTCGGTGCGGAGGAGCCCGAGAAAGAGAAAGAGGAGGTCTCCAAGGCGCTGAAGGCCGAAGAGAAGATGAAGTCCAAGTGGTACGTCCTCACCCCTGACGGCGAGCTGAGCGCGATCAGCTACGATGGGAAGAAGATCAAGGGCTTCGATTTCAAAGAGTTCCCCAATCTTGAGAAGTTCGCACGATATGAGATCGCCAAGAGCAGGGCGGTAGATAAGGAGCCGCCCCACGTAAGCCTTATGAAGAAGCTCGAGCTCGTCGACTACGAGCCTGGTAGCGACCCCGGGAACCTTAGGTATTATCCAAAGGGTCGTCTCATAAAGTCGCTTCTCGAGGACCTGGTGACCGAAGAGGTCAAGGACTACGGCGCGATGGAGATCGAGGCCCCGATAATGTACGATTTCGAACACCCGAGTCTGAAGAGCTACATGAACCGCTTCCCCGCGAGGCAATACACGATACAGACGCCGAACAAGAAGGTCTTCCTCCGCTTTGCGGCCTGCTTCGGCCAGTTCCTGATGGCGCACGACGCTACGATCTCCTACAAGAACCTGCCGCTCAGGCTGTATGAGATGACGAAATACAGCTTTCGTGTGGAGAAGCGCGGCGAGCTCACGGGTCTAAGGCGCCTGCGGAGCTTTACCATGCCAGACTGCCATGCTTTCGTCACCGACATAGAGATGGCGAAGGATGAGATGGCGCGCAGATTCGAACTGTCGAGGGATATCCACGAGAAGATAGGCCTTAACGTGCCGAATGATTTCGAGCTGGGCGTAAGATTGGTCAAGGATTTCTATGAGGGCAACAAGGAGTTCGTCCTCAGCCTGCTCAAGAAGTGGGGCAAGCCCGCAATCGTCGAGATGTGGGACAGCAGGTTCTTCTACTTCGTTATGAAATACGAATGGAACTTCATAGATGCCCTTGGCAAAGCCTCAGCGCTCACGACAGACCAGATAGACATCGAGAACGCCAAGAACTATGGTATAACCTATGTCGATTCAGATGGCTCTGAGAAGACCCCCCTGATAATGCACCTCTCACCGAGTGGTGCCATAGAGCGGGTCTTGTATGCATTGCTCGAGCGTGCGTATATGCAGCAGCAGAAGGGTATTGTGGCCGAGTTCCCCTTATGGCTTTCGCCGACGCAGATAAGGGTGATCCCGGTAGGTGAGAAGAACCTGGATTATGCCCAGAAGCTCCTTGCGGACCTGGACAAGGAGAAGATAAGAGTCGATATAGACGACCGTGACCTGACTCTGGGTAAAAAAATACGCGATGCAGAGAAGGAGTGGACCCCGTATATCGTGGTCGTCGGCGACAAGGAGATGGAATCAGGCAAACTATCGGTCAGGATCCGCGGCCAGAAGGGCCAGGAGACCATGAGCCGCGACGAGCTGGCCAAATCCGTCCTCGACAAGACAGAGGGCCTTCCGTTCAAATCGATCCCGCTGCCGAGAGAGCTCTCGAAGAGGCCGAAGTTCTCGGGCTGATAGTGGGCGATCTTTTTTCTGATGATGACAACGACTGCATCCGCTCCTGCCAAGGCCATCCTCCTTGGCGAGCACTCTGCACTATATGGCAAGTCAGTCCTGACAATGGCGCTCGATAAGCGCTCACGCTCTGTGGTGAGCAAAAGGCGAGACGATAAGATCGTAGTGAACGCCCCTGATTTCGATATCTCCGCCCGCGTTCTCACCGATGATGACCACGAGCCTGCTCTGGCCCTCGTCGCCAGGTCGGTCGAATTGGCTTCAGAAGGCCCGGGAGGCTTTGATATAACGATATCCTCGGAGATACCCATCGCATCGGGTCTGGGCTCTTCTGCGTCCATTCCCGCCTCGCTCATCGCTGCTATCGCGGCTGAAGCCGGTAGGGACCTCTCCAAACAGGAGCTCGCTGAGCTGACCTGGGAGGCCGAGAACGTCATCCACACAAAAAGCAGCGGTGTAGACCCCTTCGCAGTGGTGTTCGGCGGATTGTGTCTATACCGGGAGGGGAGCGTGAAGCACATCGATGCAGAGCCGCCCCGGCTGGTTATAGGCCATACGGGGATAGTAAGCGACACAGGGAAGGTCGTGGCCGCGGTCGATGAGCGCAAGAAGAGGCATCCAGAGGCTTTCTCCGCTTTCTTGGACGACGCCGAGGCGCTGGTCCTCGATGGAAAAGAAGCCCTCTTGGGAGGCGATTGGGCGCGCTTGGGCAAGCTTATGGACAAAAACCACGAGCTGCTCTCAGGGATAGGGATTTCGTGCCCTGAGCTCGATAAGGCGGTCGCGGCAGCAAGGGCTGCGGGGGCGTTCGGGGCCAAGCTCTGCGGGGCAGGCTGCGGCGGCATAATGATAGCTCTTGTCGATGAAAAGAGCAAGACTGCCGTAGAGAAGGCTTTATTAGACAGCGGCGTTAAATTAATCGATGTTCATCCGGACAAGGAGGGCGTCATGTTAGAATGACACGAAAGACCGATCATATAAAGATATCGCTCGAGGAGGATATAGAAATCGGTAGCAACGGGTTTGGAGACATCCACCTGGTCCATAATGCGCTTCCGGAGCTGGACTTCTCCAATATAGACCTCTCGACCACCTTCCTTGGCAAGAAGCTTGAATACCCTATAATCATCGAAGCCATGACCGGCGGGACTGAGCAGGCCAAGAAGATAAACAAGGCGCTTGCGGAAGTGGCTGAGGAGATGGGCATCGGCATCGGGGTCGGGAGCCAGCGTCCGGCTATCGAGGATGACTCGGTCGCGGATACCTTCTCGGTCGTGAAAGACGCCGCCCCAAACGCGTTCAAGATAGGCAACATCGGCGCGGTCCAGTTCAATTACGGTGTCGGCGTCGCCGATTGCAAAAAGGCTGTGGAGATGATAGACGCAGATGCGCTAGCGATACACCTTAATGCACTCCAAGAGGTAATCCAGCCGGAAGGCGACACGGACTTCTCAGATCTTCTTGAGAAGATAGAAGAGGCAAGCTCCAAATTAAAGAAACCTATAATAGTCAAGGAAGTCGGCTGTGGCATCTCGAGAGCTATTGGCGAGAAGCTCATGACTGCCGGTGTGTCCTGCATAGACGTCGGCGGGTATGGCGGCACCTCATGGGGCCTTATCGAGGGCAAGAGGAACGCTCCCAAGAGCAGGGAAGCCCGCTTGGCTGAGACCTTCAGCGGGTGGGGGATACCGACTGCGATATCCTTGCTTGAGCTGAGGGAGCTAGATATACCCAAGATAGCCAGCGGCGGGATAAGGGATGGTATCGAGGCCGCAAAGGCCATTGCCCTCGGTGCGGATGTCGTCGGGATGGCGCTCCCGCTGTTGAAAGCGCTTGACATTGGTGGAAAGAAGGCGGTCAAGCAGGTCCTTGAAGAGTTCATATTCGAGTTGAAGACGGCGATGTTCCTTGTGGGCGCGAGGGACGTGAGATGTTTAAAAGAGAAATCCTTTAAAGTTACTGGCATGGCAGCCCAATGGCTGGACCAGCCTGATTTATGATGGAAATACAAGCGATAGGCGGATATGACGGCGTAGGCAGGAATATGACCGTCGTCCGCTCCGGCAGGGCGCAGCTAGCTTTCGACTGCGGCATAAAACTGGATTCCTTCTTGTTGTATTATGGGAACACGCAGGAGGATTATGAGAAGCTCCCTGTCGAGGACCTGGTATCTATCGGCGCGATACCTGACTTGGGTGGGGTGAAGGGCGACATAGACGCCTTCCTGGTGTCGCACGGCCACTTCGACCATATGGGCGCGCTCCAGAAGTACGTCGGTGAATATAGCGGCCAGATATTCTCCACGCCATATGCGGCAGGCCTGATAAAGAACCGCATCCCGAGGAAGTTCCACGAGCAGGTCCTGGATGTAAGATACAAGGAGAACATCCAGATAACCCCCTCGCTCTCAGCCGAGTTCGTCGAGGTGACGCACTCGATACCGCAGGCGTCGATGGTCGCACTGCATACGCCTGAAGGCCCTGTCGTCTATGCATGCGACTACAAGTTCGACGATCACTCGAGGATAGCCAAGACGGACTACACGAAGCTCAAGCAGCTTGGTAAGGAGGGCGTCAAGGCCCTCATTGTCGAGGCTTTGGACGTCGGTTCCGACGGGAAGTGCCTTTCCGAAGAGGTCGCACGCGCCAAGGTGCACGATGTGATGAGCTTTGTTGATGAGACCAAGGGGCTCATAGTCGCTACGACCTTCTCGACACACCTCGAGAGGATACAAACCCTCGTGAGCGAGGCGAAGAAGCTGGGCCGGAAGGTCATAGTCCTGGGACGGAGTTTCCTGCCTAACTGCACCTTGGGCGAGAAGATGAAACTGCTGGATCTGCCTCCGGGGACCCTGGTGGTGGCCAAGAAGCTCGATATCGTCCTCAAAAAGATAAATCCCAAGAACCGGGGCAAGTATTTCATACTCGCGACAGGGCATCAGGGCGAGCCGACATCGGTCTTGTCCCGGATGGTTGACGGCAAGCTAGGTTTTCAATTCCAGAGGGGCGACGCCGTGATATTCTCATCGAGGACGATCCCGACTGACGTCAACATCGCGAACAAGAGTGAACTCATCGACAAGCTGAAGCACAAGGGAGTCAGGGTCTATGAGGATATCCACGTATCGGGCCACGCGTCGAAGGAGGAACACAGGAAGCTCATCAAGATGTTGAATCCTGAGAACATCATCCCGGCGCACGGCAGCATCCAGATGATAGCCTCATATTTCAAGCTCGCGGAGGAAGAGGGTTACAAGGCGAATACTGATGTCCATCTGCTGCGCAACGGCGACAACATAATACTGTGATGCATATGAGCGGGCTTTGATTTATATGTCTATATCTTCGTATATCACCCTATTTCGCAGGGGTAGCATAGTGGCTATGCATCCGGCTGCAGACCGGAAGACGGGAGTTCAATTCTCCCTCCCTGCTCTTACTTTTCCTTAAACGAATCCAGCATAGCGTACATGAGCCTCTCATCGGGCACATCACCTGGATGGAACTGAGACCAGCAGTCCGTCCGGATCACGCGCCCACCTTTTATGAGGTCTTCCTGCCCGGCAGCGTTCAGCTCCCGCTCAAGATTCCTTCTGAAAACATTCGTGAACAGGACTAGCCTCTTGAAGCTTTTCTCATGGCTAGTCGCCTCACCTAAACCGTCCTTTAAGCTCCTTATTCTCCCGCCGCTCTGGATGGCCTTCAGAGTCACTATCGGCGGTTCACTACTGCGCCTTCTCCTGTGCAATGTGAAAATATAATGTTTGCGTCCGATCCTCAAAACGCCAGTGTCTGGAGTACTGATAGCGCCGGTATGGATGAAATTGCCGGTGCTACGGGTTCTTTTGCCGAGTTTCAGGTTGGGCGTGTCAATATGGATCTTATAAAATCCCTCAAGATCCCCTCCTATAGACCTTCCCTTCATGTCATTATTATGGATTTGCGTTAAAAAGCATGCTTTTTCTTTCTTGTTCCTTTAACTATCAAAATGGTTGGATATGGTTATGGAAAAGTGATCCTCTTCGGCGAGCATTTCGTCGTTTACAATCTACTTGGGATAGCCGGCGGCATCGACAATAAGACGGTCGCAGTCGCGGAGGCGAGCAATGAGCCGGGCTTGCACGTCGTTGACAATCGCCCTGCAGCACCTGGCTATAAAGAGAAGAAAGCGGAGCACTTCAAGGAGAGCCTCGAGTACATCAAGAAGGCTATGCCGCAGGTCGACTGGGCGACGAAGGGAGTCAAGATAACCCTCGGCGGCGATCTGGTAGCTGCTTCCGGTGTGGGCGCGTCAGCCGCCTCTTGTGCGGCTATTGCGCGCGCAGTGGATGAGCTCTTCGGTTTGGGCTTGGACGATGACGCAATCAACGATATCGCATATGAGGGCGAGAAGGGCTATCATGGCAACCCATCAGGCCTTGACAACACATGTTCCACCTACGGGACACTCATAACATTCAGGCGCGACCCTGCGGGCAACCAGATCAGCAAGCTTGAGCTGGACGAGAAGGTCGAGATGGTCATGGCGAACACTGGCGTAGCTGCTGATACGAAGGCGGTCGTCGCTGGCGTGAGAGAGCGCAAGGACCGGGAGCCGGAGAAGTACGAACAGGTATTCGAGGATTACGAAAGCGTTGTTGAAGAGGCTCTTGGGGCGCTCAAGGCTGCGGATTGGAAGCGTGTCGGCGAGCTCATGGACAGGAACCAGGAGCTTCTTAGGGCCATAGAAGTGAGCCATCCTAAGCTGGAGGAGCTCATCCAGACTGCGAAGTCGGCAGGCGCATACGGCGCAAAGATAACCGGAGGGGGGGCAGGTGGTTATATGGTAGCGCTGACCCCCGGCAAAGAGCTCCAGGAGAAGGTCGCTTCCGCCCTCAAGGATAAGGTGGATATCGTGCTCAAGGTCTCTGTAGGCGGGAAATGAACCGGAAAGCCCAAACCACCGTTGCGGGATTGTTCGCGCTGGGAGCGATGTTCCTGGCTATAAGCTTTGTCGTGTTTTTAGATGCGTTCAAGAACGATTATCTTGGTCTGGGTGATCTTGTGTTGGTAGAATTCCTGGTCGGTGGGGTATTCTTAATAGCTGGATTATCGGGAATATATTTGTCCCGGAAATGATCACTTCTTGAGCTTCTTCTCCTTCTGGGCTATCTTCAGCCGGGTGCTGACGATGGTATCGGGATTCAAGGAGATCGAATCTATACCCTTCCCTACGAGGAACTCGGCGAAATCAGGGAAATCCGAAGGCGCCTGCCCGCATATCCCTATCTTCTTCTTTCTCCTCTTAGCGACCTTTATCACCTGTGCTATCAGCTCTTTCACAGCCTCATTCCTCTCGTCGTAGATGTGGCTGACCAGCTCCGAGTCGCGGTCTAATCCCAAGGTGAGCTGCGTCAGGTCGTTGCTCCCGATGCTGAAACCGTCGAATATGTCGGCGAACTCGTCAGCCAAAATAACATTGGAAGGTATCTCGCACATGACATAGACCTCGAGGCCCTTCCTACCCCTCGCCAGATTGTTCTTCTTCATCTCCTCTAGGACGCGCTTCCCCTCCTCCACCGTCCTGCAAAACGGTATCATGACCTTGACATTCGTGAGGCCGAACTCTTCCCTCACCTTCTTGAGTGCTCTGCACTCCAGCGCGAACGCCTCGGCGTACTTCTCGCTGTAGTATCGCGACGCACCCCGCCAGCCTATCATGGGATTGTCTTCCTTGGGCTCGAAGATGTCTCCCCCTATGAGGTTCGCGTATTCGTTGCTCTTGAAGTCGCTGAACCTGACTATGACGTCGTTCGGGTAGAATGCCGCCCCGAGCATCGCGACCCCGTCCGCCAACTTGTCGACGAAGAACCCGGCCTTGTCACCATAGCCCTCGGTCAGTGCATCTATCTTCTTTATCGCGGTCTTGTTCTCTCTTACTTTTTTGATGTCTTTGTAGTGTAAAAGCGCCAGGGGATGGATCTTGATGTACGAATTGATTATGAACTCCTCCCTAGCGAGCCCGACCCCGTCGTTTGGGAGTCCCGAGAACTCGAAGGCGCGTTCGGGGTTGCCCAAGTTCATCATTATCTTCGTCCTGGTCTTCGGGATGCGCTCCAAATCGACCTTCTTTATCTCAAAGTCCAGTTTGCCCTTGTAGACGAACCCTTCCTCCCCCCGCGAGCAGACTACGGTCACAGGTTTGCCGCTCTTGATGGCTTTGGTGCCCTTCTGGGTACCTACGATGGCGGGTATCCCCAGCTCGCGGCTCACGATGGCTGCATGGCAGGTCCGGCCCCCGCGGTTTGTGACAATCGCCGAGGCGATCTTCATTATCGGCTCCCAGTCCGGGTCGGTCATGTCTGTGACAAGCACCTCGCCCTCTTTGAACTGGTCGATCTGGTCGACGTCTTTGATGACGCGCGCGTTCCCTGCGCCTATCTTGTCGCCGACGCTCTGCCCGGTTATCAGCAGGGTCCCCTCTTTCTTCAGGATGTACTCCTCTAGTTTGTGCACGTCCTTCTGGCTCTGGACGGTCTCCGGCCTCGCCTGGACGATGAAGAGCTCCTTCGTGACTCCGTCTTTCGCCCACTCGATGTCCATGGGCTTGTAGTGGCCTGCCTTTTTGGAATAGTGCTCTTCTATCGCGACGCCCCACCGGGCCAGCTGGAGGATCTCGTCATCGCTTATCGAGAACCGGTTTCGCTTGTCCTTCGGCGTCTTGATATTCTTGGTAATGTGCTTCTTACCCTCGCGCGCATAGACCATCTGGAGGGCCTTGGAGCCCACAGATTTGCTTATTATGGGCCTGAAGCCCTTCTCGAGCGTCGGCTTGTGGACATAGAACTCGTCCGGGTTCACAGCCCCTTGGACTATGTTCTCACCGAGGCCGTAAGACGATGTTATGAAGACTACATCCTTGAACCCGCTCTCGGTGTCTATCGTGAACATGACGCCCGATGATGCCTTGTCGCTACGCACCATCTTCTGGACCCCGACTGACAATGAGACCTTGAAATGGTCGAAGCCCTTGTCGACCCTGTATGAGATGGCCCGGTTGGTGAACAGTGATGCTATACATCTCTTCGCCGCTTTCAATACCGCTTCGGCGCCCCGTATGTTCAAGAACGTCTCCTGCTGGCCGGCGAACGAGGCGTCGGGCAGGTCCTCTGCCGTCGCGGACGAGCGGACTGCGACATCCGTGTCGGCGCCGTACTCATCGCAGAGCTTCTTGTATGCGGCCACTATCTGCTTTTCCAGCTCATCGGGCAGCCTGGCCTCCACTATGGCCCTCCTGACCTCTTGACCGCGCTTCTGCAGGTCGCGCACCCTGCCGGTATCAAGCCCCTTGAGTATGGCCCTGATCTTCTTGTCGATCTTGGCCTTCTTGATGAAGAATTGGTATGCTTCGGCGGTGGTCGCGAAGCCGTTGGGTATGTTGACGCCCTTCTTGGTGAGGTTGCGGTACATCTCCCCGAGCGAAGCGTTCTTGCCGCCTACTTTGGGCACGTCGTCTATGCCCAGCTCCTTGAACCAGAGGATGAAATCTTTGGCCACAGTGCTAAATTAATGGTTGGTGCTTTAAATAGTTTTAATACTTTTACCGTCCGGGGTCACTCGTCCACGTAGTGCTTCATGGTCCGTCCCTTCTCAGAGACGAACTCTTCCCTGAATATGTATCCGCTCTTATCGAGCCGCTGGACCAGCCTCCTGACTGTGGAGTCCGGTATCTCCTCCTTCCTCTTCTTCAGGGCCTCTGCGAGGTCTCCTGTCTCTATCCCCGGGTTCTCCTTGATTACCTCGAATATGTTCTTCTCCCGCTCGTCCAGATCGATGGAGCTTTCGATCCTGAACTCTGCGACTTTCCCTACAGCCTCCATCGCATGTTCGACCTTTATCTTCCTCGAGGCCTCCTTCTCCGCGTTGCGCCCGGTCTCCCTCAAGAGGAAGATGCCGACTCTGGTATCCTCCTTTTTCGCGGCCTTGTCGACGACCAGCTCGAACGCTTCCTCGCTCCACACGCCCGGGACGAAAGCCGCGTTCATCCTCTCCCTTAGGATGCCCTCCATCTCGTCCCGCTTATAGGGCAGGAACTCAAGCTCCTCCAGGTTCATCCTCGATTTCACACGCGGTTCGATCTCTGCGATGAACTCCTTGCTGTTGGTTATCAATAGTAGAGAGACGCGCTTGAAGTTCTCCAGCGCCTGGTAGAATATGTCGGTCTCCTTCGCCTTGTCCACTTCGTCCAGTGCGATGACGACTCCCTTGAACCGCTCCATGGCCTTCTCTATCTTGGCCCAGAGCTCCTCGTTGGTCTTGTAGCGCGCCCCCATGGCGCCCAATTGTTCGGCTATCTCGGTTAGGATGGAGTTGGTAGTGCCCTTCTTCCAGCAGTTGATGAAGACGGGCCTTATGTCGCCTGTGGCTTCTTTGAGCTCATTGAACACGTATTTGACGCAGGCGGTCTTCCCGATCCCCGGCTTCCCGTGGATGAAGAGGCTCTTGCCCATCCGCTCCTGCGCCATGGGCTTTATCACCTCGGCTATGTACGCCTGCTGGTTCTCCCGGTATGGGAGCAAGTCCGGCAGGTAGTCGAAGTCCAGTATGAACTCGTCCGTGAACAGCGACTCTTCATCGCTCAGCATGTCTTTGAACAGGTCACCCATTTTAGATCAAGCGAAATCACTAAGTGCGTATTGTTTTACCTTATCATTCTCAAAAACGGATTTGATCTCGCTCTTCACGAGCTCCATCCTCTGCTTGACATAATCCGAGTCCACATAGCGGTTGACCACGTCCGTCGTGAGGTCTACATACTTCTCGATACTGCCCCTGGATACTGTGAGGATGACCCTCCCGCCGCATTTCTCGCATCGCCCCAATAGGGGGACGCGCCTGTATTTCTTATTGCACTTGACGCAGCGGAACTTCTGGCGCGCGAATGCGCGGAGATTGCCGTAGGTATCCCTTATCAGGTGGTAGTCCACCAGCCGCTTCGCGACGTCGTTGACGTCCACAGCCCTTATCTTCTTGCACAATTTGAGCTCCACGTCCGCCTTCTCCCTCATGTCGCCGAGCTGGACATACTGCGACGTCTTCGGGACGCCGGCGATGCTCGAATAGTGTGTGAGGCCCATGTCGTACGGGTTGCCCTCCAGCTCGTCTTCCACTATGGGCATCTTGACCTCCTTGGCGTAGGGAAGCGTCTGCGTGAGCTCGTAGAACTCGACAGGGTATTGGTTGACAGTCTCCATGCAATGGGCTTCGCTGTCCACCTCGTTCGGGTCGAGGTTGGTATTGACGACCAGGGGAGCGTCCATCCTGCCGCCTCTCGTCTCCGGGAGATACCCGTGCGAGAAGTTCAGGAGGATGTCCATGAGGAACATTATCGAATCCTCATCCCCATCGCAATTTCGCCTTTTCGCCGCGTGCCAGAAGGGGTGGGCGAGGATCGCGCGCACATCAGCCTTGCCGATTATGCGCCCAACGATGGCTGCCGAGGTATGCGGCGCAAGGCCTACGATTATCTGGCCGATGAGGTCTTCGCTCGTCTTGACATTGTAGAATTCCTTCTGGCCGTAGAGCTTGACGAGGAGGTCGTCGATGAACTTGCAGACGTTTATGAGGTACTGCAGCCCGTCCGTAGGTACTATGACATCCTGTACCATGAGCTGGAGTATTTGGTCGTCGTTCTCGAGGGGCTTCCCCTCGATGTCTTTCTCATAGCCCAGCTCCTTCAGGCGCTCTATCGGCGTCCCGATCTCCTTGGGCTTGAAGTGGGTCGTCGGGACGTCTGTCCCGTCGTAGCGTATGGTGCCGTCCTTGAAGACGAAGACGTCGTGGAACGAGCGCAGGATGCCCTTCTCCAGGGGCTCCGGCATCTTCAGGGCCGAGGTCATGCCCCTGACGCCCTTTATCTCCTTCTGCGGCCTCACGCCTATGTTCCGGCTTGCGGCCTCCATGGCAGCCTTGATCGGGACTTCCCGTGCCTCGTATGCAGTCCGGTCGACCTTGCATCGCTCACACATCTTCTCCTTTCCTATCGAGCCGCAGGAGCAGCGATACTCGACTTCAGTCGGGACCCCGCATTCGGCGCATTTGCCCAGGAACGTGACTTTCTTGCACTGCGGGCAGCGCCTCCTCACGATATCTGTCTGGACCATGACGTTCTTTGTGGCGACGTTTACACTACGCGTCCTCCCGCCCGCTTCTCCGACCGGGAACAGGACGTGGGGCGCAGGGGTCATGAGCCGCTCTCTCGCCTTCTCGGGCCTGCCCATCCTCGCGCCTATGTAGCAGCCGACTTTTCGCCTCACCTCGAACCCCGCGAGCTCGTTGATTAAGTCCAGGACGTTCTCCTTGTCGGTCGATATCGTCCTCGGTGTGACCTTGCCTTCCTTGAGCAGGCCGAGCGAGGATAAGAGCGGGAGTGCGTCGTCCTTGATCTCGACGGTGATCCCCTCGTCTACGACCTCATGCGGTACCGAGAGGAGCTCCAGGACGCGTTTTGCGCCCTCGTTGTCGTTCTTGAGCCTCAAGGTCGTCTCGAAGCGCCCGCCTCCGAGCCATTCGACAAGCGTCTTCAGCTGTTCTACTGTGATGTCATGCCATAGGTATGTGTACCTCGGATGGAGCGGGATCTTGTGGGTCCCTGCGAGTTGGACAGCCTTCTCGCCCGTTATGGGTCCAGGGAAGTCCTCCTTGGCAGCGGCCTTGTACTCCTGCTCCCACCATTCTTCCACATAGCCCGAAGGGGGCAGGATCTCATTGGAATTAAGGAAATCGCCGAACGGGATGAGGATGTCGCCCAGCGTGAGTATCTCGGCGAGCTTCGACTTGAGCTCTCTCGCCTGTTTCATGGTCTCGACCCTGATGACGTTCCCTTCGCGGTCCTTGACGACCGGCCCTTCCATCTCCGCGCACGGGACAGCTACCATGCCCTTCCCCGGCCGCTCGACGCGCAGCTGGGTCCCCAGTACCGGGAACTGGTCCATGATCTCCATCGCGGCGGGGTGGATTGCCTTTGACGCGATCCCGCACATGTTGCTGCGGCCGTAGCGCAGGCGGAACGCCCCCGGCCTCGACGGATAAGCGAATATGGGCCTCCCGACCACTATATCCTCGAGGAACTTCTTGTTAGGTCTGATGGACTTCTTGTCCTCCTTCGGCCCGCCCGCCTTTGCGTCTTTGCTCTTCTTCAGGTCAGCCAGCCATTCCCAGCCTTCGAGGCCTATCTCTTCGGCGAACTTGAGCACCTTCTTGTACTTCTGGGCCATGCCCTCGCCTATCACCAGGCAGATGCCGCCGCGGATGCGGTCGGTCTTGACGCGTTCTAGGTTGCGGTAGAGGTCCACCTCGATCTTCTCTGTCGGGTCGCCGTCTATGCACACAGGCACACTCTTTACGATCTTCTCGATCTCTTCATCTGATGGGTAGTATTGGAGCCTGACGATGCGCTTGTGGTATATGTGTATCTCCTCCTTGTATCGTTCTATCTCCGTTTCCGTGGGGCGGTAGTTCTGGATACCCTCTTTCTTCCTGATGTAGTCGCCCAGCAGGACGCTTAACGCGGCTGCAGTGCCTCCTGCGCCCCTGATCGGGCCGGCGAAGTATATGGCGAGGTAGTTGCTCCCGTCCGGGTTCTTTTCCACCAGCACCTTCGAGATCCCCTCTAGGGGGGCTGAGACGACGCCTTCGGTGAGGATGGCAAGGGCGGTCCTGAGCGCCTGTTCGATGCGCTCCTCCTTTGTCTTGTCCTTGAGATAGGTCCCCTTGAGTATCCAGTCGATGACGCGCTCGACGATCTTCTCGCGGCTTAGTTTCTCTGCCTGGGCCTTCTTGATCTCGTCGGCGATGTATTTCGGGCCCACGAGCCCTTCTACGCGCTCTGCGAGGTTCCTTGTGGGGACTGCCTCGACCGAGGTGCTTGGGTCATAGCCTTTCTTCCTGGCCTCCCCCGCGATCCTGTATTGTTCTTCGACCTTCTCGTCGAGCATGCGGAAGTATTCCTTTATGTCCATCCCCCAGAGTTGAGAATAAATAAGCGGCCAAGAGCGAACTCATGGCATCAGTAGCTACCCGTCTCATCACAGCTTGCGCTCAGTGACTGGGTATAAAGCTATCATCACTGCTAATTTAGAAGGGTGAAGGGCAAAAAGGGTATTCACCCATAAAAGTTTCAAGGGATTGAGGTTCGTGGAAGGGGATTAGTAATAGTCCGGCCTATCCTTGCGCACCAGCCATATCGACAACGCGGCTATGCCTGTGGCGCCCATGCCGACCACGAGGAACCAGGTCCCGAGGAAGATGAGGTCAGGGAATCTCGATTCTTGCGGCATCGGCTGGACATTATAGACGCCGGTCGTCGCTCCGGTGGGCCCGGGGGCTTGGGCTATGCAGACCATGCCGATCACGATGAGCGTGACGGAAGCAGCGAGCATGAGTTGTATTTTCATGGTTGGGTTAAAAGAAAAAGCTTAAAAATCAGACTTTTTGATAGACGTTTATGTTGCTTAGTGTCTTGTCCTCCTTGACTAGTCTTACGTTCTTTGCGAGCTCCTTCGCGACGTTGGGGTGAGCCATTAGGAAGCCGCCGCTGTTTAGGAGGCCGAAGAAGCGGTCCAGGTCTTTCTTTTCGCTCGCTTTATGCACGTTCGTGAACTTGAGGACGTCGAATCCGTCTTTGATCTCGGGCGGGGTGAAGTTGTGCGGCTTTCTCGAGTAATATGTTATCCTGCGCTTCTTTCCGTCCAGTTCGAACTCGATGACGTGGCAGGTGGACGAGGGCTTCTTGATGGTCTTGTTTGTTATGCCGTTGGCCTCGAGCATGTCGTTGAGCTTGGTTAATCCATCTATATTGTCCGCGAAGACGAAGTTGCTCGAGTCGGTGGCTTTGATGGATGCGAAATCGCCGGCCGCGAAGGGGTGGAAGAAGAGGGGGTCTTTGTCCTTCGGGTTGATGATGGGCTTATAATCCGAGTAGGCTTGCGCTATCTCCGCGTAGATACCTTTAAACTTATTCTCGTTTCCTTCCGAAGCCATCCTGAGAAGGCTTCTGATTCCAGTTGGGCTCATGAAAACTTATGGACTAAACCTAATTGAGGGCAGATAAATAAAAAGAGGGCCGCGGGAGTATTAAATACTGTCGGTTTTTGGGGCTTTTTTGAGTGTAGTGTAAAACAAACAAAGAAAAACCCGGGGGGACTAATTATGATATATTTATTCCGCCACCGATTAGTATAACATGAAACTCACGTTTTGCGGCGCCGCACAGATGGTGACAGGCTCTTGTTATCTTCTCGAGGTAGAAGGGCAGAAGTCACTGGTAGATTGCGGGATGTTCCAGGGCCCTAAGGATATCATGAGGCTGAACTTCGAGCCGTTCCCGTTCGACCCGAAAAAGATCTCGAGGGTGTTCCTGACGCACGCGCATATAGACCACTCCGGGCTGCTACCGAAGCTTGTCTCAGCCGGGTTCAAGGGCGAGATAATTGCGACGCCAGCGACCATAGACCTCTGCAAGGTGATGCTCCTCGACAGCGCAGAGATACACGTGAGGACGACGGAGGAGGAGAACAGGAGACGGCAGAGGCACGGGCAGAAGCCGAGGAAGCCCCTCTATGATCTAGAGCAGGCCAAGGCCTGTTTCCCCTTGTTCAAGGCTGTGGATTACGATAAGGTGTACGAGTATGGCGTCGTGAAGGTGAGGTACCAGGATGCTGGCCATATCATCGGTTCGGCTATAATCGAGCTGTTCGCTGGTGAGAAGAAGATCGTGTTCTCAGGCGACCTGGGTGAGTGGGACTCGCCGATAGTGAAGGATCCGACGCTTATCGAGGAAGCGGATTACCTCCTTATAGAATCGACCTATGGTGACAGGCTGCACGAGGATGTTGTCGGGAGAGAGGAGAAATTGCTGAAGTATGCGAAGGAGACGCATGAGGCAGGAGGGAAGTTGATGATACCCTCTTTTGCGGTCGAGAGGACGCAGGAGCTTTTGTACACGATTAGGAAGCTTGTGGGGTTAGGGAAGTTCCCGAAGGAGCCGGTCTACCTGGACAGCCCGCTGGCGATAAAAGCCACTGAGGTGTTCAAGAACCATCCTGAATGTTATGATATGGACGCGCGCAAGTCCAAGGACCCCTTTGATTTCCCCGGGCTGGAATATACGCCCAAGGTCAAGGACTCGATGAGGCTCAACGAGTCGTCGAAGCCTTTTGTCGTCATAGCTGGGAATGGGATGGCGACCGCGGGGAGAATAAGGCACCACTTCAAGCACGGGTTGTGGAACCCGAAGAACACCGTGTTGTTCGTGGGTTACCAGGCCGAGGGGACGCTCGGGAGGCTGTTGCTTGAGGGGGCCAAGACTGTGAGGATGATGGGCATGGAGCTCATAGTGAAAGCAGGGGTCAAGAAGATAGACGGGTTCTCGGCGCACTCCGACTACAGGGGGCTGTTGAGGTGGGCGAAGGGGTTTATCGATAGGCCGGAGACGTTTGTCGTGCACGGTGAATCGAAGTCTTCTGAGTCGCTCAAGAAGAAGCTTGAGAAAGAAGGTTTCAGATGCCATATCCCTTCCAGGGGTGAGAGTGTCGAGCTTTGATGGAGGATTCCTGGTATTGACTAGGCCTGCTCTAGGATGCGGTCCAACAACCTCTCGTTCGCTTCTTTATCGAGGTACGCTGGGGACTCCCATTCTATCACCTTCGTGCCTTTCCCTTTCAACACATCTCTTACCCTTTTTCGTACCTTCGGCAGCACGGGTATTACAAAATGGTACGAGCCCAACTCATCCGCCAGCTTCTCATCTGTTTTGCCCTCGACGCCGGTGCCCCTGACGTGGAAGCTGCTGTAGAGGCCCCTTCTCTTGACAGTCTCGTAGAACGAATGCTGGGTCATGTTGCTCGCTCCCACACCATGGTAGCAGACGAAGCACACCTTGGTCTTCTTTGGCATGTTTGGTTAAGGGCTTAATGGAGAAAAACCCGGAGGAAACTCTCGGCTTATGCTTGGGTCGTTGGGATGTCGATTGAAAAAGGTTTTTATTCGATATTAATGTAATATTAACGTGAAATTAATATGCCTCAAGCAATAGTGAACATATCGGAAGAAGCGAATAGGGTGGTGAACATAGTCAAGGCAAAATATGGTTTTAAGGACAAGTCCCAGGCGATAAACCAGATAACCATGGAATACGGGTCTGAGATGCTGGAGCCTGAGTTAAGGCCTGAGTTCATCGAGAGGATGAAAACGAGGGAGCCTGTAGTACACTTCGATTCGTTTGACGAATTCAAGAAGTATATGGATTCGGTATGACTTATTCTATTGACATCCGGGAGCGGGCTCTCAAGGGGTTGGTCAAGCTCAAGAAGCGGGATCCGAAGAGATATGAGATTGTCGAAAAGAAGATTCGGAGCATCTGCGAAGAGCCCTATACTTCCAAGCCCCTTAGGAGACCTATGCAGAACATGAGGAGAGAGCATGTAAAGCCCTTCGTGATAGTGTTCTCGGTCGATGAGCTCTCCGGGACTGTGGTCATAGAGAATTTTGACCACCATGATAAGATCTACAAGGACTAGCGAGGACTCTCGGCTTATTCTAGGCCAACAACTAGAGGAGACTCTCGGCTTATGCTTGGGTGCTGGAGGTTGTTGCTTCTCTTGCTGTTGGTTTTGATACCAAAATTAATAATAAATTATTTAGACCAGAGGTAACTCTCGGAGTTAACTCTGATCCAGTTGGCTGGAGGTGTACTTGCGGTGCTTGGCTGGTTGGGATGCGGCGGGTCTGTAGTGTAAAAATGCTTTTTTTGCCTGAAACGATAACTTAACTATGAAATTCGATATTTTGGTGGAGAAAGACAAAGAAGGATTCTATCAAGTCGAAGTGGTGGATTTCCCCGAGATAATCACCTTCGGTAAGACCAAAGAGGATGCCGTAGCCAACGCCCACGAGGCCATAGAGTGCCACCTGGAGTCTTTTTCAAACTGATCCGCCCAATCGCTCATTGATCGCCTCGCTGTGCCTCCTGAAGACTGCGTCGTCTATCTGGCCGTAGACGCCCTGCAGGCCGTCTCTGAACTGCTTGGAGTTTACTGTATCTACTATCTTCGCGAGCCTTTTCAGGTTGCATTTCCTGGAGATGCTCTCCATTACCCAGCCCCAGTTTTCTACCTTCGGCGCCAGCATGAAGACGTCCCGGATGTCCGCGGCCCTCGCGCTGACCGCCTTCATGGCGAACAGCGCGTCCAGGCCTATTATCTTCACGCTAAGTTTCTCCGTTATGGTCTTCCCCCGCAGCTCTCTGGTCTTGGAGTTCTCGAAGATCCAGTCTGCGCCGAAGACGGCGCCGGTCTGGCGGTCCTGGACCCCGCTTATCAGAACGTCGACGCTGACCTTAAACCTGTTCTCCAGTTGCTTCTCATATCTTTCAAAACTGCCGCCGTAGGGCAGGTCCTGGCCCTTCTCCCTCTTGGAGTAGCCCAGCTCTTTGAGTCTTGAGGATATCCCCTCTGCTTCCTTCTTGTCTTTGACGACTATGTCGCAGTCGACAGAGAACCTGGGCAGCGCGTAGGCGTTGGCCGCATAGCCTCCGACCAGGACGAAGTCCAAGGGTTTCAGTGCCTTCAGCGTCTTGAATATCTCCCCTTCTCTAAGCTGCAGCAGGTCCATATTTGTCCTTCATGTATTCGTATGCATAAGAGTAGATGCTGTTGGAGCGGGCTGCGGCCATCGTGGCCTTCAATTCTTCTACTTTCAAGCCGTTCTGTTTTGTGTAGTGTAATTTTTTCACTGGGACCAATATGACGTATTCCCCGATAGTCGAGCCGGCATTGACGTAGACCGGGATGTTCGCGCGGCTGAAGAAGTCTTTCCAATAGTCCAAGTCCTTCTCCAAGACCTTGACGAAGTAGGGCGACTTCTCCAACCCCCGCTGGATGTAGGCGTAGTCCGACCAGATCTCTATGGCCGACAAGCCGGTGAATGCGTAGTCTCTTTCGGCTGTCTTGATGATGTCGGGGACCTTGAACTCTAATAATCCCTTGATGACGCGCTCTGGCTTGACGCACTTGTATTCTGTCCTGGAGGTCTTCCTGATCCAGCCCGACCTCAACAACAAGGCGAATATCTTCTTCTTCATGCTCTCGCCCACCAACCAGTCCAACTCCGACTGCTTGAACTCTTCTCTTGAGCCGTGCCTTGAGAACAACAAGGCGTAGGCCCTCAATCCGTACTGCGGTATCTCTGAATACATAGTTACCTATTTAGTAACTAAGATTATAAAAACTCATTCTTTAGGATTTGCCTATCGTAAGGTTTAAAGCTATCACAGGTATCTGAGCAGTGAGCAGTGGCGCTTGGTTTGGGTTAGGGTTAGAGTGTGTAGTGTAAAAACAAACAAAAAGAAAAACCCGGAGGATACTCTCGGCTTATTCTAGGCTAACAACTAGAGGAAACTCTCGGCTTATGCTTGGGTGCTGGAGGTTGTTGCTATGGGTTTTGGGATTTCTAATAATAAATTAATTAGACTTGAGGATGCTCTCGGAGACACCTTGAGGATGCTGGAGTATCCTTTTATTGCTTCGCGTATTAGATTATTGTGGACTGCAGGATTCCGACGGGCATCGTTTTGACGCTAGGTTCTACGATTGGAATACTGATTTTAATCGCAGACGAAGCTTATAAAAAGTGCCACCTATATTGGGTCCCGCGCACCAATCCCTGTCCTTACCTCTACATAGTGCTGCCACTCTTCTTCATTATCGGCGTGCTCATCTTGTTTGGGGCGTATATGGGCAGACAGCCTCGCAGAAAGAAGAGAGTAGATCAGATTTGAAAAACCCGGAGGAGACTCTCTGCTCATTCTAGGCTAAATACCGTAGTGTAACTCACTTCTTCCTCGGCAGCCTGGCGGAGAACCTCATGGGCGAGAATTTCTTTGGCTGTTTCATATACTTTATGAATCTTCCAGAATGAACAAGCTCGTGAGGAAGGATGGCGGGCTCGCCCCGCCCGAGGTCTTCTAATCCCTTTATGGCCTCAAGATCCCTTTTCATATACGGCGTGAGCGGGAGTCTCATCTCCCCCACCGGTTTTGACCCCGAGACCTTGAAGCCCTGCGCCTTTATGAAATCACGTTCATAGGGTGACTCCAGCCTGTGGGTGACGTAGAGCCGGCCGTTCTTTCGCAAACTCGTCTTGAGGAGCTCCAGTACCCTCACAGCTTCGTCCCCTGATATATTGTTGAAGAAGTAGTCAGCGTTTGCCGCGAGGATGGAGTCGTTTGGCAGGTGTGGGAGGACCAGGTGCACCGGCGCTCGTATTAAATGGAGGTTGGGCAGAACCTTTGCTTTTTCCATGGGTGTGTCGCCCAGTTGGTGGTCTATGCCGAGGAAGTGTTTGTCAGGATGTCTTTTTGCCAGGTCTATAACGCGCCCGGCGTCGGGGCCGCAGCCGAGGTCGACGAGGCTGTAGTAGTCTCCCTTCCTCATCCAGCCTGTCACTTGTTTCTTGATGTCTTCTTCGGAGGGTTTTGGCATGTTGTCCTTAAACATTAAACAAAGAAAAACCCGGAGTTAACTCTCGGCTCATTCTAGGCTAAATACCGTAGTGTAACTCACTTCTTCCTCGGCAGCCTGGCGGAGAACCTCATGGGCATGAACTGTTTAGGGTTGTCAGTGAATACCTCTTCTTCTCCAGTATCCTTGATTGCCACGGGCGGTTCGACGTCCTCGCCGCGCTGCAGGGCCTCGATAGTCTTTTGAGCCCATGTGTCGGCTTTCCCCCGCGGTGTCATCGGGAGCCTCATCTCCTCCACCGATCGGGAGGCAGAGACCTTGAAGCCATGCCCGGCGATGTAGTCCCGCACCATCGGGCTTCTTTTTTGATGCGAGACATAGAGCCTTCCGCTCCTGCGGAGCTTTGCCTTCAGGAGGCCCATGATGTCCTCCGCGATATCCACGTCCTTCAGGTTGTTGAATAAGTAGTCCGCGTTTGCGGCGAGGATGGAGTCGTTTGGGATGTGTGGGAGGACTTCCTCGACAGGCTCTCTTATCAGGTGAAGGTTCTTCATCCGCTTTGCTGCTTTTAATGCAGTTCTGCTTATCTTTGGATCTATGCCCAGGAAGTGTTTGTCGGGATGGCGTCTTGCGAGATCTATGACCCTCCAGGCTTCCTTTCCGCAGCCCAGGTCCACTAAGTGGTAGAAATCCCCCTCATTCATCCAGGACGCCGCCTGTTCCTTTATCCTTTTCTCCCTGTTGAATCTGAGCATGTTTCCTTAAACCTTGAAAAAAGAAAAACCCAGAGGAGACTCTCTGCTTATGCTTGGGTGCTGGAGGCGACTCAAGATACTCCAAAGGCCCTGGCCAGGGGATTGAACATGCCCCACTTCCGCCTCTTGACCCCCACCAGGAAATCCGGTTGGGCTATCTCACCCACCTTCCCCTTTGGGATGACGTCCTTGGGCACTATCACATCGAGGATCCCATCATGCAGGGCATATACCTTTGGTTTCTTGATCTTGTGGACGTCTGATTGGCGGTCGTATCTGGTGTGGACCTTGGTCCTATTGTTTATGGCGACCGCTTCCACCCTGCCCAGCCTCACCTTGAACCCCTGGCATTCCATGATGCCCCCCAACTCTTTATGGAACGCTAGGGGTGTGGGGGCCTTTTCGTCCCAGTACGCGCCGGAGGGCGATGCATCCATCAGGTGTATGAGCTTGCCGCCTGGTCTCAGGACTCGGTGTATCTCAGAGGTTGCTGTTGCAAGCGTCTCAGGGTCGGAGAGGTCCAGTACCAGCGAGCCGACCACGTGGTCGAAGGTCTCGTCAGCGAAAGGGAGTCGGAAGAAACTCCCGACGACGGCCTTGCCGGTTGGGGCCTTCCTGAGGCCCTTGAGCCTGAGGTCCACTTGGGTCCAGCTGAGCTTTCTGTCCTCTGGTATGCATTCCTTGTAGAGGAATTGGTTCTCGCTCGGGCCGAGCTCGAGTACCGAGTCTCCCGGACGGATATGTGTGGTGAGGAGCTTTTCGTAGGCTGCCCTCAGGGCCTTTTTTACAGGGGCTCTTGTGTGCTCTACTTTCGAGTAGCCTCTGGTGCGAGAATAGACCGCCTCCTGTTCACTTATTTTTTTCCCGGGCATGCTTTCCTTAAACCTTAAACAAAGAAAAACCCGGAGTTGACTCTCGGCTCATTCTAGGCTAACAACCAGAGGAGACTCTCGGCTCATTCTAGGCTAACAACCAGCGGAGACTCTCGGCTTATGCTTGGCTGCTGGAGATTGTTGTTTTGGGGTTTGGTACTGAAATTAATAATAAATTTGTTAGACTGGAGTTAACTCTCGGAGGGTGCTCTGAGCCAATCGGCTGGAGGTGTACTTGCGGTGCTTGGTTGGTTGGGATGCCAGTTGTAGTGTAATTCACTTCTTCTTGTACTTAAACTTCTTATCGTAGGTCGGATGGTCCATGATGTCAAGAACGAAACATATTATCTCGATCTCGTCCCCCTTTATGGTGTATAGCATTCTCCAAAAACCAGTTAGCTCAGCTCTCCACAGGTTAGAGACATTGTATTCTTTTGGGATCTGATGTTTTTGGATATTATCCCCGTAGAATGGGTTCTCCTTTATCAGCTCACTCTTTTGCTTGATCGATCTGAATAATTGGATCTCCTTTGAGTTCTTCTTTCCTTCCCCCAATTGGACACCGACTACATCGTTCAGCCTTTCAAAAGCCTCTTTAGCATCTCCGATGAGTATTACCTTCGTAGGTTTCTTCATTATATCTCTATTCCGCCCTCTGCCAGCTTCTCTAGCTCTTCCCTGGGGGTGTAGACCCAAAGTATCCCCTTAGTGCCGATTAAGATTTTACCGCTGATCTGCAGATAGTCCAATATCTCCAGAAGGGTATTGTGCATTATTTTTCTTGGCAAAGCTGCCTTTAATTCAGAGACCTTAAGCGGCCCTTCTGCATTCTGCAAGACATCCTCCACCATAAGCACGGTCCTTAATGTCGGGGAATGTGCCATCCTTGGTTTTTGTGCGTATGCGTACATTTTGGTATAAGTTTATATCAAAAATGTATAAATCTTGTTATATTTAAGAGTGAGTTAATAAAAAAGAAAAACCCGGAGGAGACTCTCGGCTTATTCTTGGGTGCTGGAGGTTGTTGCTTCTCTTGGTGTTGGTTTTGATGTTAAGGTTAATAATAAATTGTTTAGACTGGAGGAGACTCTCGGAGGATACTCTGAGCCGGTTGGCTTGAGGTGTACTTGCGGTGCTGGGCTGGTTGGGATGTAGCGGGGTGTAGTGTAAGAGATTGGTTTGTAGTGTAAAAACTAGGTGCCATCAGGCCTATCTCCAATTTCCCTGTCCAAGCATTGAAGGGTTTTAGGATCATCGATAGGCTTCCAATCCTTGGTATCTTTCAGTTCTTCTAAGTTTAGTGGTGGGTTCTTCCAGTCCAAATATTTCTTCGTTACCTTAAATCTATCTGCCTTAATGATTATGTAACCCTTTTCGTTGAGCATCTTGACTTCGGATCGATCCAGAGGTGACAATTTCGACAAGGGTATCCTCCCGGCCGTAAGCCTAATACCACCACAGTCCTTCAATAACTCCGAAAGTTCTTCCAGAACAGCTTCCTCACTCATGTATTAATTTCTGATTGAGACAGAAAAGACAAACAAAAGAAAAACCCGGAGGTGTGCTCCCGGTGCTCGGTTGGTTGGGATGCAATAAAGACGCCTTTATAAGAGAAAGTATCAAATATACACTATGTCAAAAGAGAAGATCCCGAAGGGATATGACGTTAAGAAGTACGAACGCCCTTCGGTTACTGTAGACGTTATAATCTTCACAATAAGGAAAAACGACCTAAAGGTACTTTTGGTCAAAAGAGGGGTCGAGCCCTTCAAAGGGTCCTGGGCGATTCCGGGTGGTTTCGTGCGCATGAACGAGTCTTTGGATGACGCGGCGATCAGAGAGCTCAAGGAGGAGACCGGAGTCGAAGACGTCTATCTGGAACAGCTCTACTCTTTTGGAAGCCCGGATCGGGATCCCAGGACCAGAGTCATAACAGTCGCATATTTCGCTCTTGTCCCTTCCAAAAAACTAAGATTGAAAGCGACTACCGACGCAATAGATGTTAATTGGTTCTCGATGTATGTCCTACCAGAACTAGCATTCGACCACAGAGAGATCCTGGAATACGCGTTAAAGAGGTTGCGCTATAAGCTGGAGTACACGAATGCCGTGGCCAGCCTACTGCCCGACAGATTCACGCTGACAGAGTTACAAAGAGCCTATGAGATATTACTAGACCGGAAATTGGATAAGAGGAACTTCAGGAAGAAGATACTATCTTTGGGCATGCTCAAAGAGACGGGAGGCGAGAAACGGGGGCGTTTCAGGCCTGCAAAGCTCTACTCCTTCAAGACGAAGGAGCTGGAAATAGTCGAGATTATCTGATCCTATGGTTTTTGACAAAAACCGAAAGGTTTTTATATTAGTAAGTGTAAAATATACACTAATAGAATGGTTATAAGTAAAATTAGACGGACAATGAAGGAAGCAGGATTGGGAAAACACGGTAGGTTCTTCACAAAGCACATGGGTTGCTTATTCGACGACTATGGGTTCGAGGTTATCGGCGTAGATGGACCTAGGGGCATGGGGTTCTTTCGCATAAGACTTGAGAATGATCAATATCGGGTTATATTTGATACCGATAGGAGTCCTGTGATCCTTGGGAGTATTCAAAAAAGGCCCACAGACGGGAAGGGATTCTACGGCTACGATCTCATCGCATTGGTAAATTTCCTCGCGGAAATGGGTGGGGAGAAGGAGAATATGTTTTACATGTCTCCAATTCCTTTCAAGTGCGGCGATAAAGGCTTTGAATGGCAGGTCGCTAGATTGAACAGGCTATTGAAGCCTAATTGGGAGCGATTATTCAAGTTTATTTCAGAGATGGACAAAGAGTCAGAGGGGGCCTTTCATGAGTATAATAAGAGGCACTTCTTTCCGCAGGCTAAAACAAGGGAGGAACTAATCGAAAGGCGTATGGGTCATCCCTCCAAAATCGAGCGGGATCCCTGGCACGAGATAACATATTACCCATGCGAAACTAGGTTAAAGGATGGTAGTAGCATAACGAGGGTCTGTATGGTGGACAAAGGGGAATTCAAGAGGGCATGGGGAGATGATTTGGGCGGTATGGGTAGTTTGGATCTCTCAGAAGTCGTTAGAGTATACGGGAGTAAGGAGGCCTTTGGGAATTTTTTTAGTATTAATGAGGCATACCTAGCAGACAAGGGGAGGGATGGGAGATATAAACTTAAGGTGGCGATGAAGGATCGAAGGGTCTTCTCTTACGAGACCGGCAGGTTCTTCGGTTTTCTGGAACCTCCGGAAGGGTACAAAGTGACAGATTTCAACTATATAATCCCGGAGTACGAAGTAGAAGGCGGGATATCATTGGAATACAAAGGGAAAGTAGAAGAAGGAGTCTACACTAACATGGATTTCGTTTGGTGCTTTGTCTAAAGAATGGCTAAGAGAAACAACGAGCTTTGGGACGCCATAATGAAGAATGAGATTGACAAGGTAGAGGAGCTCTTGTCTGTCCCAGGAAACCTTGACCGAAAGATCACGGTAAACGGGTGGCGTCCCCTGCATGTGGCAGTCTTCGCTGGGAGGGCGTCTATAATAGCAGAATTGCTGAAGAAGGGTGCAGACGTTAATGCAACTGATGAGGATAGAAATACGCCATTGCATACGGCAGCTCTAGTCGGGGATGTAGAATTGATGGGAAAATTGATTGACGCCGGGGCTGACATCGATGCCCCAAGTGTGCTAGGTAGACCGTTGGAGCTAGCAATAGATGAAAGAAACGCGAACATAGAGGATAAAGAAGCTCTCATGAAACGTGCTAAGCATAGGGATGAAAAACTCAAAGCAGATTGATGGGCTGGTGCCATCTGGTGTCAGGTTTTGTATTTGTGGTGTAAGAGTATTTTTTTATTTGTCAAATGAGAACCTAACTGATGGAAGACATAATTGCGAAACATAAATACACCTCTGAGAAGTCCCCATGGTCGATAGCTATAAGCAAGACCTACATCTCATTTGGTGAATTCGGGCCGCAAAGAAGACTAAAGAGTAAGACATCATTTAGTTGGTATGGCGTCAAAACGATTACCATAGAACCGGTCGGGCGTATCAGATTATTCTCTAAGGTGCGCAGCAGACTAATACTGGAATTTGACGAAACTCGACCTCATATAGATAAGCATCCAAATCCACTGTCTGAATTTGATTTGTCTGTTGATGATCTGGCGAAGTTTCTTGAAGGTGCCTTGATAGACCTTAGAATACCCTACGAGAAGTCCAGTAAGTACAAATATGCCCTTCCTGATTATTACAAGAGCTTGAATTCTTTTTAGAAAACCGAGAGGTTGTAGTGTAAAACTTCTGTAAACT
>Ga0180434_10000072_pt1 | contig 135118 bp, 102 predicted proteins | sample SS_ome_7_FD_132453 | JGI IMG/M metagenome (GOLD analysis project Ga0180434, IMG submission 132453) | Hypersaline lake sediment archaeal communities from the Salton Sea, California, USA - SS_1_D_2 metaG | ecosystem: Environmental > Aquatic > Non-marine Saline and Alkaline > Hypersaline >... | reverse complement strand
CGAGGAAACTATCGTCCACGGCGGCAGCCAGTCTATGCCGGTCAACTACGACAACAACAAACAGGGCTACTCGAACTATTCGGAAGTGGAACTGACGTTGGACGCCGTACGTGACTGGACAGCCGAAGGCGTTGCGGAATTGTCAATCTGGTTCAGAGGCAACCCGGCATCCGTCGGCAGCTTCACAGAAGCGCCGGCCGGAACCTACACGATGACCGGCGCCGGCGCGGATATCTGGGATATTGGACCCGGCGCGGGCGAGTATCATGATGAGTTCCATTTCGCATACAAGATGCTAACCGGTCCGGGTTCGATTGTAGCGAGAGTCGACAGCGTACAGGAAACAAACCCCTGGGCCAAGGCCTGTGTAATGATTCGAGAAACGCTCGATGCCGGTTCGAAACATGCCCTTGCGGCTGTTACGCCCGCCAATGGAGTTGCCTTCCAGGGTCGCCCCGATCCGGGAGCCGCCAGTTTCAATACGAATCAGGGCGATTTCACCGCGCCGTATTGGGTGAAGTTAGAGCGTGATGTCGCGGGTAACTTTACGGCTTATCACTCTGCGAACGGTTCGAGCTGGCAGTCGATAGACGAAGGTCAGGCAACGAACATCCCGATGACCTCGAACGTCTATATAGGCTTGGCGCTGACCAGCCATGAGGCTGCTCTGACATGTGAGGCTGTATTCTCCAATGTCACGACTACCGGGACAGTCAGCGGGCAGTGGGCAAACCAGGATATCGGCATCGAGAGCAACGACGCTGAGCCGCTGTACGTGGCGGTTTCCAACGCCGCCGGACAACCTGCGGTGGTGGTCCACGATGACCCGGCTGTAGCAAATATAGACACCTGGACAGAGTGGATTATCCCCCTGCAGGCGCTTGCCGATCAGGGCATCACCCTGACCAATGTCGATAAGATTGCAATTGGCCTGGGCACGAAAGATAACATGACAGTGCCCGGAGGTTCAGGTAAGATGTTCTTTGACGATATCCGATTGTATCAACCGAGAGAGGCTGCCGCCGAATGACAGCAGCACTTTTGGAAATGGCTTAAGGATATGGATTTGTATGGAGCCTATGCCGACCGATTCGGCATAGGCTCCTTTTTTTGGCCGGACTGATACAAATCCATCCTTCAGAAGCGTTAATTTCTTGTACAAAGACTCTCAAACCTCTTATTATAGTTCACAGATTTGACCTGTAGCAAAACTGCCAGATTGGAAAATCCGTCTTTTTGTTTATGAGGGCAAACAAATGATAAGCAGGAGAAGTTTTCTTCGCTGCATTGCAGGCAGTGCCGTTGCGATGATTTCGCCCGCTGCTGTTTTCTCAGAAACCCGAAAAATTAACAAACCGAATATCATCCTTTGCATGGCCGATGACATGGGCTGGGGCGATCCCGGATTCAACGGCAATTCCATTATTAAAACCCCCAACCTAAATGCGACGGCAAAAGCCGGAATGCGATTCACGCGATTTTATTCCGGCGCCCCTGTGTGCTCGCCAACACGTGGAAGCTGCCTGACGGGCCGGCATCCGTACCGGTACGGCATCTTCGGCGCAAACGTCGGGCACATGCCGAAAGAGGAAATCACCTTAGCGGAAGCCCTGAAGACGCAGGGCTACACGACCGGTCATTTCGGCAAATGGCACCTTGGGACGCTGCTGCCGGATTATTCGGGAAAAGGCCCGAGGCGAAAACCGAGAGAAAATTACATGACACCCGGTATGAGCGGTTTCGACGAATGGTTCTCGACCGAGTACGCCGTGGCGACGTGGGACCCGTACGATCCGGCAAATTTCCACGGCAATAAAAAGAATTACGATGTTCGGGCGATCTACTGGCACAATGGAAAAAACGTCGCCGGCCCTCTCGAGGGAGACGACTCGCGAATCATCATGGATCGGGTGATTCCATTCATTCACAGTTCGGCCGAGAGCAACAAACCGTTTCTCGCCGTAATCTGGTTTCACGCCCCGCACAATCCGGTCGTCGCCGGGCCGAAATACCGGGCTATGTACTCGCAATACAGCGCCGATGAGCAGCACTATTACGGATGCATTACCGCACTGGATGAGCAGGTAGGCCGGCTTCGCAGCGAATTGCGCGATTTGGGTATAGCCGATAATACGATGCTTTGGTTTTGCAGCGACAACGGGCCCGAAGGAAAAGACGGCAAGCAGGGCCGCAATCGCGGCTCAGCGGGGCCCTTTCGAGGCCGCAAGCGAAGCCTGTTCGAAGGCGGCGTTCGCGTGCCGGGCCTGCTCGAATGGCCCGGCCATATACAAGCAGGACGCCTGACACATATTCCATGCTCTACGTCGGATTATTTCCCAACCGTTATGGACGTGCTCGGCTTTAAGATCAAAGGCGAACCCGAACCTGTCGACGGCGTAAGCTTACTGCCGCTAATTGACAATCAAATGACCGAACGCCCCCTGCCCATCGCCTTCGAATCCAGAAAACAGGTCTCTCTCACCGGCAACCGCTATAAAATCTACAGCAATAACAATGGCAAAACTTATATGCTCTTTGACCTGCTCGATGATCCCGGCGAGAACCACGACCTTGCGGCAGAGAAACCCGAAATACTGCGCGCATTGAAGAAAAAGCTTGAAACGTGGCAAGCCTCCTGTAAGAACAGCCTCGCCGGAAAAGACTACAAGTAGAAGATTAAATCATTCAAGAAGAGACGATTATGGCAAAACGTAAAAGGACAATTGTTGGCTCGCCTATAACACCGAGCATGCTCGTGGAATTGGACGCCGTTACCAGGTTTTTGCCCACACCTGCAAATTTTAGCCCTGCCGGAAATTGGATGCACTCTTACAGAATCTGGACCTGTCATGGATACAGGGAAAGCGGCAATCAAAACGTCGGATTCCTGAGAATAGAGCGTTTCGGCAGCTCCGACAAGACATTTGGGCTGAATATCCACCAGGAGGTTGTGCAAAGAGACGCGATCGTACATATTATCGACGGCAAAATAAAGTGCCGGAATAACCAGTTGGCCTCGCCGGTTCAATGGAGCCTGCAAAGCCGGTTCACCGGGCCGGACGGCAAGGATATTTCCGAACTGCTTAGCAGTGACAATGGCAAGGCTGCCGAGGAAGCCGAAACAACCACGAGCGACTTCTGTCTGTTCGAAGCGGTGCAACGTCTTGCATATGACAAGGGCAGTTCGGTGAGCTTTGATTTGCTCGAAGGCATGGCCCTGTCGAAGCCGCGTCACCGACTGTCTTACCGCGGTCTCTCCCCGATGAAAACGGACGGCCGAGCTATACCGCTGCATTGTTTCGTTCAATTAGGAAGCGGGATACTTCCGTATGAATACTGGCTCGATGACCGCCACAGACTATTGGCAGCAGTCTCGATGAACAAGGCATATATCTTAGACGAAAAAGCAGAACAAATCTTTGGACGAGAGGCCGAAGAAACACGAAATTCCTACCAAAGAAAAAGGAAGCAATAGCTATGAGCAAGCGAACCGTAGAAAAACAGCCCGGCCGTCTCGTAAACCGGCGAGAATTTTTAAAATTAGGCAGTGGTGCAGTGGCACTGCTGGCAAACGCCGCATCTACGAGAAATGTTCTTGCCGGGCGTAATAGCCGCAAGCCAAAACCCAAGAACATCCTTCTCATCATTACCGACCAGCAGCATATCGACACGATCTCCGCCGGCGGCTGCCGCCACGTACGAACGCCTGCGCTGGACCGGCTCAAAACAACCGGCGTCAGTTTTACGCAATCGCACTCGGCCAATCCCCTGTGCAGCCCGGCCAGAAGCGCGGTCTTTACCGGGCGCACGAGCAGCGAATGCGCCGTGCCCGTTAACGGTCGACCGATTCGGTCCGACATTCCGAACCTGGGCCAGTGGCTTTCGGACCATACCGACTACGAGACGTTCTATGCCGGCAAGTGGCATCTGCCAAGAACCTATACAAGCAATATCCCCGGCTTCAAAGTCATCAATACCGGCATCGGCGGTTTCGGCTACCTTTGCGATACGGCCATGTCGCGTGCGTGCGAGGGCTTTCTGCGGAATCGCTCGAAATCGAAACCGTTCATGCTGGTCGCTTCGTTCATGCAGCCCCACGATATCTGCGAATGGCTCCGGCTGAATATGAACAATCCTGACAGGCTTCGATATCCGGAACTGGCCGGCGAGCTGCCCGAGCTGCCGGATAATTTCGAGTTCGATAAGAATGAGCCGGAAGCAATCAGCAACAGAAGACTGGGCAACGAGCCGTTCAAGGGCAACTGGGATAAGCAGCAGTGGCAATATTACAGGTGGAGCTACTATCGCCACATCGAATACGTGGACGCCGAGATCGGACGCGTTCTTCAGGCGCTGGAGAATCACGGCCACCTCGACGATACGCTCGTCGTGATGACCGCCGACCATGGAGAAGGGATGGGCCATCATCAGATGGTACGAAAGAGCAGTTTCTACAACGAGGCGACGAAGATCCCGCTGCTCTTTTCATGGCCGGGGCACATCGCACAGAATAACACGGACACCGTTCACTTAGCTTCCGGACTGGACATCACACCGACGCTGTGCGACTATGCGGGGATTCAGCCGCCGGCACAGATGCGAGGCGTGAGTCTGCGGCAAATCATCGAGGCAGAAAGAGGTTCATCCCATGACCTTATCGTTTCGGAAGTAAGCACCAATACCGGCCGCATGGTTCGGACGGCGAACTACAAATACATCACCTACAAGGACAATTCCGTCGAGCAGCTTTTTGATATGACAAACGATCCGGGCGAAATCCGGAACCTTGCGGCAAGTTCGCGCTACGCCTCACGATTGGCCGAACACCAAAAACTGCTCAAAGACTGGGAGGCCCGGCTGGACGTGCCGTCGAGCGTCCCCAACGCCGAGGTATGGCAGCACAAGGGATAAGATTTCGAACGAGATATGAGAAAAGAGCCAAAACGATGGGACAAACCAGAAGAGGATTTCTGAAAAAAGTCGGTTTTATGGCAGGCTCAGCATCCGCGATATCGATACTACCCGGCTCCGAGAGCACGAGTCAGACAACTTCAACAGTAAAAACTATCAAGCCTTCTGAGCTTCATTTCGATTCTGCAATGGAAGCGGCAAGAGCAATACGAAAGCATCAAATATCATCCACGGAACTTACCAAGCACATTCTAAAACGGATAGACCAATATAATCCCTCTCTTAATGCTATTGTTACTCTTGTGCGGGACAAAGCCCTTAGCAAAGCACGTACTGCCGATAAGGCACTGGCAAAAGGGCAATATTGGGGACCGCTGCAAGGCGTTCCGATTACTATCAAGGACGCCTTTAAAATGGCCGGGGTGATCTGCGAAGCCATCGAAGCACTCCGCAAGGCCGGTGCAAATCTGGAAGAAGGATGGCCGTCTAACATCAAACCCGCCGATCAGTACAATACCTATCGGCACCTCTTATCGGCCGCGTTTGCTTCTAACCTGAAGGATACCCAGATAGACGAAATGCGTAAGCGAGCAATGAAACAGGACGGCAGCTACGAAGCAATCAAAGCCTTGGCATGGACTGCACCACACAAGCATTTCCAGATTTCCAGCCACACTCGGATGAAGGCCCGCGCTGCCTGGCAAAAGTACTTCCGCACGCACGATGCCTTCCTGATGCCCACGGCTTTTGTACCGGCGTTCCCTCATGACCATAGCGAACCAATAGACCAGCGCAGGCTGTCAACGCCGGAAGGTGAGAGACCGTACAGAGATTTGCTTTTTTGGATCTCTTTTGCCACACTTTCCGGACTGCCGGCAACGAACGCTCCAATTGGTCTAACCGCTGACGGCCTGCCAGTCGGAATACAGATTGTAGGCCCATACTTAGAGGATGCGACGCCCATTGATGTGGCCGAAAAAAAAGGGGACGTAATTGGAGGATTTAAACCGCCAAAAGGTTATTGAAACCACACATTTACGCACGCCGTAAAGAAAGGAATCAAAGATGAAAGAACAAACAAGAAGGGAATTCCTGAAGAGCTTCGGTTCTGTGGCAGGCTCGGCAGCCGCCCTGTCGATTCTGCCGAGCTGCAACAGTCTCGGTCAAATTGCAATAAAAGAACGACCGAATATCATATATATTATGACGGACGACCACGCCTCGCACGCCATAAGCTGTTACGGCAGCAAGATCAATAAGACGCCGAACCTCGACCGAATCGCCGGCGAGGGCATGCGCTTCAACAACAGTTTCTGCACTAATTCCATCTGCGCCCCCTGCCGGGCCGTGGTTCTGACGGGCAAGTACAGTCACATCAACGGCAAGATCGACAACAGCCGGCAAGCCTTTGACGGCAGCCAGCAGACCTTTCCCAAGCTGTTGCAAAAGGCCGGCTATCAAACCGCGATGATCGGCAAATGGCACCTGCGAAGCGATCCTACAGGATTTGACTATTGGAATGTCCTGCCGGGGCAGGGATTATACTACAATCCGGTGATGATCGAGATGGGCGAGCGGAAGAAATACACGGGCTATGTCACGGACATTATTACCGACCACGCCCTGAAATGGATCAGAGAACGTGACCCGGAGAAGCCCTTCTGCCTGATGTATCACCACAAGGCCCCCCACCGCAACTGGCAGCCGGACCAGAAACACCTGACGAAGTACGACGATATGACGATGCCGGAGCCGGATAACCTGTTCGATGATTACTCCAATCGCGGAAGAGCCGCCAAAGAGCAGGACATGACCATCGCAAAGACCATGAACGACAGGGATCTCAAGCTAACGGCGCCGAAAAATCTCACTCCTGAACAGAAGAAACACTGGGACGCGGCGTACGAGCCCAAAAACGAGGCCTTCCGCAAGGCAAATCTCCAGGGCAAAGAGCTGGTTCGCTGGAAATATCAGAGGTATATCAAAGATTACCTTCGGTGCATTGCCTCGGTTGACGATAACGTCGGCCGGCTCCTCGATTACCTCGACGAGTCAGGCCTGGCTAAAAATACCGTGGTGGTCTATACTTCTGATCAGGGCTTTTACTTAGGCGACCACGGCTGGTTCGACAAGCGGTTTATGTACGAGGAATCGCTGCGTATGCCCCTGCTGGTACGCTATCCGAGGGAGGTCAAGCCCGGCTCGGTCAGTGATTGTCTTGTGCTCAACCTGGATTTCGCCGCGACGTTCCTGGACTATGCCGGCGTCCCGGTGCCCGAAGATATCCAGGGCGAATCCATGCGCGCCGTGCTGCGCGGCAAGACGCCCAGGAATTGGCGGAAGTCGATATACTACCATTACTACGAATACCCGGCGGTACACAGCGTCAAGCGGCACTACGGCGTACGCACCAAACGCTATAAACTGATCCACTTCTATCACGATATCGACGAATGGGAATTGTACGACCTTAAGAAAGACCCGAAGGAAATGAAGAACGTACTCGGTGACCCGGCATACGCCAACATCGTCAAAGAGATGAAAATCGAGCTTCAAGCGCTGCGCAAGAAATATAAAGACGACACCGGTTCGCCTGTTTGAGACGAACCTGTAGTCTCTGGTTAATTTTTAAGCATCTCGCCGGTCTGTTTGTTCCAGCGTATTGTCCTAACGTTGATACGATGTTCTGCGGCGTGGCAGTCGGTGCAATATATTTGATCGCCGCCCTCATCGGCCGAATCGAAAATTGTTTTGGCGCCCGACAGCAAAGTCTTGTGGCTCGACTCATGGCGTATCTCGTGCCGCGGATGGCACATCATGCAGGTCGGATTGATTTTCGCCTTGGGGTACATAATCTCGGGCGGCGTGATATTGTCTTCGTCGCTGCGATGACGCTCGGACTCACCGTGACACCTTTCGCAGCCGATGCCGGCCTGCTCGTGCGTGCGAGCGAGCTCCTCATCGCTGAAACCGTAGTGACATGCACTGCAAAACTGGTTAGCGACAAAGCCCGTTTGTGTCGAGGGTGTCCCGCCCTCGAATCGCGGGCAAGATGCCCGCGAGACAGCACTTTCTGCGACATGATGCCCGTCTGAATCCTCATCGATGTGTTTCTGTTCTGAGTCGTTCATTGCCTGCTCCTCAAGAGAGCAGCTTGCAGCAAGAATCAGCAGCAAACTGCTCACGAAAAAACAGATTACTGTCACGACTCGATTACTCGTGACTTTCATTCAATACATCCTTGTTCCAATTTCAATAAACTGTTAGAGATTACCGTCCGGCTGTTACACGTATTCCCAGTTTTTAAGCCATTGATAATCCGCCGGCAGTCTGGCCCACGCCTCGTCCATAGCCGTAGAAAGCTCTTTAGCCTCGGCTTCGTTAAGATCGGGCTCCCGGACGGCCCTGGCGACGTTGTCCACTTGATGTGGATTGATTATACCGGGAATAGGCGCCGTAATGGCCGGATTGCAAAGGATATAGCGAATCGCCATACGGGCCAGCCGGTCGTCTTGGCCACGGGTGGGACTGTCGGACGAGCTGTCACCCTTGAACAGCGAGGCGCTCGCAAAAGGTTTGATGCCGAAAAAGCCCACACCATTCTTTATTATCGCGTCGAAGACACTCTCCTTAGGCAGAACCTTGCTCTTGGCCGTGTAGGGCGTTACGACGACCTGAACGACCTCGGGATACGTCTCGATCATCTTTTTTATATGCGGACGGTCGTGCGAGGAAAAACCAGTCAAGCGGGCCTTACCCTGCTTGCGGGCTTTCTCGAGGGCGCTCATCATCTCATCCACTTCCGTCTCGGCATGCCGGCCGCTCTGCTCGTGCATGGTAATCCGCCAGAGGTCCACATACTCGAGTTTCGCCTCGCGCATGCCCTTGTCGAGGGCGGACATGAGTTGCTCGGTGATCCAGCCGGCCGGCTTCGGCTTGCCTTTCTTCCTGGCTTCATGCCACTGTCTGCTCAGGCTCCGCATCTCCTCCTGATACCACGAGAATCCAAGGTACATCGCCTCCCGTCTTCCCCTCAGGGCTTCGGCATAGGCCAGGATTTCCTGCTTCGTACAGGCGTCGATATAATTGATGCCGTGTTCGATACATCGCGTCACCACATCGCGACGGTTCTTCTTAAAATCCGGGTTGTTCAGGTCGGGATTGATCCATCCTCCGCCCTGAAAAAGGCCCGGCACCATTTTATCGACGCGCTTCCAGTGTCCTCCCAGACAAACCTCTGAAATCCATAGACCGGTCTTCCCGAGGGGCCGATATTTCATTTCCGGATTGTAGCTGCGGGTTTTGGTGACATCCCCGGCATAGACGTTCTGCATGCCCCCCACCGCCAGACCGGCCGCGGCGACGGCCCCGCTGCGCATCAGGTCGCGCCGGGTCAGCTCGTCGGCCTTGTGAGCTTGCTGCTGTTTACGATCCATAATTTTCTCCTTTATTCCTTAGTTTCTTGTGGCAGTCTTTGAGATAATCGCGCGATATGGCGAGGTTCTTTTCCATCACATCGGGCTCTGGGTGCCCGTGCATAAAGGGGTTGACGTACCCGCGGTACCGGATATCCGCCAGGGCCCGGATCCACGGGGTCATATCCGTCGGGCCGACGCCCGGAAGCTGCTGGGCGTCCGAATAATGTTGCCATGCATAGAAGAAAAAAAGCTGCTGATCACAAATGCGTATGGCCTCGGGAACCGACGCCTTGAGCGTCTGAATGTGATACGGCGCCAGCGCGATACCCAGTCTCGGCGATTTGTTGATATCGACGAAAGCCTTGAATGAATCCAGCGAGCAAAGCAGGGCGTTGCCGTGATTTTCAATCGCAAGGAACGAATTGTACTTTTCCGCCATTTCCGCCAGGGGTTTGAGCTGCTCGATGAACTTCCGCATCCGTGTGGTCAGTTCTTCGGGCTTACAGGCGGGGCCGCTGCCTCGAACCGCAACACCACCTCCTGCCTTGCCCAGCAGCTCGGCGTAGCGTTCATATCCACCACTATATACGGAAAATGCAAACAGCTTGAGCTTGTGCTTGGCCAGCAGCTTTTTCAGACCTTCGGCACCCAGGCGATTTGCCACTTCGTCAAGATGAGGACAGCCCTGGTGGGCCGACCAGATGTCAATCGCCTCGAAGCCCAATCTCGCGATTCGCTCACACGCCTGCTCGATGGGTAATCCCATGAAATGAATCGAAGATGTGGACAGCCGCATCCGCCATTTTTTACCCGCCGCTGCCTCCTGTTGCCATACCGAAAGGGCCGGCGCCGTAACCACCACTGCCCCACTCAAACTCATGGCTTTTAAGAAATTACGTCGATCGAGGCTTTCGTTCATTGCAAAACTGCTTTTCTAATAAACTCCTGCAAAATGCCCGTTCGTAGTTTTTAGAACATAACAAATCCACGGCCGCCTGTCAAATATTATTTGAAACATTAAAAAACTCTCTCATGCTTATCAGAGCATCTTTTTCTCTTGACCTTGACGGCAAAGAATCTATAGTTCTCTGATAGCCGCTGTTAGCAATAACACGCTATGAAGATGAACTTTTGCTAAACTCTCGTTAAAAAGATATTCACGCAGGCAGAAAGGAACTCAAGATGAGCGAAAAGAATAAAGAGAACATCCATAAGACCGACCGTATTGACCGACGCAGTATGCTCAAGATGGCAGCCGGAACAAGTGCCGCCGCCCTGGCTTTTGGCTCGTGTACATCGCTTGATGGGCGTATGAAACCGGCGGCTACTAAAGGCCATATAAACCATTCGGTCGCTCACTGGTGCTTCGCGGAATACTGGGATCTTGAAAAAATGTGTCAAATTACCAAACAGCTCGGCGGCAAGAGCATCGAGCTGGTAGGCCCAAAAGACTTTGCGACGCTCAAAAAGCACGGCCTGACCTGCGCGCTGGCGCCCAACGGCACACCCGATCCTCCATTCGTGAAAGGCTTCAACAATCCCGAATACCACGACATGATTATCGCCGCAACACGCGAGACCATTGACGCATGCGCCGAGTACAACTTCCCCAACGTCATCGCCTTTACCGGTTTCCGCGAGGACATTCCGGACGATCTCGGCGCCAGGAACTGCGTGGCGGGCCTGAAGAAAATAATCGGCTATGCCGAGAAAAAGAAAGTCAATCTCTGCATGGAAATTCTCAACAGCCGGGTCGCCGTCGAAATGAAAGGCCATCCGGGCTACCAGGGCGACCACACCGATTACTGCATCGATATTATCAAGAAAGTCGGCTCACCCAGGATGAAGCTGCTTTTCGACATCTACCACGCGCAGGTTATGGACGGCGATATAATCAGCCGTATCCGGCAGTACTCAGACTATATCGGCCACTACCACACCGCCGGAAATCCCGGACGCGGCGAGCTCGACGACAAGCAGGAAATCAATTACCCGCCGATTATGAGAGAGATTGTAAAGACAGGCTACAAAGGATACGTCGGCCATGAGTTCGTCCCCACGCGGGATCCCCTCGAAGGACTGGCCGAGGCAATCGCCCTCTGCGATGTATAAAAACACGATGTCGATAGCATAGGGGCGGTCCCACGTGGTCGCCCAAATGTCGATAATGGATCAGGGCAACCACATGAGGTTGCCCTACACTAACGGCATAGGCATTTTCGGCAATAAACCGTTTACGGGCACGATAGATCCTACCCAATATGTCTTATTCAATTGTCAAATCCGGATTGTCCGGACCGAGGTGTTTCAGCATAACAATGGGATCTGACTTCGAGGGATTCGTGATTTTCACGCCCTCTTTGGCGGCCTTCTCGCTCACGAAGTACTCGTCATGGGTCAACTGGCCGTACCTTATCAGTGCCGGTGTTTCAATGTCCCAGACGCCGAACTTGCCGTGTCCCTGCATCGTGATAAATCCGTAGCAGCCGCCGTCCTTAATCGTCACCGTTTTGCCCGGCAGGATTGTCAGCTCTTTGGCGCTGAAGGCCGTTGACTTGTAGCATATCCAGTTTTCGATGTAGCCTTCGGCCTCCATTTCTTTTACAGGCCTGACTGGTCTCGGACGCATGAACCGGTTCTTCACAAAATCCGGATCGACGTTCAGGTCCCAGTCGATGACACTGAGCAGCCAATCGACGTTGCCTTCCTTGTCCTTCGGCGTATCCTTCCACAGCAATTCTTTCGGCACGACCTGGTCGTGAGTGATATTCTCATACATAGCAAAGACATCCGAGGCTTTCTGCGGCTCGTATGTGCAAAGGCTCCCCGGGGCGTGCAGAACGCCGGGCGGGACATCCCAGCCGGTGCCGACGTCGAGCCGATAAGCGGCGGCCAGAGACGTGATCGAGTTGTCTATGCCCTCTGCGGCGTCCAACAGGGCCTTGCGGACCTGGTCTTTGGTCACGCCGGGATTGATCCCGAAGAAGGTGTAAGGGAAATCACCGCCGTGGTTGTTCGCCTGGGGCGGAAAATAGTAGGCTTCAGGCTTGCCTAACTGGCCTGTCAGGCTCGCGTGCTCATCGCGGTGATGAATGTGGTGGGGCAAAGCGGCTTTGTTATCGAAGAATTTCGAGTACATCGGCCAGCGTTTGTGCTCGGACCACAACCTCTCGCCGATAATCTCGCCCTTCAGCTCGGCAACGGCATCCAGCAAACGCACCTTCTCGACCTTACCGCCGTCCTCGAAGATGATAAAGCTCAGCCCCTCGTCTTTGGACGTCAACGGCCCGTTATCTGCGGGTGTCGTCGATGAAAACCAACGTTCGTCGATTCCGCCCCGCTCTCCCCCCATCGCGTAGTAGTCGTCCGGGTGCAGCTTTATCCGCCGACCCGGCACACAAAACGAACGCGGCACCCAGTTGGGAGCCAAACGCACAACACCTTTGCCCTGCTCAAGCGCCTTATTGGCAATAGAATTAGCTGACATAAACGTACACCTCCAATGTCAAAAATCAATCATGCTACAGACACGTCGGTGCGGCCATATACGACCGCCCCTACAATGTCGTATCCGTACCGAAGTATTTTTAAGCTTTCTTAACAGTCTTCCACTGCTTGTCCTTCGCCGAGGCCAGGACCGCATCACATACATACTGCGTCGCCAGGGCATCGCGGAAGCTCGGCGATGCCGGCTTGCCCTCGGCCAGATTCTCCAGGAAGTCGGCAATCTGGTGGATGAACGTGTGCTCGTATCCGATCTGGAGTCCCGGCACCCACCACTTGTCCATATATGGCATATCGCCGTCGGTCACGTGCACCGAGCGCCAGCCGCGGACAATCGATTCGTCACTGTGATCGAAGTAGCTAAGCCGGTGCAGATCGTGCAGGTCCCAGGCGATGGACGCCTTTTCGCCGTTGATCTCGAACGTGTAAAGTGCCTTGTGGCCTCGTGCGTAGCGAGTTGACTCGAAGTTGCCCAGCGATTCGTTGCCGAACCGACAGATGAATGTGCACGCATCGTCAATACCCACGTCTTCGACCTTGCCGCTCTCCACGTGCATCCGTTTTTTAACGAACGTCTCGGTCATGGCACAGACCGAATCAATCTGGCCGTTCTGCCACATGGCGGTATCAATGCAGTGTGCGAGCAAATCGCCGGTCACGCCGGAGCCGGCCGCCTTGACGTCAAGCCGCCAGGTAGCCATGCCGCCCTGAGGAACGTTCGCCGAGATCGTCCAGTCCTGCAGGAAGTTGGCGCGGTAGTGGAATATCTTTCCGAGACGTCCCTCGTCGATCAGCATCTTGGCCAGCGTCACGGCGGGCACTCGACGGTAGTTGAACGAAACGAGGTTGGCCACGCCGGCTTTCTCAATCGCATCGACCATCGTCTCAGCCTGCGCCGAATCGAGCGCCAGGGGTTTTTCGCAGATTATGTTCTTGCCCGCCTTTGCCGCGGCAATTGCGATCTCGGCGTGCATATTATTCGGCACGCAAATGTCAACCTGATCGATATTATCGTCCTCGATAACCTTGTGCCAGTCGGTCGTGTAAGACTCGTAGCCCCACTGCTCGGAAAAGGCTTTAGCCTCCTTCTCTTCCAGGCCGCATACCACTTTCAGAACCGGCTCGTAAGGCACGTCAAAGAAATGATTGACCTGGCAGTAAGCGTTGGAGTGTGTGCGCCCCATGAAGCCGTAGCCGATGAGGCCAACATTAAGTTTTTTAGCCATTTTCGTAATTCCTTATTGTAGCACCATTCGAATATATCGATTATAGATTGGTGCGATTCATCGCACCTTACAAATTCCCAACTTAAGACGTCCACCCGTGCGCCGCCCGCACTTTAATCATCACGTCGAGAATCGCATTCCACGTGTCCGGCGATTCGAGCGTCGCGTTGGGGAACATGCAACCGTCCCAGCAGATGTGCTGGATACCGCGCGACGCGGCGTCCTTAAGCCAGTAGCCGGCGCAGCGGACGACGTCGAGCTTGCCGTTGGGGTCGCCCGCCGGGCAGTGCTTGCCCGTCTTGTCGTGCGAACCGGCGCCGTGTACCTCGCCGTCGTTCTGAGCCACGTGGAAGTCGATCGTCCAGGGCCGCAGCTTATCAACCATCGTTTCGTAGGCGGCGTAAAACTCCTCGTCCGAATAGCCAGGCTGCAGCAGTGCATGTTCCGGCGCATTGTAGCCCATCAAAAACAGGTAAGTGTGTGCCATATCGGCCTGGAAGCCAAGCGCCTCCGGCATTCCGACGGCTTCGAGCAGATCGAGCGTGTCCTTCCAACTGTGCAGGCCGGCCCAGCAGATCTCGCCCTCGGCGGCCAGGCGTTCGCCGTGGTCGGCGGCTATCTTGGCCGCTTCGCGGAACGTCTCGGCTATTTTTGCGGTGTTTGCCTTTGGGTCTTCCCGCCATTTTTCGACGCCGAACTCCGCCGAGTCGATCCTGATCGCGCCGTACTTGCGCACGCCGTGCTCGTTGAACACGCCGGCGATCCGGCACGCCATCCGAACGGCGTCGAGAAATTTCTCGCGAGCCGCCGCGTCGCCCATCGCTGAATCGCCGATCGTGCCGGCCCATATCGGGGCGACAAGCGAGCCAACGCTAAAACCATAGCCGGCAATCTTCTCGGCGATTTCTTTAAGTTCGTCATCGGTGGCGTTAGGGTCGGTGTGCGGCAGGAAAAGGAAGTAGTCAATCCCGTCGAACTTCTGGCCGTTTACCTCCGCGCCGGCGGTCAATTCGAGCATCCGTTCGAGACTGATCGGTGGCTCCTGGCCAGGTTCATCTCCTTTGCCGACCAGCCCGGGCCACATGGCATTGTGAAGTTTGGGAAGGGTATCCGAACTCATCTTTAGCTCCTTTCTGGTTCAGTAGCGTTCATGATAGCTATTGCCTTGCCTTCTCGTGGGCAAACTCGACCGCGCCGCCCGGCAGCGTTTCCTTCCGGCCCGGCCGGCGGTTGCCCCCGAGGGCAACTACTTTGCCGCCCGAATGGACTTCCGGGCTTTGCATCCTAACATTTTGCAGCCATTTGCAAAAAATACAAGAAGATTTTTGAAGATTTAACATCTTCTCATATTTACACGAGCTTTTTACATTTCTTTCAGATGAACAGTAATTTCCAGTGCATGACCTTCTTTGACGATTTGCCCTTTCGACAGTTTGATTTCGATTCGGCCGTCTTCGAGTGTATAACCGCTCCTGACAACCTTCTTGTCCAATTTAACGGTTACTCCGGCCACGTCAAAATCATCCGGAATCGCAAAGGCGAGAGATTCGACACTCAGCCTGCCCCAGCGTACTGTAATCTTTTCAACCTGCGTCTTTGGGTTCCGCTTTTGAGTGAATGTGCCCCATCCCTCGGCGGCGGTAAAGGCGGCAGAGAATTTTTCAGGCGTAATCTTCGGCGCAAAACCGATATGCCCTTTCGGGCCATGATATTCGTAACCGGCCAGCGCCGTATAGACGCCCCAGCTTGCCATCGCCCTGGCGTAATGATCGCCGCACTCAACCTCATTGAAGGGATTGTGCTTAGAGGGGTGGTAGCGCTGATTGATGCCGTTACAAATAGCAAAGGCTTCGTTAAGCATGCCCTCCCAGACCATGTGGCCGGCGACCTGGTACTCAATTCCTGTCCACACTTCGCTCCTGTAGCGAACACCTTCTTTATGATACGGAGTCTTCGGCCACGTGCAGGTGAACAAGCCCGCTTCACCGGCTCTGGCAAACCATCGCTCCGGCTTATGCACGGCGTTATATGGCCCGACATCAGGCGCCCAGTTATACTTCCAAACCGACTTCAGAGCTTTACTTACATAATCGGGCGGATAGATATAGCCCAGGCCGAGCTGATGTGCCCAGCCCTGGCCGAAAAGCTGGTCGGACAAACAACCTTTCGCATACTGATATTTCGGATGCTTCTGCAGGTCCACGTCCTGAATGAAATATTCGCCGTCCCAGAGCCGCTCGACCGAAAGCTTGCTGCCGCTTTCGAATATCTTTCGGCAGCGTTTGGCGAATTGCTCGTCGCCCATATCTTTAGCCATTTCCTCGCCGGCCCGAAGCGCCGCAAGATACAGCGAGCCGACAAAGGTATTCGGCCCCTCGAAGTTAATGTCGTAGGTGTTGTGCTGGCTGGACTCGATTAGACCGTCATCGTTACCGTCCCGGTCGATAGAGAATTCCAGCGCCTTTTTAATGCGGGGCCAGTTTCTCTTCAGAAAGCTGCTATCGGCGGACATCTGGTGCTCTCGATACGCCTTGAGAACGGTTCCGCACTGGCCGTCGGCGGCGTAGGCACGATTGCTTCGGAAGCCGACCAGGCCGCTTTCGGCGTCAAAACCCTGCCCGAAATCCTGCATCTCTCTTGCGCTTCGCTCAAGCTCAGGGAACAAACGGGCCGGAGCATGGGCATAATTCCATACATGGGTGCACGTGCCCGCACAGCATCCGACGCCCTCCCATGCCCAGAACCGCCCGTTCTGCCACCACTGGCATGTCCCCGTCGCCAGATTACTAACAGTCGAATGCAGCCGGAACAGCAGCCATCCGGGCAGCGTGCTGTCCACATAAAAAGTCTTGTACCACTTTGCCGTATCGCCGGTAAGGCGGCTCCAGTCGTCCGCTACGTAATGAGCAACCTCGCCCGCACTGTCGAATCGGTTGGCGTATTCATGGCCGTGCGTATGATTCGGAAAGAACCAGGTTAAAACAAAGTTAAAGGCGTGTCTGCGGCGCGGTTTCAATTCTACGGTTCGGGTTGCTAAGGCTGCACTGCGTCTTTCAGTGACAGGGTACGAAACATCCTGTTCGGCGTGCAGCTTAACATCCCTCTGGCCAATGGCCTCAAGAAGTGTGCGAGCGTCCTGAGGCGAAGCCGCATCCGCCAAGAGGGCCAGCGCCATTGAGCCGTAGTCGGGAAGCTTTTCAATCGGACCCACCGGCCCCTTATGCGGCTCGTCCGAAAGCTCGATTTCATCGATGTTGATATACCCCCAGCCGCCGGAATGTTTATCAACGATCTCGATTTTTGCCGTCTTGCCCTCGAATCCCTGTACGTTCCAGAAATGCCATTCGAGTTTCTCGTTATTCTTGCCGGTAGCTGTGCGTACGACCTTGCCGTCTATAATCAGGTTGACACAAGTCTCTCCGGCATGACCGCCGCCCCCGATTAAAAAGTTGATGAATTTGCGAGAGATTTCAAATGCCGGAGATGTTAACGTGCCGCCAGGCCCATCTCCACCCAGAAACGTATTGACCAGGCCTTTTCCAAGAAAGCCGCTGACCTGTTGCTGGCCGGAAAGTGTACCCTTAGCCGGGCCTTTACCGAAGGCTTCTCCCGCCGTTTCCCATTTTCCATAGTCCGGGCCCTCGAAATCCGCCAGTACAATTTTCGCCCTCGGCTCGGCGGCCTCTTTCGGTAACGGCGCTTTCTCGGCCGAGTGCACAATCAACGTTCGCTCTTTTTCATTTACGATACGACTCCGGCGCAGAGCGTGCACCGATTTGGCCGAATCAATCAACACGGCGTTCTCAAGCCAGCCTACCACTCCGGTAGTAACAGGTGCATTAGAAGCATTTTCCACAAGGATGGTTAACATCGTAGCCGGCAGAGCGGAATCTTTCGCGTTCAGTGGAATAAAAGGCGATGAGCATGTAATCCTGACTCTAACCGGGAATGCATTGTCAGCATATCTAACCGAGGCAAGCGGATATTCAGCGGTTAATCTCACCGTCCCAAAATCTTTGTCCAATGTTTTTGTGAAAGTCTTACCATCTTTTTTGATGAAAACGGCAAAACCGGAATCGACGGGTGAATCCGGCCGGTACGCCCGGTAATTTTCCGCGCCGTAACCGGTGAAAACGTGGCGGTTGAAGATTTGCCAGACAGCAAAAGTACCGTCACCCCTTAGATATAGCTGGCCCGCTCCGATACCGCCGACCGGCATCCCGATGGTGTCAAGATCTTTGCCGCGATAGATTGGCTGCTGTCCACGTTCGAAGAGCCGCTTCATCGTATCCGGGGAGAGCTTCTTATCCGCGGGAACAAGATGCTTCGGTCGCTTTGCAACGGCTCGCGTTGTGTTCTGAACCACCGAAAAAAAACTGAAAACCATAAATCCAATGACTGCTATCCGTAATTTTCTCATCGCTTAATACCTCTCATTCTTTTAATAGATGAAACAATGTCCTCAACGGTTTCGTGCGTCAATCACTCCACTTTTATGTTTAATTATAAACAGGGTCGGCTCTACAATATGCAGATTATTCAAAAGAGGTTCGGTGTATTTTATGTCACCATATTCGGCTTCGTCGAAATGATGCTGTTTGCCCACGTGATTATTCCAGTCCACGCCTTCGGTCAGGAAACCATGCCGGCCGTGATGATGTTTGGCAATCGCACGCAGGATGGTCAGCCCGTCGGCAAGATATGACTCGTTATTAGTGTCGATATAAGCCTCGAAATATGCCAGCGCCGCCTCGGCATTCTCCCAAAGGTACGACGTGTCCCAGCTCTTTTCCATGTAGAGCAGGCCTTTGGTCTGCACGCCGTTTCTGTTCTCGGCCATCTTGAACTGCTCCAGGCCGGCGAGACATTTGTCGTAAGCAAAATTGCGGATTGTTTCGTCGCCGAGCAGCTTGGCCGCCTCCCGGAGGACTCGAAACGCCACCGAATACGCAACGTTTTCATGCTCGTCATACGTATCGTGATTAATGCTACCGAATATCCCCCCCGCTTTAATGAACGCCCCGATCTTCTCTTTTATCTGGTCTTTATAATCGGCCAGACCCCGCTGCGTCAGGCCGGTATATAGTTGAATTATAAACAATCCATCGGCGCTTTTCTCGAAAAGAATATCACCATCGCCGTAGGCGTTTTGCGGGTAGTGCTCGCCGGTCGGCTTGCAGCGCCGGGGATACCAGCCGTTGGACGTCGGTTTTATATTCGCATCGATCCAGGCGGCGCACTTCGTCGCGGCCTGATGCATCTTGTTCTTCCTGTCACCTTCCAGAAGATCGCCGAAGATTAATAGCTGATAGGCAACCTTCGCCATCGAGCCGGGGCAGAACCAGTTGCTTTTATGCTGGTAATTGAGGCAGAATCCATTCTTCGCCGTGTCGCGATAGCCGGTAATGAATCCGCTTTCATAATCGATGAACCCATCTTCCAAAACATGATCCAGCAGCAACAGAGCTTTCTCGGCGAGTGATTCATTTTCCGCATATTTCGCGAAGCAGTAGAGTTCGTACGCCCCGCCGACGGCGTTGGCCGCCCAACCCGGGCCTTCGAGATTGCCAAAATCGTGCCAGCCCATGATGTTTCCATCCTGGTCCACAAAGCTCGATTTGCAGCAGAGTTTCCCCTTGTAAGGAACCAGAGTCATTTCCGCGAACCGCACCGAATCCCGCATCGAATCAAGAATCGTATATGAGGGATTCTCCGGCTGATAAAAACTCACCTCGATCTCTTCGAACTTGAGATAATCGAGCCCGAACATATAGCTTTTCACGGCCTTTTCATTCGCGTCGATAATTTCCACCCTCAATTTATGCTCACCTTTATCAAGTTCGTGAATGCCCACATCCAAAACGCCGGTCGCAATCACGCCGTTGTTGAAAAGGTCGATTGGTTTGCCGAGCTTTTTGCCATCCAGGTAAAGCCGAACGACGCCGTAGTCAATCGCTTTTGTAAGCTGCATTTTCAAGCGATACCTCGCCGTTTTCTGCACGGGCACGGCCAAATCGAGCGTATCACCCGGCTTGGCACCGGTCCACCACAGGTGTGCCTCATCGCTCCACTTACCGCCATACCCGCTCATATCCTGCCGCCTGGCATTTCCTGCCGTCTTTGACAAAATCCGGATCTTCTCTCCTTCCAACGCACCCTTAACTTTGAAAATCTTGATAGGCCCCCAGTAACCTTTGCGCTGTTCTACGGGCACCGGCTCGTATGGATCGCACTGTCCGGCGGCCTGATACCAGTACACCGTGGAAGCGTACAGCGTCGGTTTGCTGTTAGGATAGTATTTCTCGATTGCAGCCTCGAACGAACTCTGGAACGGCACGTTGTCGGTGATGTGCCAGCGGTTCACGGAGATGTGGCCGCGGTTGTTCATGCTTATCGTCTGGTTGTGATAGCAGTTCTCGAAAAGAGTGGGATTGCACCAGGCGTAGCCGAAATAATCCTCGGAGCCGGTCCCGATGGTCGAGGGGAATTTCTCGCCGTCCACGAAGAACTTCTCATCGCCTTCGCCCCACCAGCCGCCTCGCGGGTTCCACACGTGCAGCATGACGCCGCAGAACCGCCCCCGCCCTTGCGTCTTGAGCATCGTCCAGTCAATCGCCCGGCGCTCGGGCTCGGCCGGCAGAAAAGCATCCCGATGCCACTTGGCGTGAAATCTCCCGAGCTTCTCGATGGGTTCGGTTACCGGGGCATGACTGACCTCGAACGCAATCCGGCGCCGCTGATTACCCTCGTTGGTCAGCTTGATTTTGGAGCCGCTCTCAAACGGCATATACCAGTAACAGTAAAAACCCTCTTCGGTCATCCCAAGAGGCAGGGATTTATATTTGTTGACGCCGGGAGCGGTCCCGAAAAAGTCCCCCAGCGGAGCCCAGACACTCGGCTTGTCCTGACCGTCCCAGTATATACCGAGCACCAGCTCGCGGAGGATGTCACGGTCTTCGGGCGATTCCGGCAGGTCCATCGCCACACGTATCGCTGTTACGGCCTGCGTCCCTTCGAACTCGAACGCGGTAGCCGTAGCTGCCGGCGGCAATACGAGTGTGTTGAGCCGGGTGCTCTGGCCTTGTCTCAGTCCCGCGGGATCGTATCCAGGCATATCACTTAAAATCTCGTTAGCCTTATCAAGCGCCTTCGATTCGCCGGCTGAAAGCTCACGCTTGAAAGTCGGCAGGATTGTGCCCTTCGGATAGGTCGTGTACGTAAAATGATAGTACCTGCCCCAGTCTTTTTCTCCCACGATCTTGCACGACTTTTGAAACGGAATCGGCACATAATTATTCCGCCCGCGTGCGGTCGTATGCACGAGCGCCGGTCGCGTAAACGGTTCGTTCTCGCAGTTGAAGTAGCCGTCAAAAGGCAGGTCCACGGCGGGCTGCTCTTTCCCATCGAGATAGATCTTGACGTGCCCCTGGTTGGCCAGCGCCGACCAGATTCGCCAAATTACCGCCGGGCCTTCGATCTCGGCGAAGACCTGTGTATCCCCTTCCTTGCGTATGACGCCGTTTCCGTCGCCTTTGGCCGCCCAGTCGATATATTTGCCGGATGCGCTGTCATATTTGCTTCGCCGGTCATAGCTCGACCACTGAACGCATTTCTCGCCGGCAGCGGGCAGCGTCGCCAAATGCTCCAAATCCGTAAGCCGGCCGACAAGATCGACGTATGTCAACGTCTCGGCGGCGGAGGATACACGGGCGGTCACGAGAAAGCCGCAGATTAAAAGAGCCGTTAAGAATGAAGATATGCAGGATTGTCTCATCGTTCACTTCCTTTCATTTCATGACAGGCGACCCTGCAAAAGCAACGGTACAGGGTGAATGCAGCTTCGTAGCGTGTGCACTCCGTAAGTCCCGCAAGGGACGCCTCACGGCGGAGTCCCAAGGACAGCACACCATTTTCGAACTTGGCGGGCAATACTCACCCAAAACCTTGTTAGATGCGTATTTTAACAAGAGTTTTGCAAAATTGAAGTTAGGCATATATTATTTCAGAAAATCAGTTTCTCGATTTTCTGAAAATAATTAGGTATTGTAGCATAACCTATTGTCTTATCAATTTTTATACCGCTTTTTTAGAAAGAAAAAATCAAAAGAAAAGATTTTTTCTTTCTAAAAGTATGCCTAACTTCAATTTTGTAAAAAGTTCATTTCTAATAGAAAAAGCGCGCCCTTGCCAATGTGTCTTGAAAAATACATTGGAAAAACAAGCTTATTTTAACCGCGGAGACAATTCTCGTGCTGCGTGCAGCGTACTGAGTACCGCCGCCGAGCAGCAGCCTCATCCCGATCGTCTTTTATCTCCGATGGTGATGGCTTTTCTATGGCTAAACACATACCGGTGCTTGCCGCCGGCATTTCTGTTATTCAGTATTTTCCCGCCTGACCGGCCGCTGCCTTCGCGTGCTCTGCTGGCCTTCACGCGGCCTTTGCGCCGGCGGCCGGAATCGGCCTTGAGATTCACGCCGATAGCCGGATATCAGCTTTTCGAGACGACTGGCCGTCTGTGTGGCTTTCTCTTTCAAAGCCAACTTGTGAATCGCCCTAAGCTCACCAATCCGGTCCTGAGATTCCGCCGCCGGCCTGCCCGGAGGCCTGAGTTTTCCAAGCTCCTGCTCGATGGTTCTAATCGCCGTCTGTCGCTCTCTCATTGCCGTCATCATCTTTTCGCGAAGCTTGGTTCTCTCCTCTTCAGGAAGCTCGCGAAGCCGGCTCCGATTTTCGGGCGCCATAACATCTACTGCCGCTTTGAGCCTGGCAACCTGCACTTCAATCGCCTTAATAGACTTGAGCTGCTCATCTCGTCCCATTATTGGGGGCCCTGCGCTGAATCGCTGACGCATCTGTTCCCGAAGCTTTGCCCTCTCCTCGTCGGACATATTCTCCCATCTATGTCTATTCTGGCGCATTTCTTCTCTGAATTTCTCGCGCTCTTCCGGCGACATATTTTCCCATCTTTGCCGAATATTCCGCCGCTGCTCCGCCTGGCCGGCCCGTCCCTGATTTTGCCCAAAGGCCTTGTCCGTAAGGACTCCAAAGGAAAACGTCGCTATCAAGACAACTGAAATTACGACGGCTAAAACGATGTACCTCTTCATAACATTAGCCTCCAAAATAAGTTAAAACCAGATTTCTCATAAATAATGATACCCTTGCCCGGCTACCCCACCGGCCGGGACCGAGCCTCTTTTCTAATAGAATACCAAATCCACCCAAAAACACAAGATTTACTGTTGTTTTTCGAAGTTTAACGACCTTAAAAAAGCCTAAAAGTACGATTCCACTAGCCAAGAACCTAATCTTTCAAGTCTTTTGGTATTTAAAGCTTTGAGTTTGGGATTTCCAGCCGAAGGCCGGCGATTGGCTTAGATTGGCTTTGTTTTTCGCTACAAAAACCGTGGAAAACCAACAAAATACCCATAAGCCTTTGATATTACTGAATTAACACCATCTTGTCTATTTTAACATTGGCTTTGTTTTTGCAACTAAGATCATAGCCACAAAGGCAAAGAGGCCACAGAGAAATAAGTAATAGTAATTAAAAAACCTATCCCTTCAACTCTGTTCAGGTCAGGCTCTGAGCGTAGTCGAATGGATCACAAATAATAATGTCTTGTCCATTTTCAATTCATCATTAAGCAATAGTCAATCGTCAATAGTAAAGAGTCAATTAGTTAGGTATTATACTAAATCCAACCTTAAAAATCAAGCTAATTCTGAGAAAATCTCCGTGAGACAGCACTCGTATTGCATGCTGTGGAATGCGTTTTAGGACGCTCGGATTCTGTATTCTGTATTCTTATTTTTATTGCTCTTTTGGATACTTGAAATGCGGTTTTGCCCGCCATTTCTGAGTTTATATTACATGCCTTGCTCTATGAGCTTTTGGAAGCGTGGATGGTCTCGTAAGGGATCCCAGGTAGGATAACATCGAAGTAGAGAGATTGATGATTCTCCAGGTACAGACAACAGATACTCAATCTGGTCTATGGCTTCATCATATTCGCCAACCATCGTATATATAATTGCCAGATCCTTTGCTGCATTGAAGCCTCCCGCGCTATGTTTGGTGAGTGGAAGTAATTCCACAGCTTTTTTTCCTTCGCGGATAGCTTCATCTTTGCGACCCAGACCAGCGTACGCGATTCCAAATGCACTATGGAACCAGACATTATTTGGATCTTTCGGAAATTCTAATTCTAAATTTTCTATAGCCTCCATGTAGTATTTATTAGCCAATTCCTTTTTATTCATATATCCATAGATTTTCGCATATCGCAAAGAATTGGGGGCAGTCAAGGAATCAGATATTTTTGTTGACTTTAAAGGAAGTCGGGCTAAAGCTCCCTGAAAGTTTCTTTCCATAATATCAAGATCAAACAACAGATTAACAAAGCGTTCCTTATCTTCTAATTTGAAGTATTGCGATGCCCTATCCAAAACTGCTCGAGCCTCTACAGTACTGCCTTTCCAGACCAGGTATAGGGTAGCCTTTACGAAGTGAAAATAATCTTCATCAGGAGCTAATGATATAGCCTTATCATAATAATACTCTGCTTCCTGATACCTCCGCAGATTACGAAGAGTACTTGCAACTTCACCTACTTGAATGCTCGACTGTGGATTAAGCTCATAAGCCCTCTTGTAGTTGGCCAATGCTTCTTCAAATTTTCCCTGGCGTCTTTGAACGTGACCGATAGTAGCAATGAGTCGGCTGTTATTAGGCTGACTTTTGCGGGCAATTTCTAATTCTTTTAAAGCAAGGTCGTATTCTAACCGGCACCAGTAGTGATAAACACCACGGGCCCAGTGCGCCTCCGGCAATTCAGGATCGAGTTTTAATGCTATATCAGATTCTTTCCATGCCATTGCGATGCGTTCTTCGCTACGGTCATGACGGAAGTGATACATCCCGGAATGGACATGTGAGAGCTTGGCATGAGCAAGAGCGAAATTCGGGTCCAGTTCAATTGCCGTCTCATACATTTCAATTGCTATAATCAAGTTATCTTTATTCTGATATAGAAGTGATGTATAATCATTGCCGCGCAGGTAATATACATACGCTTCCATGTTTTCTGTTGGTTCGGAACGCAGGGTCTGTCGCTCCTTTTCAAACAATGTAATGTCCATTGCCTGAGCAATCCGCTCAGCCACATCAGACTGCAGGCGAAATACTTTACTCATATCATTTTCGTATATTTCAGCCCATAGATGTCTGTCGTCGGCTACTCGGATGAGCTGGGGTCGAATTTTCACTCGGCTGTTTGGATCTGAGGATCGCTCACACTGAGTTGTACCTTCCAGGATATAATCAACACCTAATTCACTTGCAATCTGTTTTGTACTTTTTTCGCTTTTCTTATATTGCATTGCACTTTGACGTGAAATCACAGCTAATCCATGAATACCTGCTAAGCGAGCTGTAATCTCATCGGTTATGCCGTCGGAAAAATACTCATCTTCGGCAGGTCCCAGATTATCGAACGGCAGAACAACCAGGCGTATTTCCTTTGAAGAATATACCCCTTGATTTTTTGGGAGAAGTCTTAAAACAATAGCGAATAAGATAATAAGGATAATGGCACTGAAAATTGTTACTGCCTTTAATAACTTTGAAGTTGGTGTAGTCTGAGTTTTGTTCAGAGTTTCCTTGATTTCTATGGCGACATCCCCAAAATCCCCAAGCCGCTGGTTTGGATCTTTATCTAAACAACGGCGAAGTAATGAGCGTATGTTGGTCGGGGTGCTCTCCGGCAGTAGATTCCAATCAGGCTGACGCTTGATGATGCTTTGAAGTGTATCCTTTGCGGTTCCGCACTCAAATGGATGTCGGCCGGTAAGCATTTCAAACATGATACAGCCAAAAGACCAAATATCTGTGCGGCGGTCTGTCTCTTTGCCTTGTGCCTGTTCCGGGCTCATATAAGCCGGTGTCCCGATTATACGACCGGGTTGAATTGCAGCAGTTTCACTGTCCTTGCTGTCTCTGTCGTATGTCTTGGCCAGGCCAAAGTCCAGCACTTTGACTCTGCCTTCCTGTGTGATTTTGATATTGCCCGGTTTAAGGTCCCTATGGACGATTCCCTTTTTGTGGGCTGCTGCTACAGCTTCAGCGATTTGCCCGCCGATTGAAAGAGCATCCTCTAATTCGAGTGGCTCACGGATTATTCTCTCAGCAAGCGTCTCGCCTGGAACATATTCGAGGACTAAATAGCTTGCACCTTCTTTATCTTCAATGATTTCATATATTAAAGCAATATTTGGATGGTTCAAGGAAGCAAGGAGCTTCGCCTCGCTCTTAAAACGAGCCTGAGCCTTCGAGTTGCTCAATAAACCAGTGGGCATGCTCTTGATAGCTACATAGCGGTCCAGCTTTGAATCGCGTGCCAGATAGACGACACCCATACCTCCTTGACCTATCACTCTTTCGACATCAAAGCTCACCAGCTTTTGACCAACCAGATCCTGAGGAGCCACCGTAGCCCCGAATTCGACCTCATCGGTCCGGATAAGTGAATCGAACAAGAAGTCGATTTCGTTCAGATCTCGTATTTTCCTTTCAAGTTGAGCTTCACATTGAGGATACTGCTTGACAAACTCATCTATGTCGGGTTTATCACCTTGCAGGCACTCATCAACGAATCGTGTCAGTGCTTCTTCCAGGATAACCGCCGGACTGTCATTGTTCTGCGCTGCCATTAATCTTCACCATAGGCAATAGTCAGTGCCGCCATAGCACGAGCTAATAGCATTCTCACCGCACCTGTATTCTTGCCTAATCTTTTAGCTATTTCCGCATGTGAGAGACCTTCAATTTTCTTGAGCACGATAACTTGTTTATATTCAGGTCTCAACTTATCTAAGGCCTGCTCGAGTTTATCCAATGCCTCTTTTCTGCACACAATGACGCTTGGCGTAGTAGTACGCATAGGCCCCGCTGCGCCGACAGAGCCGTTCATAGTACTTCTGCCTTCTATTTTAAACGGGATTTCTTTGTGAACGTCACGCTTATCGGTATGAAATTTGTCCTCTATATCGTGAAGCTTATTCTCAGCTATTGTCGATAACCACCGCAGAAAATCCCCCTCATTCTTATATGTGAAGTTCTCTAAGCCTTCTAAGGCCAAAATAAGTGCATCCTGGACAACATCTATAGAATCGAGCTTTGGCCGGATTTTTTTATCCAAGCGAAGGCGAATAATGCGTCTTACTCGTTCACCGTACACGCTGTATAATTGATTTAAAGCGGTCTCGTCCCCCTTTTTGGCCAAAGCAACAAGATGTTGGGTTTTATCATTGTCCATTGGCTCCAGCTTTCACTAACCTCACGGACTCATAGATATCAAATAAATTATACCAATTTTCGAAAAAACTTTCAATTGAATAGTGACGTTGCTCTTTGCTTCTCGTTAACAAAGGTAGGGCCAGTAAGCCCAAAGAATCGGTTCTTTAACAAAAATAATTGTCGTTAAAAAGCTACACATAGTGTGTGGCGCGAGAATAGTAACAACGTTTTGAAAGGGTAGTAGGATGAAAAAGACATTTTTACTCATCTGGATTTTGATTTTGGTCATAGCTCCATTGAGTTTGGCAATCGATGGCCCCTGGACAATAAAAACCGACATGCCGACGGCAAGGATATATCTATCCACTAATGTAGTGAATGGCAAAATATACGCCATAGGCGGCGCCTCAAAGGTAGAAGTGGGAATTTCTACAGTTGAAGAGTATGATCCAAGTACGGATACTTGGGCAGCAAAATCACCCATGCCTACACCAAGGTGGGGTTTTGCAACTGGTAATGTCAACGGAAAGATTTACGCTATCGGTGGGGCAGAAGGTCATCCCGGTTCGCCTCTAACGACCGTGGAAGAATATGATCCTGCAACGGATACATGGACGACAAAAAATCCCATGCCAACACGAAGATGGGGTTTGTCAGCCAGTGTTGTTAATGGAAAGATTTATGCCATAGGGGGAGGAATCCCATCAGGTTATCGTGATGTGGAAGAATATGATCCAGCTACTGATACATGGACAAAGAAAGCTTCCATACCTGTTGGCAGGTACGGTATTTCCGCTTGTGCTGTGAGTGGCAAGATCTATGCCATCGGCGGAGTAGTCTCATATCCAACAATTGTACCAAGGGTACATGAATATAATCCAGTAACTGATACCTGGATAATGAAAGCTGATATGCCAACGGCCAGAGCATATCCATCCCTCAGCGTAATTAATGGGAAAATATATTCTATGGGTGGTGAGATAAAACTGAATGATCCATCTGTATCAACTGTGGAAGTGTACGATCCTGTAAGTGATACATGGACAAGCGAAGCTGATATGCCGACAGCAAGAACGGTTTTTTCCACCAGCGTGTTGAATGAAAAGATTTATGTTATTGGTGGTTCGACAAGGGGCTTCCCTTATACTGCTCTAACAACGGTGGAAGAATATGATACTTATCCTTTTGTCGTTGATCTAAACAGAGACCAAAATGTTGACTGCGCAGACATGTGCATTATGATCAGTTATTTAGACACAGAGGAGCCATTCTGTGATATCGCTCCTCCACCTCTTGGTGATGGGGTAGTCGATACGCAGGATTTAATCCTCTTGACTGAGCATATGTTTGACGACTACCGTGCGTTGGCGCAATGGAAACTGGATGAAAAGTCAGGTGATATTGCTTATGAGAGTATCAATAGATTCGATGCGGTGCTTTATGGAGGACCTACCTGGCAGCCGGTCGGTGGCAAATTCATCGGTGCATTGGAATTTGATGGGATCGACGATTATCTCAGCACACCATTTGTCCTGAATCCGGGGAACGAATCGTTGAGTACGTTTGCCTGGATTAAGGGCGGCTCGCCGGGACAAGCTATTATATCTCAAACAGGAGATTTCGGTGGAACATGGCTTGGCATCGACCCCTCAGGCAAGCTCACGACCAAATTCAGCGGTACGTACTTCGGAGCATTGGTCTCAGAACCTGCAATCAACGATGGCCAATGGCATCATGTCGGCTTTTTGTATGACATGGATACGTTTCACAGACAATTATATGTTGATGGAGCTTTGATAGCTGAAGATGCGACAGTCGTGTCCGGCATGCCTTCTGATGGAGGCTTATACATTGGTGCCTCAAAAGACCTTGATGAAGAAACTTTCTTCTCCGGTCTGATTGACGATGTCCGTATCTACAATCAGACACTAAGCGAAGAGGAAATCGAAGCACTGGCACAGTAAACCACCAACAAACTACAAAGGTGTGGAAATGGACAGGCCTGCCCCGAGGGGTATCAGGGCAGGTCGTTTAACGTGCTGCTACTTTTGATGCTATAATGCTAATTTTTCCTAAATCGCTTTAGCGGGAAGGAATCTTTACGGCAATTACCTTTGGCCGCCCCGCTGGCCGCCTTGAGGTCTTTGGCCCCCCTGGCCCGGCCTTCTGCCACCAAATCCTCTGCCTCTGGAAGCCAGCCTGGCAAGAAGCTCAGACGTCTCTTTGGCCTTCTCTTTCTCCGCCGCTTCCTGGATCGGCTTGAGGTCGGCAGTGTTGATTATCATAAACTGTGCACCTTCTGCCTCCGGCTGCCTTCGGCCCTGAAGCTGGGCAACCTGCGTCACGATTGCCTGTAATGCTGTCCGCCTGTCCGTGAAGGCCTGTCTTAGTTTGTTTCGGTCTTCCTCGGAAAGGTCCCGAAATCCGCCTTCAGGCATTTGAACCTGGACCGCAGCTTTGAGCTTGGCCACTTGCTGCTCAATCGCCTTGACGGCTTTTTCCTGGTCTTCGCGGCTCATGCGACCTCTAAAGCCTCTTTCACGCATCCGTTCCCTGAACTCGGCTCTTTCTTCCTCTGACATGTTCTGGAATCTTTCTCGCATGCTCTCTCTCCGGCCGGCCCGGTCTTGTGCCTGGGCAAACGCAGACCACGCCACAGCAAGAACCGCCAGAATGACAACGATTGGTATTGCATACCTCTTCATTGTGTTAGCCTCCAAAAAAAGTGAAAAAAGCTACATCTCGGCCAATCCCCACGGCGGGAATCAACATTTCAGTCATAATGGTCATTATATATAGACGCAAACCGAGAGCTTTTTATTGCGACTATCTGAAAAAGTCCCGAAATTGACGTGATCAAATCGCACTTTTGACTTGACTCAGGAAAGCTGAGATTTCAGCGATGATTTTTTCCGTGTCGCCCAGGTTACTCTCGATTAATCCGACGATTTTCGAGCCGATTATCACGCCGTCGGCGCCTGCTTTTGCGACCGCGGCGGCGTGTTCGGGCGTGCTGATTCCAAAACCCACGCAGACCGGCACGTCGGTCAATTCTTTCAAGTTGGCGACGAGCCCTTCGACCGTATCGGAGAGTTTTTCCCTGCTGCCGGTTACGCCTAACACAGAGACAGTATAGATAAAGCCCGTGGTTTTTGAAGCGACAAGTTTCATCCGCTCCGGATCGGTGACCGGCGTGGCCATAAAGACAGTGTCAAGGCCCGCCGAGGCGGCAGGGCCTGTAATTTCGTCCGCATCGTCAATGCTCAGATCAGCGATTAAAACGCTGTTGACGCCGGCCTCGTGGAAATCTTTGAAGAATTTCTCGGTCCCGTACTGATAAATTAGGTTGTAGTACATCAAAAGGCCGATTGGAACGTCTTTGTGCTCTTTCACCTGCCGGATAAGCTCCAGGGCCTTTGCCACGTTCATGCCGCTTCTGATTGCACGAATATCGGCCTTCTGGATCGTCGGGCCATCGGCAATCGGGTCGGAGAAGGGGATACCCAGCTCCAGAATGTCAGCTCCGGCGTCAATTGACGCTTTTATGACGGCAAGACTCGTATCGAAATCCGGATCGCCGAGTACGAAGAACGGTATCAACGCCGTGTTGTTTTGCTCTTTCAGTTCCGAAAAAACCTGCTTATATGTCTTCATTAAAAAAATCCTTCTTCAATCATCACTAATCATTCAACAGGGTTCTGTGTTTTTCCACGATTGAAACGTCTTTGTCGCCCCGGCCGGAGAGATTAACCACGGCGATTTGCTCCGGGCCCAGCTTACCTTTCAGGCCGGCGAGGTACGCCAGGGCGTGTGCACTCTCAAGTGCCGGCAGGATTCCCTCGGTCCGCGAAAGCAGCTCGAAGACGTCAAGGACATTTTCGTCTTCGGCGGCGACGTATTCCGCCCTGCCGCTATCTTTTAGCAGGCAATGCTCGGGCCCGACAGCCGGATAATCCAGGCCGGCACTGACCGACTCGGTTTCATCGACCTGGCCTTCGGCGTCCTGGAGCAGATAGGCCTTTGCTCCGTGCAGTATTCCAACTCGCCCGGCCACAAGCGTTGCCGCATGCCGGCCTTCGCTGAGGCTCCTGCCGCCGGCCTCGACGCCGATGAGACGGACGTTTTTGTCATCGAAAAAACCGGAGAAAATTCCAATCGCGTTGCTGCCTCCTCCGACGCAGGCCACAACCATATCCGGCAACCTTCCGATCTGGTCGATACACTGCCGCCGGGCCTCTTCGCCTATGCAGCTTTGAAAATGCTTCACGATAGTCGGATACGGGTGCGGCCCACAGGCCGAGCCGAACAGATAGAATGTATCGGTCACGTGGGCGGTCCAGTAGCGAAGGGCGTCGTTGATGGCGTCTTTCAACGTCCCCGTGCCGCCTTCGACGCCGATGACTTTCGCGCCGCAGAGTTTCATTTTGTGGACGTTGACGCTCTGCCGCTCGATATCGGTGAGGCCCATGAAGATTTTGGTCTCCATCCCGAACAAAGCGCCGATCATGGCCGTGGCCAGGCCGTGCTGTCCGGCGCCGGTCTCGGCTATTAGCTTGGTCTTGCCCATATACTTTGCCAACAGACCCTGGCCCAGCGTATTGTTGACTTTGTGCGCGCCGCCGTGCAGCAGGTCTTCACGTTTCAGATATACTTTGAAACCGACGTACTCGCTGAATCTCTTCGCGTGATAAAGCGGACTGGGCCTGCCGGCGTAGTTTTTCGAAAGGCCCGCAAGCTCCGCTACGAACTGCAGGTCCTCGTAAAAACGATAAAACGCCTCTTCCAATTCTTCCAATACCGGAATCAGAACCTCGGGGACATAGAAGCCGCCATAATCTCCGAATCTGCCTCTGTGTTTCATATCTACCCTCTTAAATGTTGTATATTCTCGAACAGTTTCTTCATCTTCTTGTGGTCTTTTTTGCCCGGCTCGGCCTCGATGCCGCTGCAGACGTCGATTCCATATACTCCGAGTTTAACCGCCGACGCAGCGTTATCGGGATTGATGCCTCCGGCTAAAAACACACGCTTGCCGATATGACCAATCACATTCCAGTCGAAAGTCAGCCCCGTGCCGCCATATTTCTCGGGATCGAAAGCATCCAGCAAAACGGCGTCCGTGAAAAAGCTGTCCGCCATTTCGATATCGCTCTGATCTTTTACCCTTATCGCCTTCATTGTCTTGACATTATGCGACAGCAGCGCCCGACAGAAATCCGGGTCTTCGTCGCCGTGCAACTGAACCCAGTCTAACTGGCAGATGGAGATCGTATCATGGATCTGCTCGATCGAAGCATTCACGAAGACACCGGCGGTATCCATAAAACCCGGCAGCTTATTGATTATATCCGTAGCCTGTTGATACGTGACATACCTCGGGCTTTTAGGATAAAAATTGAAGCCAAGCAAATCCGCACCCATATCCATCGCCGCGGTGGCGTCTTTATAATTTGTAATTCCACAGATTTTAACTTTCGTTATCAACATATCTTTCTCTCGACCTAAGCGATCCTGATGGAGTGCAAGTTTTATACTCGATTTGAGACTTCTATCAATTTCTCCAGGCAGGCCGAGGCGCCGCCATTATCGACCGAGTCATTTGCCAGGGATATTGCCGTTTGAAAATCGTCGGCTAAGCCGGCCACGATTATAGCGGCGGCGGCGTTCAGAACAACAATATCTTTGCGATGGCCCTTGTCTTTGCCGGCAAGGACGTCACGCACTATACCGGCGTTGGTTATCGCATCCCCGGTTCGCAACTCATCGATAGACGTTTCGGTAATCCCGAATTCCGCCGGATCGAGCTTCACGGAAGTGATATTGCCGTCGATGAGCTTTCGAATTTGCGTGGTTCCGAGGGTGCTTATTTCGTCCATTCCCTGGCCGTGAACTACCATCGCCCTTTTGGCGCCCAGCATTTCGAGCGTCTCGCATATTCTATCGAGAAGCGCTTCTTCGGCGACACCCATGACCTGCGCCGTGACACCGGCGGGATTCGCCAAAGGACCAAGAATATTGAAGGCGGTCCTGAAATCGAGACTCTTTCGAATAGGCTGGACAAACTTCATCGCAGGATGAAATTTCGGCGCGAACATAAAACCAATATGAGCCTGCCGGATACATTCGGCCACGCCATTCGGGCCAGGATCGATATTGACGCCGAGCTCCTCGAGTACGTCGGCCGAGCCGCACTTGCTCGTGATGCCGCGGTTGCCGTGCTTGGCCACGTAGGCGCCGGCGCCGGCCGCGACAAACGCGGCGGCCGTCGATACGTTGAAAGTCTTAACGGCGGCGCCGCCGGTTCCACAGGTGTCAATCATGTTATCAATGCCGGTTTCAACGCGGACCGCGTGATCGCGAAGTGATTTTGCAAGTCCGGCGATCTCGGAAGACGTCGCACGCTTCATTCTCATCGCCGCCAGGAACGCCGCTATCTGGACCTCTGTCACCTCGCCTCCAAATACCATATCCTGAAGTTCTTTCGCCTGATCGAACGTCAGGTCACCGCCGTCTAAAATGATTTCGAGAAATTTAGTTATCGTAGCCATTTCGTTCCTTTCCTATCCAATCTTCTCTGTAACCGCAATAGACAAAATATTTTCGATAATCTTACCGCCGGCCGGGGTAAGAATGCTCTCCGGATGAAACTGCACGCCGAATATCGGCAGCTCCTTATGTCGGGCGGCCATAACAACCGTATCAAACTCGGCGGTAATTTCCAGGCAATCCGGCATCTCCAGCGCGCAAAGGCTGTGATAACGCCCGGCCTGGAGGGGATTTTCGACGCCGGCGAATATGCCCTTTTCGTTGTGTGTGATTCTCGAAGGCTTGCCGTGCATCGGCTCGGGCGCGTGGCCGACCTTCCCGCCAAAATACTGCACGATGACCTGATGACCCAGGCACACGCCGAATATCGGCAGCTTGTCCTTGAAGTAATCGACCGCCGAAAGCGACACACCCGACGAATCCGGCGTTCCCGGACCCGGTGAAATCACGAGCAGGTCCGGCTCAAATTCTTCCGCCAACTGCTTGAGCTCCTCAAGACCCGTGTCGGCACGGTAAACCTTCGCCCGGCACCTGCGTTTACAAAAATCATCGACCAGATTGTACGTAAACGAATCGAAATTATCGATGAATAACACTTTTCTGTTTATATCTTCCATAAAATTTCGTCCTTTTTTCCGCATATCATAATAACCCCGTAATAAATTACGGGGCTAAATATATTTTTATTATCCGCGAATCGCTCTCAGGCATGACCCTGCCTTGTGCTCGGTTTCCTGAAATTCGGTTTTCGGAACGCTGTCGTGGACGATGCCCGCACCGACCCGGATATACGCCGTATGGTCCCTGACCTGCAGGCTTCTTATCGTGATACAACTGTCGAACTGGCCGTCAACGGTCAGGTAGCAGACGGCCCCGCCGTAGTAGCCGCGTTTGGTTTTCTCAAGCCGGCGGATGATCTTCATCGCCTCAATCTTCGGGGCTCCGGTCAGTGTCCCCATATTCATCGTGGCAAGGTAAGCGCTGAGCGCATCGAGCTCACCGGCAAGCGCGCCCTTTACATTACTGACCAGGTGCTGAACCGACTCATATTTTTCGACCGTCAGCAATTCGGTAACCATCCTGCTGCCCGGCTCGGCTACACGGGCGATGTCGTTTCGGGCAAGATCGACCAGCATCATGTGTTCGGCCAGCTCTTTGCGGTCGATTTTCAGTTCAGCCTCATACCTGAAATCCGTGTCGTAATCTATCCCGTCTCCGACCCGGCCTCTCGGTTTCGTGCCGGCAATGGGCCTGATTTCGACACTGCGCTTCTCTGTGCCTCCGACCCGCAGATTAAGCTCGGGACTGGAGCCCATCAGGATCGTATTCGGTGTGTTCAAATAGAACATGTACGGCGAAGGATTCAACCGCCTTAGCCTTTTGTAAACATCCAGCGGCTCATCCGGACACGGCTCCATTTTCGTCCTGCTCAGTACGACCTGAAATATGTCACCATCGAGGATATGCTGCTTGGCCGTTTTAACAATCTGCTCGTACTCGGCCTGGTCGGTATCGGTTGTCGGCTCCGGCAGCTTTTCTGTTAATTTCTGCCCTCTCGGAGAGTCGAATCGTGCAATATTGAAGTAGTAATCGAAGCTGTTTTTAGCCTCTCGTATAGCTTGTTCACGGTCGCCGTTCGTGATGATACAATTGACAATCACGTAGCTTTTACCGCGTTCGTGGTCCATCAGAAAAATATTGTCGGCGAAATAAAGTTCGTAATCGGGATTGCCCAGAAGGTCGATCTCGCTGGTGGGGAGTTTTTCGAACTGGTCTATGAAATCGTAGCTCAACGCCCCGAGCAGCCCGCAGGTGACACGGAACGGTTTACTGGCCAGCTTGAAGGCAAAAGCAACGGCTCGTATCACGTCCATCTGGTTAGTGCTTCGCAGCCTGGATTGTTCGTCAACCAGCTTCTCATCCCGCCTGATCCGCCCGGTGATTTCTTCCGGGCAAAACGTGACCGATTCACAAAAGGCGAACCGTTCTTTCCGTTCAGATAAATAATTCAGGATGCGATTGCCGGTCCCGCTGAGAGCTCTGATGGTGAAATCAGCCCCGGTGCCGGTCAGGTAAAGCGCCGGCCTTGCAGTGCCGAAACTCAGGGCGTTTTCCGACAGATGCTCACTCGCTTCGAGTAAGCAGCAGTTTTTGGCACGACCGTAGTCACTGAGCCTGGCAAAAAACTCGACCGGCTCGTCTATATCAATCTCTTTGACAATAGGCACGATTTGTCCGGGCCTGGCGCCGAGTATTACCTGCTTATAATCATCCATATCTCTAACCCTTTATTGCAGTTTCTATGCTCAAACGGCTGAAAATACAAACAAAAAAAACGCAACCCGCCGTTCCGACAGGCTGCGTTTTTCGCAATTCAAATTAATTGTATACAGCAATTCGCCGCTTACCTGTCGGAATTTATCCCACAGGCCACCACCAGTTACCGGTATTTTTGCGGTTAATTTGCCTCATCATAATTTATATTAAAACATCTTTCTTCAAGTTTGTCAAGAAAAAAACATTAAAATTTTACTGCATGTAACTTCCCTTACAATCCTGCGGCTTTGCGTAGTTTGGCTGCCATATCGGTTTGCTCCCACGTGAAGCTGGAATCCTTTCTCCCGAAGTGCCCGCCGTAAGAAGTGGTAGAAAATATCGGCCGATCCAGTTTCAGGTGCTTGATCATTTTCTTTGGCGTCAGCGGGAAGAGCTTCCGGATCAGCTCGCTTAGCTCCTGCTCGCCCACCTTTGACGTCCCCGCCGTGTCCACATATACGGAGACCGGCTCTGCCACTCCAATCGCATAGGACAACTGCACTTCACAGGCATCGGCCAGTCCCGCCGCCACGACATTCTTGGCGATGTAGCGAGCCATATAACTTGCCGTCCTGTCGACCTTCGTCGGGTCCTTTCCACTGAAGGCGCCTCCGCCGTGGCTGCCTCTTCCGCCGTACGTATCGACGATAATCTTTCGTCCGGTCAAGCCGCAATCGGCTTTGGGCCCGCCTTCTACAAATCGGCCGGTCGGGTTGATATGAAATACGGTCTTTTTATCAACCAGGCGTTTCGGCAAAACAGGAAGAATTACCTTTTCAACAATCTGTTTTTTCAATTCACGGTCCGAAACCGCAGGTGAGTGGTGCGTGGAAATCACGACGGCATGAACGCGTTTCGGCTTACTGTTTTCATACTCGATTGTTACCTGGCTTTTTCCGTCCGGCCGCAGCCACGGCAGTTTCTTGCTCTGACGCATATTTTCCAGCCGGGTCGTCAGCGCGTGCGCCAACTGGATCGGCATCGGCATCAGCACCGGCGTCTCCTTGCACGCATAGCCGAACATCATTCCCTGGTCACCGGCGCCCTGCTCTTTGTGCCGGCCGGCCCCTTCGGTGACTCCCTGTGAAATATCGGGGCTTTGCTTTGCAATCGTTACCATAACGGCGCAATTCTCGTAATGAAAGCCGAGTTCCGGATCGTCATATCCGATATCCTTGATTGTCTCGCGAACGATCGTCGGGATATCGACCTGGGCATTAGTTGTAATCTCGCCTGCGACAACAACCATGTCACTCTTCACCAGCGTCTCACAAGCCACCCTGCTTTTCGGGTCCTGTGCGAGCATTGCATCCAGAATTGCATCCGATATGCGGTCGGCCACCTTGTCCGGATGCCCCATCGTCACGGACTCACTGGTAAATAGATATTTATCAGCACCGTTGCTACTTGGTTTTTTTACCATTTGTAATTTATCCTTTCTACGAACCATCGTTAATTGACCAGTCATACGTCATATACTTAATAACATAATTTTTCGTTTCAAGAAAAGAAACATCCCGTTTCGAAATGTAATTGGTAATGAAATTTAACACTGCCCTGGTATCAGGCGGCTGGTCCTTAAACTTTCTGTCTATCGCGAACTTTGCAATAAATTCTCTGCCATACCAGGACAATTGAAATAAGGCCGATAAATACACGTTTTTCCCTGCCCTGTCAATACTGAATGCGAGCGGGCCGGATAGAAATCTCTTAGCCTGGTCATCCAATTGTTCGCCGAGCTTGTACCCGTAATACGGCTCGTTTCGAAGCGGAGGACTCGACAAACAGGCACTGGTGATGGCAAAGAATATTCTTGGATCGTCAAATTCGCCGCGGAAAAAACGCTTTTCAATCGCCGCAAAGGTAAATTCTTCGTCCATCACAAGGAATTTATGCCCGGCAATATTTTTCTCGATATGCCTGATGTTATTAGTGCCCCGATAGAAAATGGTAAGGATTCGAGATGCCGGCTGAATCGGATAATTGTCGGTAACTACTTTGAGCTTTTGCAGGTTGTATACGTTTATCCAGAATGCGATCCTGTCCTCTTTTGGCCAGGACTCATATTCGCCCGGGTCAAGCTTGCTGAATTCCTGCAGCAGCATACCGAGCTCGTATCTTTCCCGCCTGAGCCCCTTATAATCAACCAGACCCTTGTCATTGACAAATTCTGTCAAGATATCGGCATATTCGCCAAGAAAAGACGCCAGCGGCTCAGGCTTCAGATCACCAGGCTCAGCTTTATCAGCTTTAACAGGTTCTGTACTGTTGGGCTCGGATTCGGCAGGCTCAGGGAATTCTACTTCATTAGGTTCGATATAAACAGGTTCAATATCGTCAGCTTCAGCCTGAAAAGGAACTATCTTATAGGTCTCTATTAGTTCAGGCTCGATCTCAACGGGTTCGGTACGATTGGGCTCGATACCGGCACTTTCAGGCTCAAAACTATTAACCTTTGGCGACTCCACGGATTTTGGCTCTATGGAGGTGCAACTACCAATAAAGACGAGTACCACCAGCGAAATTATGAAAAAAACAAGGCTTTTAGCCATGCCAGTCTTCCGAAACACAATTATATAACCGCTCAACTGCTAAGATTACTTAATCCCATATTAGCATAAGGGATATGGTAATAAATGCAACGATTTGTTGGCTATTTTCATATAAAGAAGAAAAATCTTGTAATTTCTCGCACTTGGGCTTATATAGAAAAATTCCGGCAGCAACATTACGTCAAAAAACATTCAAAACAAGTACTTGAAAGGGCTATATAGTGGGCGGTTTTCAAGCATTAGATTGGGTGGCAATCGCAGCTTATTTCGGTATTATGCTGGTCATTGTCTGGTGGGTGGTCCTCCAAAAACAGAGAACATCGACCGACTACTTCCTTGCCGGCAGACATATGCCCTGGTTTGTGGTTGGGGCTTCGATTTTCGCCTCTAATATCGGCTCTGAGCATATTGTCGGCCTCGCGGGGCAGGGTTCCACCGATGGTATGGCAATGGCGCACTGGGAATTGCACGCATGGTGCGTGGTAATGCTCTCCTGGCTTTTTGTCCCCTTTTATTACCGTTCGAAGGTATTTACGATGCCGGAGTTTCTTGAGAGACGGTTCAACTCGACATGCCGCTGGATATTGTCTATTGTTTCGCTCGTAGCCTATGTATTCACGAAGGTATCGGTAACAGTTTACGCCGGCGGCGTGGTCTTCAATGTTCTTTTGCCCGAGATCAACATACAGATAACGGAAACTTTTGTCCTCGATGCATTCTGGATCGGGGCGCTGCTAACGGTTACCCTTACGGGAATTTATACCGTTCTCGGCGGTTTGCGTGCCGTGGTTTATACCGATAGCGTTCAGACGGTCATTTTGATAATCGGCTCCGCCTTTATTACGTTTTTCGGCCTGAGCAAATTAGGCGGCTGGAGCGAGCTGCAACTGATATGCCGCCAGAATGCTGAGAATTTTGCACTGTGGAGACCGAATACGGATCCGAATTTTCCGTGGCTGGGCGTTTTGATCGCATCACCGATTATCGGGATTTGGTATTGGTGTACCGACCAGTATATTGTGCAGAGGGCGCTATCGGCAAAGGATCTGCGAAACGCCCGGCGAGGCGCTCTTTGGGGCGCCTTCCTTAAAGTCTGGCCTGTCATGATTTTTGTCGTACCGGGTCTTATCGCTTATGCACTGCATCAAAAAGGACTGATTACTATCCCCACGAAAATCGCCGATGGCCAGGAAGTGCTCGACGGTGACCAGGTCTTTGCAGTCATGGTCAGTTCGTTATTGCCGGCGGGTTTGCGCGGCCTGGTAGTCGGAGGGCTTTTGGCAGCTTTGATGAGTTCTCTCTCATCGCTTTTTAATTCCTGCGCATCTCTCTTCACCGTGGATATTTACGAAAAAATAAATCCTAAAGCCTCTGAGAGGCACTTAGTTACCGTAGGGCGGGTCGCAACAATGGTAGTCGTTGTGATGGGAATAATATGGATTCCCGTAATGCAGCGGGTTTCTCAGGGCGGGTTGTATAAATACCTTCAGAGCGTTCAGGGTTATCTGGCACCGCCCATCACGGCGGTATTTCTGCTCGGTCTTTTCTGTAAGCGAATCAACGGCAAGGGTGCAGTGGCCGGGCTGGCTATCGGTTTTATCGCCGGTATGACCAAACTGACCATCCAGGCACTCACAGGCGGAGATGATCCGGTCATTACATCGCCTGGCTGGCTGGTTTATATCGGAGAATATAACTTTCTCTTTGCCACGGGCTGGCTGCTGCTTCTTAGCATTGTAACAATCGTCGGAGTTTCCCTGCTGACCGCTCCGCCAAAATATGAAAAGATCGCCGATTTGACCTATGCAACAGCTACACCGGAACAAAAGAAGGAATCCCGCGAAAGCTGGGGACTCGTCGAGGTCCTGATGACCGTCATCATTTTGGGTCTCGTGCTTGGTTTGTATCTGTATTTCAGTTTCTGGTTAAATTAACAAATAGGAGATTGTTTTATGCCTTATACGATTGGCCTGGATTATGGAACGAATTCCGTTAGGTGCCTGATAGTTGATGTAACCAGCGGCAATGAATTAGGAACGGCAGTATATGAATACGAAACGGGCGAAGCCGGCATAATTCTCGATTCGGCCGACCATAACCTGGCAAGGCAAAACCCCGCCGACTACATCAAAGGAATCGAAGTTACTATCAAAGCATCTGTAGCCGAGGCAAAGAAGGCCGTGAAGGGCTTTGAGCCGAACCATATTATTGGAATAGGGATAGACACGACCGGCTCGACGCCGCTTCCAGTCGATAAAAACGGCACGCCGCTGAGCATGCTCGATGAGTTTAAGGACAATCCAAACGCCCACGCATGGTTGTGGAAGGACCACACCGGCCACGCCGAAGCCGCCGAAATAACGGACCTGGCCAAAAAGGAACATCCCGAATACCTCGCCAAGTGCGGCGGGACATACTCCTCGGAATGGTTCTTCAGCAAGATTTTGCATTGTCTGCGAACCGATCCGAAGGTCTTCGACGCCGCCTATACATGGGCCGAACATGCCGACTGGCTGCCCGCGGTCCTTACAGGAACCCAGTCGCCGGACAAACTAAAACGCTGCCGGTGCGCCGCCGGCCACAAAGCCATGTTCAACGACGACTGGGCAGGCTACCCTGAAGAAAAATTTCTCTCGAAGCTCGATGCGAAACTCGGCAAACTCAGAAAAACGCTAAGCGGCCAGACGTATGCAGTCGATCAGAAAGCAGGAAATCTCACCGACGAATGGGCTGCAAAACTCGATCTGCCGGCGGGTATTCCCGTTGCGATGGGCGCTTTCGACGCCCACTTAGGCGCAGTCGGCTCCGGCATCGCCCCGGGCACGCTGGTCAAAATCATCGGCACCAGCACATGCGATATGCTCGTGAGCGAATCGAGCAAAAAGCTGGCGGATATACCCGGCATCTGCGGCATCGTTGACGGCTCCATACTGCCCGGCTTCTTTGGCCTGGAAGCGGGACAATCGGCCGTGGGCGATATTTTCAACTGGTTCGTCAATTACATCCAGCCGGGCGGCAAAGAGGCAGGCTCGCACGAAACCCTGACCGAGAAGGCGGCAAAGCTCAGGCCGGGTCAGTCGGGCCTGCTGGCTCTCGATTGGAACAACGGCAACAGAACCGTGCTTGTCGACCAGCGATTGACGGGCCTGCTGCTCGGCCAGACTCTACATACAAAACCGGAGGAAATATACCGCGCGTTGATCGAGGCAACCGCCTTCGGTGCCCTGACGATTATTAACCGATTCGAAGAATACGGCGTCAAGGTCTCGGAAGTCATCAACTGCGGCGGAATCGCCGAGAAAAATCCTCTGCTGATGCAGATTTACGCCGACGCAACCGGCAGAGAAATGAAAATATCGCGCTCAGCCCAGAGTTGCGCTCTGGGCGCATGTATCGCCGGCGCGGTGGTGGCAGGTAAGGCTTCCGGCGGGCATGATAACTTCGCCGATGCCCAGGCTGCTATGTGTGGGATTAAAGATGTGACCTATAAACCAATCGCCGAGAATGCCGAAGTGTATCAGCAATTATATGCCCTGTACAAGCAGCTTCATGACGCCTTCGGGACGCAGGACTTCTCCGGCAAAATGGCAAACGTTATGAAAGAGCTGTTGAGCATTAAAGACAACGCTCAGGATTAAAGGATACAGGATGCAGGAAGAGCTTAAAAAAGCTGTCTGCGAGGCGAATCTTGAGTTGCAAAAACACAAGCTCGTCATTTACAGTTGGGGTAACGTAAGCGGGATAGACCGCTCGGCAGGTATAGTCGTCATTAAGCCCAGCGGCGTTTTGTACGAAGAGCTGACGCCCGACAAAATGGTAGTGCTCGATCTGGAGGGGAAAATTATCGAAGGAACTCTCAAACCTTCATCCGACACACCGACCCATCTCGAACTGTACAGAAATTTCGAAGCTATCGGCGGAATATGCCACACGCACTCACCTAACGCGACGATGTGGGCGCAGGCATGCAAAGAAATCCCGTGCTTCGGCACAACTCACGCCGATAACTTCTACGGCGCCATTCCGGTAACCGAAACCATGACCGAAGAGCAGATAAAAGATGACTATGAGCTGAACACCGGCAGAGTCATTGTCGAACGGATTGCCGGCATGGACCCGATGCAAATGCCGGCGGTCCTGGTTGCAAATCACGGGCCGTTCACATGGGGCGCCGATCCGGCCGCCGCCGTCGAGGCGACCGTTGTGCTGGAAGAAATCGCGGCAATGGCTCTGGGCACCATTACAATAAATCCCAATCAAAGCCCGATCAGCAGCGCCCTGCTGGATAAGCACTATCTGCGAAAACACGGTAAAAATGCCTATTATGGCCAATCTGGGCAAAATATAGTGAGCTAAAGTGACTAAAGTGAGCCAGTCCCGTTTCCAACCTTAGGCACTTTAGTCATTCTTAACTTTAGGCACTGGTAGCAAATAAAGGAGAAATGAAAATGAAAAAAACAACATTCGGCGTCATCGTTGGAAACCGCGGCTTTTTCCCCGATGCGTTAGCAAAAGAAGGGCGAAAAAACATCCTTGGCGTGCTCAAGAAAAACGGCTTCAACTCGGTTGCAATCTCTATGCAGGAAACGAAATACGGCACGGTTGAAACTTTCGACGATGCCAAAAAATGCGCCGCCCTGTTTGCAGAAAAGGGTGAAAAAATTGACGGCATTATTGTCACGCTACCAAACTTCGGCGATGAAAAGGGAGTAGCCGAGGCAATCAAACGCTCCGGTCTTGACGTGCCGATTTTAATCCACGCCGAGCCAGATGAAAAGGGCAGGATGACCATCGCCAACAGGCGGGATTCTTTTTGCGGCAAGATAAGCGTCTGCAACAATCTCAGGCAGGCGGGCATTCCTTATACACTCACAAATTCGCACACAGTCGCTGGTGCTTCGGCCCAGTTCAAACAGGACCTGGACGACTTCGCCTCGGTATGCAGGATTATCAAGGGCCTCAAAAACGCCAGGTTCGGTGCCATCGGCGCCCGTACGGGCGCATTTAACACCGTCCGTTACAGCGAGAAAATCCTCGAGCTTTCGGGCATAGCCGTCGAGACAATCGATTTGTCGGAAATCCTCGGAAGAGTTGACCGGCTTGCCGATAACGACCGGGCGGTTAAGAGAAAACTGAATGCGATCAGGGAATACACGCCGACTGAGTCGGTTCCCGCCGAGAAGCTCTTGAAGATGGCTAAATTCGGTCGCGTTATCGACCAATGGATCAAAGAAAACGAGCTCGACGGCACGGCAATTCAATGCTGGACCGCCCTGGAAGAGTTCTTCGGAATCGTTCCCTGCACGCTGATGAGCATAATGAGCGAATCGCTCGTACCGAGCGCCTGCGAGGTCGATATTACAGGTCTGCTGGGAATGTATATCCTCCAGCTTGCAAGCGGCACGCCCAGCGCGATTCTGGACTGGAACAACAACTACGGCACCGATCCGGACAAAGCAGTATTATTCCATTGCAGCAACCTGCCCAAATCGTTCTTCGGCAATTCGAAGATGGACTACCAAGAAATCATCGCCGGGTCCGTCGGTAAAGAAAATACCTACGGCACGATTGTCGGCAGGGTTGCCCCGGCCAAGGCGACGTTCTGCAGAGCTTCCACTGACGATACGGCCGGCATTATCAGCACTTACGTCGGCGAAGGCCAGTTCACAAATGACAGGCTCGATACGTTCGGCGGCTACGGCGTTATGAAAATCCCGGACCTCCAGATATTAATGCAGTATATATGCAGGCTGGGCTTCGAACATCACGTTGCCGTTAATATCTCACAGAAAGCCGACGCAATCGCCGAGGCCCTTGATACCTATATGGGTTGGGAAGTCTACCGGCACGAGTAGGACTCGGAAACTTCGATAACCCGCCGAGCGAGTTAGAATCCGGCCCGCTAAAATTTAGGCCGAAAATTGTAGAGATTTCTCTGGACAGACCTGAAAAAGGCCGTTATCATACAGGTTTTAAAGATTGTATAAGTTTTAAGTTTGCATTTTAGAGGTAACTTATTATGGCACATAAAAAAGGACAAGGCTCTTCGCGAAACGGCAGAGACAGCAATCCGCAATATAGAGGCATCAAACGATACAGCGGCCAGGTCGTCAAAGCCGGTTCAATTATCATCCGACAGTGCGGGACTAAGTTTTTTCCCGGCTCCAACGTTGGTATGGGCAGGGATTATACTCTGTTCGCCACAGCAGAAGGGCAAGTGCGCTTCCAGGGCCGAAAAATCCACGTCGTCTAAGAAGAATTCGCAATAAACGATAAAATAAGGATGGTATTTACCATCCTTTTTTTATATCGAGATACAAGACAATGTTTATCGATCGGGCACAAATCTGGGTAAAGGCGGGAGACGGCGGGCACGGCTGTGTCAGTTTCCGGCGAGAAAGATTTATTCCCAAAGGCGGCCCCGACGGCGGCGACGGTGGACGCGGAGGCAACGTATATTTCCAGGCCGTTGACAATATTGATACCCTGCTGGACTTCGCGGGCAAGCATCACTGGCAGGCTCAGAACGGCCAGCCCGGCTCGGGGAACAACAAGCACGGAGCGAACGGCGATGATCTGATCATCAAGGTCCCGCCGGGCACGCTAATTTACGATACCGACCTGGATCTGATGCTCAAAGACATGAACGAGACAGGACTGAAAGTTCGCGTCTGCCGCGGCGGAAAAGGCGGAAAAGGCAATAAGGCCTTTGCAACGTCCACAAATCAGACCCCAAGAAATGCCGAGCCCGGCAAAAAGGGACAACAAAGAAATATAAGACTCGAATTAAAACTCATCGCCGACGTAGGTCTGGTCGGCCTGCCGAACGCCGGCAAGAGCACGCTCATATCGCGCTGCTCTGCGGCAAGGCCGAAAATCGCCGACTACCCTTTCACCACAATCGAGCCGGTGCTGGGTATCGTCGAGTTAAGCGATTTTCGCCGGTTTGTGATGGCCGACATACCCGGCCTTATTGAAGGCGCAAGCGAAGGATCGGGGCTGGGGCACGATTTCCTCAGGCATATAGAAAGAACAACATTGCTCGTCCACATCATCGACATTATGCCTGCCGACGGCTCCGATCCGGCTGAGAATTACAAGATCATCCGCTCAGAACTTCAGCAACACAGCAAAGCTTTAGCACAAAAACAAGAAATCATAGTCGCCAACAAAATCGACCTCGATCCGGACGGTAAAATCGTAGAAGAATTGACAGAAAAGCTACAGCAGCCGATCCACCCAATATCAGCAGTAACCGGCTCGGGAACGAAAGAATTGAGCGAATTGCTGTGGCGAAATGTAAAAGAGCTAAAGAACAAATCTTAAGTGCGAAAAGAGCCGATCCAAAAAGAATCGGCTCTTCGGCAATCTCTTCTATTCTTCTAACCACGGAACCTTAGGTAAATCACTCGGTTCGACGTCTCGTATGCTCAGGTCACCATAGATGACTCGATAGGTCTTTGATTCCGGCGTCTTCCACCAACACACAAGTTTTTTTGCGTCACCGAGTTTGACATCTTCGCCTACGTATTGCCACTCGCTGCCCTTAGGCAAGCGCACGAAGTACTCTTGCGCCAGCATGATCGCGAAATCGTCCTCAATGGGAGGAACGATCCGCGATGACTCCTCCATGTGCTTATCCCGGGCCTCTTTGCTGGGCCGGCCTCTTCCGAAATACGTCGGGAACTTTCCACCGCGATGGCCTGCAGCAATCTTCAGCCCTTCGACAAGGTACTTCTCAGTCAGCTCGAAAGGAATCGTGAACTCCTCCGTGCTCATGTTCATCGCAAGGCAATCATCCGGGACAGTCATGTCAAACAGTTGATCGTCCAGCTCCACACCGAAGGTGATGTTGGTCAAAGTAAGCGTTTCCGTTCCGTCGTCGGCTTTGGACTCTATCTGGATCGGCAGCGCGGTGTCCGGATCGGCCCAAACTATGATCTCCTTATTGTCTTTGACGATCCTGAAACCGACCGCCTTTCGGCCGCTAATCTCCATCTCGCCGAGGTTTTCTTCGGCCTCGTCATGGAAGTCCTTCTTCAGTCCATCGTAGGTAAGCAGCGTTGGATTGTCGCCGTGATAGTCGGCGGTAAATGCACACTTCTTCAGTGGATAGAGCTCCAACAAACGGTTCTGCCTACTTAGGTCCATCATGCCTATCATCGTCTCTTCGCCGGACTGTCCGTATTTGGACCGAAAGCCGTTGATGCCGTCAAAACGCCGAATCGGCTCTTTGATTTTTACCGTACCTTTTCTCCAATAGCACCCATACGTTTCATCGTAATATTCCGCATCGAGCGTGAATGTGACGGTTTGTGACGCCTCCATGTTCCTTAGTACATCAGCCCAGACGACGCCCGCGCCGTCGGGTGAAACGCCCAGGTAGTGCATACCGACAACCACTATCGCGATTATTGCCGCCGCGGCGGCTACTTTTGTCATTGTCTTGTTCATGATCATTCTCCATGTATTAGGCTCAGCCGAAACCGATTTTGTTTGTTCCGATTCGTTGAACGCTGTCAAAGCATCACTGACAATCCTGTCATCGACTTTCGAGTTGACCGTAACTTTTGATTTAGCAAACAATTTTTTTATCTTTTCCGCTGAGCTCATTTTTATATCTCACTATTCAAAATCGACCGCAATTTGCGAATTCCATACCTGTATCGACCCTTGGCTGTATTGACGGAGATGCCCAGAGATTTAGCTATTACTCGGAATCGCATCTGACCGTGTATATGCAATGCAATCACTTCTCTTTGCTCATCGGGCAGTTCAGCCAGCGCCGAGCTTAACAGCCGCAACTCTTCATTGCAGGTAATGAGCCGGCTCGGCTCGTTTAAATCCATGCCTGACGAGCAAATCCGCTCAGAATTAATAGCCTTGGCCCGGCTGTGCCTTGTCCGCATCAGATCACGTACCCGATTGGAAACGCACCTTGCCAGGTAAGCTTTCAAACTGCCGGTGAGCTTAAAGCTCGCAATATTCTGAGCAAAAGCAACGAAAACATCATGTACGGCATCTTCTGCAAGATATACATCGTGCGAAAGGGCAATCGCCAAAATCAGCAGGCTATCTCTGTACTTTTCATAGATCCGGCGCAGGGCATCCCTGTTCCCTTCTCTGCACCTGGTCACAAGCAACCTGTCTACCATCAAAAAAACCTCACCGATGAGCAATGAACGTTCACTACCGATATAACGATTCAGATCGCTGTTTGGGTATAAAGAAAATCGGATTCTCTACAAATATAGTGACCGAACAGGGCAATTTGTCTACTGGAATCTTAAGTTTTTATATATTGACTTGGAGATGATGTTATTAAAAGCTTATGAAGTGTTGTGAGCTATCAGTTATGGAAGGTTTTCGAGGTCGGCCAATTCCTGATGTCTGCCAGAAGCTTTCTTGTTGGCTTTTATATGCTTTAAGCTGATCAAGTCAACTTCCACGCCATCTAACATATCCGTCAATCGTTCAGCATAACATTCACTGAAATTAACGCCGGAAATTGTGGTTGCAATTTCTATCCTGACAGGCGGAACACCCAACCGGATTACTTGCCATTCTTTTAGGAATAATTCAGGAGATAAATCTGGAAGGTTAAAGCCGAATTCTTCCAGGACCGCGACAATCTTTTCCGCATTGCCAGGATTCATGGCAATCCAAATATCCATATCGGCGGTGGCTCGCGGATAACCATGATAACCGACCGCATATACGCCAATAAGCAAATACTCAACCTGATAAGCGTTGAGTAACCTCAAGAATTCTTTGAAGTCGGGTGGTAGATGGATCGTAGCCATAAATAATTCGCCGCATCAATTCAACTGCTTCCAAACGTTCGCAAGGTGTCTTGGAAAGCCAATACAATTTTTCATCTGACTGGTCAAAAAGCGATGATACTTTAAAGGCAGTTCTTTGTATCTTTGGAAAACCGAGCTTATCCATATAACAATCATATCAGAAAAAGACTGTTGTGTAAACAAAACTTCCGCTTGTATTTGTATTATCTTGCCATACCCAATAAAAATTCGAAGCCGTTTTTCAGATTGACATCAGCAAAATAATAAGGTAAAAAAAGGAGAAACAATCAACGAATTACTATCCGCGAGTTAAATCATGAATATAATTGCAGTAGATATAGGAAATACGAATATTGACATAGGGTTTTTCCTTGAGGACAAGGAGCAATTTGTTAAGTCCATCCCGGGCGGGTCCCGGGCGAAACTGACTAATTGCCTGAAATCAGCCTGGCAGCAAATACCGGTCATCGAAAGCTCAAAAGAAGATAAGCGTAACGGCGTAATTGTCGTCAGCAGTGTAAAACCCGCCAGGACGAAAGTCATAAAGGAAATAGCAAAAACCAATTTCGACGAAGAGATTCATATCATCGGCGAAGACATCCCCCTGCCGATGCAGCTCTGGGTCGATGAGCCGGACAAGGCCGGAACAGACCGGGTGGTCTCAGCCGCAGCAGCCTACGAAGTCGTTGGAGATGCGGTAGTAGTCGCCGATTTTGGCACCGCAGTAACTATCGATCTGGTTGACCAGAACGGCATCTTCCTCGGCGGCGTTATTTGTCCCGGCTTCGAGATCAGCGCAAAAGCGTTAAGAGACTATACCGCCCAGTTACCCAATATCAAAATCACTAAGCCCAAAGCTCCGTACGGCAAGAACACAGTCGAGGCCATCAATTGCGGCTTGTATTATTCCATCGTGGGGGCATTGCAGGAAGTAATCCGACGCTATGCAGAGGAATTCGGCAAATGGCCGCAAACAGTCATCACCGGCTCGGCGGCCAAAGTCATCGCCGGAGACTGTGAGTTCATAGACAATTACGTACCCAACCTCGTCGTCAAAGGCATCGTCCTGGCATATAAAAAATATCTCGAAGAAAAAGTGATATAGGAGCAGGCTCGTGTGTCCGCTTCATAATCAGTTTGCGATGCGTAAAACGACATATTCCATACTATATACGAAATGCAAAACATGAGTATTTTCGCCGCAGTAATGACCGGCAAGGGCACCGGCGCCATAGCAACTATTCAAATCTTCGGCGATTCAGCCAAGACTGTAATAAAAAAAGTATTCAAGCCGGCGGGAAATAAACCGTTGAAATTCAAGACCGGCGAAATCCATCTCGGCTCAATCACCGATGACGCCGAGGTTATCGACCAGGTGACAATAGGATGTGAAGGCCCCGACATATTCGGAATAAACTGCCACGGAAATCCGCTTATCGTCGAGATGATAATGCAACTGCTCCGGCGCCACGGTGCCGCCCTGCTGACTGCGGAGCAACTGCTGAAAAAACTCCTTACGGCACAAAAAACTGCCGACATAATCGCAGTCGAAGCCAAACTGGTACAGGCAAAGGCCAGGACCCTTCAGGGCACAAAAATCATTGCAAATCAGATCGGTGCCGGCTTGGCCAAAAAAGCAGGGGTATGGCTCGAAAGCATAGATGAAATTTCCCTCGACACAATCAAAGCCGAAGCGATTGAGATACTGCAAAAATCCCAGGTCGCAAAGCTTATCATCTACGGTTGTACCGCGGTTCTGACAGGCCCGCCGAACAGCGGAAAAAGCACGCTTCTCAACCGCCTGGCCGGCCGGCAAAAAGCCATCGTCACCGACATCAAAGGCACAACCAGAGACTGGGTAGAAGCAACGTGCCGGATCGATCCCCTCTCCTTAACGCTGATCGATACGGCCGGTCTGGATGAGGAATCAGCCGGCCCTGAGAGTACTGTTGAAAACGCAGCCCAGAAAAAAACCGCCGAAATCCTCGAACAAACTGATATTGTATTACTCGTTTTGGATGCCAGCCAGTCGATAGAAGAGCTCGACGACCAAATCACTAATAGACTAAACGATAAGAAAGTTATCACGGTTTTAAATAAATCGGACCTGCCGGCTAAATTCGATACAAGCCGACTGCCGGCCGAACTATCAAACACAGTACAAATAAGCGCCAAGGAAGACGCCGGAATCGAACAGCTAATAGAAAAAATCCGGCGAACCTCCGGTGTCGCTGAGTTTGATGCGCAACAATCCGTCTGCTTCACGAGTCGACAGGAAAACCTGTTAAAAAAATTAAAGAATGCCAAATCCAAACAGCAGGCAGCCTCAATTATAAAAGAGTTGTTAAAAGGCCATGTTCGAGGCGGGCTGTCTTTTTGATGAGCTTTTCTATCACAATCCAACTTTGTTTATCGCTTTTGCAATTCTTAAGTCCACTTCCAGTCCTTCAAGGGTATTTTCTGAGTTGATCACTCCTAAAGATACAGCCTCTTTGTGAAGCATTTTATAGATAGCCAGAGCCTCTCGGTAAGAGAGACTTTCCTTTGCGTCTAACTTACGCTGAAACTCGTCCAGTTTATGTCTGTTTTGTATCATCTTCTATTCAAAACTCGTCGATATCAAATCCAAGTTGTCTCACCGGGAACACAGCAACCATGAAAGTTCTATGCGATACCCTCACGATATGACCTCAAGGGTCAAGTGTTCTTCTATAGCCCTGAAATCTCTGTCGCTGTGCAATAACGGCAGATTATTTTCAATACAGAAGGTTGCGATGATAATGTCGATCGTTTTTCTAACGGTCACGCCGTTTTTTCTCAAGATACGATAATTTTTAGCGCTCTTGACTGCAATGTCCTTTCCTAACATTTCCCTGAAAATAAAGCAATCGAACAATTCTCTGGCCTTCTTGAAATCTTTGTCTTGCCGAAAACCCTGAAGCACCTCTGTCAGGATAAGATCTCCGACAACAACTAACTCATTTCCAACAAGAGAGTCCAAAATATTTGTTTGCTTAGTAACTCTGCCGTTGAAATAATCAACCCAGACAGAAGAATCCACAAGTATCATTTGTCCATTCTCATTTTGCTCAGGTTGCCCTCCCACTTCAATTTGCCGCGAAAGCTCCTGACGTTTTTCTGACGATTCAACTGAACGAGCAGCTTAAGCCCTTCCTCGATAGCCTTCTTCTTGGTTTTGAATCCGGAAAGCTTAAGAGCCGTTCGGATCAGATCATCATCAAGTACAACGTTTGTCCTCATAACGAAAGCTCCCTAAATGTGTAATATATACATGATTTTACACATTCCATAAAGATAACGCAAGAAGAAATCGTTACAACATAGAAGTAAATTGCGAATTGCTTTTTCAAAACCGTTTCACTTTGTATAATATGCACCTATGACCCCGAAAAATGAAAAACTGACACCTGCTATGAAGCAGTTTCACAGGTTCAAACAGATGCACCAGGACTGCATACTATTTTTCCGCATGGGCGATTTTTACGAGACCTTTTACGAGGACGCCAAAACCTGCTCGAAAGTCCTCGGCCTGACGTTGACCAGCAGGAGCAAAGGCAGCAATCCGATCCCGCTGGCCGGCGTGCCCTACCACGCCGTTGAAGGATATCTGAAAAAAATGCTCCAGGCAGGCTACAGGGTCGCCGTCTGCGAACAGGTCGAAGATCCGAAAACCGCAAAAGGCGTCGTAAAACGCGATGTCGTGCGAATCGTCACGCCCGGTACGCTCACCGACGAGATCCTGCTGAATGCCAAGGAGGATAATTTTCTCTGCGCCGTCAGTCTCGGGACAAAAAAACATGCCGCTATAAGCTGGGTCGATATTTCGACCGGCCATTTTTTCGCCCAGGAGCTTCCGGAAGAAAAACTGCTCGATGAGCTGCTCAGGCTTTCGCCGGCCGAGTGCCTGCTCGCCGACCGGAGAGGAGAATTGTTCGAGGCCGAGACAAAAAAGCTCACCATGGAGGTCAAGCAACTTACCAGCGCTATTATCACCGAACGTCCCGGCTGGTATTTCGATCCCTACCAGGCGAGGCAGAGATTGCTCAAGCATTTCGGCACGGCCACGCTCGAAGGATTCGGCATTAGTGACGATGACGACGGGCTTATCCCCCCCGCCGGCGCGATTATCGAATATCTCAACGAAACACAGAAAACCACACTCGGCCACATAAGAAACCTGAAAAAAATCAGTCGCCGGAACTTTTTGCAGATTGATCCGACGAGTCTTCGGAGTCTGGAAGTCCTGCGAACGATTCGCACCGAAAGCAGAAAAGGCTCGCTACTGGAAAGTCTTGACCAAACCATTACCGGCATGGGCGCCCGCATGTTCAGAAACTGGCTGTGCATGCCGCTCTGCGACCTTGCCCGAATCGAGCTGCGGCAGGATGCTATCGAAGAAATCAAAGATGCCGATACAAAACTGGCCGACATCCGCAGACTTCTGTCGAACATCTCCGATACCGAGCGCATCGCCGCCCGTATCAGCACTTTCCGGGCATCCCCGAGGGATCTGGTCGCCCTGTCGGCGACGCTTCGGCAAATCCCGCTGTTGCGGGAGATTCTACAACAATTCAGCAGTGACCTTCTTGTGCAGTTGGGCGGCAAGTGCGACAGCATGGATGAATTGGCCGACCTGCTCGAAACGGCCATCGAGCCGGAACCACCCTCGCATCTTCGCGATGGCGGCGTTATCAGGGCGGGCTTTTCCGAAGAGCTCGACCGGCTGCGCTCTATATCCCGGGACGGCCAAAGCTGGCTGCGAAACTACCAGAAGCAGCAAGCCGAGCGAACCGGCATCACAAATCTGAAGATAGGCTTTAACAAAGTCTTCGGTTACTATATCGAAATCAATCACTCGGCAGCAGATAAGGTTCCCGCCGATTATGTCCGCAAGCAAACGATAAAAAATGCCGAGCGATACATCACCGATGAGCTCAAAGAGTACGAAACCCAGGCCCTGAGCGCCGAGGAAAAGGCGCTCGAATTAGAGCAGCGGCTTTTCGACCAGCTCCGCCGCCAGTCGTCCCAGTACATAGATCGACTCCAGGGGCTTGCAGAAACCGTCGCTCAATGCGACTGCCTGGCAGCTCTTGCATATCTGGCCAGACGGCGACATTATATCCGGCCGAAAATCACCGACGACGGTCAGCTTATTATTCACGAAGGCAGGCATCCGGTCGTGGCCGAAGCCCTCGGCGCCGAATTCGTCCCGAACGATGTCGAGCTCGGTGACGGAGCCGGCGACATTCTTGTTATCACAGGACCGAACATGTCCGGCAAAAGCACTTACATCCGGCAGGTAGCCCTGCTGGTGCTGATGGCGCAGAGCGGCTCTTTCATTCCAGCCAAAAGCGCCGAGATCGGCCTGGTCGATCGAATCTTCACCCGCGTCGGCGCTTCGGATGAATTAGTCCGCGGTCAATCCACCTTTATGGTGGAAATGACCGAGACGGCAAACATTATCAACAACGCCACGGATAAATCGCTCGTCATTCTCGACGAAGTCGGCCGGGGCACAAGCACGTATGACGGTCTTTCTCTGGCCTGGGCAATCACCGAATACACAGCCAACAGGCTGAAGTGCCGAACGCTGTTCGCCACGCACTATCACGAGCTGACGGAATTGTCCGAGCTGTTTGCGAACGTCAGGAACTGTAACGTGGCCGTGCGAGAATGGATGGACGAGGTCGTCTTCCTGCACAAGATTCTGCCCGGGGGAACGGACAAAAGCTATGGTATCCACGTCGCAAAACTGGCCGGCGTGCCGAAAACCATCCTGGACAGATCGAAGGAAATCCTGGACGAGCTCGAAAGCACCTTCCAGAAAGAGGCCTCCGGCGAACACCTGTCTCGTCACAAAACCAAAGATTCCGACAAAGACAGCCTCTTCGTGGAGAAAAACAAGTCCGTATTGGAAAAACTCGCCTCCACTGACGTGAACAACCTGACTCCTATCGAGGCAATCAATCTGCTTAACGAAATCAAAAAAGAAATAGACGAAAAATAATAGAACACCAGCCAAAAAAAGCTTGTAGTAGAATTGTAGAATTTGTTTAGATATATATTGCCGCGTCTTGTGAAAAATTATTACTGCACCTTATCAAGAAAGGGGAAAGTATTATGAAAGCTTCTCTGAAATCAAATTTGGTCATCCTGCTCGGTATCCTACTATTACTATCCGGCTGCTCGGAGGTCGAAATCACCGGCAGAAAACAATTCAATATTGTCCCCGACTCGACGATGAATTCGATGAGCTTTCAATCCTACGGGGAATTCCTTTCCCAGAACAAACTCAGCACGAATACCGAACAGACACAAATGGTCAAACGCATCGGCGGCAGAATCCAAAACGCCGTCGAGCAGTATTGCAAAACAAACGGCATTGAAGACCGCTTAGCAGGCTACGAATGGGAATTCAACCTGGTCGAGGATCCCAACGTCAACGCCTGGTGCATGCCCGGCGGAAAAGTGGTTGTCTATACCGGCATCTTACCAATAACGCAGGGCGAGACCGGCCTGGCCGTGGTAATGGGACATGAAATCGCACACGCCTTCGCCAAGCACGGCGCCGAACGCATGAGCCATATCCTGGTCGTGCAGATGGGTGGCATTGCCTTATCGACCGCCTTGGAAGACCGCCCTGAACTGACTAAGGACCTTTTCATGCAATCCTATGGTATCGGCACAAAGCTCGGCGTGCTGAGCTATAGCAGGACACATGAAAACGAGGCGGACCACCTGGGCCTGATCTTCATGGCGATGGCAGGCTACAATCCCGAAGAGGCCATCGGATTCTGGCAGAGAATGTCTGCACAAAAGACAGGAGCCCAGCCGCCGGAATTCCTAAGCACCCACCCCGCCGACCGAACCAGAATCCAAAACCTGAAAAACCTCCTACCCGACGCCATGAAATATTACAAAAAGCAGTGAGAATATCCGAAGGGTAAATATGATTCACACGTTAAGGCAGAGATTAAGCTACTTTTAACGCTTTACGAGATGGCTTTTTAAGAATTTTTCAGTTGCCCTGACGGTTTCGTCTTTGACCGTGCGCGGACTCTGGGCAACCCAAACAGTAGAATTATAAAGCTATTGTGTATCAACCCGAATCCACTTTCCATTTCTGTATAAGAATACAAGCAGTGCTGTCATCGCGATCCGTTTGTTGCCGTTTTGAAAGGGATGGTTTTTTAATCAGAAGGTAAAAAAGTATCGCCGCTCTGGATATTAAAGTCGGATAGAGAGACTTTTTCACAAAGCTCTGAAAAGGTGTAGCCAGGCAACTTTCCAGATCCCCTTCAAACCAAAATCTCTTTAAATATCTGAACTTGTGATTATCTGAATGTGGCAAGCTGAGTTATTCTGGGATCTTCCGGGGCAACTTTTATGGTCATTTGCCTCTTTGTGTCGGCGCCGAAATATTCGAAGCCGGCAACAAGCAGATAGTCGAGAACACGGCGAAGATCGGCAATGCTCGTATCGGTCATAGCTTCGCCAATCCAGACGACCTTCCCGGCCTCGGATGCATCATCGTAGTCGGTGGCAAATACCTTCATTACGAGCCACTGGTCATAAAATGTCTCGAAATACGGGACATATCTGGTGTAGCCAAGATTATAATTTCCCCAGTATCTATCGTGAAAACCTAAATAAGGACGATAGAGCGGTGCGTAGCCCGTTACCCTGTGTGAATCCAATCCCGCATGGAATGCAAGCCGATAGTCGGCCTGCTCGACGTCGGCAGCCGGGGCATAACCATGCGATTTCAACAGCGCCTCAATCTTGGCCTTGATTTGGTTATCGAAGATGGGATTCCGGGAATTCGGATCTATCGCCACATATATCGACGCCTTATCTCTTATCGGTTGGTCGAATTCGGAAAATCCGTTTACATGTACCGTAAATGCCGACGTGCAGCCTGCGGCATAAATCGGTATAGTTAACAAAACCAAATATAGCTTATTCATCTTGTAATCCCTTCAAATGAATTCCGACAAGACGACTTTTGCTTCATTGTCGCTATAAGGCAATCTTAAGTCAAGCAGGCTCTCAAAACCAAATCGGCGGAAAAAGCTGTTGAACGGCGTCATCCCAGAGCTTATGATGATTGCCAATGCGTATATGAGAACTTAGAGGAGATAAGACAATGAAACATTCGCAACTAACTCGCCGTGATTTCTTAAAAGGCGCGTCCGCCGGTACGCTCGCAGCTATGATTCCACTTCGCCGGCTCGCGGCCCAAACAAAGCAGCGGCCGAACATCGTGGTTATACTTAGCGACGACCAGGGCTGGGGCGACTTGAGGCTCCACGGAAACCTGAATATCGAAACGCCGAATATCGATTCGGTGGCTCGGAACGGGGCTATGTTCGAGCGATTCTTCGTCTGCGCCGTTTGCGCGCCGACGCGGGCCGAATTTCTCACTGGGCGATACCACCCGCGCGGGGGTGTTCGCGGCGTGTCGACCGGAGCCGAACGATTAAACGTCGACGAAAAGACAATCGGCGATACGTTCAAGTCGGCGGGCTACGCCACGGCGGCATTCGGCAAATGGCACAACGGCACGCAGTACCCCTACCATCCGAACGCCCGCGGGTTCGACGAGTATTACGGCTTCTGCTCGGGCCACTGGGGCAACTACTTCGATCCCATCCTCGAACATAACGGCAAGATTGTCAGAGGAAAAGGATTCATCACCGACGATTTGACCGACCACGCACTGGCATTTATCGATCAAAACAAAAACCGGCCGTTCTTCTGCTATATGCCTTTCAATACGCCGCACTCGCCCATGCAGGTGCCCGACCGTTTCTGGGAAGAGTATAAAAATCATCCGCTCGGCATGAGGAACCGCGACCCGGAAAAAGAACAGATCGACAAGACACGCTGCGCCCTGGCGATGTGTGAGAATATCGACTTCAACGTGGGACGTGTTCTGCGCAAGCTCGAAGAATTGACGCTCGCCGGCAATACCATCGTCATTTATTTCAGCGACAACGGGCCGAATAGCTGGCGGTGGAACGGCGGCATGAAAGGACGCAAAGGCTCGACCGACGAAGGTGGTCTTCGTGTCCCCTTCGTGATTCGCTGGCCCGGACATATTAAAGCAGGTACGAAAATATCACAAATTGCCGGTGCTATCGACTTGCTACCTACGCTGGCCGACATGGCCGGGATTCCGATCGTCAGCAACAAGCCGCTCGACGGCGTCAGTATCAAACCGCTTCTTCTTGAAGAAACAGAAGACTGGCCGGACCGAATGATATTCTCCCATCAAAACGGCAGGGTCAGCGTCCGCACGCAGCGTTACCGGCTCGATAATAGGGGTAAACTTTTCGATATGCAGGCCGACCCCGGACAAAACCATGACATCTCGAAAGACAAACCAAAAGTCGCCGAAAGGCTGCGCAAAGCCGTCGCCGGGTGGAGGCGGGAAGTGCTGCCTAAATCACGAAAGGATGATCGACCTTTCACGGTCGGTTATCCCGAGTTTCCGGCGACAATTCTACCCGCTCGCGACGGCGTACCTCATGGCAACGTTAAACGAAGTGCCCGAGCGCCAAACTGCTCGTACTTTACAAATTGGATCGATAAAGAAGATAAGATCATATGGGATATCGAGGTCGCAAACGCCGGGCAATATAAAGCGGTGGTTTTCTATACATGCCCGAAGGACGACGTTGGCTCTACGGTCGAGCTGACTTTCAATAAAAGCAGTGTCCGTGGTAAAGTGACCGAGCCGCACGATCCGCCGTCAGTGGGCGCCGAATTCGACCGTGTTGACCGGGGCAGCGAGTCTTACGTCAAGGACTTCCGGCCGCTCGGCCTGGGGACATTTCGACTGGAAAAGGGCCGGGGCGAGTTGGCGCTGAGCGCCTTGGATGTTCCGGGCAGGCAGACAATGGAAGTTCGCGCTGTTATGCTGACTCTCCTAAAATAAGTTTGCTTAGCCGGCTTGGTTTTACTGTCATTACTGTTGGCATTTGCACTGGCCGGCCTAACATCGGCGAGCGAACGGAACCCGGACAATGGAAAGCCGCGCATAATCGTCTTCGGCGCACATTCCGACCATCGCTATACCGGCATCCTGATGCAGGACGCCGCATACATGGTCACAGTGACTTTCTATTGTCCGGATGTGCCGCGGTTATCGAAAAATCCCGTCTTACTTTATCTCCCGGACGGATTTCAGAAGCCGAATCCTTTCGGCCCGGATGTGGTGGTTGCCATAGACGACATAATCGAACAAAAGGCCAATGCTCTCCGGCTGCTGGAATCGCAGATCAAAAGCCTTTGGGCTACAGGCAACTTCGAGAAAGTTGTTCCCGTACCAAAAGCCGAAGCGGAAAGAGAAGCTCGCCGGAAGGCCATGCACTACCGTTTCAAACGCCGTGCCGAGTCGGTCGCTAACAAGTACAGAGCCAAATTAATTGAACTCTACGGCGAAGAGAAAGGCAAAAAGATTCGATACGCCGAGGCGTTTGAACTTTGTGAATATGGCGGCCGTGCCTCGCCCGACAAACTCAAACAGCTCTTTCCGTTCTTCGAACGTTAAAATCAGGATCGAGCCACAAGCAAAGTGATCTTCGTTGCCGTACCGATTATGCTGGAACAAGCATGTTGGAATGCAAAAATCCTATAATCCGTGTGTCGGATTGAAAGAGAAAAGAAAACACGGAGCGTAGAATATAGAATTTACGCTCCGCGAAGTCCAACTTTACTGATGAACGTCTTAGTGCTGCTCCTGCTGCACAAAACTTCTCCTTCTCTGGAACAGGTAGATTATAACCGCCAATGCGATCAATCCAACAAGTCCATTCTCGCCCAGATCCGCAATAAGTGCGGTGAGATTGGGAACGACCATTCCAAAGAAAGGAACCGTCGCGCCGAAAAGGATATGAGCTATAATCCCCAGGGCGACCAGGAGCAGGAAAACTTCGGTAATCTCACCAAGCCATTTCTTTACTTCCTCGAGATAATGCATCTTCAACTCTCCTAAATTAGTATTAAAAAAATCATTTATTTAGTGACATCCACGTACTTTGTTCGGCTTGTCTTTCAAATTACTTTAATATTTATAACCAAAATACGCGCCTTATAAATGAGGCGAAAACACACCCGGCAATCCTTTATCTCGACTACACATATCGTAAAAAACCATTATCAGTATTGAAACAATAGTTAACCGACTATTCCAAGGGTGGGATAGTTCCATGAGGACCTCTCTATGCACTTTTGCTACTTTTTTGTTGTACGAAAAGTTTAAAGAAGAAAAAGAGCAAACTTTCGCTGCAAAATAACAGTAACTAACAGCTTTCAGGGGTGGATCCGGCTAAATTTTTATTGAATATCAGTGTTAAAATAGGGTATTTATTTCTTGACTTGGATGACAAAATAGGATAATATTAATACATGTTAAGTAACATTATATTTTTCGTTTTACGCGTATCGCTTATAGCGACACTTTGGGCATTTGTATGGCATTTCGTCGAGCCCAAAACTCAGCTCATGCGTATATTGAGAGCTGCACTTCTTGTACTCGGTCTGTTAGCTATATTGGCCGTGATAAAAATAACCGGGCCGTGACCCGGATTTGCATAGAAAATTGGTGGCTTTAACAAGCGTAATTGATTCCAATCAACCAGATAGTCACCAAACAAATCCGCCTTGCTAAAATAAAAAAACCGAACGCGGTTCGTCTAACATTGCACAGCCCTTCCGCCCGGACGGGAAGGTAACAGGAAAGAACCTATCATATTAGATATCGCAATATTAATACTGATAAATGGGATGTCGATCAACTGGAAGAATACTTAACACCTATAGCGGCCAGTCCTGTCCTTTGATACCCCGGACAGTAAGATTGGCATCCGGCAACTCATCGCGGGCCGGACGAATCTGATCCGCTTTTAGGTAGCTGACCCGGCCATCGGCAAAGAGGTAGTTCCGCCAGCCTTCCCAGCACCACCATCCGCTGTCATTATCTACGGGTGAATGATTGCTGAACCATTCGCCGATAAGAATTTTATTAGAAGGCCTGGCAACGTCCACGCTTCGCTGCGACACAGAAGGCTGGGGATTCGTGTACGTATCGACCGGGCTGCTCATCGCGTCGATCTGCTCCGGACTGTGGTAAAAGGCCATCGAGTAAGAGTAGCTCGTGGACTCATATTTTTCTCTCGCCGTGCCGTCCTGCGGGCAAAACAAAACCGATGGATTATTCACGTCGATATTGCCGCCCAGATAAGGTTCGACAAAGGACCGCCAGCCGCGCCCCATCCACAGCCAGTAAGCCGGCTCCGTCGAAACCGGGTCCTCAGCGCAGGGATACACATTGTCATGTTCGTTGAGATAAAAGTCTATAGCCAAATTTATCTGTTTGAGATTGTGGGAGCAGACCGTCCGTGCGGCGATGACTTTAGCTTTTCGCAGCGAAGGCATCAAAATCGACAGCAGAAGAGCGATTATCGCTATAACAACAAGCAACTCCACAAGGGTAAAACCGCTTTGCAGCCTATCTATAAGGGGCCGTCTCTTCGGCACCTCTGAATGAAAGTAATCTTGACAAAAGCCCATCTTGTTATATCCCTAAACTCGAATATCGAAATTCGAAACAAATCTTAAACCCAAACCAAGAATAACCGAAACGTTTTGAGTTATCCAGTCCGTGCTGATTATCTAATCCGCTGATTCTCTTATAACCCTACCTTCCGAGCAGTAGAAAGTGTGTTTAACATGCTGTAATAGAATAGCTGGAATTGATCAAAAACACGGCTCCGGAACGGAGGATAATAGTCGCTACTTGCCAAAATTACATGAAAAAGCGGATCATTAACGTGGATACTCGACTTTTTTGGGTATTTTCGCTATACGACCTTTCCAAATTGCCAAAAAATTCTTGACATCGAACTGAGGATTTAGTATTATTGGACTCGTGGAAGGCCGGAGTGTTTGGGTAATTTACTAATTGAAAATTCCGGTTCCCAAATGCGACAGGCAAGAAAAGTGAACAAAAGAAACGCAAAGTGATGATTATTTTGAAGTGAAACAAAGGAGGAATCTAATGAACAAGAAAAAGTCCAAACAACGTTATATCCTCATTCTTCTTATGACGGGTTTGCTGTGCTTCTGGAGTTCAGAAGCAACGGCCCAGGATCCGGAACCCGAAGTCACGAATCCGCCGGAATTCATTCCCGAGCTCATCGAAAGTACCGATTTGACGCAGGATCAGGTGGATCTGATGTGGAGCGACGGCCTCGGCTGGGGTGAGATCGTGATCGCTACACGCCTCGCCGAACGAATTGCCGCTGATAGCGGTGACACGTTGATATTCGACGAAGCCCTTACCTCCGTGCTCGAATCGTATGCCGATGGCAAGGACTTCGGAGAAATCGCACTCGACCACGATCTGAAACTCGGTCGCGTGATCGGCAGGGGTAATATGTCGGGTGCGGGGAATTCCTCACCGCCCTTCATCGACGAGCTAATCGATATAACCGACCTGACGCCGGAACAAGTCGAGCAGATGCTTAGCAACGGCGCCGGCTGGGGCAACATCATGATTGCTACGCGCCTGGCCGAACGGATCGCCGCCGACAGCGAGGGCGCATTGACATTCGAAGATGCCCTTACCGGCGTAATGGATGAGCGCGCCCAGGACAAGGGATTCGGGCAGATCGCCCACGATAATGACTTGAAACTCGGGCGTGTGGTCCGAAACGGCAACAAAGTGTCAGCCGCTTTTTCGTACGGTCCCGGTGAAGCCAGCGACGCTCCAAATCTAAATCAGGAGCGCATGAGGATAAGGAACCAGGAGAAGAAGCAAAACATCCTCGGCCGGTTCATGAACATGCTCGGATTTGGCCCGAAGGAAAAACCCGAAAAGCCGTCGAAGCCCGAAAAACTCGAAAGGCCGCAGCGACCGGAAAAGCCTGAAAGACCGGAAAAACCCGAGAAACCGGAAAAGCCTGAAAGACCGGAACGCCCTGAAAAACCTGAGAAGCCGGAGAAACCGGAAAAACCGGAGAAGCCGGAAAGAGGGCCGCGTAGGTGAAATATCGACTTTTTGCATTAACCTTTTTCGTATGGATCGGGGTAGCACTTATTGCTTTCCCCGATTTTTCCTTTGCCGCCGATAAGCCGACGTGGCAGACCGGATTGTATTTTTCATATCTGAACGGAGATTATGGCCAGGATGACGATACGGATATCTTCTACAGCGCGGTATCCGTGAAGCGGTACCTGGAAAAGGGAGACGTTACTCTGACGGTTCCCTATTTGGATATCTCGTCCGATGGCGCAACATTCGTAGGCGGCGAGGTGGAGGCCATAGACGGCGGCGAGAGCGGGTCGGGCCTGGGCGATATCATATTGAAAGGCCGGTACTACGCTGTCGAGCAGGATGGGCTCGTACCCTACATCGATCTCGTAGGAAGTATAAAATTCCCGACGGCCGATGAAGACAAAGGCCTGGGAACCGGTGAAACGGACTTAACCTGCATGGTCGAATTCGCCCGGAGACTCAAGAATAACAAATGGATTGCCCTGGGCGAGGTGGGTTATACCTTTATCGGGGAGCCATCCGGATACGATGTGGACAACCGGTATCTTTACAGCGCGGGATTGGCTTATGAAATCGATCCGAAAGTGACCCTTAGCGGCTACCTTGACGGCCGCACCGCAATTTTCAAGGGTAACGATGACCCGTTTTCTATCCTTTTGATTGGTGAGTACAAGTACCGGCCCGACCTTCGCTTTGACACTTTACTGGAGATCGGTTTGAACGACGGAGCTCCCGACTTTGGCATCACAATCGGAGTGCGCAAGCGTTTCTAATCCGAATCTCGCCACCATCACGATATCCGATACAGGGTTTCTTTACGCGCGACACCCTCGCAAGTGGCAGCTACTCTGCACTACAGACATAAGCTCTAACGCATAAGTACACGAGCACTTTCAACTGTCACTGGATTCCCGCCGGAGCCATTACTCAACCGTAACGCTTTTTGCCAGATTGCGAGGTTTGTCAACATCCTGTCCGCGGAGTACTGCGGCGTGATAGGCCAACAATTGCAGCGGCACAACGGTGAGCATCGGCTGCAACAGCTCCGGAGCATCGGGAATAGTGATCAAGTGGTCGACGTATCTTCTGATATTCTCGTCGCCTTCGGTTGCAACGGCGATAATTCTGCCGCCTCTCGCCCTGACTTCGGCGATATTGCCCATAATCTTGTCGTATTGCGGACCCGACGTGGCGATGAAAACCGCCGGCATACCGTCGGCAATCAAGGCGATCGGGCCGTGCTTCATCTCCGCGGCGGGCAGACCTTCGGCGTGAATGTAGCTTATCTCCTTGAGTTTCAAAGCTCCCTCAAGGGCGACCGGATAATTAAAGCCCCGACCCAGAAACAGCCAATTATCCTCATCTATATTTGCCGCCGCTATTTCTCTGACCAGTTCGGACTGATCGAGGATTGTCTCTATCTTACCCGGGATACGGGAGAGTTCCTCCATGTACCTGTGGGCATCGTCGCTGCTGATGTGTTTTCTTCTGCCTAATTCGATAGCCAGCATTGTCAGTACCGCTGCCTGCGCCGTAAAGGCTTTCGTGCTGGCGACACCTATCTCCGGGCCGACGTGCAGATATATCCCCGCGTCGGTGGCCCTGGCTATCGAGGAGCCGACGACGTTCACAATGCCGAGCACTTTCGCTCCACGCTCTTTGGCTTCTTCCACCGCCGCGAAAGTATCGAGAGTTTCCCCCGATTGACTTATTGCTATTACGACGGTACCGTCCTCGATGATCGGATTGCGATGTCGAAATTCACTTGCGTATTCGGTTTCCGCCGGGATGCGCGCCAACTGCTCGAATAAAAATTCCCCGACCAAACCGGCGTGGAACGCGGTCCCGCAGGCGGTCAGAATCAACCGTTTGGTACGCGTCAGATCGCGCAGATATGAAGCCAGACCGCCAAGTTTGATTCTGTTGTTTTGGCGGTCGACCCGCCCTCCCATGCATATCTCCAGGGCCTTGGGCTGCTCGAAAATCTCTTTAAGCATATAATTCTGAAAGCCACCCAGCTCGATTTGTTCCAATGAGAATTCGATTTGCTGGAGGTCCTTGCTGATAGTAATATTGTCAATTGTCTTGGTATGAAATCCCTCCCGGCCGATGGTAACCATCTCGTTGTCGGCCAGATAAATTGCCTGAGTCGTATGCTCTACTATTGCGGCGGCGTCCGAAGCCAGAATGTATTCATTGTCGCCGACACCTAAAATCAGAGGGCTTCCTCTCTTTGCCCCGATGAGCATAGTGGGGAAATCTGAGCAGACGATCGCCAGACCGAAAGTGCCCTGCAGTTCCGAAAGGGCCCGCTGAACCGCCCATTCGAATCTGTTTTGTCCGTTGTGCGGCGCCAGTCCCTCATCTTCGTTACAATTGGCATAAAAGTAGCCGATTAAACCTGCAATCACCTCGGTATCGGTCTCGCTCGCAAATTCGACTCCTTCGTTTTGCAACCACGTTTTGATGGTTCCATAGTTTTCGATAATGCCATTGTGAACAACGGCGATTTTGCCTGTATGGTCCAGATGCGGATGTGCGTTAATCGTGTTCGGCTCCCCGTGCGTAGCCCAGCGTGTATGGCCGATACCAAAAGTCTCGGCAGGGTTGGGCTCGTCTAAAATCTCCTTCAGAGCTTTGATTCTGCCTCTTTTTTTCGTGATTCTTATCGCACCACCGCCCAATAGCGCCAGGCCGGCCGAGTCGTAACCGCGATATTCCAGCCGCTTCAATCCTTCTACAAGGATCGGTTGGGCCGCTTTCTTTCCTATATACGCTACTATGCCGCACATTTTAGACTCCTTTGAATAAACTACAAAATCCCACAGCATTTAATCGGCAATGCACGGTGCCTGCATGAGTTGATTTGTATTATTCGATATACGTTAATTTTGCACTTATAGAGCATATCAGCCAATTATAGCCTGTCCCGCCCTTGGGATAAATCAATTCTGCTTACCCTGCCTATAAGATATTCTTATTTGACGAAATGCAGCCATTTTCGTTTAATTTGAATTGTGATAGTTGTTATCGATTATAATGTGGGAAACGTCAAGAGCGTATGCAATGCGTTCGAGCATATCGGCTGCGAGGCGAAGCTCAGTTGCGAGCCTGAAGATATCGAGCGCGCTATGGGTATAGTTTTGCCCGGCGTTGCAGCTTTCGGCTATGCAATCAGCGCCCTGGGCTCACTTGCGGAGCTAATCAGGAAAGTAGCCTTGAACGGCAAGCCGCTTTTGGGAATTTGCGTCGGCTACCAGATGCTCTTCGAGACGAGCAGCGAATACGGCCGGCATGACGGCCTTGGATTGGTCGCCGGCAGCGTGGTTCCGATTCCGCCCGGCCGGGTGATTCCGCACATGGGCTGGAACATGGTCAAGCTGCCCGAAGATATGGATTTATTTGCCGGGCTGGGAAAAGAAAAACATTTTTATTTCGCGCACTCTTTCTGTGCTGAAGTGACCGACCCCGCGGCAAAAATCGCCTATGCCGACTACGGTTTCGAGCTTGCCGCATCGGTGCAGAAGGCGAATATATACGGCACGCAGTTTCATCCCGAAAAAAGCGGTAAAGCCGGATTGAAGGTTCTGCACAATTTCTATGACATTTGCAAAAGAACAGGAGCATAGAAAAACAGGTACATAGGCCAAAAAATCCCTGACACAAAATACGAAATACAAGACAAGAATTTATGCTGACAAGAAGAATAATCCCATGCCTTGACGTCAAAGATAACCGCGTGGTTAAAGGCATCAACTTCCTGAATCTTCGCGATGCGGGCGACCCGGTGGAACTGGGTGCAAGATACAGCGACTCCGGCGCCGACGAATTAGTGTTTCTGGATATTACCGCTACGATTCGCTCTCGCAAGACGATTGTCGAGCTGGTCGAAAAGGTTGCCGAAAACGTTTTCATCCCGTTTACCGTCGGCGGAGGAATCCAGACGGTCGAGCAGATGGACGAGCTGCTAAGGAGCGGCGCTGAGAAGGTCTCGGTAAATACCGCCGCCGTTGCAAATCCTGATTTGCTGGCCGAGGCTGCAAAGCGATTTGGAAATCAGTGTGTTGTGCTTGCAATCGACGCCCGCCGGTCGAAAAGCCGCCCCGGCCTATGGCAGGTCTGCATTAAGGCCGGCTCCGAGCCGACCGACATTGACGTGGTCGAATGGGCGGCTCACGGCGAGGAATTAGGTGCGGGCGAAATACTACTGACCAGCATGGACGCCGACGGCACGAAGGCCGGCTACGATAACGAGCTGAATAAGGCGGTAACCGACGCCGTCAATATCCCGGTAATCGCATCCGGCGGGGCCGGAACACTCGAACACCTCTACGATGCAATCGTCGAAGGAGGAGCGGATGCGGTGCTTATGGCTTCAATCACCCACTTCGAAAATTACACCATAAAACAAATCAAGGAATACCTCCGAGACCGAGGCATTCCGATGAATCTCTGAAGCAGATCTTTGATTATCAAACTTCAAGCCCTTAATTGCCGCCATTAAAATTGGTAATAGTGTTTTTCTCGGACCAACAGGGCTAATCACAAAATAAAATGACCAACGAAGTCAAGATACTCTCGTTCGCCCGGTCTGAGTCTGGAATGTCTGCGAACTGACTGCATGACGGTTAATAAGCCGTCCCGCCAGATGTCGTCCGGGACATCGGAACGAAACAGACGGATCTCTTCCAGGCCTTTATTCAACGATTCTGCAAGGGCATCATCCGCCGTTTCGCCGTGAAGGGCCGCTTTCAGGGCATCGGCGACAATGCGATCGTCGATACGTTGATCCTCACGATACCGGGAGATAAAAACGAACTCTATATTCTGCAAGAGGTCCTGGTGATCTCTGGTCATTCGTTTCAATAATTTGCCGGACCCAGGCGCTTCTTTCATGCCGCCTTGTAATGACATCAAGCGGATATTGGCCTTTTTCCGGGCGGCACGTTTTCGCCGCATTCGTTTGAGCTTTGACATGTGATGACTCCTTTCACATTACCGCCTGAACGAGTGCCCGTTCAGCTTTCCATCATTCATTTTCGCCTACCTGACTTTTTGGCCTTTCGAGAATCGTAATTGGGATTCGTCGTCAGTATTTGAGCGTTTACTTCACTTCTCCAGTTATAGAGCATCTTTTTCAATTTTTCAACTCTTTGCGGCATTTTTTTCGCCAGATTTTTCTGCTCGCCTATATCATTTTTGAGATTGTACAGTTCGAATTCGTTGCCGGGACCGCAAATGCTCTCGTCGAACCATTTGATCAGCTTGTAATCGCCCGCGCGAACGGCGCCGCACGGACCGATACTGCTGCTGTGATAATGCGGATAATGCCAGTAAATGGCCCGGCGATTGAGTACTCCGCTTCGATTAAGGATCGGCATAAGGCTTACACCGTCGATTGGCTTTTTCGCCCGGTCTCTCACACCGGCGATTTCCAGGAACGTCGGAAAGAAATCCACGCTGGTTACCGGTTCGCCGCACGTACTGCCCGGCTTAACCACTCTCGGCCAGCGGATAATCAGAGGCTCTCTTATGCCGCCTTCGTACAGGTTGGCTTTGCCGCTGCGAAGGGGTGTCTGTTTCGCATCTCTTTCCAATCCCCCGTTGTCGCCGAAGAAAACAACAATGGTCTTATCTGCAATCTTAAGTTCATCCAGTTTCTTCAGAAGCCTGCCGACACTGTTATCAAGCTCCTCGATCATCGCTCCGAGGACAGGATTATTCTGAGGCAAATCCGAGCCGGGCTTGTTTTTATACTTTTGAACCAGCTTCTTCTTTCCTAAAACCGGAGCGTGTATGGTATTGTGCGGGGCGTAGAGGAAAAACGGTTTGTCTTTATGCCTATCCAGAAAATCCAGCGATTTTTCAGTAATGACATCCACGTTGTGAGCATCGCTTTCCGGATCGGTTTTGGAAGAAGGTTTGTATGTGACAAAGTATTCGTCGAAGCCCTGCTTGTCCGGATTGTACGGCAGGCTGCCCGGCGGCTTCTTGGTAATGCTCAGATGCCATTTCCCGAAACTGGCGGTAGCGTAGCCCGCGGTCTTGAGAACTTCGGCAATTGTTATCTCTTCCAGCGGCAGATATTTCTGCCATTCGGGCTGGTTGTATTTTTCGTATGGAAAGCGGCCTCCGGCAATAAAATCCGTCAGATGCAGACGGGCCGGATACTTTCCGGTCATAATACTGGCCCGGGTCGGCGAGCAAACCGGACAAGCAGCGTAGGCATCGGTGAATCGCATGCCCTGGCGCACCAGCCGGTCAATATTGGGCGTTTCATAAAAATCGCTGCCGTAGCAGCCCACCTGAGACCAGCCCAGGTCATCGGCGAGAATAAAAAGGAAGTTCGGCTTTAGCGCTGTATCGGTAGTCGATGTCTCGGCTGTACCTCCATGCAGTGCAAATACTACAACTGTACTGCCGGCCAATTTTAAGAATTCTCTTCTATTCATTGCTGAATGTCTTTAACTTCGGTAATCAATTGTGTTGGCAGTATAGGATAGACAATTTTCCTGCTTTAGTGAAGAGTTTTTTTAAGGCTATGCCTTTATGCAGAAATCCGTCGGCACTTTCTACTTTGTCAAATGTGAATATGTTATGAATAACTTGACAGTGGCTATCTATATATGTATTATTGTGGTACTTGAAATATTGGCTAAGATTTATTATAGAAAAAAGCGATGCTTAATAGATCTGACTTAACAAAGATTGCCCAAGCCAGAATCAAAGACGGTGAGATTCTGCTCAAATCGCACCGATCCGATGGGGCCATTTATTTGTGTGGTTATGCAGTCGAGATTGCCTTGAAAGAAAGAATATGCAGAACTTTAGGTTGGTCTGGATACCCCTCAACAAGGCGGGAATTTGCCAACTACCAGAGTTTCAGAACTCATAATTTGGGCGTGTTACTCAGTCTTTCAGGAAGCGAACAAAAGATTAAGACGAACTTCCTCGCTGAGTGGTCGGTCGTGGCCGAATGGGATCCTGAAATACGTTATAAACCAATTGGAAGTGCAAATAAACAAGAGGCTGAATTGATGATTGAATCATCAAAAAAATTGTTGAGTGCCTTATGAAAGAGGAAACACTTGAAAAACTCGCGTTGTTGGAGCGTGAATTATCCGACGAAAAAGGAGATTTCTCTTTATTTGGACTGTTCCTTCGAGAAGATGCTCAAGATGAGGACAAGTGGGATCTTCTTGTATCAGCTCTCTGGCTGGATACTGATAAGAAGGAAGGTTTAGCATGTTTGGCGAAGGAGATTCAGAAACAGCTTGAGCCTGACGAACTTCTGTCCATTTCAAGGATTGTGGTGTTGGAGAGAGACAATCCGATATTAGAAGCCATTCACAGAGCTGTAAATGTAAAACATGGCAAGGTCAAAGTGAAGGACAATAACTTCTTCGGAGTTCAAATAACTCAGGCCCACATAAATACATCCTCTACTGTGGACCCAACAGTGAGACGTTAACACATTATTACTTACTTGATCTTCTCAAATGAGAATCTGTGGCTGTCGGCGTCGATTTTAATGGTGTCGCCGTCGGCGAACTTGCCAGCGAGAAGCTCGGCGGCAAGCGGATTCTCCAGTTGCTGCTGGATTGTGCGCTTCAGGGGCCTTGCGCCGAAGGCCGGATCGTAGCCCTCATCCATGATTTGTTCACGGGCATTGTCGGTGAATTCGAGACGGATGTTGCGTCCCTCCAGACGCTCGGCTAAGTATTCCAGTTGGATATCGACAATCTTCCGCAGGGCCTCTTTGCCGAGCATGTGGAAGACGATTATTTCATCGATCCTGTTCAGGAACTCCGGCTTAAAGAGCTGCTTGAGCGCATCTTTGACGTGGGCCTCGATCTCCCAGTCGGCGCCGGATTCCTCGGTAAGCTGCTGGATTTGCTGGCTGGCGATGTTGCTGGTCATAATGATTACGGTGTTCTTGAAATCGACGATCCGGCCTTTGCCGTCGGTCAACCGGCCGTCGTCGAAGACCTGCAGCAGCACGTTAAAGACGTCCGGGTGAGCCTTTTCGATCTCGTCCAGTAAAATCACCGAGTAAGGTTTTCGACGAACCGCTTCGGTCAGACGGCCGCCCTCTTCATAACCGACATAGCCCGGCGGCGAACCGATCAGCCGCGCGACAGAATGCTGCTCCATGAACTCACTCATATCTACCCGGATCATCGCGTGCGGATCGTTAAACAGAAAATCCGCGAGCGCTTTGGACAGTTCAGTTTTACCCACACCGGTCGGCCCGAGGAATAACAATGTCCCGATCGGCCGATTCGGATCGCCCAATCCCGAGCGGCTTCGGCGAACCGCATTACAAAGCGCTGCTACGGCTTCATCCTGCCCCACCACTCGCCGGCGAATCGCATCCTCCATCTTCATCAGGCGCTCGCGCTCGCCACTCAATAATTTCACAATGGGTATGCCCGTCCACTTCGAAACAACACCGGCGATATGCTCCTCGGTTACCTCGTTGTGAATGATCGCCTTGTCGGACCTGGAAAGCTGGGCCTCCTTTTCCTCCAGCTCTTTTTTCAAATTTGCTATCGTCTCATATTTTAAACGGGCCGCGGTATCCAGGTCGCCGTTGCGCTGGGCATCTTCAAATTGATTATGAGCATCTTCAATTTTCTGTTTAAGAGTTTTGATCTGGTCGATTTCACCCTTTTCGCTTTCCCATTGTGTCGTGAGTTTCTCGTCGCGCTGCTTCAGCTCGGCCAACTGCTTTTCGGTATTTTTTAACCTTTCTCTACTCGCATCGTCGCTTTCCTTTTTCAGCGCCTCTCGCTCGATCTGATACTGAACAATTTTCCTGCGGATGCCATCCAGCTCGGCCGGCAGCGAGTCATTCTCAATCCGAAGCTTCGAGGCCGACTCGTCAATCAAATCGATCGCCTTGTCCGGCAGCCACCGGTCGGTAATATACCGGTTCGACAGAGTCGCGGCGGCAACAAGCGCAGAATCCGTAATTCGAACGCCATGGTGCGTGTCATAGCGGGCTTTGAGCCCCCGCAGGATAGCTACGGTTTCCTCGACGGTCGGCGGATTTATCTGAATCGGCTGGAAACGCCTCTCGAGCGCCGCGTCTTTTTCTACGTACTTTCGGTACTCGTCGATTGTGGTTGCGCCGATGCAGCGCAGCTCGCCCCGTGCGAGAGACGGCTTCAAAAGATTGCCCGCATCGACCGCACCTTCGGCCTTGCCGGCGCCGACGACGGTGTGCAGCTCGTCGATAAAGAGGATGATCTGCCCGCCCGCGGCGATAACTTCTTTGAGAACGGCCTTGAGCCGGTCTTCGAACTCACCCCTGAATTTTGTCCCGGCGATCAAAGTCCCCATATCCAGAGCGACAACTCTTTTATTCTTCAGGCCGGCAGGGACATCACCTGCAATTATGCGCTGAGCAAGGCCTTCTACTATTGCGGTCTTGCCGACGCCGGGCTCACCGATCAGCACCGGATTATTCTTCGTTCGGCGGTTCAGAACCTGCATGCACCGCCGGATCTCCTCGTCTCTGCCGATCACAGGATCGAGCTTTCCCTTCCGGGCCATCTCCAGAAGGTCGATGCCATAGCGTTCCAGCGCTTTATATTTATCTTCAGGATTCTGATTGGTTATCTTTTCCGGGCCGCGAATTTCTTTCAATGCGCTCTCTATCTGTTCGGGCGTAACTGAGTTGAGCCGTAAAACTTCTTTGGCGTCACTCTGGACCGAAGCGAGCGCGATGAAAAGATGCTCGACGCTCAAATATTCGTCACCCATCGCATCGGCCCTGTTTTGGGCATCCAGAACGACCTGGCCGAGCGCGGGATCCGGCATGAGCTGATTGCTGCTCTTGCCTTCGGCTAACCGTCCAAGCTCACTGTCCACCATCTCTTTGATTCGCCCGACGTTGGCGCCGATTTTTTTCAGCATCTCTACGGCAATACCGGCTTCATCGCTGCAAACGGCGCTCAACAAATGCAGCGGCGACATCACGGTATGAGATTTCGCCATCGCAATTTGCTGAGCCGTGGCTAATGCCTCCTGCGCCTTCAATGTAAATTTATCGAATTTCATTGCAAACCTCTTTTAATACGAATCATATCGTTCCGCGTCGCCGAACGTAGAACTCGGCACACAGCACGAAAATATCAAGTGCAAACAACGTGCCCAAAATGAGACAAAACCTTAATCCCCTTGTTGATAAGTAGTTAAACGCTTTAAGTATTCTTTGAAAATGTGCCAATTTGGCAGTTGTGTGCCGGCATTTTCACGCCGGTAAAATATCGAAATTCAATATAGTTCTGTCAGGTAGTACAAAAACGAAGTGAAAATCCTCGCACAAAGCAGCACTTTCAGGGACAAATCAAACCAGCAATCTAAATAATCAATAGAAAATAATCAATCGCCACGCCTATCATTAGCAGGCACAACTCATCAACAAATGTACTCCCTATGGGGCAAATTCCCAAATAGATAAACGTTCTAAATATTCGTAACGTCCCTAATATCCTTATTCACTTGGACGTATGAAGCTGGATTGTTTGGCCGCATTATTGATGACATAGATGTCCCGTTCCGTCCGCCTAAGTTCTGTCATTAGTATAAAAGGTAAATCACTCTTGTTAAGACGGTCCTCAATCGCCTGCTCCCACTTCTGCGCTTCTGTGGATGATTTTCTTGCGTCGATGTGTGCAATAGGTAAGTCAAGGTAAAGGAAGCCGAGGTAATGTACCGTCCTTTTTTTTCGTTGACTCTCTACAATTTCAATTTTTTCATCGAGTTTCTTGAAGAATTGCTGTGACAGAGGCTCGGGCCAGTAACAGGCGCGGGAAGGCCCAACTTCATACCAATCATATGGTGGATTGGACTGCTGGTCTTTACGGAATCGAAACTTAACCTCGCGTTTTGGCACAGAATCTGATTCAAAGGATATTGTCTTGGATCGTGGATAAATTTTAATTTTAAAACCATGTTCAGAATAGCAGATACGACGATTTTTTGTTTCTTCTTCTATTTTTGACAGAGCTACGTTAATTTGGTTGTGAATAAATTTTATCGAACGGTTACGGAATTTGTAGTTTATGCTGTCTCCTTCGAGTATAATATATCGATATTTACGCAGAGACTTACCTTGATCCTTAAGATAAAGCATTCCAGCTAACGCATTTGCAATACAATACAAGCTTACATCAGGATGGAGAAGATGCTTTACTTCACAATGCCATGATTTATTCTTAAACGAAAATAAAACATCACAATTGCTTTGATTACTATTATCATCGGAACTCTGGATGTGGAAATTTGTTACTTTTCCGCCTATTTGTGTCACATACTTTGCACAAATCCAAACTGCATACAGGGACATAGTTCGGTTATAGAAGCTGGCGGGATCTTCAGCGCTTAGTTCGCAGAAGAATTGTCTGACACGTTCATTGCCCCAACATTTCCGAACTTCAGCTAGGAAATCCGGGTGGAAAACATAAGGTAGATGTACAAGATGAAAATCGCCCAATAGGAAGTATCTTACAATTGGGTAGTCCAATGGATGGTAATTGGAGCCAGTCCGATGCTGTATAACATCTGCTATAAGCTCTTTAAAAGCCCAATGGACATCTTGAGATATTCCCTTGCCGTTTTCATTGACCGCTTTGACTTTATCCCACACTTCCTCTTCAGATTTAAAAAGTAAGGGTTGGTTGGTTGTATTTATTAACCAGAATGAACTATACATAATACACCCAAGATTAGGTTCTACAGTCAGTGTAATAGGATATTTTACCTATTTATGTTACCTTATTCAGTTCTTTTACTTTTGTTTATTTATAGCTTCAGCCTACTTCTTCTTCGTATGTCCTGTTTGTCAAGAACGAAATCTAAAATCGTAAACGTGCCTAATTATTCCCTAGTTTTTTTAAAAACAACTGTACTATCGAGAAATTCCATTATTTTTGTCTTTTCATCTGCAAGTTCAATGTAAGATCCCATCCTACCAGAAAATATGTCTCGTTCACCAAGGTCGAAGAAATTGATGATTTCGGATCGACGTGAAGGTTTTATTCCTACAGCGGTGCCCTTTATGGTCTTCTCTTCTTTCATACAATCTCGAATCTTCAGCCTCCTCAGGTTGGTCTCATCGTAGCCAAAGCCTATGAAATAAATGTAGGTAGCGTTGAAAAGCAACTCATGTGCCCTTTTCCATTTGGCTGTCTCTCTTTCACTACTCATTATATCTATTCCCTCTGCCATTCTCTTCAGTTGATCGGGGAGAACGGTATAGTCGTATGCAATTCCATTGCTTTTCGTCCAAGGCAGATTTCCAAGGCTACCGTAGACATGTACAATAGGAAGGGATGCCATTGCTGCGATAACGGCTTCGGTGCTTTTCGTTGTACGGTTTTCTAAAATAGATTGCAAAAATACTTCCAGGGAACGGTCATAGTTGAAAGTTAAGAAGGAAATTCTACAGTGTGCTATGTTGTCGACAGTGACATCAAGTCGATTGAATAGTTCCGCATACCAGTTATCCTCTTGAAGCTTAATGAAGAGTTTATGTGAATCCTCTTTACGTTTTAGAACATATGCTATTAACAACTTGCCGAGTTCTTCGTGGTCTGGGCGTCTCTCAAGAAACTTGTCCACTGAATAGGCAGCAGCACCCAAGAAACATCTGTAGAACTGCTGAAGTTGTTCTAATCCGTATCCCAGTTTACTGAAGATGTCAAAGAGTGTTTTCTGCTCCTGCTGCCACGATTGCTTATCGTTATGCATGTTCTGCAAGGATATCTTTATCTCCTGGCTTAGCTGGAATCCAGTAGGGTATCCGTACGGAACACTAGCTCCAGCTCCTAAGATGAACACTGTGTTTTCTTCTGTCAAAGTCATGGCATAAAGTAGACACGTGCCTATTTACGTTACCTTATTCAGTTCTTTTACTTTTGTTTATTTACAGCTTCAGCCTGCTTTTTCTTCTTTGCATGTTCTGCTTCTCATGGACGAAGCCGAAAACATTAAACGTACCTAATTATTTTTTTATTTTTTCAAATCGCGCATGGTTTGAAGAGTACGTATCAATTCTCTTGTTGTGCGGCTACGCACTCTTCAATCAGATCCCAACGATTCAAGTACTCTTGGATGTTCCACCCATTTCGGCAGACTCTCGGGGGCAGGTGAACGGTCCTCACTGTGTTCTTTGGATTGCGGGGACGCATATCCTTTCCGGGGGTTTCGACCCACATGCGAAAACACTCACTCATGTTATTCGCCATCACGCTTGATGGGATGATGTAATATTGAAACTGTTCAGACGTCTGTGGGTTGGGTATACCACCGAGCACCCAGAAGAAGTTCGGCCCGTAGTCTCGTTCGGATTTCATTCCGACACTACAAGTACGGGTGCCAGGACGAAACGTTTTCACTTGGATATGGGCGAACTTAGTACCTTCAGGATTACTGCACAGAATATCCGTGTTGGGACAGTTTCCCATTGTGACCGTTGCAACAAGTCCTCTGCGGCAAAGCTCACCCGCAACAAAGAACTGGCTTGCGTCACCTCGAAAACCTTTATCTCGTCTTTTCATCTCTCATATACAACAATGTTTATATGGTTTGCGTATAACATCCCAAGCCTCTCGGCATAAAACAAGAGAGCACAAACTACGCCGTTGCCGCTTCAGAGCTGTCAAATCCGCTATGTTCAATTATAGATGCTGTTTGCATAAAATCAAGTAAAAAGGATTTTTGGACGGGATTTACAGGATTTACACAGATTTTTATCTTTTTCCTTTCTCCATGTTTATCCTGTAAATCCTGTCTAATTTAAGTTCTTAATCCACAGCACTCAGTACGAGAGAAGTCACGGAGTTTTTTTTTGGAATATGGTTGATTTTCGAGGCCGGATTTAGTATAATACCTAACTAATGGAATATTGACTATTGATTAATGATAAAGGAGACTTTGGGATTTATGATTTTCGATTTGCGATTTACGATTTTTTCTTTTTTCTGCGTTCACCCCGTGAGATAAGTAAAACCGTTATCTCATAGGGTAAATCAGCGAATTTTATGCCGCGGGTATCCGCGGTTATTGATTATTTCTCGGTGTTTATTCGTGTGAATTCGTGGTTAACTTGAAAAAACAAAGCCAATTTGTCTCGTTCTGCGTACCGCGTGCTGAGTATTGCGTAGACGGATTTGAAAAAACAAAGCCAATTTTGGGGAGGACTAAATGAATGTAAGTATATATTAGACAAGGGATAATAAAGAAATTCAGTACGACTGTAGTCAAGGAAAGCAAAGCCAAATAAAGCCAATTTTATACTTAAAACGGTCCTAAACGGAACATTTGAAAGAAAGCAAATCCAACAGGAGCGGCGAAAGTGCTGCTACGTTATATATACCTCAAGGACGTCGAACGCCGCTCAGTTGCGATCTGTAAATAAAAGGCTATCCACCACCAATCCATCCTGAGTCCACGTCGTAAATGAAATTACCTCTCAGGCGAGTACTGATATAGACATAATTACCATCAGTAAGATTGATAGCAAAAACAGCTTCGACCTTCTTGCCTATCTTGATTTGTACTGCTCCTGATTCCGCCAGTCCGTTGCGAAGTTCCGTTCCGTACTCCAGAATCTGCTTATCTGAAAAGCCTGCCCGTCGCATTACCTCAACAACATCATTCGGGCTTAGGTCAAGTACGCTTCTGTTGCTCAAGGGTATAATCTGAATACCTGTAGAACGGCGCATACAACCAACTGAGCCCAAAGCCAGAAGCACCAGCAGCGTTAACATTATCGCCGCACTGCTTCTTCTTGAGATATATCTGATTGGCTTCACAGCTTATGTCTCCATTTTTAAATATTTTTTATCATTACCGACGTGATAAACTTTCTCGAAGTCTATCCCTAAAACTCTCTCTCGCCGGTTGTTGTCGAATCGGAGCCGGAATTCGAGATCTCGTAGTAGTAGTAGTAGTAGCAGGAGTAGCAGGCGGTTCGATATATTCTGCTGTTTGTCCAGCAGTTGTTACCAAACGTGCCGTTACAAAGACAGCAAGCTCTCTTGTGGAAGCCTCGTTGTTGTTATTTTCAAATAATCCTCCAATCAACGGGAGCTTGCTGAGACCCGGAACCCGCCTTAGATCCTTACGAGTTCGGTTCTCCGTCAGGCCCGCCAGCGCAACCGTTCCGCCGTCTTTAATAGTTACGTTATTGTCGGCTTTTCGCCGGGTGACCACGGGAAGATCGCTTCCCCTGCCTCGTGGGATGCTGTCACTGACCTCAACGGAGATACTCAGTGTAATATCATTATTATCCCCAAGGTGTGGTGTAATAGTCAACATAGTTCCGGACTTAATTTCCTGCAGCTCGGTACGGGAGTAGAAGCTGCCGGCGGCTAACTCCGGCGCGGTCAGCATATAGTACTCTTCGGTTGTAACTTCGATTCTCGACTCCTTGCCATCCTGGGCGAGCACCTGAGGCTTGGTCAGTATAGTCGCTTCGCCGTTCTGAGCGAGAAGATTCAGCGTCAACTCCAGCGAACTGGTGAACAGCCCATCGGGTGTATATCCTATCTGGATACCCCAAGGCCCTTTGCCGCCGAAATCGAGCTCCTCTTCCCCAAGTCCGTAACGGTTCGAGGAGAACATACCGGCCTGAATCTTCGGCCAACCCCATTCAACGCCCAGGTTCAGCAAGTCACCCTTTTCCATGACGACTATGCGTGCATCCAGCAGAATTTGAGAAAGCGGACGGTCAATCTGCTTCAAGTCTGCAACGATTCGATCCGCCAATTTGGGCGGTGCGGTAACTACGACCGTATAAGTGTCGCTTCCGGCCGGACCGATTTCAGACTGAGCATAATTCTTGAAAGGAGCTGCGAGAAGACCTACCGCCGCCTCAGATGAAATATAATTCATTCTCAGACGACGTGTTTCGCTCACTTTCTCAAACATATCGTCATCTATACCTCCCGAGCAAACCAGGTAATAATACGGTGTCTTCTTCACAATATAAGGAGTACCGGCCAGTACTATATCGAGCGCCGTCTCGAGAGGTACATCTACGAGTTCAGCGGTTATCAGCCCGGAGACGGTCCCGTCGGGGATGATGGAAACACCAGCCTGAGTCGCAATGGCCGGCAGCACTTCCGTGGGAAGATCGTTATCGACAAAAGTATTGGAAATAATCGGTCCGCCAGGTCCGGTTAGCAACTCTTCTGCTCCAGGGCCGGTCGGAGCTCCTTCTTCTCCGGTCCGCTGTCTCAAGAGTCTGTCGAGTTGTGTTTGTATTCTGGCTATATCCTTTTCCAACGGCGATTTCGGTTCCTCAACCTCAGTAGGCGTTGGTGTCGTAACAGTCGGCTTTGGCGTCGGAACAGCAGGCGTTGGCGTCGTAACAGTCGGCGTTGTTGGCGTCGGAACAGCAGGCGTTGGCGTCGGAACAGCAGGCGTTGGCGTCGGAACAGCAGGTGTTGGCGTCGGGACAGCAGGTGTCGGCGTCGGAGCAGCCGGCGTTGGTGTCGGAACAGCAGGTGTATCGAGTTCACCACGTAGATAATTGCCGGTGACGTTTGTGTAGGTCTGGCTGGGTGGATTGAACTGAAGACCTTCCTTTGTCGGGACGATCTCACCGGTCCAGCCATACGGCACGCTGACAACGAACTTGCCCTTGGCATCGGTCGTAGCGGTGCCAACTGTGCCTTCGGCATCACGTGCCGTGATCGTTACACCTGGAATAGGTACGTTGCCAATAATAACAAAATCAGTGATTGTAAACATTTTTACGATTGCACTGAAGTTCTGCCGCTCCTGATCGACGGTTACAAGAGAGTACGACTTGATTGGCGGACTAAAAGTATAGCCTTCCCTGGACGGCGTGATTTTGCCTCGCCAGCCATGATCGACTAAAAGTTCATACTCGCCGTTAAGGTTGGTCGTAGCAGAACCGCCACCTTCGGCCGTTAAAGACACATCGGGCACTGGCTGTCCTTTTTTAGAGAGTACTGTACCGGAGATAGTACGCTTTTGTATTGTCGCCGTATAGTTCTGATTAACTTGATCACCTAAAATGTTGCTGTATGTTTGATTGGATGGTTCGAAATCGTAGCCATTTTTTGTCGGTGTAATTGTGCCGCTCCAGCCGTAATCAACGGTAGCGCTGTAAGTGCCACCTTGACCGCTGACAACAGCTCTACCCGGCAGACCCTTCATCGTCACGCCCGGCACCGTAGTAGAACCGGAAATAGTATAGGTAATCGGTTTGCCGGTGAAGTTTTGATTCGTCATATCCTGGGTAACGGGGGCATACGGTTTGCTTTCCGGCACGAAAGTGTAACCATCTTTCATCGGCGTAACCGTATCGCTCCAGCCATAGTCGACGGTAACACTGTAATTGCCGTCCGGGCCGGTAATAGGATTGCCCGGCAGGCCGTTCAGTTGTACGCCCTCCATTCTCGTCGAGCCGGAGATAGTCAAAGTAATCATTTCCGCACTGTAATTCTCATTGAGTCGGTCACTATTAACTTTAGTGTAGATTTTGCTGGCCGGTGTAAACTTATAACCGGCCATATTCGGTTCGACCGTCTTGCTGAATCCATACTCAACAGTAGCGGTATAATAGCCATTCTGATCAGTAACGGGATTGCCCGGCAGGCCCTTCATTTGGACACCTGACATACCGGCCGTACCGGAAATCACATAAGTCAATGCCGTCGCAGTGTAATCCTGATTAGACTGAGTCTCGATAACGTTGGGATAATCCGTATAAACCGGGCTGAACTCGTAACCTTCTTTCTTCGGAGTAACCGTTCCGCTCCAGCCATATTTAACTTTGACCATGTAAGTGCCGCTCGGTCCGGATACGATATTACCCGGCAGGCCTTCCATAGCGACGCCCTCGACTCCGACCGAACCGGCAATGAGCAGCATTAGGGGTTCTGCCTTATAGTCGTGGTTCGTCTGGTTACTCTTGACCGGAGGGTATCCTCTGTTAGACGGTTTGAACTCGAAACCTTCTTTTATCGGCGTAACAGTCCCCTGCCAGTCATACTCCACAGTAGCGCTATATGTGCCGTCGCTGCCGGTGACGGGATTACCCGGCAGGCCGTTCAATTCCACGCCCTCCATATCGACCTTACCCGAAATGGTATAGGTAATCGGTGTCGGAATGTAGTCCTCATTACCCATATCACTCGTAACTTTAGCATAGGGCTTGCTCGCCGGTGTGAACGTGAATCCTTCCTTTTGTGGTGTAACGGTACCGTGCCAGCCATAGTCCACAACCGCAGTGTAAAAGCCGTTCTGATCGGTTATAACAGGTGAACCCGGCAGACCTTTCATCGTCACTTCACTCACACCCGCCGATCCGGAAATAGTATGAGTCACTTTAACTGCCTCGAACGCCTGGACGCTAATATCCAGGAAACAAAACAGAACGACACAAAGGACTATCGTACCGCCCGATAATATTCTACGGATTTTTTTCCTCGCCATAAGTCAACGTCCCTTTCTCTCGCCATTAACTGGCATTCTTACAGCTCTGTTGCCTTGTATCGGCAATTGAGCTTCTTTCTTTAGCAAAAAATCTGTTTGCAGGTTCATCACCATTCTACCTCTACCAGATTGGTTAGTTCTTCTTGTACTCCTATAATTTCCATGATTCTCTGATCTCCCTCGATAGATATCCGTACAGACATCTGCTTGTCCGCCCATACACCCGGGGCATATTCTATAGCCGCCGCAAGACGGTACACCTCAGCAGGGACATAGGAAAGATCCAAAACTCCCGAGAAGTCCCGTTCTTCGGACGGCAGCATAAGATTCGGATTACCGCTTAAAAATGTGCTTGTCCTGCTTATCCCTGAAGGCATTATCAACGCGGCCTTGACCCTGATAGGTACAAAGTGGACCATCCCGTAATTACCGAACCTGGCTACAACAAGATACTTGGACTCACCCAAATCCCGCGGGATTAGCTTTGTCGCCACAACTTCAGGTTGAGCATCAATCTCAACGTTTCGGAGGCAGATATTCGTCGTTGTTACACCTGCTTTCTGACCGTCAGGATAAGTGGCCCATAAGGCCAATAGCGAAAAGTAGCTGGGATACGGCATGGGCAGATCCTTCGGAATCGTAGCAACAACGCTTATGGTTCGCATGCCGCCCTCACCACGGAGAGTGAATTGCTCGGGCGTGACCTTCAGCCACTGTGTACAGTCCAAATCTTCTCCCTTTACATTCCCGAGAGCACCGAGCTGGAGGACACCCGGCAATCCGAGAGCCGTCCGGACATTAACGGTCTCTTTCGAAGCGTTATGGACCTTTATCGTTTCCATACGTGTAGCTCCCGGCATTCCGTCTATGTTAATATTGATCGGATTCAGATCAAGCGGAGCATCCGCCCCAACGCTGTTAATCCTCGAGTCACCGACAAAATCTATCTCTTTTTCAATCTTCTTTGTACGCCTGCCGTCAACGTAGAGCTGTCCGGCTATTTTGTATTTCCCGCTGGGAAGAGGCTTTCGTATATTAGTTTTTAACTTCAATTCGGCCCCCGGGATGATTCCGCAATCCTGGATATCTGTCGTTGTAATCACCCTCCAGTGCCCTCCGGAGAAAGCCCAGATTCTTACAGCAGGTTTCACCCGGGAAAAAGTACCGCCGTTATTCTCAATGTCCATTGAGACTACCGATCTTGCCTCTTGTCTGCCTGCTTCAATGAACTCCATATCGATATCGGTGGCTCGCACATCCGGCCGGATTGGACGATCTTGAATCTCAAGGATAACGGGAACGAAAAATCGCACGACAATAGAAACATCCCCAACTCCCTGTATGGGGCTTAACCTGGCAAGTATACCGGCGCCGAAGAATCCTCGGATACCACGCCGAATCCTGATATCCACCTGTACAGGGACTACATCTTGAGGGGCTAACTCGAAAGTGCCCGGGCTTAAGCTTATCCAGTCGCTGCACGAAGACAGCTTCGATACATCAAAACCATAGTTCGGAGAGTTGGGATCGTTAATATCCTGAGGTTCGATAATGTTCCATGCTCCATCTTCAGACTGGCCCAACTCGACCACCGACATATTTACGGTGTAGGTCTCGTCCGGATCGAAGCTTTGGACATTAAGGAGCGATTTGACTAACTTGCCGGGAGTAACGGCAAGCTCCAATCTCATCGGCTGGACTGTAAATTGCCCAAATGCGGGGACGTTGGACAGAAGCAGAGCAAAACCAACAGCAAAAATCCAAATAAGTCCGGACCCGTTAAAAATACCGTTGTTAACGGATTTACCGGGCCTGCTACTATTGTTCTGCTCGATATTATTGCCATCCAAACAGGAATCCATTCTCATATCTCCGTTTCGCATTTGAAACCTCCACAAAATCAAGACAACATATTAAGAAAATACCGGCTCTTTCAAAGTTATCGAACATCGCCTTAAAACTTACACCTTTGAAAAGCGTATAAATCAATATGTGTTATTTTATTTATGATTCCCTCCTTAGTGGTTGGTTTCCTCAATTATACGCCAATACTCAGGCTCTTATCTTTTCTTTTCGGCAATTTTATGTCCTTACTTTTTATAATTCCTTATCAATCCTGTTAAAACCCGCATCCCCTTAATCCTACCCCTTCTGGACAACTTAACATCACTTATCTAATATAAAGGCATTTGTATCTAAATATATCTACAACTACAACTATGCCTTTTATAAGATATTACCAATTTTATCATTTTAGCCGACCCATGTCAAGGCTAAAGTGCCCATACTTCCTATTTTAATGCACGAAAAAGAATAATTTCGTATCCGAGAAAAAATATATGCACAAGTTATAAAAAGACCGTTATTATCGCCCCGAATCTCACCTATTTACCCCAAAAACTCATAACGGCTCAGGCAGAGCAAATAAGAATCTAATTTTTCATTCCTTATTAAGAGTTTTTTCTCGTAACTTTTACTCAAGCCAGCCGAAAGAATCACATACGAACACAACTTTCTGCAAACAGTTTATAGCCGCTACCATCTTGACATCGATCAGTCTGATTGATAAAAAAATTAGGGAGGGATGAATCATATCATCCCTCCCTATTCACTTCACATACTCTTTTAGAGTCTATATTACGCGTTTGGCTTTACTGTGATGTGAAGGTTACCAACGCTCACTTCGTCTCCGGGAGCTGCTTTATAGATCTTGGTATTCCAGGCCTTTACACAGACCTTCATCTCGTGATAGTCACCGTCACCGGGAACGACATCGCCACCATCATAGTAGGCATCCCAATCTTTGATGACATCTCCAACCTTCTCTAAGCTTTTTCCCATCTTTGCATCGAAGTTGGCTCTTACATCAAACGTCACACAGCCGAGGTAGCACGGGTAATCACCACCACCCTTGCCAATATCGCCGCAGCCAACCTGCTCGAGAATAACTTTCTTCTTCTTGCAGTCTTTGACTTGTACATACATGCCCACTTTCATCTTAATGGGTATAATGCACACATCCAGCGATTTGTATTCCCATGGCCAGCGTACAGAATCTTTGCCGTCCACTTTTACCGCAGAGTGATCTCCATTATCAAGAAAAGAGTGAATGTCTAAGTCAGCGTGTGCCGAAGTTGCCAGTAAAGCTACTACCGCAATCGCAATCAAAGTTCTTTTTATCATTTTCATTTCCCTCTCTTAACTTTCGCCCCGTAAGACAAATACTTGCTTGTTGCTTGCCAACGAAGCTAATTAAGGTTTTTTCCGCCCAGGCCATAAACATGCCTGAGCCACACAATTCAGCGGGCCATTACTTAGTAGTCACCGACTCTGGCAAATGTGCCCGCTTTAATGCCGAGCCAGGGCCTTATGAGGTTTACGATCTCGAATTTCCGATCTTAATCGTCATTCTTAATCGTTCTGCCGCCTCAAAATTAGGCCAGCTTCTTTCGGCGACTCGCAAGCATATTTTATACTCGCGATCTATCAGTTTTTCACTACCTCACACACCTCCTTTCTCCCACATCCTTTACCAAGGAAGAGGGTTCTTCAGTTTGGACAAAACATCTATCCACAATCCTGGGCATATATAATGACATAATTTTTATTAAACCGATTTTTTCCCTTTCTTACATTCTTACAGCACCGACTCTCAAACTAAGCCGGCGGCATTATTGTGAGCACCAGCGTTCCGGAGTACTCTCCTGCCGGTCTCAAGGAGTTCGTTTCAACTCTTAAATCCAAAACAATTTTATGAGAACCCATAGTCGATTTCGATATCGCCACCGGCCTTGCCATAGGAACAAACCCATCCGTCGCCGATGTCTTTACAAAAATACTTTCAGGCGATATCGAGCCTCCTTGACGGTGTTTAAGCTTCGTCGCGGAGATCATAATGGGGCCGTGCATGCAGTTTGCTTCCACGTTCACTGTTAACGCCGCAGGTACATCATAGATGTCCCTGAAGAATGAAGCGGTCCCGAGGTCAACTTCATCAGGTGTAGCGGATACGTGAACGAACGGCTTATCCGTTTGCGTAGCCTCGGTAATTCCCGCAAGCCCAAACAAAACCGCTGTTAATGCCCAAATTATGACCAATCTTTTCATCGTTATCCTGCCCCCCAAAAAACATTTGCCGGCAATAAAATCTTTACTGCAAACTCAATACAACCTCATTTATTGCCTGGTTTATCAATCCGTTGAGTTTAAGAAAATCCGTTTTTGACCTTATCCTCTCGGCATCTTATCCATCAATGCCGATAGTACCGAGCGCCGTCAGATGCCCGGCATTACCTGGCTGCTCAGCCCATTTCACCAGTAGGATCAAAATGGAGATGGTGTACGCGTTGGATAGTGTAATTCCTTTTCATCATCATCCTCATCGTCACTCTCCTCACTTCTGGAATAGCACCGCAAAACAGCGCTTTTCAAGCAAAGCCTTAATGATTCAAAACCACATTACTTATACAGACTCCTGCTCTGCTTATTAACCAAGTTTACCAGTTTTCTTATTCTATGTCAATGGCAAAATATTAAAATATTTAACTTTATACAGTTTTACCATTATTGTCATTTTACCCAGATTCCAGTTGAAAGTCAATGGCTAAATTCAAAATAACAACTAATTATTACTATTATTTTTCCTATATGCCCATATTGCCCTATTTTACCCCAAAATCAATACCCATGTACCCCATACTCATGATTTTACCAATTTTAAAAGCTGCAAAACACAAATTTTTCACATTCTTAACACGCCCTTCCATTCAACAAATTTTTTGAATTTACTTAAGTCTTTATATCAAAACGAGATACATAACAATATATCCAGACGAACTTATGTGCTAATAATCCTGTGATATACATCACCGAAGATTCAAATATTTGTCTTCAAAGATTTTCGCAGAAGAACATTTTCCGCAATCACCCTGAAAACTGCTGAAAAAGGTGCACTATTTACTGTTTTTTTTTAGGGCACAGAAGTCATATATTGGCCGGTTTGATAAAAACTGCAAAAAAAAATGTTACACATGGCCTCAATAGTGGCACTTTTATATAGGGCTATAAACAAAATAAAGGAGTAATTCTCAGGATTTTAAGCGGCTCCATAAGTAATAAAAAATGCGACGTTTGTGTGGCTATTATATAAAAAGAAGCAGATTTTAAAAATTTTTGGAGGATCAAATTATGAAACGTTTCAGATTACAATTAGTGTTGGCTTGCGGATTGATATTATTACTCGGCGCCGCACACGTTGCCCTGGGTGTCGGGATCAAGCCGACGGTGCTAAGGCCATCCAACGACAACTGCGCCCAGGCAAAACCGGTCAGTGACATAACGGACATGGCATTCAATACCACACACGCCACATTCGATGGTCCCGGCCACTACATTAACAGCCCAAACATCTGGTACTCCTATACCGTCACTACATTAACCACATGCAAAGGTTGTGCTACCGTAACCCTTGCCGGCAGCAGCTTCGACACCAAGCTCGCGGTTTATGACGGGTCCGGCTGCTATCCGAGCCTGGAAGACCTGATCAAAAGCAACGACGATTTTCACGGTCAACAATCCCAAATCACTTTTCCCGTAAAGGCCGGCGGTCAGTACCTGATCGAGGTCGGGGGATTCAATCCTTCTGTAAAAGGACGGGGTGTCATAAGCATAAGTTGTGATTCACAGTCCACTCAGCCAACAAACGACGACTGCAGTGATGCAACGCAGGTAGGCAACGTAACGGAACAGCCGTTCGACACCACATGCGCGACGTTCGACGGGCCGGGCCTGTTCTTCTCCAGCCCAAACCTCTGGTATCGCTACACCGCCGGTGGCACCGGCGAGGTCACCGTCAGTCTCATTGGCAGCGAGTACGACACGGCACTCATCGTCTATGACGGCGGCGGCTGTTATCCGAAGCAGGAAGATATAATCGAACGAAATGATGACTTCGGCTCTTATCTCCAGTCTCAAATCACCTTCCAGGCGACCGCCGGAAACGACTATCTGATCGAAGTTATGGGTTACAATTCCGACGAAGTAGGCCAGGGAGTTATAACTGTCAGTTCCGAAAGCGAGCCGCCGGTATCCAACAACGACGAATACGTCCATCCAAAGCCAATCGGCGATGTAACGGACCTGCCGTTCGATACAAGCAGTGCGACGCAGGACGGCCCGCACCACTGCATGTATAGTCCGAATATCTGGTTCTGCTATACCGCAACGTGCACGGGTGAGGCAACCGTCAGCCTGGCCGGCAGCAGCTACGACACGATGCTCGCCGTCTGGGAAGGGTGCGAAAATGACCTGGAATATGAGGATATGATTGCGTGTAATGACGACTTCGGCGGCACTCGTCAGTCACAGGTCGCTTTTGATGCCGTCGCAGGCAATCAGTACCTGATTGAGGTAGGCGGCTATAACACAGAAACCGGCCAGGGCTTCCTGACCGTCAGTTGCCAGGGAGTTACACCCCCTACGCCCCCGCCGTCGACCAAGGACGACTGCGAGAACGCAAAGACGGTCGGCGATGTAACGGACCTGGCATTCGACACAAGCGATGCGACGTTCGACGGCCCGGGACTCTGCCTTACGAGTCCGAATATCTGGTACTGTTATACCGCCACGTGCACGGGTGACGTCACCGTCAGCCTGGCCGGCAGCAGCTACGATACGATGCTCGCCGTCTATGACGGGTGCGAATGCTACCCGAGCTCGAATGACTTGATCGAATGCAACGATGACGCCGGCGCCACTTATCAATCTGAGATCACCTTCGCCGCGACCGCCGACAATCAGTACCTGATTGAGGTTGGCGGCTACGGCTCTGAGACAGGCGCAGGCTTGCTGAGTATCAGTTGCCAGGGAGTTACGCCCCCGCCGCCGTCCAAGGACGACTGCGAGAATGCAAAGGCGGTCGGCGATGTAACGGACCTGGCGTTCAACACGACCAATGCGACGTTCGACGGCCCGGGACTCTGTTTGACCAGTCCGAATATCTGGTACTGCTATACCGCCACGTGCACGGGTGATGTTACCGTCAGCCTGGCCGGCAGCAGCTACGACACGATGCTCGCCGTCTATGACGAGTGCGAATGCTATCCGAGCTCGAATGACTTGATCGGATGCAACGATGACGCCGGCGCCACTTATCAGTCTGAGATCACCTTCGCCGCAACCATCGGCAACCAGTACCTGATAGAAATAGGAGGTTATGCGAATGAGAAAGGTGCGGGTTTGCTGACGATCAGTTGCCAGGGAGTCGTTATTCCAAACAAACCAGACCTCGGCGATGCGCCTGACAGCACGAACAACTCCGGTGTGGCTATGACGGCATATCCCTCACAGGGACTTTTGCCGGTCATCGTTCAGGCCAGCTACCCCACTGTTTACAGCTCCGGCAGCGGTGTCGGACCTTACGGGCCGGTTCATTTAAATGCCCAGACAGTGGCCTTTCTCGGCAAAAAGATCACAAGGGAAACCGAAGCCGATACCGGCTCTGACGAGGACGGCGTCAACAATATCAGACCTTCAACCGATTCGCCGGACCGCGATCAGGGCGACGACGGCGTTGTCTTCCCAATCAATATGCCGAATTGCGGCTGGACCGCTATCGATTATACTGTTACGGTAACCCAGCAGACCGCCGATCTTTGGGTAAACGTCTGGCTCGACTGGAATCGTGACGGCGACTGGGACGATACCCTCGAATGTGAGCGAGGTGACGTGCCGGAGTGGGCGGTTCGCAACCAGTTCCTGTTCAATCTGCCGGCGGGGCTAAATGAGATTACCACACCGGGATTCCTCTGCTGGCATCCTGAAAACGGCAGGGAAGATATATGGATGAGAATCACTCTATCGGAACAGCCGTGGACGGGCGGCAGCAATCCCGGAGTAAAGGGTAATGCCGGCTCCGGACCCCAGTCAAAATATCAAATCGGCGAAACGGAAGATTACCGCTTCACTCCGAATGTAAGCAACACGTTATGTGAAGATATCAACGGCGACGGAAAAATCGACATGAACGACCTGGCGGCTTTCGTATCCGACTGGCTTGAGAATTGTCCGTAATATTAGGACCCGTCCGGTTAGGAGCAATTTGAAATTTGAGATAACCGAAATCTCGTAAAGTCTTGATGTAGCCATTCCACCGGGAAGAACCGGTAAGAGTTCCCGCCCGGTGGAATGGTTTTTTAGAAAGACACGTATTCTCGCCGGCGTGAGATGCTCTCGAACGCCGGTGAAAATCGTTTAGCAAATTGAAAAGTAAATCCGTTTCTCATGCCCGGCAGATCGCCGAGCTAAAGAAGAAGTTGGCCGAGGAGGCAGGATAATTGGCAAGACAGCACGAAGCCGTTAAATATTAAAAGGATACAAACAAAGCCTGGCCGAAGAAATAAATATCTAATTTTAAGCTCATAAGAGCTTATTTTACAAAAGCTTAGGAAAATATTGCTTAGTTTAAAAAATATGTAGTTGACACAAAATTGAAAGGCATATATAATAAATCAGACTGGCTCTGTATGCTTAAAGAGCACAAAAAGTGGTCTTGGCACGGTCGGAGGATAGGAAAATTCGCGCCCGATACAGACAACTGAAGGCAGGTGATGAAAAGAGAGGGTTCACTCTAATCGAACTTCTTGTTGTTATCTCTATCATCTCACTCTTAATGGCTATTGTGCTTCCGACGTTTAACAAAGTGCGTCGCCAGGCCCGTGCGGTAGTAGCGGCGCAAAACCAGAAGGAAATTATATCAGGCACAACCCTCTTCGCATCGGACAATAACGGAAGATTCCCCGAGTCAGTCGCCACTGTAGGATTCGGTAACACATGGAACTGGTCGGATCCCACCAAACTTACCGGCAATACACACCGCAGCCCCGGCATACACCGGGCCATGAGTGAATACATGAGGAGCTACATTCCCGATGCCAGGACAATGTATTGCCCCAACGCCCCGCAGAGATACAAGTACTTACAGCAGGCATGGGACGCCGGCGACGCATGGGACTATCCCGAAGACGACTCCTTCTCAACCGATCCTGTCGGTGGAACATATTGTTTCTACTGGAACTACAAAGGATATATCGGCGGACGCAGAGTCGTTTTCAGAGGACCGCAGGGACCGGCAAGCAGCGGAAGATACAGCAAACTGCTCGTAACCGATTATTTCGGCTATGACCACTGGAGAAGCCCCTGGTCTTATGGTAGCTGCGAACAGTTTGGCGGAGCGGAAATTAATCCGGAAACATGGCTTCTCTCGGCTTATTGGTTCCGCGAGGGCGATATTGAAGACACCCCGGAAATCAAGCTGCGTGCGGGCTATACCGACGGACACGTCGAAACATACTCGCCTTCGGACACTGTGCCGATGAAAGTATCTATCACCTCCGACGGCACGACCCCATACCCGAACGGTATGGGCCCCGGCATATTTTTCCTGCCGAGAAACGCACTCCACTGATAAGCAAATGCCGTAAAAGAATTTTCCACCTATTTCCTATAGTCTTTGGCCGACTGTCGCAGGCCGAGTGGACAGCCCGCCTTTTCGGGCCCCAGAACCGATTCAGCAGCTTTGGTGAGTTTGCCCCGCTTCTATAAGCCTGTGAGCCTGATCGATGAACTCCGAACCCATATTATATGGTATGCTGCTGGTAAGGGGAATTACTTTCAAAGACGCCCGCAGACAATATAACTGTAATTCCGTCGGTTCACCCATGATTATATCCATCCAGGTGTTTTGAAGTGGTATAAGAATAAGCACCGGCGTATTCATACCAAATTTCGTAAATAGAAAGCTACTCCACACAAGTATATTCTCGAGCATAGTGTTCATGGAAGCGGGTACACGCAGCGACGTAGACTTCATGGCCGTACTTCCGGCGTTGTTCGAAAGATGACGTCCGGCTTCACGGTCGATATGGTATAAGACACGGATTAAGCCTTCCTGATTCGGACCCATTTCCTTATGCCCGGCAAGCTTTGCAAGGGCATCCGGATACATAACTTTCGGAGATGACGAGGTTTCACATTGTTGAGCTAACAGACGAAGCTCTTGCCTGGCACTCTGAATAGCCATCCGAACTTCAGCCGCAGAAGTAGTCGCGGCACAGGTCGTTTCTATACTCTCTAATCGAGGCAAAACTTTGTCGAATATCCACTTTATCGGCAATTTCTGACATTGAACACAAACCACAAAAGGGTAACTTTTGCGGCCTTTGCCATCCCGTGAAGACCACATACGCCCCACAACCAGGCTTCCATTTATATACCAGAAGAAAACATGCTTGAACTCTCCGATGAGCTGGTTCTCCGTGAGCTTATCCCAGCTTCCCGAATCGACATTACCGCCAATGCCCTGAACGTAAAGCATACGTTTTACGGCGACGAAAACGTCCGTTTCAAGTCCGATATCATCGACGTGATCATCCCACCCCGGATGTTTACCAAACGCAGCCACGAAGATTCTCTCGGAAAGATGATCCTGGCTTTTCGGAGTGAAGCGTCTGAGAAACTTTTTAAAATTCGATTCCAAAACACATACCTCCTGTAAGATCAAGGCCTGTTTTTCAACGACGGCCACTGATCAGGCTTTGGAAAGTTGACCGGATATTTACTGTCAACATCCCTGTAAAATTCCAGTTGCAAAAATAGTACTCCACCCAAACCTTTTTCGCTTTTAACTTCAAGTTTTACGTACCCTTCTTTTCTTGCATCGTAGTGCTGAAGGAGAAGTCTCAGGGGAGCCCAGGGCGATGCAAACTCCGAACTTGTATATACCTCGGTGTCAGAGGGATACTGATAAAATTCGATTTGGAGGGACGAACCGGGATATTGAAACATCCCCAGACTTAAATTTTCCCTCGCACGAGTGTTGAATCGTTCACTCTTATGATCTCCCTGAACGAGCCTGCATTCTGTCAGGTAGTCAAGCAGCAGGTTTTCATTCTGCCTGACAAGTTTCCTCTGCTCGTTCTGACCCAGAAGGGTTATCTTACAGTAATAAGGATCTTCCGCCTGAGGCAGACTCTGGAAAATCCGTTCAATTCCTTCGAACCACTGCTTATAAGCCTCGGGCAGAAGCATCCCGCGCAGCCGGTTAAGCTGCTCGTCTATTTTATCATATCTTGTCTCAGCTCCGGCTCCTATCGCCCCCTGGTCAAAAACTTCCTGTAAACGAACATCATTTAAGGATGTCCAGGCGTCAACAAGTTCTTTCTGAGTCAAGTTGGTATCACTATCTCGTTCGAGAGGAAACTTGCCGGCGGACTGTGTTCTTAGATTGTCAAAGGCCTTTTTGCCCTGATCCTGTACTTTATCAGATAATATGCCAAGCAATTTTAGTGTGAACTCGGCCCAGTACATATCCACAAATTCGGCCGGCGACCGGTAGGAAAAAGGTGCATAATCTTCAAGATAATCGGCAGGCTTGATTTTCAATAACGTCATCCTGCTGACCGATATGTCGTCACTTAATTCTCTCCAGTTGTTGAGTACCGTCCGGCATTCACTGTAGAACTTGTCGTATTGACGGCTGTCGTTGACTTTGTCTATATTCGCATCGAACTGCTTAATTCTCTCCTCACCTTGCGGAACATACGGCCTTAGCGGCGTAATCGCCTTTTCAAGAAGACCGCCGAGATCGCCAACCAACTCATCGAATACATTTCTTACAATCAAGCTCTTAAACTGCACAGAATCCCTGTCAACACTACTGCGAATCATAAATTCAGGCACCGTACCGAGCCAGTATTCGAAGTAGAGCCTGGGATATTCCGCATAAATCTCATTTGCATCCCTGAATTGCTCCTGTAGGCGTGCTTCTTTAGGTATTCGCTGCAATGTGTCTCTCAAAGTATTCCAGCCGCTAAGAACATCTTCCGCGGCTTTCGGATCATATCTGCGGTCAATGACGTTAGGGGGAAGATCAGTCCAATCCCACTTTCCTTGCTTCGCTACGAAGTCCCCAACATCCTTGATATTCTTAGGAGCCGAGTTTAAGCTCGAATCGACAACGGAATACAGCCCCCTTTGCTGAGGCAGTCCGAGAGCGACTCTGCAAATATCGGCTGCTTGCTTAAAACGGTAAACAGTAGGAGCGAGCGCCAATAACCCACCTATACTATCGCGCGCTTCTCCAACGCCATCGTCCACTTTTTGGATTGCCGACCGAACCTCATTAAGGGCGTAGGCTTTGGTTTCCACAAATTGGTCGTTACACTTCGAATACATTTGAAAGCGTATTTCGTACAAACGGTCCTTATCCCGAACCTGAGCATAGAATCTTTCATCAATCAGCCTAAGTTCATCCGCAAACTGACTATTGACCAATCGATCTGTTATTACGCCGTAATTAGCTTCGAGCTTCTTTCGCATTCGTACGAGAAATTCGCTTTTCTCCGCTTTTTCTGTCTTGAGCTCAGTAAGCAATAATTGATAGTGGTCATTTACATCCTGGAGGGTACTTACGGCAACGTTTGCCCAGAGCTTTCCGAGTGACGGTGGATTGTTTATACTCCCGGCGAGATTTTGAATTGCTTCTCGGGCCGCAAACAGGTTTTTGTAGTTCTTGTCCCAATCGCCCACGAATTGTTCCCAGCGTTCGTCCGTATAAGCCTTTCCCGGATCGGAATCGATGCGATCCTTCAGAGCCAAAATATTCATTTCCGCTGTATCAAATTTTCCGAAAGCATCCCTGAGCTTCTCAATCGTCCCAACCTGAGCAAAATCCCGGCTGCGCGTCCCGACCTGGTTGGAGTCACTCCAATACGTGTTAAAAAGATTCACTCCATTCTCTATGGCCGTTTCCAAAAAATTAGGTTCCGTCTGACTAAACGCAGGCGACAAGGTTTCGCCGTAAATATACTCTATCGGCAGATGGAGTTCTGCCTTGTCTTCCTTGTACATTTGTAACCGTTTAGCAGCACCTTCCTCGTCTTCCGTACTTGCGTCACTTCTGAAAATATACGCAAAAAAAGGATCCAGGAAAGCTTTGGACGAATATTCACCCTCTTTATCCAAAGTCTTATTTGCTTTCAGCCGGATTAATTGACTCAAAACCCTGGTCTCCATGTTCTCACGCCTCCACTGGCCGTTCTTTTGATCATCCATAATCCGGCTGGAGGCGCCCAGGAATGGACGCAATATAGCAGTCTCGTATATAACCGCCTGGGCTGTCTTTAATTTCTCCGGGGTAATGCCCTTAGCAAACTTTGCCGCCGGTGCGAAAATCCAGGGCACTCCTTTTTTCTCCCACTGATCGACCCTGAGGGCAATTTGCTCAGAGAGATTTGATCGTACAATATCATCCGGCATTTCGGGTATTCCCGCCCTGCCGACATACCGGTAACCTTGCTGGCCTTCATGTTTTATCACCCGCAACTGGCCGGCATCTTGCGCGCCGCTGCTCGCGGCAATCAGCTTTGCCGGCGCTTCAAAATACTTTTTCATATCACCGATAGAGCGGCGAAAGGAGAAAGTGGCGTAAAATGTAAATAAGAGCAGGAAAACAACACTCGCCGCGGCCGAAATCATAACTATAGCCTTGCGATGGAGATGTTGTTTCTTTGCATTGGTGGCATACGTGACGAGACCTTTTTCACGAAAGACCTTTTTGATAAAGAGGTCTCTCAGAAAATACGCCCTGTCACGTTCCCAGACACGTCCGTCCGGAAGGGTATCGACCGAGACTCCAAGTGATTCGGCGAGATCCTCATCCAAGGCCGAGCCTTCCCGCATGGAAGATGTAAAATAGATGCCTCGGAAAAACAAAGGCTTGCCGGACCACTGACTGCCGACGCTGAATATCAATTCCAGGTATCGAGCCATTCTCGGCGATATCTTTGCCAGGCTCTGGGGGAATGCATACAACGTATCGGTTGCTCGCAATTTCTCCACACCGGGCTCGCCGGATTCAGATACGATCTCCTGCAAAAGTGCAAGTCTGCGACGGAAAAGGCGTTTCTGTATAGTCTTCAAATGCTGATCAACGAAATCCGGATTATATGGCTCATCGAGCGGGGCCGGGTTAGACCATCCGAGAATCTGGTGCTGAAGCTGGGGATCATCGAGATTATCGAAGAAATCACGGAAACCATTGGCAAGATCGCTCTTTGTGATAACCACAAACACGGGAAAACGAACATCCAGGACACGCTGGATAACATCGAATTGCCGTGCAATCTTCGAGGCCTTTTGTTCGATCTCATCAGCGGTATCCTTGATGAGGCTATCGGCGGGGATTACGAGAAACACGCCGTTAATCGGGCAACGAGGACGATATTTCTTAAGAAGCTTAAGGAACTCTTTCCATTCAGCCGAACCGCCCGTTTCAACTTCCTCAAACATCAGGCGTCCGGCGGTATCTACAATAACGGCATGATCCGTAAACCACCAGTTCATGTTGAGTGTGCCGCCGGCCCCTTGAAACTGGTCCTGCAGTCCGGGGGGGAAACCGACATTACAGTGGCGTACGGCCTCTGTCTTGCCCGATCCCGGCTCACCCACAATCATATACCACGGGAAGTTGTAAAGGCTTTTGCCGGCAGCCTGGAACTTTGAGACTCCCTCTTCGAATTTCTTCCTCAAATCGTCCAGCTTTGCCAGGTGTGCCGCATCGCTGACTCCCTGAGGGGCTGCCGAGGCATTCTCGATCATACCATGTGCCATCGGAGCCGCCTTTTTCTTCTTAAACCATTTCAGGAGACGCCAATAGAGCAAAAGAATCAGGGCAACAACGGCAAGCCCGATGAATATAATCCAGAGCAGCCGCGATGGAACCAAAAACATAAGTGCCCCCACAATGCTGCCGCCTGCAATTACTGAAAGCCCAATCTTAAGAGGCGTTGGAAGATTCTTGTAAACTGAAATTCCTGGCACCATATTATTTACATATCCTCCAAACTAACCGGCGTTATCATTCGTCTACTCTACAACAGAAGGCAACTTCTCCTGTCCTATAATCCCATCGAGAGACTTGCCCAGATCGTCAGATGTCCATTTGAACAAACAAAAATACGCAACGGCCCAGATGACAATCAGAGCTATTAATGTGATTCCGATACCCACCAACTTTGCACTTGGCGGCTCGACAAAATCTCTCGTATCCACGTTTTCGTAAGCCTCGGGGCAAATGAAAGACTTTTCATCAGCGTCCATCATGCCCGAAATACGAGCCGAGATTTTGGACATTAAGCGCTGGATACTTTCCGGCTGCCCCGTGTACACTCCTGTAAAACCCAATCCCAAACATGTGTAATATATTGCCAGTCTTTGAGTCGCCGCATCGCTTGTTTCCACCAACTCTTCGTCCAGCAAATCAAAGAATTTCTCGTCCCCGGCCAGCTCATTTTTTTCTCGCCCCAGTTCGTACCAATCGGCGGCAAAGCTCAGACTGCTCTCTTTGATCATAAAATCTATAAAGAAAATCAGAGGCAATTCGACTTTTTCATATTGAGTGATTAATTCGACGCTGGCCGAGGCGTTCGCCTTTATCTCACTGAATATTCTTTTAATATCGTTCCGCACCATATCCATTTCCATGGTGCAGCCCATTCGAGCCGATCTACGCAGCCGACAGACATATTGGAAAAACGGCTCACACAATTCAAGTAGTGTCATTTACTGTGCCTCCGTATCAGGAACGGTCATATATAGCGTAATTTCAAAATCGGAAGTCTCAACCCCGGGCCACCGTACGGCGATAGTCTTCTCCTGTTGTATTCGCTCCCAGAGCCGAGCGCTTTCGCCGCGCAATACCCGAAAATAATGAAGACCTACCTGGGCCGGCAGCTCAACCGGCGGATACAACTCCTGGGCAAGCTGCACACCGAAGATTCGCTGGTTCGCAAGGCTTTGCGGCATCATTTTGAATTTATCACGATCTAAAACCAGTTTGGCTAATTCAGAAGGATCCTGCTTAGTCTTGATAGCAATGAAATACTCATTCGGCAATGATAACGCTTCCTCAGTGAGTGTTCCGACAAAGATTTTTTGCTCGTGGTCTATAGTAAACGGAATCTTGAGATATTTTGCCCTTACCACACCTTTGAGCAGGCCGCGAATACGGCTGGAAAGCTCGTTGAAAGTGACCGCAAGGTTGTCATGATCGTAGCCGACGACTTCAAACTGGTCCCGGTCGGGGCGTAATGCAGCAAGCTCGGCAAGCAATTGCCTCAGCATAAGATACATTTGGAACGGCGCAATCCTGCCGGAGATACCTATAAGAGAACCAAGCTGAGAACTGAAACGGTTGAGTGTTCTAAGACGCAGCATTTGTTCGAATTGAACACCCCGCATATTCTCAATACTAAAGCCGCCGCGGTTAATTTGGACGACCAGCTCATTCCGGCTGGCCATAACCTGGCTGGTCAAATCGTGAAGAAGCTCTCTAAGCACTGACGAGCCTCCGATGACAAAGCATGGGGGTATGTACGTCGGATCTCGCCGGGGCAATCCGATATCCTCACCCGCGGCACGGTTTATTCTAAGCAAAGGCAACACTTCGAGGTCTGAACGGTCGTCATTTTCAAGCAGCAGCCTGGCGTTTATCTGACGAATCTGGACCGGCTGTGGATTTTCACCTGTATTTTCATCGGAACTTTCAATCTCAGTAACTATATACGTGCGCTTGGCCCGCCAATCCTGGTCATCTCCCTTTTGAATAACATTGCCGCGAGAAGCGTACCATACCGGCACGCCAACACTTATGGTCAATGCGTCGCTGGTGGATGCAAACGCCTCCTTTATATCAAGTGAGGGAAGATTCGTATTCTCAGGAACATTCACTTCAAGCCCGCTCGGCATTATTACACGCAGCCGGTCGAAGGATACCCTCATATTCTCAAGCTGATCATCAGATATTTTCGCCTCTATCACACCATAGGGATAGCTCCAGAATAAACGACTCTGCCTCGTGAACTTCTCTGTAATACTCCTCTGCATGATCTGAAGGTGATGAGGCTGGAGAAAAAGACCCTCGCACCAATTAATTTCGCCTTCTATAGCCATACGGTACTCCCCTGCATTGACGTCACTGCCCCATTCCTTTTGCCAAAGATTCCACGTAATCAACGACGGCCTTTCTTATCTCCATCTCGATGGAGTCTTCATTTAACGTCTCGGCCAGTTGCTTGTATTTATTCCAGCATTTCACATCGCGACTGACAAAAACGCTTCCGGGCTCCATTCGAACCAAAGCTTCAATCTCAGAAGGTGAAAACCTGGCGAGATGGCGCTTCGCAAACTGGCCACCCACGCAACTGACCGCGCTGGTCATAGAGGCAACAAGTCGTTGTAACACCTTGAGATCATCCTCAACCTGATTAACAGACATTTCGGCGTTGTCACATACAAATTGCCCTATTTTCTGCGTGAGAGCGCCCTGCGGTCGAACGGTCGACCGCGGCGAGAGTTTGCGCCACGTGTTCCAAACCAGAGGCTCGAGCTTCAAAACAAAATCGACAAGCATTGCATTAAGCTCCGCAAGTCGGGCGGCATTAAAACTGTTTTCATCTCCTACCTTGAGCTTGTCCTTCAGCTTTTGATCCAATTCAACGGAATCGCTCTGCCGGGCTTTCGGGCTCAATCCTGCCTGTTGCAGGCTTTTATTAATAAAATCCTTTTGATCCTCTGAAAGGTTAGGGGCTATTTCCAAGAGACTTCCAACCAAAAAATCGAGATTTTTAAACTGCGACTCATCGACTTTCGGAGCGCTTTGAACATCCACTTCTTTCGATATAGTCTGAGTAATAAAACTGCCGGTAGGAAACCTCTCTAATAATCTGCCCAGGAATTCGTTACGCTCGTCAGGCAAGACGTTCTTTAAGGTCTTTTCAATCTCCTCACGGAGATAGGCCGATCTCGCCTGCTCGCTCTCATCCGCAAAATCAACTTGTATCAGACGAAGCCGATTTGCAGTCTCAAGTATTTGACTCTCCATTTTTTCCTTATAGTATGCAGATACGGTTATTAAATCGTCTTGGAATAAATAGTGTCATCTGTAAAATCTAATTCTCAGCATTCTGTCTTTTTTTGTCAACCTAAATATGAAACAGAATCTTAAATGAATTTAAATCAGAAACCAACTGTTTATATTTTCATAAGACCTGTTAACAAAACAATCACATCAAAGAGAAACTGAAAACAATCAGTTTGAATTTCCACGATGAATCATGCGCTCAAAGACCTCAGCACAAGATCATCAGCATTCTTTCGAGACTTCCTGGAACCAAGCCAGCTCGTCCATCCCAGCTTGCCCATTTTACCCAAACACGTCTTTGGAATCTTCGAAGCCCTTAATATCAACTGAACTTCCCACAGAAATTCGTCTCCTACATAATTCTTGATCCAGGCGATAAGGCGTTTAATGCTGTCGCTTCCCGGCAAAAAACGCTGGTATTGGGACAAGTCCATAGGACCAAATTTAATCCTGAATTTCTGCTGACACTCCCAAAAATGGTTTCCCAAGACCAGCGTTGAGCCCAATTTTGCATTCTCGCAAGATGTTCCCAACCGGCAAAGATAGTCCTGGGGGAGATTTATCCACTGCCCGACAAACTCTTGTATTTCCACTGTGATCCCAAAATAGTCCTCTAATATCTCCCGCAATCCTTCAACATTCCTGGTCTGGCACACAAGACGTCCGGAATAGTGCAGTTTTGCAACGTCGGGCAGATCATCCCTGTTGCGAAAAGAATCATCGCCGATTCCAAATAAGCTGCCGATATAAACCGCAAAACGATCTTCTTCTTTGCGGTCATAGCTAACGCTTTGCTGGTTACATGCCCAGGCGCGATAGAAGAGAGACATCATTCGGTGATGAAAAATATCAAGAAAAGTCGCAAGCGTCTTGTCTTTGTGGTTTTGTAACCGGTCATAAACATATTCGGTTATCGCCAGCGGCATCGGACCGCCCTGACCAAGAAGCCCGAAAAAGTTTACTGTCATTTTAGCCGGATCTTGATCGGTAGCTTCGCAATATGCTGCAATTGTCGAGGGTGCAAAAGCTAAAGAGACCTTTTGGCAAAACCTGACCGGGTCATCTTGCGGACGGCGAGAATGCCCGACTCGAGGTAGAGCCGAGTTGATGCACTCAAGCCGCCGGACAGCCTGGAAAAAGTCAAACTCATAAGGCCTGTCCCGCAATTCTTTGGTTAAAGTATCGGCCGCAGCCCGTCCCTCATCGTCCATCGCACAATTTCTCCGCGTTCGAGTGTTTTAACTACCGTCTCAGTAAACGAATTAATCGAAACATACCTGGCAAAAAACTGTTCAAGAACAGCCCCAAGAAGAAAAACTCCGGTCCCCTCAAATGCCGCCTCTTCAAAAGTTACAGTCAACTCCAAACCGCGAGCAAATGCAATAGACCCGGACGTTGATATCCTGCGAGTAACAGGTCTGGAGCTTATAGATTTGAGGCCGTCGATCTGCTTACGAATCTGCAAATCACCCGTGTCACTGTAAAGTCTCAAAATGTCGCGAAGTGCCGATGAACCCTCATGTTCGCTCGTATTAGTGAGTGAAAGGTAATTAAGCGACAGGTGATTTATAATGCGCCATGCAAATTCTCCCTCGGCGTGAGACGGCTTGGGCGAAGTTGGAGAGCCGATACAGCGGATTGATATGCAAGGCGCTGTTTTCTCCATCGTAAAGTCGGAAGCCCCAACCCCTATCGGCACGTGCAGAGGTAAATCACGGTTAGTGCAAAGAGCCTCCACGCCCAACTGCTTCACATCGGCGCTGTACGGCGCAGCATGAGGATCGACAAGAGATATGTAAACTTCGCTACCGGTATAACTTCGTGACCTTCGAGCTCTCAAGCTTGCTTCCTGAGTCTTAGGCATAGGAACGCGATTGATTACGTAATAACCATTCGCATCGCTATTGTCGAAATCTTTTGCAAGATAAAAAGGCAGAAACTCCTGCAACTGGTCCGACCTTGCACCGTAGCCAATTACCTTCTTAAGCTTATAAACCTCAAAATCATGTGCCCTGGTTCTGTCCGGAACGACATGAAATTCGAAAAATTTGTCCGAAACGGGTATCCGATCCAACCGCTTTTCGAAGAGATTTACAGCGGGAGTGCAAAATAGTCCGAAATTGTCAGCATTAATTGTGCCCTCAAGCTCGACTTTGGACTCCCGGAACAAGATAATAATATCCAACATATTTTCGTCACAGCGCTTTATTGCATCACCCAAATTGGTAAGTTCCGCGAACATAAATCGCTGAGGAAACGCAAAGTACTCATGCAAAAGTCGATATCCCTGAAAAGACGCGGCATCGTAAGGCAGGAGTTTTTGTTTGTTATCGAAACCCACCCTTCGTATACAGGAAGCATCAATTGTCTCGTGCCACTTTATCGGCTTGTTCGTCGGCTGCACCACAACCACCGCAACGTTTGCGAAAAACTGCTCATACAAATGCATCGGGATCTCGCCGGCCCCCATCAGATGAAGATTCAGCGAATCTAATTTCAGCTCGCTGAAGCTAAGTCCGGCCGTCGTTTGGATCCGTAATCTGATCCCGGCTTTGACATCGGGCACCTTGGGAATCTCGAGCGAGGCCAGCTCGCGAGTATAGTAATCCGCCTGATTCAATTTAACAGGCCAGAGGGTAACACCGTGGGCTGTGCGGTACTCACATCTGGTCTGCTCCGATTTACCCAGCATACTGTTAAGCGAAGAATCCCTGGGAATTAGAAAGCCTTCAGCAAGCCCTTTCTCATCCGATTCCGGTTCGAACTGAACGATACACATAGAAGGCGTAGGCGCCAGATAGTGAGGGTAAATCGTTTCGACCAAAGACTGGCTGAACCTGGGAAATTCCGCATTCAGTTTGAGTTGAACTCTCGCGGCAAGAAAAGCAAATCCTTCGAGCAACCGCTCGACGAAGGGGTCCTGACACGGCTGGAATTCATCCAGACCGCCAAGACGTCCTGCTATCTTAGGGAACTGTTTCGCAAACTCAGCCCCCATCGTCCTAAGATGTGCGAGCTCTCGATTGTACAAGTCCAGCAAGCGCCTATCCATTCGTCTCGCCTTTCAATTTGTAATGGCCGGTTTCCAAATCGACCTCCGTTTTAACGAAAAGGCGATCCGGCAGCGGCTGGGCCCAAAGCTCAGCCTCTATTTCGAATGAGATAGTACGGATGTATTCCGAGTCCAGCGGGGAGATCATTGTAACAGATAACGACCTCTGCGAGATTCTCGGCTCGAAACAAATGATAGCTTCCTTGACCTGTGATTCGATTTCAGTCGGCTTGGCATTTAAAATCGGTGTACCGCATATATCGAGTATGCCGTAGTTTAGCACAGAACGTACCGCTTCGCTAAACTCATATATATTGTCGTGCAACGGATGCCTTTTCGAGTTTAAGATCATCTCCAAGTCGCGAAGCACCGCATTTTTGTATCTTTGCAGCGATACTATGCGCCGATCGCGACTTTCTACATTAACTTCTGGCTCATCATCAGTGAGGCGGTCAAGCAGGCATGGTTGCAGACGGTCCATCGGCGTAAGTTCAGCCATTATTCATTTCACCTTGTCAGTCTGATTCTGAATGATCCAAATCTATTTGTCGTATCTGGAGCAACGAGAATTCATCCTCGTCGGTGGCAAACATGCGCTGTCCCATCCCAAGAAAGACATCTCCGGGTCGTTCGAGCCATTCGGTTTTGCGAGCCAGCCGGATTGAACTATCCTCGCTGGCTTGCGAATCCGGATATCGCGCCGGTATCAGACTTGTTGCTTCGCCGCCGTTGACCCAAGTGAACTGAGCGGGAATCCAGACGGCATCGCGCAGGTCGGCGGGCTCCTCAATTTGGATCCGCTTTACAGCCGTGAACGGCACCCAGTAGTATTTGCCGTCAATAATGGCCTCCAGCACAGGACCGAACCTGGAATCGGCGTCTGAAATCCATTCAAACCGCTTATTATCAATAGAACCCGGGATAGCGGGCGCCGCTTCTAACGCACGATCTCGCAGTGTCTGCGAAGCTTCGTATTTTTCCGCCGCGATCATTTGGTTGGCCTGAACCAACGAGGCAACCCACTCATCCGGCTCGCCAAATACAAGTGGCAGGCGTTTGCCGGCGAATACCTCGGCCCGGAACGCTTCGCAACTAATTGCCGCCCGGCACACCTGAGCCATGAGCAAATTCAAAGCATCAAGTTCCGCCGCCACGTTGAGCTGGGTCAGGGCACGCTCCCAATCTCCCATCACAGATAACAACTGAAAAAGGAAAACACGAAGCTTTGCATTCGTAGGATCCTCGCGGACCTGGCCTTCCAGGGCAGCCAACGCCTCATTGAGCTGGCCGGCCCGCAACAACTCTTCCGTTTGCATAACAATAACCTCCATCGCGCGCATTATATACTACTGCCGCGAAATATTTAAGCGCAGGAAGACGGCACACGGTTACTGGATGCCCGTGTGCTGATTATCAACCGCCCTTATTATCAATCAGGCTCCAGTACTTCTCAACGTTACCTTTAGCTTCGCCTGTCTTGTGGTCCGTCTGGATATAGTTCCACGTCAATTTGCCATAGTTAAAGGTCACCGATTCGGTTGGCAGGCCTCCGCCGCCGCCGCCGACACTAACCGACGAGATTACCACGTCCTCCATTTTATATTCCATGTATTTTTCCTTGTTGCCGGTGGCGCGGCAGAGTTCGATCGCCACGTTCGGGATGTGCTTGCCCTGGCAACAGTACAGATTAATCGTCGGCGAGGCCTTATCCAGCGCCTTAACAATGGAGACATCCTGGTGGCTGCATCGCCCTCCAGTGGCTGCACCGCCGGTGCTTCGGTCTCCTGCGGCCATCTGAGCAACACCGGAAGAGTACGACATTATCTCAATCCACTCTTTATGCTTATCATCGGTACTTTCCCCCGGGATTCCATCGATCTTTAGAAAACAATCACCTGCCATTTTGTCAACTCCTTACATATAAAATGTTTATCTAAGTTCCTGCGCTCAACTTATCAACACAAAAACCACGTTAAGCGTATTGAGTACCTAAATCGGGCTCTACCTAATTAACCGCCCTTTTTGACTGAGGGCAGCTTCGATACCAGTCGCAGTGAGACGGACAGTCCCTCGAGCTGGTAATGGGGCCTAAGGAAGAATTTAGCCGAGTAATACCCGGGATCTCCTTCCACATCATCCACAACAACTTCCGCCGCGGCCAGTGGATATTTGGCCTTAACCTCTTCCGAAGCGCTGGGATCGCTGGTAACGTACTGCGTAATCCACTTATTGAGCCATGCCGCCATATCATCGCGCTCTTTGAAAGAACCGATCTTATCGCGTACAATGCACTTTAGATAATGTGCGAAGCGGCAAGTCGAAAACAGGTACGGCAACCTTGCGGCCAGCTTGGCATTCGCCGTCGCATCCGCATCGTCATATTCGGTCGGCTTCTGCAGCGACTGGGCGCCGATAAAACACGCGTAATCCTCATTCTTCCAATGTGACAACGGCATCATACCATTCTTCGCCAGCTCTGCTTCACGCCTGTCGGTGATTCCTATCTCGGTCGGACACTTCATATCAACGCCGCCGTCATCGGTTGGGAAGGTATGACAGGGCAGCCCTTCGACCATACCGCCGCTCTCCACGCCGCGGATACGTGCACACCATCCAAACTCCTTGAAAGAGCGGTTGATGTTAGTGCCCATTGCGTAGGCTGAATTCACCCAGAGATACTTGGAGTGGTCGCCGCCGGCGGTTTCCTCTTCGAAATCAAACTCTTCGCAGGGATTTGTCTTGGAGCCGTACGGTATTCTGCCGAGGAATCGAGGCATTGTCAGGCCGATATACCTGGAATCTTCCGACTCCCGCAGCGACCTCCAGGGCGCGTAGTCCGCCGTCTGGAAGATTTTGGTCAAATCGCGAGGATTACTCAGTTCCTGCCAGGAATCCATGTTCATTAGTGTCGGCGCTGCAGCGGAGATAAAAGGCGTATGTGCAGCGGCCGCGATCTGAGCCACGCCGTTGAGTATTTCAACGTCCGGCGGGCCATGATCGAAATAATAGTCGCCGATCAGACACCCGTAAGGCTCGCCGCCCGGAGAACCATATTCTTCTTCGTAAAGCTTCTTGAAAAGCGGGCTTTGATCCCAGGCAGTACCTTTGTACTTCTTAAGAGTCTTGGCCAAATCCTTCTTCGAGAGGTTAAGCACACGTATCTTCAGCGTCTCGTCCGTCTCCGTGTTATTCACAAGGTGAGACAGGCCTCGCCAGGCACTTTCAATCTGCTTAAAGTCCTCGTGATGCATAATTAGATTGATCTGCTCGGACAGCTTCTGGTCGATCGCCGCTATAATGGACTCAATTGTCCTGACCGAATCGTCGGAAATAAGAGCCGTCTCGGACAATGCCTGCTCGGCCAATGTTCGTACCGCCGAATCGATAGCCTCTTTGGCATGGTCCGACTTCGGTTTGAATTCTTTCTTCAGCAGACTTTCGAATTCAGTTGGTTCTATTGCAGCAGTCTCTGGGGCCTGTGCTTCTTTTTGATCTTTCATTTCTTCTGCCATCGGACTATTCCTCCTTGCCACTCTCAGTAGACTCAGCTTCAGGTTTCGGTGCCGACGTCAGGGCGTTCAGCAGGGCCTTATCCTTTAGGGCCTTCGCCAACAGCTCTTCGGCGCCACTCTTACCATCCATGTATGACAGCAGATTGGACAATTCCGTTCGGGCCTTCAACAATTTGTTCAGGGCGTCCACTTTTTGTGCGACTGCCGCCGGGGAGAAATCGTCCATGCTCTCGAAAGTAATATCGACGCTCATATTACCTTCGCCGGTTAGTGTATTCGGCACCTGGAAGGCAACTCGCGGCTTCATAGCCTTGAGCCGCTCGTCGAAATTATCGACATCGATTTCGAGGAACTTACGATCGGCAACGCCGGGAGGAGTCTCAGCCGGCTTGCCTGACAAGTCGGCCATTACCCCCATTACAAAGGGCAAATTGATCTTCTTCTCGGCACCATACAGTTCCAAGTCATATTCCACCTGGACCCGAGGCGCTCGATTGCGACCTATAAATTTTTGACTACTTTTCTTCTTCGCCATGCTAAGTCCTTTCTCAATAACAATGAACGCCAAAAAATGCGGGCATTCTCAAACCCTGTGTCAAATATTTGGTTGATTTTTCTAACTACTCTCTTCGCTCTCGGAATCGCTACTACCGGCTCCGCCAATCAACTGCACACGACTCATGGCGTCCGGACAGATATCAGCAATAACCTCTGTAAAGTTCTTTGAAACAAGTCTTTGCGCTCTGCGTAGAAGCATCGGCACCGGACTTGACGGCTCCTGGCGATCGAAATACTGGCAGACCTTCTCTATGGCTAAAAGGGCTTCCTGGGGCGACCGAATCTCGCCGGCAAGAGATATTCCGCCTTTATCGCTTTCTCCGCCGGGCGCTCCGGCCGCCGGGGCGCCCTCTTCTACTGCCTGGCCATAGCCACGCTTTGCCAGATATTCCTGAAAGCACTTGTGGATATTTCCCAGAATCGACTGAAATTCACTGAGGTCGGGTGTCTGGCCCTGGGCCGCGTTCTTAGAAAAAACTGTTGCAATAGTGGCTAAATGCTCGATAGCCTCTTCGGTGGACTGGGATGCCGCCAACAACTCGTCGGTTGCCGTATCCTGAAAAGCCGCATCAATTACCGACATGTCCGGGGCTCCGGTTGCCTCGTCGGCCGCCACCGTAATCTCTCCTTTGGCGACTTGGATGTCTCTGAGGCTGAACCGGCCCATCTGAGCTGAATTGCACATGGGCACTTCGGCCAGCCGCTGTTTGAATTTCATCGGATCCTGAGCGCTAACCGCCTCCGGGGAAAGAGATTGCAGGATATTAATCCGTTCGAGCGGGTCGTTATTGTCCTCCGGATCGAGTTTAGGGTAAAGATGTTCCCAAAAGCGCTCCAGCAGCCCCTCCAGCAAGGCCAGCCCTTCGCTGAGACCGGCCAGACCATCCATTCTTAAAGAGGCGAGAACGAGATACAGGGCAACTCGCAGATCTTTGGAGCGACGTAGAAGCTCCATGCTTTTTTCGCGAACCTCACGCCAGTTGGGCTCTTCTGCCACTTCTTCTACACCCTCTACGACGCCGCCACCCGCCTTTGGTCGCAGCATATCCTCCAGGGCAAGAAAAGAGGCATCATAGGAAAGGTCTTCGCCGCACGGCGATTCCGGACTTACTTCGGAAAGAAGGCTTTCAATATCAATTGCCATGGCACATCCCGCCAAACCAATATCTTAATAAGGGTTCGCCTTTGGTCTAAAGCGATATTGAAGCTATTTTTTCCACAAAAGACCAAAAACCGGATACACATAAAGTCCGCCATCGTAATCAGCGATACATGTCAAACAAGCTGAAAGTTATAAGACATAGCTCAATGGCCTCTTTTTTGGCACGCCGCAAGAAAGACCCATAATCAGGCAGACTTTACTACTTCACTTAAGTATTGCCAAGGCCTCTCTTACAGTTAAATCATAATTCTATGCCAATCGGTAGATTATGTCAAGTTCCTTAAAAAAAAATAAAAAAATTTCATCCTCATTATTAAATGTTTTCAAAAGCTCCTGTAAGCAACTCACTCTGTAAAATCGGGTCAATTGATTGCCTCATAACGTCACTTGATTTGACGCTTGTCTCAATTCTGTATCGAAACTGACTGACACCAACAGAAAGGCATGAATAGTAAAGGAATTATACTTGAACATGGCAAAATTTATCTTGACTTTAACCAGCATCCAACCAAAATGTAGGTTATATTGGATTAAGAACGTCACTTGAGGGCAATCAGGTGGGAAACCTTGACAGGCATCAGGCGGATAGACAAGTTCTCACACGCTCTGTCTAAATGACGGATATTCCTAATGAACGTAACCGCAATCTTCAAGCTGATTAAAACAATAGATATCAATATTCACAAAGGGGAACAATTATGATAGAGATTAAAGAACAAAGTTATCAGTTGGGCTTGTGCGTTCAACGGGTTAAAAAAACCGTAGGTATATTGTATCCCGATGTAAGTACTTGCCTTACATTCACGGGTGTATTAGACAATGATTTTATCGGGGCGCATTTATCTCTGGGTAGTGATATTAAGGGTCCTGTAGATCATAACTTTATTAAAAAGCGACTGGACTCTTTATCGGGTGAAGCAAAGGATTTGCAGCATTGTTACATCATAGGCTGGTATGGCCAGTGGGGAGATATTCCTGCTGCTGATAAGAAGCAAAAAGAATATGTGGAAGTACTAAGAGCCAAGCTCAAAGTAGGTTATAATCTATGGCTCGGGAGCCTCGATGTTCTGAAACAAGTCAAGTACAAAAAAGCACATAGTTCGAATGTAATGTTCCTCCCCAATGGAAAAATCAGCATAGAAATGAAAGGCGAAAAAAGCAAAATTTTAGGTACACAAACGGAAAGCTGGACGGATCCTAAAGCCGCTGACAATTATTGGTTTGCGGAGATAGACTAAATAAACGGTCACTCATTCATGAAAAATCAATGACGATTCGATACACCGCAAATCCGGCCTTTCGATAAGTTGTCTTAACCCGCCGAAGGAAAATATGACCGCACGGTTGTATCCTGTGCCAGGTCACGATAAGTAGCAATAAATGGCATGTCGCCTTCGAAGGTGTCTTAAGCCTATGGCTCTCTGTCCCATTCGGGGACACGGATATAAACAATCCCAGAGACCTCCACATCATACGTCCCTTACCTCTCACTACAAGAATTCCACCATATAGAATTCCGAATTTTACGAGATTTATCTTGACTTTTCCTTGTCAATTAGCAGAATGGAGGACATGTCGGCGGAAGAGACGTCACTTTAAGAAATCCATGTGAGGAATCTCGACCGGTATCAGGCGAACAAACTGGCTCTCGCAAATCCTGTATCAATCGGCACTGTGACAGAGCGTACCCAAAACCTTCGGACCGACTAAATGCGGAATGCGAGAATAGGAGAATATATGAGCTTGCAAATAACCGACAAAGGCACCGGCAAAAGGGATGAGGTCATAAAATTATTAAATCGATACGGAGAATTATCCACTATTTTCAAAAAACGCCTTAACGCGGCATGGTCTGTTGAATTAAAAAACGGGACTCCGGTAGATGCTCACACAGACGGCACGAACATATCTATCGATATCCCCGCCGTACAGAAAGAAGATACAATGAGAGAGGTGGTCGAGGCTATATTGTTCGAATGCGGCAATGCATCTCGCTCCTTAGTTTTCCGAACCATCAAAAGAAAATTTCTTGGTCTTGATATCCCTGCAATTTCTATGCTTGAATACGGTAACCAAAAAGCCGCAGCAGAGGCTGAAAATTTCTGGGAATATTCAAAAGGATTGAATGACCTGAAATATAACAATTTTGTACTATCATTTCAGGGAAGAAAACAACTGAAAGACGTCGATGGCGTCTCATCCCAAACCCAGTATACGAATAAATTTAAACAAAGCCCGCATAATCCCAACTCCCCCGACAAGGTTCAACGCCTGCCCAGTGTTGATATGTATGCATACGAGTTAGTCAGGGATACATATGAACTCAAGCTGCAAAAGGCCATCCTGCCGCGGATTGTCACTGGCGGTACTAATAGAGATCTGTTCGTTAATGTACTGTTAGAAAAATCCACCTTTAATAATATGATACAGGAGGACCGAATCGCGTCATGGTGCACTATCCTGGATATCGTAAATAAAACAATAACACTCCAACCCGGATGCTGGATAAAGGCAGCCGGATATGACTTCACCGATAAGATGCTCCAGGTGGCTTTGCTGGAAACCTTCACAAAAGCAGAAACAAAAACAGCATTTAACGATCAATTAACGAATATCAAAGGAACCCTGGGGATAGGAAACGAATTCAAGATGCCTAAATGGCTTACATAAATTGCTACACATGAATAGACTTGATTTTGTCACGCACCTGAGTAGAATTGGATTTGTGCCGGTCGGGCACAATACGGCAGGCTGCACACAAGTATTATTACTTTACTGTCGAGGAACAAAGAAGGAGTTTTGAATGGACCCCACATGTGCAAATAATCTGCAGAATATAGGTCTCGGTCAGGGAAGCCCCGGTTATAAAATTATAAACGGACCTGCTAATATAACAATCATTGACCATTCGAATACGCGGATGTCGATGCTGATGAGCAACTTCCCCGATTACGGCCGGGGACAGGGAAATTGGACCTGGCAATCCGTCCTTGCTGGAGCAAACGGACCAAATCCCTTCAACACCCCTGCTCAACGCGGCATAAACCTTCTAAACGAGACGTGTACGGCGACCAACTGCGACGGATTCCGTCAGGCCTTCTATAATTTGGCTACAAACGTATTTAATATTCCCGGGATTCAATATCTTATTCAAAGTAACCAAAAAAAAGTTGACACAATGCAGCATTTAGCTGAGAATTCCAGCGAACACCACGGGTAATACTCGTGGGAGAAAAATTCCGGTGGATTCAGCGCCTTATATCGACGGATCGAACCTTTAAACGACTCTCGCCGGAATATGTTTATTCCCACGACTTATTTAAGGAATACGAAAGGACTTAACTATGGCTGAGATAAGTCGCACATACCTGTTCGGAAAGCTCAATAGTATAGGCTACAAAGCTATCGAAGGTGCTACAATATTCTGCAAGTTGAGAAGCAATCCATACGTGGAGCTCGTACACTGGCTGCACCAGATTTTGAAGCTGCCCGATTCAGACCTGCACCGTATCATCAAGCACTTTGACGTAGATCCTTCACGGCTGGCCGCCGATATGACAGCGGAACTGGATCGGCTGCCGCGAGGTTCTACATCCATTTCGGATTTGTCTTCTCATCTTGAAGATTCCGTCGAGCGAGGATGGGTTTACGGCAGCCTTTTATTCGGCGAGTCGCAGATTCGCACCGGCCACCTGATAATAGGTATCCTCAAAACCAGCGGTCTCAAGAATGTTCTTCTGAGTATTTCGAATGAGTTCGGCAAAATCAAACCGGAAGAGTTAACGGACAATTTTACGAAAATCGTCGACGGCTCCCCGGAGGAATCTCTCGCAGCAACCGACGGCAGCTCATTACAAGCCAGAACCGAAGCCGGCGGAGAGACGGCAGAGATGGCACCGGCGGCTATGGGAAAGCAGGAAGCACTTACCAAGTTTTCGGTAGACCTCACGGAAAAAGCCCGGAGCGGTGAAATGGATCCGATAGTCGGACGTGACGTGGAAGTCCGGCAGATAATCGATATTCTTATGCGACGCCGTCAGAACAACCCTATTTTAACAGGAGAGGCGGGTGTCGGCAAGACGGCGGTCGTCGAAGGATTCGCACAGCGGATCGCAGAAGGAGACGTGCCGCCAACGCTCAAGGACATCGCCGTGCATGTGCTGGACGTCGGACTACTCCAGGCGGGTGCGAGCATGAAAGGTGAGTTCGAGAACCGCCTGCGCCAGGTCATCGAAGAGGTTCAAAGCTCCCCAAAACCGATTATTCTGTTCATCGACGAAGCACACACTCTCGTAGGCGCCGGAGGGACCGCCGGTACGGGCGACGCCGCCAATCTGCTCAAGCCGGCCCTGGCCCGAGGTACTTTGCGCACAATCGCAGCCACCACATGGGCCGAATACAAAAAATATATCGAAAAAGATCCCGCGCTTACCCGCAGATTTCAGGTAGTAAAGATTGACGAACCCGAAGAGGACAAGGCTCTGCTCATGATGCGATCGCTGGCATCGAATCTGGAGCAGCATCATCGTGTTCAGATTTTGGACGAGGCCCTGGATGCGGCGGTTCGCCTGTCACACAGGTACATACCGGAGCGCCAACTGCCGGATAAAGCTGTTAGTCTGACCGATACCGCGTGCGCCCGGGTGGCCGTAAGCCAGCATGCAGTACCACCGGAACTGGAGGATTGCCGCCGGCGAATCCAGGCCCTTGAAACGGAACTGGAGATAATAGGAAGAGAAACCGTCACCGGCGCGGACCATAAGAACCGGGAATCGGAGATTGCCGAGAAGCTCGAAGCCGAGCGTAAAAGGTTGGCCGAGATAGAAGACCGCTGGTCAAAAGAAAAGGTACTGGTCGATTCCATACTGGAAATACGAGCCAAACTTCGAGAATCCGGAGAAGGGACGATTGAGCAGGCCGAGGAAGCGGAAGAAGGCGCTCCTGAAGCAGAGCAAAAATCCGAAGAAGCACCCGAAACGACTGAAAGTGATGCCGGCGAGCCGGCCGCGGAAGAATCGCAGCCAGAACCACCATTCGACAGGGAGGAATCACTCAAACAACTTAAAACGCTTCAGGAGCAACTCAGCGAATTACAGGGCGAAAGGCCGCTGATACTTCCATGTGTCGATGCGCAGGCCGTCGGTTCTGTCGTTGCCGATTGGACCGGGATTCCGGTCGGTGGAATGGTCAAAAATGAAATCGAGGCGGTTTTGAATTTGGCCGACAGGCTCAAACAACGTATCATCGGTCAGGACCACGCATTAGAAGCAATTGCCAAGAGAATCACGACATCACGGGCCCAAATAGAAAATCCGAACAAGCCAATTGCAGTGATGTTTCTGGTCGGCCCCAGCGGCGTAGGCAAGACCGAAACGGCACTTGCCCTGGCCGAAGCGATGTACGGGGGAGAGAGCAACCTGATTACAATCAACATGAGCGAGTTCCAGGAAGCCCATACCGTCTCGACTCTCAAGGGTTCTCCTCCGGGGTACGTCGGCTACGGCGAAGGAGGAATTCTCACGGAAGCAGTGCGACGGCGCCCGTACAGCATCGTTTTGCTCGATGAAGTCGAAAAGGCCCATCGCGACGTGCACGAGATATTCTTCCAGGTCTTTGACAAAGGCCAGATGGAAGACGCCGAAGGTCGCCTAATTGACTTCAAAAATACAATTATTCTTCTAACGAGCAATTGCGGTACGGATCTGATTATGGATATGTGTAAAGATCCGAGCTTAATGCCTGAGCCCAATGGGATATGCAAGGCTATTCGCAAGCCTTTGCTGGAGGTCTTTCCTCCGGCTCTTTTAGGCCGGCTTGTCACGGTACCTTATTATCCAATCGCAGACGAAACGCTGAAACTCATTATTCGCCTGCAGCTTGGTCGAATCGGCCGACGGACACAGGAAAATCACAAGATACCGTTTACTTATGACGACGAGGCCGTCGATCTTATTGCCAGCCGCTGTACCGAAGTTGAGAGTGGAGCTCGAACGGTCGATGCAATCCTGACCAACACGGTGCTTCCGGAAATCAGCCAGGAACTCCTGAAACGACTCATGGAAGGCAAAACCGCCAAACGAGTGCACGTGGGAGTTAAGGATAGCGAGTTTACTTATTCATTCGATTGAAATATTATAGAAATGCAACACCCGCCGAAATACAACAGTTGCAAAAAAGCGGCGTAAGGTGTAGATTAAAAATATTCTTAATGCTCAATAGGTAGAATTACAAATGGCAGAGAAACCTACACAGAAGCATAGAGATCTTGCAATCGGCGACAAACCATTGGGTGAGGATGTTCTTTTGCTAATCAGCGTCTCGGGCACAGAACAGCTCGGCCGGCTCTTCGAATATCAGTTGGAGCTGGCCAGTAAAGACCATCAGATCGCACCCGAAAAGATCATCGGGCAAAACGTAACCATCCGCTTCGAACTTGGAAACGACGAGACAAGATACTTCAACGGTTACGTAAGCCACTTCACCCAACGAACAGCTTCAGGCCAGCTTGCACGCTACCGTGCAACCGTAGTGCCCTGGTTCTGGTTTCTGACCCGCGTGGCTGACTGCCGGATTTTCCAGGAGAAGAATGTTCCCGACATTATTCAACAGATTTTCCGCGATCGCGGATTCACTGATTTTGAGAATCGCTTAAGCGCCAAATATCGCACGTGGGAATATTGCGTGCAATACCGTGAGACCGACTTTAATTTTATCAGCCGTCTGATGGAACAGGAGGGAATTTACTACTTCTTCAAGCACGAAAACGGCAAACACTCATTGGTCATGGCTGATTCGCTCAGTGCCCATGGGCCTTATCCCGATTTCGGAAAACTCATATATCATCCATCCGACAAGGGGCCCGCAACAGAAGAGTGTATTTCGGACTGGTTCGTCGAAACCCATCTGCAGCCCGACTCATATGCGATTAACGATTTTTCCTTTAAAAATCCCCACAAACCTCTCTTCGCCAGAGCAAAAGCGAGTGGCGGCGGGCAGCAAGGTAATTCGGAGAACAGTTACGAAATCTACGATTATCCGGGCCAGTACACTGAGACAAACGATGGAACAGAATATGCCAGGAAGCGTATAGAAGAGCTCCAGGCCCAGTATAAGATAGCAATCGGCAACAGCGACTCACGCGGCGTCTGTCCCGGATACTTATTCGAATTGAGCAACCACAACATTAATGACCAGAACGGGGAATACCTGATAACCTCTGCGAATTTCAAGATTAAGGGCGACGAAATCTTCTCTGCCGGCGGAGCATCCAGTGAGTGCATCTTTTCGTGCAGCTTTACTGCTATCAAAAGTTCAAAGCCGTTTCGTTTACCACGGATTACCCCCAAACCCACAATTTCCGGCCCTCAGACGGCCATTGTAGTGGGACCCTCGGGCGAAGAGATTCACACCGATGAGTTCGGTCGGGTTAAAGTTAAATTTCACTGGGATCACCACAACAAAGCCGACGAAAACAGCTCCTGCTGGATACGGGTCGCTCAGTTATGGGCGGGCAGGAGATGGGGAGCAATGTATATTCCACGTATCGGCCAGGAAGTTATTGTGGAGTTCCTGGAGGGCAATCCGGACCGGCCGATTATAACCGGCCGGCTTTATAACGCAAAGGTCATGCCGCCGTACGATCTCCCGGCCAACAAAACAATGTCAACCCTGAAATCGAACTCCAGCAAGGGCGGCGAAGGCTTCAACGAAATCCGTCTCGAAGACAAAAAGGGCGATGAGCAGATATTCATCCACGGCGAGAAGAACCTCGATATCCGCACCAAAAACGACCGCTTCGAGACTATCGGAAATGACCGGCACCTGGTCGTCGAGAACGAGAAATTCGAGCAGGTCAAGAACCACCGCAATGAATTTGTGGAACAAAACCATCTCGAAGAAATCGGAGGAGATCGCAATCTCAAAGTCAAGGGCAAAGAAGCCAAGGAAGTCGGTAAAAGTCTCTCGCTGACCGTCAAAGGCGACGTAATCGAGGTATTCAAGGGCGAGCACTCGGAGCAAACCACGAAGGACTATTACATAAAAGCGAAGAACATAGTTATCGAGGCTATGCAGAACATTACCCTCTGTGTCGGCGGTTCGCACATCGCTATCGAGGCGGGTACCATTGAGATACAGAGCGGCGGACAGGTCAAGGTCCAGGGAAAACAGGTAAGCGTAAATGGAGATATGATGACCGAGGTTAAAGGCGGTATGGTAAAAATCAACTGATAGAGGATTCGTATTACAATGGGCAAAAAAAGTGGAAAGGCAGGTAAAGCGGTTTCGCCGGCGGCGCCGACCAAGCCCGAAGATGCCGATATTGACGATCCCGGCAAGGTTGACGAGATAAAGGCCGAGCAGGCCAAGACGAAATCCGGTAAATACGGCTCAGAGAAGGTCAAGCCTTATAAGCCGGACGAAGAAAAGACAAGCTGGATCGAAATCGAAATGGTGGACGAAGAAGATGAGCCCGTCACAGGAGAAAGATACAAGATTACCCTCCCTGACGATTCCGTGGCCCAGGGCTCGCTGGACGATAAGGGCTTCGCCCGCATCGAAGGAATCGACCCAGGCACCTGCAAAATCACCTTCCCCGACCTCGACAAGGACGCCTGGGAAAAGATTTAAAATTATTAGACATGGCGAAACACAAAGTAAAACAGGGCGAATGTATTTCGAGCGTAGCGGATAAATATGGTTTATTCTGGGAGACCTTGTGGAATCATGCCCAAAACGCTGAATTAAAACAGCAGCGGAAAGATCCTAATATTTTACAGCCTAGTGATGAAATATTCATTCCTGAAAAAGAAGTAAAGGAAGAGGATTGTGCCACAGAACAGAAGCACCGATTCCTCAAGAAAGGCATACCGACGATGCTGTGCCTTCGGCTTTTGGACAATGATGAACCGCGGGCCGATGAGTCTTACACTCTGGAAGTGGATGGCGAACTCTTCTTGGGAACCACGGATGCTGAGGGCCGGGTGAAGCACAGCATAGCACCGAGCGCAAAGCAGGCTAAGCTTATTGTTGGTGAAAACAAAGATCAATATACTCTTGATCTCGGATGCATGGACCCTATTACGGAGACTGTTGGAGTGCAGGCCCGTCTGAATAATCTCGGTCTCAACTGTGGTGAGGTGGATGGGGTGATCGGACCGGAGACTAAGAGCGCCATTCGCCAATTCCAGCGGAAATACGGTCTTAAAGAATCAGGAGAGGCAGATTCGGTAACCAGAGATAAGCTGGTCGAAATGCACGGATGTTGATTGCATGCCGATTTTTGACCGGCATTTGGCCAAGCTTATGCCGTTTTACGTAGGCGGCAGAAGGAACTTTGAAAATATGTCCAATCCAGTTAGTAGGCAACACGGGAAAGGCAAGGCAGACGAGAGTGCTACAGAAAGCACGATCAATACCGGATATGAGATCCGCAAGATTGTTGTTGCACGAGGAATCGAAGGCACGGACAAAGATATCAAGGACGCGCAGGCCCGCACCCAGAAAAAATGCAAGGAGTGGGAAGACAAGCTGCAACAAGCAAAGGCTGCCGGTGACCGAAAGGCGGAACGTGAGGCAAAAGAATCGGTTTACTGGTACAAGTATTACTGTAGGGTCTTTCCCATGTGGGTGATTCCTGACGATCAGGGCAAGATTATGCACAAGGTCCCGCTGAAGGATCGGGGCTCCAGCCATGAGTTCCGATATGAGTACAATAATGATAAACAGCAGGTAATCTACCGAATACAGATTGTGCAGACAAAGCACGAATTCAAGAAGTGGCTCCAGACACCCTCGGTTCATGTGATCTATGCGGGTCATTCTCGATATGGACGGGGCGCATGCTTTGGGGCAACCCCAAACCCAGGTGACCGTTGGGAGGATGGAACTGGGTGTACCACGGGGAATATCAGCAAGGAGGATGGGCTGCTGCGTTTAGGATTTGATCTCATGGGTATACCGATCACGGATATCCACCATCATCACTATCATACCAGACCCTTCCGCGGTCAGCTCGAGGTTAACAAGAAGACCTGCCATCCCCAAATCGTGAAGATGAAGCCTATACGTAAACTGGTCATTGATTCGTCACTGGACGTGAGTGGGATGAAGGACAAAAGCAGCTTCAAAGCGACACATGAGCCCAAATGGGGATATTGGAAGTGGGATAGCAGTAACGACTGTATAAGAATCAAGCCTACCTTTGATCTGGCCTCTATGTTCTACCAAGATAATCCGAACCAAGGAGTACTTTGGGGCTATAGGAAGAGAAATAGGGATGGGTATGGGCCTAATTGGCGGCTTCAGATTGTATTGCAGGCAGGCTGGAAAGATACGACCTGCAGCCCATGGGAACTCGACAAAGTCGATCTTAAATGCAAGGTTTTCTGCCATTTCGGATGTAGCTCGTTCAAGCACTTTCATCCCATAGTCCGCGGAAACAACTATAATAACTGGAAGAAGAGCGGTACGGGTGCTGACCAGCATAATTTCGCCTATTTCACTACGAGGCCGTCGAACAAATTCTGTACCTCTGTATGGTTGCAGTATGTGCTCACTTATCCGTATTTGAGCAAGGGGAAATCGTGGGAGCCATGTCTGGAATGGGCTAGAAAGAAAGCCAATCGGGACTTGACGGTCAAGTGGAAACAGAATTATAAGATCATATAGAAGTCCGTAAACAGTCATAACGGGCTACTTGAACGGCAGGTAAAAGAATAGATTTCAGTGGGTTTAATATGGAATCAGAGAAATGCGACGCAGGCCATATAGGACAACGAGCTATATTTTTTTTACTATTGGCCATCGCTCCTATGTCGATTTCGAGTTTCTGTTGTCGAATGAAAGGAGATGCTCAATTGAGGAACGAAGACGAAATATGGGCACAGTTGAAGGCATTGAATCCAGATGACATTGAAGCGGTCAATGCTTTAGCTGATAGAATTAAGGGGCACGCTCGGCAGATACCCAAGGATACTACGAATATGTGGCTAAAGGGGGATGAAACTAACTCAATCAAGGCCTTGGAAATACTGGTTGAGCTCGAAGAATTGACGATTCATCCTACTATAGAGGCCTACGCTGAGGCCTCTGCTGACAAGAAGGCAAGGCTGATGTATCTCGCGGTTGAGCAGCAGCTCGACGTGCGGAAAATGTTGCTCAAGACATTGCGCCAGATGCTCCAAGATAAGAGTATGGTTCCACAGCCTATACCAATTGAGACGATTGAGGAGCCCCCGCTTCCGCGCAGGTTCTGCGACGAGGCGTACATATTGGTGAGGAGATTGCTCAACTACAGCGAGGATGAAGCCGAAAACGGGCTAAACTCAGATGCGTTCCTCGAGTTGCCCCCGGAAGAAAGGGACAATGAAATCCAGAAAGCCTTGGCCACTAAGGAATGGACCATCTGGATTACCGATACAGACATGCAGGACTAAACCGACTTTGCCGGAGACAAACATTCCTTTAGCTCTAAAAGTGCGGGTATAGACGGAATTCAGTTCTGAACATAGCACCTGCGGCAGATAACGCAGGGAGCCTGCTTGAAAGCGAGCACTCTTATGGGATGAACAATTATGCAACGTATAAATCTTGAGGTGCAAGCATACTCGAGAGCGCTAGGACACGGGTATGGGTGTTTGTTAAGGAGAGTTGATTATGCCACAAGTGACAGTCGCTCGAGTCGGTGATATGCACGTCTGTCGAATGGTGATATGAGTGGCATCGCACGTGTGCGACAGCAATCGCCCAAGGAATGATGCGAAAATTCTCTAAAAAGGCACTTGTCAAGTTGATATGTTTTAATATAATCTAAGCAATTCTGAGATATTCTGACAAAGAAATGGAAAATACAAGATGCCGCCAGCAGTAAAATGCGATATGCACACATAGACGATTAGAAACTTCGGCATGGGTAGCACAGGTTCCGGCAACTGTAAGATCACAGTGTCGAGCCGGGCTCCTGTAAAATCACATTTCCCAAAACCGATAAGGATGCCTGGAAAAGATTTAGGAAGCAAACTATGGCCAAACACACTGTCAGAGAAGGTGAATGCGTCTCCAGTATCGCCTATGAGCATGGATTATTCCCCGATACTATCTGGGATCATCCGGATAATTCACAACTCAAACAAAAACGCAAAGAAATGAACCTGCTGGAAGCGGGTGATGTCGTTGAAATTCCCGAAAAAGAGGAAAAAGAAGAGTCCATAGCCACGGAACAGACACACCGATTTCGTAAAAAAGGCGTCCCTGCCAAACTGAGAATGAAAATTCTCAAAGTACAGCAGCTCGATGAGCAAACAGAGTCCACCCAACAGCCCGATTCGGACCAGGAAGACACGGACACCCAGGAACCTGAAGAAGTTACCGGCTTCGAACAGGAGCCATGGGCCGATTGTCCTTTCAACTTAATAATTGACGGTCAATCAACTGAAGGAAAGACCGATGGAGACGGCTTCGTCGATGTCCCAATACCACCCAACGCCCAACAGGGCGAACTTATAATGAATCCGGGCCAGCCCGATGAAAGAATCATACCCTTACAGCTTGGAACGTTAGGGGCGGCGGGCGAAATTGCCGGTATGAAAAGAAGACTATCCAATCTCGGATATAATTGCGGAGATCAAAGCAATGAAATAACGGACGATTTCCGGGAAGTATTAAGACTGTTTCAGGAAGCCTACGAACTGGAAATCTCCGGCGAACCGGATGACGCCACCAAAGATAAAATCTCAGAATTGACGGAATCATAATCCAACAGGAGCCGAGATAATATGCCAGCAGACGAACAAATACGTATAACGTTCCTTCGTATCAATCTCCATGAAAGCTCGCGCAGGAGAACATCAGGCAGATTTCGCTTTACCGCAAGAGTCGGTGGCCAGCGTTTTGGACAAGCCGAGGGACAAGTCGCTCAAGTGGACACCCGGGGCGGAACTATGCAAATCGACCTGGAACCGCTGAACTGGACCTGCGATGTCCGTGTCGCCGGTCTGGAAAGGCTCGAAATCAGAGCCGACGGCCAAAAACTCCGCCGTATTCGCAACCGACATCTTGGAACCACCAGGCACCGTTTCACCCAGGTACTTACAATACCCGGAACGAATCTACTGCATGTACCACAGCGCACCTATCAAGATTCCTGCCGGCATTTCACAGTTCGCTATCGGGTGGAAACCTGCATACGGGACCGATTTCAAATGCACATGCCATATAGAGTCTTTGCAACCCGCGCACATAGCGGAGGAGTCACATACACCACCGTATCCGGCTTAGTACGGCTTTCCCGTACCGAAATCTGCCCGGTTATTCCGGTTCCGCCTGCAACCACTCTACCCCCAAGACCGGTTTTCCCAACAACTGCAACAGCCAGCAGAAGTCTCGGCAACGCAGCGGTCTTAACACCGAGCGCTTCGATCAATACAATAAAAAATCCGGCCTGTATCCCGATTCTCTCTAACAGGCAGGCAAATGGAAACAACACCGCTCATTTGACGGTCACCTACTATCGACCATGGATCCTGTTTTTCCGAGCCGATGATCCCCGCCTCGAATGGAGCGCAGAACCAGCCAACCGGATTCGTTTCCTGAATAATGACAACCACGGCCTGTCCGTAAAAGTATACGGCACAGGCTCTTCAACTTCTGCTGATATTGACGTCACATTCACACTGAAATTCGAAGGGGAAGAATGCGCAAAGTTCCGTGCGGTTTTAGGCCCTATTAAAACCATCCCCTGCCGATTCAATATTTTTAAAGGCCCGCCCGGGCCAACGGCTGATCCGTTAAGACACCGGCCCCGTGCTACTCCGGAAGATATCCAGAGGCAAATGCACATCGCAAATATTGTTCTCCGCCAGAGCGGTATCCAACTGCAACTGGATTCGAATACGACCTTAAATACGACACGTCCCGGTGGAGGGCCGGCCCTGTCAGTTACCGCTTCTGCAATAGCAGGGATTTATACAATAACCGTCCCATCAGGCCAAACTCGAAATGCCCCCTGGAATAGTATATGGCTTCAGTCCAATTACCGTGCAAACATCATGAATTTCTGCTATCTGAAAAGCTCCACACTGGGAGATGCTCTGGGATTTGCCTTCAAATGGCCCGAACACCCCGATTCCACCAGCGCAAACAATCGCTGGGATTTCGAGGAAAATGGAACACCAAGCACTTCATGGATACAACCATCCGGCAATCCCCCGGATACGGCGGCCGAAACAGTCACAATGAAAGTCATTGCCGGATACAAATGCAACAATGCCCTGCCCGCAAATCTGAACGGCATGGCTGTTGTCGAGAGAGATAACGATCCGTCTACGGCTGACGGACGTAAATTATACGGCCGTGTCATCGCGCATGAAGTCGGCCACATGCTCAGCCTGGGACACCGAATTGAAAACCCGGCTATTGCCGGCGGAGACTATGATGATGAACTTACTTTTCCACCAAGACAGAACGTAATGCTATGGAATGCAGCAGATACCGCTCAGGATTTCGACATTGCCCAAACAAAAGTCATGCGCAGCAGCGCATTGATCCCATAAAACCGTTGAAATCCGGTGTAAAATTATGCAGAATAAATGTGATGAATAAAAAACAAAAATTCCTGCAGATTATAGTATTGTTGCTTTTTTGTATTTCGACATCAAGCTGCAAGGACATTTCCAACGGAAGGAACAAACAAATGAATGAAGAAGATTTGACCACGCTTCGAAACAGTCAGGACCCGGATGCGGTGTGCCAGGCCGCTTTGGAAATCGCAAACGGAAATAATCCTGATGGATTACGATTGCTTGCACAAAAACTTGGAAATAACGAATTCTTATCTATACTCGATTCAGAGAAGGACTATCAAAGCTCACCTCATACGCTCAATGTCACTGGTGTCCTCGAAACCCTTGCGGAAAATCCGGCCACGCAAGCGAAGGAAATACTCATCCAGCTTACCCAAAATCAGGTTTTCCTCGCGAATCTGTCACGGATTGAAATGCTGATTCTCGCCTGTGCCAATCTAAGGCCCTTACCCCAGCCGGTATTGACTTTCTGGACTCAGCAAACAGGCCCGGAAAGCAGTTCCACTCCATTGGTAGTTGAAGCACTTTTTATTAACGGCACCGAACCGGCTATGAAATTATTTGAAAGTATGATGAACAATCCATCATATTCCGATTCCGACAAGATCTTCTGGCTGCGCACTTATGCCGTACCCCATCGCGACGACCTGTATTTTCTCGAAGCCGCCGAGCGAGCTATCCATGGAAACGCCGAAAACCAGACGAAATTCGAATGGATTCGCACAATTTTCGATTACAAGGCCGGATGGTACCCACCCCGCGACATGCCCGTACCACCCGATCCTATGTTGATTCAGCCGCAGGCAAAAGAGAAACTGCAAAACATCGGAAATAATGCCCTGGCTTTATCAGATTTGCCGGAAGATTTAAAAATAGCTATTGAACGCAGACTAAATATGTATCGTCAAAACGAGAACCAATAAATTTTGAAGCGACAAGCACAAGTTGTAGATATCAGGCGTTCAGATAACCCATGTCAAAAATGCAAATATCGCCCTGAAAAGGCATTTGTCGAATTGGTGCGTTTTTGATATAATTAGAATAGCTGTGCAGAAGAAATCAGGTAATTGATGAATCATGAGGACACCCGGAAAGACGCCTGAATTTAGGAGAGCAGATTATGCCGACAGGACCAGCCGCTCGATTAGGTGATACGGTTGCACATCCGGCGCCGCCGGTACTCGGCCCTGGACCCGGAAGTACGAACGTGCTAATCGGCAACAAGCCCGCATGGCGCGGCGTGGGTGCGGCCGCTGCGGCGGCTATCCAGGCAGCCAAGGCTGCTTCCGATGCTGCGATAAAGGCCGCCGAGGCCGCGAGTGCCGCCGCCCAGGGAACCCCGGGAGCTCCGGCAGCCAAGGCCGCCGAGGAAGCCGCCAAGGCTGGCGCCGCGGCAGCAATGGGCTCTATGATTGCCGGCGCCGCCGCAGGCTCTGACATGCACGCCTGCGCCGTCCCACTACCGATACCGCCACATGGTTCCGGCGTCGTAATCGATGGCTCCCAAACCGTGCTTATCAACAATATGCCCGCCTGCCGTCTGGGCGATACCATCGTTGAGCCAGTAGGTCCACCCAACAAAATCACCATGGGCGAGCCAACCGTGATTATCGGCGGATGACGCCGAATCACTTATCGCCAGGGCCCGGCCAGCGGAGCGGGCGGGGCCGCTATCGACTGAAATCGCGGCACGCGAACGGCATCCCGGCCTTTTATCGAAAGCACCGGCATGAGCCCCCTGCTTATGAGCGCCTCCATTGCCCGCTCTGTTAGAATCGTCTCAGCGCACGCAGTGACGTGCTTGTCGCCGTCGGACTCGTATATATGAACGGGTATCCCCACAATGTCACAACGAAGCCCGTTCGCAAGGGACCAGCCGAATTCGCGAAAGGCCCCCGCCAGCAGGCACGCACTTAGGGCGGCCGAGTTGCCCCAAAGATATTGTTCGTGGCCGGCGACAGGCGAGAACTCTTCAAAATCAAACTGCTCGACAGGGTCAGTATCTTTGCCGTAGGGCAAACGCAGCAGGAACCGGGGCAGAACCAGGCCGATATATGCCGCCTCGGGCGAACGTCGAAGCTCATGCCATAACGGGATAGCGGATGAGCCGGGTTGCCATTTCCAGTCATTCGGGTCCGGCGCGGCGACAATTGACGGGCAACCCGCAAAATGCGAATCGGCTGCGGCAAGCAATGGGGCACCCGCAGCCTGCGCCAGCAAGCCAAGCCGGCGCAGCAACTTGATGTCATCGGTGGTTTGATCAAACTTGCAGCCGCAAACAAACATTGCATACGGCTCGGCGCCCTGCACTCCGACGCTTTGCTCGACGAGAAGCTTGTAAGCACCGGCGGATTGCACCTGGTCCGTTGCGGTCAGATCGGCGGCGAGTTCAGCCTTGCTCACATCGATTAAATACAGTTTCAGCGTCTCATCCGTCTCCACATGCGTCACAAGGAATTCAAGCATCCGCCATGCGGCTTCGAGCTCCTGGAAGTCGGGATTATGGAGAATCGCCCGCATCTGACCGCTGATGGCCTGATCGACCTGGGCAACGAGTTCTGCCTGCTGCGGATCAGGGGCAGGGACAATATAAGGCTTTACGACCTCGTGGATCAGCGCTTCTATGTCAACAAACCGGCCCGCCGACGCCGAAGCCGGTTCTCGGCTCGCTTTTTTTCCGAGCAGCCGCTCAATCGTATCAGAGTCTCGCTCCTGTCCGGCCGGACTGCCTGTGGCCTGTGCGTCCTCGGACGTGGTTTGTTCGGACCGGCCTGACGCCCACGAGCGTACCTGCGAAGCCGCCTCTGCGAATGTCGCCGGGTCTTGCAGCATCTTTCGGGTAGTCTTGAGCTTTTGGAAGACCTCCAGATGATCGAAGATATGGTCGGGATGAAAATCGCCCAACTCGTTGAATCGCAGGGTGACGCAAGGTCCGTCTTTGCCGCCGATAGGAATATGAAGCTCGCAGCCGAGTCTCATCGGCAGGCCTTCCATGTTGTCAACATCGACCGAAATTCGCCGGCGAGCAGCAATCGAAGGACCTGCTTCACACAGGCCGCGATTGCTCCGGCCGCTAAAGTCCGCTAATACAGCTATACAAAACGGAGTATTATCTTTAGCTTTCCGGGGCGCAAATGAGGTAAGCGTACCCAATTCAAAATCTACATTTCCCAATGACAATTGTCCGGACATAGCTGATTATCTCCATAATACAAACTTGATAATACAAACTTGGTTTAACGAGCTGCTTCTTCGAATTTCCTTTCCCATCGTTTCGCGGTCTCAATACCCTTAACAATGATAAACTCCCAGTTAATCGTAACCCAACGATAAAAAACATTCAATAACCTTTGGCATTTTTTCTGCTAAATTAGTCCTATAATATAATTTTTTTCAGAGAAGTTGCCGGCCCTGAAAGACTCGACGGAGAAATCCACGGCCTGGTCTATTCTCGCCAGTCAGTTTCCAATTCATCGAGAAAAGATTTACGTCAAGAATGTTGTCTATAAAATTCAAACTTTTGCACTGGCCCAGTTTATTGGTGGTTCGGTAATATCAAATTTTTATTAGTTGACAGCTAAATTCTGACCGGTAGAATGCCGAATTAAGTAAGTTGGAAGTCGTTTTTAGATATCTACAATATACTGAAATTTACCGATAACTATTAAGGCGAGCACCAGTGTCATCTCCTAACACCATGAGCGATATTAAGAGGTTGCCTGCGGGCTATATGGCAATACCACTTGCCGAGGATCAGAAATCATCAGTACTGAAAATCTGCGTTCTGGTAAAATCCGAGCCGGACCCCGCCGGAGGTCACATGGTCGTGCTCCGCAACACAGTTGACGCAAAGATATTTTTGGGGTGCATCGTCGATACTTCGAACCAGGTGCTCGACTGGCTCGAACTGTGGATTCAGAACAGCGGGACACTCATCAGCACGCCCGCGGCATCTCGCATGCCACTTTCAAACGCCATGCTTGACGATCGTTGGAGCAAACAATTCCGTGCATTCGAGCAGCTCAACTCGGCGGCAATAGTAAAAACCGGTTTGGAGACTTCCAACCCGCTGCCCACATTGATAGACATTTCCGCCGGCTGCCCGGTTCACCCGATGGACCCGGAATCAGGGGCATTGTGGAAACTGTGCAAAGACGAAGGACTGCTCCAGCAAAAAGGTCTGCCGGGTTACGGCAGCACTTTACATCGCTATTTATACGATCCGTCATCCGGCGCCGAATCGAAGTTCATACCGGTCACGCCGGAAGCACCGACGAACGAATTCACAAAACCAATGACCGAGATCTGCATAGACAATGCCAATCTTATCCCATTCAACATCGCAGCGGGGCTTATGCTGGTTAAGAAACATGATCCTATCGGACTGGAAACCTAGATCGATATACTGAGCGGCATTTCGTGGGATGGATTAAAACACGGACGGTCGGTGCTTGACTTCGGCGAGCAGATAAATGCGTTGAGAAAACACGAAACAGCCTTGTCAAGCGAGGGGCGACTTTTCCTCGAAACCTACGGTCGAAACGGCCGGCTGATTGAAACACTGCACCTGAAGCTTCGATTACTGGCCGACATTGTCTCGTCGGTGCATACAATGGTGTGCCAGCTTCAACGTCCCCTTCTCAATATAAGTCCCGATAGCTGGCAAATTAGACTCGGCCAGGTGGGCCGGGGCTTACCTTTTCTATGGACGGCCGGAGCCGTGCTCAGCGATCCGGGCGATGCAATCCCATTAGCTATAGAAGGCATCGATCTGCAATACTATTTACCTTCCCCCGCCGCCGGAACGTCTATTTACCGCCCCCTTGTGTCGTCCCTTCCAACCAGAGGGCGGTCATCGGTCCGCATACGAAGCGTCACGACCGAGACGAATGATACAACGGCCGTGGAAGGTACGTTTACAACCCAGGAACGCATCGAGATAGCAAGTCGCGATATTGCCTGGTTAAGGATCAATCTTGCCTGCGGCGATATCGACCTTTACGCCCATCTCGAATCGGATTCGGCTATGGCGGCAGGTGAATGGCGGTTTAGAACGGCTACCCAAAATATAAAAGATAACAAGCTCTCCGACCTTAAGGCCGCAGAAGGCGTACCGATGCGGGAAGTGCCGTTTGAGATTATACCGCTTTTAAGCAGCCCCTGCGACCTTTACTCTTTGGCGATTTTAGCCATAAGGATTCTTCTCGTCGATAATACAAACAGCCTGCCCGTGGTCGTCGACGAGACATTGAGCCTGCTGCGCCAAATAGAAGCCGGCTACGACGAAACCGTTAGTCCTGAAGAGCGTATCAGTGATACATTCAACAAAGATAACCGATGGCTCGAATCATTGGGACCCCAGCACCTGACATTTGACGATTTCGCATCCGACGAGATATTCGGTATAATTGCTCCGGAGATATGGTGGGCGATATTGAAGATAATCATGAAGATGCTCCCCGGCCTGGGTCCGGACAGCGAATGCAGGGATTATGGCGACGCACAACCGGGAGGTCTTCACAAAATATTCGAATCAACGATGGAAAATCTTGACAATCTGATCTTGAAAACTCGCAGCCTTATCGTCTCGGACTGGAAATCCAACCGGGAAATCGCTGAGGTTATACAAACATATCTGACATAAGAAAGTGAATAGCGGAGCAAGAATCAATGACGTGAACATAGGTCTTGTTAAACCAAAGGAGTATCGGTAAAATCACTTAGAGAAATTTATAGGAGTTGACAATGAAAACCATCCAAGTTAGACGCTGCGTATTAGTATTGCTGTTATTAGGACTCCTGGCTGGGGGATGCTCCCGGACTGTCAGTGTAGTTGCAAGTGATCCTATCTGCAGCAAATCAGTAGAGGTTCATTTGGTAGGTGTAAACAGGTTCGAGAAAGACTTGTGGGAAACCATGTCAATGACCGATTACTGGACGCCGGGAAATCAACTGCGAAAAAGTGCTAAAGAATACACCTATGTGATTCAATACGGACAGGGGCCGTGCGAGGTAAAACTTGGCGCGAAGAACCCCATCCAGAGTATATGGAAGAAAAGGAAGGCTGAATACCTGTTCGTTCTGGCTGACCTGCCGGGAGTTTATCCCGACAGTCCCGGTAATGCCGACGCCAGGCGGCTGCGACTGCCCGCCATTGCCTCGAAGCGATGGGGAATTCGCAAGAAAAAAATCGATCTCAGAATCGAAGAGAGCAACATTGTTTCTTTAACCGTACCAAAATCAGACTGAGGTTGAAATCAAGGTCCGTTTGAGTATTGATAAGGTAGAAGATGAATGGCAAGCTTTGGCCGTTTTGAAAGTGTTCGTGAACTTCATCGGACCGGCTTTACTGTAGTCTATAGTGGGCGGGTTGCGGCCAGCGCTGAAGCAAAATTTGCCCTGAAGGTTTTTCAGCCATCTTCTATGATCCTGGGTGAGGACCAGGTAAAAACCGAATCACGTCGATTCCTCGACAGCGCCGGCATTCAGAAAAAAGTTGTCGACGGCGGCGCCCGGCACTGGGCGCCTATTCATGAATCCGGCTCAACGCCCGAAGGAACATTCTACATAACCGACAAATATGACCGTTCGCTCCAGCAACTAATCGACGGCAGGATTCAAGTTTCCACCCAGGTTCTTAATACGATTATCCAATCCATCGTAAAGGGTCTGATTGAGCTAAAAGAAAAATTCGGGCGGCCGCATGGGAACCTCAAAGCAACGAATGTTCTGATTGTCGGCACGGGAGAGATTTCGCAGACCAGGATAGTACTGACCGATCCCTTATCGGACGAACAGATCGATAAAAAAGTACACTGGGACAGCGATCTGCGAGCCATAGGGCAGTTCATTTATGAGCTTATAACACACCGGCCGACGCCCTCCATGCGCGGATGGCAAGTACCTGATTCAGAGGGATGGACCAAACTGGTAAAACAGGCAAAGAGCTGGAAAAACCTGTGCAACATGCTGCTGGGCGCCGGCATCAAACCCGGGACTGCCCCCATCGAGACAGTCGCTACAATTCTGGAGGAAATAGAAAAAGCAAAACCGGCTCTCTCGTATAAATGGATAATCGCGGGAGGCCTTGTTCTTATCGTTTGCGTCACCGCTTTAGTCGTGCTTTTAAGACGGCCGCCCCCGCCGGAAAAAACGGAATGGGATAACCTGTGCAACCAGTACCAGGTTTGGATTGACGATCTACGCAAGGACCTGGCTGAGAAACAGGTGGATTGGAGCCAGGATGAAAGACTTGCCCCGATACCGGAAAAGGTTGAGCTTGCATCTTACCCCTACAAAGTAATGGTCAACGAGGGCATGGGTAGCATTAATGAGATAGTGAGCCACCCGGAATACGCCGAGCAGGTTAAAACGCAGGACGCCCTTGCAGCAATAGAAGACATAAACGGCATCCTGGATCCGAACTCGCCTACTGCATGGTTATCGTTGGCAAAGATGTCCAGTACGGCAAATAAATTCAAAAACCGAGGCTGGCAGGGACCCGCCAATTATTTAAGAAGTCTGGTCGAAGGAGTTAAGCCCGAACCAAACAAGCCGATTGTCGATAATGTCGAGACGATTCTCGAACTCACTCAGAAAGGCATACTGGAAAATATCGATTTGTCCCTGCAAAAAATCGCAGACTGCCAGGACATGATTAAGAGCTCGCGTGATCCCATTCTCGTTAAGCTCGATGATCTTTACGTTACCAATCAGGCCGCCGGCGCGGCAGATATCAATGAACTCAATGATAAGCTCGGTAAAATAGCCCGGTTAAACGAGAGGATCACAAAATTTATTGAAAGTGACTGGCAAACAAGCATTGACCAGGAAGCTTTCCTTGCCGAGCACGGCGGTGACACACCCCCGGAGACCCTGGCGGATTCGACTTTTACTACGAGGCTCGATGTATTTGAAATGTATCGTTACATAAGCCCCGATCCGCGGGAGGAACTTTTCGCCCTGGTCGACCGGATAAAGCAAGCTTTGCCCATAGCGATCGCCTCCAATCCGGTAGAAGCGAATCCCTGCTCGCAGGACTTTGATAAATTGCAGCCTGATATTGAGATCGTCCGCAAGATTAAAGGCATAGAAAAGAACAAGCCTGAAATCGCCAAAGCGCTAAATAATTATATACCCCAACTGCAGGAACTTGAGACCAGGATCGCGGCCGCAACCGAAACCACGCAGGAATATTACAAGCGCATACGGAATGTAGCGACCATTGCGAAATCCGAAGAAATCAACAATAAGTGGATCTTGCAGCGCGACAACCTGTTTAATAATTACCCCGAAAATGAGATCCGGCAGGATATGCGAAAATACGCGGACCTGCGGCGAAAAATGGACGCCACAGAACAAGAGCTTCTCAAACTGGACGAGGAATTACTGAGAAAACTGCCCGCTCAGATCGAGATACCACAAGACGAAATCGGCTGGCACAGCAAGGTCAAACAGGCCTATGGTCTGCAAAGAAAAGAGAGCTTCAGCCGCATTATCGAAGAACTGCCTGTACTGGATGAGATTCCGGATGTAAACGAGCAGAAGTTTACGCAGTCAAAGCAGGCCGAAATAAGCGCGTTCGAACAGACTCGCCGGGACCTGACTGCAATAGTCTCCGCCCTCGATGCAATCGAAGAAGCCCTCGATGCCTGCTATCTCATCGACGACCAACTACCGGAATTAGTTCAAGACACCGGGAGCGTTCGGGCGCTGTGGGACAAATGGAAGGACAGCGACATTCTCAAAAAGCCGGTGTTCGGCGCCGCGTTCGCAGAGCCGATTGCGAGGATCGCCGAGCTTGAGAAAATCGATACCACCGAAGATAGACATGCACTTATAGATACTGCACTATCATCCGTCTCACAACGTGAAGTTATTTACGCCGCATGGACAAGGCTTGACGACCTCTCAGGCCCGCCATGGCCGGATAAATACGAAGAGCTCGGCAATGACAGGAAAGTCCGGCAAAAACTCAGGGCTGAATTTGAAGCGATCAGCCGGAAGGATGAGCTTCTCGACAAACTCTTTAAAACCGCTATCAAGCACGAAATCGTGCTTATCGAAAAAAACAGCTTCGAAGATAAAATCCTCGCCGGATTCGATCAATTCGCCACTGAAGCAAGCAGCAGTTACAGCCAAAGCGAACTCGTGAACCTTGAAGCTCTTTCCATAACTCTTGCGGACTATGTCTGCGGCGAGGATTGGCAAAATGATGAAATCCGCAAAGACCTTTTCTTCGAGAGCAGCAATATCCACAACTCTCAGGGGCCTGTCACAGCACAAACTTTTCGCGACTGGCTCACGGAGGTCGGGGATTATAAGAAACTGGCTCAGGACCCGCGCGAGGAATATTCCTGGGAGGAAAAAATCGCCGAAATCACACAGATTGTCGAAAAAGAACTCGGCCGCAAGCAGGATGACTCTTCAGCAGAAACTCCCGAAAAGCCCAGGAAGGGCTTTTTGGGGGCGAGACTAAACGATGTCTCAAAGCTTATCAATACCGTCGGCAGCACACTGACCGGCCCTTCCAAACAGAATCTCGAGAAACTCGAGCAGGAGTACACCAGTTTTGTAAGCACCACGCAGACTGTCGAGGCCTTTCTCGCCATGCCTGCTATCCAAAAAAACAAGGACAAAATTGATGCCAATACATGCAAAAATCTCTGGGATGCTTTAGTGGCCCACGAGACGGCGGTCAGGTCGATAATCAAACCAGAATACTGCAAGCATCTGGAGCTTTTGGAAGGTGAAACGCAGCGGCTCATTTTCGATAATATAATAGAGTTAAGTGAGAATTTCGAGCCTGTCAATATAAGCCGGATGTCATCCGCTACTGAGACCAAGACAATCATCGATACAGGCTTCGATATTCTCAAACAAGTCAAAGACACAACCACAAGCATTCTGTCGCATTCCAATCTCAAAGAGCTTTTCAATAAAACAGTCCAGATCGCCGACTGGGAGCAGATAAGAAAAGCAGTCAAAGACGGCCGGACAGAATGGACCGATTTCTTCCAAACGACAGATCTCAATGACGCCGGAAATGTCGGATGGCCGAAATACATCGTATCAAAAAAAGATCCCAGCATAATACTTAGATTCATCCCCGCCAGCCCTCGGAATCCCGAACCATTTTATATGTCTATCAACGAAATAAGCAACAGTCAGTACAGGCTGTTCCTCGAAGATTCCGGAGCTAAAAAAAGCGGCCCGCCACTTCCGGGGTGGTCGATATTTAACGACCAGAATAATAACAGGCTCATCCACTGCACGAGTACGGATGCGCCATCGACCGCAATACAATGGGATACATCAAGCAATAGTTTTGTTGTCGCCGAAGCCGACGCCGATATTCCGGTGACATGGGTCACTTTCCAGGGGGCGCAAATATATGCAAAGTGGCTCGACGGAAAATTACCCACCGCTTCGCAGCATCAATATGCCTGCCAGGCGGAAACGGACAGCATCCGGCCCTGGGGTAACGACGGTTCGGCGATTGCGAGCTACGCACACGTAAGAGGAGCCTCATGGCAAACGGCCGCCGAAGACTGGAACCGCCGAAAAGACAGCCAGGTTCCCCCTCTTCCGGTCGCGCCTATCGGGGCAATCGAAGACTATCAGGAGAATAAAATTCTAAATCCCGACGCGATAGTTGTTATGAGTGATTCTTACAATTCGGTCTGGCCGACAGCCGGTGCCGCCAAGGCCAACGCATGGGGCCTTCATGACATGATCGGCAACGTTTGGGAATGGTGTCAAAAAGATGCGGATACCGCCCAGCCGGTAATATGCGGCGGCTCCTGCCTGTCGCCGTCACAGTACGTACTTTTAGACTCCCCGGCCGACTACCGGATAGAATTCAACGGCAGGGACAACGACGTCGGCTTCCGAGTCATCGTACCCGCCAAATAAGACAGGTAGTCCTCCGGTAAGATAGCGAGGTGCCCGGAGGTTCGATTCGCTCCGGGCCACTCGATTTTGAACATATCCACTAATGCCGATTCAGTCAGCCGGTTTTTCAGTCGCGACTCGACTAAAGCTTAAAGCTCCTTCTGCAGGAACATCTGAATCACAGCAATCCTTACTTCATCGCCCTCTGTCAACCTCGGCACGTACCTGCCCATAACAAATCCAACGGACTTTTCGGCCGGCCAGCCAATATCCGTACTCAGAATATTGACATACTCTGTCAAAGAATAAATACATTGTTCGGCCAGGCCAAAATCGGTCCTGTCGCCTTTGTGACTTTTCAGTACCTTGTCGAACGAATCCACCTGCTCGGCGGTAAGCAGATCGAGCGTCGGGAAGAACTGCTCAACCGCCGCTTTCAATCCGGCAATCCGAGTACCATCGGCATCTTCGAGGATCGGCATTAATTCCTGAAGTTTTTCCGCCGCCTTGTAAAGACGCAGGTCCGTGCTGAGCGAGCCCGCGTAAGCATCTGTCATGTACGGCTGCACACCAATCCCCAATTCACTCAACAACCTTGCCAGAGCCTCGGTATCGGGACCCTCAACTTCACCGCCGAATTCCGGCTCCAAAGTCCTGGGTGGTACCAGCGGCACGGGCTTGGTCAGCGCCAGCACTTCGGCGAGCAACGTTCTCACACCTCGAAGCACGTATGCCCCGGCGAAATTGCCGGGTGATGTGAACCAGCTTCTTATAGCCTCCGGATCATCCGCAAATGGCAGACGACCTTCCCTTGTTACCTCGTTTAATGTCTTACTCAGGCGGGAAACAACCTCCAGTCTCTGGGTCTGATTGAAAACCGAATTGCCGAACTCGTCCCCAAACAACACTTTTTCACCTGCATCAACCACCATACCGCCATTATTGCCCATCTCAACTATGCTGTTAACAGTAATAGTACCGACCGGGGGATCCTGCCGGCTGTTGCCAAGGTAAATCGCGACATCCAGCGGGTCACCGCCTCCTGTTATTGAACTATCAAAATCGACACTTTCTCTATCATCATAAGAGGCCGGATTATAAGTTCCATTCGCAGTCAAAGCGGCGCCCGGGCCCAATATCAGGTTATCCCCATTCACAATTACAATAGCAGCTTTGTCGCTTCCATAAGGCAGGTCAACACCAGTCCCGGCAGCACTGTTAGAGGTGGCGGTGACAGGAACGTTAAGTGTGTCGTTGCTCGGACTGGGCGTATATATCTTGCCCGCCTCCGCTATCAAAGACACGCCACCGGCGTCCGCCGTCAGGCCAGCGTTAACAACCAGGTCGCCTGCGGTTGACTCTATTTCAATATCGCCGGTTGTGGAAGTCATCGCATTGGTAGTGATATCGCCGTCTCCCATAAGAGCTACATCACCCTGAGCCGTCGCCGTAATCGTCTGCCAGTCATCAGCCGCTGAATTCGTCACAATAGCTGAGCCACCCGTACTGTCCAAAACAAGATCCGTATCCTCATCATTGGTTACTGAGTAATCCACCATATCAATCGTATCATTCTGGGTCAGACTCAGAGATCGGTTATCAACACTCATATCAATATTATCAGCAGTAATTCCGCCACCAGTCGCCACCAACGTCAGGTCGCCCTCGCCGGTCAAACTCGGCCCGACATTCAAATCATTGCCGGCCCTAAGCGTCGAACCATCAGCAACGGTAGTTGGGCTGTTCACAGTAAGGTTGCTGGCGGCTGTAACGTTGTGTGTCGCAGTATTGGTAGACGTAATCGAAATATTATTCGCATTGAATGAACTATCGATGGTCACATTTGCAGCGCTATTAACAGTCACATTACCAAGATCATGGATCCCGCCAACTGCAGCATCGAAGTCTATATTTCCGGTACCCGCCGTTAATGCCAGATTCTCAGACAAATCCGTAGTACCGTTCAATGTATTCTGGAACGTAATGTTACCCGCTCCAGCACCCGTACTTAGTGCCGAGTCAGCCGTTAGAACCGTAGTACCCAAATCTATATCCTGAGCAGTTGTAGCCACTGTTCCAGCTATGTTCGTACTGCCTCCTGTCGTATCAAGCCCGCCGGTAAAGGTAGTACTATCCGTATCTTCATTACCAAGAGTAACAGTACCGGTGTTCAAGAAGCTCGTATCGGTGTCTATAGTGCTGGATGCACCCTGGAAGGCAACATCATAACCGCTCGCAAACGTGTCT